>Ga0081539_10000014_pt1 | contig 411270 bp, 359 predicted proteins | sample TabmetS4T2R2_FD_71023 | JGI IMG/M metagenome (GOLD analysis project Ga0081539, IMG submission 71023) | Tabebuia heterophylla rhizosphere microbial communities from the University of Puerto Rico - S4T2R2 | ecosystem: Host-associated > Plants > Roots > Rhizosphere ...
TTCGCCTTCGACCGCGAAAACGTCGTCGAGTTTGCGATTGTAACTTTCGGCCCAAAGATGCTCATCCGTCGCGGCCCGGATCAGCTGGACGTTGATGTGAACCGCGTTCGCGATCTTTTGCACACTGCCTTCCAACAAATTGGCTACGCCCAATTGATGGCCAACTTCACGCAAATTATCCGGCGCGCTTTTGTATTTGCGCGTCGAAGTGCGGGAAATGACCTTCAACGCCGCGATCTTCGATAGACGCGTCAGGATTTCGTCCTGAATACCGTCAACGAAATAGGCGTTCTCCTTATCGCTGCTCAGATTCTCGAACGGCAACACGGCAATCGATTTTTGCGGGATTGCAGTGGCAGCCGCCCCCCTCTGCTTGTCGCGCCGTAGTTCCTCGGAGGCGGATCGCGGCGCTTGTCCCGTGTAGCGTCCGATGAAAAACAATCCGATGGAAAAGGCGCCTCCAAGGATTACGACAAAAACCCAAATATGTTTTCGTGATTGTCGCGCTGAGGCCGCAAGATCGACATCTTCCGTTCGCTTGATTCCCTCAGGTGTGAGTTCGACGGCCCAGGCGATCACGAGCGCGATTGGAAATCCAATCGCAATCAAGACGATGACCAGCCGCACAACCCAATCTGGAATTTGCAAGAATGGGAAAACCTGCGTCGCGACCTGAACCAGAAGCCAGCCGACGATCGCATAAGCGACCGCGACCTTGTAAACATTGCGCCGCTTCAGCTCGGAAAGAAAGTTGATTGACTCGCGTTCCCGCTCCTCACTCCCGCCGGTTCCATTGTCGATCTTCACGGCAACATGTCGCTTTCGATTATGCGGTGGCCAGGGCTTCGGTGAGTGCCTGTGTGAGTTCCGGCGCAGCCGCGCGCAACTTCGCATCCTCTGTGATAAGCCGGCTATCGAGTTGCTGCGCGAGCGCGAGAAACCGTGCATCGTACGCGGTCACGCGATATCGAAGCGCAGTTTCCAGCACGAGCGCATGTGACACATGCGCCAACCTTCCAGCGAATAAGGCCGTGGCAGTTACCAAAGAATCGGTCGCCTGAGAAGCGGTCATTCGTTTGGCTGTAACCGAAAATGCGAGGACGTTTGTGAATTCTACGAGAAGGAAAGCTTCACTGCGCCAATCAGGATCGCGGTCGTGTAGTTGCCGAGCGGCGGCACTCTGACCGCCCGCCATCAGCAAGTAAGCGACAACATTAGTGTCGACGACACGCATTGGTCAGCGATCGCTTGCAATTGAGTTTTTCGTGGGTCAATCCCGTCCCCACGCGATCGCCGCTTCGATCTCTTCGGTCGTTATCGGACCACCGCGCAGCTTGACCGGCTTTGGCAGCTTCGGGCGCGGGGATTTGGATGCCGCTATCCCTTTGCGAATCAGCTCCGCGATCGTGTCCTTGAGTTTCTTGTGCTCATGCACGGCGCGAATTTTCACCGCCTTCATCAGATCGTCCGGAAGATCAAGCGTGGTTTTCATCGGCCAGCCATATTCCCAGAAAGCTGGTTTTCTGTCAATTCGCAGCGCCGCTTCAGCTCAGAAAAAAGTTCACGTTACTTGCCGACGGCCGTGTCTAATCCGCATTCGAAATCGGTTTCGCCGATGGGCCGGCAGCCGGCGGGCCAGCCTTTCTCACGCCAATAAGCCGGGAAGCCGTAGCGTATCAGCATCGCTTTGACGCGCGGATCGCGCAGCATCGCGTGGCCGGCGGGTCGGCTGCTGTAGAGATTGGCGAAGTAGTAGGCTTGGAGTATCGCGCCTTGACGCTCGATGTCTGCGTTGTAGCCGTCGATGTCTTGTCGTGCGACGAAATATCTGCTCGCTTCACCTTCGGGCGCATCCGCGATCGCGGCGCGGAGTATAATTGGATCGACATCGGATTCGCCAAGCGCCCACGGCAACAAGGTTTGCGCAAAGGCAGCATCCTTTGGCCAGCGTGACATCATTTCCGCGAGCGCGGCCCGCGCATCATCGGCGCGTCCATGATCGAGTGCGTAGTTAAGAAGCCCGGCCTTGCCGGCGAACATCCCTGAAGTGATTGAGCGCACCCGTTGCACCGACTCCTCGACTTCGTCGCGCCGGTCGAGCGCGCTCGCGGCATCCCGCAGCCGCACCCAGCCGACGACAAAATAGGGGTCGAGCGTTACCAACTGTCGCGCCGCATGCAACGAATCTTCCATGCGACCGACTTCGTAGAGGAGCTCCGCGTAATCCTCGCGGACATCCGGGTAGCTGGGATCGATCTGCATCGCGCGCAGATAATGCCGCTCGGCATCGGAGTAGTGAAACTGCGCCCGCGCGAGATTACCAAGTGCGTGTTCGGTGGACGCCGCGTCGGGTTCGAGCGCGGCCGCTCGTGCCGCGGCTGCTTTCTCACCGGCCAACATTTCGGTCTGAAAAGCCGCCGTCATGTGCGGCGTGTACCAGAAACTCACCTCATGCGTGAGCGACAGTGACGACCAGGCGGCCGCAAATTCCGGCGCTTTCGCCACGGCTTTTTTGAAATGCGCGATCGCGGATGCGAGATCGCGGCGTTGCCGCAGCAGCTCGCGACCCTTGAGATATTCGTCGTAGGCTTCGGGATCGATCGGCGCGCGCGTCGTCGCCGGCGCGGAGACGCCTAACGAACCTTTGAGCGCCGCTCCGATCCGTTGCGCAATTTCATCCTGGAGCGCGAACACCTTCTCCAGTTTACGATCGTACGTTTCCGACCAAATGTGAAAGCCATCGGCGACGCGGACCAACTGCGCCGTGATCCGGACCTCCGGGCCATCGCGGCGCACGCTGCCCTCGACGACATTGGTGACGCCGAGCTTGCGACCGATCTCGCGAATGTCGCCGCCTTTGTTTTTGAATTGAAAGACCGAAGTGCGTGCCACCACCTTCAGTTGCGGCACCTTCGCCAGCACGTTCAACAGCTCTTCGGTCATGCCGTCTGAGAAATAATCTTCATCCGCTTTGCCGCTGATGTTGGTGAACGGCAGGACGGCGATCGAGTTGCGATCGGCGACCGCCGGCGTGGTCACATCGCCTTTTCGGAAGGAGGGCTGGCCGTAGAAATACCAACCCAATGCCAGCACGATCAGCAACGCCGCGACAGCGAAGAGACGCTTGCTCCCCGAGGTTTCGGTATCAAGCTTCAGCCCGCCAGGTGTCATATCGAACACCCACGCCATCACTACCGCGATGGGAAAACCCAGCAGGGCGATCAGGATAAAGATGCGCAGCGCCCACGGTGGCGCGTCGAACGCCGGAAATCCGATGGAAGCCGCCTGCACCGCGAGCCACGCCACGACTAGGTAGGCCGCACCAACCTTGAAGACCTTGCGACGCTTGAGTTCGGTGAAAAGGCTCATGTTGTTTTCAGCTCGGAAAAGAAATTGTCGATCTTCACTTTGCTTTCGGTCCGACGACTTTTTGCATCCGCCTTCGCCAGGCTTCGGCGTGACAGGCGAGCGCTTCACGATGGATCATTGGTGTCCCTCTGTTTTTGCTCCTGTCACTTTTTGGACAAGCGCTTCGAACCGCGGATCGCCGTGCAAGGGATCGAACAGGGGATCAACTTTAATGATGCTGATGTTTGATCCATCACGTTCGGCGTAACTCTGTTCGAGCCAGCGCAGCGCTTCATCTTTGTTGTTCAGGCTGAGATAAAGCAGCGCGCGATGGTAGCTAAGCACCTCGCGTTGTTGACTGATCTTATCGAGGTCGCCCAGCATTCGCTGCGCGGCGTCCTTGTCGCCAGCGTACGCTTTAGCCGCCGCGTAAAGTGCCGAGATAAATGTGTTGTCGCCTAATTGCTTTGCCTTTTCATATTCGGCAATCGCGCCGGGCAGATCGCCCGTCGCTTGAAGTAAAAGGCCAAGATTATAGTGCGGGTAAAAAGATGTGGGCTCGAGCTCGACTGTCTTTCGTAATTGCCTCGCAGCCTCGTCGTGGCGGCGGGCGCATAAAAAGGTGAAGCCCAGGTCCGCGTTCATCACCATCGACAACGGATCTAATTCAACCGAACGCTTGCCCTCAGCAATGGCCTCGTCGAATCGTCCGAGCGCGGCCAGAGTGTCGTTCCCGTACCAATGATGTGCGTCTGCGTCGTTCGGCTTCAGCTCGATTGCTCGTTTGTATTCGCGCACCGCTCCCGGCAAATCGATCTCGCCCCAGAGGACTTTGCCGAGCGCGAGGTGCGCTTCAGAAAGGTTCGGATCAAGGCGAAGAGCTTTGAGAGCTATCTCTTTCGCTTTCGCGACTGATTCTCTCCGGTCCGCACCCGTGTAAAAAGGTGCCAGAACATGTGCACTCGAAAGACCCGCATAAGCCAGCGCATAATTTGGATCGCGCGCGATCGCCTGTTGGAAGAACTCGATCGCTTTCGGAATATTGTCGCCCGTCCGCTTTCCCCAAAGCGATCGGCCTTTGTGATAAAGCTCGTATGCTTCGGTATTTTCAGTCGATACTTTTGCGATCGCATTTTTCTCCGAGCCGGTCAGTTTTGCTTGCAAGGCGTCGGCGATGGTTTTGGCGATGTCGCTTTCGACCGCGAAGATGTCGGTAAGTTTGCGATCGTAAATTTCCGCCCAGAGATGCGCGTTGGTGATCGCGTTGACCAACTGCACGTTCACGCGCACCTGATCATTCACTTTCTGCACGCTGCCTTCCAAAATGTTGAGCGCGCCAAGCTGCTTCGCGATCTCCGGCAAATTTTCCGGCGAGCTCTTGAATTTTTGCGTCGACGTGCGCGCGATGACTTTCAGATCGGCCACTTTTGCGAGTCGAGTGAGGATTTCGTCCTGCACGCCTTCGGCAAAAAAGGCGTTGTCCGGATCGCGACTCAAATTGGCGAATGGCAGAACGGCAATCGATTTCGCCGACAATTGGCTGGAAATCTCCCCCGCAGTATTTCGTCCCATGTTTTTCCCGATGAAAAACAAGGCGACGGAACAGGCGGCGCCAATCGCCGCGACATAGATCCAAGTGCGTTTCTTTGGCACTCGCTCACCGGCAAGATCGACATCTTTCGTTCGCTTGATTCCTTCCGGAGTCGCCTCAAACGCCCACGCGATCACGAGCGCGATTGGAAATCCGATTGCGATCAAAACGATGACCAAACGCACGATCCAGTTCGGAATCTCGAGGAACGGGAAAATCTGCGTCGCGATTTGCGCGATGACCCAGCCGACAACTGCGTACGCAACCGCGACTTTGTAAACGTTGCGTCGCTTCAGTTCGGCGAAGAAATTGCGGTCGCTCATTTTGGCGCGATGACTTTTTGCACGACTGCCTCAAAGCGCGGATCGCCGCGCAAATCGTCGAACAATGGATCATATTTGATGAGAACGATCTCGGGTGCGGGCTGCTGCAATGCTGAATCGAGAGCGGTCAGCGCGCCTTCTTTGTCGCCCAAGGCAAGACGAATGACCGCCAGACTCCAGCCGGTGACGAAATGATTCCGTGCTCGTTCTTCGAGCCGGGACAACATTTGCTGCGCCTCGTCCCGCATGCCGGCGCGCGCCAAGGCCTGAGCAAGCAACGCCTGACTGAAGGGCTCATCATTGGATGCGGCGGCGCTGCGAAATTCGGGAATCGCGTCACGGAGTTGACCTTTGAACTGCAAAGCCAGGGCGAGGTAGCCGCGCACGACGTGAAAACCGGGATCGATCTCGAGCGTTTTGCGACTTTGCACGAGCGCGTCGTCGAAACGGTGACCATTAAAATATACGAAAGCGAGATCCGCATTAATAATGAGCGATAAAGGATCGAGTGCGATCGCGCGTTTACTTTCCGCCACAGCCCGGTCGAACTGTCCGCTGGCCTGCAAAGGCGTGTTGATCCACTGGTGCGCGGTTGCGTAATTCGGATCCAACCGAATCGCCTGTTCGAACTCGCTGATCGCCTTCGCGAAGTCGCGATCGAAGTTACAGGAAACCAAGCCAAGCGCGGCGTGCGGCGCGCCGAGCGTGTTGTCTAACTCCAGGGCCTTCATTGCTGCATTCTTGGCCCGCGGATACGAATCGGTCGGCGAGCCGACTCCGTAATCGGGAAAGAGCACGAAAGCGTCTGCGAGTCCGGCGTAAGCGAGCGCATAATTTGGATCTTTCGCGATCGCCTCATTGAAATGTTCGACTGCTTTTTGCAGGTCTGTCGATGTGCGCTTGTTCCAGAAGAAACGCCCTTTGAGATACAGCTCATAAGCTTCCGGATTTGCCGTCGGCTTTTTCGACATCGCAGTTTTTTCCGAGCCGGTCAGCTTCGCCTGCAACGTATCTGCGATTGTCTTCGCGATATCGCTTTCCACCGCGAAGATGTCGGTCAACTTCCGGTCGTAAATTTCTGCCCAAAGGTGCGCATCGCTCAGGGCATTGATGAGCTGCACGCTCACGCGCACCTGATCCGCCGACTTCTGCACGCTTCCTTCCAGGATGTTCGTCACGCCAAGTTGTCTCGCGATCTCGCGTAAATTCTCCGGCGCGCTTTTGTATTTTTGCGTCGACGTTCGCGAGATCACTTTCAGGTCGGCCACTTTTGCCAGCCGACTGAGGATTTCATCCTGCACGCCTTCAGCAAAAAACGCGTTCTCCGGATCGCGGCTGAGATTATCGAAAGGCAGAACGGCGATCGATTTCTCTGGAATTGTAGCCGCCTCGCTCTGTCGAGGCGTCCGCGCCGTGTACCGTCCGACGAAGAACAAAGAAACCGACAAGGCCACGCCGATCGCAGCGATGTAAATCCACGCTCCGCCGCGCGACTGCTTTTGCGCAAGATCGACATTTTCCGTCCGCTTCAATCCTTCCGGCGTCAGCTCAAACGCCCACGCGATGATCAGCGCGACGGGGAACCCGATTGCGACCAGCGCGATCACCAGACGCACGACCCAGGTGGGGATTTCCAGGAACGGAAAAACCTGCGTCGCGATTTGAACGAGCAGCCAGCCAACAATTGCGTACGCGACCGCAACCTTGTAAACATTGCGCCGCTTCAGCTCGCCGAAGAAGTTGTGCTCACTCACGACTTCTTTTCCTCACAGAGCTTTTGGAAATCGGGATCCGCGCGCAACGGATCCCAGAGTGGGTCAAGCCTTAAAAGCGCAGGCGTAATGGGGGCACCGTAGATGTAGCTGCCATACGGTGTCTTCAGGAGACGGGGGACAGTTGAGAGCGCGAGGCTGTTCTCGCCCAGAATCATATGAACGAGCGCGAGATTCTCCTCCAACCCCGGCTCATTGTGAGCCTCTTTCGCCCCGGGTAAAAGTGCGACACGCTGCATTTCCTTGAGGGCCGAGTTCTTGTCGCCGAGCAATGCGTAAGCTCGGGAGAGATTTACCCCAAGCCAGATGTTGTTTGGCTGATTTTTGCAGGCTTGCGCAAGCGCGTCGCGCGCTTGCATGGCACTACCTTTTGCGCCGGCGTTGTCTCCGGAAACGCGCTGGACGAAATCCAGCACCAAATGGAAATAGCCCTTCTCGGCCTCTTTGGCCTCGGAACCAGCGTGCAATTGAGCGACTCGTGCTTGCAGCAATCGGATGGCTTCCTCGTACTTTCGCTCGAGCCTGAGCTGAGTTGCTTTTACATCGAGGGCAACGTACCCCGAATTCTGCACGCTGACGTCGCCTAACAATTTAGCGGCTTCTGGGAGATTGCCCTCAGCTTGATAAACGATTGCTTTTGCCGCCATCAGATCCAGCTCGTTCGGCAGGATATCGAGCGCGCGATCGAACAGCTTTAATGCGGCCGGAAATTGCCGGCGCGTGACGTAAATGTCTGCGGCAAGTCCAAGCGACTGCGTATTGCGCGGATCGAGGACCAAAGCTCGCTCGCAATAGGCAACGCTTTCGTCCCAGCGCCCCTGCCTTCGCGCAATTTGGCCAAGCTCAGTTAGGGCCACGCTGCTGCCCGGCAAAATCTTTGTGACCAGCTCGTACGTGGTTTTGGCAAGTCCGTTATCGTGCAGCACTAATTGCTGATAATATCCCAGCGCGAGCAGCGTTTCGGGCGAGTTCGGTTCCAGCGACTGGGCCTTATCGAGGGCTCGCTTTGCCGCCTCGGCGCGAGCCGCGTTGCTGTCAGCGCCCGAATACCAAAAGATTTCCACGCGAGCCAGGGCGCTCCAGGCGAGCGCAAATGTCGGATCGAGCTGCACCGCCTGTTCGTATGAAGCAATTGCTTTTTCCAAAGGATAAACGGAGAACAAGCTTCGCGTTTCCAAAGACAGCCCGCGGAGATAGGCCTCGTAGGCCTCGGGATTGTTCGTCGGTTTAACGGCCAGCGCCTGCTCCTCGCGACCGGTCAGCTTCGCTTGCAACGACTCCGCGATTGATCTGGCGATCTCGCTTTCCACCGCAAAGATGTCGATCAATTTCCGATCGTAAGTCTCGGCCCAGAGATGCGCGTCGGTCTGCGCGTTAATCAACTGGACATTGACGCGCACCTGATCGGCCGCTTTTTGAACGCTCCCTTCAAGAATGTGAGCGACACCAAGCTGTCTTGCGATCTCCGAGAGGTTGCCTGGTTTGCTCTGATACTGCTGTGTCGACGTGCGCGAGATCACTTTGAGGTCGGCGATCTTCGCCAGCCGCCCGAGGATTTCCTCCTGGATCCCATCGGCAAAGTAAGCGTTCGCTTTGTCCTCGCTCAGATTCTCGAACGGCAACACGGCAATCGATTTATTTGTAGCCGCCTCGTTCTTCCGAGGCGTTTTCCCCGTGTAGCGCCCGACGAAGAATAAGGAGACCGACAGCACGATGCCAACTGCGGCGACATAAATCCACGCGCCACCGCGCGAACGTGTTCGCGCAAGATCGACATCTTGGGTTCGCTTAATGCCCTCGGGCGTGAGCTCGAAAGCCCATGCGATCACGAGCGCGATCGGAAAGCCGACAATGATGAGCAGCACGACCAGCCGGACCGCCCAATTTGGAATCTCGAAAAACGGGAAAACTTGCGTTGCGACCTGGACGAGGAGCCAGCCGACAATCGCGTAGGCGACGGCGACCTTGTAAACGTTGCGCCGCTTGAGTTCGGCGAAGAACGAAGGCTTTTCGCTCATCCGGTCGCCGGGAAATTCATTTTTGCGACCAACGCTTTGTAGCGTGGATCGTCGCGCAAGCCGCTTAACAATGGATCAACCAGCAGCGCCAGCATCCCGGTGTCGTGATGGTCAAAGGCGATCTGCAGCCACTGGAAAGCTTTTTCTTTTTCGCCCCGCACGGCGTAGACCTGCGCGACTTGATAATCCAATCCCTGGTTGTGAGCGATGAGATCGGCGAAAGCGGCCTCGGCCGCCTTTTCATCGCCGCTAGCGTATTGGGCGAGGGCAAGCTCGAATCGCCGGTAGCTTTCATCCGGCTCGGCTTGCGCTTCGCGCAGGGCTGTTTTGCTATCGCCGCGGCGAATCGCGACGAGAACCTGCCAGCGATGGCTCGACGCGGAGAAGGGTTGTAACTCCGCGCATTTGCGCGCGGCCGAATCGGCTTCGTCGAGCTTGCCTTCATACCACAAAACGCGGGCAAGGTTGTTGTGTGGCGCGCTCGCCAGCGGATCCAGTTCGACCGCGTGTCGCGCCTGCTTCTCCGCTTCGTCGAGTTTGCCCAGGTAGACGATCACGCGCGCGAGCAAGTCGTTCGCGGTTGGGTTGGCGGGCGAAAGCTCCTTCGCCCGGTTCAATTCGCTCAATCCTTCGACAAATTTCCATTCCGTAAAAAATCGCACCCAACCGAGAGCCGCGTGCGCCTCGGCCAGCGCCGGCGCGACTGCGACCGCTTTCTCTGCGTCCGCGCGGGCCTTCGGCCACGCCGTCTTCCCTTCGCCGAGGATGTCCCCGATCAGCGTCCATGCTTCGGAGCGTTCGGCGTAAGCCAGCGCATAGTCCGGATCGAGCCTGATCGCTTCATCGTAGTGAGCGACCGCTTTGCGATAATCGTCGAGATTGCGTCGCTGGAAATAATAGTGGCCGAGCAGATATGCGTTATGAGCGTCGGTATTTTTTGGGTTGGCGGAGGATCGTTGGTCCGATCCGAGCAGCGTAGCCTTCAGGGACGAGGCCACAGCCGTGGCGATTTCCTCCTGCACCGCAAAAATGTCCTTCAGTTCACGATCGAACGTTCGCGTCCAGAGCTCGATGCCGTCCGCCGCATTAATCAATTCGGCAACGATCCGAACGCGCTCGCCCTGCTTGCGCACCGTTCCCTCCAAAAGCGTCGCGACGCCAAGTTTTTCGCCAATCGTTTTCGGTTCTTCTTTTCTCTCCTTGAACCGGAACGAAGAGCTGCGACCGATCACCTTGAGTTCTCTGATCTGCGCCAGCGCGGCGATCAATTCTTCCGAAAGACCGTCGGAAAAATATTCGTCCTTCGGATCTCCGCTTTCATTTAATAACGGCAGCACCGCGATCGACTTTGGCGCAACTGTAGCCGCCTCGCTCTGTCGAGGCGCCATTGTCGATCTTGCGGAGAGCCTGCTGCGCAGAACGTTGAAGGCCAGCAAGCTGGCGGCGAGCAGCGCCACCAACACGATGAAGCCCGCAAATTTCCGCCGGCTCCAGGTGGGAAGTCTTGCCGCGACCTCAGGCGGCACATCCTCCGTGCGTTTCAGGCCTTCGGGCGTTGCTTCAAAGGCCCACGAAATAAAAACGATTCCGATAAAACCGAGCGCGAGGAAGACGACAAACGCCTTCATTACCCACGGCGGCGCATCGAAGGTTGGCAGCAAAATCGACGCGGCTTGAAGGAGCAGCCACGCCACCACCGCGTAGGTGATCGCGACCTTGTAAACATTACGCCGCTTCAGCTCGGAGAAAAAATTGCGCGAATTCACTTTGGTTTTTCTTCGCAGAGTTTTTGGAAGCGGGGATCGCTCCGGAGCGGATCGAACATGGGATCGAGCCGGAGCAGGGCGGGAGTAAGCGGCACACTTCCACTGAATGCGCTACCGTACGGTATCGACATCAATTTCTGTAAAGCGTCGATCGCGCGATCAGTCTCTCCGGCCCGTGCCGCCACCCGGGCAAAAATCTCAATGAGAGGCGGGCCAAACAGCGGCTCTTTTTCGATCGGACTCAACGCCATGGCCCGTTCGGCAAGTGCGAAAGCGGTGGCTTTGTCACCGAGGGCCATATTGGTCAGCGCAAGATCTCCGATCACGCCAGAATTTTGCGGCTGTTCCTTAAGGTGACGTTCCATTTCGCTGCGTGTCTGTCGCCAATTTTCCTCGGCGGCGGTATGGTCGCCGGCGACTTCTTGCGCCCAAGCTAGCCGAAAACGCAGTTCGACATTGAAGTAACCCAACGCTGGGTCAGGCTTGGCTAATACTTCTTCTAGCCAGGGGATGATCGATCCGGGCCGACGCTCCAGAATCGCTTCGTAAATTTGTGTTACGACCGTCAGATTGTCGTCCGCGGCTGGGTGAAGCGGAGCGAGAATCGCCGCCGCTAGCGGCAGGTCGCCCTGGGCTTGCGCGATCGCCGCTTTGGACGCCAGAGTATCCACGTCATCCGGCGTAATATTGAGAACCTGGTCATACTTTCGCAGCGCCTCGGGGAAACGACGAAGGTAGCAATAGGAAATCGCGTGCTGGCTGAGCAGGCTGATGTTGCGCGGGTCGAGTCGCTCGGCTTCGTTGAAATACGACTCGCTCTGGTCCCATTGGCCGCGCCTGCGCTCGAGATAGGCCCGCGATTCAGGAATTCGGCTGCTATTGGGAAGAAGCGGACGTGCTTGCTCATAGTAACGCACCGCAGTCTCGTAATCCGCCAGGCATGCCTGGTAGTAATAGCCCTTGGCGTGCACTGCCTCGCCAAGATTGGGCTGAAGGGTGAGCGCCGTTTCGGCTGCCCGTCGCGCCTCTTCACGCAGGGCGACGGTGGGTTGAAGGGAGGATGTGTTGTAACCCTGAGCGTCCACGTATGACAGGAGCGCCCAGGCAAGAGCGAACTTCGGATCCAACCGCACCGCTTCTTTGAGATATTTCTGCGCGCCAAGCGCATTGGCGGCGGTGGGTGCGCTTTTCAGATTGTAGGCCAGACCGCGCAGGTAGGCATCGTATGCCTCAAGATTATCGGTCGGTTTAGAGGCGATGACTTGCTCTTCCTCGCCGGTCAGTTTCGCTTTTAGTCGGTCGGCGATGGCTTTCGCGACTTCACTCTCGACCGAAAAGATGTCGGTTAGTTTGCGGTCAAAGGTCTCGGCCCACAGATGGGAATCATTGGCCGCTTTGATCAACTGCACGTTCACCCGCACGGCGTCGCCGCTCTTCTGCACGCTTCCTTCCAGGATATGGGCCACGCCCAGTTGCTTCGCTATCGCGGGCAAATTTTCCGGCGCGCTTTTGTAATGCTGCGTGGATGTTCGCGAGATCACCTTCAGATCGGCGATCTTGGATAAGCGCGTTAGAATCTCGTCTTGGATGCCGTCGGCAAAGTAGGCGTTGTCGGGGTCGCGGCTCCGGTTTTCGAAGGGCAAAATGGCAATTCCTTTTTCAGCGATGTTCGGGGCGCTGGATGGACGTGGCCCATGCAGCCGCTGAAAAAACAGCACGGCGATCACGGCCAGGAGCACCGCGATGATCAGAAAATCCAGTTTGCGACCGGTCCGGCGCGCGATCGACTCACTAACATCGACATCTTCGGTGCGCTTGAGTCCTTCGGGCGTGAGTTCGAATGCCCATGCAATCACCAGTGCTACCGGAAAACCGATGATCACAACCAAGATGATCACCTTCAGAATCCACGCGGGCGCGTCGAACGTCGGTAAAACGATGGAGCCAGCCTGAATCACCAGCCACGCCACCACCGCATAAGCGACGGCAACTTTGTAGACATTGCGCCGCTTCAGCTCGGACAAGAACGTTTTCATACCGGCGTGCCTTCGCTCATCAGAAGTCGATCGCGGCGCAGTTTACGCAATTGTTCAATAATTGGGCGCCAATAATTGCGATCGGCGCGCTGGTGACGCGCGATCGCGGCATTCATCCAGCGGGACACCTCCTCGATGGCCGAATCCGGTATTTCGTCGGCGGGTGACCCGGCCAGCCCAGCCAGTTCGGACGGGACGCCGCTCGGCGGAGATTCAGCCCACTGCGGGTAATGCTCGTTAAAGAAAAAGAACGTTTCGGTCGTGAAGAGGTTGGCGACCGCCCACCTTAAGTTTTCCGCAGACACATCCGAGCTTTCGACAACACTTAGCGTAAGCGCACTGATGATTGGATAGTCAGCGAGCCGCTGCGTCTTCTTTAACTCGATCAAGTCGCGTGGCCCAATTACGGGAATGTTTCCCCAGTCTGTTTCAAAGCGACGGCTGTCGCGCTCTGCCTCGCCGAACAAGCGCGAGCGCGGCGGCCGGCCGAGTAGATCCAAAAAAACCGGCTCGGGCTCGAAGACGAAATGGAAGCCGTGTCCGGCTCCCACATAGTGCGGTTCGAGAGGCGGTGTCAGTTTATGATAGCGCGCGTCGGCTTCTTTGAGAGCCGCGCGCAACCGCTCGACATTTGAAGCGGACGGTTCGACCCACAGATCGATGTCCTCGGAAAAGGTAGCGGCGCCGTAAAGGATCGTGGCCTGGCCGCTGATGAGCAGATAGGCGACCTCGTGCGCCTCAAGGCTTCGGAAAAAGTTTGCGATCATGGACCGATCGAGGGTCGGGCAGCCGTTTGCGCAACGCCCACGCCCGGCGGAGTCGTTCGGCCGGCGTCAACTTCAGCCACTCCGTTGCCTTAAACGGCGACAGCGCTTCGCTCGCTGAAAAAGGTCGCCCGATTCTCCCTCGATTCATCACCACAGTCTTGAACGAGCCGCCCAGCCAAAGCAAGCAGCACTCCAAGCCGGCGCCCTAAGACACCATCGAGAATTCGTCCCGGTACGTCGCCAGCCCGGAAAGACCTTTCATTTTCCACGCGTCGAGGACCAGCAACATAAAAACATCATCGGGCACATCCCATTCGCACTTGATTCCGTGCTCGCTCGCCGCTCTGAATCCGAAGCGTGGATAATACTCCGCGTGGCCGACCACGATGATGAATGGGCAGCCTGCGTTCTTGAGCTTCGCGTTGCCCGCTTCGACCAACTTGGTTCCGATTCCCTGGCGCTGATATTCGGGAAGGACCGCCATCGGACCGAGCGCCGCGCCCTCAATCTTGCCGCTGATCGATGCCGGACTGTAAATGATGTGACCGACGATCCGGTCGTTCACCGTCGCAACCAGGGAAAGCAAAGCCGCGCCGTTTGCCCGCAGCGCGTCGACGATGTTGCTCTCCTGATTTTGTCCGAATGCGCGCCGGTTCAACTCGCGGACAGCCGCGATATCATTCGGGCGTCCTTCTCGAATGTCGGCGTCTGTCGGAGCGCTCATGGCAGCGCGACCTTAACAATTTTGCTCGTTAAAGGGAACCGGCTTGAAAATGTGCGGGGGCCGATCAAGCTCCTCCCTGATTCCGACAAGATCGACATCGTTATGGCACATCAACCAACTGAATCGAAACGTTTACTCTCACATGTAATTGCGGAATGGGCGTGCGCCCTCAAATACGAGCATCTTTCGCCGGAAGCGATCCAAGCGGCAAAATTGTTCTGGTTCGATTCCATCGGCTGCGCGCTCGGCGGCAGCCAGCAGGAAGACGCGAAGATTTTGCTCGAGCACCATCGCGCGATGGGCAGTGGCAATGGGAAAGCCACCGCGTTTGTCTCCGGGTTCAAAACGAATCCGGTCGATGCCGCGTTCCTCAACGGCCACATGATCCGGGCGATGGATTATAACGATATCTATTGGAAAGCCGATCCGTGTCACCCGAGCGACCTCATCGCCGCGCCGCTCGCGCTTTGTGAAAGTGAGGGACTCAGCGGGAAAGATTTAATTCTCGCCACGATCATCGCTTACGAGATCGAGATGCGGCTTTGCGAAATCGGCCGCCCTGGTGTGCGCGAATACGGCTGGCATCACGCCACCTTGAGCGCGTTCGCCGCGCCGGTCGCGGCCGGACGCGTTCTGAACCTCAATGTCGATCAAATTGTGTCGGCCATCGGCATTAGCGCCGCGCGCACATTTTGTCCGGGCGCAGTCACCGCCGGCAAACTCACTAACATGAAAAACACGGTCGATCCCTGGGCCGGCCGGATGGGCGCGGAGAGCGCGTTGCTCGCGCGCGAAGGATTCTCCGGACCCGAGCACATCATCGATGGCAAAGAAGGGCTCTTTGCCGTATTCAAACATGTCCAATACAAAGGCGAACCGGCGACCTTCGACGGCGAAGCGCTCGTAAAAGATCTGCCAAGATCGACATCGGACCATTATCGCATTCTCGATTGCGGGATGAAAAGTTTCCCGATCGAAGCGCTCAGTCACGCGCCGCTCACGGCGATGATGAAAACCGTCAAGGAAAACAACCTCAAGGCCGGCGACGTGAAAGAGATCAAAGTCGAAGTGATCGCCCGCGCCGCCGATATTCTCGGCGACCCGCACAAGTATCGCCCCGACTCAAAAGAAACCGCCGATCATTCATTGCCATACTGCATGGCTGTCGGACTCGTCGATGGCATGGTCACGCCGCTCCAATTCAAAGAAGAACGCGTCCGCGACCAGGCGCTCATCCCGATCATGGACAAAATCAAAGTCGTCGCAAACGACGAGTTCGAAGCGCTCTTCCCAAAATTTCAGCCCAGCCGCGTCACGATCACCACCAACGACGGCAAAGAACATTCAACCCGTGTCGATGTCCCTAAGGGCGATCCGCGCGATCCGATGACCGAAGACGAAATCGCGGTGAAATTCACGGCCCTCGGCGGGGACGTGATCGGCAAGAACCAGTGCGAAAAGCTGCGCCACTGCATCATGAACATCGACAGCGCGAAGAAAGTTGACGAACTGCTCGCGCTGACAGTCGCGCGTTGACGTCTCGCTGGGTCGCTTTGTCCAAAAGCGATGCGGGGACGCATCGCACTCCAAAGCTTCGCAAAATGAGGAACAGCTTTTTGCTATTTCGCGCGAAGCGCTTTGGGAGTGCGACACGTCCTCGTGTCGCTTTTTCGGCTCAACAAAGTTTGCCGGGGCCTTCAAAAATCATCCGGCACTTGGATCTTGTCGATCTTGAACGAATACACCGACTGAACAAACGCCGGCCGCGCGTTCGTCTCAAACCAGCGCGCAGAACACCATTTGTAATTGCTCGCGACCGTAACGACGCCGTGATGCACCGGATTATGGTGAACATACTTCAGCCGCGCCAGCCACGATTTCTCAAATGTCACGCGCGTATCCCAGAATTCATACATCACACGGCGCCGTGGCGAATTGTCGATCTTGTTGAGGCGAACGGCTAGCTCGCGATGAAGGTGCTTGATGAAATCACGGTGGCTGATACCTGAATCGCTGAAGCTGACGACAAGATGATAGTGATTTGCCAAAAAAGCCCAGGCTTGAAGAAGGAGCTGGTAGTTCGCGGCGAGCTCGAAAGTTGTGTCGCGGAAAAGATCTAGCTTCGCGTCGGAACTGAAGAGCGATTTTCGATGCAGTGTCGCTGCAGTTATGATGTAAGTCCCGCTGGGCGTGAAGTAATGCGGCGGCGCGTGGGGCCACGGCGCGTGCATAGCGTTCTTTTGCCAGAGCGGATCGCGCGCGAGAAGCGAAAAGCGATGCGAGGACGCATCGCACTCCAAAGCTTCGCAAAATGAGGAACAGCTTTTTGCTATTTCGCGCGAAGCGCTTTGGGAGTGCGACACGTCCTCGTGTCGCTTTTGGCGGCGACGATTACGCCGTTCCGCTTGCTTCGCCCGCGCCGAACTGAATCCCCTGCGCAAGCGGCAGTTCGCTCGAGAAATTGATCGTGTTTGTCTGGCGGCGCATGTAGCTCTTCCAGCAATCACTGCCGCTCTCGCGGCCGCCGCCGGTTTGTTTCTCGCCGCCGAACGCGCCGCCGATCTCGGCGCCGCTCGTCCCGGTATTCACATTCGCGATCCCGCAATCGCTCCCGGCCGCGCTCATGAACTTTTCCGCTTCGCGCGCGTCGTTGGTGAAGATCGACGAGGTCAATCCCTGCGGGACATTGTTGTGGATCGACATCGCTTCATCGAAATCCCGATAGGTCATCAAATAGAGCAGCGGCCCGAATGTTTCGTGCTGCACGATTTCAAAATCCGGCTTGGCAGTGGCGAGGCACGGTTTCATGTAACAACCGCCGGCAAATCCTTCGCCTTCGAGCCGTTCACCGCCGTAAAGCACTTCGCCGCCTTGAGCTTTCAGTTTCTCGATTGAGTCTTGGACAAGATCGACAGCGTGCTTGTCGATCATCGGGCCCATCACCGTTTTGCGATCGAGCGGATTGCCAATCGGCAGACTCTTGTAAGCCGCCAGCAGTTTATCGCGAACTTTCGCGGCAACGGATTCGTGCATGATCACACGACGCGTGGAAGTGCAACGCTGTCCGGCCGTGCCGACGGCGCCAAAGAAAATCGATTGCGTCGCCATGTTGATGTCGGCGCTCGGGGCGACGATCAACGCGTTGTTGCCGCCGAGTTCGAGGATCGTTCGGCCGAGCCGGCCGTTCACCGCTTTCGCGACGCTGAATCCCATCGTCGTCGAACCGGTTGCCGACACCAACGGAATACGCGGATCGTCGGTGAGTTTTTGCCCGACGGTTTTTCGATCGCCCATCAGCAAAGTGAAAATGCCCGGATCAGCGCCCGTTTCGCGGCAAACGCGTTCGGCGATTTTCGTGACCGCAATAGCGGTGAGCGGTGTTTTCTCGGAAGCCTTCCAAACAGTCGCGTCGCCGCACACCGCGGCGAGCGCGGCGTTCCACGACCAGACCGCGACCGGAAAATTAAACGCGGTGATGACCGCGACGACACCGAGCGGATGCCATTGCTCCATTAGTCTGTGGTTCGGTCGCTCCGATTGAATCGTCAGCCCATAAAGCATGCGCGATTGGCCGACGGCGAAATCGCAGATGTCGATCATCTCCTGCACTTCGCCTTCGCCTTCGGCGATGATCTTGCCAGTCTCGAGCGTGACGAGCTGGCCGAGCTCATGTTTCAATTCGCGCAACGCATTGCCGAGACGACGCACCGTGTCGCCGCGGACTGGTCCGGGCGTTGTTCGCCATTTCAAAAACGCTTCCTGCGCGCGTGTAATGGCTTTGTCGTAATCTTCAGCCGACGCCGTCCGAACGCTCGCGACGCGTTTTCCATCAATCGGTGAAATCTTGTCGATCTTCGCGCCGCCGCCGCGCCATTCGCCATCGAAGACGCCGGGGTTCACGTCGGCGAGGCCGAGTTTCTCGAGAACCGATTGCATATGAAGAATTCGGGACACTGAGGTCCCTCCCACATTTAGATCACTTGCGCCGCTGCCGACAAAATTTGCGGATCAACTCCATTGCTTCATCAACGACGTCCGCTGTCAGATCGAGCGCCGGCCGGAAGCGGATGGAGTTTTCGCCCGAACGCAGCGTGAGGACGCCGAGATCGAAAAAGCCTTTCCAGAATTCCTCGCGCGTTTTCGGGTCGGGCAGATCAAAGGCGAGAAACAATCCACGTCCGCGCGCGGCCGAAATCAGAGGCTCTTCCTGTTGCAACTGGCGGAGTTGATCGAGCAAGTACGCGCCAACTTTCGCTGCATTCTCGGCGAGGTGTTCTTCCTCGATGATCCGCAGGTAATGCGTCGAGCGGACCATGTCGGTAAAATTGCCGCCCCAGGTGGAATTGAGCCGGCTCGATAAACGGAACGCATTATCCTTTACTTCATCGATGCGGGGTCCGGCCATCACGCCGCAAACCTGCGCTTTTTTGCCGAACGCGAGCAAGTCCGGCACAACGCCGAAATGTTCGCAGCACCACATCCGCCCGGTCACGCCGACGCCGCACTGCACTTCATCGAAGATGAGGAGGATATCGTGCGCGTCGCAGATTTCGCGCAGCTTCTTCAACCATTCGCCACGAAAATGGTTGTCGCCGCCTTCGCCCTGGATCGGCTCGATAATGATGGCGCAGATGTCGATCTTGCGATTGTCGATCTTGTCCAAAATTTCCTGCTCGCACTTTTTCTCGCGCGCGATCACGTCGGCTTCGCGCTCCGATTCGGGCAGGGAAAAATCGATGCACGGGCAGGAGGCGCGCGGCCAATCGAACTTGGCGAACAAATCCGTCTTGCGCGGATCGGTGTTGGTCAGGCTCATCGTGTAACCGCTGCGCCCGTGAAAGGCGCGCCGGAAATGCAACACCTCGATGCCGCGTTCGCCATGACCGGCGGCCATGTTTTTGCGCACCTTCCAATCCATCGCTGCTTTCAGACAGTTCTCGACCGCGAGCGCACCGCCTTCGATAAACAAATAGCGCTCGAGTGGAGGCAAGCCGGCCACGCGCGCGAACGTTTCGACAAATTGCGCGTAGGCCTCGGAGTAAACGTCGGAGTTCGCGACCTTTACTTTGGCGGCGCGCAGCAGATCGCGCTTCACGTTGTCGCGCTCGAAGTAGGGATGATTGAAGCCGATCGGCATGGAGCCGAAAAACCCGTAGAGATCGATCAGACGTTGGCCGGTCGCCGCGTCGCACAAATAAGAGCCGCGGCTTTTCTCTAGGTCGACAACGACCTTGAAACCATCCAGCAGGATGTGCTGCTCGAGCGTCTTCAGCACGTCCAATTGTCGATCTTTGCTCGCGCTGACGCGGCGCTCGGAAGAAGTGCGCGCCGCCTCCGTGAGCACGGGAGGCATACTCATCTAAAGATCGTAGCTTTCGCGACGGAGTTGGTCAACCGGTCGACCTGTAGCCGCCTCGCTCTGCCGAGGCGCACGGCGACAGAGCGCCGTGACTACAGTTACACAATTCCGTCCCGCAAGGTCGCGTGTTTTCCGGCGAGGAGTTCCTGCGTCAATTCGTAGCCGCGCTTGTCGGCGTTGCGGCTTGTGCCGGCGAAATGATGATCGATTCGAAATCGCGCTGAACGACAGAAGTAATTCGCCACCGACAAAATTTCGTCAGTGGGCTCGCCACTGTCGATCATGTGTTGAGCGAAGGAGCAGGTCGCACTGATGGCAAACAACTCGGTAGCGATCCCAACGAAGCGCGACAGGAGCAGTTGCTCGCGGTCGAGTTTCGGGCCGAACCGCGCCATGGCGTGAAAAAGCCCGCGGGCGAGCCGCTTGCTCGTGCGCGCGGCGTAACTGATGTGCGGTTGGAGATCGTCATGAAGATTGTCGATCTTGCCCGCGCCGTTCGGCAGCCATTGGCGCGGATACCAGCCGGCGTAAAATTTCCCTGACGTAAAGACAGCTTTGGCGCGCTCGGACATCGGCAGTTGCGTGTTGAAGATCGCGCCGCCGACTTTGAGATGCGGGTCGAGCGCTTCGCGGGCGATGAACAGACGCATGATCTCGCTTGAACCCTCAAAGATGGTATTGACGCGACAGTCGCGGAGGAATCGCTCGACTGAAATGGGCGGTTCCCCGCGGCCAGCGAGCGATTGCGCGGTTTCATAGCCGCGTCCGCCCCGCACCTGCATCGCGTCGTCGGCGATGCGCCACGTCGTTTCGGTCGCCCACATTTTGCACATTGCAGTTTCGATCCGCAGATCGCCGGCTTTGCGATCGAGCAACGAATAAGTGAGAAAAGTCATCGCTTCCATCGCGAAAATGTTGCCCGCCATCTCGGCGATTTTCCCCGCGATGGCGGCATGCTGGCCGATCGGCACGCCCCATTGAACCCGTTCGCTCGCCCATTTGCGCGAAATCTCGAGCAGCCGCTTGGAAACCCCGACGCATGCCGCGGGCAACGTCAGCCGACCGGTGTTCAAGGTCGTGAGCGCGACTTTCAAACCCGCGCCTTCCTTTGAGATGATGTTTTCGCGCGGCACCCGCACGTTGGTGAATTTGACGACCGCGTTGTAAAGCGCGCGCAATCCCATGAATCGGCACCGATAGGTGATCTCCAGTCCCGGCGTGGCAACATCGACAATGAACGCGGTGATCTGTTTGCGCTCCTTGCCGTTCACTACCTTCGACGGCGTGCGCGCCATCACCACCAGCACGCCGGCCTTGACGCCGTTGGTGCACCAGAGTTTTTCGCCGTTCAAAACGAACTCGGCGCCGTCCTCTGTTGGCTCTGCCTTCAAACTCATGGTCGCGGGATCCGAGCCGGCGTGCGTTTCGGTCAGGGCAAATGCGGAAATCTCTCCACTGGCAACACGCGGGAGGTATTTTCGTTTTTGTTCTTCGGTGCCGAAGAGCAGAAGCGGCTGGGCGACGCCGATCGATTGATGGGCCGAAACCAGTGCCGCGACGTTGCCGTCCCAGCTGCCTAACAAAACGGCCGCTCGACCATAATTGAATTGCGACAAACCGAGCCCGCCGTATTGCGGCGGCACTTTGATCCCGAATGCGCCAATCGCGGCGAGGCCAGCGAAATTTTCGGGCGGAATTTCCCCGGTGCGATCGATCTCGTCCGGATCGACATTTTCTCGCAGATACGCGTCAAGCTTTTGCAAGAACGCCTCGCCTGCTTGTCGATCTTCCGCGCTTTGCGCCGGGAAGGGGTAAATGCGGCTGAAATCGTAGCGGCCGATAAAAAGATTGCTCGCGAAACTGCCGCGATCGTCGAGCGGATCGCGCGAGGCCTCCGCCAGCTCGAGCGCTTCGCGCTGGCCTTTCGACATTTTGGAGGTGTCGATGACTGAAGGCGCCGGCACTTTGAGGGGTTTCGCACCGGTCTCTGCGGCTACTTGTCTTTCCGGCGCTTCCAGCGGCGTTTTCATACTAGTCCTGTGTCATTCCGAGCGAAGTCGAGGAATCTCTCACTCCTCCTCTGACTAACAGTAAGAGATGTCTCGACTTCGCTCGACATGACAAAACTGCACATGAGCGGCGGTTTCATCTTCGTGGCGAACGTCAGCTTATCCGTCGGAAGAACCGCCGACAAGCCCACTCAATATGACTTCGCCCAAACGACCCGGCGCGCGCTTGGCTCACCGGTAAAAACGCAGCGGCCGGACTGAGCTGCGTCGTCGAGCGGGACCACGCGGATGGTGACCTTGAGGTCGTTTTTGATTTGTTCCTCGACTTGGCGCGAGCCGTTCCAATGGGCGAGGGCAAACCCGCCGTGGATTTCCGGCTTCTCCGCGTTTTTGGGCGTGAAGAAATCGTAAAACTCATCGCGATTGTCGATCTTGCGCGTGTTTTCGTCCCGAAACTTCTTGGCGCGCTCATAAAGATTTTGCTGGATCGACATCAGAATTTCAGGCGCGCGCGCGACGAACTCATTTACCGGGAGAAATTCCCTGGCCTTGGCTGGCTGGTCGCGCCGGCTGAGGGCAACCGAGTTTTTCTCCAGGTCGCGCGGCCCGATCTCGACCCGCAGCGGCACGCCTTTCTTGATCCATTCCCAATTTTTGACGCCGCCCCCGATGTCGCGGCGATCGACCTCGGCTTCGAGGGCAAGATCGACAAATCGTTTGGCCCGCAATTCGGCGACGAGCTTGTCGCACGCTTCCAGGACCCTGGCGCGGGTCTCTTCCTTCGGGGTTACCGGTAGAACGACAACGTGCGTCGGAGCGATCCGGGGAGGCAGGACCAGCCCATCATCGTCGCCATGCGCCATGACCACGCTCCCGACCATGCGTGTCGTCATGCCCCAGCTCGTCGTCCAGCCAAACTCCTGTTTGCCCTCGCGATTCTGGAACTGAATGCCACTGGCGCGCGCGAAGTTTTGCCCGAGAAAATGCGAGGTCCCGGCTTGGATCGCTTTGCGATCCTGCGCCATCGCTTCGATCGTCAGCGTTTGGATCGCGCCGGGAAATTTTTCGCTTTCAGATTTTTCGCCGCTGAAAACCGGGATGGCGCAACGGTCGCAGACGAAGGTTTCGTAAACATCGAGCATGCGTTTGGCTTCTTCGCGCGCTTCGGTCTCGCTCTCGTGGACGGTGTGGCCCTCCTGCCAGAGGAATTCCGTGGTGCGCAAAAACAACCGTGGCCGCATTTCCCAGCGAACGACGTTGGCCCATTGGTTTATCAAGATCGGCAGGTCGCGATAGGACTGCACCCATTTCGCGTAAGTCGCGCCAATGATGGTCTCGCTTGTCGGGCGAACGACCAGCGGCTCGTTCAGCGGGCTGGCTGGTTTCATTTTTCCATCCGCGTCGACTTCGAGCCGCGAGTGGGTGACCACGGCGCATTCCTTGGCGAAACCTTCGACGTGTTGCGCTTCCCTGGCGAAGTAACTCAGTGGGATAAAGAGCGGGAAGTAAGCGTTGCGATGGCCGGTCGCGCGAAACATGGCGTCGAGCTGACGCTGCATGTTTTCCCAAATGCCGTAGCCCCATGGACGAATGACCATGCAACCGCGCACATCGGAGGGCTCGGCCAGTTCGGCCGCGCGCACGACCTGCTGGTACCACTCCGGAAAATCTTCCTCGCGCCGGGGAGTGATCGCGCTTTTTGCCGGATCAGAATTGGACATGGTAGCGAGGATTTAAACTCGCGAAGTGAAAATAACCAGCAGCCATTTTGCCGCGTCCACTCACTTTACTCGCAGGCGGCGCTGAGTATGGTCGGGCGCATGAAAATGAAATTATTGATCACGATATCGTTGCTTGTTGCAGCGCTCCAGGTCGTGCCGGTTGGTTTGAGTCAGGGCAGACGCGGAGGCGGCGGAGGCGACCGCATGGGCAGCGGAGCCGCCATGGGCAATCTCAGCCAGGAAGAGCGCCAGAAATTCATGAACGCGCGCCGCACCGCCATGCAAGATCCAGCGGTGGCCGCAGCGCGGGAAAAACTGCAACAGTGCAGCAAGGACCTTCATGACGCGATGGATGCGGCCATGCTGAAGGCGGATCCCTCGATCAAACCGATTCTCGATAAACTGCCAAAACCCGGGGAGCGTCGCGGCGGTCAGCGCGGTGAGCCCGGCGAAGGCGATTAGCGCGAAGTGCGCCGGCGTTGGCGCGATTCCACGCCATCAGGCGGGCGGCCTTGTCGATCAAAGGTTGACACCTTGCCGCCTTCTCCTACTTTGCGTGCCCCTTTTCCGAGTGCTCGAGATGAAGACCTTTTCTGCCAAAGCCAGCGCCGTTCCCCGTAGATGGTGGGTGATTGACGCGAAGGATCAGCTCCTGGGGCGCGTTGCCGTCAAGGCCGCCAATTTGTTGCGCGGGAAAGAAAAACAACTCTTCACACCCCACGTCGACACCGGCGACTTCGTTGTCGTGATCAATGCAGACAAAGTGCGGTTGAGCGGCAAAAAGGAGGAGAACAAAACTTACATGAGCTTCTCCGGGTATGTCGGAGGGCACAAATCCGAAAATGTCCGGGCCCGCCGGGCGCGCCACCCCGAATTGCTGGTGGAGCGCGCCGTGCGCGGGATGATTCCGCACAATCGGCTCGGTCGCGCGGTTTATCGTAAACTGAAAGTCTACCGGGGCGACACGCATCCGCATGCCGCCCAGCAGCCGCAGCCGGTGAAATTGAGCTGAAGCCATGGCCCAGACCCAGGAATTCATCGCCACTGGTCGCCGCAAAACCGCGGTGGCACGGATTCGCCTTACACCGGGCAGCGGCAAGATCGACATCAACGGCCGCAGCTTTGAAGATTATTTCCCGACCGCGCCGTTGCAGAACACCGTGCTCCAACCGCTGCAAACGGCGAAGTTGGTAAACGCCTACGATTTGTCGATAAACGCCACCGGCGGCGGAATTGCCGGGCAAGCCGGCGCGGTTCGCCTGGCCATTTCACGCGCTCTGCTTCAAGTCGATCCCAATTTGCGCCTCACCCTCAAGGCCGATGGATTGCTCAGTCGCGATCCGCGGATGAAGGAGCGCAAGAAATCCGGCCAACCCGGCGCGCGCAAACGCTTCCAGTTTTCCAAGCGCTAATTTGCCCTGTAGGGGCAGCCGTGCCGGCTGCATTTTCAACGCGCCGGAGACACGCCTCAGATCAAAAGCTTACGGCTTCGACTTGGTCTTGTCGGGAGTAGGCGCACCCGCTCCGGCCGCCGGTCCAGCCGGCGAGGGCGCCCCCCCGGCCGGACTAGGTTGCGCCAGAAACGAAGGGACGCTGGCGCTCGGCGCGGGCTTTGTCACCGACACAGGCTTCAGCACACGCAACTGGCGTGCTGCTTCGCTGGCCCAAAGGCTCTCGCGATAATCGGTCAGCAGCTTTTCGCAGACCAGTCGTGCTTCTTCGATCTTGCCTTTCGCGCGCAAAAGATGCACCTGCGAGAGCAGCGCGAACGGCGCGTTAAAACTCTTCGGATAACTTGCGGCCGTTTTTTGATAGAGAGTCAGCGCTTCGTCCGGTTTGTTCATCGCTTCAAGATTCGACCCCATCGCGAGATAGGCGCTGCTGACGAGCTCGTGCTCTGGATTTTTGTCGATGAACCGCTGAAGCGTCGCGTTGGCCTCCGTGAATTTTTTCTCCTGTCGCAACGCGTCGGCGAGTAACAAATATGCGTCCGCGCCCGCGCGCGTCTTCGGGTAACGGGCGATGACTTGTTGAAAGTCCGTCGGTGTCTTCGCCTGACCCAGGAAGGTCGATGCGGCCGTCTCACGCCGTTCGGTGTAAAATTTGTAGGCGCCAAAACCGACGATGCCGAGCAGCGCGAGCAGCAGAATGGCGACGATTTCGGTCTTGAAACGCTCCCAAAAGAAACGCGCTTCGACGGCGGCGTCACGGGATGGCGGCGAAGCGGTCGGCATGGTGAATTGTCGATCTTGCGCGGCGGCATGCGCGCGAGCGTGCTCTATGCCATGCGAAACTTTCGTGCGCAAGTCCGCCGCTCGCCCCGGTCGTCGAAGCGCAACACTCCCATAAATCCATTCCCGGTCGTCGCACCGAATCCTGTTTGATGACAACCGACGAACCGACCGCGCCGATGCAAAACCCGGAGAAGGACCCGGATGAATGGACAACCGGCGAAGAGCCCATGACCGGGCCACAGCGCTCTTACCTGCAAACGCTCTGCCGTGAAGCCGGCGAAGAATTCAACGAGAAGCTGACCAAAGCCGAGGCGTCGAAGAAAATCGAAGAGCTGCAGGCCAAAACCGGCCGCGGGAAGAATTAGCCACATGTTGGAGGGACGACCTCTGTGTCGTCCCATTATTAGGGACCGGACCGAGCCCGTCCCTCCCAGTTCAGCGGCCGCGTTTGCTTTTGCTTTTGCTTTGGCCGCGCAATCCCCGCGCACTCAGCGCGGCGCTCCCGCCGCCGCGGCTCAGGTTTGTCGCGCTCGGTTTTTTGCCCGAACTGCGGCGCGTTCCCGGGCGGTTGCCGGGGCGGGCACCGGACCGCGTCCGGGCGCCCCGGCTGTCGTTTGGCAGCACTAACTCAGATTTGTTCTTGTGCGACATACAGACAAGTGCATCGCAACCCTAATGGCGCTTCTATTTGCGGCCGCCCTTACGGCCGCCCTTGCGCGAACTGGCTTTGCTCCGTTTCTTGCCGCGACCGCCTCCTCCTGGTTTGCGGCCGCCTTTGTCCGATTTGTTAACCGTCGCCCAGGCGCGTCGCGATGCTTCCTTCTTGCTCACGCCGCGCTTTTTGTAGCCGCGCGCGATCTTCTCGGCTTTGCGCTTTTGTTTGCCGGTATACTTTTTTTTGCTTCCTCGAGCCATAGAACTCCTTTCCTTCAAGAGAAGAACGCGGCCGGCTGCGGGCTTGGATTGCTTGCTCTGCTGCGAAGGAATCGAACAGACGCGACCAAGGCAGCGCTGCCGATCTTTCTGTATGAATACTCTTTCCGAGGCTTATCTGAAAATCATCGGCGCCGACGGCCATCCTACCGAGCTCAGCATCTATCAAATCTGTCTGCGCGGTTTGATCATTTTCGTGGTCGGCCTTGTCATCGTCCGGTTGGGCGATCGCCGCTCGCTGTCGCAAAAAACGGCGTTCGACGCCATTTTCATCGTTTTGCTCGGTTCCATGCTCTCGCGCACCATCAACGGCAATGCGCCCTTTCTCTTGACCCTTGGCGCTGCCATTGTGCTCATGCTTGTCCACCGCGCCTGCGCGTGGGCGGCGCAGCGTTCTCACGGTTTCGGTAAATTGATTAAAGGCCGCGAGATTGTGGTGGTCCGCGACGGTAGAGTCGAATGGAAGGAGCTTGCGCGAAATCTCGTTTCGAAACACGATTTCGAAGAAGACTTGCGCCTGGAAGCGCAAACCGACGACGTCAGCAAGATTCGCGTGGCGCGTCTGGAACGCAGCGGCGACATCAGCTTTATCCAGCGTGAGGGCTGATTCGCATGCAACCACCGGGCCGGTTCGCATGCGATAACTCAATGTCATGAAGCGAAAGAAAAAGAGATGGATCAAACCGGCCTTCAAGACCGTGCCGATCTTTTTCGAGTGCACCTCCTACGCCGGCGCGATCTGATTTGATCCGCATCCGAATCCTGGGCAGCGCGGCCGGTGGGGGTCTGCCGCAATGGAATTGCGCCTGCGCGAATTGCCGCGACGCGCGCGCCGGCAGGATCCCGCGGGCCACGCAATCATCGGTCGCGCTCAGCGGCAATGGCCGCGATTGGCTGCTGGTCAACGCTTCGCCCGATTTGCCCGTGCAATTAGAAGCGTTCAGTCCATTGCAGCCGACCGCCGATTCGCCGCGCAACTCTCCTATCGCAGCCGTTTGCCTTACCAGCGCCGACATCGATCACGCCCTCGGTCTCGTTTTAATGCGCCAGGAGAGTTCGCTCGCGGTTTACGCTAGTCCGGCGATCCGCGACGAGCTCTCCTGGATCGACAATTTGCTTGCGCGCTTTTGCCAAATCGACTGGCGCGAACCGCCGCGCGAATTTGCCCCGATCATGGCAGATGTCGATCTTCGCGCCATTCCTTGCGTCCCTTCCCTCGCTTACGTCATTCGCGACGCGATCACGCACAAACAAGCGCTCATCGCCCCCGCCCTACGCGATCTCACTGACGAACTCCGCCACGCGCTACAAACCGCCCATGTCATTCTGTTCGACGGCACTTTCTGGTCGGAAGACGAACTGAAATCGTTCCGCGCCGGTGCGCGCACATCGCGGGAGATGGGTCACATTCCAGTGGAAGAAAGCCTCTCCCTGTTGCGGTCCGCGCCCGCGCCGCACAAAATCTACATGCACATCAACAACACAAATCCGATGCTCCAGCCGCAATCGAAGGAACGCCGGCAGGTCGAAGCTGCCGGAGTCATTGTCGGCTACGATGGTCTGGAGTTGCAGTTATGACGGAAAAATTGTGGGACAAGCAGGAGTTTGCCGCCAAACTGCGCGAGGTCGGTGCGCCGGCTTATCACGACAAACATCCTTTCCATGTCGCCATGAACGAGGGGCGGCTCTCGCCCGCCCAGCTCCGGGGATGGATCGCGAACCGGTTTTATTACCAGCGCAATATTCCGCGCAAAGACGCCGCCATCATCGCCAATTGTCCGCTCCGCGAAGTGCGGCGCATCTGGGTCCATCGCATCATTGATCACGATGGCGGGAGGGCGGACGGCGGCGGCATCGAAGCCTGGCTCCTACTGGGCGATGCCGCCGGATTGACGCGCGAGGAACTTCTGCAAGATCGACATCTACTTCACGGTGTGCGCGCAGCCGTCGACAGCTACGTCGAGTTTGCGCGGATCAAACCGTGGCCAGTCGCGATCGCCTCATCGCTCACCGAGCTGTTCGCACCCGATCTCATGGCGACGCGGCTTGCTGCGTTCGCAAAGTTCTACACCTGGATTGAGCCGGGCGGCCTGGATTACTTTCGCCGCCGCGTCGATCAGGCGCGCCGTGATTCCGATGAAGCGCTGCAGATCACGCTTCAGCATTGCGATACGCCGCAACTCCAGCGCGCCGCCGTCCACGCTCTGCAGTTCAAGTGCGATCTTCTCTGGGCGATGCTCGACGCGATTCACCATGGCTACCCCGATGCAAATCGCTGACCACACGCGTCCTCGCCTCGCGCGCGGCGTCCGGTTGCAGACGGACAGCGCCACCGGCAAAGGCGTGCTGCTTTATCCGGAAGGTATTTTGGAATTGAACGAGACCGGGCGGGACATTCTCGGCCGTTGCAACGGAGCGACCATCGGCGAAGTCGCGAGGCAACTTGCGCAGGAATACGATGTCGATCTTGCCACAATCGCCGCGGACGTGCGCGCCGCGCTCGGCGATCTTGAGCGACGCAAATTGATCGAATTCACATGAAACCGCCGCGTCCCTACGCATTGCTCGCCGAGATTACTTACCAGTGTCCGTTGCACTGTCCGTATTGCTCGAACCCGACGGCTGTAGCGTCCGCTGTCCTCAGCGGAAAATCGCAAACCTTCGATCTTACGACCGAGGAATGGAAGCGCGTCATCCATGAAGCGGCGCAACTGGGCGTGCTGCAGATCGGTTTCTCGGGAGGCGAGCCGCTCGCTCGCCGCGATCTGGCGGAGCTGATTAGCGCGGCGCGCGCCGCAAATCTCTATACCAATCTCATCACCAGTGGCGTCGGATTGCACGAGAGCCGCACACGAGAATTGCGCGCGGCCGGTCTCGATTCCGTCCAGCTCAGTTTCCAGGCGGATGGCGTCGATCTTGCGGACGAGATCGCCGGGGCACGCGCGCATGCGTCCAAGCTGGCGGCCGCGCGGCAGATTCGCGAAGCCGGCATTCCGCTCAGCCTCAATTTTGTGATTCACCGCCGCAACATCGATCGGTTGGCTGGAATGCTTCAGCTGGCCGAGGACGTGGGCGCTGCGCGGGTGGAGCTGGCGAACGCGCAGTTTTATGGCTGGGCGTTCTTGAATCGCGCGGCCTTGCTGCCGACGCGCGAGCAGGTGACGCGTGCGCGCGAAATTGCGACCGCGGCCAAGGCGCGCCTCGCCGGCAAGATCGACATCTATTATGTGCTGCCGGATTACTACGAGGCGCGACCCAAACCGTGCCTCAACGGATGGGGACAGCGCTACTTCACGGTTAATCCGCTCGGCGACGTGCTCCCGTGTCCGACCGCGTCGTCTGCCATTCCCGAGATGCGCTTTGAGAATGTGCGCGAACGTTCGCTCGATTGGATTTGGCACGAATCGGAAAGTTTTAACCGGTTCCGCGGCACCGAGTGGATGCCCGAGCCTTGTCGAAGTTGTCCGGAGCGCGAAATCGACTTTGGAGGCTGCCGTTGCCAGGCGGCGCTGCTCACCGCCAACGCGGCGAACACCGACCCCGTCTGCACTTTGTCCGCCAACCGCGCCCTTATCGACGCCGTTCTCGCCGACATCAATGTCGACGAAAATTCCTGGACGTACCGAACGGCTCCGATCCATTTCGAGGCCGCTACTGCGCCTGTTTGATTTCAAGATTGGACGTTCGGCGTTCGACGTTCGACGTTTTCTTCGTGCTCCCACACGACAAGCTTTTTACTCCCGGCCCGGTCGAGGTTTCGCCGAAAACGCTGGCCGCCTTCGCGCGGCCGACGATCGGCCATCGCGGTGAGGATTTTAAAAACCTCTACCGCGAGATTCATCCGAAGCTGCAAACGCTCTTCGGCACGACGCAACCGGTGTTTCTCTCCACGTCATCGTCGTGGGGCGTGATGGAAGCGGCGATCCGCAACCTGGTCGATCGCGGCGTGCTTTGTTGCATGTGCGGCGCGTTTTCGGACAAATGGCTCGACGTCGCGCGCCGCTGCGGCAAAAACGCTGAACCGTTCCAGGTCGAGTGGGGCAAACACATCGACCATAAAGATGTCGATCTTGCCCTCGCGTCCGGAAAGTTCGACACCGTCACGCTCGTTCACAACGAGACCTCGACCGGCGTGATGAATCCGTTGCCGGAGATCTGCTGCATCCTCGCCAAGTATCCCGATGTCCTGTTGATCGTCGACACCGTCTCATCCTTCTCCGCGATGAAGATCGACATGGACCCGCTCGGCATCGACCTGATGCTGACCGGCTCACAAAAAGCGCTCGCGCTGCCGCCCGGCTTTTCGCTCTTCAGCGTTTCCGAAAAAGCCTTCGCCCGCGCGGAGAAGATCGACAATCGCGGTTACTACTTCGATTTCCTCGAATTCAAAAAACAACAGGCCGAATGGATGACCCCGAGCACGCCGAGCATCGGCCACATCTTCGCGCTCCAATCCAAGCTCGACGAAATCTTCGAGGAAGGCCTCGACATGCGCTATGTCCGCCACGCCCGCACGAATGCGCTCGTCCACGATTGGGTCCGCAGCGGCGGCTTCGATTTCTTCGCCGAAGAAGGCTACCGCTCAAAAACCCTCACCTGCGTGAAAAACATTCGTGGCATCGACGTTATCGATCTTGCGCGAAAGCTGCGCGAAAAACATTACCTTGTCATCGACCCCGGCTACGGCAAACTCCGCGGCCAGACCTTCCGCCTCTCCAACATGGGCGACGAGACTGAAGAAACCGTTTCGCAGCTGCTCAAATCTTTGGATGATTGCTTATGAAAGGCGCGTCGAACGAGACGCTGGCTCATCAATGCAAACAGCTTCTTCGCCTCGCTTTGGCGATGCGCTGTTTCAAAGGCGCGCTCGAGCTCTGTAAGCACGTCATAGACCTCAAGCTCGGCGAAGAAGATTTTCTTTATGGTCCTTGTATGACGGGGATCGTGGTGACATATGCGCGGCCATTTAGCGGACCTGCCAAAGACATCGGAACTCTCGCAGATCGATTCGGCAAATTTGAGAATGGAAAGCTTGAAAGCATTCACAAAGAACTGATCGCCCTACGGAAAAAGGTCTTCGCCCATCATGATGCGTCTGGCCTGGAAGAATTTGACGTGCGCAACCCGCGGTCGCTTCAAGCGTACGTAACGACCCTTGAGTTCGGCAGAGACAAATTGGGGAAATATTACATCCGCCCCGATGCAACCGTTCCCCAAGTCACTGCGGATTCAATTCCTGGTTATATCGATCTGCTATGCTTCCAGATGGATCGGATCGAAAAAGCTACTGATCATCTGATCAAACGTATGGCGCCAGCTGATAAAAAATACAAGCTGGGCTTGTATCAAGCCGGCGTAAATTTTCCTTGAAACCGAAGGGCGCCTTCACTTCCGAAGACCCCGTGCATATTTGGACAGCGCTAAGCCGATTATGTCGTTAGCCGGATTTAGGAAATCGCCCGGCCAGCACGTCGCCGACCCAGATGTCTTCATCGAGACTTTCCCAACGGAGTGCTCTGCCACGAACACGAAGAGCGACCTGATCCAGCGCTTGCGGGTCGGCTTTCGCCAGTCGTGGAAACTTCGAAGCGGGAAAACTAATCGTGCGCTCGTCGGCAAGATCGACATAGACGCGTCGATCCTCGACCCAACAGCGAACGGCTCGCGGCGCTTCAGTTTCCAACTCAGCGGTTGCCATGGAAGCGATGATAAGCTTCGATCAAGAAATCGCAATTCTCCTCCACCAAGCGCCGAATATCGTTCAACTCTGACGACGCAAATCCGTAATTCGAGGCGACGGAAATCGGTGTGAGCCAGAATTTCACTTCGAAATCATCACGCGACACGTGGATGTGAGGCGGCTCATTTGTTTCACGACTGTAAAAGTGGAATCGGTACGGCCCGATGCGCAGAACGGTCGGCATCGCAACACTGTGCTTGTTGTCGCCTTTCCCTCGCAACAAAAAGCGAAGGGCGCCTTCGTTTCCGAAAGCGCCCTTCATATTGTTCGATGGCGGTAAGCCGAATTCTGTCGGTCCCGCAGACGCGGGACGGATGATCATTCATCTAAGCGACATACCCGAGGATCTTTGTCGGGCCGGCTGTCCTTCCTCTGTTCTGTCTTGCACCGCATGGGGTTTTTCCTGCCGTCCCGCTTACGCGGGACGCGGTGAGCTCTTACCTCGCCTTTTCACCCTTACCGGTTCGGGAAGCTGGCAGCTTCCCCTACAGTTTCCTGTCAAAGAACCGGCGGTGTCTTTTCTGTGACACTTTCCGTCACCGCGGTTTTTCAACCACGGCGCCCGCGTGTTCTACGCGGCATGCTGCCGTATGGTGTTCGGACTTTCCTCTGGCGAACCTCGCGGCTCACCAGCGATCATCTGCCATCGGCGAATAATTTAGCACAACAGCGGGGAAAGAAAATCGCGGCGCGCGGGATGCGGACAGTTGGGGGGAGCGAGAGTGCGCTGCCGCTACGCTCACGGTTCCTGCGCAGTTTCGGTCCGTTGACGCGCCTCGTCGCGGACGTCACGCGCGCGATCGAGGGCCCTTTTCATGTAGGTATGGGGAGAGGGTTGACTACCTGGCGCCGCAGTCGGCTGGGGGGACGCCCCGCTTTGCTCAGCCAACTCGATCGCAGCGCGCGTGTCCGCCTCGTGTCCTTTGTCGTTCTGTTTCTGAAACCAAAATGCGATGCCGATAACCGCGATCACCACGACGAGAAAGAAGACGTTCATGGCATGAAGCGGGAGCAACTGGCGAGCCAGTGATCGCGAATCATGGAGGGGGATTGTTCGCGCGCCAGTTGAACACGGCGTAAATGCAATGATAAACACCAAAAGTCAGCCCCATGAACAAACTCGGCATGTCGCCGGCGAAAAGATCAAGCTTTTCATCGAGCAACGGCACGCCCACGGCGGTGAGCAAAAATAGCCAGCCCAGAAGCACGACCGACCGCGGCGCGAACGCTGCGGTCCCGACCAGCATCAGTCCGTAAAACGCGATCCACACCACGACGAGGTCCAGTTCCGTGCCGCCGAGGTAGCCCGTGCCGAAGAACCATGCGGTGAACGCGCTGGGAATGAGCACGTAGGGGGCAATTACCGCCAGCAGCAGTTTGATGCGCATTTTGCTCCGATGCGCGCTTTCCCCAGCCGGCGCGCGCACTGCCAGCATTGCGGCCGTGACCAACGTGACCGCTAAAACGACGATCCACGCCGCGGCGAATTCGCGCGGTCGCACGGGCCGATCCAAAAACGCCGCGATTTCATCATTCACGAACAACGCCGTCGCGGTGAAGATCGACAATGTGCCGCCGACCAGCGCTGTCCGCGCCAGGCGTGCTTGATAAATCTTCTGCCGTTCGATCAACCCGCGCAGCGTCTCGAGACGTTCTTCCATGGAAAATCGGCCAAGCATGTGCAGTGACTAAAACGGCGATGGCGCGCTGAGCAAGAAGAGCACAATCATCATCAGGGCGATGAGTAGTTTGCCCAACATGCCGCCCAGGTTTCCCAATAAACTGCCCCAGCCGGCGCGACCGGCCTCGATCATTCGTTTCCCGGCGATGAATTCACCGAGGATCGCGCCCACCACCGGGCCGATGAACAAGCCGATAATACCAAAGAAAAGTCCGATCAGCGCGCCGATAATCGCGCCGAAGGTGCCCCATTTGGTTGCTCCGAAATATTTCGCGCCGAAATACGCGCCGGCAAAATCGAGAGCGTAAGTAGCCAGCGTGAGCGCAATCAAGATCGACAATACGCGCCAGCCGACGCTTTTCTCCGGGCCGAGCATCACCCGATGAATCACCGCAGCGGCGAGAATCATTGTTGTCCCGGGCAAAACCGGCGCAACCGTGCCGATCAGACCGACGGCAAAGAGAATGATCGTGATGAGCCACCAAATAAGTTCCACAAGGCGTGAGAAGTGAGATGTGAAAGTGAACAGTGATCGGTAATTTGTGAATCGTATCTCGATTGTGTAGACCGCTTCATTGCTGGAACAACTCGCGATCTGGCTTTGACCGACAAGATGCCGATCTTATACTGAATTCCCCCCGATTTAACTCAAACCGGAGAATTCTTTATGCCACTCGCAGTTGGAACCAAAGCCCCAGATTTCAGTTTGCCGACCAAGACCGCCGACGGCCCGAAGCAGGTCAAGTTGAGCGACAATTTCGGCAAGAAAAACACGGTGCTGCTCTTTTTCCCGATGGCGTTCACCGGTGTTTGCACCACCGAAATGTGCGGCCAGAGCAATGAGCTGGCCAGCTACGATAAGCTCAACGCCGTCGTCTACGGGATCAGCGGCGACAACCCCTTCGCGCAGGAAGCGTGGGCGCAAAAGGAAAAGATCGGCGTCACGTTGCTGAGCGATTACGAGCACAAGGTCGCGCGTGATTACGGCGTTGCCTACGATTCGTTTCTGCCGCAAATCAATCTCGGCATGGCCGGTGTGGCCAAGCGCTCCGCATTTGTCATCGATAAAAACGGCGTCATCCAATACGCCGAGAGCAGCGACGACGCGAAGCAGCTGCCGAACTTCGACAAGATCAAAGCCAAGCTGGCGGAGCTGAAATGAGCTCACACAAAGAGCACAAAGGTCGCAACGGAAACAATCAGACTTTGATTCTGTTGCCTTCGTGTCCTTTGTGGCCGTGGTGCGAGAATTCATGAACGACGAGTTCAAAACGCTAAAGAAATTCGATGCCGGCGACGGCCGTGAGGGCTGGCTGTATTCGCTGCCGGCATTGGAGGAGCAAGGGATCGGGACAATTTCGCGTCTGCCGGTCAGCATTCGCATCGTACTCGAATCGGTGCTGCGCAATTGCGATGGAAAAAAAGTTCGGCGCAAAGACGTCGAGACGCTGGCCAACTGGAACGCGAAGAAACCGGCGAACGAAGAAATCCCCTTCGTGGTCGCGCGCATCGTGCTCCAGGATTTCACCGGCGTGCCGCTGGTTGTCGATCTTGCCGCGATGCGCAGCGCGGTGAAACGGCTGGGCGGCGATCCGAAAATCATCGAACCGCTTGTCCCGGTCGATCTGGTGGTCGATCACTCCGTGCAGGTCGATTTCTTCGGCTCAGCGCGCGCGTTGCAACTGAATCTCGACATGGAGTTCAAACGCAACCGCGAGCGCTACCAATTCCTCAAATGGGGCCAGCAGGCATTCCAAACTTTCCAGCTCATCCCGCCCGGCATCGGCATCGTTCACCAGGTCAATCTCGAATATCTCGCCAAGGGTGTGCTGAGCCGTGAATCGAAAATCGAGAATCGAGAATCGAGAATTTACTACCCCGACACTCTCGTCGGCACCGATTCGCACACCACGATGATCAACGGACTGGGCGTGGTCGGCTGGGGCGTCGGCGGCATCGAAGCCGAAGCGGGAATGCTCGGTCAGCCGGTTTACTTTCTCACGCCCGAAGTGGTGGGCGTGCACATGACCGGGCAGTTGCGCGAAGGCGTGACCGCGACCGATCTCGTCCTGCACATCACCGAGATGCTGCGCGCGCAAAAGGTCGTTGGGAAATTTGTCGAATTTTACGGTGAAGGCGCCGCCTCCTTGCCAGTGCCGGATCGCGCGACCATCGGCAACATGTCGCCGGAGTACGGCGCGACCATGGGCTTTTTCCCGATCGACAACGAATCGGTCGCTTATCTGCGCGCCACCGGTCGCAGCGACGAGCAATGCGCCGCGTTCGAGAATTATTTTCGCAAACAGGAAATGTTCGGCATGCCGCGGAAGGGCGAGATCGATTACTCGGTCGATCTGGAATTGAACCTCGGTGATGTCCAGCCGGCGGTCGCGGGCCCAAAGCGGCCGCAGGACCGGATCAATCTTCCGGCGCTCGGCGAAACGTTTCGTTCGCTCTTAACAAAACCGGTCAAGGACGGCGGCTATGGGAAGGACGATGTCGATCTTAGCGCTAAACACGTCGTCCAGTTAAACGGAAGCGCGCCCACCGATGGAAACATGCCGTCCACCGACAAAGGCGAAGTCGAGGCGGCAGAGGAGCGCAACAAACTCGAGATGGTCGCGAACCGGCCCACACCCGACACTGCCAGGGAACTGCGCGATTCAACAGCGGATCCCTTCCGCCACGGCGAAAGCCGCATCGGCCACGGCAGCGTGCTCATCGCCGCCATCACCAGCTGCACCAACACGAGCAATCCGAGCGTCATGCTCGCTGCCGGGTTGCTGGCAAAAAAGGCCGTTGAACGCGGCCTGCGCGTCGATCCGGCGGTGAAAACGTCGCTCGCTCCCGGCTCGCGCGTCGTCACCGATTATCTCGACAAGACCGGGCTGCAAAAATATCTCGACCAACTCGGGTTCAATCTTGTCGGCTACGGCTGCACCACCTGTATCGGCAACTCCGGCCCGCTCCATCCGAAGATCGAGAAAGCGATTAACGATTACGATCTCGTCGCCGCGTCCGTGCTTTCGGGAAATAGAAATTTCGAAGCGCGCGTCCATCAGAACATTAAGGCGAATTTCCTCATGTCCCCGCCGCTCGTCGTCGCCTTCGCGCTGGCCGGAAGAGTCGATGTCGATCTTAGCAAAGAGCCAATCGGCCAGGACAAAGAGGGCAGGGAAACTTTCCTGCGCGATCTGTGGCCGTCGCTCACTGAAGTCCGGGACGCGATGCAATCCGCGCTCAAGCCGGAAATCTTCCGGAAGCTTTACCGCGATTTTGCGGGGCAAAACCCGAAATGGAACGAGATCCCTTCCACCACCGGCGAGGTTTATCAGTGGGATGAAAAGAGCGATTACATTCACGAGCCGCCCTTCTTTCAAAATTTCTCGATGGATGTTGGCAAGATCGAGAACATCATCGGCGCACGCGCCCTCGGAATTTTCGGCGACACGGTTACGACCGATCACATTTCGCCGGCGGGCGCGATCAAGGCGACTTCGCCGGCGGGTGAATATCTAAAGTCGCGGGGGATCGAGCCATCCGATTTCAACAGCTACGGCTCCCGCCGCGGGAATGATTTGGTGATGACGCGCGGGACCTTCGCCAACGTGCGGATTAAAAACCTGATGGTGCCGGGCACCGAAGGCGGCGTGACAAGATTCTGGGGAGCGCACGCGCCCTCGCGTGCTGTTGAAGGCGCCTCGCCTTCAACTTCTGGCGAGCAGATGTCGATCTTCGATGCGGCGATGAAATACGCTGAGACGAAAACGCCGCTGATTATCCTGGCCGGCCACGAGTACGGTACCGGCTCATCACGAGATTGGGCGGCGAAGGGAACGCGTCTGCTCGGTGTGAAAGCGGTGGTTGCGTCGAGTTTCGAGCGGATTCATCGCTCGAATCTTGTCGGCATGGGCGTGTTGCCGCTGCAGTTCCCGGACGGCACAAACGCGCAGACGCTCGGCCTTGATGGCTCGGAAGTTTTTTCGATCACCGGATTGTCCGATTCAATTCAGCCGGGTGCCGAAGTGAAGCTCGAGATCGAAGGCAAAGCAAAGAAATCCGTGGCCCTGAAACTGCGAATCGATACACCGATTGAGATCGATTACTACCGACACGGAGGCATTCTGCCGTTTGTGCTGCGGCAGCTGCTGAACAGCAGAGAGTAGGAGATTCTGCCGTGTATTTCAGATCCTGGACATCAAGGAGCGGCGCTTTCCAGAGCGCCGTTTAACGTAAACGGCGGCCGTGGAAGCCGCCGCTCCTTGAAGTCTTCGCTAACATTGCCCGTGAGCTGGTGTGTTAACGCTACCCGCGTGACGAATTAATGCGACGGTCATAGACCGCCGCTACAGTTCACTTTTTGGCGGCGCGTTTGCCGAGGAGCTTGGCAATGTCGAAATCCACGAAGTCGGCGTGGTGGAAGATGATCGACTCGATCGAGCGTTCGACCTTGTCGCCTTCGTGGCTGTGCGTGGCGATGATGTGCAGAACTTCGCCGGGAATTCCATGTTTGTAGGCAAGGGCGACGCCGCTGAAGGGGTGGCGCACTTGCTGGCCGAATGTTCCCTGGATGACTTTGCCTGAAGCATCTTTTGCGTACTCGAGCGGCTTGCCTACATCGGCGAGCAATGCGCCGGCGATGAGATAATCGCGTTCGATGGGAATCCCGCAGCGGAACGCGCTCACCAGCACATCGGCGATGGCCATACATTGCCGTGCGCACGAGTTGAGGTGCTCGACAAAAGTCATGTCGATGTCGCCGGCGAGGAGCGTGAATTTCACCGCGCGCAGCTCATCAAACGTCCAGCCTTTCCCGCCGCACCCGGTGGTGATCGCTTCATTCCAGACCGCCGCCACTTTTTCACGCAGCGATTCGTCTCTGATCTCCATCAAGCTGGGAAACAATTCCGCGATTTCTTTTACGCCGTATTCTATTTGCTGAGTTGTCATCGTGAGTTGTCGATCTTAGGTGGAACGCGATCTCCGAGCGCGTTGCTAAACCAGAATCGCGCAGCGATCAAATTGTGCCGGTGCGCGGCTGAAGATTACCATCGAGCTCGATCCACCTCACGCTAACATATGTCACGCTCAGTCCTTTATTGCGAGCGCGCCAGATCGTCCGTGTCCAGCCAGATCGTGACCGGGCCGTCGTTGTGAATTTCGACGAGCATGTGGGCCTGAAACTCGCCGGTTTCAACTTTGAAACCCAGCGCGCGTAGTTTCTCGATGAATTTGTCGCACAACCTCGAGGCGATGTCGGGCGTCGCCGCATCGGTAAAGCTCGGGCGCCGGCCTTTGCGGCAATCGGCGTAAAGGGTGAATTGCGAGACGACGAGCATCTCGGCGCGCGTCTCCAGCGCCGAGAGATTGAACTTGCTTTGCGCGTCCGGAAAGATGCGCAGGTTCGCGATCTTATTCGCGAGAAGATCGACATCGGCGTCGCTGTCGCTCGCGCCGATGCCGAGCAGGACCACCAAGCCGGGACCGATCTCTCCCGTCACACGATCTTCAACGGTCACTTTCGCTTTGGTGACACGTTGCACGACTGCGCGCATCAGTTATCTCGGCTGGGATCTTTTTGCGAGTTGTCGATCTTGGGTGGAACGCGATCTCCGAGCGCGTTGCTAAACCAAAATCGCGCCGCGATCAAATTGAGCCGCTTCGCGGCTTAAGGGTAACATCGAGCTCGGAGAGCTCGATCCACCTAGCGCGCGCCCTCAATTGTGCGCGCGGTCGGGCCGTCGTAGCCGTGGTTGACGGGATCGATGCGGCGCATCGGGCGCTCGCGGGTTTGTTCTTCGATTACGTGCGCGATTAGGCCGGGCGTGCGCGCGATCATGAAAATACCGTTGAACGCGGCGGGGTTCATCCCGAGCTCGGCGAGGATGGCGCCGATCGCGCCGTCCACGTTGATCGGCAGAGATTTTTTCGCTTCGGCGAATGCTTTTTCGACAGCGCGCGCAGCCTGCATGTGCGGACCGTCCACGCCGGCTTCGCGCGCCAGCTCGAACAGGCGCGCGGTGCGCGGGTCTTTGGTGTGCAGGCGATGACCAAACCCGGCCATGCGCTCGCCGGCATCGCGCATCGCGGCGAGCGTGCGCGCGGCGGCTTCATCCATCGAGATGGATTCAGTCTTTGCGCGGTCGGCGATTCCCTTGAGCTGGCGCGCGCAATCTTCAATCGCGCCGCCGTGATGGCGGTTGATCGACATCACACCGGCAGCGACCGCGGCACTCAGCGAAGCGCCGGTCGATGCAACCGTGCGCGCAGCCAATGCGCTTGGCGGCGTGGCGCCGTGGTCGATTGACGAAACCAGGATCGCATCCATCAAACGCGCGACCGCGTCGCTGGGCAGTTCGCCAGTTAAAATCAGATAGACCGCCGCACCGAAAGAGACGCGTCCCATCAGCTCGGCAATATCGTAGCCGCGCACGGCGACACGGTTCGGTTCGATCCGTGTGATGGCGGTGTTCCAGACCGCGTTCTTGTCCGCTTCGCTCATCAAACTTTCTCCTTTGCTTCGCTTGAGAATTTCAACAACTGCTGCCGGCAACTCGCCAAATGCATCGACGACCGTCGCGCCGGCCTCGCGCAACGCTTTCACTTTGCCGGCGTGCGTGCCGCGTCCGCCTTCGATGATCGCGCCGGCATGACTGAAGCGCGTGCCTTCACGCGCGGCTTTGCCGCCGATGTAAGCGATCACTGGCTTGGTGATTTTTCGATCGACAATCAGCTGCGCGAGTTCTTCCTCCTGCGACGAACCGATCTCGCCAAAGATGACGATCGCTTCGGTGAGCGGATCGGCTTCGAACATGAGAGCCGCGTCGGGCAAACGAACGCCGATCACGGCATCGCCGCCGATGTGCACAATGGTCGAAATGCGTACCCCGGCTTGGCCGAGATAATAGCCAGTGCTCGAGGCCATGCCGCCGGAGCGACTGATCACGCCGACGCCTTTTGGAATCCCGGGCTTGAACCACTGCCGTGCGCTTTCCGCGCGGCCACCGATCATTCCGACAACGGCTTTGCCGGGACTGAGCACGCCGAGCGTGTTCGGGCCGACAAACATCGCGCCGTTCGCTTTGGCTGCGGCGGCGATTTCCATTGCGTCCCACACCGGGACGCGGTCGGGCACGAGCACGGTCAGCTTGATTCCAGCTTCAATTGCCGCGATCGCCGCATCCTTAACGCCAGCAGCGGGAACAAACAAAACCGAGATGTCGATCTTGCCGAGCGCATCGACCGCGTCGCGCGGCGTGTTGAAGACCGGCACGCCGAGCACGGTCTGCCCGCCTTTGCCTGGCGTCACACCGGCGACAACTTGCGTCCCGTAATCGCGCATCAGTCGCGTGCGCGCCTGGCCTTCGCGCCCGGTGATCCCCTGCACGAGCACGCGTTTTTTCTCGTCGATCAAAATGGCCATTTAACGCGCGCCTCCAATCAGTTCTTCCAATCCCGGAATATCGAGTTGTAAATAAAAGCCTTCGACTCCGGCGAGGCGGCATTCGACGTCGCAGGCGAGAAGCTCGGAATCTTTGCTTGCGAATTCGTCCGGCGGCAGCGCGGGCGCGCCGGCACGATCGACAACTAACCCGGCGGAATATTCGTGCACCGCCGAGCGGATTTCGTCCCAGCGCGCAGTGTCGATGTAAACACGACCGTTTTTGACGGGAAGCACCGTGGCCGATGGATCGTTGAGGAATTTTGGCACGCGCGGCGCACGCGGCTTCCATTTCCTGCCGCCGGCGTTTGTGACGAGCTCATCAAACCGCGCGGCGATGAACGATGGCGTGTCGGTTTTACGATAGCCTTCGAGGGATGCGCGAAGCTGCTTCGACATGCGCCCGAGAATTTCCACCGCGCGATCTTCGGTATTGCCGCCGAGACGGACCACTGCGGGGATGTCGAGATCGAGTTCCCAGAACGCTTTAGCCAGACCGTAGGCGGACCAATATTGTTCCTGGCTCGCGACCCCGGAGCCTGAGCCGAAATAGCCGACCAGATTCGGCTGGGCCAGAATGATGCGCGCGGCGCGATAAACTTTCGACGCTGAGGGGTTGCCACTCGTATCGGTGAAGTTGGCAATGGTAAATCCGGCGTTCACGATCGCATCCATCGACATCATCGAACCGCCTCCGCCGGCGCCATGAAAACCGACAAGGCCTTTTGAGTTCTTCGGTGCCGTCGTCGACAACTGCGCGAAATAGAATGTGCCGCGATGATCGTTTTGTTCGACTGCATAGGCGACGCGCTCGAGCTGGGTGGGCGGATGGTCGAACTCGCGCGCGATCTCGATCCCCAAATCCGGATGACGCACGACCGCGTAATCGTCGATCGTGATCCGGCAATCCGCGGCGATGAAGTCGCCGGATTTCGTCAGGACAAGGGGATTGATCTCGAGCGAGCGCGCTTCCACACTGCGCGCCGCGACAAATAATTTCTGGACCAAGTCGGCCAATCGCTGCGCTTTTGCAGGCGCCAGTCCGCACGAGCTGGCAGCTTCATTCACCCCGACCTTTTCGGGTCCGCTGTTCACAGGGCAGGGGATGCGCCGGGTTGAAGCGGCGCGTTGTTCGATTCCGGTGCCGCCGCCCGGTGCGAAGATGATCACCGGCGTCCGCGCGGCGTCATCGATGGCAAATGAGAGAAAAAACTCGCGCTCGATGTCGATCTTCTCTTCAACCAGCACGGCGTCGACGGGGAATTGGCCGACGTTCATCCGCAGCATCCGCGTGGCGTGAGCTCGCACGTCCGCTGGTCTCTTCGCGAAAGCGACGCCGCCGATGCCGGCCCGCCCGGTGGTCCACGCCTGGATCTTGATCACGACATCGCCGCCGAGTTGCCGGGCCGCCGCGACGGCTTCATCAGCCGTGGCAGCGGCGCGGCCGCGCGGAATGGTGAATCCGTTGGCCGCGAGAATGGCTTTGCCCTGGTATTCGTGAAGTCGCGCCATCGCGTCCAGCGTAGCGAGATTTCTGGGTAGCGCACGCTTGTCGCGTGCTGATAATCTCGCTTCTACTTTCAGAATGGCGCCTTCTTCACTCGATTACTATCGGATCGAAGAATTGCTGACCGACGAAGAGCGCGCGGCGCGCGATCGGGCGCGGCGATTTGTGGATGAGGAGGTGATGCCGGAGGTCGTCTCTCATCATCGGGCGGGAAAATTCCCCGAGCATTTAACGCCGCGGATGGGCACGCTCGGTTTTTTTGCGCCGTATTTGAAAGAGCACGGCTGCGCCGGCCTGAGCTACACGGCCTACGGCTTGATCATGCAGGAACTGGAACGCGCCGATTCGGGGTTGCGCTCGCTGGCGTCGGTGCAGGGCGCGCTCGCCATCTACGCGATCCATTCTTTCGGCACGCCCGAACAACAGGCGCGTTGGTTGCCGGGCTTGGTTTCCGGTGAACGGGTCGGTTGTTTTGCGCTGACCGAACATGGCCACGGCTCCGACCCGGGCGGGATGGAAACACACGCCAAGCGCGAGGGCGATGATTACGTTCTCAATGGGAGCAAATGCTGGATCGGCAACGCATCGATCGCAGACGTAAAAGTGGTCTGGGCCAAAGATGATGACGGGCGCGTGGGCGGCTTCATCGTGGAGAAGGACGCGCCGGGATTTCGCGCGCAGGACATTGAAGGCAAATTTAGTCTGCGCATGTCGCGGACCTCGGAATGTTGGTTCGAGAATTGCCGGATTCCAGTGGAAAACCGATTGCCAAAAGCGACGGGACTGGGCGCGGCCTTATCGTGTCTTTCACAGGCGCGGATCGGTGTAGCCTGGGGCGTGATCGGCGCGGCGATCGATTGTTTTGAAACGGCGCTCAACTACGCTAAATCCCGCGAACAATTCGATCGCCCGATCGCCGGGTTTCAATTAGTGCAGGAGAAAATGGTGTGGATGGTGCAGGAGATCACCAAAGCGCAATTGCTAGCGTTGCGACTCACGCGCCTGATGGAAGCGGGCGGCGCATCGCCCGCGCAAATCTCCCTCGCCAAACGCAACAACGTTTGGATGGCGTTGGAATGCGCGCGCAAGGCGCGTGATATCCTTGGCGCCGTCGGCATCACCGATCGCTATTCCGTGATTCGACACCTGATGAATCTGGAAAGCGTGTTGACCTACGAAGGCACTCACGACATTCATACCCTGGCCGTGGGCCGCGACATTACCGGACTGAGCGCCTTTAGCGGCTCCTGAATGGCGGCACGATATGGAACAGGCAAACTGGGACGCGATTAGTGCGATCGCCCAAATGATCGGCTCAATCGCCGTCGTCTTCTCCGTCCTGTATCTCGCGGTGCAAGTCCACGGCAGCACACGCGTGGCGAAACTGGCCGCACAGGATGCGGCGGCGACATCGCTACGGGAAGTGACGCGCCCCTTTGCTGAAAACGCTGAGCTCGCCCGCATCTGGCGTATCGGCTTGGAAAACTTACAAACGCTCTCGGCCGAAGAGCAGGGCCGTTTCTTTCATTCCACTTACCAGTTTCTCAAAGCGTTCGAGACGATCCATTTTCATTACATCCATGGCGTGATGGATGAACAAATCTGGCAGGGGTGGTGCGGGCTACTTCGCCATTACGTCGCGGCGCCAGGCATGGAGCATTACTGGAAGCTGCGCCGAGATCTGTTCTCACGCCGATTTCAGCAGTTTATCCAGACGCTCGAGCGACCGGTCGAACGGCGCACGGTCGGCGATCTGCTCGCTGAAGAAGATCGCCGAGCCGCGATCCTGTAGCCGCCTCGCTTTGTCGAGGCGCACGGCGACTGAGCGCCGTGACTACAAATCGGTGATGAGCACGAAGTGACATCGCCCGATGCTTAGCTAAAGTATTGTCGTATGAACGAGGTCTACATTCTCGGCGCCGGCCGAACCGACTTTAAGCGCAACCTGAAAAAGGAAGGCAAAACCATCCGGCATTTGATCGTCGAGGCCGGCAAAAAGGCGATCGATGACGCGAAGATCGACATCGGCGAAATCCAGGCGGGCGCAGTCGGCAATTTCAACGCCGGTCAGTTCACCAAACAATTGCAGCTCGGCGCGTTCATCCCTGAGATCGATCCAAAGCTGCGCGGGATTCCGACGATGCACACCGAAGCGGCCTGCGCGTCCGGCGCGCTCTCTGTTTTGCTCGGTGCCCAGTGGATCATGGGCGGATTTTACGACGCGGTTCTGGTCGTCGGCGCGGAGCAGCAGAAAACAATGTCCTCGCTCGACGGCTCGGATGTGCTCGGCGCCGCCGCCGATTATCACAACGAGAAACCGGAATACGGCGACTTCATGTTCCCGAAATTGTTCGGGCGGATCGCGCAGATTTACATCGAGAAGTATGGCGCGAGCGAACGCGATCTCGCCACGGTGGCATGGAAAAACTATGCGCACGCGAAGTTGAACCCGCTCGCGCAAATGCGCGACGCCGATCTCACCCTTGATTGCGCTTCGCAGGTTTCGGAAGAAAATCCAAGCGTCGCGCCGCCGTTGAAAGTTTCCGATTGCTCACAAATCACGGACGGCGCGGCCTCGCTCGTTCTGGTCTCGGGGAAACATTTGGAAAAAATCGGGCGCGATAAAAATAAAACGCCGCGCCTGCTCGGCTACGGCCACGCCACCGATTATCTGCCGCTCGATAAAAAAGACGCGCCGACATTTTCGATTGCCCGCAAAGCGGCCGAGAAAGCGTTCTCGATGGCAAACCTCAAGCCGCGCGACCTCAGCGGCGCCGATGTGCACGATTGTTTCTCCATCACCGAGATTGTCGTTTACGAAATTCTCGGCCTAGCTGAGCCCGGCAAAGGCGCCGAACTGGCCAAGAGCGGCGCGACCGCGTTGCCGCAGGTGCGCAACGAAAAAATGCGCGGTCGATTCGATTTCGAACTTCCGGTAAACGCCGGCGGGGGCCTGATCGCGGACGGCCATCCAGTCGGCGCGACCGGTGTGCGCCAGGTCGTCGAAGCGTATCAACATCTCAACGGCCAGGCCGGCGCCCGCCAGATTCCAAACGCAAAACGTTTCCTCACCTTCAACATGGGCGGCAGCCTCACCACGTCGGTGGCAATGCTCTGGGGCCTCGATTAGGGCCTGAATGCCGCGCGTTCCATTCGAGCTCGGTGTGGTCGGTCATTTCGGACTGGCCGTGCGCGATCCAAGGAAGAGCGCGCGCTGGTGGCAGCGCGTGGTCGGGTTGCGCAAGGAATTTGAGTTTGAAAACGGGGTCGCAGTCGGGAATGACAACGTCACGATTGCGTTGTTCAAGGGCAAACCGTCGCCGGAGACGCTCGAGCACATGTCGTTTCATCTGCCGAGCATGTCGATCTTGCGAAAGGCGCTGGCGCATCTGAAGAAGCACAAGGTGGAGATCGAAGATCCCGGCGACGAGATCGGACCCGAAGGACCGGGTTCCCCGCACATGGGGCTCTGGTTTCACGATCCGGACGGCTATCGCTGGGAGCTCAGCGTCCAGGGCGGCAAGTAACGGTTTCTTTCGCACTGCGTCTCAAGGAGCGGCGGCTTCCAAGCCGCCGTTTGTGTTAGACCGGCGCTCCAGAGAGCGCCGCTCCTTGATGCTCAGTCCATGTAAAAACCGCCGTTTACGTTCAACACCTGACCGGTGATGTAGGACGAATCGGGTGAAGCCAAAAACAACGCCGCCTCGACGATTTCATCCACGCGGCCGAGGCGGCCGAGCGGGATTTGTTTGATGAACTTTTGCGTCACTTCGTCGGGCATGCCTTTGCTCATACCGATGTCGATGAACCCGGGCGCGACTGCATTCACGGTGATGTTTTGTCGGGCAAACTCGCGCGCGGAAACTTTGGTCAACGCAATAATAGCCGCTTTACTCGAGGAATAATTGGCCTGACCGAAAAGGCCGAGCTGCCCGCTGACGCTCGACATGTTGATGATGCGTCCACCGGCGCGCAGGATGACACCCGCCTTTTGTGTGGCGACGAACGTGCCGACGAGATTCACCCGGATGACGCTCTCGAATTCTTCCAGCGACATCTTCTTGATCGTGCGGTCGCTGATGATGCCGGAGTTGTTGATGAGGATGTCGAGACCACCATGTCGATCTTGTATTTGCTTCATCATCGATTCGACCTGATCCGGTTTGGTCACGTCGCAATCGATGACCAGTGGTTCTTGCAGTTCCCGGGCGACACTTTCCGCGTCGGCTTTGTTTTTGCCCTGCGGGTCGGTAAAATAATTGACCACACATTGAGCGCCGCGCTCCCCAAACGCTTTGATCATCTCCGCGCCGATCCCGCGCGAGCTGCCGGTCACGAGCGTCACCTTGCCGCTGAAATCAAAAGGTTCAGCCATCGCCGGAGCTTAGACTGGGGTCATGTTGCTCGGCAACAACGCGAATATTCTGGCGCTTTTCTGTAGCGGCGCTCTAGGAGCGTCGCATAATCTTTTCCTCAGAGTGCGACGGTCACAGACCGCCGCTACAGGAGCCCGCACATGTCCGCACCGATTCGAGTCCTGACCGCTGTTCCGATTTGCGACGGGCACGACAGCGCGATTAACACGATTAATCTCGAGTTTATCCGGCACGGGATCGAGGTGGTCTATCTCGGCTATCATCGCTCGGTCGGCGACATCGTCCGCGCGGCCATCCAGGAAGATGTGCGCGCGATCGGGATCTCAAGTTACAACGGCGGCCACATCGAATTCTTTGCCGAGGTTGTCGATCTTTTGCGCAAGAAAGGCGCCAACGACATCAAGGTGTTCGGCGGCGGCGGCGGCACGATTACGCACGACGACGCCGCGAAGATGAAAGGCAAAGGCGTCGATGAAATTTTCTTCGCCGGGACATCGCTGGAGGAAATGGTGAAGTTTGTTCATCAGCGCTATGGCAAGACGCGCGGTAGGCGCGTGCGCGCGAAATCGGCCGACCAGCAAATCGCGCATCAGTTGACAGACATCGAAGAACGTGTGGCAAACTTGACCGGTTTAACCGGTCAAGTTTTTAAGAGCCGATCTCAAAAACGTCCGAGAGCTTTGGGCTCTAAAGCGGCAGATAGGGCGCGCGTAATTGGCTTTACCGGACCAGGGGGAGCCGGGAAAACCACCTTGATCGATGAGTTAGTGCTGCGGTTCCTGAACAAAGATCGCAAATCACGCGTTGCGATCTTGTCGCATGATCCAAGTGTCATCGGGCAGGGGGCGCTGTTAGGCGATCGGGCGACGATGATCAATTCGCAGAGCGATCGCGTGTTCATGCGCAGCATGGCGACGCGCGGACAGGCGGGGGGACTTTCCCCGGCGACGCACGATTGCCTGGCGCTGCTCGCGCGTTCAGGGTTCGATCACGTAATCATTGAAACCGTCGGCACCGGGCAGGAAGCGATGCCGTTCCAGAAAAATGGGATTGTCGATCTTACCGTGCTGGTGATGAACCCCGATTACGGCAGTCGGTTGCAGCTGCAAAAGATCGTCATGCTCGATTTGGCCGACATCGTCGTCGTGAACAAAAGCGATCTCCAGCGCGCCCGCACCGCGCACACCGAGATCGAGCAGCGACTGGAGCAAAACCGCAGGAGTCAGCAGCTCATCGACACGGTGGCCAAACGCCATCGCGACGCTGGCGTGGATCGATTGTTCGATTTAATTTCAAGCAGATCTGTAGCGGACGGTTCGGAGCCTGCCGTGAGCGGCAGTCGAAGGGACCGTCGCACTTCTCGGCGCTCACAGAGCGCCAAGACAGCGAAACGGAGGAGGAAATGAGCAAGCTCGGTCAGGTGGTTGAGTCGGTTGAGAACTACAACAAGTTTTGTGCTCGATCAGGTGAAGCGTGCGCGCACTCTTTTGTCATGTCGAGCGAAGTCGAGACATCTCTTATGGTTGAGAGTAAGAGATTCCTCGACTCCGCTCGGAATGACAGGACGTTAAAGCTAAACTTATGAGCAAGCTCGGTCAGGTAGTCGAAACGGTTGAGAAGTACAACAAGTTTGTGCTCGACCAAGTGAAGCGGGCGCGGACGGATGAAAAATTCGGGCGCGATCTCCTTGGTCGCTGGAACGACATCAAGGCAAAAATTCCGCTGACCCGCGCGCCGACCGGTTTGCCCTTGCCGCGCCTGGCGCTGCCCGAGATTGATGAGCCGGGAGAAATCGCGCGTTATCTCTTCGGCGAAGGTCTTCCGGGCGAATTCCCTTATTTGAATGCCGCGTATCGCGAGATGTATCTCGAGCCGATTCGCGAAGTCGAGAGCTTCGAGAAAAATGATTCCAAGATCGACAAGAAGATTCCGCAGCCCGAAGAGCCTACCCGCTTGTTCTCGGGCCTGATGCTGGCCGAAGACACAAACGCGCGTTTCCATTATTTGACTCGCCACCAACGCACACATCGGCTGAGCACGGCATTCGATGGCCCGACGCTCTACGGGATCGACAGCGATGCGGACGGTGTCTTCGGAAAAATCGGCGAGGGCGGCGTGGCCATCGACACGGTCGAAGACATGATGCGGCTCTACGATGGATTCGATCTGGGCTCGCCGAATTTCTCCGCCTCAATGACGATCAGCGGCCCGGCGCCGATCATCATGGCAATGTATATCGCCGCGGCGAAACGGCGGTTCGGTCCAAAAGTTGTGCCACGACTGCGCGGCACGGTGCAGGCCGACATTTTCAAAGAGGTCCAGGCGCAGAACGAAACCATTTTCCCGATCGAACCGTCGCTGCGGTTTCTCACCGACATGGTCGAGTTCACCACGCGTGAGATGCCGCGGTGGTATCCGATCTCGATCAGCGGTTATCACATCGGCGAAGCCGGCTCGACGCCGGTGCAGCAGGCGGCTTACACGCTCTCGAACGGATTTGCTTACGCCGAAATGTTCGCCGCTCGCGGAATCCCGGTCGATCAATTTGGACCGCGCCTCTCCTTTTTTCTCGATTGCGGCCTTGACGTCGAATACATCGCGCTCGCGCGCGTCTCGCGGCGCATCTGGGCGATCGGCATGCGCGACGTGTTCGGGGCCGGGCCGCGCGCGCAGCTTTACAAACTGCATACGCAAACGAGCGGACGCTCGCTCATCGCGGCCGAGTTCAAGAACAATCTCACCCGCACGGCGGCGGAATTGATGCTCGCCTACATGAACGCGACCAACTCGTGTCACTCGAACAGCGCCGACGAACCTTTCACGACGCCGAGCGAAGAATGGATCCGGCTCGCCGCGCACGGCCAGGCGATCCTGCTCGAGGAATCGGGCATCTTTAAGCACACCATGAATATGTTGAGCGGTTCGCCCGGGATGAAAGCGGTCGAACGCGCGGTTGAAGCCGCGATTCTCGATGAGTTCCGCGAGATCGAACGACTCGGCGGTGTTCTTGCCGCGGTCGAGGAACGTTATCAGCGCAGCCAGATTCAAAACGCCGCCCACCGCTACGAACAACAGATTAATGATGGCGTGCGACCGATCATCGGTCTGAACCGTTATCGCAACGGCAGCGACGACATTCCCGAGGTGAAACTCGTGCGGACGCCGCGCGCGAAACAGCAGTTGCAGGTTGATCGCCTGGCGAAATTCAAAAAGAAAAACGCCGAGAAAGCCAAGCGCGCATTGGACAAGCTGACTGCGGTGGTCGATCGCGGTGAAAACTGTTTCCCCGCGCTTCTCGAAGCGGCGGAAGTCTGCTCACTCGGCCAGATCACCGGCCGTTTGCAGGAAGTCGTCGGTCGATTCCGACCGATGGTATAAATCAAGCGCGCTGCACACGGCAGGAGTAACATCCCGCGCCCGCATTGTGGAGATGCAGATAGCTAATCTTTTGGTCGCCGAAAAACTTTTCGATCTGCGATTGCAAGTCGCGGCCCGCTATGATGGCGGCGTTCACCATCGCTCCCTTGTCATCGTAGGCGCGGACTGACATCACTCTGCTGGTCACGACTTCCGGCAGTTCGCCCGGCGAAAGTTCAACTTCTGCGGCGGTTTCACGGACAAAGATCGGCCCGGAGGCACGATAAGGCGTTTCAACATCGTGATGGACAAACGGCAGCAGAATCACTCGCTCGCCGATCTCTGCGTCTTGCAAACTCACCCGGCACGGGAACCCCGGTTTTGCATCGACAATCAAACGCCGCGCGCCCTTCTCCGCCAGGTCGCCGTCGTTTAACGAAAACAGCGACTCGAATTGCGCGCGCGCCAGGCCAACGATTCGAAAATTTGTTTTCATGCGATACGATCGTCGATCGCATCGCAAGCAGACACCCGATTCTTGCGCCTATTTTTGACTAACTTTGTGGATCTCTTCGAGCGACGACGGATTTTCAAGCGCGGAGGTGTCGCCGAGTTTTTCGCCAATGTAAGCCGCGCGAACGATCCGGCGCATCACTTTGGCGTTGCGCGTTTTCGGGATGTCGCCGACGAAGAGAACATTTTTTGGCGCGAGCGCTTTGCCGAGCTCGCTTGCAACTTTGTTTCTGAGCTCTGCGGCAAGCTTGCCGTTGTCATCCGTCCCGGGCTTGAGCACACAGAAACAGACGAGCACCTCGCCTTTGATCGTATCCGGCACGCCGACGGCGGCGGCTTCGCTCACTTTCGGATGAGCGACGAGGACCGATTCGACTTCGGCCGGGCCGACGCGTTTGCCGGCGACCTTAATGGTGTCGTCGCTGCGGCCGAGAATGTACCAAAGCCCATCGTCATCGACGGCGGCCCAATCGCCGTGGACCCAGACGTCGGGAAATCGCGACCAGTAGGTGTCGAAATAACGTTGTCGATCTTTCCAGAATCCGCGTGTCATTCCGATCCACGGCTCGCGAATGACCAGCTCACCGACCTTCCCGCGCACAGGTTTACCATTTTCGTCGAGCACATCGGCGGCCATTCCGGGCAGCGGACCGGAAAACGCGCACGGTTTCATGGGCGTGAGCACGTTGCCCATCACGATGCCGCCAGAGATTTCGGTGCCGCCGGAGTAATTGATGATCGGCAACTTTCCGCGCCCCACATTTTGAAACAGCCACATCCACGGGTCCGGGTTCCACGGTTCGCCGGTCGAGGCGAATTTTCGCAACGTGGAGAGATCATGCTTATGCACGATTTCGTCGCCGTGCCGACGCAGGGCGCGAATCAATGTCGGCGAAATGCCGAGCGCGGTGACTTTATGTCGATCTACCAACTGCCACGTGCGGTCTGGCCCCGGGAAATCCGGCGCGCCGTCGAAGAGCATCATCGTCGCGCCGAGGATTAGCGTGCCGAAAACTTCCCACGGTCCCATCATCCAGCCCATGTCGGTCATCCAAAAAAGCGTCTCATCCTCGTGCAAATCGAGACCCATCCACATGTCCTGCGCCGATTTAATCGGGAACCCGCAGTGCGTGTGCACGGCGCCTTTGGGTTTCCCGGTCGTGCCCGAGGTGTAAATAATCATCATCGGGTCCTCGGCCGACGTGCGCTCGGTCGTTGTAGCTGCCGCCGTCTCTGGCGGCAGGGGCGTTTCGGTTCTGCCGCCAGAGACAATGCCCGTCCGACTCGGACCGGCAGCTACAAGCCATTCCTTTTTCTTCAGCACGATGAGATGCTTGAGCGTTGGAATTTGCGCCGCGGCTTCGTCGGCAATCGGCTTCATCGGACAGAACTTGCCGCGGCGATATGTTCCGTCTGCGGTGAAGAGCGCTTTGGCGTCGGCATCTTGGAGTCGCGACACGATTGCGGCCGCGCCGAAGCCCGAAAAGAGCGGCAGAAAAATTCCGCCGATCTTGATGATGGCGAGCATGGCGACGACAATTTCCGGCATCATCGGCATGAACACGCCGATGGCATCGCCTTTGCCGAGTCCGAGAGATCGCAGCGCTGCGGCCATCGCGTTCACCTGCTCGCGTAGTTCGCGATAGGTGAGGGTGCGCGTGGTGCCGTCCTCAATTTCGGATTTGATGGCGAGGCGTTCGTCGACCGGAGTGCCGGCGTATTTATCGAGCATGTTGTGGACGATGTTCATCTCGCACCCGACGCACCATTTCGGCCACGGTTTACCTTCGCTAAGATCGACAACTTGCGAGTAAGGCTTGGAGAACTGGATATCGAGATCGCGCAGGACCGTGTCCCAGAACCAGGCAATGTCGGTTGTCGATCTTCGCATCAGCTCCTCGTATGAACCGAGCTGATGTTTGTCGGTGAAGCGTTGGAGGTTCGATTGGGCGACGAGCTCAGGTGATGGATGCCAGACAAATTTGCCCCCGAATTGAAACTCGCTCACGCGATTATTTTGCTGTCATTCCGAGCGAAGTCGAGGAATCCCGTGGGATAACCTTCGGATTGCATCGCGGGGTTCTTCGACTCCGCTTCGCTCCGCTCAGAATGACGGGCGTAGTGGTTGCCGGGGTGCAATTCGTCGGCAGATTGGACGGACACGTTCCGAATGACTAAAACGCTTGCTCATCAACTCGCCGAGTACGCTTGCGCGCTGCGGTTCCAGGATCTCTCAGGCGAAGTCGTGCACGAAGTAAAACGCCGGGTGATCGACTCCCTCGGTTGCGCGCTCGGCGCTTGGAACGAAGAGCCGTGCGCGATCGCGCGGCGCGTGGCGTCGGAATTTTCGGCCAAGCAAGGATCGACAATCATCGGCACGGCGCACAAGGCGCCGCCGGATTGGACGGCGTTCGCGACCGGGTGTTGCATTCGCTATTTCGATTACAACGACACTTATCTTTCGAAAGAACCGGCGCACCCCAGTGACAACATCTCTGCGGCGCTGGCGATTTCGGAAAACGTCGGCGCGAGTGGACGCGATTTGATCACGGCAATCACGCTGGCCTACGAAGTCCAATGCCGCTTATGCGACGCGGCCAGTATTCGCGCCCGCGGCTGGGACCATCCGACTTATGGCGATTTCTCGACCGCGCTTGCGTGCGCGAATTTGATGAAGCTCGACCCGGAAAAAACGCGACACGCCGTGAACATCGCGGGCGTGGCCTGTGCGGCGATGCGGCAGGCACGCGTGGGCGAGCTTTCGCATTGGAAAGGGGTCGCGTTCGCGAATGCGGCACGGCACGGCGTTTATTCGGCGTTGCTCGCGCGCGCGGGAATGACCGGACCCGCACCGATCTTCGAAGGACAGATGGGCTTCGAGAAACAACTCGGCGTTTCGTTGGGAAACGTCGCCGAAGTGTTCGATAAAACATGCGAAGCCATGCCGGGCAAAGGACCGGCCTCGATGATTTTGAAAACGAGCATCAAATATTGGCCGGCCGAATATCACAGCCAAAGCGCGATCGAGGCGGCGCTGTTTCTGCGCAAGCAAATCGGGGCCGGCGTGGAAGTGAAAGCGATGAGGATCGAAAGTCACGACGCGGCGGTGGACATTATCGGGAGCGAGCCGGAGAAATGGAAACCGGAGACGCGGGAGACGGCTGATCACAGCTTGGCTTACATCACGGCGGTTGCGTTAATCGACGGCGAGGTCACGGAGAAGCAATTTCAGCCGGAGCGGTTCACCGACCCAAAGATCTGGAAGTTTCTGGAGAACGTGAGCGTGGAACGGAACGCGGAGCTGAGCCGGATTTACGCGGAAGCGGTAGCGAACATCGTGCATGTCGATCTTGCCGATGGACGGCGGCTGACGAAACGAGTCGATTATCCGCTCGGCAACGCCAAGAACCCGGTCTCGGACGAGGAGCTTGTGGGAAAATTCAACGCGCTGGTTATTCCAAAACTCGGTGAGAAGCGGGCCAAAGCGATTGTCGATCTTGCGTGGAAGCTGGATGAGGCGGCGAATGTGAATGACCTGATGCAGGCGTGCGTGATGCTGGAAATTAAACAGTAAGAGATGTCTCGACTTCGCTCGACATGACAAAGAAGACGAAAGTGGCGCGGCTGCGGGAGTTGATCGCGCAGGGGGGCGTGATGATGCCGGGGGTGCCGAATGCGGCGATGGCGCGGCTGGTCGAGCGCGCCGGATTTGAGGCGGTTTATGTGAGCGGAGCGGGGTTGGCGAATTCGACCGCCGGTGTGCCGGATATTGGATTGCTCACGATGGAGGAGGTGACGCGGCTGGCGGGTTACATCGCCAATGCGGTGAAGATTCCGGCGCTGGTCGATGCCGATACCGGGTTCGGCGCGCCGGAGAACGTGGCGCAAACCATTCGCGAACTTGAGCGCGCGGGCCTGGCTGGTTGCCACATCGAGGACCAGGTGTTTCCGAAACGCTGCGGTCATCTCGCGGGCAAGGAAGTTGTCGATCTTGCGGAAATGGTAGCGAAGATCGAAGCCGCGGTCGCGGCGCGGCGCGATAAAGATTTTCTCGTGGTCGCACGGACAGATGCGCGGGCGATCGAAGGACTCGACGGCGCGATAAAGCGCGCGCAGAAATATGTCGCCGCGGGAGCGGACGCGATTTTTCCCGAAGCATTGCAGAGCGCGGAGGAGTTTCGCCAATTCGCCAGGGAACTAACCGTGCCGCTGCTGGCGAACATGACGGAGTTCGGCAAGAGCCCGCTGCTCTCGTTCCAGGAGCTGGCGGAGCTCGGTTATCGGATGGTGATTTATCCAATGAGCGCGTTTCGGGTGGCGATGAAAGCGAGCGAACAATTCCTGCGCGATTTGAAGGAGCGGGGGACGCAAACGGCTTGGATCGAGAAGATGCAGACGCGGCAGGAGCTCTACGATTTGCTCGACTACGATCCGGCGGCGGAAGAATGGCCAACTTTTCGCGACCGTTGATTTGTGGAAGCGCGTATCGCAGTTAACATGGGTTAAACGATGAGCACGGAAGCGAAGCCAGAGTACAGCCCCGGGCTGGCCGGCGTGATTGCGGGCGAGACGAAGATTTGCTGGGTCGATCCCAACGCCGGGCTGATGTATCGCGGCTACGACATTCACGACATGGCCGATAAAGCCACGTTTGAGGAGGTCGCGTATTTGTTGCTTAACGGCGAGCTGCCCAACGCCAAGCAGTTGAAAGAATTCCGAGAGCAGATCGCGGCCCAGCGCGAGCTGCCCGAGCCGGTGGTAAAGATGCTGCGGTTGTTGCCGCGCGGCACCCATCCCATGGACATGCTTCGGACCGGGGTCTCGATGCTGAGCGCGTATGACAAGGACCTGGGCGACAATTCGCACGACGCCAATATCCGCAAGTCGATCAAGCTGATCGCGCGCGTCTCGACGCTCATCACTGATGGCTGGAAAATCGGGCGCGGCGAAGAACCGTTGCCGGAAAAAACCGAACTCAGCCAGGCGGGCAATTTCTTCTACAAGCTCGAGGGAAAAGCTCCCGAGGCGTGGCAGACGCGCATGCTCGACACGATTTTCAATCTCTATGCCGACCACGAGTTCAATGCGTCGACCTTTGCGGCGCGCGTGACGGCTTCGACACTGGCGGGCATCTACGCGGCGGTGACGTCAGCCTGCGGCACTTTGAAGGGGCCTTTGCATGGCGGCGCGAACGAGGAGTCAATGCGGATGCTCGAGGAAATCAATACCCCCGACCGGACCGAGGCGTGGCTGAAGAAGAAGTTTGAAACCAAAGCGAAGATCATGGGCTTTGGCCATCGCGTTTACAAAAAGGGCGACTCGCGCGTGCCGGTGATGCGCGAGATCGCGCGCGACCTCGGCAAGCGCAGCGGAAAGGAAAACTGGGTGGATGTTTGCGAGAAGCTCGAGGAAGTGATGGACCGCGAAAAACATCTTTGCGCGAATGTCGATCTTTACGCCGCCCCGGTCTTTTGGATGCTCGGGTTCGCGCCCGAGCTGAACACGCCTCTGTTCGCCGCTTCGCGCGTCGCTGGCTGGTGCGCACACGTCACCGAGCAGCACGATAACAATCGCCTCATCCGGCCACGCTCGCTTTACACCGGGCCGCAGCTTCGCAAATATCCCGGCCCGCCGACAAGTTAACATCAACAGCGCACGAGCGCGTTCGCGAAAAGCGACGCGAGGACGCGTCGCACTCCTAAAGCTGTCGCAAAATTCTATTGTGCCACGCAACATTTCGCACGTAGTGCTTTGGGAGTGCGGTGAGTCCTCGCACCGCTTTTATTTCTGCCGATGAGCGAGCAATCGCTTCAGGAAAAATACGCGCCTGAAAATGCCTGCTGGGGTTGTGGTCCAGCGAACGCCGAAGGCCTGCGCATCCGCAGTTTTCCGAAAGGCGATGAAGTGGTCGCCGAATGGAAACCGGAGCCAAAATATGAAGCTTTCCCCGGCGTCTTGAACGGCGGAATCATCGGCACGTTACTCGATTGCCATTGCAACTGGACGGCGGCTTACCATCTGATGAAGCGCACGGGCGCCGATCATCCGCCGTGCACGGTCACGGCGGAATATGCGATCAAACTTCTGCGCCCGACGCCGACCAACGCGCCGGTATCGCTCTCGGGGAAGATTGTCGATCTAACGGACGACCGCGCGACGGTGGAAGGCAGCTTGATGGCCGGCGGGAAAACGTGCGCGACTTGTCGCGGGATCTTCGTGGCGGTCAGGGAAGGTCATCCCGCGTTTCATCGCTGGTAAAGGTCGCCCGCGATCACAATTGCGGCGCAAGCAGGCCGGCCGCCTGATCGAGCGGGTTGGCGAAATGGAAGCCGCCGAGCTCATTCAAGCTGACCTCGTGGGAACGCCGCTTGTCCGCTTCGAAAAGGCGAAGCTGTTCCGCGGCGAATTGTCGATCTAAGACATCGAGATTGGCTTCATCGTTGAGACGAACCGAGCGATTGTCGAAGTTACCGGAGCCGACCGACACGAAGACATCGTCAACGATCATCAATTTCACGTGGAGCATGGTGGGTTCGTATTCGTAAATTTTCACCCCGGCTTTGATTAGATCCGGCCAGTGGCGTTTGGAAGCGGCGCGCACGAGTTTCTGGTCGATGCGCTTTCCGGGGACGAGCACTTCCACCGCGACGCCGCGTTCGGCCGCGTGGATCAGCTCTTTTCGCATCAGGTCGTCGGGTAAGAAATAGGCGTTTGCGAGACGGAGGTTGTGCTGGGCCGAGGCGATGGCAAGCAGATACATCAAGTCGAGGTTTTCGTTGCGCGCGCCGCTTCTGATCGATTGCGCGAGATAAGGACCAGTGCTGTCGAGCGGCGGAAAATAGTCCGGCCCGTGCAACACGGTGCCGCGAGTTTTCAACCAGTTGGTCATGAAGGTGGCCTGCAGTTGCGCGACCACCGGCCCGGTGACCCTGTAGTGGTTGTCGCGCCAGTGCCGCGGTGAATCGGCGTTACCGCTCCATAAATCGGCAATGCCAGCGCCGCCGATGAACCCGATGCGGCCATCGACGATCAGGAGTTTACGATGGCTGCGGTTGTTGTAGCGGCGCGGGTCTGGCCAAAGCGCACTGTGATACTTGACGACTTCCACGCCGGCGTCGCGTAATCGGGCAAGGTTTTGGCTGCCCATTTTGCGCGTGCCCTGCGCATCCAGGATTGCGTTTACATGCACTCCGGCACGCGCGCGTTCGGCCAGCGCTTCGGTAAACTCGCGCGCAATCTCGCCGTCCCAATAGACATAGGTTTCCAGGTTAACGGAATGTTTTGCCGAGCGAACCGCGCGCAACATGGCGGGAAAAATCTCGTCGCCGTTGACCAGAGTCGTGATGCTGTTGCCCGGCAGGAAGTTCGGTCCAAGCAACGAGCCGGCGGACTGGCGAAACTCCGGTGCGCGCGCCGAATAGAGCGGCGCTACTTCATGGCGGGGTTGTTTGCCGACTTTCAGTGCACAACCGGTCTGAAGAACGAGCAGGCCGACGAGCAGCGGCGTGGCTCGTGAGGTGCGGCAACGGCGCGGCTCATGATCAGAACGCAGCCGCCGGGTCATTGGCGTTAACTGATCAGAAATCGAGACGCTCGCTAACAAATCTTTCCCCGAAAGCAAAACCCCGGAAGCGACGTTGCCACCGCTTCCGGGGATTGAATTGCGTATATCAGCGTTTACTTCACGGTGACCGCGCGGGTGGCGCTGCCGCCGCCGCTGCTTTTCACCGTGATGTTCACGGGATTCGTCGCGACGGAGAAGTTATTGTTGTATTTGCCGCCGCCGACGTTTTTCAACGTCCCGATGGTGGCGCCGGTCGACGTCACCGAGACCGTCAGCGTCGCGCTGGCGTTCGTGCTGGTCGCTTCGACGCGCAGCTGCTTCTTCGACGTGACGTACTCGGCGCGAGTGATCGAAACCGTGTCGACCGTCGGGGGCGGTGTCGGCGCCGGAGCATTTACCGTCAGTGAGGCGGTCTTGCTCAGACCGGTGGCGGTGGCGGTCAACGTGACGGTTGTTGAGGTCGTGACGCTGGACGTGGTGACAGTGAAGTCAGCCGAAACCGCACCGGCAGGAATCGTGACGCTCGCGGGCAGGCTTGCCGCGGTCGAATTGCTGCTATTCAACGTGACAACTGTGCCGCCGCTCGGAGCTGCCGCAGTCAAACTGACCGTGCCCTGCGCGGTCGAGCCACCGTTAACGGCTGAGGGTGAGACGGTGATGCTGGAGAGCTGAGCGGTGGTCGCGGTGTTGAAGCGCGGTTGCAGGCGCACTTCGGCCGGCACCGGAAAGGGGAAGCCCACGAGCACGGCAAGACCATTGACCTGGTTTTGCGCGGTGCAATTCTCGGTGCAAACGGTTGCGGCGGGCGCGATTTCAGTCGCGTCTTCGCCCATCACCTGGCCCATGCGTCCGCCACTGGCGACGCTCCATTGCGACATACCGCCGCAATGATCGACCGTGCCGGGATGGAACGGGTTCGGGATGCTGTTGACGCATCCGCCGGCCAGCCGCGTCGCCACCTGGGAACTATCGCGTCCGACAAACTTGCTCGAGACATCGTTGGCGAAGTTGGTGCGCTGGGTCACGGTGACGGTGCCGTCGGGATTGGCGCCGTTACACGTCACCGGTGTGCCGTCGGGCAAGATCCCCGAACAGGGAATCTTTTCGCCCAGATGATCGCGCACATTCGGGTTGTCGAAATAGAAGACGCCATCGGCGAGCACGTGGGTAAACACAGTCGCGGTCGCGTCGGTGCGTGAGACTTCCATCTGGAAGACGCCGCCGTTGGCGCAATCCTTGGCCTGAATTTTCATGGTCACACCGCCGCCGGTGCGGGTGAGGACGAGTGAGTCCGAGTTAAGATCGACAGTCACGTCGCTGTTGAGCACGGCGCCGCGGTGATCGGGCATCTTGCTCGCGAAGACCGGCGTGCGCTGTCCGCCGGTGAGATCGAGCTCATTCGGTGCGCCCGTCAATGTCCAGTTGAGCACGCCGAAGGTCGCGGCGTCGATGGTGAACTCGACGTACTTGCCTTTGACGAGAAAGGTGCTCGGCACGTTCGCGGCGGGCACGGTGGTTTTGATGTTGCCCGAGATACCGAGAACGGCAAAAGCGCCGCCCTCGCATCCGGCGCTCGACGCCGCGAAGGTTTGGCTTGCGGTGAAGGCGAACGCCGTAATGAAAATGGCTGATAAAGTGCGAGCCGTTCGCGAACGAACCGTCTCGCGCATGTTTTGTAGAGTGTTTGGGAGTTTCATAGAGCGCGCACCATTCCACGTCTGAATGGTTGCGCGAGCCGGCAAAGGTAACGCGAGTGTTACTCCGCAGGGTTGCCGCAACGATCGAAGCGCGCGCCCGGGGTGACTCGAACACCCGACCGACGGATTAGAAATCCGTTGCTCTATCCGGCTGAGCTACGGGCGCCAATCGAGTCGCAATACTCGCGCTGAATAGGAGAAAATCCAGCGCGGACAAGACCGCGTGGGCCGCCAATGTGAGGCGGCAATGGAATCGAGCGAATTACGAACCCGCAGCGCCGCTACTCGCGGATGCGATGTTTCAGCTCCCACACCCGCAGCGCCGCCAGCAGGAGCGCTTTGGTCCGGGTCAGGCTGCCGGCTGCGGCCATTTCACGCCCGCCGGTGGCCTGAGCAGTTGCCGTTTTGCCTTTCGTATGCTTTTTCGAGCGCGATTTCGAGCTGCGCACCCGGCGAGCTGCCGACTCGCTGACGGGAAGATGGCCGGTGCTGTTCATGGTTTGGTTTGGTCACGCGATTTTGAGCAGCTTCCGAGCCAGTCCGGTGGAGCTGGCGTGCCCTCACGCCGGCCGCAAAAGAGAACGGCCTGATGGCAGGCCGTCTCCCAACTCGCTCAGCACAGCAAAACCGCTTGTCTGCCCGCGCGTTCTCCGGCAGCTTGCAGGGTCATGGCGGAGCGCAAATCGGGTTGTTTGACCGTTTTTCTTTTTGTCGCCCTTTGCCTGAGCCTGTTTTTAAACGTGGCCCTGGCGCTGGCCGCCTTTCAGCGCTTTGGCGCGGTGGTTGGCGAAGAAGAACCCATTCCCCGGTTCCGCGAAATTCTCGTGCAACGCGGGAGCCGGGGGAGCTTCGACAAGGTCGCCGTCATCATGCTGCGGGGATTGATCAGTTCTTCCATACCGGGAACAGTCGGCGATTCGATGGTTGAAGATATGCGCGCGGCGCTGCAACAAGCCCGGGACGATTCGCGGGTCAAAGCAATCGTGCTGGAAATTGATTCGCCCGGCGGCGAAGTCACCGCGGCGGATGCGATTTACAATGCGGTGGTGAAGGCGCGCGCGCGCAAACCAGTGGTGGTCTACATGCATTCGCTCGCCGCCTCCGGCGGCTATTATATTGCCTGCGGCGGAAAATTCCTGATGGCGAACGAGACGACCATCACCGGCAGCATCGGCGTAATTATCCAGACTTTTAACTACGAACAGCTGCTGAACAAAGTCGGGCTGGCCTCGGTCGTTTTCAAAAGCGGAAAATTCAAGGACATGCTCAATGGCGCGCGGCCGATTACTCCGGAGGAACGCGATCTGGTGCAGAACTTCGTCATGAAGACATACGATAAGTTCCTCGGGCTGGTGGCGACGGAGCGCAATTTGCCGGCGGACTTGCTGCGCAACACCGTGGCCGATGGCCGCATTCTTTCCGGGCGCGACGCCTTCGAGCACAAACTGGTCGATGGGTTGGGCCAGCTCGAGGACGCGTTCGGCAAAGCCAAGCAGCTGGGGAGCGCTCCCGGCGCCAGGGTCGTGCGCTACGGGCCGCCCTTTAGCCTGGGGCGGTTTTTCCGGGCGCTTGGGCAAACCGACGCGAAGCTCCAATTGGAGCTGCCTAAGCAGCTTGTTCCGCAGCTCGAGAGTGGGCGCGCCTATTTTCTGCCCAGCTATTACGCTCCGTAGCGGCGCTTCATGTTGGCCGCTTCTCTCTTCGCGCCGCTTGGCGTGACGGACGTTTTCGCCACACTCTTCTTTGCGCTTTGGTTTGTCGGTGGCGCTTACGTTTACATTGCTATCATTCGACAAACGAGGGCGCGATCACCCGGGGCGATTGATGCCGCCAGGACGTTTCGCTTGCCCGAAGTGGTCATAGCAGCGGCCCTGACCTGTTTTCTTCTCCTCAGCATTGCTGCTTCGTTTGCCCATCCCAGCGTTGAGCTGGGCAATCGCGTTTTGATCGAGAATATCTTTCTCGTTCTCGGCATCGTTCTGGTCATTGCCGCGTTTTTGCGCTTGCGCGGGTTCGATGTTGGCGCGTTGGCCGGTTTTTCCAGGATGGGCTGGTTACGGGCGTTGAGCAGCGGCATTGTCCTTTTATTGGCGGCGGCGCCTTTCATCGGTTCGGCCGACTGGATCAGCCAGCAGGTCCTCGGAAGCGGTTCGAGCCGGCAGAGTATCGTCGAGCTTTTCAGCGCTTCACCGCGCATCGAGCAGCGGGTGATGATCATCTTTTTTGCCGTCGCGGTCGCGCCGGCCAGCGAAGAGTTTCTTTTTCGCTTTTTCCTCTACGGCGTGGTGCGGCGTTACGCGGGGCGTTTCGTCGGGCTGGTGAGCAACGCACTGCTCTTCGCCGCCGTCCATACGCATTTGCCTTCCTTCGCGCCCCTTTTTGTTTTGGGAAGCTGTTTCACACTTGCCTACGAGTGGAGCGGTTCGATTCTCGTCCCGATGACGATGCATGCCCTTTTCAATTCGGTGTCGCTGATTGCGCTCGCGTTTCCCGAGCTCTTTTCGCCATGAAACTGGGACAGCTCGGCGAAGACCGGCTGCTTTCCCAACTGCTGCCCGGCCTTGCCCGAGCCAGGTCGGTCGTTACCCCGGCCGGAGACGACTGCGCGCTCGTCGAAGTTCGCGGCGCGCGCGATCTACTCGTGCTGAAAACTGATTGTGTGGTCGAGCGCGTGCACTTTACTTCCGCGGCGAGCGCCGCCGAGGTGGGTTGGAAAGCATTAATGCGTCCGCTGAGCGATTTTGCGGCGGTTTCCGCTGTGCCCGAGTTTGCCCTGGTCACGCTTATGGCGCCGAGCGCAACACCGGCCACCTGGGTCAGGCGTTTATATGGCGGGCTCAATCGTGCGGCCCGGCGTTTCGAAGTCGCAATTGTGGGGGGCGAAACGAGTCGCACCGCGGGGCCCATCGCGGTCGCTGTCACGGTCATCGGTTTTGTCGAAAGGCGCCGCCGCGTGCTGCGCAGCGGCGGAAAGGATGGCGACGATCTTTTTGTCACTGGCCGCTTGGGCGGCTCACTTCATGGCAAACATCTGCGCTTTGTGCCGCGCATCCATGAATCGCGCTGGCTCACCAAAAATTTTCGTGTCCATGCCATGCTCGACCTGAGCGACGGCCTCGGCAGCGATCTTCCCCGGTTGGCCCGGGCCAGCAAACTTGGGTTCAAGATCGACAAGGAAAGTTTGCCGCTCACCCCCGGTTGCAAGATCGACAATGCCATATCCGACGGTGAAGATTACGAGTTGCTCTTCGCGATTTCGCCGCGCGAGCGGGATCGTTTGCAAGCGAGCTGGCGCAAAAAATTCCGGCACCTGCGCCTCACGCGCATCGGCTCTCTCAATCAAAAATCAAAAATCAAAAATCGAAAATTGCCCGGTGGCTACGTTCATTTCAAAAAGTCCGGATGAGACCGAACATTTCGGCCGCCGTTTCGCCGAAAATCTGCGCGCCGGGGACATACTCGCGCTGACGGGCAATTTGGGCAGCGGCAAAACCCAATTCGTCAAAGGTCTGGCGACCGGTCTGGGCAGCAGCGACGCGGTGACCAGCCCCACTTTCACTCTCATTCACGAATACCCCCATGGCCGGCTTCCGATTTATCACTTTGATTTTTTCCGCGTGGAAGATCGACAATCCGCCGAGCGCCTCGGCTTGGACGATTATTTTTTCGGCGACGGCGTTTGCGTGATCGAATGGGCCGACCGGTTCCCCGCGCTGGTGCCGCTCCATGCACAATGGATCGGGTTCGAAACGACCGCCGAAAACGAGCGCGCGATCAAAGCCGCATGAAAATCCTCGCGCTCGAACTTTCCACTGCGCGCGGCAGTCTCGCCTGGCAAGAGGACGACGAGACCGTGCTGGCGCGTGACTGGCCAAACGACCGCAAGAACTCAGGCGCGTTTTTTGAAAACCTCGAGGCAGTAACACGAAAGTTCGGCCGGCCGGATAAAATCATTGTTGGGCTGGGACCGGGTTCATACGCCGGGACCCGCATCGCCATCTCCGCGGCCATCGGCTTGCAAGCCGGCTCGGGCGCGGCACTGATCGGCTATCCATCAATTTGCGCGATCGAATCGGAGGCGGCGGATTACTGCGTTTTGGGCGATGCACGGCGGCAATCGTTCTTTTTCGCGCGGGTGGCCGCTCACGATTTGATCGAAGGCCCAACCCTGGTGACGGAAAACGAGTTGGTTGAAAAACTCGACGCGCTGGAGATGAACATGTCGATTTTTTCCTCTGATAAGCTTCCGCAATTCGCGCGCGTCCAGCTGCGTTATCCTTCCGCGGAATTATTGGCGGAACTTGCGCGAGACGCGCGTCGCAGCTTTGCTTCGCCGCCGCTCGAGCCGATGTATCTGCGCGAGCCGCATATTACCAAACCCGCGACCGCCCAATGACAAAACAAGATTATCGGTGCTGGGCCGAGATTGACGGAAGCGCCTTGCGCCACAACGCCAGGGTGGTGCGCGATCGCATCGGCCCGGCCGAGCTGCTGGCGGTGGTGAAGGCCGACGCCTACGGCCACGGCATGGTCGGCGTCGCGCAAGCCCTGGCTAATGACGCGCAACTCTTTGGCGTCGCGAACCTGGAAGAGGCGCTCACTCTGCGCGCGGCACTCCCGCAACCGATCATTATCCTGGGCCCGGCCATTCCGGCGGAAAGATCGACAATCATCGAGCGCGCTTTCATCCCGACGGTTTCGACCTTCGACGAAGCGCAGGAGTTCGATCGCATCGGACCGGTTTCGATCAATTTCAAAATCGACACCGGGATGGGGCGAATGGGGGCAATCGAAACGGAGGCGCTGAGCGTGTTCGAACGCGTTTCGCGCCTGCCGAACACGAAAATTCACAGCATCTCCACGCACATGCCGGTATCGGACACGGACCCGGAATACACGCGCGATCAACTGGAGCGCTTCGCGCGAATCATTGACGAGCTCCGGGCGAAAAAGCCGGGTGACTACAAAGTGCATGTGCTGCAGAGCGCGGGCACGCTGGCGTTTAATCAACGACCGTTTGAGATCGTTCGCGCGGGGATTGTTCTCTACGGCATTTCGCCGTTGCCGGAATTTCAAAAGCTGTTGCGGCCGGCGATGACGTGGAAAACACGAATCGGGCTGGTGCGGGACATGCCGAAAGGCAGCTCGATCAGTTATGGCCGCACGTTCATCACGCCGCGGGCGATGCGAGTGGCCACATTGACGGCGGGGTATGCGGACGGTTATCCGCGGCATCTCTCCAATCGCGAGGCGGCCGTTTTGGTGCGCGGCCAGCGCTGCGCCTTGCTCGGACGCGTCACGATGGATTTGATCGTGATCGACGTGAGCAAGATCGACAATGTGCAGGTCGGCGAGGAAGTCGTATTGATGGGGCGACAAGGCGAGGGGGAAATCGCGTGCGCCGAACTGGCCGGGAAAGCCGGCACCATTACGTGGGAAATCACCACCCGGGTTGGCGAGCGCGTCCGGCGCGTGTTTGTTTAGCCGAGAATGTTTCAAATCGTCTTCAACCAGCTGAGCGCGGCCGAGATTTCGGCCCTGCCCAAATCGCTCCAGCTCGATCTGCTCGCTGAATTTCAGATTTTGCCCGAGGACCTCGATCATCTCGACGCCACGCGCTTCGGCCTGATCGAACGGGACGGCAAAAAGTTATACCGCTACCGGGCGAAAGATTACCGGATCTATTTCGAGAAGACCGAGGAGGGCATCACCGTGCATCGCGTGCTGCACAAAAACACCCTGCGCGATTTTCTCTTTCGCAGCAAACTGCCCATCAGCGAAGACGCCCAGCTCGGCGAGACCCGCGAGTTCTGGAAGCTGATCGAGCAGGGTGAACGGACGCGGAAAGTGTAGCGAGATCCCTCGACTTCGCTCGGGATGACAGAATGGTAGCGGCGTTTGTGTAAACGCCGAAACACATAAACAGGCGCTTGGCACAAGCGCCTCTACAGTTATTTCATCAAGAGCACCGAGCGGCTGCGTTTGATTTCGCGAGTGATCTTGCGGTGCAAATGCGCCGGCATCCCGGTGACGCGGCGGGGAAGGATCTTGCCGCTTTCGGTCACGAATTTTTTCAGGAGATCGGGGTTTTTGTAATCGATCGCTTCGAGGGCGATGTCGATTCGGCGCCGCGGCATGGCGCGATTGGCGCGGCGAAAAGCCGAACGGCGTTTGGCGGTCTTGGGCTGCATTGGCTGATTATTTCGTTTCGCGATGGAGCGTGTGTTTGCGCAGGAAGGGATTGTATTTCTTTTTCTCGAGCCGATTCGGTGTGCGCGGGCTTTTCTTGTTTCGCTTGGTCATGTAACGCGACACCGGTTTGCCCAGTGCCTTGGCTTCGGTGCATTCGAGGGTGATGATTTCCTGCGCCATAAGATCGACAACTACTCCTTCGTGTTTTCGACCGGAGCGGCGGCCTCCTCTTCCGTTTCGCCTTCGGTCGCTTCTTCCTCGGTCAGGCCGAAGAGCGAGGTGACTGATTGGCGAACGCGTGAGGCTTTGTTTTGCTTCTCCAGCTGCGACTGGCATTCGACGGTGAACCGCGCAAACGGGATCGCCTCGAGCCGGGCGTGCGGGATGGGTTTGCCCGACATCTCGCAGATGCCGTAAGTGCCGAGTTCGATCCGTTTCAACGCCTGATCGATTTCGTAAAGCGCGTCCTGTTCCTGCGAGAGCAGACTCAAGGCAAAGTCGCGATCGTATGCATCGGAGCCGGCATCGGCCTGATGCATGCCAAAGGCCGAAGCCTCGCTGCCTTCCGCGCGCGAGCGCAGGGTGTCCTGCGCTACGCCGGCCATGGAATCGACCATGGCGTCGCGCAGCTGCAGCAGTTTCTCCTTCTGTTTACGGGTGAACCCGTCGAGCTTGCGTTCGCGGTGGTTGCGCCCGAGGAGCGTTTCCCGCGGCCGCGCCGTCGCGCGCGTCCGCGCTTTGGACACACGCGGGGCCGACTTTTTCACCGAAACTTTCTTCGTCGGCTTCGCTTTGCGCGCGGCCGGCTTCTTCGGCGAACTCTTCTTTTTCTTTGATTTAGCCATAGTTTGGGGGACGCCGAGCAAGTGCGGGCGCCGGGAAAAGGACGCTTAATTAAGAACGTTTCCTCAAAGGCGCAAGCGGAGATTTGCGCCCTGCGGGCGCAAGCACCAAATCCCAAGCACCAAACACCAAAGAAATCCCAAACTTCAATCACCAATTCGCCGCCGCTCGCTTTTGAAGCTTGGTGCTTGGAGCTTCCTTGGGGCTTTGGGGTTTGGAGCTTGGTGCTTTTTCAGGAGCTGGCGCTGGAGTAATGCCGCAGGGCGAAATGCCAGAAGGCGCGCGTGAGCCAGAAAACAATCGAGGCGGCGATCACGAGATGGACGATGAGCCAGCCCGATTGGCCGAACGATTTGATGAGCAGCCGGGCCGGGATGTTTGCCACGATCACCACCGGGATTAGCCAGCCGAAGATTAGCCGGAAAAGCCACGGAAAAATCACGTCCGGATAGCGGGCGATGTTGAGAAAATTGAAATAGCCGTAGACCAGCCCCTGCGCTCGCACTACCCAAAAACTTACCGCCGCCAGGCCAAGCATGATGGAGTAATGGACGGTCACGCCGAAACCGATCGCCACCAGATAAAGCAGGACGGCGCCGACGCTGGGCACGTAGCGAAGATGAGCGAGCGAGATGCAGACGACCACCGCGCCGAGCGCAGCGTTGATGATGCTGTCGAGCCCGAACTGTTTGGTCGAAGCGGCAAACTGGCTGTCGATCGGCAAAACGAGAAGCGAATCGAGCTTACCGGTGCGCACCAGTTCCGGAATGTTCGCCACGTTGACGAAAAAGAAGGCCTGGAATAGTTGCGAGATGATCTGGTGCGTGCCAACGAGCAGGACGACTTCCCATTTCGTCCAGTCGCCGATGCGGTCGACATTGCCAAAGATGATACTGAAAAAAACAATCTGCCCGCAGAACCAGAGCACCTCCACGATCATCCAGAGAAGGAAATTGGCCTTGAAGCTCATCTCGCGGATGAGCGAGTTCCGCAGCATGATCGAATAAATGTCGATGTAACGCCGCACGGAATAAACTGTAGCGGCGGTCTATGACCGTCGCATATTTAAAGTATGGCTGAGCACGCTCGTTTCGAACAACTGGTCGCCGACGCGAAAAAGAACATCACCGAGATCTCGCCGGAAGACGCCGCGGCGAAACTCCAGGACCACGCCGCAGTGATTGTCGATGTTCGCGAAAAGGATGAATGGGATGAGGAACACATTCCGCACGCCATCCACCTGAATCGCGGCACGATCGAGCTCGATATCGAAGAAAAAATCCCCGAGTTGGATAAGACGATCATCTGCCATTGCGGCGGCGGCGGCCGATCGGCCCTGGCCGCCGAGAGCCTGCAAAAAATGGGCTACAAAAACGTCCGTTCCATGGCCGGCGGCTTCAAAGCCTGGAAAGCCGCTGGCTTGCCGACGACGAGATCGTTGTAGAGGCGCTTGTGCCAAGCGCCTGTCTTTTGAGTTCGGCGTTTGACACAAACGCCGCTACAACGCAACCGAGCTTATTATCCACCCACTGCCTGATAATGCCCGAGACCACGCCGCCACATCGCGCGGGCGGCCGACCACGTGACAAAGAGCCAGCCGGTCTGGATGGCGAGAGCCTGGACGAGTTCAGCGCCCTTGAGGCGCTCGAGGAAAATGGCGATCGGGCAGAACAGTTCGTAATAAAACGGCAGCCATTTCATCACCGCCTGCACCGCGCCGGGCATGATGTCGATCGGAAACATTTGTCCGCCGAGGAAATATTCGAACGAATAAACGATGAAAACGATGGTCGAGATTTCCAGGATCCAGAACGCCATCATGGCCAGCGAGTAGGTGATGAAAAACTGGATCAGCGCCGACATTAAGATCGACAGCGTCGCCCAAACGTAAGTGAGCGCGTGTTCCGGCGGCGTGATGTAATGCCGGAAATAAACAAAAATGAGGACGATCGGTGGAAGCGTGACCGCGGTATAGACGAGCCGGCCGCTCCAAAAAATAGAGAAGCGATAGGCGAGATAACTCATCGGTTTGGTGAGCAGCGAATTGATCTGGCCCTCGCGAATGTCGGCCGCGATTTGCCATTCGTCCTCGGTCGGCGTGACCAGATTGCTGACGAGCAGGGCGAGCAAATAATAATAGATCATCGAACCGTAGTCGTAACCGTGCAGTCCGCCGCCGCGTTCCTTGAAGACCGCGTTCCAGAGAAAGATCGTGCCGGCGAGCGGGATCAGCCCAAAGACCGCGCGCAGAAAATAATTCCAGCGATAAACGAACGTGTTCTGCAGCCCGAGATTAAAAACCGAAATGTACTTGTCGATCTTGCCGCTCATGCTCGCGATCGAAAATATCGAGCACGAGCACGATTACGAGCACGACTGCTTTGATTGTAGCGGCCGTCTCTGACCGTCGCACTATTTTGCGGTCGACTCGGCGCTCACCAGCTCCGCCGCGAGGTTGATCGCCGCGATCATGCTGTCGGGCCGGGCGATGCCTTTGCCGGCGATCTCAAAAGCCGTACCATGATCCGGGCTCGTGCGCGGGAAGGGGAGGCCGAGCGTGACGTTCACCCCGGTGTGAAAGGCGTGCAGCTTCAATGGGATCAGGCCCTGGTCGTGATACATGCAGAGCGCCGCGTCGAATTCTCCCTCCACCAGCCGATGGAAGAGTGTGTCGGGAGAGATCGGGCCGGCGAAAGAAGAAGGTGATTGGTGAGAAGTGAGAAGTGATTGATTCAGCTCGGCGACCGCCGGGGCGATGATGTCGATTTCTTCGCGGCCGAGTTTTCCCGATTCGCCGGCGTGCGGATTCAATCCAACCACAGCAATTTTTAGCTGCTGCGAAACTTGACCGGTTAAACCGGTCAAGTTTGCGCGCGGCCCGGCAGGACGGCGCTGGAGAAAATCGGCGAGAAGTAGCCCGACCCGAACTATCTCGGATTGTTTGAGCGCAGAAGAAACTTCGCGGAGCGGAATGTGAGTGGTGACAAGCGCGACCGTGATTTTGCCGCCGGTCAGGCACATGGCGAAATTTTTTATGCCGCAGCGCTCGGCGAAGAATTCGGTTTGGCCGGGAAATTTGAAACCGATTTCGTGCATGCGCGCCTTGTGCACCGGGCCGGTCACAATTGCGTCAAAATCGCCGCGGCGCGCGCGCGTGACAGCTTCTTCAAGCGCGGCGGCCGCGCTACGCGCGGTCTCAAGCGAGGGTTCGCCGGGTTTGCAATTCGGCTCGCGCCCAATGACGACGTAGTCCGCCGAATCAGGAACACGTCCCGATTTCAAGGCAAGATCGACAATCTCCGGCCCGATCCCGGCGCAATCACCCAGCGTGATCCCGATGCGCGGCTTTTTCCTGCTCGTGCTCGTGCTCACAGATCAGATTTGCTGTACTCGAGCACGAGCACGAAGGAGGCACCGAACGCCCGAACGCCGATCAGAAAGTGCGGATATACGCCTTGGAGCGGAGGCTGGCCAGCCAGCGTTCCTGCAAATGCTGGGCTTCGAGCTGAATGAGTTTCTTTTCGATCTCCGGGCGGGCCTCGGCCAGCGATTTGGTCGCCCCGCCGCGTTTTTCGTCGACCTTGAGGATGTAGTAGTTGTCTTTGTATTCGACGATGCTGCTGACCCGGCCCACGGGCAGCTTAAACGCGACTTTTTCCAACGGCGCGGCGAGCGTCTTGCGTTCGATCCAGCCCCAATCGCCGCCGCGCTCGCGCGAACTGTCCTCAGAATAAATCTGCGCCATGCCGGCGAAATCGGCGCCCTTGGCAAGTTTACCGAGGATTTCTTCGGCCATCGATTTCTGCACGCCGGCGTTGCCGCTCTCTTCGTGCTTCGGGATCATGATGAGGCGGAGCTTGATCTGCTCCTTGGCCGTAAATTCGTCGCGGTGGTTTTTGTAATACTCTTCAATTTTCGTGGGGGAAGCGATCGTTTGCAGTTTGACGTTCTTGCTTCGCATGGCCTGGACGATCATCCGCTCGGTCTCGTGTTTTTTGAATTCGCCGAGGGTGTAATTTTGCGCTTCCAACGTCTTGATGAAGGTGTTGCGATCGCCGCCGAAGGATTCCCGGATAATGTCGCGGACGCGCTCGTCGATGTAGTGATCGGGGATTTGGTAAGCCTCTTTTTTGAACGCCTGGATAATGAGTTGCCGGTCGATCAGGTCCTGGAGCGCAGCGGTCCGGATCTCCTTGATTTTATTGACCAGTTCTTCGCCGCGATATTGCGCGCGCAAGACCTTTTCCCGCGGCAACGAAAGTCCGCGGACCTGCGAGTAAGTAATGACGTCGCCGTTTACGATCGCCGCGATCCCGTCGACGACCTGGGGTTCCTGTGCATAAGCCCCTTCCGAAAGCGGCGAGAGGGCCAGCACCAAAACGGCGAACACGGTGATGAACGATCCACAAACAATGGCCCTCATAATCTTTTGATCAGCTCGAGAATCTCCCTGAGACGCTGCTCGATTCTCTCGGCAACTAAACGGGGGAATCTCCCAGCCACAAGTATAAAATCCCCGCGCCGGGTCAGCATCAGTTTTGCTCCGCGCACTTCGACACGGTCAATGCCGGCGGCGGCCGCGGCGAGCTTGATTTCGCTGAGGAGGAACAAATTGTCAACCGCCGCCGGGAACGTGCCAAAGCGGTCGCGCCAATCGCGCCGGAGCCGCTCCAGCTGCTCAGACATCGTGATCTCCGCCACTTCACGATAAGCTTTGATCCGCAACCCGGTATCGGAGATGTAATCTGCCGGGACAAAAGCAGGGACGCGCCTGTAGGGGAAGCTGACAGCTTCCCCCGTGGCTGCGTCGGTTGCCAACCTGACAGGTCCCCCTCCAGTCCCTGGCGAAGGAGTGGCGATAAACTCGGCTTCGTTGGTGGCGACAAAGTCCAGGCGAAGATCGACATCGAGACGGAGCTGCAATTTTTCGCCCTTGCGCTGGGCGACGGCTTGTTTGAGCAACTGGCAGTAGAGATCGAACCCGACCGCCATGATGTGGCCGCTTTGCGCGGTGCCGAGGATGCTGCCCGCGCCGCGGATTTCGAGGTCGCGCATGGCGATGCGGAAACCCGCGCCGAGCGAGCTGTACTGCTTGATCGCGTTGATTCGTTTACGCGCCGCGCCAATTGTCATCAATTCGCGCGGCAGCAACAAATAGGCATAGGCTTTATGCTCGGCCCGGCCGACCCGGCCGCGCAGTTGATAGAGATCGGCCAGGCCGAAGCGATCGGCGCGGTCGATGATGATGGTATTGGCGTTGGGAATATCGAGACCGCTCTCGATGATGGTGGTGCAAACGAGAACGTCGATCTTGCCGGCAACGAATCGCGCCATCACTTCCTCGAGCTCGTCCGAATCCATTTGTCCGTGGCCGATCTCGACGCGCGCTTCTGGGACAAGATCGACAATGCGGTCGCGCGCCCGCGCAATCGTCTGAACGCGGTTGTGCAAAAAGAAGACCTGACCCTGGCGTTCCAGCTCGCGTTTGATCGCGTCGCGGATAATTCGCTCGTCGTAAGCGCAGACCACGGTTTCGACCGGCAACCGGTTCAAGGGCGGAGTTTCGATCGTGGACATGTCTTTCACGCCGACGAGGGAGAGATAGAGCGTGCGCGGGATGGGGGTGGCGGAGAGCGTGAGGACATCGACGAGCTTGAAGAGCTCCTTGAACTTCTCCTTGTGCAGGACGCCGAAGCGCTGTTCTTCGTCGATCACCACCAGGCCAAGGTCTTTGAAAGCGACGTCGCCGGAGATAAGCCGGTGCGTGCCGATGACAATGTCGACGCCGCCTTCGCGGAGAAGCTCGAGGACTTTTTTCTGTTCCGCCTGAGAACGGAAACGGCTGAGCATTTCGATGCGCACCGGATACTCCAACATGCGCTGGCGAAAGACTTCGAAATGTTGCTGCGCGAGCACGGTGGTGGGCGCGAGCACGGCCACTTGTTTGCCCTCCATCACCGCCTTGAACGCGGCGCGAATCGCGACCTCGGTCTTGCCAAAGCCCACGTCGCCGCAGACCAACCGGTCCATCGGGCGCGGCCTTTCCATGTCGATCTTCGTCTCGATGATCGCTTTCATTTGGTCGGCCGTTTCGCGAAAGGGGAAGGAATGTTCGAATTCGCTCTGCCATTTTGTGTCGGGACCGAAGGCGTGGCCGGGCGAAGTTTCGCGTTCCGCCTGCAAGGCCAGCATCTGGCCCGCGTAATCGAAGACCGAGGCGGCGGCATTGCGCTTGGCGCGCGCCCATTTTGCGTCGCCGAGCGAACTGAGCGGCGGCGATTTTTTGCCGACCCCGACGTAACGCGAAACGAGGTAAGCCTGTTCGAGCGGGACATAAAGCTTCGCCTCATCGGCGAATTCGAGAACGAGAACTTCTTGTTCGCGGTCTGTGGGGGCAGGCGTGCCGGCTGCGATTTTGGATGAAGCAGGCGACACGCCTGCCTCCACAGACGTTGCGAGGCGCGTGAGTCCCAAAAACCGGCCGATGCCGTGTTCGAGGTGAACAACGAGGTCGCCTTCATTCAGCTCGCCAAAATCAATCTGGGCGCGATGACGTTCGGCGCGGCGCAATCGGCGTCGCGCGTGAATGGCGTAACGTCCGAAAAGCTCGGCGCCGGAAAGAACGACGAGGTTGGCCTCCGGCAAACAAAACCCGCGCGCTAATTTTCCCTCGACAAGATCGACATCTGCGAGCGCGCTCTCATCGCCCATGATCTCGCGAAACCGCTCGATCTCGCCTTCGGTCTGGAAATAGATGGCGACGTGGGACTGGTTCTCGCGCCAGTCGGCCAGACGCTTGACGAATTGGGCGCGCTTCGCTTCGGCGAGCGCGAAATCGCCGGCCGCGAATTCGCCCACTTCACTCGCGGCGGGAAGGAACGCGCCGCGGAAATCTTCCGCGCCTTCTTCGATCCAGCCTTCGCTGAGCTGAATATGTCCGTCTGATTCGTTTTCCGGCTCGATGTCGATCTTGAGATGATCGGGACCCACGTAATCGCGGACTTTACCGCCGTCGGCTTCAGCGTTACCGAGCAGGATGTCGAGCGAGTCGATCCGGCGAAGTGAGGTTTGCCGGTCGATATCGAACTCGCGCAGCGATTCGATTTGATCGCCCACAAATTCGAGTCGCGCCGGGAGCGTTCCCTGCCAGGAATAAAGATCGAGGATGCCGCCGCGAACAGCGAAGTGTCCGCGTGTCGTGACCTGAGCAACGCGCTCGTAACCGGCGGCGGCGAGTTGCTCGACCAGCGTGTTCATGTTTCGAGTCTCGCCACGGCGAACTGTGGTCATGGCTGTAAGCAAATCGCGTTGTGTCGGGGCGATCTGGTCGAGACTGGACCGCGTGGCGACAATGACGTGCGGACCCGGTTCGCGGGCGACTGAGGAAAACAAAGCGAGACGCTCGGCTGCAACCTCTGGGTCCGGCAGAACATTTTCGACCGCGCCCAGTTCCGCCTCGGGCAGGAAAAGCGCCGCCGGGTGCCAGTTGAGGAACGCATCGTAAAAGAGTTCCTGCGAGTGAACGCTTGGGCAGAGGATCCACATCGTCTTGTCGATCTTGCGGGCAAGCACCGCCGCTAAAAACGGCTGCGCCGGCCCGGCGACATGGGAAAATTTTACCGGCCACTTCGCGCGCTCGATTTGCGCGAGCTTGCGCGCAACGGGCCCGGCCTGCGCCGCCAAGTCGAGAAATTCGGTCGCCGAAGACTCGTCCACGGCGAATGCTCGCCGATGCGAGCGATTGCAGCAAAACTCGGCGACCCGCGCGGCCGGCCGGCTTTAGTTTGAGATGGTGACCGGCGTTCCGGTCGAAACTGATTTAAAGAAATTTTCCGCCATGAACTCCGGCATGCGGATGCAGCCGTGAGAGGCGGGATAGCCCGGCAAATAACCGGCGTGCATGCCTACGCCGTCCCAGATGCGCATGAAGTATGGCATCGGCGCGCCTTTGAAATGTGTGCCCGGCGGTTTGGGATCGTCGATCGCGACATTCGCCTTCACGACCGTGCCGGCATCGTCCACGAAATCGCCATACTTGCTCGAAACATGGTTGATGTCCTTTTGGATGATGGCGAACTGGCCGGTGGGCGTTTTCAGGCCTTCGCGCCCGGTGGAAAGTTGCGAGACGCCGACGAGCAAACCGGATTTGTAAAAATAGGCGCGCTGCTCACCGAGTCTGATCTTGATCGATGGCTTGCCGCCAATGGCGTCGCCGTCCCAGTAGGAGATCGTGTCCTGGGGCGCGCCGTAGGTTGGCGACGCGCCATAGATGCCGCCGAGGTATTGGGTGCCGGCGTAACGGTCGTCCTCGACGCAGCTAACAATAAACAGCGAAACAGCGATACTGAGCAGCGGCAGAAGATGAGAGATTCGAGGAAACATAGAAAGATTTATCGGGACGAACGTTCTACCGTTGGTTCGTTTAAAGTCAAGGCAGCGCGCCGCCAAGATTTGGACGGACAAGTCGCAACCAGCGGCAAGTTGCATTTGTCCGCAGGGCCGACCTCTCGGCCACTGCGGCTTGAATTGTGCTTTGTTTGTTGGAGACTTCCCCGGCTTCTCCCGCGATGCCCACTTACGAATATCACTGCGCAAAGTGCGACCAGAATTTTGAGGCCTTTCAGTCGATGCGCGACGAACCACTTCAGGTTTGTCCCAAGGACCTTTGTCGTCTCTCCAAGTGGGGCCGGGGTAAAGTGAAACGGCTTCTGGGCACCGGTGCGGGTATCATTTTCAAAGGCTCCGGCTTTTACGTCACCGACTACCGAAGCAAGGCTTACCAGGAAGCTGCGAAAAAGGAAGCGCCCGCGACCGGCGGCGAAAAGGCGGACACGGGTAAAAAGGCCGACAGGAAGATCGCGAGCCCAGCGACGGAGACCAAGGCGAAAAAACAAACGGCGGCATGAACACAATCAAGCTTGTTTGCGCCGAGTGCGGTCACGAAAACGAAGCGGAACGCATTTACTGTCACAATTGCGGGGTCCGGTTGGACCGCTCGGCTGTCATACCGAAGCAGACACAGCAGGAAGGGATCAATGAAACCCGGCGTCGCGTCCGAAACATGTTCGACCCGACGCGCGCGAAAATGCGTTTTTGGTTTTTCCGAACCGCCAAACTCGCGCTCGCCGCCTTTGCCACGGCGGCGCTGGTCCAAATCGTTTCGCCCCCGGACGTGCCTCCCCCGGTCAAACCGCTGCTGCTGCCCTCGCAAATAAATTTCGAGTTGGAGAATGCGGTCAATTATCGCCGCCCGCCGCAACTGCAATACACCGAGGAACAGGTGAACGCTTATCTGGGCTACGCGCTCAAGAGCAAGCAATCGTCGCTCAACAAACCGCTGCTGGATTTCAAACGAGTCGTGGTCGGTTTTGGCGAGGGCGACATCAAACTCACCGCCGAACGCGCCTTCTTTGGCTTTTCGCTCTACAGCGGCTCATCCTACAAGGTGAGCCTGCAAGAGGGGAAACTCGCCGCCTCCAACACTGGCGGAAGCCTCGGGCGCCTGTCGGTTCATCCCCTTTTGATGCGGTTCATGGATGTGATATTTGCCGATGTGTGGACCGCTCTCGACCGCGAGCGAAAGCTGGTAATGAAAATGAACGCGATCGAGTTTCATCCGAAGAGCGTGACCTTGACCACACCTCCGGGGTAGAAAAGGAAAGCGGCCGACAGGCCCCCTGCAACCCTACTGCCCGCCGGCCGACCAACCGAAAGCTGTCGCGCGCGTTAGCGCGCGTTATCGTTATTTAACGCAAACCCATTTGGCCAAGGAGCCGATCGTCGATCGTTCCATCGACACGCATACCGTGCGACCGTTGATACGCGCGAATGGCCGACCGGGTCTGTGATCCCATCACGCCGTCGATTCGGCCGTGATAGTACCCGCTCCGAGCCAGTCGCTGTTGCACCTGAACGACCACGCTGCCGCCGCCACGTTGCGTCACCTGGCCGCGATACACCGGCCGAGACGAAGAATACCCGTAGCTATAGGGCGAGTAACCATATCCGTATCCGTAGCCATAGCCGTAGCCGTAAGGGTAATAGCCGTAGCCGTACGGCCGGTAGCCGTAATACGGATAGCCATAATACGGATAACCGTAGCCGTAACCCGGATATCCGAATCCGACGCCGATTGACCAGTAAGTGCGCGCCTGCGTCGTCGGCGCCGCAAAGCCAAGGAGCGCGATGGCTCCAAGGACGAGTAGCGATTTCAACTTCATAAGCCTGATTTTCTCTTTGGAAATTACACACGCGCCGGGAGCCGAAGTTGCGTTTTTTACCGCAGCTGGAGAAAAACCTTTTCGCTATTTGCGCTCGCGCTTGTCAGCCCGGCGCGGCTATGATTGCGGGCCGCGGAAATGACTGCACGCCGCTTCTGTTTCAGCACGATGTCGATCTTGCTCGCGGCCGGGGCCTGGGCCGCCACGTTGCCGGAGAGAAGTGTGAGTCCGACCCGTCAATTCATCATTTACGGGGCCGATGCTCGTCTACGGGGCGCCGTTTCTGAGCTGGCCGAGAAAACCAAGACAAACCTGCTCGCGCTGCTGCGCCGGCCAGACCGCTGGAAAACACCGGTGCTGGTGAACCTGCAAACGCCGCAAACGACCCAGCCCGAGCTGCCGCCCGCCGCGCTGCGCTTTAGCCAGACTGGTTTCGGTTTGAAGCTTCAGCTCGACTTGATGGTCGGGGAGAAGATCGATCCAGCCCGGGTCGAGCGCGAATTGTTGCGCGCGATCGTGCTGGAAATGGTTTATCGGCGCGAACAAAACATCGCGGCCGGGAGTCCTTTTGTATCGCCGCCGGATTGGTTGCTCGATGGCGTGCTGGCGCTTACGCCCGGCCGGGACCGGACGCTGTTGCTCGAAATGCTGCCTTTGGCCGCCAAGGTCATGCCGCTGGAGGACTTTCTCCGCCAACAGCCCGCTTTACTCGATTCGCCTGCCCGGCTCCTTTACCGCGCTTACTCCCTGGCGCTTGTCCAGCTGCTCGTCAGTAGCGAGGACGGCCCGGCGCGATTGGCGCGTTACATCGACAATCTCTCCCGCGCGTCCAACGATCCATTGAGCGATCTACGTCAACAGTTTCCTTTGTTTCGCGAGCATGCCGAGGAGACGTGGCAGGCGCAGATCGCCACGGTGAGCGCGCCGCAAAATTATCAATTGCTCAGTTTTACCGGGACCGAGAACAGGCTGAAGGAAATATTACCGGCGACCGGTATCGTCTCGGCCGACGTGGCCAAGCCGGTGCGCTTGGAAGAACTCGTGCGGCGCAAGGCGACACCGGCGGAAAAAGCCGCGCTCAAGCCCGTGGGCGAGGAGTTGCTCTTGCTCGTTGCGCGCGCGCATCCCGTCATGCGCCCGCTTGTCCAGGAATACCACGATATCAGCGCGTTGCTCCTGGCCGGCAAACGCCGCGGATTGGTAACGAGACTGAGCCGATTGCAGGCCACACGCGCAACCCTGGTCGCGCGAATGAACGAGATCGATGATTACATGAACTGGTTCGAGGTCACGCAGCGCAAAAACAAGAGCGGCGTTTTTGTCGATTATCTGCGCAGCGCCGATCAAGCCGGCGAACCACAGCCTCGTCGTCGCGACCCCATTTCCGTTTACCTCGATGCCATCGAGCAGCAGTTCCAGAATTAGACGGTCGCAAGCAGATGTCGATCTTCCACCCGAGTTGATGGAGCGCGCTTGCGTGATTATGATAGCTCGCGCCGAGCAAGGCGCGTTTTTCTGAATGCAAAAGATTGGATTCGCCGAGGCCCTCGATTCGATCGTGGCCAGTGACCCCCGTTATCAGCGCGACGGTTACGTATTTCTGCGCGACGCGCTCGATTTCACCACCAAACAACAGAAGAAAATCAAGGGGGCGAGCGTGCGGCACGTGGCCGGGCCGGAGCTGCTCGACGGCGTGCGGCAGTACGCGCTCAAGGAATTTGGCCCGATGGTGCTGACCGTTTTCGAAAACTGGGGCATCCGCTGCTCTGAAGACATCGGCCACATGGTCTTCAACCTGATCGATGCCGGCATTTTCGGGAAGACAGAGGAGGACTCGATCGAGGATTTCAAGGCGGTCTACGATTTCCACGAAGTTTTCTCCAAACCATTCGCGCCGGTGAAACCAATCGCAGCCAAGCCCACCCCGCCGGGACTGCCCGCGCCCCAACGGGCGGGCGAGTAGTGAAATCCGGCCGGCGATCACTTTCTGGTTTCGTCATTGATTCGCCATCGCTCATTCGGCATTGGTCATTATTTGCGTTGCTGGCTCTAATCATGGTCACGACAAGCTCAAAAGCGGCCCCGAAGCAGGAGACGCCCGCCATTACTTTCCCGCCTAGTTCCGCCCAGAAATGGGTCTTGCCCAACGGTCTCACCATCATCGTGCAGGAAGACCGCAGCGCGCCGGTCGCCAGCGTGCAGGCCTGGTGCGGCACCGGCAGCGTCAACGAAGACCAACACCTGGGCGCGGGTCTCTCGCACATCCTCGAGCACATGCTTTTTAAAGGCACAAAGACAAGATCGACAAATCAGATTGCGCAAGTGGTCCAGGACGTTGGCGGTTACATCAACGCCTACACTTCCTTCGATCGCACCGTCTTTTGGATCGATGTGCCGAAAGACGGCGTGCCCACCGCGCTGGATGTCCTGGCCGATGCGATGATGAATTCCACGTTGCCGGCCGAGGAATACGTCAAGGAACAGGAAGTGATCCGCCGCGAGTTTGCCATGGGGATGGACGATCCCGACCGCATGGCCACGCAACTTCTCTTCGCCACCGCTTACCAACAGCATCCCTACCGTCTCCCGGTCATCGGGCAGCTCGAAGTGTACAACCAGCTCACCCGGGAGCAGGTCATGGCGTATTACAAGGCGCGTTATGTGCCGAACAATCTCACCTTCATCGTGGTGGGGGACGTCGAGGCCGAAAAAGTGCGCCAGCAATTGAGCGATCTCTTCAAGCCGTATCCGGAGAAATCGCTCAAGCCGGTTTTTGTCCCGGGAGAACCGCCGCAACTCGGCCGGCGTGAGGTGCATAATGAATTTCCCACCGAGCTGACACGGCTGGCGTTCGCGTGGCACATTCCGGAAGTCACTCATCCGGATGTCCCGGCGCTCGATCTGCTCGCGGGAATTCTGGGCGATGGACGCAGCTCGCGTTTGTACCAGCGCGTCCGCGAGCAAAGCGCTTTGGCTTACAGCGTGGCAGCTTTTTCCTATACGCCGGGCGATCCGGGCGTCTTCGGCGTCGACGCGACGGTCGATCCAAAAAAACGCGACCCGGCGGAGCAGCTCATTTTGCAATTGATCGAAGAGTTGAAACGCTCCGGCGCCACCGCCGCGGAACTGGCCAAGGCAAAGAAGACTTCGCTCAGTCATCACCTGCATGCGCTCACCACCATGCGCGGCCAAGCTTCGGACCTCGGCTCCAATTGGGTGCTGACGCGCAACCTCGACTTCAGCCGCGATTATCTCGCCGCCGTGCAAAAGGTAACGTTGGACGACCTCCGGCGCGTTGCCGCGAAATATCTTGTCGATCAAAACCTGACCGTCGTGTCGCTCAACCCGAAAGGCTCGCTCAGCGGCAAGACGGTCGAAAGAAAATCTGCGCCCCCGGCCGACATTCAAAAGTTTGAGCTCGCCAACGGGCTGCGCCTGCTCGTGCGCGAAGATCCGCGCCTGCCGCTGGTGGCGATGAGCGCCGTCTTTCGTGGCGGCCTGCTCGCCGAACAACCCCAGAACAGCGGCATCACGCGTCTCACGGCAAAGACGCTGCTCAAAGGCACGAAGACACGCAGCGCCGAGCAAATCGCCGATCAAATCGAAGCCGTGGGCGGCGCGATCTCCAGCGACGCGGGCAACAACAGCTTCAGCATTGCACTCGATGTCACCCAACCGGACCTGAAAGTCGGCGTGGAACTCCTGGCCGACGTTTTGCTCAACGCGACCATGCCGGAAAAATCGGTCGCCCGGGAAAAGGACGTGCAAATCGCCGGGATCAAACAGGAGGAGGAACAACCCACCATCGTCGCGCGCAACATCCTGCGCCAGGCGCTCTTCAACCATCATCCCTACGCCCTGCGCGCCAATGGCTCGGCCGATTCCGTGCAAAAGTTGGTCCAGAAAGATTTGCTCGAATTCCGCGACCGCTATGTCGTGGCTAAAAACGGTGTCATTTCCATTTTCGGCAATGTCAAAGCGGCCGAGGTCACGCAGCTCTGCGAACAGGCGCTGGCCGGGATGAAACCCGGCGCGCTCGCCCTGACTGATGCGCAGCCGCCGGCGCCGCTTGGCCGGAACGAGACGGTCGAGACCGAGAAGGAAAAAACCCAGGGGGTGGTGATGGTGGGTTATCGCGGTGTCGACATGTTCAGCAAAGATCGACATCCGCTGGAGTTGATCGACGAAGCGAGCAGCGACCTCGGTTCGCGTTTTTTCGTGCGCATTCGCGAGCAAATGGGCCTGGCTTATTTTGTCGGCGCCAGCCAGATGCAGGGTTTGGTGCCGGGCCTTTTCGCATTTTATCTCGGGACCGACCCGCAGAAGATCGAGCCGGTCAAAGCTGCGCTGCTCGACGAAATCGCCAAGCTGGCCAATGAAGGCCTGACCGAAGAAGAACTGAAGCGCGCGAAAAGGAAATTGATCGGCCAACAACAGATCGCGAATCAAAGCAACGACACATTCGGCTACCAGTGCGCGCTCGATGAGCTTTACGGCCTCGGTTTCGATCATTACAAGCACGTCGAGGCGGAAGTGAACGCGGTGACACTGGACGAAATCAAACGCGTGGCCGCGAAATATTTTCGTGATCAACCCTACGTTCTCGCGACGGTCCGGCCGCCCGCTTCCGCCAAGGCGACGCCGGGCAGGCCGGAGGGTTCCCCAGCTACGAAAGAGAATTAGAACATGGCTGAAGTCCAGACCAGCACCCAGAGCGGCGAGCTTTCCCAGCGATTCATCGAGTTTGTCATGATGCAGGCGCAAAACGCCGCGCTTTTTCTTGGCCAGATCCCCAATCCGAAAACCGGCCAGGGCGAAGTGAACCTCGAGCTCGCGAAAATGTTCATCGATCAACTGGCGATGATTCAGGAAAAAACCCGAGGTAACCTCACCAACGAAGAAGCCGCCGTTTTGCGCAACACGCTTTCCAATTTGCAAATGGTCTACGTCGAGGTGGCGCAAAAAGGCGGAGCGCAACCGGCCCCGTCCGCAGCGGAGCCCGAGGAAGGATCGGCCTCCGCCGGGCCTACGGCGGACAAGTCGACCACTGCGCCCGAGCCGAGCGCGCCGGTTTCTTCGGGCGAGCCCGAGTCGAAGAAGAAGTTCACGAAGAGCTACGGGCCGTAACCCATGCCGTCATCCCGAGCCGCGTAGACGGCGAGGGACCTCACAGTCGAAGCGATTGTCACGCTGGGTAAATCGCGTGATCCACAATCCAATGGGAGGTCCTTCGCTGCGCTCAGGATGACACGCGTGTTTGTGTTGGTCGGCGCGAATCCCATTACGTGCGCGCCACCGCGAAAAAGGCCAAGCCAAATGGCAGCCTCACCGAACTGAACGCCGAAGCGGCAGAGGAAGCCGGCCTGCGCTACGTCAGCGACGAGCGGCCGGGCTACACCCGCAAGAAGAAAGGCGACGACTTCGAATATTTCGATCTCGAAGGAAAACCGATCCGCGACGAGCAGCGCCTGTTGCGAATCAAGCGGCTGGCGATTCCGCCGGCCTGGACCGATGTCTGGATTTGTCCGGCAGCCAACGGACATATCCAGGCGACCGGCCGTGATGCGCGCCGGCGCAAACAATACCTCTATCACGAACGCTGGCGCGAGGTGCGCGATGAAAACAAATACGGCCGCATGCTCGGCTTCGCCCAACACCTGCCGAAAATCCGCAAACGCGTGCGCCACGATCTGAGATTGCGCGGTCTGCCGCGGGAAAAGGTCCTGGCCACGGTCGTGCGCCTGCTCGAGCGCACCTTCATTCGCGTGGGTAATCCGGAATATGCGCGCGAGAACAAATCTTTCGGACTTACCACGATGCAAGATCGACATGTGGAAGTAAAAGGTTCCAAACTCCGTTTCCGTTTTCGCGGTAAGAGCGGGCGAGTACACGATGTCGATCTAAACGATCGGCGCGTCGCCACGACAATTGCCAAGCTGCAGGAGCTGCCCGGCCAGGACCTGTTCCAATACATCGACGACGACGGCGAGCTGCGCGACATCACTTCCCAGGATGTGAACGCGTATCTGCGCGAAATCACCGGCGAAGACATCACGGCCAAAGATTTCCGCACTTGGGCCGGTACCGTGCTCGCCGGCATCGCGCTCAACTCGGTCGGAACTTTCGCCACCAAGAAAGAGGCGAAAAAGAACATCCGCGACGCGATCAGCGCGGTCGCGGAAGTTCTCGGCAATACCGCGGCGATTTGCCGGAAATGTTATATCCATCCCGCCATCGTCGACGCTTACCTCGGTGGGAATTCGATTCCGGGATTAAATGGCCAAAAGCAAAATGTCGATCTTCGCAACGGCGAGCGCGCCGTGCTCAAATTCCTGAGCGCGCAGCTCCGAAGCAGGTCAAAGTAGCCTGGAGGGACGACCTTTGTGTCGTCCCAAATATTTGGGACGTGACAGAGCACGTCCCTCCAATTTGGAATGGCACCTAGCGACTGCTGGTACGCGCGGGCGTCGGGCTCGCTTTTGGTTTGGGTTTGGCGGTTTTGCGCACGGTGATGTTCGCTTCGGCAGCCGTCGGCGCCTCCGGCGGTTTCTTTGTGCTCGGCCAAATGAGACGCCACGGCTGCGTTTTCACCGTCTCGCTGAACTCGGCGATGTTCTGACCGACCGGCGCCAGGTCGCGCATGGTCGATTTCAATTTCTCGGAGGAATCGCGGAAGTTTTGCAGGGTCACTTTGATATTGTCGTTCTCGGTCAGGCTGCTGGTAATGGTTTCCAGATTGGTGAGCGATTGGGTGAGCGGTCCTTCCGGTGCGGTAAGATCGACAAGGTGCCCGCCGAACTCCTTGAATTTGCCGAGCGCCTGGTTGAGCTCGGAATTCTGGTCGGTGATCTGGCTCAGATGTTGAGCGGTGACTTCGAGCTGTTTCATGGTGTTGGTTGCTTCCGCCGCGACTGGTTTGATCACGTCGAGCATTTTGGCGGCCGCGGTGCCGAGGTCGGGGGTGCGTTCGCCGGCAAACATTTCACCGTCACGCGCGCGCCCGGAAGCGTCCGTGCCCTGGGTAAAATCGATCGCCATGTCGCCAAGCAACCCGAGCTGCATCAATTGCACCCGGGCGTCGCGATAAACCAACGCGCTTTTGTCCACCTGCACTTCGACGCGGACCTCGAACCTCGGTTTGTTCGTTGCCGGGGTGGGGGCGGCATTTGGCTCCGGCGGATGGATCGCATCGGCCGCGGCTTGTGCACGCCGGTCTTCTTCATGTGAAACGGGTGAAAACAGTTTTTGCACCTGGCCGATTTTGCGTCCCGCGAGCATCACCGGGGCGCCCTGTTTAACGCCGCCCGCGTTATCGAAATAAATTTTGTAGGTAATGAGCGGCCGGAACAGTCCCGGCGCGCCGAGCAACACGAGCACGAACGCCACCACCGCCACCGTGCCGATGACGAGCAGGCCGGTCATTATTTCATTTCGTCGTAATTGCATCTAGGCTGCCTTCCAGAATCGGGCCTTCGGTGCTGCCGCTCAAGAACTGAGCCACAACCGGATTTGTGGATCGCTTGAATTGTTCGGGATCGGCTTCTTCAATGATTTTGCCCTGATACAACATAGCCATTCGCGTGCCGATGCGAAAGGCGCTGTCCATCTCGTGCGTCACCACAATCGAAGTCACCTTCGAATGCTCGCTCAGGCTGATGATCAACTCATCGATGACCGACCCAATCACGGGGTCGAGGCCGGCGGAAGGCTCATCGAACAACACCAGCTCAGGTTCGAGCATGAGAGCGCGCGCCAGGCTCACTCGTTTGCGCATCCCGCCGCTGAGCTCCGAGGGAAGCAAATCTTTGGCGTCCCTCATGCCGACGAGCTCGAGTTTTTCATCGACAATACGGTCGATCTCCTCGGCCGATTTCTTGGTCAACTCTTCGAGCGGCAGGGCCACGTTTTCGCGCACCGTGCGCGAACTGAGCAGCGCCGAATATTGATACACCATGCCGATGTGCCGGCGCATCTGCTGCAATTTACGCCGGGGCAACCGCGTGACCTCGAATTGCTTGAAAAAGACTTCGCCGCCGATCGGCCGCAGGATGCCGAGGATCAGGCGCAGAATGGTGCTCTTGCCGCTGCCGCTCTGGCCCATGATGACGAGCCGTTCCTGCGGCTCGACTTTGAGCGAAACGCCGTCGAGCACTTTTTTGTCTTCGAACTGCATCTCGACGTCGCGCAGCTCGACCATGTGCAGCGGCGCGCTCACGTCGGGAAAAAAGTCGTGTAGATAATGTTGTAGAGCGTGTCGAATCCGATCACCGTCGTAATTGCCTGCACCACGCTCGACGTTGTCGATGTTCCCACCCCGGCGGCGCCGCCTTTCACCGTCAGCCCGCGATAACAGGCAATCGCCCCGATCAGCAATCCAAAGAGGAAGCTTTTCAAAATGCCGGTCGTGATGTCGCGGATGAGCAACGCGTCCTTCAGCAAATCGAGAAAATAAACGAACGGGATATTGAAAAACGCTTTCGAGACCAGGCTACTCGCGAAAATGGCCGCCATATTCGAGATGGTCGACAAACACGGCATGAGAAAAAACAAAGCCAGCAGTCGCGGGGCCACGAGAAAGCGCAGCGGCCCGATGCCCATTGCTTCGATCGCTTCCACTTCCTCGGAAACCTGCATCGTGCCGAGCTCGGCCGTGAAGGCCGCCCCGATCCGCGCCGCCATCATGATCCCGGTGATGAGTGGCCCGAGCTCGCGGGTGAATCCAATTGCCACCAGGCCGGGAATGAGCCGTTCGGTCCCGTAGCGTTGCAATTGGTAGCCGGTGAGCAACGCCATCGTCAGCCCCAGGAAAAATGAGACCAACCCCACCAGTGGCACCGAATCCACGCCCGCTCGTTGGCCGTGTCGGAAAAAACTCGCCGCCCGAAACGGCACCCGACCATGTTGAATCCGCTCCAGCGTCTCCTGGAACGTGTGCGCGATAAACCAGAACAAGCTGCCGACTTCGCGGAAAAAATTGCGCGTGCCCTCGCCGATCCCCTGCACGACCACGACCGGATTCGCGGTCAGCGTTTCCTCACCCGCGCGTTCGCCTGCCTCTGCCATATCGACCGGGAAGTTGCCTCACTTCGGCAAAAGCACAAAATGCTGCTGTCCCCGCCGTAGCACTCACCCGGCGGCCGAAGGCGGCGCACAAGTGTCTGCGAAATCGACTGCGCGTTTAGCTGTAGCGGCGGTCTATGACCGTCGCAAAAATCGGGCAAAACGCGTCGACATCATCGATCCGGTTGGCTTACACTCCCGCCCGTGAAACGAGGAACGCCGGCCTTCGTATTTTTCCTGGTCGTTCTCTTGTTGTTTCTCGTCCTGCGCTCGGCGCGGGTCGTGCCGGCCGGGCACGTCGGAGTTGTCGATCTTTTCGGCAAGGTGCGCGCGCAAGCATTGCCGTCCGGGCTGCATCTGGTGAACCCGCTCGCGGCGGTGCATCGGATGTCCGTCCAGACTCGCGAGGTGAAGGAAACGATGGACACGCCGTCGAGCGAAGGGCTCATCGTCCACCTCGACGTCAGCATTCTTTACCATCTCGACGCCGCGAAAGCGCCCGAGGTTTATCGCACGATCGGCCGCAATTACGAGACCGTGTTGGTCGTGCCGAATGTGCGCAGCGCCGTGCGCGAAGTGACCAGCTCTTACGAAGCGAAAGCGCTTTACTCGCCCGAGCGCGAAAAGATGAGCACGCAAATCAACCAGCACATTATCTCCGCGATCGAGCCACGTGGCGTTGCCGTTGAGCGCATGCTGCTGCGTGATGTCGCGTTGCCGGTGCGTTTGCAACAGGCCATCCAGGAAAAACTCAGCGCCGAACAGGAAGCCGCTCGGATGCAATTCGTCCTGCTCAAGGAAAAACAGGAAGCCGAGCGCAAAAAGATCGAGGCCGAAGGCATCTCCAGTTTCCAGAAGATCGTGACCGAAGGAATCAACGAAAACCTTCTCAAATGGAAAGGCATCGAAGCGACCAAGGAGCTCGCCCTGAGTGGCAACGCCAAGGTCGTGATCATCGGCGCGGGCAAGGAAGGTCTGCCCATCATCCTCGGGGGCGACACTTCGCCCGCGCCGCCGAATCCACCCTCCGGGCGGTAAGATCGACAAGCAGGTGATCGCACGAATATTTTCCTCATTGGCGTTGTAGCTGCCGCCGTCACCGGCGGCAGAACCCAAAGCACTGCCGCCAGTGACGGCGGCAGCTACAACCTGCCTCGGTGATGCTTAGAATCGCTCTCCATTGCTTCTTTGGCACAACGCTCTTAAATGGAGCGGCCATCGCGCTGGCTCAGCCCGACTCCACACCCAAATCAACCATGGCGGAAACTCGCAAACCAATTGGTCTCGTCGTCCACGGCGGCGCTGGAACGATCGACCGCAGCAAGATGACGCGCGAAGCCGAGGCCGAATACCGTGCCGGTTTGGAAAACGCGCTCCGCGTCGGCTGGGAGATTTTGCAAAAAGATGGGACAAGCCTCGATGCCGTCGAAGCAGCCGTGCGCCTGCTTGAAGACGACCCTAATTTCAATGCCGGCAAAGGTTCTGTCTTCACGGGCGCCGGAACGAACGAATTGGACGCGGCGATCATGAACGGCAAAAACAGCATGGCCGGCAGCGTCGCCTGCGTAAAACTGGTGAAGAATCCGATCAGTCTGGCCCGGCTGGTCATGGAAAAATCACCGCATGTGACGATGATCGGCGACGGCGCGGAGGCGTTTGCCAAAGAGCAGGGCGTCGAGCTGCTGCCGGATCAAAAATACTTTTACACTCAGCGGCGCTGGGACGAGCTCCAGGACGAAAAAGTGAAGGCTGCCAAGAAAAAAGGCGGGATGACCGGCGATAAGAAGTTCATCATTAGTCAGGAGAGATTGCACGGCACGGTCGGCGCCGTCGCGCTGGATCGAAACGGGAACCTCGCCGCCGCCACGTCCACCGGCGGCAAAACGAACAAGTTTGCCGGCCGCGTCGGCGATACGCCGATCATTGGCGCCGGTTGCTACGCCAGCAACAACAGTTGCGCCGTCTCCGGTACCGGCGATGGCGAGTTCTATATTATGACCGCCGCGGCGCACGACGTTTGCGCTCTGATGGAATACGGCGGCAAATCCGTCCGCGAAGCGACCCAAAGCGTGCTCGACAAAATCGCGAAACTCGGGGGCGAAGGCGGTCTGATCGCGATCGACAAGAATGGCAATATCGCGCTGCCGTTCAATACCACCGGCATGTATCGGGGCTATGTCGATCGGGACGGCAAATTCGTCACCGAAATCTACAAGTGAGCTGTAGAGGCGGCTGTGTCAGCCGCCTGTTTATTAGCTAGGCGCTTGGCACAAGCGCCTCTACAACTTTTCCCATGCTCCCGCCGTTCTCCGTCGTCATTCCCTGCTTCAATGAAGCCGCGCGAATCGAGCAGACGCTGCGGGCGACGCTCAATTATCTGCGCGACGCGAATCCGCAAGGCGAGTTGATCGTGGTCAACGACGGCTCGACCGACGCGACGCCGGCGATCGCGCGCGAAGTTTTGGCGACGGCTGAGACCGAAAACCGATTGCTCGAGAATTTTCCGAACCGCGGCAAGGGCGCGGCCGTCCGGTCGGGCTTACTCGCGGCACGGCGACCGATCGGTCTGTTTTTCGACGCCGATCTTTCCACGCCGCTGAGCGAAATCCCGAAGGTCATCGAGCCGATCGCAAATGGAGATGTCGATCTTGCCTTCGGCTCGCGCGCGCTCGACCGCACGTTGATCGGCGTCCATCAGCCGTGGCGGCGCGAGCAAGCAGGGCGCGTTTTCAATTTGCTCGTGCGCGCGGCGACCGGACTCAACGTTTGGGACACCCAATGCGGCTTCAAAGCGTTTCGGCTCGAGACGTGTCGCCCGATCCTTGAATCAGCCCGCGTCAATGGCTTCGCCTTTGACGTTGAATTGCTCTTTCTCGCCGACCGAGCCGGCCTGCGCGTCCGCGAAGTCCCCGTGCGCTGGAACCACGCCGAAGGCAGCAAAGTCAGTTTCCTGCGCGACAGCGTGCGCATGCTGCGCGAGGTCATCGCCCTGCGAAAGAGGTTGTAGCTGCCGCCGCCTGCCCTGAGCCCGTCGAATGGGTCACCGGCGGCAGAACTGATTGAGCGATCTGCCGCCAGTGACGGCGGCAGCTACAACGCGTCTCTTTCTTTTGTCGCGCTGCTAATTAAGTTTACGGCTCCGTTTTTTCTGCCGTTTCATGCAACGATTTCAATTTCATCCCGCGGTCGCGCGCTGGTTCGAGCAAACCTTCGGCTCGCCGACCGAGCCGCAGACGCGCGGTTGGCCGGAAATTCAATCCGGGCGGCACGTGCTGATTTCCGCGCCGACCGGTTCGGGAAAAACGCTGGCTGCGTTTCTCGCTTCGCTCGACAAGCTGTTTCGCGAAGGTGTGTCCGGCGACTTGCCGGATGAAACGCAGATCGTTTACGTCTCGCCGCTTAAAGCGCTGAGCAACGATATTCGCAAAAATCTTCAGGAACCGCTCGCCGGCATCCGCGATTTGCTGAAGCAGGAAGGCCACGATGTCGATCTTCGCGCGGAAGTGCGCACCGGCGACACTACGGCCGCGCAACGCCAGGCGCTGATCAAAAAGCCGCCGCACGTTTTGGTCACCACTCCGGAGTCATTGTATCTGCTGCTCACCTCCGACTCGGGCCGGCAGATGCTGAGCACGGTGCGGACGCTGATTGTCGATGAAATCCATGCGGTGGTCGATGATCGCCGCGGCGCGCATCTGGCGCTGAGCGTCGAACGCCTGGCCGCGCTCGTGCACCATCCGCTGCAACGCATTGGCCTCTCGGCCACCCAGAAGCCGATCGAAGAAGTCGCGCGTTTTTTGGTTGGGACGCGCAATGTCGGGCGTAGCGGCGACGCCTCGTCGCCGGAGGTGCCCGCGACGCCCTCGTCGCGAACAGCGGCCGCGACTGAGCCGACACAGCGGCGGGGGCACAGCGCACGCATTCCGGCGACGGGGGCGTCGCCGCCACCGTGTCACCCCGATTGCGCCATCATCGACATCGGACATCGGCGCGAACTCGACCTTGGAATCGAAATTCCCAAATCACCGCTCGAAGCAGTGATGTCGAACGAGATCTGGGAGGAAGTTTACAGCCGCCTCGCCGAACTGATCCAGGCGCACCGCACGACGCTCGTGTTCGTGAACACGCGACGAATGGCCGAACGCGTGACGCATCACTTAAGCGAATTGCTCGGCGCCGATGCGGTGACGTCGCATCACGGCAGTCTTTCCGCCAAGCTGCGGCTCGATGCCGAGGACCGCTTGAAGCGGGGCGAATTGAAAGCGCTCGTCGCGACCGCATCGCTCGAACTCGGGATCGACATCGGAGCTGTCGATCTTGTCTGTCAGCTCGGCACGACCCGCTCGATCGCGACTTTGCTGCAGCGCGTCGGGCGCGCCGAACACAAACGCGGCGGCTTGCCGAAAGGCCGCATCTTTCCGCTCAGCCGCGATGAACTGGTCGAAGTCGCGGCGTTATTGCGCAGCGTCCGTCGCGGCGAGCTGGATCGACTCCTGATTCCCGAAAAACCGCTCGACGTTCTGGCGCAGCAAATCGTAGCTGCCAGCTCAACGGAGGATTGGGATGAAAACGAATTCTTTGAGCTGGTTCGCGCAGCTTGGCCCTATCGGAATCTGAGCCGCGAAGAATTCGACAGTGTCGTCAAGATGCTGGCCGAAGGGTTCAGCACCAAGCGCGGCCGGCGCGCGGCGTTGATCCATCACGACGCGGTGAATCATCGTATCCGCGGCCGGCGCGGCGCGCGATTGACGGCCCTCACTTCCGGAGGCGCCATTCCCGACAATGCCGATTATCGAGTCGTTCTCGAGCCTTCGGAAACTTTTGTCGGCACGGTAAACGAAGATTTCGCCGTCGAAAGTTTGGCCGGCGACATTTTTCAGCTCGGCAATGCGTCGTGGCGAATTCTGCGGGTCAACTCGGGTGTGGTGCGTGTGGAAGACGCGAAAGGTCAGCCGCCCGGAATTCCGTTTTGGCTCGGCGAAGCGCCGGCGCGCACGGCGGAATTGTCGGCCGCGGTCTCGAGTCTTCGCGAGGAAATCGAACCCCGCCTCTCAAACTTGACCGGTTTAACCGGTCAAGTTGGGAATGGCTCGGATAGAGTGCGAACGTGGCTCATTGAGGAGCTGAAATTGCCGGCCGAAGCCGCCCAGCAAGTTGCCGATTATTTCGCCGACACGTATCGCGCGCTCGGCGCCATCCCGTCGCAGCAAACGTTGGTGATGGAGCGCTTTTTCGACGAATCGGGCGGGATGCAGCTGGTGCTCCACTCGCCGTTCGGAAACCGAATCAATCGCGCGTGGGGTCTCGCGTTACGAAAGCGTTTTTGTCGATCTTTCAATTTCGAGCTCCAAGCCGCGGCCACGGACGATTCGATCGTGATCTCGCTCGGCACGCAGCATTCGTTTCCATTGGAAGAAGTTTTCCGTTACTTAAACGCCAACACCGTGCGCGACCTGCTCGTGCAGGCGTTGCTCGACGCGCCCATGTTCACGATTCGCTGGCGCTGGAACGCGACGCGTTCGCTGGCGGTGCCGCGTTTCCGTGGCGGATCGAAGCTCGCGGCGCCGTTGCAGCGCATGGAATCCGAGAATCTGTTGGCGGCGGTCTTTCCCGATCAGCTTGCCTGCCTCGAGCACATCGTGGGCGATCGCGAGATCCCGGATCATCCGCTGGTGAAACAAACGATCGACGATTGCCTGACCGAAGCGATGGACATCGACGGACTGGAGGAGGTCCTGCGCAAGATCGACAACGGCGATATCCGCTGCATCGCGCGCGATTTGCCCGAGCCGTCGCCGATGGCCTCGGAAATTTTGAATGCGCGGCCTTACGCCTTTCTCGATAACGCGCCGCTAGAGGAACGCCGAACCCAAGCGGTGTATACCCGTCGCGCGTCGGAACGAAACGGCAGCGATGGGCTCGGAATTCTCGACGCCGCCGCGATTGATAAAGTGGAAAAAGAAGCGTGGCCGCAAGCGACCAACGCTGATGAACTCCACGACGCGCTCATGCTTCTCGTCGCGATGACGCGCGAGGAAGTGGCGCGAACGGTTCATCACGAATCGAACGGCTCCGGCGCGGAGAAACTGATCGACGAATTGGTCGAATCTAAACGCGCAACGCAACTCCGCGGGACCGCCAAAACGTTTTGGGTCGCGGCGGAACGCTTGCCAATGCTGCAAACAATTTACGAGCGCGTGGATGTCGATGCGGGCGTAGTCGCGCCGGAATCGGCCCAAAAACAAACCTGGGAGCGTTCCATCGCGATTCGCGAATTGCTGCGTGGTCGCATGGAAGTTTCGGGCCCGGTCACTGCGACTCAACTGCAACAGATTTTAGGCCTTTCGAAAACCGATATCGATGTCGGTCTGCTCGGTTTGGAATCCGAAGGTTTTGTGCTTCGCGGAAAATTTCATCCGGGCGCGAGCGAACAGGAATGGTGCGATCGCCGGTTGCTGGCCCGCATTCATCGACTCACGATCGATCGGCTGCGCGCTGAGATTCAGCCGGTTTCGCCTCACGATTTTTATCGATTTCTTTTCGCGTGGCAGCGTGTCGATAATGAACATCGCGTCGAAGGCAGCGAAGGGTTGCAATCCGTGCTGGAGCAACTGGACGGCTGTGAGTTGCCGCTGGCGGCGTGGGAATCGGCAACTCTGAGCGCGCGGGTTACCGATTACGATCCGGAATGGCTCGACCGGCTTTGTTTTTCCGGGCGGGTCGCCTGGGGCCGGTTAAGCTCGCCGCACAATCCGAACGGTCGTATCGCGGCGCCGCTGCGCACGAGTCCGATTGCGCTGTATCAGCGCGAGAATCTTCAGGATTGGCTGCTGCTCGCTTTGCCAAAATCGTCGATGGAACTTTCGCCAAACGCACACTCGGTCCGCGACGCTCTCGCGAACGGCGGCGCATTGTTCTTCACCGAAATCGTGCGTCGTACCGGTTTGCTGCCGTCGCAGGTTGAGGAAGCGCTCTCGGAATTGGCCGCGCTGGGATTTGTCACGTCGGACAGTTTTGATGGTCTGCGCGCTCTGCTCGTTCCATCGAACAAGCGCCCGACTTTTGGCCGAAACGAAGGAAAACGTCGTCGCAAAACGAATCTGGCCAGCATTGAATTCGCCGGGCGCTGGTCGCTGTTGAGATCCGAATCCGCTGAGGACAGCGGACGCTACAGCCCTGAAAAAGCCATCGAAAAATTTGCGCGCGTCTTGTTGCGCCGGTGGGGCGTAGTGTTTCGGCGCCTGCTCGAACGCGAAGCGCTCGGCGTGAGCTGGTACGAACTTGGCCGGGTGTATCGCCGAATGGAAGCGCGCGGTGAAATTCGCGGCGGTTATTTCGTCGGCGGTGTGAGCGGCGAGCAGTTCGCGTTGCCGGAAGCGATTGGTTTGTTGCGCTCGATTCGCAAAGCGCAGCCGAAATACGAGCTCATCACTCTCAGCGCCGCTGATCCGCTGAATTTGCACGGCATTCTCACGCCGGGCGCAAAGGTAGGCGCGCTTACCGCCAATCGCATTTTGTTTCGTGACGGGTTGCCGATCGCCGCGCTGGAGGCGAAAGAGATCCGCCGATTCAGCGACAATTCGCTTTCCGATTCCGAGGTCGGGACCGCGCTGCGCGTCGGGCGATTGCGCCCATCATTGCGGCCGTATTACCGATGACACACACGCTAAACGCGTGTCATTCCGAGCGGAGCGAGGAACCTCACATTCGGCGCGACGATCACACAACGTAGTTTGTGTAATCAATGACCGTGTGAGGGGTCCTTCGCTTCGCTCAGGATGACCGCGCGGGTTATTTCTTCACCACTTCGGCATTCTCGAGCATGACCATGCCGGCGCGCTCGGCGACTTTGCCTTTAAGGGTCACGGTTTTGCCGCAGGATTCAGCCAGTTCCTCGTTGATCGGTTTGTGTTCGCCGATGACGAGATAGGCTTTGCCGTTCTCGACGATCCCGACCGGACCGCCGCCCTTGATGCATTTGCTGCCGCAGCCGGCGTGTTTATCGCCCATGGCGTTGTGATCGAGGTAACACATAAGATCGACGACTTCGCCGGTGACGGTTTTCTCCGCCGAAGCGGTCAGGTCTTGTTTTCCCTGCTCGTGATGTTGTGCGACGGCCAACGGCGCGATCGCCAGCGCGGCAACGAACGTCGCGCTCACGGCGACTTTCAGAACTGTGGGTTTATTCGATGATATAAGCATGAGATCAATTTGGCCGGCGCCTTTGGCCGGTCAATCACGGTTCTTTGTCATGTCGAGCGAAGTCGAGACATCTCTTGCTGTTTTGATCTCTGAACAATGAGAGATTCCTCGACTTCGCTCGGAATGACAAAGCGCTCGCGCGTTCTACGACCCTTTCTCGATCAATTCAGCGAACTGATCGAAAAAATAGGAGGCGTCGTGCGGGCCGGGTGCGGCTTCCGGATGATACTGGACGCTGAAGATCGGCAATTCCTTGTGCCGCATGCCTTCGACGGTGTTGTCGTTCAAATTGATGTGGCTCACCTCCACATTTTTCGGCAGCGACGCCGGGTCAACGGCGAACCCGTGATTTTGGGCCGTGATCGCGACTTTACCGCTGCGCAGATCTTTGACCGGCTGGTTGGCGCCGCGATGACCAAACTTCAATTTGAATGTTGATCCGCCAAAGGCGAACCCGAGGATCTGATGTCCAAGACAAATGCCGAAGATCGGCTTTTTGCCCATTAAATCTTTGACCACTTTGTGAGCGTATGGAAGCGCGGCCGGATCGCCCGGGCCATTTGAAAGAAAGACACCGTCAGGATCCGTGGCGAGCACCTCTTCCGCAGACGTGGCAGCCGGGACAACGGTCACGCCAAATCCTTTTTGGCGGAGCAAGCGCAGGATGTTCCGTTTGATTCCATAATCGTAAGCGGCGATGCGAAACCGAATCGTTGGAAGCGATGGGCGCGCGCCTTCACCGTTGCCGTTTTGAGTTGTCCACGGTCGGCTCAGGTCGTCGTCGGGGTCCCACTGATAGACCTCCGGCGTGGAAACCTCGCGGACGTAATCCATTCCAATCACGCCCTCGCCTTCGACGGCGTGTTGCACTGCCTGCTCGATCGACATTTCCGCGGTTGTCAGACACGCCTTCATCGCGCCGCGCGTGCGCAAATGCCGCGTCAATGCGCGGGTATCGACGCCCTGCATGCCGGGGATGTTCCACTGGCGCAGATACTCGTCGAGCGACATCTCCGAGCGCCAGTTGCTCGGGATTTCGCTCAGTTCCTCGATGACAAACCCGCGCACGTGCGGCTCGCGGCTCTCCCCATCCAGCGAATTGATCCCGTAATTGCCGATCAGCGGATAAGTCATGGCCACGATTTGCCCGCGATACGACGGATCGGTTAACACTTCCTGATAACCGGTCATCGCGGTATTGAAACAAATCTCGCCCACCCGCGTGCCAGTCGCGCCAAAAGATTCGCCCTCGAAATGTCGACCATCTTCCAGGGCTAAAAGCGCGCGCATGTCACCGCGGATTGTCGATCTTGGCGCCAGATTTTCAAATGCATCGGCCAGTCGTCATCCCGAGCGAAGTCGAGGGATCCTGTTGCTGAATGCCCGGTACGGCCAAGGGGTTCCTCGACTTCGCTTCGCTTCGCTCGGAATGACGAAAAACCCGGACCGAGAACTCGATCCGGGTTTTTCAAATTTTTACCCCGCCGGTGCCGTTCAGGTGGATCTCCCGTTCCCTTTCGGTAAACGGCGGATGACCGTCGCCGGAGCGTCTGACTTCCAATCAAGGCGTGCCATTTGCCTCGCGCGACTCAGCCTCCTGATTTGCAATCGAAGTATCGGTTCGAGGACCTCACCTTTAATCTCGAACATCGCAGGGTAAATTTGACCCCGAAAACTCTCGGGGTTGAAAGCCGCTGGTCGAGAGTTGAGCGGAAAGCACTGGTTTCCTTCCCAACCCTCAACCAACGGCTCTCGCTCTCAAAGAACTACTCGCGCAATTCCGCGCCGAGCTCGCGCCGCAATCGCTCGCGAATCTTCGCGTGCGCCGCGGTCACTTCCTCGCTCGTCAGTGTGCGACTCCGGTCTCGATATGTCAATCTGTATGCGAGCGACTTTCGTCCTGGTCCGACCCCCGTTCCTTCCCCTGTGAATAAGTCGAACAGCTCGACACTCTGGAGCAATGGCTCCTTCGGGTTTTCGATCGCCCGCACAATTTCATCGTGCGGAATCTTCTCCGGCACGATCATCGCGATGTCGCGGATCACGGCGGGAAATTTTTCAATCTCCCGAAACTTCACACCGGTTTCCTCGCGCTCAACCAGCAGATCGGCATGGAGCTCAGCGACGAGCACTGGACCCTGCGCATTCGCTTTGGCTGCCGAAAGCTGGCCGCCGAAGCCGATGGCCTGGTCACCCGAACAAATCTCGACTGCCAGTGCGAAATCCGGATAGTCGGCCTTTCGAAAAGACAGCTCCGGCGTAATCGAGTTGAGCGCGCCCTTGAGGTCAAAAAGATCGACCGGCCGGCTGTTCTGCGACCGCCAATCGGCACGGCCGGAGTGGTCGCCCCACAGCAAGACGGCCAGATGTGTTTCTTCTTTTCCCGAGGGCGGAATGAAGGTGCGCCCGATCTCGAAGATGGCGACGCGTTCCGCGCCCGCGCGAATGTTTCGATCAAGAACCGTGAGCAGTCCCGCCAGGATGCTCGGTCGCAACGCAACGGCCTCTTCGCTCAGCGGATTTCGAAGCTCGATCGCGCCTTCGCTGAACGCGAAGCGTTCGCGCGGCAATAATTTTGATGTGCGCACTTCGTTCAAGCCGGCGGCAGCGAGTCGGTTTCGCCAGGCCGATTCCAAATCGTGCGCGCGATCGGCGGCACTCGAGGCCGAATAACGGCCCCGCTCCACGCCGGGAATTTTGTTTGCGCCATACGCGCGGACAACTTCTTCAATTAGATCGACATCGCGCTGCAAATCCCGGCGGTAACTCGGGATTTTCCATTTCGTTGTTTTCGTTGCGCTCGTTTTCTTCAAACCGAATCCAGTCAGAATTTCATCGACGGTCTTCGGTTTGATCGCGACTCCCACGACGCGATCGCATTTTTCGTAGCTCAGCGAAACATCGGACGGATTCGGCGGCAGTTTGCCAGCGACGTGAACTTCCCTCGCCGGAGTGCCGCCCGCGATCTCCTCAATCAATTCGGCCGCACGCGCGGACGCGCGCAAGACCATTCCCGGATCGACACCCCGCTCGAAGCGATAACTGGCGTCGCTCGGAAGATTCAGTTCGCGCGAGGTTTTGCGAATACTCGCCGGCAAAAAATAAGCCGCCTCGAGCAAAACGTTCCTGGTCGATTCGGTGACGCCGGTTTCCTCGCCGCCCATCACCCCGCCAATGCCGACGGCACGTTCCTGATCGGCAACCACACAATGGGCCGGGTCCAGCGAGTAAGTTTTGCCATCGAGAGCGAGAAATTTTTCGCCATCGCGCGCCAGCCGGACGTTGATGTCGCCTTTTAATTTGTCGGCGTCGAACGCGTGCGTCGGCTGACCGAGCTCCAGCATTACGAAATTCGAAACGTCCACAATGTTGTTGATGGAACGGATGCCGACGCTCTCGATCTTCGCCCGCAGCCAATGCGGACTGGGACCGACTTTGAGATTGTCGATCTTGCGCGCGGAGAAAAACGGGCACTCGCGCGCCGCCGTAATTTTGATTGTAGCTGCCGCCGTCTCCGGCGGCAGATTCTTTTTAGTTCTGCCGCCGGAGACGGCGGCAGCTGAAACGCGCAATTTTTTGTTCGTCAGCGCGGCGATTTCGCGAGCGAGCCCATAATGGCTGAGCAAATCGCCGCGGTTCGGCGTGATTTCCACATCGAGGATCGTGTCCGCGGGGAATAAATCGGACAGTGGCGCGCCGACTTTTGCTTCGGGCGACAAGATCAGCAAACCGGAAGCGTCCTGGCCCAGCCCAAGCTCAATCGCGCTGCAAAGCATGCCTTCGCTCTCGACGCCGCGCAGTTTACTTTTTCGAATCTCCGTTCCGTTCGGCAACTTCGCACCGGGCAATGCCAGCGGAACTTTGTCACCAACTTTGTAATTGGTCGCGCCGCAAACGATCTGGCGTTTCGTTCCGCTTCCGTCTTCGACTTCGCAGACAGTGAGGCGATCGGCATTCGGATGGCGCGACGACGCGATGATTCGCGAAACAAGCACCTTGTCGATCTTCGCCCCGCGGCTCTCGATGTTTTCGGTCTCAACCCCGGCGCGCGTGAGCAACTCGGCGATCGCGTCCGCTCTGTTTGGAAGATCGACAAACTCGCGCAGCCAGTTAACGGAGAATTTCACTGGATTGGGGAGCGCACGCGCCTCGCGTGCCCCGTTCGGCGCCCCCGCCGAACGGTTTAGGCGTAACAATAACCGGTGATTTGCGCTTTAGGCGAAGGGGGTTTCCGGCGAGGGCGCCGGAAACAGCACGCGAGGCGCGTGCGCTCCCCAGATAAGAGAATTTCATCGTCATGCGAACTGCCTCAAAAACCGCAAATCGTTCTGCGCGAAAAGACGGAGATCGGGGATGTCGAACAAGATCATGGCGAGCCGGTCCATGCCGAGGCCGAACGCGTAACCGCTCCACTTTTCCGGATCGTAGGCGTTGTCGCCGCGCGCTTTGTTGACCTGCTCAAAGACGGCGGGATGGACCACGCCCGAGCCGGCAACTTCGATCCATTGCTCGCCGCCCTTCAGCGCTTTCGATTTCACATAAACCTCGAGACTCGGCTCGGTGAACGGGAAATAATGCGGCCGGAGTTCAACTTCTGTTCCCGAGCCGAAGAGTTCGCGCATGAAAAATTCGAGGGCTCCTTTCAGGTCGGCGACACTCACGCCTTCATCGACATACAGGCCCTCGATCTGGTGGAATTGCGCGCTGTGGGTCGCGTTGATTTCCTCGTTGCGATAGGCCGCGCCTGGTGCGATCACGCGAATGGGCGGCGGCGCGGATTCCATCGTGCGAATCTGCACGGTGGAGGTGTGGGTGCGCAAAAGGCGGCCGTCCGGTAAATAAAATGTGTCCTGCTCGCTGCGCGCGGGGTGATCAGGCGGGGTATTGAGCGCGTCGAAGCAATGCCATTCGTCTTCGATGTCGGGGCCGTCCGCGAGGGCGAATCCCATCCGCCGGAAAATGTCGATCGAGCGTTCCCACATCTGGGTGAGGGGATGAATGGAGCCGGTGTCGTGGGGTGTGCCGGGCAGTGAGATGTCGATCTTGCCGAGCGCCTCCGAGTCCTTTTGCGAGCGGAACTCTGTCGCGCGCGTTTCGATCGCGGCGGTCACGGCGTTACGCACGTCGTTGAGCAGTTTGCCGACGATGGGTTTGTCGTCCTTCGGCAGAGTTTTCATCTGCTCGCCCCAAGCTGAGATGGTGCCGCTGCGCCCGAGAAACTTCACGCGCGCGGCTTCTAGCGATTGCTCGTCGGACGCGGCGGCGATGTCGCGTAATGCGTCCGCGCGCAGTTGTTCGAGCGGATGGGCCATGCCAGTGAACGTTGAACGCACAACGCCGCGCGCTCAATCAATAAGTGCGACGGTCATAGACCGCCGCTACAGAGGCGGGCTACGCCGCTTTCTTTTTCGACTTCGCTTTGTCTTCGAGAGCGCTTTTCGCTTGATCGACAATTGACTTGAACGCGACTTCGTCGGTAACGGCAAGATCGGCGAGAATCTTCCGATCCAAACCAATACCGGCTGCTTTCAAGCCTTCGGCGAATCGGCTGTAAGTCATGCCGTTGGCGCGCGCGGCGGCGTTGAGCCGCTGGATCCAGAGATAGCGGAAGGTGCGTTTCCGGGTTTTGCGATCGCGATATGCCCAATACAGCGCCTTCATCCGCGCGTCCTTGGCGTAGCGAAAAAGCTTCGACCGGCGTCCGCGGTATCCCTTGGCTGCCTTAATCACGCGTTTGCGGCGGGCCCGGCTGGCTGCGGCATTGGTGGCTCGTGGCATGAGGCGGAGAACGTAGACGCGAAATTCAAAAATCCAAGTCGCGGTTCGCAGCAAGGGGTGAGAAGTGATTGGGGAGAGGTGAGAAGTTCGCGCCAAGCTCGGCAACACTTCTCACTAATCACTTCTCACGTCCATACCCCCGCCAGACGAGCCACATGAGCACACCGACCGCCGCTCCTCCGAGATGCGCAAACGCGGATACGGAACTAACTCCCGCCTTTTGCTGCCAGGCGCCGACGAATTGAAGCAAGATCCACAAAATAAGCGCGAACCAGGCTGGAAAACGCATCCACCGGAACCAGATGAAACCCCAGCGCATGAGAAATCCGAGCCGCGCCCGCGGAAATTTCAGCGCGTAAAAGGTAATGACGCCGGCGAGGCCGCCGCTGGCGCCGACGCAAGGGGTTTGCGATTGCGGATCGGCCGCGATGTGCGCGAGATCACCCACGAATGCGGCCACGGCAATGAGCCCGAGATAGCGGAAGGGTCGCAAAAAATCTTCCACGTTGTCGCCGAAGACGATCAGAAAATAGATGTTGCTGATCAGATGAATCAGACCGGCATGCAGAAAAAATGATGACACGAAAGTGAGGCCGTGGAGTCGCGCGGCTTGCGCCGGAATCAGGCCGAAGTTTTGGACCGCTTCCCGCAGATGTGGCAGCGCCCATAAACTCGCGCTGACGATCGCCGCCGCGAGCGTCCAAGTCACCCACGGGGTCCGTTCCTCGGCCGGCGCGTCGAATTCCACGGGCAACCCGAAAAAGCCGGCGATTGTTTTCCACTGCTCGTCCGGCGGCGCGCTGTCGAAATCGCTGCCTTCGGCTTCTTCGGCGAGCTGCTTGACTTTTTCCATGGCCAGGAGTTCGCGTGCTTTTTGCGGTAACTCAGGCGGGGCGGGAGCTACCGGCCGCGGCTCGAGCGTGTCGACTTCGCCGGCATCGAACCAGACGAAGTGACAATGCCGGCAAAGATCGACATCGATTCCGGCATCAGCGGAAAGCGGCACCGCGAGCATCGGTTGGCGGCACTCCGGACAGGGACGGCCGCGCGTGCCTTCGCCGCGCATGGCATGAAGCCAGAGTGGATTGATGCATTCGGGCGTGAAGGCGCGGCGTAACAACTCAATGGTGACGGCGCGACCGCCACAATTGCCGCAATTCCAGAAGATGCCGTAGGAGGTGCGGGTTTCTTTCAGCGGGAGCTGACAACTTGGACAAATGAAGTCACTCGTCACCGGCATGTGCAAGAAAAGCACCAAATCCCAAATCCCAATACCCAAAGAAATCCCAAGCTCCAATATTCAGAATTTCGCGGTGAGCTTTTGGAGCTTGGGTGATTGGAGCTTCTCTGGGGTTTGGTCATTGGTGCTTGGGGTTTTAGTTTATAATGCGCGCATGCATCGATTGGCGCGCCATCGATTGTCGATCCTGGCCGGGATCTGCGCGTTTTGGGCGGTAGCGATTTTGATCGCGCTGCAGGTTCCGTTTTTCTCCGCCATCTGGCGGGCCGAACAAAGTTTTCAGGATCTGCTCGAGCGCGACGGACGCAAAACCCGAACACATGCGGAATTCGTTTTTCTCGGGATCGACCAAAGCACGCTGCAATTGCCGCCGTTCACGCCCGAGGAGCTGGCCGGCAATCGCGCCTTTCAATTAATGACGGAGCGGCCGTTTCCCTGGTCGCGCGAAGTCTGGGCCTTGCTGCTCGACCGGTTGTTCGTCGCCGGTGCGCGGCTCGTGCTGTTCGACATGATTTTCGACAAACCAAACGAGGGCGATGAGGCGTTTCGCGCCGCGCTCGATCGTTATCATGACAAGGTTGTCCTCGGGGCCAACTTCGATTTCTCCGCGCGCGAAGAGAACGCGGGCGCCGTCATCCAGGTCACGCCGAACACGTCGCTCATCGCGTGGCCGCAAATGGAAGACGACCGTGTCGGTTACGTCGTTTTCTTTCCCGATCCGGTCGATCAAAAAATCCGGTCGATCCGCTACACGATCACTGATTCGCAACTGGCGTGGCAATCGCCCCAACTGGGTGAAAAGCCCTACGAATCACTGGCGGCCCGCGCACTGGAGAAACTTGGCCAGCATCAGGATGTGCCGCGGGATTTAAAACCGCGGCTGATCCGCTTCAGTGCGCCGGAAGCGTTTCGACCGCGGCCGCTTTACGAAGTCTTCGATCCGAAATTCTGGCAGGCCAATTACAAAGACGGGGCGTTTTTCAAGGACGCGGTCGTCATCATCGGTTCGTCGGCGCAAGTGCAGCACGATGTTTTTCCCACGCCGCTCGGGCCGGGGACACCGGGGGCGTCGCTGCATTTACACGCCATCGCGGCCGCGCTCGAGCACGAGTTTTTGCGCGTCGCGCCGCGGGGCGTTGGGTATGCCCTTGTTTGCGCGGCGGGCGTGCTGGCCTGGACACTCGTGGGATTCGCGCGCCGGCCGCTGATTTGCCTGACTGCATTACTCGTGCTCGTTCTGGCCTATCTGGGCGCGGCGCGGCTGCTCTTTGACTGGCGCGGGCTCTTTATCCTCGTTGTGCCCACGATCGCGGTGTTTCTGCTCGGCGGCTTGTTTTCGCTGGGTTTCGATTTTGCGCTCGAGCGGATCGAACGAGTGCGCACGCGGCGCACGTTGGAACGCTACGTTTCGCGAAATCTGGTCAACGAAATTCTTGAAAACCCCAGCGCCTTTTACGACACGCTGCGCGGCGTGCATCGGGACGTGGTCGTACTTTTCTCCGATATCGCGGGCTTCACGACGATCACCGAAAAGACCGAGCCGCAGGCGCTCGTTCGGCAATTGAACGAATATCTCAGCGCCATGACGGCGGTCGTGTTCGAGCACGGCGGCACGCTCGACAAGTTCATTGGCGATTCAGTCATGGCGGTCTGGGGAAATGTGAACAGCCGCGGCGCGGCGGAGGACGCGCGCCTGGCGGCGCACGCCGCGCTCGCGATGCGCCGCTCGCTGCGCGCGCTCAATCAGCAATGGCGGGCGCGCGGGATCGATGAATTCCAGAGCGGCATCGGACTCAATCACGGTGAAGTGGTCGTGGGCAATATCGGTTCGGAACAGAAAATGGATTTCACGGTCGTGGGCGACGCCGTCAACCTGGCCTCGCGCATCGAAGCACTGACCCGGATCTATCCCGCCGATATTCTGGTGGGACCGAACGTTTATGCTTTGCTGCGGGAGGAATTTTATCTGCGCAGCGTTGCCCTGGCGCAGGTGAAAGGGAAAATGAAACCGGTGGAAATTTTCGGGCTAATCGCCGCCCGCAACGATGAAGATGTCGATCTTGAGTTCTTCCGCCGGCTGGAACTCTACGAAGAAGGCATTCAGCGATTTCGTCAGCGCGAGTTTGGCAAGGCGCAGGCGCTGTTCGCGCGCTTTCTGCAGTTTTATCCGGACGATGAGCTAGCGAAGCTCTACGTCGCGCGCATCCGCGAATACGAGCAACACCCGCCGGATGAAGCCTGGAACGCGGTGGAAGTGTTCACGAAAAAATAGCCGTTTGTCATTCCGAGCGAAGTCGAGGAATCTCTCATTGCTCCTCAGAAATTAACACTAAGAGATGTCTCGACTTCGCTCGACATGACAGAAAAGAAGACCACACCGCAAAAGTTCCATTTCCTCGGGATTTGCGGAACGGCGATGGGGGCGGTGGCGGCGGAATTACACGAGCGCGGGTTCCGTGTGACCGGCTCGGACGAAAAAATCTATCCGCCGATCTCGACGTTCCTCGAGGACAAAGGGATTGCGGTGAAGGAGGGGTTTCACCCCGAAAATATCCCGGACGATGTCGATGTTGTGGTGGTCGGCAACGCGATGAAGCGGGGCAACCCCGAAGTGGAAGCGGTGCTTAACCGGAAACTTTTTTATCTCTCACTTCCCGAAGTCTTGAAAAATTATTTCCTGCGCGGCCGGCACAATCTCGTCGTCACCGGCACCCACGGCAAAACCACGACGACCGCCCTGCTCACCTGGATCCTGGAAAAAACCGGGCGCAAACCGGGTTATCTCATCGGCGGCATCCCGAAAAATCTCGGCCAAGGCGCGCGGCTGAACGACTCGAAATATTTCGTTATCGAAGGCGACGAATACGACACCGCATTCTTCGACAAGCGCTCGAAGTTCGTCCATTACCTGCCCGAGCTCGTCATCGTGAACAATATCGAGTTCGATCATGCCGACATTTTCCGCGACCTCGACGATGTGAAGCTGAGCTTTAAACGGCTGCTCAACATCGTGCCCGAAAACGGCATGGTGCTGCTCAATGGCGACGACCCGAATTGCGTCGAAGTGGCCAAAGATTGCCGCGCGCAAATGCTCGAAGTCGGTTTTTCGAAAAACTGCGCGCAACGGATCCGGGATGCGGCGTATTCACCGGGCACATCGCGTTTCAAGCTGGGCGAGGACAACTACGAGCTGCCGATGGTCGGCGAATTCAACGTGCGCAACGCGGCCATGGCGGTGAGCGCGGCCCGTTTTTACGATGTGCCCAAGGCGAAGATCGACAATGCACTGAAAAGTTTTGCCGGCACCGCGCGGCGGCAAGAGGTGCGCGGCGAAGCGCGCGGCGTCACGGTGATTGACGACTTCGGTCATCATCCCACGGCGATCGAGCAAACTTTGCAGGGGCTGCGCCATCGTTTTCCGGGACATCGGCTCTGGGCGATCTTCGAGCCGCGCTCGAATACGACGCGGCGCGCCGTTTTTCAAAAGCAATTGCCTGAAGCGCTGCAACTGGCGGACGGCGTTTTTGTCGCTCAAGTGGCGAGGCTCGAACAAATCCCGGAAGAGCAGCGCCTCAATCCGACGGCGGTGGTAAAGGCAATCGCCGACTCGGGCCGGCCGGCGTTCTATGAATCGAACGCCGACTCCATTGTCGAACGCATTACGCCGATGCTGCAACCGAAAGACGTGGTGGTCGTTTTCAGCAACGGCGGCTTCGATAATATCCACGAGAAGCTGCTCGCCCGATTGTCATCCTGAGCGCAGCGAAGGAGCTCGCCTAAACCGGGTTGTCACGCGGATTAGATAGCGTGCACAAACTTCTTAGGTGAGGTCCCTCGCCGTCTGCGCGGCTCGGGATGACACGCGTCTCACAGCGCCGCGCTGGTATGATCGTGCACGATTTTCCAGCCGTCTTTGGTGCGCCGAAAAATCAAAGTGAAACGGCCGTGGGGGCGATCCTCGGCGCGTTGCAGTTGCCACCGGCCGAGAACGGCGGCGGCATCAGGGCTGAGCAGGTTGATCTCGAGTTCGGAAAAAGTGAGCGTGCCCATCTTCGCGCGGTCGGAATATTTTTGTTTGTAACGGGCGCGGACCATGTCCCAGCCGCGACGCACGGTGTCTTCGGAAACGAAGGTTGTCGATCTTGCGCGGGCATAGCCGTTCATGAAAGCGTCGATGTCGCCGCGGTTCCAGGCCTCCTGCTGCGCGCGGATGACGGCGCGGATTTCGTCGGCGGGTGCGGCAAGCAAGATCGGCGCGGCGCAAATCGCGAAGCCAAGTGCGAGGAGATTTTTCATGGCTGAATCATCTGCTCGATCCGGTGCGCGTCCAAGACAATGAGCGATTTGTTTTCCCAAATCTTGCACGTGTCGTTGAAATCCAGCAGAACCGGGCGTTCTCCGGTTTGGCTTCCTTGGGCGATTTCGCCGAACCAGCGCGATTTTCGCACCTTGGCGCCGGTCAAAGGCTCCCGGCCGACAAGGATAAGATCGACATTGTACTGCTGGATAAACGCGCGCAGCTGGTGTCGGTCCGAGCTGAGGTGCGCGCGCAAGAGATCATCGCCCCGGCGGCGAATGGTTTCGTAATAGCGCTTGTGATACGGAATCGCATGTTCGGCGCTGACCAGCACCGAGCGTTGCGCAAACACCGGGATCAAACTGCCCGCCGTTCGCAGGGTGGCGATGAGAGTGGTCTTGGGCTGGGTCCGCAGGAACTCGTACAGTTCCGTCGGTTGCGCTGCGACGTATGAGTTGCTGGGGAAATTCTTTTGCAAGTGCGGATAGATGAGGATCGCAGCGCCCAGCACGAGAAGAGCGATGCGGCTTGCGCGGGCGGCGAGCGTTGCGTTTTTCTGATCCAATCGCGCGCGCCAAACCTCCATCCTTTCACAAATCAGACCGAGCGTCGCACCGGCGCCGATGGCAAAAACGATTTGAAAAAGCCACTGCGAATAGCGCCCGGGCAGATGGAGCTTGAACAAAAACAAATGCGCTGCTGCCCACATCGCGGTCGCAGCGAGCGCCGCCTGCAATAAGACCCGGCGCCGAAATTTCCTGCGCGCAGACATCAAACAAGCCGGAGCCGCCAGCGCCAACGCGATGATGTGCGGCGGATTCCCGTTTGGGAGTAAGCCGCTGCGTGGCGCATCGATCCAATAGGACGGGCCCGAAACGAAAAATTGCGAGCGTCCATGGGCCTGGAACTCCGGTAAGGCGCGCGCCTGGGTGGCGGTGATGGTGGGGTTGAATTGAGATGTCGATGAAGCGAACGGCAGAAGGCTCGCCGCGAAAAGAACAATCGCAGCGAAGAAGAGAATGTAATCGCGCCGCTCAGAGGTGAAGCTGAATCGTCCATCTCGCCATCGGATCAATCGCAGCCCGAGTATCCCGATCGCGACAAAAGCCGCTTGCGGATAGATCAGCGTCTGGAGCGCAACGGTGACGAGGCAAAGAAAAATCCTGCCGCGGAGCAGGGACACGAGAAAACCGAGAAAGAGCGGACAGACGAAGGCGCGCGGCGTCGCCGAAATGACATCGTCCTTGAGCCAGATGAGCTGACCGAGAAATACGCTGCCGAAAAATGCGCCGCGCGGGTCGGGCATCAGCTCCATGAATAATCGAAAGGCGAGCCAGGCAATGACCAGGCCGATGGCGGCGGGCAAAATTTTTGAGGCAGTGAGCGGATCGACACCCAACCGGGCGAAAATCCAATAAAGCAATTTGTAGCCGGCCGGCGCGACGGCTTGGAAATAATCGGCGATGAGATCGTTTGGAAACAGCGTTGGATCGACGAAGCGCCACATCCAAAAGACATGCTGGCGCGCGTCGTCCTGGACGAGATAGGGCGCGCGGAAAGCAAGCCGCAAAGCGAGAGCGCTGTAGAAGAGAGCGACCGCGAGCGCGGCGATGAACCAGCGCCGCGTGGTGACGTGGTTCGCCGCGGCGAATCCGTCCTGCATCGGATCAATCTTCCCGGTCACACCGATCTGTGTACGATGAGCGGTTCGCCGTCGCGCAGGCCGCTGAGTTTATCGCTCAGGTCGGTCCACTCCTGCAATTGCGCGGTCTGAAAGGTGCGGCTCATGGCGACGTAAATCGAGGTTTGATCGGGAGCGATCCCAACCGCGACGATCTCCCGCCAGCTCTTCGCTGCAATGCGATCGGTGATGTTCCAACCTGTGCCGGTCCACTCGAGCGTGCGCTGGAAATGAAATGGCGCCGGCTTTTTTCCGGTGACGAGAAGCCGTTGCAAAAGAAGTCGGACAAGATTCGGCGCGACAAGGCCAATGGTGAGATTGATGAGGCGCAGCAGAAGAAGCCTGGCCGGAGTGATGCGGGCTTGTTTTGCCCAGCCCATCTGACCCCGCACGGCGATCCGATCGGGTCCCACCTCGCGCTCGTAATTGTCGATCAAGTGCGCAACCGCGACGCGGCCGTCGCGTGTGCGCAGGGAAATACCCGTATCGGAAAGCACCAGTTCATCATCGCGAAAAATTTTGAGGACGCCTCCCTTGGCGAGCGCGGCATACAACTCAACTCCCGCCCGCCGGTCGACGATCATGCCGGCGTGACTGAGCTCGACCCGGTCCTCGCGCTGCCCCGACTCGGCCGGCCGCTCGGCAACGAAGTCGCGCGCCGCGAGCAAATAATTCCACAAATGATGACCAATGATCCGGTCGTCGGCGAAACAGGCCGCGCGGCCGGTACGCAGGCCGGCGAGAAATCGATCATTGATGGTGAGCGCAGCGGGCAACCAGCGGCCAACGAGCTCAAAACCATGCGGAAAGAAATTATAAGTATTGCGGCTGCCGTATTCGCCACCGAAGGAACCGTCCGGATGCACAAAATTCCCCAGCACGGAGACGGAGGCACGAATCGCTTTCTCTAATTGTGCGCTTGGTTGTGTTTCGTGGAGCCGCGCCAGGCAGGAAAGGGTGAGCGTGTCGTAGCCCGGATCGAACCCGTCATATTCGGGAAACCAGCCTTCACTCGTTTGCCAGGAAAGCAGCCGGCGGAGACGCTCGTCGCGCGCGGCGAGGAAATTGTCGATCTTACAGAGGCGGCCCACGAGGTCCAGGCACAGGGCGACCAAGGCGTGATGATTGCTCAGGCGTCCGGATTCGTGGCGGCGGGCAAGCCAATCAGCGCGCCGAACGAAAAAATCGCGCGCTTCATCTGATTGCATGCCGATCAGTTGGTAAGCTTCGACACAAGCAAGAAGCGAAAATGCGGTCGCGCCGAGCGCTCGCTCGTTCGGGAAATAATCGTCGCAGGAGCCGTCGGCATGACTGCTGCGGGCGGCGAAAAGGATGCCGGCGCGGACGAATTGCCGAACCGCTTCACTGCCGCGGCAGGGATTATTGGGAAGATCGACATCGAGCGCGAGCGCGAGCGGCCAGACAAATTCCTGGGACATCCCGCAGGGGAAATCGGACGTCTTGTAATGCCAGTAACCGCGATCGAAACAGCCGTAGGTGGGGCTGTGCGGGTTGCGGTCCTGCAGGGTGAGAAGCTTCGGGACCTCGCGCAGGGCGATTTCAGCAAATACTTCCGGGCCGGAGCGGTTCACGGTGGTGGAGTTTGATGCGCTAAGCGCTGTTGTCGAGCTTGCCGCCATGCCGGTTGGGTCCTCGGAGGAAGTAGTTTGACCGCTCATTGTAAATTTAATAGGATCGTCGCCTTATCACTAAGGGAGCCAACGTGCATCGGGTTTTCTGTCTCGCCGGGATTACGCTCATGATTTCGGTTGGGGCGGTAGCGGGCCAGTGGTTACCTGGGCCGTCGAAAACGGTCCATCTCGAACCGGTCGCGGACGCGCAAGCCCTAAATATGCCGGGCGCGGAGGCGCAAGTTGCCGATGCACAAACGGCAAATTCGCAAGCTGCCAGCCGGCAGAAAACCACCGCGCAAGCAGGGAAGAAGCAAACGGCCAGAGCCGATACGGCAAGCATGCAGGCGCCGAACGCGGCGGCAGCGGCAGTCGAGGCGGCGCCGGCCGGTGCCGCCGCCAGTCCGGGACCGACCGCGCGGTTGCAGTTCCCGAATAGCGATATCGTCGACGTGCTCCATTATTACGAGCAGCTCACCGGCAAAAAGCTCGTCATGGACAATTTCGTCCAGGGCAAGGTCAACATTTTCATCACCAAGGACGTAAGCCGCGAGGAAGCGATCAAGATCATCGAGATGAGCATGGCACTGAACGGCATCTCGCTGGTGCCGGCGGCGCCGGACATTGTCGAAGTCGTCGGCGCCGGACAAAATCCCCGCAAGGCGCTGGTCCCGATCGTTTCCGATGTGTCGTCCATTCCACCGGGCAACCCGGTGATCAGCTTTTTATTCCGGTTGCAATATGCCGACCCGCAGGAGCTGCAGCAGGTGCTCACCGCCTATTTCCAGGGCAGCTCGGGATCAATCAATATTCTGGCTGTGCCCAAGTCCTCGAGCCTGTTGGTCACGCACAACGCCGATATCGTGCGGCAGATCGCGACCATTATTGATCAGGTGGACGTGGCGCCAGCCCAGGTCGTGAGCGAGTTCATCAAGCTGGAGCGAGCCGACGCGAGCAAAGTGGTCGACATGTTGCGCGATATTTTTGAGAAGGGCTCACAACCGACCGGCCAGCCCGGAGTGCGCGCCGTGCGCGTGCCTCAGCCCGTGCCGCAGCCTGTCGCAGCCGAAGTGGAAGGCGCGGGCACGGCGATTTTGAGCGAAGAGGCGATGGTCGTGGGCAAAATCAAACTGACGGCCGACGTGCGCACGAACCGCATCCACGTCGTGACGCGCCCGATCAACATGCCGTTCATCCGCAAGTTGATCGCTGAGTTCGACGCCAATGTGGAGTTTGGCAAACCGGTGACGCGGCCGTTGAAATATATTTCGGCCGGCGAGGTTTTGCCCGTGCTGGTGCAGGCGTTGACCGAACCGGGGACGAGCGGCCAGCAGGGAGGTGGTGTCGAAGGCGGGGGCGGCGCCGGAGCGGTGCCGGGCGGCAGTGTCGCGCCGCGCCGACCACCCACTGGCGCAGTGAGCTCGCCTTACACAACCACGGGCTCGAGCGGCTTCGGCACGAGCTCGACTTCAGGCACGCTCAATGTGTCGGAAGAACTCGAGACGCAGCCGGTGGACACCACACCGAAGGCGGTCACGGTGGGCAATACAAAGCTGATCGCCGACCAGCGCGCCAATACCATTGTGATGCTCGGCAACCGCGACGTGGTCGTAAAGGTGCAGAAACTCCTCGATGAGATGGATGTGAAAGCGCCGCAGGTCGCCCTGAGCACCGTCATCGGAGAACTGACTTTGCGTGATGACGAGGAATTCGGGGTGGATTATTTTGTCAGGCACCGGCGCGGTTTGGATGTTGTGACGACCACGAGGTTCACCGGCGTTCCTCCGGTGACGGGCGGCGGCACTACAACGGCAAATCCAAGTCCGAGCGGCGCGCCCGTTACCACTGGCGGCACCGTGTTCGATCCGGCGAACCTCATCACCTTTACGCAGCTGGCGACGAACGCGGCCAGCGGCACGAACGTCTATCTGGCCGCGGGCAGAACGCTTGCCGCCGTCGTGCATGCGTTGGAAGGCACGGGGCGCTTTAAGGTGATTTCGCGCCCGATGGTTTTCACCAGCAACAACAAAAAGGCGATCATCGCTTCGGGCACCGAGATTCCCGTGCCGGTGAACACGCTGACCAACGTCGTAAACAACACGAACGTCAACGGCACAGCCGCGGTGGCCTCGAACATCGAATTTAAACGCGTCGCGCTGCAGCTCGAAGTCGTGCCGCTGATCAACTCGGAGAAGGAAGTCTCGCTCGACATTCTGCAGAAGATCGACAGCGTCGCCGGTTCGACTCTCGTCAACGGCAATTCGATTCCCAACATTGCCACGCGCTATATCCGCACCAATGTCTCGGCGGGGAATGGCTCAACCATCGTGCTCGGCGGGTTGATCACCGACAGCAAACAAAAGAATTATTCCGGTATTCCCTATCTGTCGCGCATCCCCGTCCTCGGCGCGCTCTTTCGTAACACGACCAACAATAAAAACCGCACCGAGCTGATCATCCTGATGTGCCCGGAAGTAACCCTGACCAAACTCGATCTTTATCGGTTGCGGCAACGCTGGGAGGAAAACACTCACTACGGACCGGAGCTCGACCAGGGCGCGTGTCCCGATTGCCCGCCCCAACCCCAAAACGACAAACAACTGCAACCACTCGAGATTCCTCCAGCGACTGGTCTCGACTGAGCATGATCTTATGAGTGTCCCAAAACTTCGGCGACATCCAGGTCCTGTCCGATTGTCGATCTTTGGCCTGCTTCTGACGGTGACGGCCGCGAGCGCGGACCTGTTGGACGAAAATTTTCTGCGCTCGGTCGATCCGCTGGCCCCGCGGGATGAATGGGGTCTGTTGCACCAGATGCGCGACGTAGATGCGGTTGATTTCGCCCGGCGCTATCCCCGCTGGTTGTATTACTTCAAGGCATCGGAGCAGGTCGTCCTGGAACCGGCCTACGTTGGCGCGCTGCAGCGCGAGCTGCGCCGGCTTGGGTATTACTGCGGCCCGGTCGATGGCATCTATTCACCAGAAGTCGGCGACGCGATCGCATTTCTGCAGAAAAACTCTTCCATGCGCGTCACTGGAACGTTGACCGAACCGGTCCGCCGCGCCTTACATCTGCCCTAATACCGCGGCGTTCCGCGCGGTTCGCGTCAGGAGCTTTAAATAAACGAGGCCCCGGCTTTCACCAGGGCCTCGCACGGGCTGAAATATTCTCGCTCTTATTTGTGGACCGAGACGTTGCCGCCGCCCAACGTGACCTGATTTGTCATGGCGTTAGTGCCGGTCTGTGGGATCGGTCCGAGGTTCGCCTGGTGGAAGAGTGAGCCGTCGGGGTTGTAGGCCGAATAGCCGTAGGTGTCGGTCGTGCCGCCGGACGCGTTGTCGGTGAGATCGAGTCGGAACGAGCCGTTGCCGAACTCGAGCTTGTAGGGCGACTGCGAGCCGTCGTAATGGACGCCAGTCTGAGCATCGGTGAACTGGACCGCGAACTGGCCCGTTGCATAACCAGTCATCGGGTAGGTGGTGGCCGTGCCGGTGTTGAGCGCGTTGAGCTTGTTGCTGCGGATGATGATGTCGACATCGCGGCAGACGCTGCTCAACGTTGCGCACGGCACCAGGTTAGTCGGCTGTTTGGTCGCGTAGTCGGTGCTCGTGCTCACGTCCATTCGCATCCGGAAGATGTAAATGGCGTTGCCCTGGAGGGCCTTGTTCAGGCCTTTGACGTTGAAAGCGAAGTTGCCGTTCTTGTTCGCGGCATTGGACGTCGAATCGGTTGGGACGAATCCGCCGCCGGTCACGAATGTGCCCGTCGCGGAAGCGACATCCAGGGTCTCGGTCGCGCGCTCGGCGACGATGAAGCCATTGGCGACAAGATCGACAATCACCATGTAGCTGCCTTCGCTCAAGGTCTTCGGCCCGGTGGTCTGCGCGTAACCGGTGCCGGTCGTCGCCCAGTCGGAGCGATTGGCGATCTTCAGATTGCCCGAGGTCCAGGTCGGCGTGTCGGAACAACTCACACCGCACGCGGCCGGCACGATCTTGATCACGACGTAGACGTTGACCTTGGAGTAATCGACGTACTCGTTGTCGCCGCTTTCAGGCGCGAGGCTTTGGCTGAGGGTGGCGACCATGTTGGGCGCATTCTTAACGACGACGTACTGGTCGCCGGTGTAATCGACACGGCTTGAGCCGTCGGGATTACTGCTGGCGTCTTCGCCTTCGTGCTTCACGGCCGCGCTTTGCGTGCCGCTGGCGCTGCCATTGAAGTTGCTGCCGGCATCCGGCGTGAAGGTGGCGCTGATGTTGTAATTGCCGGCGCCGCTTGGGATCTTGACGTTATCGAGCTTCACCGTGACCTGCGCGGTCGGCATCGTGTCGCTCACCGGCGCGCTGCCGGCGCTCGCACCGTTGAAGGTGAAGCTGATCGTTCCAGAAAACGCGCCACTCGACGACGGGGTGACGGTGGCGCTCAACGCGACGGTATCGCTAAACTGCGGCGTCGGGTTGGGCGAGATGCCGAGCAACGCGACGGTGGTGGTCGTGTTCGCTTTGTAGATCGAATAATCTTTGCTGTCGTTGCTGCCGGTATGATTTTCGTCGCCATCGAACGTGGCGCTGGCGGTGTAATCGCCGGCGTTTGTCGGCGCAGAGGTGGTTGGGCCGTAGACGGTGCCGTTGCGCCCCGTGTAGGTGACGTCCAGGTTCTGGTTGAGACCGCCCGCGCCAGTTGCCACGGCCGTGCCGCCATGGGGGTTATTATCGAAAGTGGCGTTGCTGACCGTGACCGTAGTTGTCGATGAAGCCTTAAAGATTGAGTAATCTTTGCTGTCATTGCTGCCGGTGTGATTATCGTCGCCGGCGAAAGTGGCGCTGGCGGTGTAATCGCCGGCATTCGTCGGCGGGGTCACCGTCGGTCCGTAAACAGTGCTGTTTCGTCCGTTGTAATAGACGGTCTGACTCTGACTGAACCCGCCGCCTCCGGTGGCGACGGCCGTGCCGCCGTGTGGATTGCCGTCATAAGTGGCGTTGCTGACCGTCACAGTTGTGGTCGAGGAGGCTTTGGTGATGACGAAGTCGGCGCCGTTGTTCGTGATGTTGTAGTTGTTCAGCTTGTCACTCGGACTCAACGTCGCGCTGATGTGGTAAGGACTGCCGGTGACGTTTTCACCGGGAGCGCGATTGTAGCTGGCCGTGATTCCATCGGACGCAATGAATCCGGCACCGCTTCCAGTCGTCAGCGGATTGGGATCCGGATCGCCGTAGGTCTTGCCGCTGTTGTTCGTCGTCCACGTCGCATCTTTTCGGGCGATGTTTGCCGTCGTGCTCGCGGGCGAGGCGAGCGTGTAGTTTCCAGCACTGGTGCCGGTAGCGGTGACATCGGCAGTGACGGTTTTGCCGTCGGCCGCGTTGGCATCGCTGAAGTGCGCATTCGAGGCGGTGCAGCCCAAATCATCGCCGTCGAACTTGTCGGGCACCGAGCATTCGGTGATGGAGGCGGTGTCATTGCCATCGTAGGTTTTGTTCTCGGCGGTGATGGACGCGGTGACGTTCTTTCGGTTGATCGTAAAATCGGCGCCGTTGTTGGTGATGTTGTAATTATCCAACCGGTCGCTCGGGCTCAGTGTGGCAGTGATGTGGTATGGACTACCGGTCACGGTTTCACCCGGGTCGCGCGCATAGGTTGCGGTCACGTTATCGGAACCGATAAAGCCCGAGCCGCTACCGGTGGTCAATGGATCGGGATCATTATCACCGTAAGTTTTGCTGTTGGGATTTGTCGTCCAAGTCGCGTCCTTCTTGTTGATGGTGAGATTGTTTGTCCCCGCAGCGGCCGCATAAATAGTGTCTCCGGCGAAACTCGCGCCCACTCCGCTGGGATAGGTCCCGGCATTGTAGGAGTCGAGACTGGCGTTGTTCAGATTCGCAACGCCATTTCCATCGGTGGTCGCGTTGCCAACGGTGTTGCCGTTGATGGTGAAGGCGATGCTCTTACCGCTCACCGGATTACCGCCTGAAGTGAGCGTGGCCGAAAGATTGGCGGTGCCGCCATAGGTGCCGGTGGCTGAAGCGACGCTCAAAACTGTGGGGAGCGGATTTTGCGGGCCGGTTGGCAATGGCCAGGCATACGCGCCACGGCTGCGCGTCCAAACGGAAAGCGCCGTGTTACCGCGATCGATCGAGAGACTCCAGACCATGGCATGCGGGAGACCGTTCTCGAATCGCGACCAAACGGGCGGGTTCGCGGTAATGTCGTCGGTGTAATAAAGGCCGAAGTCGGTCCCGGCGAAGACCTGCATGGGGAAGTTTGGGTTCGCGATGATCGAATCGACCGGGATATCGGGGAGGTTGCCGGTCTTGTCCGTCCAGGCGAACGAAGTGCAGTTGACGTTGCAAACGACGCGAAAGACGTGTCCGGGCGTGCTCGGCGTGTTCGCGTTGAAACCGCCGACAGCGGCATAACCGATCATCGGACTCGCGACGGTATTGTTGCTTGCGGGGTCAAAGGCAACATCGAGAATCGGACGATTCGGCAGGACGACATTGCTCCCGGTCAGATTGACGGCGGTGGTAGTGCCGCCAAGACCGTAGAGTGCCTGCACGTTGCCGTCGTTGGTGGCGACAATCGCCAGAGTCTGGTTCGCCGGCGAGTAGTGCAGATTGTTAATGAAGGAGCGATTGCCCAGCGTGTTTTTGGTCAGATCGGCTGTGCGCGCACTCCACGTGATGGTGGTGCCATCGGAATTGACGGTCTCCCACACGCGATACGTGCCCACGAGCATATGATTGCAGCGCGTGCCGCACTCCGCGTTGCCGGTGCCGGCGGGATTTCCTCGAAAGAGTTCAAACGGCATGACAAAGGATTGCCGATCATTGCGAACGGTGGTCGCCCTGATGTCGCCGCTCCAACTCGCGGCCGTAGTTGTGCAGGTGGGATTGCCGCCGGTACAACGGTGGATCGCGCCGTTGTTATTGCTGGCGTAGAAGTAGCCGCCTTTGCCATCGAGCCGGGCAAAGAACCCGTCGCCGCCGATGTTGCCCTGCCACTGGACCGGCCCGGTCGGACTGCCCGTGAAACTGACGAAGCTGTCCATGTTGTCCTGGGCACCGCCGGCGGCGTAAGGCGTGGCGGAAGTGGCGAAGTTCGGGCCGATATCGCCGTTGTAGAACTCGATGGTGTTGAATCCCGAGTCCATGTTGAACCAGGTCGGACGGAGAACGCCATCTGCCGCCGCGTTGGCATTGACGGTGCCATGCGCGCCGCCGTCATTACCCAAGAGCAGGATGCTGGAAGAACCCGGAACAAACGCCAGCGCGTGCTGGTCGACGTGCACCGGTTTCGGGTTCACGCCGCTGTAACCGCAAGTGACATCGTACCAGGCCGTGCCGGTACGATTTGCCAGCCACACATCGAATGTGTCGAAGAACACGCGATCAGCGTTGTTCGGATCGACAGCTACACCCTGGTCGTACCAGTTCTGCGGATAATCGCCGCTGCCGTTGGTGCCTGAACCGGCGCCGGAAGAAGCGCATTGGCGCAGAGATGGTCCTTGCGAGCCGGCCATGAAACTCCAGGTCGCGCCGCCGTTGGTGCTGGCCCACGCGCCAATCTGGCAACCATTGGCGCTGCCGCAGCCGCTGGAAGTGTTAATGGCAATCGACTGCACCTGGGCGTAGACGACGTTCGGGTTGCTCGGCGCGACCGCGATATCGATGCGGCCAAGTTGATTGCCGCTGGTCGCGCTCACCCACGGGTTGCCGCTGCCGGCATTCATGTTTGCACCGGTCGCATACGGACTGTTGGCGACGGTTGTGCCATAGACGAACCCGTTGGCATTGCTCGCGATCGAAGCGAAAGTCGGACAACCACTCGCGCCCATGTTTGCGCTGTAGAGACCGTTCGCGCCGTTGTTGCCGAGATCGTACTGCACAGTTGTGGCAAAACCGCGCACGCCCACGGCGGCGAGGATGCGCGTGACACCGCCCCCCATGTTCGACAGTTCCAAACCGGTGATGTCCTGTCGCTGCGTGCTGAAATTGTTGGTCGTGCACGGCCCGGTCCAGTTCACCCCGCCGTCGTAAGAGAAGAACAATCCGCGCTTGGTGCCGGCGACGACGTTGTTGCTGTTGTTAGGGTCAACGCGCACTTTGCCGACCGCATCGTATTGCGGGAATTGACCGGGCGGTTCGACATAGCCCGGCCCGAAAACGTCCGCTCCAAGCACCACCCAGGTAGCGCCGCCATCGGTCGATTTGAGAATTCCCTGACTGCCCATGGAAAAGGAGCCGTAGTTGAGGTCGCCGGTGCCGGCGTAGATGGTGTTGTGATCGTTGGGATCAATCGCCAGCGTGTCGATGCTCGTGGCGGAAATCAGTGGGTCATCGGTGGTGACGTTCCAGGTGGTCGCCGCCGAACAGCAGTTGGTTGTTTTCCATACTCCGCCCCCGACGCTTCCGGCGTAAGCGACGATGCTGCCGTTCGTGGTCGTAGTCGGATCGACCACGATCGCATTGATGCGGCCTTCGGTGGTTGTGTAATCGAAGCAACCCGAGCAACCGGTCATGCGCTCGGGCTTTGGTCCTAACGCGGTGAAGCTGGTAGGGCTGAGAGCAAGTGGCGACACTCCCAATTTGAGCTGAGCGCGTCGGCCTCCAGGCACGCCGCGAGGGACACGCGCGTCTTGCACGGCCGCCTGCCGCAACCACGCGGCGTTGAACCTTCCGGTCGGATAAGTGAGCCGGTCGTTCCAGAACGCTTCGATCGCGTCCAGATCGTCTTTCTTGCCGCCGGGCACGGGCATGAAATGCTCGGGCTCGACGACCGTCGTGTTCGGCGCCGCTGCCTTTTCGGGCAGGATGTGAAACGCCGAGAGGGCGAGGAGAAGACCCGAAGAGCAAAGCGCTACCCCGAGCAATGCCCGAGAATTGATGAATCCGCCATAGCTTGAGCGATTAATTTTCATAGTGGGTTGGTTTAAGGGACGACTTGTTTAGCAGCCGCGACTGCGCGGGAATTCCTGATGAGCCGCGCGGGAGGTGCGGCGGCAGGCCGGTTCCAAAATGCGCCGACTTGCGAGATCACCCTGACAGACAAAACCCCGCCGGGCGATCCACGAACAGTTCGGGAGCAAAGAGGTGACGACGCTGCCGCCGCAAATTAGAAGATCGACAATCAGAACCGCGCTTCGGCTTCTGACTGCACAGTCACGCGTGAAAACGTGTAACACGGCGCCGACCATAAAAGCGGCGCGCGCGATTGTCTGTCAGGGAACAGCCCTGATTTTTTTGTAGAGAATTGCCGGGGAAACGCGACGGGATTTCGTTACAAATGCGCCCTTTTGTAGGGGCGAAACCCCTACAACTGCAAAGGAGTTGGTTTGCTCGAACGCGTAGGAAACGTTATTTCGGGTGGACCGAGGTGTTGCCGCCGCCGAGGACGGTCTGATTGGTCGGTGTGCCTGTTCCGGTCTGCGGGATGGGCCCGAGGTTCGCCTGATGGAAAAGCGAGCCGTCCTTGCGGTAAGCACTGAAGCCGTACTGATCTGTCTGTCCGCCCGTTGAGGTGTCGGTGATGTCGACTCGGAATGTCCCATTGCCGAACTCGAATTGGGTGTAGTGCGCCCCTGTGACTGAATCGACGAATTGCACCGTGATTCCGCCGGTGATGTAGCCCGTCATCGGATAGGTCGAGCTGGTGCCGGTGTTGAGCGCATTGAGTTTGTTGCTGCGAATAATGATATCGACGTCTTTGCAATTGGCTCCGCTGGTGCAAAGAACAAGGTTCGTGCTCGTGCTCGCCGCCACGTCCATGCGCACCCGGTAGATGTAGATCGAGTTACCGACCAATGCCTTTTGCACCGTCTTGACGTTGAAGGCGAAGTTGCCCTTTAGATTAGTCGAATTGGCGATTGAATCGGTCGTGACAAAGCCGCCGCCGGTGATGAACGAACCGCTGGCCGAGGCGACGTCGAGCGTGCTATTGCCGACCGTGGCGATGATGTAGCCGTTCGAGACCAACGAGACGGTGACAAGATAACTGCCTTCCGTCAGCTTGGTCTTGGGCGGGCTGGTCTGCGCGTAACCGGCGCCGGTCGTCGCCCAATCGGTGCGATTCGCCACTTTGATGTTCCCGGAGGTCCATACCGGCGTCGTCGTGCAGCTTGTGCCGCATCCCGCCGGGTAGACGTTGAACACGACATAAACGTTGACCTTCGAATAGTCGACGTATTCAAGGTCGCCTACCTCGGGGGCGAGGCTTTGGCTGAGGGTTGCGACCATGTTCGGCGCGTAGCCCGCGATCACATATTGATCGCCGGTGTAGTCGAGCCGAGTCGAAGCATCAGCGTTTCCGCCGGCGTCCTCGCCCTCGTGCTTCACGGTGGCGTTTTGCACACCGCTCCCGCTGCTGGAATAATTACTGCCGGTTGCGGCATAGAATGTCGCCTCCATCGTGTAGGTGCCGGCCGCAGTCGGTGCATTCGCGCTCGATGCGCTGATATTGTAAGAGGCAGTCGGGGCGGTGTTATTAACCGGCAGGCCGGTGGCGACGACCACGCCGTTGAACTTGAGGGTGACCGTGCCGCTGAAAACGCCCGTCCCATTCGAAGTGGCGTTGGGCGTTACGGTCGCCTGAAGTTTCGTGGTGTCGCTGAACTGCGGCGTCGGGTTTGGACTGTTGGCGACAAGGGCGACGCTGGTGGTGGTGCCAGCCTGGAAGATGCTGTAGTTCTTGCTGTCGTTGCTGCCGGTGTGATTGGGATCGCCGGCGTAACTTGCGCTGGCGGTGTAATCACCCGCATTCGTCGGAGCCGCCGTCGTTGGCCCATAAGTTGTACCGTTGCGTCCATTGTAGCTCACGGTCGCGCTCTGGTTGAGGCCACCGGCGCCGGTGACGGTAGCGGTGCCGCCGTGGGGGTTACCATCGTAGGTGGCGTCACTCACTGTGACCGTGGTCACCGAGGGCGCTTTCCCAATGTAGTCGTGAACGGTGCCGCTCTGATCGTTGTAATTCGGATTACTGAACGTCCACGGATCAGTCGGATAGTCGGCAGCTGGAATGTGCGTCGTCCCGCTGAGGTTGAGGCTGGAATCGAGATTGGCGTTGTTGACGCCTCTGGCCGTGCCGGTGGCGGTGTGCGCCGCGCCATCATACGTAACGTTGTAGGGTGTGACGGTGACGGTCGCGTTGGCCTTGTTGATCGTTAAGGTGCCGTTGTTGAAAACAGTGAAGTCATAATTGGTGGCGCTGAGATTTCCTGGCGTCGGCGTAATCGTGTAGGTGCCGGCGTTTACCGCTCCAACCGCGCTACCAGTGTATCCCGGGGAACCGCTGACGACGGAGCTCGTCTCGTTGTTCACAAACCCCGTGATGGTCGAGGTGAAGGCGGTGAATGCCGTTCCATCGTACGTTTTGCTCTTGTCGTCGGCGGTGACCGTGAGATGCACTTTGTAGATCGACAATGTGCCGTTGGTGAAGACGGTGAAGTCGTAATTTGTGGCGCTGAGAGTCCCTGACGTTGGCGTGATCGTGTAAGTACCCGCGTTCACAGCCGTCGTCGCGTTGCCGGTGAAACCGGCGTTGCCGGTCAGGGCTCCGGAACTGCGCAGACCGGCGTCAGTCTCTCCATTGACGAACCCGGTGAGGGTCGCCGTGAAGGGCGAGTAGGTTGCGCCGTCGTAATCTTTGCTCTTATCATCTGCCGTGACTGTAAGATGCGCCCTGGTGACGTGGAGGGTGCCATCAACGAACGAAGTGAAATCGTAGTTCGTCGCGCTGAGCGTGCCGCTCGCGGGCGTAATCACATAGTCTCCCACCGTGCTGGTGGGGGTCGATGAAGGTCCGCTCCCGCTGAAACTGGCGTTGCCGGACAAGTCTCCCGATGAACGCAGACCAGCGTCGGTTTCACCGTTGGCGAATCCGGTGAGAGTGGCAGTGAATGGCGGATTATTCGCTCCGTAGGCGCGACTCTTCTCGTCTGCCGTAACGGTGAGATGGGCCTTGATAATGTGGAGTGTACCGTCAACGAACGAAGTGAAGTCGTAGTTGGTCGCGGCCAGGGTTCCGGCCCCCGGCGTGATGACGTAATCGCCGACTGTCGTGGTAGCGGTGGAGGATGGTCCGATCCCGGTGAAGCTCGCGTTGCCCGTGAGTTTGCCGGCGGAGCGCAGACCCGCATCCGTTTCGCCGTTGACGAATCCGCTCAGAGTCGCGGTGAAGGCAGGGTTGGCGGCGCCGTATGCGCGCTCTTTATCATTGGCGGTGACCGTGAGATGGACCTTGCTGATTGTCAGGGTGCCATCGATGAAGTTAACGGCCGGGAAGTCATAGTTCGTTGCGCTGAGATTGCCGGGCGTAGGCGTAATGACGTAAACGCCGGCGTTCACTGCGCCCACGGCGCTGCCGCTGAATCCGGGCGCGCCGCTGACGACCTCGTCGCCTTCGCCATTCACGAAACCGGTGATCGTGGCGGTGAAGCCGGTGAAGGCGGCTCCATCGTAGGATTTGTTCTTATTGTCGGCGGTGACGGTCAGATGAACCTTGTTAATCGTGAGGGTGCCGTCGTTGAAGAGGGTGAAGTCATAGTTGGTCGCGCTAAGGTCGCCCGCCGTGGGCGTGATTGTGTACGTTCCCGCGTTCACTGCGGTGGTCGCGCTGCCGGTGAAGCCCGCGCTGCCGCTAAGGGCCCCCGAAGCCCGGAGGCCGGAGTCAGTCTCGCCGTTGACGAATCCACTCAGCGTCGCGGTGAACGGCGAGTAGGTCGATCCATCGTAGCTCTTGTTCTTGTTTTCGGCGGTGATGGAGAGGTGGGCCCTGGTGATGGTGAGCGTGCCGTCAAAGAAATTGATTGCCGGGAAATCGTAGTTCGTCGCGTTCAGCGTGCCGACGGCCGGCGTGATGACGTAATTGCCCACATTGGTCGTTGCAGTCGACGAGGGCCCTGTGCCGCTAAAGCTTGGGCTGCCGCTAAGCTGTCCTCCGGCGCGCAGGCCGGCGTCACTCTCGCCGTTCACGAAGCCGCTGATTATCGCGGTAAACGTCGGGTTGGCTGCGCCATATGCGCGATTCTTGTCATCGGCCGTCACCGTCAGATGGGCTTTGTTGATCGTGAGACTGCCGTTAACGAATGGAGTGAAGTCGTAGTTGTCGGCGGCAAGGGTCCCTTGCGTTGGCGTGATCGTGTAGATGCCGGCGTTAACTGCGCCCACCGCGCTACCCGTGAATCCCGGGGAGCCGCTGACCACTGCTGCGGTGTCGCCATTAACGAACCCGCTGATGCTCGCAGTGAAGGCCGTGAACGTCGCGCCATCATAGAACTTGCTCTGGTTGTCCGCTGTGACCGTCAGATGTGCCTTCGTAATCGTGAAGCTCGCGCCATTATTGGTGATGTTGTAATTATCGGAGAGGCCACTCGGGCTGAGCGTCGCCGTGATGTGGTATGGATTTCCGGCCACGGTCTCACCGGCGTCGCGGCTGTAGCTCGCCGTCACATTGTCGGAGGCGATGAACCCGGAGCCATTGCCCGTCGTCAACGGACTGGGATCACTGCTGCCATATGTTTTGCTGTTGTTGTTCGTCGTCCACGTCGCGTCTCGTTTGGTGATGGTGAATTGCGCGCCGTTGTTCGTGATGTCGTAGTTGTCCGACAAGTTGGCTGGACTGAGCGTGGCCGTGATCTGATACGGGCCGCCGGCGACAGTTTCACCGGCTGTGCGGCTGTAGGTTGCCGTCACATTGTCGGAAGCGAGGAAGCCTGATCCGCTCCCGGTCGTCAGCGGATTGGGATCACTGTTGCCGTATGTTTTGCTGTTGGGATTTGTCGTCCAGGTGGCGGCCTTTTTGTTGATCGTGAATGACTGGTCAACGGGCTGAGCCGCATTGTAATAATTGTTGCCGTCCTGATGAGCGGTGACGGTGCACGATCCGGCGCCGGTGATATGCACCTTGTTCGACACGATCGTGCACTGGCCTGCCGCCGTATAAGTCACCGCCAGGCCTGACGATGCAGTTGCGCCGGGATCAAAGTCCGCATCGCCATAGGTTTTCGTGGTGATCGGCGGGAACGTGATCGTCTGATCCTGACGTTGAAAATTGCTCGAGCAGATGGTGACGTCGCTCAGCGTTGGCGTCGTCCCGGCGTCGCTCGTGTCAAGGAACGCTTTGTATTTCAGGTAACGGAGACCGACAAACTGCGCGAGCGATCCGCCGTTGCTGAAGAACGTGGCCGCTGTGCCGTCGGGGCCGACGAACGTAAACGGACCCGATGAGTTGTTGCTGGCAGCGGCTTGGAATCGCGCAGTTGTGTTCGCCGGGGTGGTTGCCGTCCATGCGATCGTGCCCCAGTTGGCGGTATAGCCGGACTGCGGATTAGCGTCCTTGGTGGCGGACACAAGCGTGCCCGCTGTGATGTAGGGCGTGACGTAGCTCTTGAAGCCTGTGTCCTTCACCGATGTACTCCAGGAGGAACCATCGGTTGAGGTGAAGCCGTTGCCGCCGGCATAGCTGGCGCTGCAATCGTTGCCGCCATTGCTGCAAACGAACCATTGCAAGCTGCTCGGATTGACGAGGACGAGAGCGTAGGTCGTTCCCGCGGTCACCGCCGCGGGGTTACTAAATGTCGCGGTATAGAATTGGGCTGTCGCGGTCGACGTAATATTGGCCGATGCCAGGACAGTCGTCGTCGGTACGCCGCCACTGGTCGTGCGCAATTGCACCGTGCCGCTGCCGGCGACGCTCAGATAGAGATCTGCTCGGCTCAGCCGGCCAGTCGCGCCGGCGGTAAAGGTTTGCGCGATGTAAGCCTGACTGAAAACAAAGCTGGCGGTAGTTGTTTGCTGTTGATCGAGCGCTTCCGTGCCTTTGGCCAACAGGACGTCGCCCGGGCTGGTTGCGGTGTCGACGTTGGTTCGCGTTGTGTTTGTTTCGAAGTCGGACTGCGTGGTGTCGGCGGCGCAACCCGGCGGTGTAGGTGTCGGTGTAGGCGTTGGCGTCGGTGTGGGAGTCGGGGTCGGCGTTGCGGTGGGCGCGGGTGTAGGCGTTGGCGTGGGGGTGGGCGTCGGCGTCGGCGTAGGGGTGGGCGTCGGTGTGATCGTCGGTTGTGGCGTCGGCGTCGGTGTCGGTGCGACCGTTGGGGTGGGTGACGGCGTTGGCGTGGGCTGGCTGTTATTGAAGCACAGTGTCACATCGTTGAGCGCCGGCGTGCTGGCTGCGGCGCTTGTGCTGAGATAAGCCTGGTATTGCAAGTAACGGTTGCCATTGAACTGGCTCAACGACGCCCCACTCGTGGTGAAGAACGTGTTGGCTGTGCCATCGGGGCCCACAAAGTTGAATGGTCCGGTTGCGCTATTGCTTGCCGCCACCTGGAACTTGACGTTGGTGTTCGCAGGCGTGGTCGCCGTCCACGACAACGTGGTCCAAGTTTGCGTGTAGCCTGAGAGCGGGCTGGAATCTTTAACCGACGAGATCAGGTCACCCGAGGTGACGTAGCCTGTCGACATGTACGTCCTGAAGGCAAGGTCGGTGCTTTGCGCGGTCCAACTGGATCCGCTGTTGGATGAGATGTACTGAGCGCCATTGGCGTACTGGTTATTGGTGCTGCGCAGCCAGGCATAGTTGCCGGTGCGCGCAGTCAATAGGCGCATCACGACGGCGTAGGTGGTTCCAGTAGTGAGGTTGGGCGGGCTGCTAAAAGTCGCGGCCATGTAGGAGCTGGCGCCGGAGTTGAAGCCCGGGATGGTGGTCGAGGCGAGAACGGTATTGGTCGGCACGCCGCCGCTGGTCGTTCGGATCTCAACGGTGATGTCCGGATTGGCGCCCGAGCAGCCGCTACAGAACAGGCTGGCGTCGATTTGGGTGAGCCGTCCCGAAACTCCGGGAACAAAGGTCTGCGCCTCCCACGTGGTGGTACTGATAACATTGCCGGTCCCACCGGGGTTGGTCATCGATTGGTCCAAACTGCCGGCGGTAAGCGCAAGTTGGACATCGCCCGGGCTGGTCGTGGTATCGACGTTATATTTTGTGCCGGCATTGAAATCTGCCTGCGTCGTGTCGGTTGCGCAGCCGGTCTGCGCGCTCTGGGTGAGGGAGAAATTTTGTGTTGTGGTCGAGTTCACGCTCACGGTGGCATTTGCGCTACTGCTGTTGTGCCCGGCTGCCGAAGCGGTCACGTTATAAGTGCCGGCGACAAGATTGGTGATCTGATAAAAGCCGCTCGCGTTCGTCGTGGCGCTATTGCCTGGAACTGTCACCGTCGCGCCGCTGATCGGCTGGGTCGTGCTCGCATCGGTCACGGTGCCTTGAAGCGTGCCGTAAGCGATTGCGCCTGTCGGCAGCGGCCAGACGTAGGCGCCGCGGGTTTGCGTCCAAAGCGACAGGGTTGTCGCGCCGCGGTCGATTTGCATGTGCGCGACGCGCGCGTGCGGCAAGCCATTTTCAAATCGATACCACGTCGGCGACGCCACCGTGATATTGTCAGTGAAATAGAGACCGAAGTCGGTGCCGACGAACACCTGCTGCGGGAAATTTGGATTGACGATGATCGAGTCGGCCGAGATGTCGGGAAGATTTCCCGTCTTATTCGACCAACTGAATGAGGTGCAATTAACCGTACTGCAATTGACCTGAAACACGTGCCCGGGAGTCGTCGGAGTGTTGGCATTAAAACCCGCGACGGCTGCGTAGCCGGTAATGAGATGAGCGGCCGTATTGTCGCTCTTCGGATCGAAGGCAACGCCACTAATCGGACGATTCGGCAGCACGGCGTTGCCGCCGGTTAGGTTGACCGCGGTCGTTGTTCCGCCCAGCCCGTAGGCGATCTGCACGTTGCCATCGAACGTGCCAACGATGCCGAGCGTTTGCGTCGCCGGGGCGTAGGCGATGTCGTTGATGTAGGAAGTGCTGCCCGCGTTCTTCGTCAGGTCGCCGGTCCGCGCCGTCCACGTGGCAGTGGTGTCCGACGCTGTATTCTCGAAGATTCGGTAAGTGCCGAGGATGATGTGATTGCAACGTGCGCCGCACTCAGCGTTGCCCGAGCCGCCGGGGTTACCGCGGAAAATGTCGTAGGGGAGAACGAATGATTGTCGATCATTCAAATACGTAGTGCTGGCGATGCTCGTGTAGGTAGCGCCGCTCGCCGTGCAATTGCTCGTGCAGCGATAGATGTAGCCGCTGTTGCCGCCCTGGTAAAAATAACTGCCCACAGGGTCGATCCGGGCAAAAAATCCGTCGCCGCCCTGGCCCATCTGCCACTGCACCGGTCCTGTCGGGCTTCCTGAAAACGTCGCGGAACTGCAGCCGTTGTCCTGCGCACCGCCGTTTGCCTGGGGAGCGGCTGCGGTGGCGAAATTTGCGCTGATGTCGCCGGCGTAGAATTCGATGGTATTCAGGCCCGTGTCCATGTTGAACCAGGTCGGATCGACAGTCGAGGTAGCGGCGTTCGCGTTGGTTGTGCCGTGCGTGCCGCCGTCGTTGCCGATCACGAGAGTGCTGGAGGAACCCGGAACAAATACAAGGGCGTGCTGGTCCACGTGGACAGGCCCGGCCGCACCACTGTAGGAATAACCGCAAGTCAGGTTGTTCCAGGAAGTGCCGGTCCGCGTCGCAAACCAGACTTCATGCGTGTCGAAGAACACGCGGTCAGCGTTGTTTGGATCGACAACGATGCCCTGGTCATACCAGTTCTGCGGGTAATCGCCCTGGCCATTCGCGCAATCTCGAAGGGAACCGCCCGCTGAACCGGTCATGAACGACCACGATGTCCCCCCGTCCGTGCTGGCCCACGCGCCGAGTTGGCATCCGGCGCTGCTACCGCAGCCGCTGTTGCTATTGGCGGCGATCGAGGCCGCTTGCGCGTAAATTACATTGGAATTGCTCGGCGCGACGGCGATATCGATACGGCTCAACTGGTTGCCGCTCGACGTGCTCACATAACGGCTCCCAGTGCCGGCGTTCATGAGCGCGCCGGTGGAGTAGGCGCTTCCCGTGACGCTCGTGCCGAAAACGAACCCGTTTGAATTGCTCGCGATCGAGGTAAAACTCGGGCAACCGCTCGCGCCCATGTCGGCTTTGTAGATTCCGTTCGCGCCGTTTTGATCAAGATCGTAACGCACTGCGGTGCCGAAGCCGCGCGTGCCGACCGCCGCCAGGATGCGCGTGGTTCCACCGCCCATGTTGGTCAGCTCGAGGCCGGTGATGTCCTGCCGCTGCGTGCTGAAGCTGTTGGTCGTGCAGGGACCGGTCCAGTTCACACCAGCGTCATAGGAAAAATAGAGACCGAGTTTTGTGCCGGCGACGACCTTGTTGCTGTTATTCGGGTCGACGCGCACTTTGCTGATCGCATTGTATTGCGGGAAATGACCAGCCGGCTCAGGATATGCCGCACCAAATACATCCGCTCCAAGCACCATCCACGTGTTCCCCGCGTCGGTAGACTTGAGCATGCCTTGACTGCTTCCTGCCGGTGCGCCGCCGCCGTCGGCGTCGCCGGTGCCAGCGTAAACAATGTTGTGATTGTTGGGGTCGATTGCGATCGTGGAAATCGCGATCGAGGAGATGAGCGGGTCGTCTGTCATGACGTTCCACGTCGTCGAGCTCGAGCAACAGTTGCTGGTTTTCCAAACACCGCCGCCGTCCGATCCGAGATAAGCGACGATGTGTCCGCTCGTGGTCGTGGTCGGATCAATCGCGATCGCGTTCACACGACCTTCTGTTGTCGTATAGTTGTAACAGCTTGAGCAGCCTTCTGTCCGCTCCGGTTTCGGCCCGAGCGAAGTGAAACCGCTGTTCGTCAGGGCCAACGGGCTCAGGTTGAGCAACGATTCACTGCGGGTACGCCCTGCCGGAAGGCCGCTGCGGACGCGCCAATGTTGGGCCACGGCATTGCGGATCCAAGCCGGGTCGAAGTTCCCGGTCGGGTAACTCAGGCGGTTGTGCCAGTATTCCTCCAGGCGCAGCAGATCGTCCGCTTCGGTGAGAACCTCGCCGCCGGCGGGCATGTAGCGCGGACGGTCGGCGCGCCGGTCATCGGCCGCCGATGGTGCCAGTGGCAGAATGTTAAGGCCGCCGAGGGCAAGGAGCACGCCCGAGACCGAGAGGGCAAATGCAGATAGGGCGCGGGGATTAAATGATCCGCAACAGGTGGAGCGATTCAGTTTCATGGTGGAGTGGGCTTTTGCGCAGCGTGTCCGGCAGCAGCGGTTCAGTTGGAACCTTTGAATTGCCAGCCGGGAAAGGAGTTGGGGAAAGAGTTTCAAGAAAATGAAAAACGCCGTTAATTTTTTAGCGGCGCAGGAGCGAGCATGCCGTGATCAAGTGCGGTCAATTGCCACCACGACATGAAAAAGGCGCGGCGGCAGGCCGCTATCAAAATGCACCGGCTCGCGAGATCACCCTGACAGCGAAAACCCCGCCGGGTAATCTGCGAGTTGTGGAGCAGAGAGGTTGCGACACTGCCGCCGCAAATTAAAAGATCGACAAGCGGAAGTCCGATCCGGCCTCCGCCTGCCCAGTCACGTGTGGGGACGTGCAACACGGCGCCGACCATAAAAGCGGCGTCGGGAATTGTCTGTCAGGGAGCAGCCCTGATTTTTTTGTAGAGAATTGCCGGGGAAACGCGACGGGATTTCGTTACAAATGCGCCCTTTTGTAGGGGCGAAACCCCTACAACTCCGAGGAAGTGGCCTGCTCGAAAGCGTGGCGTTGCGCTTCGCGCACTAGTTCGTGCGCATCGTTGAGCTTCAATTTTACTTTGATCCGCGAGCGATAGGTTTCAATGGTTTTGATGTCCAGGTGCAAGGCCTCGCCAATCTGGCGCGTGCTCCGTCCCTGCCCAATCAGTTGCAAGACTTCCAGTTCCCGGTCGCTGAGTTGTGTGAGCGGTGAGCCCGGTTTGATCACCGATTTGCCGAAAAAGCGCCGGATCTTCTCCGCCGACACCTTTTCGCTGAGGTAAATTTGCCCGCTGAGAACGTGTCGAATGGCGCGCAGCAGTTCCTCAGTCGTGGCGCGTTTTTGCACGAACCCGCGGGCACCGGCGTGAATCGCGCGCTCAGCGTAAAGCGATTCGTCGTACATGGAAAAGACCAGGACAAGCAGCTTGGGAAAACGTGCCCGCAAGTCCTTGATTAGACCAAGCCCATGAAAGTCTTTCAAAGAGAGGCCGGTGACGACCAGGTCGGGCCGAGTAGTAGCGATCAGTTGCATCGCCTCGTGGATGTCGTCGGTTTGACCGCACATCATCAGGTCGGTCTCGGCATCGATGAGAGCGGCCAACCGCTCGCGCACGATCGGCTGATCGTCGACTAAAAGCAGCCGCGTCTTTTTCTTCCCAGCGGCGTTCGGGTTTGATTTCGACATCAGTGGCGCGTTCGCTCGTCGCTTTGGGTGAACGCTGGAAGCGGACACGGCCGCCTAGCCCTCCTTGCCGGTTCCAGAGACTCAGTTGACCAAAGTCGCGCCTGTTTTGTCGAGAGAACTTTTCGATGCGCCGACCCACGTCGATGACGGGACTGGTGCGCGTGTCTTACTCGTGTTGCTGGACCCAGCGACTCGCCTCCAAGCGCAAGCGCGCCGCATTTTCCAACTTCAGCTTTTCTTTGATCCGCGTGATGTAGGTCTCCACTGTGGCCGTGCCGAGGACCAGGTGCTCGCCGATTTCCCGCGTCGTTAGGCCGCGCCCAATCAGCCGGAAGACGTCAAGTTCGCGGTCAGTCAAGCGCTCAACCGGATCGGCCGAGGTTTCACTGCCGGCCATCATTTTGCTCATCATCTGCGACATGAAGCGCGGGTTGAGGTAGATCTCACCACCGAGCACGTGGCGAATCGCCGCCATCACGTCCACGGACGCCTCGTGCTTGGTGATGTATCCGTTGGCGCCGGCCCGCAACGCGCGCTCGGCGTAAAGCGACTCATCATGCATCGAGAGAACGAGCACCGGGACGGCGATTCCTTTTGCCCGGAGCTCCTTGATCAATTCCAAGCCGCTCGCGCCCTTCAGGGTGATGTCGATCAAAGCAATGCTGGGGCGCGTCTGTTTAATTAACTCCAGCCCGTCGCGGACATTGTCGGCTTCGCCCGCGATCATCATGTCGGTGGTTTTGTCGATAAGATGCGCCAGATGTTCGCGGAACATGCGGTGATCCTCCACGATCACGACACTGATCGTTTTAGGCGGCGGCGCTTTCACTCAACCTCCGTTTGACGGTGCACGTCACCAGCGTCCCGCCGCCTTTTGGCTGCTCGATGTTTAGTTCGCCGCCGCACAGCCGCGCCCGATAACGCATGATGCCGAGCCCCGCCCCGGTCGCAACGAACCCCCGGCTCACGCCCACACCGTCGTCCAGGACCCGCAACGTCATCATATCCCCGGCTTCTTGCAGCGAAATGGCAATCCTGGTCGCTTTGCCGTGTTTGGTCGCATTGTTGATCGCTTCCTGTGCGATCCGGTAAAGGTGCGTCGCGGTGTGCTCGTCACAATCTGCCACCGCGCCCTGGAAGCGGAACGTGCAATCAATCCCCTGCAACCGGCTGACCGACTGCGCGAGCGATTCCAACGCGATCACGATTCCTACCTGGTCCACCTGCGCCGGGACAAGGCCGCGCGCCAGGTCGCGCGCCTGCACCACCGCTTCCTGTAAGAGCGTGGCCAGTTCGCGTGCTTCAGCCGCTTCGTTTTGGAGATGCAGTTTCTCCAGGTCATCCTGTAAAGATCGCGCCGAGCAGCTCAGCGCGGCGAGATACTGGCACAGGCCATCATGCAGGTCCTGGCCGATTCGGCGTTGTTCAGCCTCACTAATGTTGACGATTTCGTGCTCGAGTCGCTGCGAGTGTTCCAGCAGCGCAATCCGCGCGGCCGCAATATCGCTGCGCGTGCGCAACGCCGCCGCCACCCAGGCCACGATCACGAAAAACCCAAAATGCCGGCCCGTTTCCCATACCCAAATCCAACGATACAAATAAAGATCCGGATCGCCGCTGTACCAGTTCGCGCACCACCAGATGACTCCCCCCAGAATAGCGAACATAACGCCGGTGCGTTTCCGACAAAACCAGCCCACGACAAAGATCGGTCCCGCATAAAGTGGCAGCAGCCGAAACTTGTAACTCGTGATGAGGTCGAGCACGCCGATGGCCAGCAACAGCACGGCCATTTCACCCGCAATCCAGGCGGGAGATTGGCGTGAGAAAGCTTTCGGGACTTTCATCCGGACCGAGCGCGCGAAACGAGGCGCGATTTTAGCAAACCTCTGCTACCGCGCACTAGCAGATTGTCGGACCCGACCGTTTGCTCTTTGTAATGGCGCCCCACCGACCTCGCAATACCACTCCACCTTCGTCATTTGCCCTTCCGCAACATCGACATCCCATGGGCCGCAGCGCCGAACTCGGGTTGTATTGTCCGGCTGTGACACACGATAATGACCCGGCGGCGTGGCTATGCGAAACCTGCCCTGCCCGTCGGTGGTGAAATTGCCGATTGCTTCACCCGTTTCCTTAACAACCGCAAAAGAAGCGTTCGCCAGCGGCGTGGGTCGTTCGGTCACGGCCTCTCGCGTCATTCGCGGCGGAGTCGGGCTAATCAGAATGACTCCTTCGATGCCGCTCGCCGATGTCGCTTCGCTTTGCGCCAGGCCGCAGCAATTCAGTACCGCCGCGGCCAGTCCAAAAATGGCGAGCTTTCGCGGGGGCATTGTCGATTAACCTTCTCGACGCACAAAGAGCTCAAAAGACAAACTCCCGCAAGCGTGATATAAATTAGATTCTGCCGATCTGATGAACTCAACCGTTAGCAACTCGGTGATCGATCTGCTGCTGAACAGCGGCGTGCCCTCACGCGATGACGCCGTGCAACTGGCGCAGAACCTCAACGGCGGCTCCTGGGTGGCGCAGGTGCTCGATTCCGGCAAGGTGGACGAGAACCGGTTCCTCAACGCCATCGGCGATTTTTTCAAAGTGCCGGTGCGCTCGATTGATCCGGCCGCGATCGATCGCGAGACATTGTCGATCTTGCCCAGCCGGTTCGTCTTTCAGCATCACATCCTGCCGATCGAAGTGAAGGACAACGCCGTCGTGCTCGCGACCTACGACCTTTTCAACTCCATCGGACGGCAGCTTGCCAGTCAGCTTTTGAAAAAACCGGCCGAATGGGTGTTGGTGCCGCGCGGCCAGGTCTTGCGCGCGATGAAGACGCTCTACGGCGTCGGGGCCGAAACCTTTGATGAGATTTTGAAGTCGAAACGCGACTTCGAGATCCTGCAGGACGCCGAGACCGCGACCGACCTGAGCGCGGACGACCCGGAAGCGTCCGTCGTAAAGTTCGTCAATCAAATCATCCGGGAAGCAATCGCCGAACGCGCCACCGACATTCACGTCGAACCGCTGGAGAACGATCTGCGCATCCGCTACCGGATCGACGGCATTTTGCACGAAGTGGCGGTGCCGCCGCAGTTGCGCTTATTGCAATCAGCCATCATTTCGCGGCTCAAAGTGATGGCGCACATGGACATCGCCGAGCGGCGTCTGCCGCAGGACGGGCGAATGAATCTGCACGCGGGCAACCAGGAAATCGACGTGCGTGTATCCACCATTCCCACTGTCAACGGCGAGTCCATTAGCTTGCGTCTGCTCAGCCGCAGCGATCAGCATTTCGGATTTTCCCGCCTCGACCTGAGCAAGGAACAGGAGAGCATTATCCGCAATCAGCTTGCCCAGCCTAACGGCATCATCTTGCTGACCGGCCCGACCGGGTGCGGCAAATCGACTTCGCTTTACTGCTTTCTTTCGACCATTAACTCAGTCCAGCGCCGGATCATTACGATCGAGGAACCGGTCGAGTATCGCTTGCCCGGTGTTTCGCAGATCGACGTGAAACCGGAAATCGATCTCACTTTCGCCAAAGGCCTGCGCCATATTCTGCGGCAGGACCCGAACGTCGTCATGGTCGGCGAAATTCGCGATGTCGAGACAGCCGACATCGCCATTCGCGCGGCCATGACCGGCCACCTTGTCTTCAGCACGCTGCACACGAACGACGCCGTCGGCGGCATCACGCGTCTGCTCGACATGGATGTCGAGCCTTTCTTGCTCGCCTCGGTGGTGAAATCGTTCATCGCGCAGCGGCTGGTCCGCACGATCTGCCCCGAGTGCGTCGAGTTCGTCGAATATCCGCGCGATTATCTGGCCGAGATCGGTGTTCCGCTCGAGCTTGGCACGGTGTTCCGGCGCGGCCGGGGTTGCGAAGCGTGTCGCCAAACCGGTTACCAGGGGCGCGCGGCGATTTATGAGATCTGCGTCGTGACCGAGCCGTTGCGCAAACTCATCATGCAAAAGCGCGATGGCAGCGAGCTCAAACAGTGCGCCATTGCCGAAGGGATGGAAACCTTGCGCCAGGACGGCTGGCGCCGCGTGGCGCAGGGGCGCACGACGATCGAGGAAGTCGTCCGCGTCACGCAGACGGACGAAGTTATGGCCGAGACAACCGGGGAAGCCGAACCGGTAGTGGCGGGAGAAGCGGCGCCTTTGGCGTAAGATCGACAACTCGCTGCGCTGTCATCCTGAACGAAGTGAAGGACCTCGCAGAAGCTCGTTGAGCACGCTGTTTCGCCTGTGGGCTCTAGACTTCGAGGGGGAGGTCCCTCGCCGTCTGCGCGGCTCGGGATGACGCCCGATTACACTCCGCGTAGCTCGCGAATTGCTCGCGCATAATCCGGCGCGTGAAAAATTGAGGTGCCAGACACCAGGACATTGGCGCCGTTTTCGATTGAGATGCGCGCGGTCTCGGCGTTGATGCCGCCGTCCACTTCGATGTCGATCTTGCGGCTGCGCGATTTGTTCCAATCGGCGGCACGGCGGACTTTTTCCAGCTGGTCAGCACGGAACGATTGACCTCCGAATCCCGGATGCACGGTCATGACAAGCAACATGTCGATCTTATCGAGAAAGAGCTCGACCAGCTCGAAGTCGGTTTCGGGATTGAGGGTCAAACCCACCCGACAACCGGCATCGCGAATTTGTTGGAGAGTTTTGCCGACGTTGTGGTTGGCCTCGGGCTCGACGTGAACGGTAATTGAGGAGGCGCCGGCTTTGACGAAACGCGGCACGTAATGGTCGGCGTGCTCGATCATAAGATGGACGTCGAGCGGGAGCTTCGTGTGTTTGTGGACAAGATCGACAATCGCCGGGCCGAAGGAAATGTTGTCCACGAAATGGCCATCCATGATGTCGCAATGGATCCAGTCGGCGCCGGCTTGTTCGACGGCGCGCACTTCCTCGGCGAGGCGGGAAAAATCGGCGGCGAGAATGGAGGGAGCGACCAGCACGGCCATGGAGTGATGGAGTAATGGAGTAGTGGAGTAATGGCAAATCCCAACACTCCAGCACTCCAATACTCCGTTACTCCAATGCAATTGCCCTTGACGGAGCGGCCCGCCGTTTCATGTTACGGCGTTTTCAGCCGGTTCGAATCGCTTGCGGCGCACGGTTTGCTGTGAGGATCGAGGGGAGCGCTTCCGACAGACTGAAATCGTGCGCGAAATTGAAAGAGTAATTCATGTTTCAACGCTTTTTCGGCTGGTTGTCGAGCGACATCGGGATCGATCTCGGCACGGCTAACACGCTCGTCTACGTCAAGGACCAGGGGATCGTATTGCGCGAGCCATCGGTGGTGGCGGTGCAGGCCGGCACCAACAAGGTGTTGGCGGTCGGCGACGAAGCCAAGCGAATGCTTGGTCGCACGCCCTCAAACATCGTGGCGGTGCGTCCGCTCAAGGATGGGGTGATTGCCGATTTCGAGGTGACGGAGGCGATGCTGCGCCATTTCATCACCAAAGTGCACAATCGCCGGGTGCGGGCGCGGCCACGGGTCGTGATCGCGGTGCCCTCCGGCATTACCGAAGTGGAAAAGCGCGCGGTGCGCGAAAGCGCCACCCACGCCGGGGCGCGGGAGGTGTACTTAATAGAAGAGCCGATGGCGGCGGCGATCGGGGTGGGCCTGCCGGTGCAGGACCCGGCCGGGAACATGATCATCGATATTGGCGGCGGCACGACCGAAGTCGCGCTGATTTCTCTTTCCGGGATCGTCTTCAGTCGCAGCGTGCGCGTGGCTGGCGATGAACTGGACGAAGCGATCGTGCAGTACATGAAGCGGGCCTACAATTTGATGGTGGGCGAACGCACGGCCGAAGAGATCAAGATCAAGATCGGCTCGGCTTATCCGAGTGAGAAAGAGACGAGCGTGGAAGTGAAGGGCCGCGATTTGGTGGCGGGCCTGCCGAAAACACTCATGATTACATCACAGGAAGTGCGCGAAGCGTTGCTCGAACCAATCTCGACAATTGTCGACTCGGTGCGGATCACGCTCGAGCGTTGTCCGCCGGAGCTGTCGGCCGATTTGGTCGATCGTGGGCTGGTGCTGGCCGGTGGCGGTGCGCTCCTGCGCGGATTCGACAAGCTTTTGAGCGAGGAGACCGGTTTGCCTGTCCATGTGGCGGAAGACCCGCTCAGTGCCGTCGCGGAGGGAACGGGCAAATGCCTCAATGAACTTAAATTCTTGCGTCAGGTGGCCTCGGCAGATCGCCAGTGGCGCTAGCAATTTGCGATTGTCGATCTTCGATTTTCGAATTTCGAATCGGGTTGCGCGGCCGCGTTCGTTTGAATCGGCGGCCGCAAATCGCAATCCGAGAATAGTATGAGCCGGACAAACATTGTCGCGCTGCTCATTTTCGGGGCGATTCTCGGTTATTTTCTTAGTTTCGGTCCCGACACGACGCGAAAGTTTCAGGCTGGGATTTACCAGTTGCTGGCGCCGTTTCTGAGCAGCGGCTCGGGATTACAAAAGCAGATCACGTCGGTGCGCAGCGGGCTGAAATCGTTGGAGGAATTGGAAAAGGAGAACACGGCCTTGCGGGTGGAAAACCGCGAGTTGCGCGCGACCAACCAGGGGTTGCGGGACGTGGAGCGTGAAGTGAACCGGTTGCGGCACGCGCTCAATTATCGCGAGCGTTCCGTGTTCAAGCTGTTGCCGGCGGTGGTGGTGACACGCGATTCCTCCACCTGGTGGCGCTCGATCACGGTCAATCGCGGCAAGGAAGATGGCGTCGAAACGGACATGGCAGTTGTGACCGACGAGGGGTTGGTGGGCAAGACCACCACCGTCGCGTCGAACATTTCGCTCGTCCTGCTGGTGTCGGATGAAAATTGCAAGGTCGCCGCCAGCGTGGAGGGGACGCGCGAACAAGGCATTGTGCAGGGCGAGCGCGTAGTCGCCGGACTGACCCCGGCGTTATATTTGAACTTTCTTTCCAAACAGGCCGACCTGAAGCCGGGCCAGAAAGTTTATACTTCGGGCGTGGGCGGGGTTTTTCCATCGGGCTTGCCGATGGGAGCGGTGAAAAGTTTTCGCGTGCGCGAGCTGGATGGGCAGGCCCAACTGACGCCGGCGGTCGATCTCTCCCATCTGGAAGACGTCTTCATCGTGACGGGCAAAAAATGATCTTCTTCGTTTTACTGTTAGTGCTGATTTTGATTGGACAGATCGCGGAATTTTTCATTCCGGCGCTGCCCTGGCTTTATAACGCGCACATCTACATCGTGCCGGTGCTCGTGTTTTACAGCGCGATGGCCTTACCCTTTCCGCTCATGCTGGCAGTGGCGCTTTACGCCGGTTTGTTGCTCGATGCGCTGACCGTGCAGGTGATCGGGACGAAAGTTGAAATTTCGATGGGCTGGTCGATACTCCTTTACGCCGTTCTGGCGGGGATCATGCATGGCTTGAGGCCATTGTTCGTGCGCGGCCGCTGGGAAATCCATTGTGTGCTCACCGGCATCTGCACTTCCGTGATCATTCTCGCCCAATACCTCATGATCACCTTCCGACGCGGCTCGCTCTTGTTCACGCCGGAGGTGTGGTGGCAGATTGGCGGGCCCGGTCTGATCGCGATGCTGATGGCGCCGCTGGTTTTTTGGTTTCTGCAATGGCTCGGCCGGGTCACCGGCTATTCTTATTTGTCAGAGAGGAGTATTTTCGAATGAACCGGCGTCTCAGTCCGCGATTACGGCTGCAATTTCTGGGGCTGGTCATGCTCACGGGCATGGCCGCGCTTGGGCTGCGGCTCTGGTGGATCCAGGTGGCCCATGGCGCTGAGTGGACGGCGCAGATTCGCGGCAGCTCGCAGGCCACGGTGCGCATTCCTTCGGTCCGCGGTGAAATCAAAGATCGCAACGGTCTGCCGCTGGTCACCAACCGCGCCAGCTACGAAGTGGATTTTTACCTGCCCGAAATGGTCAAAGGCTATCGCGAGCGCTTCGGCCAGCCGCCCTTGAACGAGTACCGCGCCATCATCAATGGGATGCCGAAGGACGTGAAAGAGCCCGACATCATCAAGATCGTGAATGACGGCGTGGTGCCGCGCCTGGACGATCTGCAACTGGCGCGCGACTACAACGCGAGCCAGCTCCAGCGTCATTATCGCAACGACACCGAGGTGCCCTTTTCCTACATCAAGGACATCGATTTTCCGACGATGGCCAAGTTCTCCGAGCACGACGTCGGTCTGCCCGGAGTGGACATCGCCATCAAACCGGTGCGTTCTTATGTCTACGGTGCGCTCGCCTCGCATCTGCTCGGCTACGTCGGCGCGCCGGACGACGTGAATAAGGAGGAAGCGCGGCGCTACACTTTTTATCAGGGCGACGTGGAGGGAAAATCGAACATCGAGAAGGCGATGGACGATTATCTTCGCGGCAAACCCGGGGTGCGCTATCTGCGCCGCAACGCCAAGGGGGTGATCGACGGCGTGTTGCACGAGGAGCCGCCGAAACAGGGCGCGAATGTCTTTCTCACCATCGACGCGCGGATCCAGGCGGTCGCGGAGGAAGCGTTGCGCGCGGTGAGCCGCGCCGGCGCGGTCGTTGTCGATCCAAACAATGGCAACATTCTGGCCATGGTCTCGGTGCCCTCATTCGACCCGAATACATTTATTCCCAGCATCAAGGCGAAGGATTGGAAGCTGCTGCAGAAGGACGAAGGCGATCCGCTCGTCAATCGCGCGATCAGCGCCCTGCCGCCGGGATCAACTTTCAAGCTCATAACTTCGCTGGCCGGCTTGCGCGGTAACAAAAACCTGGGCGGCGCGAAATACAATTGCAGCGGCGGCGTCAGTTATGGTGACCATTATTTTAAATGCTGGGTGGCGGAGAAACGCTACACCCATGGCACGGTGGGATTGATGGACGCGATCAAGGTCTCGTGTGATTCCTTTTTCTATCAGTACGGCAACGCCGCCGGGATTCAGTCGATCGATTTGATCGGCAAAATGATGGGCCTGGGCGAAGAGTCCGGGCTGCAATTGACCGGTGAACAAACGGGCAATCTTCCAGGACCGGAATGGATGCAGGTGCATCACCCGCAGGAAAGATGGTCGCAAGCGCAAACGGCAAACGTTTCCATTGGCCAGGGCTACACGCTGGTCTCGCCGCTCCAGTTGGCCATGGCTTATGCGGCGATCGCCAACGGGGGCACCTGCTATTACCCGCGGCTGGTCGACAAGGTTTTAAACCAGGACGGCTCACCCTTGCTCGACGAGCAGGGCAAACCAGCCGTGCCGCAGACGCCGCGCATCCGCTCGGATTTGCGCCGGGAAGTTTCACCGGAGGGAATCGATCTGGTGCGGAAAGGACTTTGGAAAGTGGTGAACGAGGACAGCGGCACCGGCGGCCGAGCGCGTCTCAAGGATGTGCAGGTTGCGGGCAAGACCGGCACCGCCCAGGCGACCGATCGCGGTCATAAAGACACGATCGCGTGGTTTGCCTGCTACGCGCCGTTTGAAAATCCCAAATATGTGGTCGCCGTGATGGTGCAGGGCGGTGAACATGGCGGCAGCGTCGCCGGGCCGGTGGCGGCGCGGATCATGGAACGCGCGCTCGCCCTGGATGAAGGCAAGTTCGACATGCAGGTCGCCTGGCTCGCTCCTGCGCACAAGGACAACCCGTTCCAAATGATCAAAGACGTGACTTTTGCCGGCGGCAATCTCGGCAGCGAAGATGAAGAAGGCGCCGATGCCGCGCAGAGCGCCGATGTGCAATTGTCGAGCGGCGGCGCTGCCCCCGACGTCGAGCCCGAAGCCGATGCCGAGGGGCAGGTGGCCAAAGCGCGGTTGCCGCGCGCACTGCCAGTCGTTGCACCGGCTCCGCGGCCGCGCAACTTCTTTGAGCGGCTCTTTGGCGCGCGACGCGCACCAGCGCAGCGGCCGACACCGCCTCCGGCGCGCCGCCCCAGTACCAGATGAACTTTCGATCGGAACTTACTCTTACGCCTCGCCGGGCGAGTCCGCTTCTGATCGCACAACCCGTTTTGTTTTATGATAGACAGAGTACGAAAAATTTTAGGTCTCTCTTCGAAAAAGACCGGCAACAAACTGATTGTCAGTGTGGAAAAACTCGAGCGGCGTGTCGCCCTGCTCGAGAACGGCCAGCTCGAAGAATATAGCGTCGAGCGCAGCGGCTCGCGCAACATCGTCGGCAGCGTTTACAAGGGCAAAGTCAAAAACATCGAGATGGGTCTCAAGGCGATGTTCGTCGACATCGGCCTGGAGAAAAATGCCTTCCTCCATTTCTGGGACGCCATTCCGGCAGCGCTCGACAGCGGCATTGAAGAAATCGATCGGCCGTCGAAAAAGCAGCGGAAACGGATCACCGCCAAAGACATTCCCAACATCTATCCGGTCGGCTCCGATGTAATCGTGCAGGTGACCAAGGGACCGATCGGCACGAAAGGGCCGCGCGTTACCACCAACCTGAGTTTCGCCGGGCGTTATCTCGTGCTCATGCCGTTCAGCGATCGCAGCGGCATTTCGCGCAAGATTGAGGAACCGAAGGAACGCGAACGGCTGCGCAAGGTCCTGCGGCAGCTCGACGTGCCCGATGGCATCGGCGTCATCATCCGCACCGTTGGCGAAGGCCAGCGCGCCCGTTACTTCGTCCGCGACTTGCGCTTCCTTCTCGATCAATGGGCCAAAGTCGAACAAAATATCCGCGAAAATCCCGCTCCCGCCTGCGTCTTTGAAGAGCCCGACCTGGTCGAACGCACCGTGCGCGATTTCCTGACCGAGGAAATCGACGAGGTGATGTGCGACGATCGCGCCGCGACCGAGCGCATGATGGAGATGGTCGGGCAGATTTCCCGGCGCGCGCGCAATCGCATTCATTTTTACGAGGGCCCCACCGCCATCTTCGAGACCTACGGCGTGCAGAAGCAGGTCGATGACGCGTTTCATCGACAAGTCTGGCTCAGGTGCGGGGGTTACATCGTGATCGACGAAACCGAGGCCCTTGTGGCCATCGACGTGAACACCGGCCGAAACAAGGGCGGCCGCGACGTGGACAAGACAATTCTGCAAACCAACCTCGAGGCCGCGGCCGAGATCGCGCGGCAGTTACGATTGCGCAACATCGGCGGGCTCATCATCGGCGATTTCATCGACATGAAGAGCCGCAAAGACCAGCAGATGGTCTACAACCTGATGAAGGAGCGGCTGAAGCGCGATAAAGCCAAGACTTATGTCCTGCCCATCTCGCAGCTGGGTCTTATGGAAATGACCCGGCAGCGCGCGCAGGAAAGCTTGAGCGACACCATTTATCAAAACTGTCCCTATTGCGGCGGCCGCGGCGTCGTTAAGACTTCCATGACGACGAGCGTGGAGTTGCACCGCACTCTCAACACCGTGATGCGCAAATATCAGGACAGCATTCACGACATCCGCGTGATCCTTAATCCCGACGTCCTCAAGCGATTGAAAGAAGAAGACGAGGATTTACTCATCGAACTGGAGCGGCGTTACGCCGGCCGCCTGATGTTCCGAGGCGATCCCTCCTATCACCACGAGAAGTTCCTCATCACTGACGCCAACACCGGCGCCGAGCTCAAGGCCTGAGCCGAGCGCAACTCCCGCTTGATCTTTGTGTTTTTCTCGATAAAGCGGCGGCATCCGGCGGAAGCCGGACTTCCGTTTTAAAAATGCGAAGACGCGCCGGCCTGGGCCGGAGCGGGACTTTAACCAAAACAAAGGAGAAACAGATGAAGCAGCTATTGTTCGGCGCGAGCGCCGTTGTTTTGCTCGCCCAACTTACTTTTGCCGGGCCGGAGTATTACGGAAAAGAAAGGCAACAATACACCGCGCCGGCGCCCTGCCCGCAGTGGTACGGCGACTACGAGTGGAATGTCGATCTTTGGGGCACTTACGTGTTCACGGAAAACGATTGGATGCGCGACCGCTACATTGAGGCGGACCACGCGTGGGGTGGGGGTATTGATTTCAAATATTTTTTCATGCGCTATTTCGGCCTCGGTTTTGAAGGCTGGGTCGTCGGCGCCAACCAGGCGCGCGAACACGTCTTTGTCGATTTTAGCGAAGGCGTTTTCGAGCGCGGCCTGCGCCGCGAACGCAACGCCATCGGCTCAGTGCTGGGAACATTGACGCTGCGTTACCCGATCCCGTGCACCCGCTTCTCGCCTTATGTTTTCGCCGGCGGCGGCGGCATTTTTGGCGGTGGCCAGCGGACCGAGCTGATCCTGCAAAGCGACGTGGAAGAGGGCGAAGTGAACGATCAGCTCGTCTCGCGCACGACGAATTCGGAAACGGAATTGATTGGCCAGTTCGGCGGCGGCCTGGAGTTTCGCTTGACCCCGCATATCGGGTGGATGACCGATTTCAGCTGGAACGTGATCGACGGGCCCGAGAACAACTTCGGCATGGTCCGCAGCGGAATTAACTTCGCGTTTTAAGCGCGACAACTTCCTTTGCAACGGCGGAACCATTGCGGTTCCGCCGTTGTGCTTTTCGTAGCACAGGCTTCCAGCCTGTGCGGCTGGCGGGCGTCTCGCCTGCCGAGCTTCTCCCCTGCAAGATCGACAATCGTTGTTTACGAACCCCCGCCGGGGCACGAAATTGGCCCAATGTCATTCGCCGAAACACTCGACAATTTGCCTCTCCGCAAATCGCCCCTCGTCCGGCGCTTTGAGGAGTTGATCGCGCCTAAATCCAGCGACGCGCTAGAGGCGATGGCGCAGCGCGCGCGCGCGCTCACTCTGCAAAACTTCGGCCGCACCATGCGCCTGTTCGCACCGCTCTATCTCTCCAACGAATGCATCAACAACTGCCGCTACTGCGGGTTCTCCCGCGACAATCCGATCTTGCGTGTCACTCTCAGCGTTGACGAAGTGATTGCCGAAGCGCGTCATCTCGCCGGCCAGGGCTTTCGCCAGATTTTGCTCGTTGCCGGGGAGCATCCGAAGTTCGTTAGCCGCGATTATCTGGCGGACTGTACTCGCGCGATCGCGCCGGATTTTCCCTCGATCTCGATTGAGGTCGGTCCAATGGAAACGGCGGATTATCGGCCAATCGTCGAGGCCGGCGCCGAAGGTTTGGTCGTATATCAGGAAACCTACAATCGCGCCGTCTACGCCGAGCTGCACACCGCCGGTCCCAAACGCGACTTTATTTACCGGCTCGATTGTGTCGAGCGTGCTTACGCCGCCGGTTTCCGCCGGCTCGGCATTGGTGTGCTCATTGGATTGAGCCGCTGGCAGGACGACGCCGTCGCGCTCGCCGCGCACCTCGAATATCTGCTGAAACATTGCTGGCAGGCGCAGATCACCGTCAGCGTGCCGCGGTTGCGCCCGGCTGCCGGCGGTTTTCATCCCTTGTTTTCAATGAGCGACCGCGAGCTTGCCCAACTGGTTTGCGCGTTGCGCATCGCGTTTCCGCAGGTTGGAATCGTGTTGAGCACGCGCGAACGCGCCGCGCTGCGCGACACGCTCGTTTCGCTTGGCGTCACAATGATGAGCGCCGGCAGTCACACCGAGCCCGGCGGTTACACTCATCAGGGCCGCGATCATCTTCACCACACCGTCCGAGGCCGGATCGTCGCGCCCGAGTTCGAGAACGGCGAAGACGAAGTTGCCACCGGCCAGTTCGAGATCAGCGACGAGCGTTCCCCCGCCGAGATCGCCGCCGTGCTCCGCCGCCGCGGCCTCGAACCAGTCTGGAAAGATTGGGACCAGGCTCTTTCCTGTAGCGGCGGTCTATGACCGTCGCATTTGTTCGATCCCGATGACAATCTCACTGAATGGCGAACGCACCGACGCACACGACGCCGAAACCGTCGCCGACCTCGTCGATCGTTTGCAGTTACCGCCGCACACAATTCTGATCGAGCACAACGGCACCGCGCTCCATCGCCACGAATGGCCCCAGCGCCCGCTCCGCGAAGGCGACCAAATCGAATTTCTCCGCGTCGTCGCCGGCGGCTAGCCTACGAACTCGCCCTTACTACGACGCGCATGCCATCGCTTTGCACCACGGTGAGCGGTGTGTCGGGTCCGATATATTCGCCTTGGGTGACAACGTCGACGACCTGACCGGCGAATCGGGCTTTGCCGCTCGGGCGCAAGATCGACAATGACACACCTTCCGTGCCCGGAGCGAGCGCCAGCGCAGTGGCAAACTGGCGCGGCGCTGCGGAGAGGGATGGACCCGGTGGGTTCGACGTCATCAAGGCAAACCGACGATAGACACTCGTGCGCGGCAAATAACGAGCCAGCAGAGTAATCACGACCGCCGCCGCGCCCATGGCCAGCAACAAATTGAACAGCGGCGCCAGCAACATTTCGCCGGTGGGCAGGAACGTCTCGCCGGGATAGCGGTCGATCATCGCCCAAAGCAACGACGCCAGCATGAGAAAGACGCCGACGACGCCGAAGACGATGGTCGAATGAGCAAAGAAAAGTATTTCGATTATGACCAGCACCATTCCCAGGACAAAGAGCGCCACGACTTCCCAGCCGGCCAGTCCGGCGAGATAATGGCCGAGGAAAAAGAAGGCAAAGCAGATCGCCGAAATTATCCCCGGTAAACTCGCGCCCGGGATCTTGAATTCCAGATAGGCGCCGATGATTCCGAGCAGCAAAAGCAGCGGGGCCAGCGCAGTGATCCAGAAGGCAAGCTGCTCGAAGCCGGTCGGCTGGAACGCGACGACGTTGCCTTTCAGTCCAGCTTTCTGGGTAAGATCGACAACTGAGTTGGCGATGCCCTCAGCCAGCACTGGTTTGCCGTTGATTCTCTCGGTTGCTTCCTGCGAGTTCAATGTCAGGACCGTTCCTTTCGGGTGGAGGATGCGGTCGCCGATCTTGACTTCCTTCTCCTTATTCATGAACGCCTCGCCGACGTCGGGATTATGACCATTCTTCACCGCCGAGCTGCGGATGAGCGCGCTCCAATAGGAGATGGTTTTCTCCCGCTCGGTCACGGGGAGATCTTCGCCCGTGGCCAAAACCGGCGCCGCCGCGCCGATGGCACTGACCGGCGCCATGTAGATGTGCTGGGTGGCAAGCGCGATGAGTGCGCCGGCCGAACCGGCGTTCGTATTGATAAATGTGTAGGTCGGAATCGTGGCGCGATTGAGCACCTTGGTGATTTCGGCGGCGGCGTCGAGCCGGCCGCCATAGGTGTTCATTTCGAATATCATCGCCGCGGCGCCGTCGGTCTCGGCGACTTTGGCCGCCCGGCGCAAAAACATCAGGAGCGACGGCGAAATTTCGCCGCCCAACGGCACGACCACCACATCGCCTTTGTGAATGACTTCCCGTGCGTGGGCGGCCGTCGGCGCCACCAACGCTGTCGCGATGGCACAAACTGCGACCGCGAACTGGAGGGACGACCTCCGTGTCGTCCCATTATTTTTGGGACGCGACAGAGCGCGTCCCTCCAAGATCGACATTGTGCGGGCAGTAGTTTTCAACTCGAATGGGTCGAGTAAGTTTGCCATCTGCCTGTGGCAATTCCACCGCAAACCATCGAGCAAGTGGCAGCGGCGAACGACATCGTCGACGTGATTGGCTCGTATTTCCCTCTTAGACGCGCCGGCGCGAGTTTCAAAGCGCTCTGTCCGTTTCATCAGGAGAAGACGCCCTCCTTTCATGTCAGCCCGCAGCGCCAGGCGTTTCACTGCTTTGGCTGTGGCGTGGGCGGAGGCGTGTTTCGCTTTGTCATGGATTATGAGCACGTCGATTTTCCATCGGCCGTGCGCAAACTCGCCACCCGCGCAGGCATTCCGATTGTCGAAGAGCGCGGGACCGAGGGCGAAGATCGACAACTCGAAACCCGACGGGTCCTGCTCAAACTGCACGCCGAGACGGCGGAATGGTTCCACGATCATCTGCTCAAAAAAGAATGGGCCGCGGCCGCGCGCGACTATTTGAAACAACGCGGCATAGATCGACAAATCGCAAAAAACTGGCAGCTCGGCTTCGCGCCGGACGCGTGGGACACACTGCTCAAGTGGGCGATGGACCGCGGCTATTCGCGCGAGCAACTTTTGCAAAGCGGATTGGTCAAAGCGCGCGATGAGGAGCACGCGCAGAGCAGCGACGTCTACGACCGGTTCCGCGGCCGGATCATGTTCCCCATCTGCAATGACATCGGCGAAGTGATCGCGTTCAGCGGCCGGCTCCTGGCGAACGACGCCGCGGCGGCGAAGTATTTAAACTCGCCCGAGACCCCGCTGTTTCGAAAAGGCAGGGTGCTGTTCGGTTTGCACAAGACCAAACGCGCGCTGATTGAAGCCAATTGCGCGATTGTTTGCGAAGGCCAGCTCGACTTGATTGCACTTTTTGAGGCCGGCATCACCAATGTGGTCGCGCCCCAGGGGACGGCTTTTACGTCGGAACAGGCCCGCATTCTCAAACGGTATGTCGATGAAGTAGTGCTTTGCTTTGACGCCGATGAAGCCGGGCAAAAAGCAAGCGAGCGTTCCCTCGTGCCTCTGCTCGAGAACGATTTGATTGTGCGCGTCGCCGAAATGCCGCCCGATCAGGATCCGGATTCGCTCGTGCGGGGTGAAGGCAGGCAGGCCTTCGAAGAACGCATCGGCGCCGCCCGCGACTTCTTTGACCATTGGATTGATTATAAAATGGCCGGCCTCGACGCGAGCTCGCTGGCCGCGAAGATGCAGGCCGCGCGCGACCTCGCCGGCACCGTGTCGCATGTGCACGATTCGATGATGCGCGGCCAGGTCATAGGAAAGGTAGCCGCTCGGCTCGCCATACCAACGGCCGATTTCTCCGCCCTCGTGGCGCCACCGCGCCGGGAACACGCCCCGGCCCCTGAGCAAGCTGTAGGCCACCGGCGGCCGATGCCCAGCCACGATATTGCCATGCTCTGTCTTTTGGCATTGCGCGATGACGCGGCACGGAATTTTCTTCTCGAGCAACCTTGGCGCGAAATATTGGCGCAAACACCGGAGGCAGAATTGCTTGTTCGCATACTTGAAAACAACCTGCGGCCTGACGATCCGGGCTCGCTCAATGCCCTCATGGCCACACTGGAGCCGGCCGAGGAGGCGCTGATTTCTTCCTGGCTCCTGCAAAAGATCCCGGCGAACCCGTTGCAAGTCGTCGAGAGCTGGTGGAACGGTCTGCGCCAGCGGGTGGTCCGCCGTCAGCTCGATGCCGCGGAGAGTCGCATGCGCCTGCCGCAGTTGAGCATGGGCGAGATCGTGACCCTGCAGAAACAAATTCTTGACCTGCGCCAGCAGCTCCGCGAGCTTTGCGAACTTTCGTCCGCCCGCCAGAGCGATGAGTGATTGTCGATCTAACGGGCAGCCAAAATCGAACGTCCAGTCGAATCCTTAACCGCTCCAACTTGGCCAGACCTTCGACACGAAAAAGGGGGAGAACTCGGTCGCCCGCAAAGCGACCAAGAATCAAGCGCCTCCGCCGGCAACTGCGCGTGAAAAAGATTGTGCTCTCGCGTCGACGCAACGGCTCTCGCAAACTGGGCGTGCTCAAGGCGGCCCGCAATGGTGCTGAGCTGGCCGTGCGCCGAAAGACCGGCACGAAAGAAGCGCCGCCAAAACCAGCCGCGTTCGCCGAGTTGCGTCCGGATGGCGAGATCCACGGTCCGATGCGCGAGTTGGTCAAGCTGGCCAAGGAACAGGGTTATCTCACTTTCGACGATCTCAATGAAGCTTTGCCGGATGGCATTACCGACGCGAACGAGCTTGACGCGATCCTGACCCGGCTGCGCCGGATGGAAATCGACATCATCGAAGCCTCGGAGGTGGATCGTTACAAAGATGGCAAGAAAGACCTCGACGAAGAAGACGAGGAGGAGAAACCCGAGAACAAGCTCGACATCCTCGACGACCCCGTCCGGATGTATCTCAAGCAAATGGGCCAGGTCCCGCTCCTCACCCGCGAGCAGGAGGTGGAAATATCCAAACGCATCGAGGAAGCCGAAAACATGGTGCAGAAGCACATCAATCGCTTCGGTTTTATCGCCCGCGCCCATCTCGATCTTGCCCAGAAACTGACCGAAGGGCGGGAGCGCTTCGACCGCGTCATCCTCGACAAGAAGATCGAGAGCCGCGAGCGCTACATGAAGATGCTGCCGCGCTTGTGCAAACACGTCGACAAACTGAGCAAATCCATTACGCAGCAATACGCCGCGCTGGCGCGCAATTCGTCAAAAAAAGACACCAAAAAGTGGAAAACGTTCCATCGCGCCGTGGTGTCGCTGCAGCGGTTTTACCCGCGATTCTATTTCAAGCAAAAGGTCACGGAAGAATTTGTCCATCTCGCCGATGAGGCCTACTGCACATCGCTCTTTCTCCAGGGCGAACTCGAAAAACACCCGCGCGATCGAAAGAAGCGGGCCGTCCTCATGGCCAAAACCCGCGAATTGGAGAAGAGCATCTGGCTCTCACTCGATGCCTACGCCGAGCAGTATCGCGCACTAAAAGAATGGCTGCGGCAGGCGCTGCGTGCAAAAACCGAAATGGTCGAGGCCAATCTGCGCCTCGTTATTTCCATCGCCAAGAAATACACCAACCGCGGCCTTTCTTTTCTCGACCTGATCCAGGAAGGAAACATGGGCCTGATGAAGGCGGTCGAGAAATTTGAATATCGCCGGGGATATAAATTCTCCACTTACGCCACGTGGTGGATCCGGCAGGCCATTACCCGCTCGATCGCCGATCAGGCTCGCACCATCCGCATTCCCGTGCATATGATCGAGACGATCAACAAATTGATGCGGGTGCAGAAACAGCTCGTCCAGGAATACGGCCGCGAGCCCACCCCGGAAGAAGTGGCGGAGGAAATCCTTTTGCCAGTCGACCGGGTGCGCGCGGTCTTAAAGATGGCGCAGCAGCCGATCTCGCTGCAGTCGCCCGTGGGTGAAAGCGAGGAAACGAACTTTGGCGATTTTATCGAAGACAAGGGGGCGGAGAATCCCTGCGACATGACGGCGGTCGTGTTGTTGAAGGAAAAAATCAAGGACGTCCTGGAGACGCTCACCGAGCGCGAGCGCCAGGTGCTGGAACAACGCTTTGGACTCGTCGATGGCTACAGCCGCACTCTGGAGGAAGTCGGCCGGCAATTTCGCGTCACGCGTGAGCGGATCCGGCAGATCGAGGCCAAGGCTTTGCGCAAGATGCGCCACCCGACGCGCATCCGGCAATTGGAGGGTTTTCTTGAGGCGCCGGAGGTGTAATATGTCGATCTTGGCAGTGTTTCAGGATCAAATTTGCGCGGCCGGTTTTGGCGCAACTTTGCCTGAGCTAACCAGTTAAATTGGTCGGGAACCATGAAACGTGAAGATGACGAGCAATTGTGGGATCTGCTTGGCCGCACGGCTGAGTACAAGCCTTCGCCCTTCTTCGCGCGTGACGTTCTACGGCAAGTGCGGCAAACGCCGCGGCGCGTCGAGATCGTCCAGGCGTGGTTGAGTTGGCGCAGGCTGGTGCCCGCCTCGGCCGTGCTCGCGGCGATCGTGGCAGCTATTCTTGCGCTGCAACATCCGCTGCGGACGCAAACCCGAGCCAAGGGCGACGTCGACGTCGTGGCAAGAATCGATCCCCAAGACTATGAGGTCGTCGCCGATCTGGACGATTTGCTCGCTGCAGACGAAAGCGGCCTGTGGGACGACAATTCAAATTCAACTTTGTAAGCACAGCCATCGCCCTGTCGATCTTGACTGGCGGCGGTGCCTTTGCTCAGGGTCCGCCCGGCAACCATGGGCACAGTCGCAATCATAAGTTCAAATCTACGTCCGGCGGTGTGCGCGAACGCTGGTCGGCTTTGCCGCCGGACGAGCGACAGGTCTTTACCAAGAACGCCGAACGCTGGCTGCGAATGAGTCCGCAGGAGCAGCAAGTGCTGCGTGAGCGCGAGAAAGTTTACCGGCGACAACTGCAGGCCGAGGCCGAACGGGTCATGCGCCAGTCAGGTCTCCAGCTCGATCGTGACGCACGGGAACGTTTCGAAGCGCGCTATTGGTTGGAGCGTCGCCGCATGGAGCGCGACCTTCGCAAAGAGATCGAACAGCGCCGTCAACAGCAGCTGCCTGCTTTAAGCGAGCGCTTGCGGAACGAGTTCCAACCTCCCGGCGCTAGATCGACATCTACTCCCGGGCGTCACTAGCCGCGAGCGGGCGGCGCCACGTTACCAGTGGCGAAAATGGTGGTGGTGGTGGTGGTGACGCCGCGGGTAATAGTAAAACCTCGGCCCATAAACTACCGGCCGGTAAAACCCATACGGATAATATGCCGGGTAGCCGTAATACGGATATCCGTAACCGTATCCGCCGAAACCGACTCCGATCCCTACTGAGACACCGGCCTGCGATGGTGTTGCGGCAAAAGCGAACCCAGCAATGGCGATCGCGACTAACAAAAGTTTTTTCATCATTTACCCTCCGTTATATTCAACTCTGGCGACGGTAGGGAGTTTCTCAAATTGTTTGCGGAATTACTCGGCAAGCACGGATATCCGACGACACAAATATCGTCTCCCAGCCGTGTGTAGCTGATGTCGCGAAGCTTCGCCGCAGGTCCACTCAAAACAATGCCGCGACCCCCGAACGCTACGACAGGTCCCGCGGTGAAAAGCGGCCCGACATAAATCTGGACCTTGTCGATCAACCCGGCATCGAACGCCTGGCCGAGCAGGCTTCCGCCGCCCTCGAGCAGAACGCTGAGAATTTGTTTTTTGCCCAAATCTCTGAGCACGGCGCGCAAAGACACGCGCCGATAGACAAGCGTGCGTGAAGCCCAGCGGTCCGAAAAAAGGCGCGACTTCAGAGGCACTTTGCCCGAACGCGTCACCACGACTCGCCACGGTTGCCGCGCGCGACGCAGGCCGCGGACCGTCAATCGCGGATCGTCTTTTCGCAACGTTTCCGCGCCGATGAGGATGGCGTCGACTTCGGCGCGAAGCGCGTGCGCGTGACGTCGCGCAGCCGGGCTGGTAATCCATCGAGACTCGCCGGGCGGCCGGCTCAACCGGCCATCCAAACTCATCCCGCATTTTGCGATGACGAACGGGCGCCGCGTTACGATCCATTTGTTAAACGCCTCGTTCAGTCGCGCACATTCCTTCTCCAGGATTCCGACCCGCACCTGGATGTCTGCTTGGCGTAAGAGAGAAATGCCGCGGCCACGATGACGAGAGTTTAGGTCGAGCGTGCCGATAACGACATTTCGTATTCCGGCCTGGACAATGGCATTGGTGCATGGCCCAGTGCGTCCCGTGGTCGAACACGGCTCCAATGTCACGTAGAGGATCGCCTCTGGGGGTACCGGCCGGCCATAGGCGTTGAGACAGACCAACTCTGCGTGCGGTCCGCCGTAGTGTCCGTGATGTCCCCGGCCAACAATACGACCGCGGTGCACGAGCACGGCCCCGACGGCGGGATTCGGACTTGTTCGACCGATTCCTTTTTTTGCTTCGTTCAAGGCCGCGCGCATAAAACGCTCGTCTGAACTTTGCCGCTTCATAGCTCATTATCCGTCCGCGCACTGACGTGGCAAGATGCGGAGATTGCGCAATTGTGTCCCGATCGCACAAATCGACGGAATACCGACAGCGTGACATCTCGGCTCGCAGTGGAGTTTTCGCCGTGGGCCGTCGTCGTCCGTAACTCACTGGCCGCTCGATTTTTAACGCTTCCCTGCCACGGCTGCGGCGAAACTGGCACCGCGGCAGCTATCGGAGTAAGCCGTCGAATTTAACCTAGAAAGGAACCTACTTATGAGCCTTATTCGCTATCAAAGTCCTGAGTTGGCCGCCTGGCCCTCATTTGATCGCTGGAACACATTGCGAGACGATCTCAACGCTCTGTTCGAGCTACCGCTGTGGGGGGGCTTGGGTCGTCAGGCGCAACTGTTCAGCGGCTGGTCGCCGTCGCTCGACCTTTACCAGAACAGCGACAACGTCATCGCCGTGATTGAGCTGCCCGGAATGCGCAAGGAGGAAATCGAAATCTCTCTGCACGATGGAACGCTCACCGTCGCCGGCGAGCGCAAAAGCGAAGCTTCCAACGGCGAAAAAGCCGAACGCACCGAGCGTTACGTCGGGAAATTCCGCCGCAGCATCGCGTTGCCCGTGCGGGTCGACGCCAACAAAGTCAGCGCGACTTACCGCGACGGTATTCTCACCGTGACGCTGCCCAAGGCGGAAGAAGCGAAACCGAAACAAATCCAAGTCCAGGCCGAGTAAATACGGCCAGACCACTGAAGCTTTTAACGAAAGGAAAATTACCATGAACACAACCGTGCGTGAAAATCGCGAAATCGAACCGCGGCAGAGCGAGCAGTTCGTCGCACCGATGGCGGGTGTCCGGGAGGAAAAGGACGGCTACACCCTTTGGGTGGAGATGCCGGGCGTGAACAAGGAGGGCCTCGAGCTCTCCATCGAGAACAACGAGCTGACCATCATCGGTCGCCGTTCGTTGCCGGCCGTCGAGGGGACCTTGATCCATCGCGAGTCGCGGGCCGAGAATTTTCGGCGCGTCTTCGAGTTGGATCCGTCGATCGATGGCAACAAAATCGGCGCGAAAATGGAGCAGGGCATCCTCACTCTGAGCCTGCCCAAGGCCGAACACGTCAAGCCGCGAAAAATCACCGTTTCGTAAGATCGACATCTTCGCAGTGCCCAGGCCGCGGGCGATTTCGTCCGCGGCCTGTTTCTTTCTCGCGCGGCTTCCGCTTTTGTGCTTGGCGAATTGAATGCCGCCGACTTACTTAATTAGCGCGCCATGGCCACGAAAACCGCAGAGAAATCCGCCGAGGACAAAGTAACTGTCGCGCGCAACAAAAACCTCGATCTTGCCATTCAACAGATCGCGAAGGATTACGGCGAAGGCGCCATCATGCGGCTGGGCGACGAGAAGATCGTCGACATCGACGTCATCCCCACCGGCAATATTCTCATCGATCGCGCGCTCGGGGTGGGCGGTTTTCCCCGTGGTCGGGTGGTGGAGGTTTTTGGACCGGAATCCTCGGGCAAAACGACTCTCACCCTCACCGTGATCGCACAGGCTCAGAAGCGCGGCGGGCTCGCGGCGTTCATTGATGTGGAGCACGCGCTCGATCCGCAATATGCGAAAAAGTTGGGCGTCGATTTGGATGACCTGCTCGTTTCCCAGCCCAGCTCGGGCGAAGAAGCGCTGCGCATTTGCGAAACGCTCATCCGCTCGAACTCACTCGACGTGATCGTGGTCGATTCAGTCGCCGCGCTCGTCACCCGTGCCGAGCTCGAAGGCGAGATCGGCGACGCCACCGTGGGTGCGCAGGCGCGCCTGATGAGCGCGGCGCTCCGCAAGTTGACCGCGTTGATTTCGAAGGCGCGCACCTGTTGCATTTTCACCAACCAGATCCGCGAGAAGATCGGCGTCATGTTCGGCAACCCCGAGACTACGCCCGGCGGTAAAGCGCTAAAATTCTACGCTAGCGTCAGGATCGACATCCGCCGCATCGGGGCGATCAAACAACCTGACGGCGTTGTCACCGGCAACCGCACCCGGGTCAAAGTTGTAAAGAACAAGGTCGCCCCGCCGTTTACCGAAGCCGAGTTCGACATCATGTACAACGAAGGCATTTCTCTCACCGGTGCGCTGCTCGACCTTGCCCTTGAAAAACAGATCATCGAAAAGCGCGGCTCATGGTTGAACTATAAAGGCACCCAACTCGCCCAGGGCCGCGATGCCGCCAAGGATGCGTTGAAAAACGATCCCGCTTTGTATCAGGAAATCGAAGCGGCGGTTAAAACCAAACTTAACGAAGAAAAGGGCTAGCCCAACAGGCAAGATCGACATCTCGATCAAGGCCTTGGGGCTGATCATTTGCCTTGGTCTGTGGGCGCCGATTGCCTCGCCTGCGCGCACCAGGAGCAATACCCCGCAGCTCATGACCGGCCTTGGTGAGGTTCATCATCCGGTCTCGACCAGCAATCAAAAGGCGCAACAATTTTTCGATCAGGGCCTGAAGCTCGCGTACGGGTTCAATCACGATGAGGCGCGGCGTTCCTTTCAACGCGCGGCCGAGCTCGATCCGAAACTCGCCATGGCTTGGTGGGGCGTCGCGCTGACGCTTGGCCCGAATTACAATTTACCGGTCGATCCCGAGCGCGAGAAGGCTGCCTACGACGCGATCCAGCAGGCGCTGGCGTTGCAGGACAATGCTTCGGAACCGGAGCGCGGTTACATCAACGCGCTCGCGGTGCGCTACTCGAATAATCCGCACCCCGATCTTCACGCGCTCGATGTCGCTTATAAGGAAGCGATGGCAAAACTGGTCGCGCGTTACCCTGACGACCTCGACGCGGCGACGCTTTACGCCGAAAGCCTCATGAACCTCAATCCCTGGAAACTTTGGACGGCCGATGGCAAGCCGGTCGAAGGGACCGAGGAAATCGTCGTGACCCTCGAATCAGTGCTCAAGCGCGACCCGCAGCATCTTGGCGCCAATCATTATTACATTCACACCATCGAGGCGTCGCCCAGTCCCGAGCGTGGCCTGCCCAGCGCGATGCGCCTGGCAAAATTGGCGCCCGCCGCGGGTCACCTCGTCCATATGCCGGCCCACATCTACGCGCGCACGGGCGACCACAGCGCTTCCGCTCATTGCAACCGGCTCGCCGTCGCCGCGGACAAAAAATTTCTCGATCAAACACGGCAGCGGGGCGTTTACCCGCTCATGTACTACAGCCACAATTTCCATTTCCTCGCTTATGCCGCCTGCATGAGTGGCGATTTTGCAGAGGCGAAAACTGCCGCGGCCAAACTGGTGGCCAATGTGACCCCGAGCGTAAAAGAGATGCCGATGCTGGAAGGATTTCTGCCCACCCCGCTGATCGTCCTGTTTGCTTTCGAGCGCTGGGAGGACATTCTCAAAGCGCCCGCGCCCGATACGTCGCTCCTGAGCACGAACGCAGTCTGGCATTCACTGCGCGGCATCGCCTTTGCCAATACCGGCCGGCCCATTGATGCGAAAAGAGAGCAACAAGCGTTTGTCGATCTTGTCGCTAAAATTCCGCCCGAAACGATGTACGATCAGCTCAACAAAACGGCGGCCGTTTTCAAAGTTCACGAGCACGTCCTGGCGGCGGCGATTGCTCACGCCCGTCACGACGAAAAAAACGCGGTCGATTCGCTGAACCGCGCCGTTGCCGCCGAAGACGCGCTGAGTTACAGCGAACCGCCGGCCTGGTATCCACCCGTGCGTCCCATGCTCGGGCGATTACTCCTTGCGATCAACCGGCCGGCGGACGCGGAAAAGGTTTTTCGCGCCGATCTCGATCGCAACCCGCGCGATGCACGCGCCCTTTCCGGGTTGCGCGACGCCTTGCGCGCGCAAAATCGACAGTATGAAGCCGATCAGATCGACATTCAGTTTCGCGCCGCCTGGAAAGTTACCGGCGTCGACGCGCCAACAAAGCGAGGACGTTGAGGCTGTCTTTCCTTTAGCGGTCGGCTGATCGCGTCAGGTTTTCCGACAGAACCCGGTTGCATTCCTTGATGCCGATGGCGCTGCCCGCGAGCGAACCATCGTTCCTGGCAAGATCGACAAGCGCGTTTTCGATCGCGGCCTGTGTCGGGAATAGACACGGCGTGCTGTAAATGACGATCTTTGCACTGGCCTCACGCAATTCGCTGAGGGTGCAGGAAGGTGATTTGCCGCCCGCGATCTGATTAAAACAGACCGGAGCTTTCACGGCCGCGCCCAGCTGTCGCAGCATGTCCAGGTCCTTTATGCCATCGGCCAGGACCGCGTCGGCCCCCGCTTCGGCAAAAGCGCGGACACGACGTTGGATATCGTCCGGATCGGAACTGTCCGTGCGCGCGACCACGAACAACTCGCGGCGCGCGCCCAACACCTGGCGCAGCTTCGGCAAATACTCATCGAGCTCGAGGATTTGTTTCCCTTCGAAATGTCCACAGCGCCGCGGCCGACGCTGGTCTTCCAGAACAACACCGGACGCACCGGCCGCTTCCACCAGCGCGACGACGTGCGCCGCCACTTCGGGGTCGCCGTAGCCGTCATCGATGTCGACCAGCAAATGGTGCGACGGCAGAATGGTGCGGATTCGTTGCACGTAGGCGAGCATGTCCGACCACGCGATGAAACCGATGTCCGGTAGTCCGTAAAAGCTGGCCGCGAATCCGAAGCCGCTGAGAAAGAGAGCATCAAAATGTTGGGCCGCGATCGAAGCGGAGAACGCGTCGTAGACACCGATGAAAGGCATGATGTCTTGCTGGGGGAGGGCGGCCCGCAGCCGGCTGCCGGCGGATGATGAAGCGGCCTCGGTCGTCATTTCGTTTGCTCGTCGATTAGATCGAGAATGCCGCCGATCGAGCCCAGTTGCTCGGGATTGATTCCGCCTTCGGAGAAATCGACGCCATACTTTGTTTCGAGGTAGCTGATGATTTGCAAAATAGCGAGCGAGTCAATCAGCCCGGAAGCGACCAGCCGTTCCCCTTCGCCGAGATTCTCGATCGGCACCCCGGCCTTTTGGATCGTGCGCAGAAACTCGAGCAGATCGGTTTTGCGCTCTTCGCGAGAGGGACTCACGCGTTCTTTCCGGCCAGGATTGCCGGCAAATCGAGCGGCGGCTGGTCTTCGCACGCGGCGCGGACCGCGTCGCGATTGACTTTGCCGCGCGAGGTCCGTGGGATGTTGTCGAGCACCCACCAGCGCGAAGGCAGCTTGTGCTCGGCCAAATGTTCTTTCAGCCAGTCATACAACTCGCTGATCGTTTGTGGTTGTCGATCTTGCAGGACCACTGCCATCCCGACCGCCTGGCCGTAGATGAGGTCGTCGATGGGGAACGCGCAAACGTCGCTCGCCCGGGCAAACCGTTCCACGACCGCGTCAATGTCGGAGGGATAAATTTTCATTCCGCCTTTGTTGATTTCGTCGCGCTCGCGACCGCGCAGGTAAAGCCGGTTGCGCGCATCGAGAAAACCGATATCGCCGGTCATGAACCAGCCGTCGGCGACGGTTTTGCTCGTGAGGTCGTCGCGTTGAAAATATCCTTTCATTAAAGCGGGTGTGTTTAGCCAGACGTAACCCGATTCGCCGGTCGCGCACCGCTCTTCCGCCCGAAGCGGCTGAGTCGTGTCATTTGTCCTGAGAACCTGCACGACCGCGCCCCAACCTTCGCCGATGAGACCGTCTTCAGCGGCAACATCCGCCTCGCGAGCGCCCGCGACCCAACTGCCGGTTTCGGTGATCCCATAGGCGTTGCAGACATGACGCGTGCCGCACCAATTGCGAATTTCTTCCCAGGCCGCGGCCGAAAGCGGCGCCGAACCGCAATGCACGCGTCGCAGCGTCGCGCGTTGCGGCGGCTTGGCGATTTTCGATGCTAATTTCCACATCGGGGGCACCGAGGAGAGAAAGGTGATTTCGTGCTCGTCGATCAGTGGACCGAGTCGCGCGATCAGGTCAGGCCGAAACGGCGGCGTAATGTAGAGATCGCGTCCGGCCAGCCACGGGAAAAGCGCGTTGCAAATCAATCCATGGCCAAAATGCGTTGGCAACATGCAAAGCGATCGTGCGAATGCGTCTCCGGGCAGGTGATCGGCCAATGCCATCCAGCGCGCGCGCAGGGACCGGTGCGTATGCACGACGCCTTTCGGTTCACCGGTCGAGCCGGAAGTAAAAAGAATCAGCGCGTCGCTGTCGAGCTTGGCTTCGTGCGTGTCGGATTCCATTTCGTCCACCTCGGTGGTGCCGATGACGGCGACACCGGAGTTACCCAGCGTTTTTGTCAGTTCCGGCGGCGTGGCATCGTCTGTGATCGCGACGCGCGGCGTCGCGGTGCGCGCCAGGTTCTCGATCTCGAAGGCGGTCAATCTTGCATCGATCGGAACGGCGCATGCCCCGAGGCGCCATACCGCCAGTAATTCGGCAAAGAATTCGAGACGATTGCCGAACAAGAGAAAGACGCGATCGCCGCGTCGGACGCCGTGCGCCTGAAATCGCGCCGTCCGTCGCGCGACCTCCCGGTGGACATCGCGCGTCTGCCAGGTTCGACCGCTCAACGGCTCGACCAGGTTCCCAACAAAAAGTTGCAATGACATCGCTGCTCTTTTCCTCAGCTCAAGCCGAAGAGTCTAAAGAAAAAATTGAGCCGGGCCAGAAAGGGCGCCGGATCTCTGACCGCCCAGATGTGAATGACACTGAAGAATGTCCACACGCCAAAAATGGCCAGCGCCCGGCGCAGGCGACTGTAGCGCGGAGCAAGCCCGGCGCGTTGATGTCGCAGCATCGAGATGGAAATGCCCAGCGCCAGGAGAAAACAGTAAAAGAATCGCGATTGGAGCGCAGCCCACATTCCCCTGAAATCGCCGGCCACCAGCGTTCGGCCGAGCCCGAGCCAGTGATAATACAGGTTGCCGGCAAAGGCGGCCGCGAACACGGCAACCACCACCCGCGTGCGCGGCTGTTGTTTGAAATGTCGCGCAAAGATCGGGTAAAAGAAAAAATTTACGAGCAATTCCTTGAAGTAGTAATAGTAGCGGTTCCAGAATTCGACGATCGTTTCGGCGAGCAACGGTTTGTAGGTGTTGCGAAAAACATTGAACCCGAACACGCGCAACCAGCCGATGATGCGGTGGCCGTGGCTGGCCAGCCCAAGCACGTTGCTCACGAGATTGACATAAAGTGCCAGCCAGCCGAGCCACACCGGATAAGCCGCCGGCTGGGTGAAAAGCTCGGAGTATTTGAACGATGGGACCCCGAGCGCGCCCTGCACCAGGTTTTGCTTGTCGAAAGCAATCCAGTCGAGCGCATCCTTCGCCACCGACCAGAGCGCCGATAACCAGAGGAGTTTGAGGCCGGCCAGTTGTGACCGCGCCAAATCGATTTCGTTTTTGGCTTCGTTCGCGCTGAGATACTCCCAGCCTTTGCCATAGGGCGTGTTCGATCCGCCCCACAACGGGAAAAGGTAGGCGAGATGATCAGTCAATCGCGTGTTGGTTGCCCGGCCGTGCTGCCCGGCCAGAATCATGTAGCCGAGGCGCCAGAGCACAAACGGCAGGCAGAGAGCAAAGCCAAACGCGATCGTGCGGATCGCGATATTGGCCGGCGGGCGCAGCCAAATCCAAGCGAGCAAAAGCCAAAGCAAAGCGTGCAGACAGATTTGCGCACGCCGCCGCAGCAACCGCGGCAACGTGGCAAAATGTTTTGCCGCCAGATAACAAAGCCACGCCAGCGCCAGCAACAAAAGAGCGAGGACTACCAAACTCGTCCAATCCGCCGCCAGTCCGAGGGCGCCGGATGATTTGCGCAATTGCTCGTGCGCAAAGCGAAAGGCAAGGACGAGCGCCGTTAAACCGAGCAGCCGGCGCCGCCGCTCCAGCGTCAGCCACCGCAGCACCGGCCCAAAAAATCTGCGCCAGGCGTCGATCAGCGCCGGCTCGTCCTGGAAATTACGGACTCGGTCCCATGTCATGGCGCGGAGCACTGGAAACGCGCACCATGCCAGCGCCCCGAGCACAATACCATTTGGAAATGTCACCACTGGAGCGCGGAGTTGAATTCGTGTTCATTCGTGATTGATAGATCGACATCATGACCTCGGCGCAAATCCGCCAATCGTTTCTCGATTTCTTTCGCGAGAAAGGCCACACCATCGTGCCTTCCTCGTCGCTTTTACCGGACGCGCCGAACCTTCTTTTCACCAATGCGGGAATGAACCAGTTCGTCCCGATTTTTCTCGGCCAGCAAACCCCACCGTCAAAACCACCGCGCGCCGCCGACACCCAGAAGTGCATCCGCGCCGGCGGCAAACACAACGATCTCGAAGACGTGGGACTCGATACCTACCATCACACGTTCTTCGAGATGCTCGGCAACTGGAGCTTTGGCGATTACTTCAAAAAGGAAGCAATCGAATGGGCCTGGGAACTGATGGTCGAGCGCTGGAAACTGCCCGCACAACGGCTTTACGCGACCGTTTACAAGCCGGGTCCGGGTGAGCCGAGCGAGTTCGACCAGGAAGCGCACGAGCACTGGGCGCGCTTGTTTCAGGACGCCGATCTCGATCCCAAAGTCCACGTTCTCACCGGCGGAAAGGCCGATAATTTCTGGATGATGGGCGACACCGGTCCGTGCGGGCCGTGCTCGGAGTTACATGTCGATCTTACGCCCGACGGCGACACCCGCGGCGCGCTCGTAAACACGAACGACCCGCGCTGCTTCGAGATTTGGAACCTCGTTTTCATCCAGTTCAACGCGAACCCCGACGCCACATTCACGCCGCTCCCGCAGCGTCACGTCGATACCGGAATGGGTTTCGAGCGCGTCACCGGCATCATCCAGGGCACGAAAAATTTCACCGACTTTTCCAACACCGTCTCGAATTACGAGACGGACATCTTCCGCCCGATCTTCGATGAGCTGGAAAAACTGAGCGGCAAAAAATATGGCGCGACGATTCCGATTGTAGGGCGTCTCTTGGAGACGCCGACGGCGGCTGGCACAGCCGCCCTACAATATCAAAATGAGCAGGAAAAGATCGACATCGCCTTTCGCGTCATTGCCGATCACATCCGCGCGCTCAGTTTCGCGATCGCCGACGGCATTATCCCGTCAAACGAAGGACGCGGTTACGTCCTGCGTCGGATTTTGCGGCGTGCCGTTCGTTACGGCCGTTCGTTAGGTTTTCACGAACCGTTTTTCTCGAAGCTCGTCCAGGTCGTGGCGAAAACGATGGGCGAAGTTTTTCCCGAAGTCCGCGCACACCGCGATCGAATCGAGGAAACAATTCGCCGCGAGGAAGAATCCTTTAACAAAACGCTCGATAAAGGAATCGAGCTTTTCGAGCGCGAGGTCGCGCGAATTCTGGGGAGCGCACGCGACTCGCGTGCCGCGGTTGGCGACTCGCCAACCGCTTTAGGTGCCACCTACACAAAGCGTCGCGTTCCTCATTTTGAGCGCCCTTGGGGAAAATACGCCATTGCGTTTAGCACCTTTCAGCGGCGACCGCTTACCGACCCAGAGCGTGACATTGTGATGGAGTCCATCTTGTTTCCAGCACAGCGCAACCATTACGAGCTCTACGCCGCCTGCATCCTGCCTGATCACGTGCATCTACTGCTTGAACCGCAAATCAAATCCCAGGACGCAAACGGCGGCCCGATTTTTTATTCGCTGAGCGAGTTGTTGCAGAACATCAAATCTGTCTCCGCTCATAAAATTAACGCCCAACGGGGCGAGAAGGGTCCAGTTTGGGAAAAGGAATCGTTTGACCGGCTGATTCGCTCCGAACGCGATTTACACGAGAAATTTGAATATATCTGTCGGAATCCGTGGGACTCCGGTGTGGCAAAGCAAAACCAGGAGTATCGATGGTTGTGGACATCGGAGCAGGGAGAAGAGATCGTGTCCGGCGAGTCGCCGGACACAGCACGCGAGTCGCGTGCGCTCCCCAGAACCGTCACGCCGCGCGCGGTAATCTCCGGCGAGTTCGCGTTCAAGCTTTACGACACTTACGGGTTTCCGCTCGATCTGACCGAATTAATGGCGCGGGAGCGCGGGTTGACTGTCGATGTCGCCGGATTTGAGAAGTTGATGGAAGAACAGCGCGCCCGCGCGCGCGCGGCGCAGAAAAAGGAGACGATCGCGATCGAAGAAGAGAGTCTGCGCGTCGCGCCGACGAAATTCCTCGGCTACGACTTTCTTGAAACGGAAGCAGTGGTTGCAGCGGTGTTGCCCGACAAAGAACCGAAGGAGCTGCAGGTGATTGTCGATCAAACACCTTGTTATGCGGAAAGCGGCGGACAAGTCGGCGACCGCGGGTTGCTCCACGTGCCCGGGCACGACCGGACCGAGGTCGGTCAGCTTCAAATTACTGATACGCAAAAACGCGGCGGTGTGTTTGTGCATCGGGCCCGCTTAATCGGCGGGCGCGCGCCCGAGCCGGGCGAAGCGGTGCGGGTGGCGGTCGATGTCGATCGGCGCAAGCTGATCCAAGGGCACCACACGGTGACGCACATTTTGCACTGGGCGTTGCACGAGCTCGTCAGCCGCGATGCCACGCAAAAGGGCAGCTACGTCGGGCCGGACAAACTCACCTTCGATTTCTCGAGTAGCGCGCTGCCGAAAGAGACGGCGCGCAAGATCGACAAGTTGGTAAATGAGAAGGTGCGCGAGGATGCGCCGGTGTCGTGGACAGAAATTCCTTACGGCGAGGCGAAGCAGCGGAAGGAGATTCAGCAATTCTTCGGTGAAAAATACGGGGACACTGTCCGCGTCGTGCAGATTGGCGGCACGCCCGACAAGTTGGACGGCTACTCGATGGAACTGTGCGGCGGCACGCATGTAAGATCGACATCGGAGATTGGCGCATTCCGGATTGTGAAAGAGGAAGCGATCGCCGCGGGGATCCGGCGAATCGAAGCCGTGGCCGGTGACGCCGCCCGCGCCTGGGCGGAGCAGGAGGCGCGGCGTCAGCAGGAGAAATTCGCGATGCTAGCGCGAAAGAACCCGGATCTTGTCGCGTTGCCGGCTTTTGAAAACGCGGGTGAGACCGCGGCGGTCTTGCAACAGATCGACGCGCGCGCCGGGCATCTCGACAAACTGGAGGCCGAAGTTCGCGAATGGGAAAAGAAAACCGTCAAGGCAGCCGAGGCGGATTTGCGCAAGCGCGCGACCGCGATCGCGAATGAACTTGCCAGCTCACAGAAAGATTTTTGCGTGGCGAAGATCGACGACGCCGACGGAAAGTTGCTGCAGGCGGTGGCGGACGCGCTCAAAACAAAAATCCACGGCGCAATTGTCCTCGCCGGAGCACGCGGCGCTTCCGTCGCTTTAGTCGCTTACGTCCCTTCATCTTTGACCGCAAAGTTTCAGGCGAACAAAATCATGCAGGAAATTGCGCCGCTGGTCGGCGGCAAAGGCGGCGGCCGGGCGGAGAGCGCGCAAGGCGGCGGAACCGATCCGAGTAAGATCGACAACGCACTCGAAAAAGCGCGACAGCTGCTGCGCATTAACTCCTAGCGCGCGCTCACGCTGACGAAGCGCGCATTGTTGATCAAGCGCTTGAGGTTCTTCCCGTCGATCGACATCCGGAAAATGGACGCGAACTTTTCGCCGGGCGGCTGACTCAGAAAAAGCACGGTCTGATTGTCGATCCAGCAGGCGTCCCATCCGAAGAGCGCCGGCGAAGTGATGCGCTGCGGTCTTTGTGTTGCGATTTCCAGGGTCCAAAGCGCCGGCGGCGGCCCGTCCCAATCGCTGCGGTTATGTTCTTCGGCCATGTCGAGGGAGAGCAAGAGCCGGTTGCCGTCGATCGCGACGGCGAGCCGGGCATCGGCGCTCAGGCTGCCGTTCGGAATAATGCGTCCGACGTTCCAGGTATTGAGAATTTGTCCGTCGAGGCTGACCTGATGAACATTGCTAAGGTCGTGACAAAAAACGGACCCCTGATCGCGCGCCCACGCGGGCGAGTAAAAGGCGGCGTTGCCCACCGCTTTCTTTATCACGCGGAAATCGCTGCCATCGGGAGCGACTGTGGCCAGTTGCCAAACATTGGCTTGCCGCAAAAGCAGCGCGAGACGTTTCCCATCCGGTGACCAGACCGGAGACTGGGCGGTGTCGCCCGGTAGGTCTCGCAATACGCTCGTTTTGCCGTCGCCGGTTTCGACAATCGCAATGCGTCGAACCGAAGCCGTGTCCGAGGGTTCGACGACCACGAAGGCCACACGGCTCGCGTCGGGTGAGATCGCCGGAAAAATTCCATTGGCGATTTTTCGCTCGTTCGTGCCGTCGAGGTTGGCGACCCAGATTCCGCGGTCGCGCTCAAAAGCGATCTGCGGTGGAGCGGCGGTGACGAATCCGGCGCCGGCCAGGTAAAACAAACAAAGCAAGCGCCAGACGTTCATCGCTTCGCACTTTGCGCTGCTCTTCACGGTAACGCCAGCGTGATGAGGAAAGTGATAAAGAGCGCGACGCAAAGCACCATCAAATAAGCGATCCCCCCAAAGCAAAATTTAATCACACTGATGATCCAGCCCTGCCGGTAAACCCGCCGGATGGAGAGAAAAATTTGGAGGACAAACCAGACCCAGAGCAGCGCAATCGCCCAGTTTGCGATCGCGCCCGGCACACCGCGATTTAGCCCGAGGGTCGCGAGCACGATCAACATGATTCCCAGATAGGCAAAGGCGTGAATGTGCAGCGCATAGATCAAGTGATCGATGTAGAAAATCCGCCGGCGCAGGTAGAGAATTTTCAGGACGAGGGCAAAGAGCGGGACACAGCAAAGCATCATGTAGGGCAAATTGGTGAAGAGCGTGGTGATAAAGAGCCCGAATTTTGTGCCTTGCTCGCCAAATTTTTCTTTCGCGCGTTTTTCGAACCAGCGGCCCACGTCGCTTTTTTCGTCCTCTTTGTCGGCCTGAAAGATGACTGGTTTTTCGGCTGCCTTTTGCAGCGATTGCTCGACTTTTGCGCGCGCTTCCGGCGGCAAATCTTTCATTGCTTCGTCAAGCTTTCCTCGGGCGACCCGCGTCACATCAGCCTCGTCCAGCTTTTCCTGAATGGCGCTGCGCGCTTCCGGCGGAAGATTTGTATTCTTTAGTCGCTCTTGCAGGGCGTCCCGTTTTTCCGGCGGCATGGTTTTACCCAGCGCCTCCGCGATCCTGGCGCGCACTTCGGGCGCGACGTTCTCCCGGTCCAGCTCCGAGAAAATCTCGGCGCGAATTTCCGGCGAGAGATTGATTGGTTCGAGGCGAAGCGACTTGACGCTGTAATTGACGGCGAAAAAAAACACGATGCTGGTGAGCAAATAAAGACGGAGCGGGTTGACGTGGCGCACACGTTTGCCGCCAACATATTCATTGGTGAGCCGCCACGGCCGGGCGAGGAGAAGCGCGAGCGTGGCAAAGAATTTCGAGTCCCAGTTGAGGAACGATTCCAGAAGATCGACAACCACGTGCCGGAAGGAGCGCCGGTAATCGATCGCCGCCTGCCCGCATTGCGCGCAGTATTGTCCGCTCAATTCGGCGCCACAATTTTCGCAATGGGTCAGCGGCCGTTGTTCCTTCCAGCGACGGCGGAACCGGCGCACCGGCGGTTGCTCCAAGGCAGAGACGAGGGTATCGCCGAGGATCGCCTTCTCCGGTTCGTCGGCCATTGCCCGGCAGTTTAGAAAAACCGGTGCCCATTCCAAGCGCGCAGATTAAGCGTAGCCAATCGCGCCGCGTGCAAGATCGACATCCAAAGTTTGGATTGACCGGTCAAAGCCGTTGGTGACACGATCTGCGCACCGTGGCGCTTCAACTGTTCAAAACGAAAAGTCCCGATCATTTGCTCGCCGAAGCGGCTGCGCCGGAGCGCCAACTGAAACGCACGCTCGGGCCGTTCGCGCTCACCTGCATCGGGATCGGCGCGATTATCGGGGCGGGCATTTTTTCTCTCACTGGAACCGCGGCCGCCGGGCAGACGTTTGGCTCGCGCCTGCAAACGCCGGTGATCAATTTCATCCAGGCGTGGCTGTCGGGAGCGGACGTGGTTTTGGGCCGTTCCGGTGCCGGTCCTGCGATTGCCATCTCGTTCATGGTCGCGGGCCTTGCCTGCGCGTTCGCGGCGCTTTGCTATGCCGAGTTGGCCTCGATGATTCCGGTTTCCGGGTCGGCCTACACTTATTCCTACGCCACCCTTGGCGAAATCATCGCGTGGATCATCGGTTGGGACCTGATTCTGGAGTATGCGGTCGGTAACATGGCGGTCGCGGTCAGTTGGTCGGGCTACTTCATTCAGCTGTGCGGGACCGCTCACATAAAATTCCCGCTCTGGTTGGTGAACGACCACAGTACCGCCACGGCGTTGCTCGCGGCCGGGGGCGACGCGCTCAATAATTTCTCATCGACAACGCTGCCGGTGGTGGCCGGCCATTCCATTGCCTTCAATCTGCCCGCCATCATCATCGTCATCGCGGTCACGGCGCTGCTCGTTTACGGGATTCGCGAAAGCGCCAGCGCGAACACGGCCATTGTCCTGATCAAGACGGCGGTCGTGGTGTTCGTCATCGCGTTCGGCGCGTTCATGGTCAATCCGCCAAATTGGCATCCGTTCGTCCCGAACGGCTTCACCGGGGTAATGAGCGGCGCGGCGATTGTCTTTTTCGCGTTTATCGGGTTCGACGCGGTCTCGACCACCGCCGAAGAAACGCGCAATCCGCAACGCGACATGCCGATCGGGATTATCTCGAGCCTTGTCATTTGCACTTTGCTTTACGTGCTGATGTCGATCGTGCTGACCGGCATCAAAAAATATAACGTTTACCTCGGGGACTCCGCTGCCGTGGCCACGGCCTTCGCGAGCAAACCGTGGGCGCGAGCGCTCGTCAGCGCGGGAGCACTTGCCGGAACTACGTCCGTGCTGCTTGTCTTTCAGCTCGGTCAGCCGCGCATTTTTATGGCCATGGCGCGCGACGGTCTGCTCCCGCAGTATTTCGCGAAGATCCATCCGCGCTTTCGCACCCCGCACGTCACCACCATCTGGACTGGTATTGTCGTGGGAGGCGTTGCGGCCATCGCCGATATCGGATCGCTGGCGGACCTGACCAACATCGGCACGCTCTTCGCCTTCATTTTGGTCTGTCTCGGCGTCAATGTGTTGCGCAAAACCGCGCCGCAACGTCCCCGTCCGTTCCGTACGCCCTTCGTCCCGGTCTTTCCGATCCTCGGCGTGATCATGTGTTTCGTCTTGATGTTGAGTCTGCCGCTTGAAACCTGGATTCGTTTCTTCGTCTGGTTGCTCATCGGACTGGGCATTTATTTCTTTTACGGCGTTTGGCACAGTAAACTGCGCCGGGGCCTGGACACCGGGATCACCGAAGACATCCCGCCGCCCATTGTGAAGCCCTGAAAATGGGGGAGGAACCGCTGTCGCGACCGGTCGCGGCGCTGAGGGTGCTCCACCTTTCGATAAGATCGACAATCGGCGATGATCTTCGCCTGGCTCAACAAGCGCGAGTGGAAACATCCCGGGCCGATTGTAAACATGGCCGTGCACAACGCGCACGCGCTGGCCGGGCTCGGCTACGAAACGCATTTGTTTTTGAGCGCAGGCGACGCCGACTCGGATGACAAAGAAGAGTTGCGCGAGTTCTACGGCCTCGATCCGATTGAAGAATTGCAGATCCACCGCCTCGAGCGGTGGACGATCGGCCGATCAAAGCTGGCGATGGCGGTTTTTCTAGGCGCTTTTCGCGCCATTGGGGAGCTGGCCCGGCGCGATCAGGTCGTGGTGGTGACGCGCGACGCGACGTTCCTGCCTTTGCTGGCGTGGCTACGCCGTCGCCTGCCGATCAAAGGACTTTATGAAGCGCACGACTTTTATCCTGCTCATTTCTGGCGTACTGATCCGGTGAAAATCAGTTATCGGCGGCAGGGCTGGCTGGAACGGATCTTCCTGCCCAAACTCGACGGCGTTATCTGCCTGACCCGGGCGCAGCAGGAACTTTACAAAAAGACATTGCCGCGCGTGAGATCGTGCGCTCTTCCCCTGGGCACGACCTTGTTCCCGGAAACGGACCCGGAAAAACGCCGCCGGCAGCGCACGCTTGTTTACACCGGTCGAATGACTTCTGAGAAAGGCACGAAGATTCTTTTCAAAGCCATCGGTCAAATGGCGCGGAACAACATTCGGGTGGCTTTTTTCGGCGGCTGGCAAGATCAGATCGCCCGCGAGCACGACCGGCTGCGCGCGCGCGGCCTGGAGGGATCGGTCGAGTTCATCGAGTTCCGCGCTCCGGCGGAATTCCATCGCGATTTGCAGGCGAGGGGCAGCATCGGTGTCGCGCTTCTTCAGGACAATTTTTACAATCGCTTCCTGACCTGCCCGGTGAAAGCGCTCGACTATCTTTCGCACGGCTTACCGATTATCGGCAGCGATCTGCCTTCGGTGCACGAAGTCGCTGCCGAAGCGGCGTTTTATCTCGCCCCGGATGACGCGGCCGGCCTGGTGCAAACAGCGAGAGCGTTGCTCGACAATGGAGACGATTATCGCCGTGCGACTGAGCGTTCGCGCGCTCGCGCGCGAGAATTATCCTGGCAAAATCGCGCGCGGCGAATCGTCGACTTTGTCAGCGAACGGACGTGAACGGCTCGGCTTCGACGTTCAGGGTTGGGCGTTTTCTTCTACGTGGCTTTCTGGACGTGACTGACGCTTATCGTCCGTTTCGAGCCAATCGAAGGTGGTGGTTTTGGCCGGATCGAGCCCCAGCTTCTGGCATTCCTCCACGAAGAATTCGCGCTTCTCCGGATCGTTGTAGAGACTGGCGGATTCCACCTCATCGCCCCAGCGTTTGATTTCGTCCGGCGTTTTCTTTTCGCCGTTGGCGTCGAGCCATTCCGCCATTTGCTGGTCGCTCGCGCCGTTTTCGATCTGCGCCTTGAAATCGGCCCCTTTCACGCCCTTGAACCCGAAGAGCGTATTATCCAGCGGACAATCGAAGTGGTACTCGCCGATGTTGCCCGCCACCAGCGCCCGGCACTTGTCGATCGTGCGCCCCAGAATGGCATAACCGCCGACGCGAATCCGCGGACTGCGCGGCGCCTCCTTGGTCAGGTCCTTTCCTGTGACGAGCTTGTGCATGTTTCAAATTATCGCCGATCACCCCGGGCGCAACCGCCCCGGAATTTTCGGCAAACGCGAAAGGCTCGCGCGATGCGAAACGTTTTTATATGGCACAACAAAAAGAAATCATCTCGACGATCAACAGCTTGATCGAAACCCTCAAAGACGGCCAGGAAGGCTTTAAACAAGCCGCCGAGGGCGTGAAGGATCCGAACCTCAAATCGCTCTTCCGCGAATATTCGCAGCAGCGTTCGCGTTTCGCGTCCGAACTGCAAACCGAGGCGCGCAGCTTTGGCGAAACCGAGCCGGAAAAAAGCAGCAGCGTCGCCGGCGCGATGCACCGCGCCTGGATCAACATCAAGTCTGCCGTGACCAGCGGCGACGACGGCGCGATCCTCAGCGAATGCGAACGGGGCGAAGATTCCGCGGTCAACGAATACGAAAAGGCGATGGAAGACAATCTCTCTTCGCCCTTACGCGAAATTGTTTCGCGCCAATACAGCGAGATCAAAAGCGCGCACGATCGGGTGAAGCAACTGCGCGACGCGGCCAAGCAGAGCTGAGCGCCCGCAAGGGCTACGGCGGGCAGGCAAGATGGAACGCGCTCTCGGAGCGCGGTCCAGCCGATTTCTGTAGCGGCGGTCTATGACCGTCGCATTATCCTGCCGCAAGGTGAAAAACACGCTGTGCCGGTGCTTTCTCGCGCTTCTCTTCCTCGGCAACGTCCACGCCGCGCCCATCTCTCCACCGCCGCCTGGGAAACTTTATCACGGCTTTTATTGGGGCGGCTCCGGCACCGACACGCACGACCCCAGCGAACATGACGTGACGCCCGAAGACGTCGCGCGTTACGAGCAAGCGCTCGGCGCAAAAACAACCTGGATCTATTTCTCGAACAACTGGTTCGAGTCGCGGCAGTTTCCGGCCGCGACCTGCACCTGGATCCGCGACCTCGGCAAGATTCCATATGTGCGTTTAATGCTTCGCTCCGGTGTTGATCAAAAACAGCGGGAGAAAACTTTCAGCCTCGAGAAAATCATCGCCGGCGAATTCGATGTCGATCTTCGCTCGTGGGCGCGCGCGGCCAAAGACTTCGGTTCGCCGATCATGATCGAATGGGGGACCGAACCGAACGGGGACTGGTTCGGTTGGAGCGGCCGTTGGAACGGTGGAGCAGTCGATGGTCCGAAAGGTTACGTCGCAGCCTATCGGCACATTGTCGATCTTATGCGAAGCGAGGGGGCGACAAATTTGCATTGGGTCTGGCACGTCAATTGGCTCGACCAACCGGAGCGCAGCTGGAACCGGTTCGAGAATTATTTCCCGGGCGAAGATTATTGCGATTGGGTCGCGCTCAGCGCCTACGGACCGATCACCCCGGCGACGCGCGACGGCACCGAGAGTCTCCGCTTCAAACTGCGCAACGCTTGTCCGCGGCTCCTCAAGATCGCCCCGCGCAAACCGATGATCATCGCCGAGTTCGGCTGTGATCTGCGCAATCGCCATGTCGATCTTGTGAGCTGGACGCGCTCCGCTCTGGAAGACCTCTTCTCAAACCGCTGGCCGGCCATCATCGGTTTTTGCTGGTGGAACGAAGCCTGGCAAAACGACGACCGCAAAAAGCACGACACCGACATGATCGTCCTCCACGATGTCGATCTTACGCGGGTGTTTCGCGAGCAATTCGCGTCCCACGCTGACAAACTTCAAGAAATGCCGGTTATCACCCAAAAGTAACCGGACTTTTGTCATTCCGAGCGAAGTCGAGGAATCTCTTACTGTAAACGATGAGAGATGTCTCGATGGATTCGACTTCGCTCACCACAAGCTTCCGCTCGACATGACAAAACAACGAACGCGCCGCATAATTCCTCATGGTCAGCGTTTCGATCAAATACACCGGCAACCTGCATTGCGATGCGACGCATGGGCCGTCGCAGTCGCAGATCGCGACGGACGCGCCGACCGATAACAAAGGCAAAGGCGAAGCCTTCTCGCCGACCGACCTGGTCGCCACCGCGCTGGGCACCTGCATCAGCACGACGATGGGAATCAAAGCCGAAGAACTCGGGGTAAGTCTGAAAGGAATGACGGTGAATGTGCAAAAGGAAATGTCCAAAGACGCGCCCCGCCGGATCGTGGCTTTGCCCTCAGAAGTCCACATTCCGCTGCCGCCGAATTCGCCACACCGCGAAATACTCGAGCAAACCGCACTCAATTGTCCGGTGCACAAGAGCCTGCCGCCCGAGATCGATCGACCGACGAAGTTTTTTTGGGAAGGGTAGCCTTCTCTACGTGGTCATCCCGAGCCGCAAAGACGGCGAGGGACCTCACACAGGGTGACTGATCACACAATTTTCCGGCTGTGATCGCTCGCGAGTAGGCGGGGTCCTTCGCTTCGCTCAGGTTGACGCCGCGGTGGCGTCGTCGAGCATGCGCGAAAACTCGCGGGCCGCGCGATTTTTCCACGCGCCTTTGTGCCAGGCGTAACCGGTCACGAGCGGGAAACCGATGGTCGCTTCGACAAACACCATTTGCTCGGCGCCTTGATCGACCTTGCCCCACGAGTTCGCTTCCTTGAGGGTCGAGCTGCTGAGCGCGCCGTCGCGCACGTCGGCCACGGTAAGTTGCACCGCATATTTGTGCATTCCGATGTCGAACCCGAGATAATCCGCCGCGACCACGGTGTCCTGGGCAAAATTCTTCGGCACGCCGCCGCCGATCATGAGCAATCCGCTGACCTTCGATTCGATTTTGATCCTGGTGAGCTCGAGAAAATCTTTGGCCGAATCGATGCTCACGTGCCGCTCCGGGTGATGCCATTGATGATGGACGAGGCCGAAACCGGCGCTGCAATCGCTGAATGCCGGCACGAAGATCGGCACATTCTTTTCAAACGCCGTGAGCACGACAGACTCGCGGTTCTTTGCGTTCTTTTGCAGATATCGCCCCATTTCGCGCAGGAATTCGCGCGAAGAATACGGGCGCGGCTCGAGCCGATCGGCAATCTCGCCGCAGGTTGAATCACAAATGCGCAGCTGATCCTCGTCGATGTAAGTGTCGTAGATCCGGTCGATGGCCAGGCGGCGCAGCTGATCGTCGTCGACCGCGACGTCGCCTCGATAATGTTTAAAGCCCAGGCCTTCGAAAAAATCCTGGTCGACCATGATGGCCCCGGTGGAAACGATCGCGTCGACCATGTTGTTGCGGACAAGATCGACAACCACGTTTTTCAGCCCGGCGGAGAAAAGCGACCCAGCCAGGCAAAGAATGATGGTGCAATCCTGGTCGCGCAGCATCGCGTCGTAGATTTGCGCGGCCCGGCTCAGGTCCCGCCCGGAGAAGGCCATCTTACCCATCGCTTCGACCAGCGGCACGACGTTGTGCTGCTTGATATCGATGTGCTCAATTTCTTCGAGGAGAAAATCAGATTTTTTCGGGTGCATATGCTTACGCCGTCATCCCGCGCGAAGCGAGGGACCTCGCCCATTCAGTTTGCGTTACGCAAAGTACATTGTGTGATCAACCAGTTTTTGTGAGGTCCTTCGCCCCGAAAGCATTCGGGGCTCAGGATGACACCGCCTTGGAGCTATCCTGCGGATACAGCCACTTCATGTAATCGGCCACGCCGGCTTCGAGGGGGAACTGCGGTTGATAGCCAAGCGCGCTGCGGACTTTGTCCAGGTCCGCCTCGGTGAAGTTCTGGTAATGCACGTGAGGATTGTCGATGTAATCGGGATGAAATTTTGTCCCGAGGCATTTGTTTAAAATATCGACCAGCTCATTGAACGACCTCGCCTGTCCGCAGCCCAAATTGTAAATACCGCTTTCCTGCGCTTCGAGCGCGAGAATACTGCCTTCGACGGCATCTTTTACATAAACGAAATCGCGTTTCTGTTCGCCGTGCCGGAAGATGCGCGGCCGCTGCCCGGCTTTCATCTGCCTGGACAAATGGTAAACCATACTCGCCGGCACGCCCTTGTGCGCCTCGCGCGGACCGTAAACATTGAAGTAACGCAGCCCGATGATGATCCATTCGGGGTCATCCTGCGCCGCGCGCGTCGCGAGGTTGTCGATGATCGTTTTTGAAAACGCATAAACGTTGGCCGGCGCGGCGCCGTTGGATTCAATACTCGCCTCCGACGCCGGGCCATAGGTGGCGGCGGATGACGCGTAAATGATTCGCGTCTTTTTTTTCCGCGCGAATTTGAGCAAGCGGCGAAAGCTTTCCACGTTGTCGTGCACCTGCACGAATTGATCGTGCAGGGTGGTGTCCGTGATCGAGGCGAGGTGAAAAATGGCGTCGAATTTTTCATCGCCGAATTGCTCCCACCAATCGAGCTTGGCCAGATCCTGGGCGACGAAATCGCCCCCGTAGCCGCGCAGGTTTTTGAAATCGCCGGAACGAAAATCGTCGATCACCGTCAGGCGCGCGTTTGGGAAGCGCTCCTGTAGCGCAAGAGTGAGATTGGACCCGATGAAGCCGGCGCCGCCGGTAATAACGAAACTACGGCTGGAAATGGTTGAGGTCACATTGAGCCTGGTGCTTGGTTGCTTGTCCTCACGCGCAGTTTGTTGTCATTCCGAGCGAAGTCGAGGAATCTCTAACTGTTTTTGTGCACGGGAGGAATTTAACAGTAAGAGATGTCTCGACTTCGCTCGACATGACAAAAAAGAAACCCGCGTTTCTACGGCCTTTTCGCCTGATAGATAAATCTTGAGCGCGCCCGCGCAAGCCGCTAGTTCTGGAGCCGGTTCTTTGTGAGCTAAAAGAAAGTGGACCGGCGCGAGAAATCCCGTGCAAATCGGGAGCAGTTGCGCTGCTGTAACTGGATACAACTTCCCCGGGCCAATCGTTCGTAGTGGCAGGCGGTGCCGCCTGCGACCTGTGATTGCAGCCGATACGGCTGCCGCCACAGAAGAGCGGTGAAGGCGGGAAGAAGGTGAGGCCAGTCCGGCCTCGGACCCAGGAGCCAGAATATTCGACCGCTCCACCTCATTCGTGTGTTCTGCTGTAGCGGCGGTCTATGACCGTCGCAAATGTCGGAGAAAAAGTGCGACGCTCACAGAGCGCCGCTACAGACGCAGAGGCCGCGAAAAAACTTCTTCGCAAAAAGAAGAATGAGAGCTGGGCGATGCGCCTTCCCGCGGCGGCGGGAGGACAAACAGGTCCGACTCTCGAGTTGGAGGTAACCTGTTATGCGAAAACATCGCCCATATTCTTTTGTCGTTCTGCTCGTAATCGGCGCGGGCATTTCCGTCCGCGCTCAAGACCCGGCAAGCCCGACGCCCTCTCCGGCCTCGGAATCGGCGGCCGAAGCCGTTGTCGTCTCAGCCACACGCACTGACATCCCGCTCGAGCAATCGCCGGCCAGTGTCAGCCTCATTTCGTCCGAAGAAATGGAGGAGAAACAAATCGAGCGGCTGGCGGACGCGTTGCGCGAAGTGCCGGGCCTCTCCGTTACCCAAACCGGCGCGCCGGGTCAGCTCACCTCCGTTTTCACGCGCGGTCTGCGCAGCGAACACACGCAGGTGCTGCTCGACGGCATCCCAATCAACCAGGGACTGCAAGGCGCATTTAATTTCGCCGACCTGACCATCGACAATATCGCAAGGATCGAGGTCGTCCGCGGCCCGCAGAGCACCATTTATGGTCCACGCGCTCTCGCCGGCGTAATTCAGATCTTCACCAAACAAGGAACCGGCACACCGGGCGTCACCGTCGCGGGGGAAGCCGGGTCCTACGGCACGTTTCGCGAGTGGCTCGAAAGCGACGGCAAAATCGACCAGCCTTCGCAAGGCTACGGCTTGGCAGGCAGCTTCGATTACTCGCTCGGCGCAAGTCGCCTCGATACCGAGAACGCGCGACCAAACAACGAGTATCGAAATAGCGCTGCCATCACCAATGTTGGTTGGTCGCCAAACGATCGTTTGCGCATCGGCAGTTTGTTCACTTATTCGCTCAGCGACATTGGCCTGCCCAACACAATCTTCGATCCGAAACCGATCGATAATTTTTTGACCGAACGCTGGCTCATCGGCCCGCACATGGATTGGCGGGCGGCCGACTGGTGGGAGCATAAGTTCGTCTTCAGCTACGATCATGAGCGCCAGCTCAATGATCCGAATGAGGACGGCTTCCTCGGTGCGACGCGCGCGCTCTTCGAGCGGACCCAGGTCGATTACCAAAACGATTTACGCCCGGCGTCGTGGCTCACCATCACCTCCGGTTTTTTCTACACCGCCACCAATGCGGGCCAGGAGCGCCCGTTCATCTTGTTCGGTCCCACCTTCATCAGCGATCACCCGAAGCAGGTTGCCGGCTTCGCCCAGGCGACGATCGACATCGACAACTTCGTCTTCATCGCCGGCGGCCGCTACACATCGTTTAATCAATACGGCGACATTTGGACCTACCGATTGGCCGGCAGCTACAAGATCGACAAGACCGACACGACGTTGCACGCCAGCGTCGCCACCGGATTCAGCCCGCCGAGCAGTCAGGATATTCTTTTCCGATTCAACACCGATCCGCTGCGACCGGAGGAAGACCTCGGCTGGGACGCGGGGATCGAGCAACGCTTCTGGAACAAGCGCGTCATCGTTGGCGCGACTTATTTCCACAATGACCTGACCAACATCATCGGCTTTAACGGCTTGTTCGAGACGCTAAACCTTGGCGCGGCGGAGACGCAGGGCGTCGAAGTTGAGCTGCGCGCCCAACCGATTGTCGATCTTGTCTTGAGCGCGAGTTACACCTACCTCGAAGCCGCGAAAACTTCCTCGGCCGACATTTCCCAGCTGCAAGGGGCGCGTTTGCCGCGCCGGCCGCGCAATGAAGTTTATCTTTCCGCTTCGTACTTGTGGTGGAAAAAATTGCGCACTACCGCCGCCGCAAAATTCGTCAATGCGCGCGAGGAACTGAACTTTGGCGGCCCGAATTTCGACATCGAAGACTACGCGTTCGTCAACGTCGCCGCCGACTACGAGATCAACCCGCACATGTCGATCTTCGGCCGGATTGATAATCTGACGGACGAACATTACGCCGAGGTCTTCGGTTTCCCGGCACTCGGTCGCGCCGCGTACGCAGGTGTGAAGCTGCGGTTTTGATCCGGAGCCCTTGTCATTCCGAGCGAAGTCGAGGAATCTCTTAATGCTAACGATGAGAGATGTCTCGACTGCGCTCGACATGACAGAGAAGAAGCTCGCCGTGCTTGGCGCAGGCAAGCTCGCCGGCATTCTTGTGCGCGCTTATCTCAAACAAGGCTTGTTCGAGCCGGCGCGTGTGATTGCGACGGTGAGACACCGCGAAAAAACGGGCGCACGCGCCGACGCGCTTGGAGTCAGTGTGATCAATGACAACCGGCAGGCGGTCAAGGACGCCGATGTCGTTTTGCTCAGCGTCAAACCTCAAACCGTGGGCGAAGTGCTGCAGGAGATCGCACCGGAAATTGGCGCGAAGACGTTGCTCATTTCCGTGGCGGCGTCCGTGCCGACGACTTATCTCGAACAACAGCTCGCCGCGGCGAGCAGCGAACAAGCCGACAAGGTGCCGATCGTTCGGGCAATGCCGAATACGCCGGCTGAGGTTGGCTGTGGCATGACGGCAATTTGTCCGGGCGCTCATGCTACACCGGAACATCTCGAGATCGCGCGCACGATGTTTGATGCGGTCGGTCGCACCGTTGTGCTCGATGAAAAACACATGGACGCAGTCACCGGGCTCTCCGCCAGCGGTCCGGCCTTCGCCTATATCATTTTGGAATCGTTGGCCGAAGCTGGCGTCAAAGTCGGTTTGCCGCGCGACATTGCCACCCTCCTCGCTGCCCAGACGATGAAAGGCGCAGCCAGCGTTGTCCTCGAAACCGGCGATCACCCCGCGCTGCTCAAGGACGCGGTCACCACGCCGGCGGGTTGCACCATCGATGGGATTCTCGAACTCGAAGAAGGCAAACTCCGCGTCACATTGATCAAGGCGGTAGTCAAAGCAACCGAGCGCGCGGGCGAACTGCTTTTCGAGAAATAAATGAGTCCGCTGCTTTACCTGCTGCTTGGTCTGGTCGGTGGCGGGCTCATCGCCGCCCTTGCTTTTCTGCTGACGAAACGCAACCGCGACGGTGCCGATGTGCAGACAGAGCTCGCGCGGCGGCTGGAAACGCTCGACCGCGGATTGCGCGATGAATTCCTGCGCAACCGCGAAGAGGGGGCCTCGGCTGCGAAAAGTCAGCGCGAGGAACTGGGCAAATCGCTCGAGAGCGTGCGCGCGATTGTCGATCTTCGCCTGAAGGAATTGCAGGAGGACAATGCGCGTCAGATCGACAAAATGCGCGCGACGGTTGACGAAAAACTGCAGGGGACATTGGAAAAACGTCTCGGCGAATCTTTCAGGTTGGTGAGCGAGCGGCTGGAGCAGGTGCACCAGGGTCTGGGCGCGATGCAACAACTGGCCAGCGATGTCGGAGGTCTGCAAAAAGTCCTCGCGAATGTAAAGGCGCGCGGCGGCTGGGGCGAAGTGCAACTGGGCGCGTTGCTCGAGCAGGTGCTTACGCCTGAGCAATTCGCTCGCAACGTCCAAACTCGCGACGAGACGGCCGAACGCGTCGATTACGCGATCAAATTGCCCGGTGACGAAAACGGCGCACCCGTGTGGTTGCCGATCGACGCAAAGTTTCCCACCGAAGATTACCAGCGTCTGGTCGGCGCGCAGGAAAGCGGAGATGTCGATCTTGTGGAAGAGGCGGCCAAGAGCCTGGAGACGCAACTGAAGAAAAGCGCCAAAGACATTTGTGCCAAGTACATCAATCCGCCGCGCACGACCGACTTCGCGCTGATGTTTTTGCCGACGGAGGGTCTCTACGCCGAGGCCATTCGCCGGGTCGGGTTGGTCGAGCAGGTGCAGCGTGATTGCCGGGTCGTGTTTGCCGGACCGACGACGCTGGCGGCGTTGCTCAACAGTTTACAAATGGGCTTTCGCACCCTCGCCATCCAGAAACGCTCGAGTGAAGTCTGGAATGTGCTCGCAGAGGTCAAAACTGAATTCGGCAAATTTGGCGGCGCGTTGTCGGCGGTGAAGGAGAAGCTCGACCAGGCCGCGCGCAAGATGGAAGATGTCGATCTTCGTTCGCGCGTCATCACACGAAAACTGCGCGACGTCGAGGAATTGCCGAGCAACCCGCAGCCGTTGCTCAAGGATTTGCTGGGGAAGAGCGAGAACGAAGATTAACCGCACGTCGATTGAGGGAGTCATCCGGAGCGGAGCGAAGGACCTCGCCTATTCAGGCGGCGTCACGCAATTTAGGTTGTGTGATCAATTCAGCGATTGTGAGGTCCCTCGCCGTCTGCGCGGCTCGCGATGACAACGCTTTATTGTGCTAGCCGCCCCTGTTTAGAGAACCGCGTCCCATTTGTTTTTGTCCTTCAGCATCAGCTCGCGGAGCAGGCGAACAGGCGGCATGCCGTGGTTGAGCAGCTCGTTGTGGAATTTTTGCAGGGAGAAACCCTCGCCTTCCTGTTCTTTGTAATCGTCGCGCAGCTTCAGGATCTGCAATTTGCCGAGCGTATAATTGAGATAGCCGGGATCGTAAGTGCCGCGCATTGCTTCCTGGCGCGCCGGTTTTTCCTCGTAGTAACAGTTTTCCTGAAAAAACCTGGTCGCCTCCTCGACGGTCATGTTTTGGGTGTGCATTTTGATCGCGACACAGAGCCGGCAGAGACGGAGCATGGCTTCGTCCGCCTGGGCCATGCGATATTTGGCGGCGCGTTTTTCGTCCGTGGGCGTGGCGGCCGGAGCGGGCGACGCCGAGGGCGACGCTTTTGCGGCCGGCTTTGCTTTGCTCGCCGGTGAGGATGAGGGCGACGGCGTGGCAGTCGCGCCGGTGTAACCCTGGTCGACCATCATTTTTTCGCAGTAATGCGCCCAGCCTTCAACAAACCCGTAGCTGTCGAATATTTTTTCCACCTTGCTCGCCGCCGACGCATTGAGCCGGAGGAACTGCACGTAGTGGCCGGGATAAACTTCATGGATCGAGACAATATTGGCGGTGTAGTAATTGAACGCCGTCAGCCATTCCTCCTTTTGCTTGTCCGGCCACTCTTTCTCCGTCGGCGTAACGTAATAATAAGCTTCGGTCGCGCGTCGCTCGAAGGGTCCCGGCGTGTCCATCGACGCGAAGGAAGTGGCGCGTCGGTATTGAGGGGTTTCTTTCAGCTTCGGGCGCACCTCGGACGGAATGGCCAACAAACGATGAGCGAGGACGAATTTGCGGATTTGCTCCAACTCTTTCCCAATATCGGCGAGCAGATTTTCCGCGGTTGGATGTTCGCGTTGGATCTGCTTGAAAACTTCCGGCGCGGGTTTGTTCGGGTCGATCTTCATCGCCGCGTCGGCAAATGCGGCCTGCTCCTGTTTGAGCTGTTCCAGGCCCAGCTCGAGAATGTGCTCGGGCGAAAGATCGACAAGTTCGGTGTCGCTCAAAAATCGCTGAAATTTCTCCGGACCGAGGGCAAAATCGAGCGAAGCCTTGGGCAGCTTTTCACGTTCGAGCCAGGCGGCATAATCGCTGAGCGCGGTGGCGGCCTTGCGGTTGGCGTCCTGAAACTCGGCCCGGATGCGTTCGTCCTTTAGCTCGGCCAGGGCTTCGACGAGGTTTTTCTTGAGAAAATCCGACGCGCCGCGGGCAATCTGGATGGCGAGCTCGACATAAGGCCTGGGCAAGACCTCGGCCAGGTTGGTGCGGGCCGCGATCATGATGTTCGGCACCTGCGCTTCGATCGCGGTGATGCTGCGGACGCGGTCTTCGAGCGGCGCGAAATTGCGTTTGATGTAAACATTCACGTCCGCGGCGCGCGCGTAAACCATGGGGTTGCGCTCGAAGATCGACATCTCCTGCATCTGGAAGAGTTCCTTTTTGATCGCGGCCTGGAGAATGCGCAGGTCGATCGACTGGCGCGGACTTAGTTTGTCCGGCTCAAACTTTTTCAATCGATCGTCGAAACGGCGCAGCCGGGAGAGCTCGGCGTCGAGCGCAAGCCGGCTATAATCGCTAATCTTGCCGTCATATTCATGCATTCCCAGCGACGTGCCTTCGAGCGGCCGGGCGGCGAAATATCCCTTGATGAATTCTTCCGCCACCGCCTCGTATTCCGAATCGGGCGTTTGCGCGGCGAGGGAAGGTGGCGGCGAGAAAACGAGCGCGCCGATGCAAATCGAAAGAACGAGAGCAATTTTGCCGACGACCGAGGGCACCCGCACATGCCGCTCCGCTGGAGCTCCACTGGGCGAGCGAGCGGAGTCTATAAACGTGGCGCTCCTACCGGAGCTCCAGCGCCCGAGGCGCGACATGGTTATAGGCTCGGCGACACCCAAATGTGAGCTCTCTTGCGAGCGGTGTGTGCACATCAACCCGCTGGTAGCGCTTCTACCGGAGCTACAGCGCCCGAGGCGCGACATGTTTACAGGTCCGCGCGTCCCCGCACGTGAGCTCCCCTCGGAGCGGCATGTGCGTGTCGAACTAATGTTTGCGGCGGGGCGCCGCAAACTGCGGGCGAGGCGCCCGCGCTCCCCAGCCATTGCCAAAAATTTCCGGTAAGCGATGGTGCCGCGGTCAAATTTCACAGGATGAGACGGAACATTTTTCTCGGCGCATTGGTTTGCTTGTTGTCATTGACTGTTCTCGGTCTGCGTCTGCATCAAGCGGGCGCGGCCGAGGCGAACGACGACAACGGTTACGCGCAGATTTCCATTTTCGCAAAAGCCGTCCAGTTGATTCGTCAGGATTACGTCGACGGGAACAAAACCGCTTACCACGATCTGATCACCTCGGCGATGAAAGGGATGCTCGCCGCGCTCGACCCGCACAGTCAGTTCATGGATCCGGAGGATTTTCGCGATATGCAGGACGACACGCGCAGTCGCTTCAACGGCCTCGGCATCGAGGTGTCGATCAAAAGCGGGCTGCCCACGGTCGTCACGCCGATGGAGGATACGCCTGCGGCCAAGGCGGGCATTCTCTCCGGCGACCAGATCCTCAAGATCAACGGCGCATCCACCGAAAAAATGGACCTGCAGGACGCGGTCAATCGTTTGCGCGGCCCGGCCGGCGGCAAAGTCACGCTCACCATCCTGCGGCCGTCGACCAAGGAAGTGAAGGAATACACGCTCGAGCGGGTGGAGATCAAAGTGCAAAGCGTCAAAGGCGCGCGTCTGCTCGATCCGGAACTGACCGGGCCGTTCAAGATCGCCTATGTGCGGCTGATCCAGTTCAATGAACCGACGGCTGAGGAGCTCGCGCGCGCGCTGGACGATCTGCAAAAGCAGGGGATGCAGGCTCTGATTCTCGATCTTCGCAATAATCCCGGCGGCCTGTTGAACAGCGCGGTGGATGTTTGCGCGCAGTTTTTGCCTCCGAATACACCGGTCGTTTCCACCCAGGGTCGCGTCGCATCGCAACAGCGTGAATACACCACCCCGGCGACGGCGAAGCCGCGTCCGAATTTTCCGATGGCGGTCTTGGCGAACGAAGGCAGCGCCAGCGGCGCGGAGATTGTCTGCGGCGCGCTCAAGGATTTGCGGCGCGCCGTCATTGTTGGCGAGACGACGTTCGGAAAAGGTTCGGTGCAAAACGTCATGCAACTGCCCGACGGCTCCGCCTTGCGCTTCACGACCGCGAAGTATTACACGCCGAGCAAACAGGTCATTCACGGCAATGGCGTCGCGCCGAACATTCGCGTTCCGATGAGCGCGGAACAGGAGCGCGCGCTCTTCGCGCTGCGCAGTGGTGAGAACGCCAAACCGGAAGAGGACAAGGAGGTCATCAAAACGCGCGACCCGCAGATGCTCCGCGCCATCGACGCGCTCAAAGGCGTGATGATCTACGCCCAGCAAAACGCGCCGAAAGGTGAAGGCGTGAAAAAGTAAACAGCGCTGTCATCCCGAGCCCCGAAAGCTTTCGGGGCGAGGGACCTCGCAGCGGGTGATTGATTACGCGAGCCAGATTGTGTGTCCCGTCTGAATAGGCGAGGTCCTTCGCTTCGCTCAGGATGACTGCGCGTTGTATGATTTCCTGCTGCCAATGATTCGCGCGCTGGGACCTGGGACGAAACCGTCCTCGTGATTTTGCCCCCTTTGTCATTCCGAGCGAAGTCGAGGAATCTCTGACTGTTTTCCGCGCGACCGGCATTTAACAATGAGAGATGTCTCGATGGATTCGACTTCGTTCACCACAAGCTTCCGCTCGACATGACAATTTTGGGTTTGGAAACATCCTGTGACGAAACGGCGATCGCGATCTTGCGCGATGGCGAATTGCTGGTGAGCGAGGTCGCCTCACAAATCGCCGAGCACGAAAAATACGGCGGCGTGGTCCCGGAGGTTGCGTCGCGCAATCATCTCGTGCATGCGCCGCGCTTGCTCGAGCGCGCCGTGCACGCCGCCAAGATCGACATCTCCGAAGTGGATGGGTTCGCAGCAACGAGCGGACCGGGGTTGGCAAGCTCGTTGATGATCGGCGCCTCAATCGCCAAAGGTCTGGCCATCGGTTTCGGCAAACCTTATATGGCGATCAATCATCTCGAGGGCCATTTGCTCTCGCCTTTTTTTCCCGACGCGGAAATCAGATCAAACGTTTCGCTCATTGTTAGCGGCGGGCACACTATGTCGATCTTCGTTCGTGCCGTCGCTGATTATGAAGTGATCGGGCGCACGGTGGATGACGCCGCGGGCGAAGCGTTCGACAAAGTCGCCAAGCTGCTCGGGCTCGGTTACCCCGGCGGACCTGAGATTGAGAAGCACGCCACGGGCGGCGACCCCACTCGATTCGATCTCCCGCGCAGCATGCCTGATTCGGAAAACTTCAGCTTCAGTGGGTTGAAAACAGCCGTGCGCTATTTGCTGCCCAAAATTGCTTTCGCTGTCATCCCGAGCCGCGCCGACGGCGAGGGAGCTCACACAAACAGTTGGAGCGCGCAACCCAAAGAGCGTGCTCGGGATGACAAAGTGCTGCTGGCCGACCTGTGCGCCTCGTTCCAACAAGCGGTGATCGATGTGCTCGTGCAAAAGTCGATTGCGGCGGCACAAAAGTACGATGTCGATCTTGTCACCTTGAGCGGCGGCGTCAGCTGCAATCGCGAGTTGCGCCAACAAATGAGCGACTCATGCAAACATCACGGATTGGAATTTAAGACGGCGGAGCCATGGCTTTGCACCGATAACGCCGCAATGATCGCGTTCGCCGCGTGGTTGCGCTTACGGCATGGATTCCACTCGAGTGTGACTGAGGAAATTGATCCGAACCTCATGCTGGCGTGAACGCCTCTGGGGAGCGCAGGCTGCTAGCCTGCAGTCGCCGGCAGGTTGCCGGCGACACATAAACTCCACGCAAACTCGCTCCTGCTTTTCGGCAAGCTGCCGAAAAGAACAGGCTGGCAGCCTGTGCTCCCCGGAAGCGGGCGTCAGTATTCGCGCTCCAAAAGATAATTGGCGAGCGCGTGCAAAGCTTCGGCTTTCTCGCCGAAGATCGACAATGCATCGTGCGCTTTTCGGGTCAGCGCTCTCGCTTCAGCGCGCGACTTCTCAAGCCCGAGCACTGCGGGATATGTCGCTTTTTGCGCAGCGACATCCTTGCCGGCGCTTTTGCCGAGCTTTTCACTCGTTTGGGTGACGTCGAGAATGTCGTCGATCACTTGGAAGGCGAGTCCGAGCGCGCGGCCGAATTTCGTGATCGCGGTAAGTTTGTTCGGAGTTGCATTCGCGCTCATCGCGCCGAGACGCACCGTCGTTGTCAGGATAGCGGCGGTTTTGTTCTCGTGGATGTAACGAACTTTCGCTGCGTCGGCTCGCTTGCCTTCTGCTTCGAGATCGGCAACCTGGCCGGCGATCAGTTTTTGACTTCCGGCGGCAACGGCGACTTCGCGCAGCAAGATCGACATGCCGTAACGGCGGGTTGGTTTTGCGCGGGAAACGATTTCGAATGCAATCGTGAGCAGAGCGTCGCCGGCGAGCACAGCGATGCCGTTGCCGAAAACTTTGTGACACGTCGGGCGACCGCGCCGGAAATCGTCGTTATCCATGCTCGGGAGATCATCGTGGACGAGCGAATAGGTGTGGATGCACTCGAGCGCGCAGGCGAGCGGCAGCGCATTGTCGATCTTGCCGCCGCACGCTTCCGCCGCGGCGAGACATAAAATCGGTCGCAATCGTTTCCCGCCGGCAAACAGACTGTAGCGCATCGCCTTGTGAATCGTCTCCGGCTTGACGCTTTCCTTTGGCAAGAACCGATCGAGCGCGCGATCGATCAGCTTTTGCCGGGAGACGAGATAACGCTTCAGGTCCACGATAAAGCGCGATTGTAGCGGCGGTCTATGACCGTCGCATTATTTTTTCCCGGCACTGCCGCGCGCGATTTGATAGATCACGGGTCCAAGCGCAATTGCCAACCCAGCTCCGATCACAGCCGGCACACCGTACTCCCCATCGTAAAACGAGACTGCGATGACTCCGACCAACACGATCATTGGCAACGCCGCCAGCGCGATCACTCCGCCGCGCCCAAGCGGAATCCGAAACGCGCCGCGCAGTGCCGGCTCGCGTTTCCGCAGCTGGATGAGCGCACCAAACTCGAGAAAGAGAGCGAGCGAGTACAGCAACACATCGGCAATCACCAGTCGCCCGAACGGCACGAGGACAAAAATCGAATAGAAAACCGCCGAGATGATCACCGCGTTGCGCGGCGTGCCGCCCTTGTCGATCTTGCCGAGCGTTTTCGGTAACGGCCCATCACTGGCGAGGACGAAGGGAATCCGCGAATAGCTCAGCAACAGTGCGTTGAATAACGCGAGTGCGCTGACCATTCCGCCGAGCGCGATCCAGACCGCGATCCAGTGCATGCCGGTCGCGGCGGCGGCAATTTGCGGCCAGCCGCCTTCGGTCCAGGTCGTCCAATCAGTCGCGCCGAGCGTGGCGAGCAAAGGAAGGAAGTAGCCGAGGGTGACAAACGGCAGGGCAAAGGCCAGCGCGCGCGGGTAGTTCCGCGACGGGTCTTTCATCTCGCCCTCGACGGTCGAGGGATTGTCCCAGCCGATGTAATTCCAGAGCGCGATCGAAATTCCAACGGCGAAGCCGCCGAGGCCTTTTGCTTCTCCCGACGCAAACGGTTGCCACGGGACGTGCGCGATGCGCGGCACGCTCAAGATCGACATCGCCAAAAAGCCGAGCATGACAAACGAGCCCGCGACGATCGAAGCGCGGCCAACGCGGACAGAGCCGCGCAGGTTGATCCCGGTCGCGCCCCAGATAACCCCCAGCGAAACGAGCCATTCCCAGCGCGAATCCAGTCCAGGCACAAAAAAGCGTAGATACTGATTGAACAGCACAGGGTAAATGGCCATGTCGACGAGCGAATACATCCAGGTGAGCCAGCCGTTTTGGAACGCCCAGAACCGGCCGAAAGCGCGATCGACCCAGCGATAATAACCGCCTTCCTCCGGCAACATGCTCGCCAACTCGCCCACAATCAGTACCTCCGGCACCGACCAAATCAGCGGTACGAGCAGTAAAATGAGCAGCCCCAGTCCGGGCCCGACCTGGTGAATCAGCTCCTCGGTGGTGTACGGCCCGCCCGACGTGCAGAAAAAAAGGATGAAAACGAGGGAAAACGCCCCGACGCCACGCCGCAGTTGCTGCATGCGTTGAATTCTGTGGCTGGGGAGCGCAGGCTGCCAGCCTGCAGTCGTCGGCAGCTTGCCGACGACAATTTTCGCGGAGCGAACGCTGGATGCTGAAGGTTTTCGCCAGTTTGCCGAAAACAACAGGCTGGCAGCCTGTGCTCCCCAGACAATCAGCGGTGCGCGCGGCGCACCGTTGGGGACTTGTCGAGGCAACGCGAGGGCTCGCTCGGGTCCTAAATATTTTCCGCCGTCTCGGTCATCGCGACGGGTTTAGTCTGCATGGCGAGGAAGGCGCCGAGGAGGAGGATGACGGCGCTCCAGATTTGGGCGTGGGTGAGGCGTTCGTGAAAAATCCAGGCGGACAGCGCCATGGCGCCGACGGGACAGATGAGCTGGAGCGTTTGCGCGAGAGCGACGCCAATTTCGTGGATGGCGATGTAGTAAAGAACATGCGCGAGCGTGATACAGCTCACGGCGGAGATAATCAGGATGAGGTTCACCTGCATTCCCACCTGGAGCGGCGTGGCGATTTTACCGAAAAGCAAAGTCAGAGGGAGAAGGAGGGCCGAAGTGATGAAGCTGATGAGAGTAAAACTGCGGATCGAGCCGAGACGGGCGGAGGGCCGTTTCACAAAAATGCCGTAGAGCGCCCAGCAAAATGTGGCGGTGAAGGCGATGAGCACACCGGACCAGGCGAGATGTCGATCTTCCGCGCCGCTCCCAGCCTGGAACCAGATCACGCCGAAAGCGCCGATCAACCCGAGGATCGTTCCCACCTGGAACTGCCACTGCCGAATGACCGGGCGTTCCTCGGGGAAAAACGCCAGCGCCAGCAGTGCCGTGAAAATCACCGATGAGCGGGTAAAAATCGCGTAAACGCCGGGACCGACATAAAAGAGCGCCACGACCTGCGTGACCTGATGGACGACATTGGGAAGACAGGGGATGAGGCACGCGAGCAGAGCGCGCTTGTCGATCCGGACGCCGTCCTGCCGAAAACGCGCGAGGGCGAAGGGAATGATGGCAACGAACGCGACCAGGTAACGATAGAAATTTTGCGACCACGGCTCGTAATAACGAACGAGGTAGTATTGGAAGAGCGACGGCATCGACCAGATGGCGATGGTGGTAAAAACCGCGGCGTAACCTTTGGCAAAACTGGCCCGCCCACGCTTCGCGTCGCCGGCGTCGGGGATGTGCTTCATGTTCCTGGCCTCGCGCTGGGCCGCGTTAATTTGCTGGCTTCGCGGCGAGTAATCGCTCAAAAATCATTGCTCGGAGGAGAAATCAATGTCGAACAAACACGCCATAGCTTTGTGGATCGTCTCGAGCGTCTTGATGGTGCCATTCGGCCGCGCGGCTGGAGCGGAATCGGCATCGTACAACAACCGTGGCATGGAGCTCGCGCGCGCCAAACAGTACGATGCGGCCATTGCCGAATTCACGAAAGCCATCAAGGCGAACCCGGACCAGCCGCTCGGTTACACCAATCGCGGGAGCGCTTATCGCGATTCGGGAAGGTTGCCCGAGGCGGCGGCCGATTTCGGCAAAGCGATCGAGCTGGCGCCGAAGGATGAGCTTGCTTACCGCGAACGGGGCAACGTCCTGCGCATGCAAAACGATTTCGAGGGTGCGCTCGCCGACTTCGAACAAGCGGCCAAGCTCAAGCCGGACGATCCGGTCCTTTATCAATACCGCGGTTTTGCCTGGGTCGGGAAACAAGAGTGGGAAAAGGCAATTGCCGATTTCGATGCCGCCATTAAAAGCAAACCCGATGATCCGCAGAATTACGCGGCGCGCGCGATGGCGAAACGATCGATGCGCCGGTTCGACGAGGCGATTGCCGATTACACGACGGCGATAGAGAAGAACCCCGCCTACGAAGCGAATTATGCGCGCCGCGGTTACACTTACGCGCTGATGCAGGATTGGCAGAAAGCCATCGCCGATTATCAGCAGGCGTTGAAACTCAAGCCCGATGATTACGACACGGTGCAACGGCTGCAGTACGCGCAGAGCATGCTGGCGGCGAAAAATGCGCCGCCGCCCATGCCGACGCCGCCTGAGAAGCCGGGCCTGATCACGCCGCTCAACGTCGGGATTGCGCTGGGCCTTATCCTCGTAATTGCGGTGGCGTTACGGTTTTTCACGCGCGGAAAGGCCGAACCGACCAGCCACATCATCCGCTGATTAAGGCCGAACTTTTTTAACCGGGCGTGCGAGGCCGACTGTCTGGGGAGCGCGGGCGCCTCGCCCGCTGTGTCACGCGCCTCGCGGGACACATCCGGAAACCCTCAAGCGTCGATGGGGCTTGCGATACGCAAGGTTTTTGGCGGGGGCGCCACAAAGTGCGGGCGAGGCGCCCCGCGCTCCCTGTTCCAGCGACACTTATAGAGCAGAAATTTCTTTGACACGTATGGCGGCGACGCTACTTTGCCGGTGCTTTTTGCGGGAACGAGGCTGTCCCATGGTCGTTCAGATGCCTGCTCCGCCGTAGCCTCGGCGAAGGCGAGCAAATTTGACGCGGCTTTGGGACTTTTAGTTCTATCGCGAAGGCAAACCGGTTCGTCTCGCGCTGCGGGACGGCCAGCGCGATGACAAAGAGCGGCCCATGTAGCTCAGTTGGCAGAGCACGTCCTTGGTAAGGACGAGGTCACCGGTTCAATCCCGGTCATGGGCTCCAGTGCGAGCGCGCGACCGGATGACAGTTTGATGGAGAGACGTAGTTTAATTGAAGAAGGAGAACTCAAATGGCTAAAGAAGCATTCAAACGCGACAAACCGCATGTGAACGTCGGCACGATCGGTCACGTTGACCACGGCAAGACCACGCTCACGGCTGCGATCACCAGTGTTCTGCACAAAAAAGGCATGGCCGAGGTGCGCGCTTACGAATCGATCGATAACGCGCCCGAAGAAAAGGAGCGCGGCATCACCATCAACACCGCGCACGTGGAATATCAGAGCGACAAGCGCCACTATGCCCACGTCGATTGCCCGGGCCACGCCGACTACGTCAAGAACATGATCACCGGCGCGGCCCAGATGGATGGAGCCATCCTGGTGGTGAGCGCGGCCGACGGTCCCATGCCGCAGACGCGCGAGCACATCCTGCTCGCCCGCCAGGTCGGTGTGCCGTCGATTGTTGTCTTCCTCAACAAGGTCGACATGGTCGATGACCCCGAGCTTCTCGATCTTGTCGAGATGGAGGTGCGTGATCTTCTCACTCAATACGAATTTCCGGGCGACAAAATCCCGATCGTCAAAGGCAGCGCGCTCAAGGCGCTCAACGGCGATGCCGACGCGGAGAAGCAGGTGCTCGCGTTGGTCGAAGCGATCGATGATTACATCCCCGTGCCTGAGCGGCCGATCGATCAGCCGTTCATGATGGCGATCGAAGACGTCTTCAACATTGAAGGCCGCGGCACGGTCGCCACCGGCCGCGTCGATCGCGGCATTCTCAAGAAAATGGAGGAAGTCGAGATCGTCGGCATTCGCCCGACCGCGAAAACGGTCGCGACCGATATCGAGATGTTCCGCAAGCTTCTCGATGAAGCGCGCGCCGGCGACAACGTCGGTATTTTGTTGCGCGGTTTGAAAAAGGAAGAGGTCGAGCGCGGCCAGGTCATCGCCAAGCCCGGCTCGATCACCCCGCACAAGAAGTTCAAGGCGGAAGTTTACGTGCTGAGCAAGGAGGAAGGCGGCCGTCACACGCCGTTCTTCACCAATTACCGCCCGCAATTTTATTTCCGCACCACCGACGTGACCGGCACGGTCAAGTTGCCCGACGGCGTGGAAATGGTCATGCCCGGCGACAATATCTCCATCGAAGTGGAATTGATTACGCCCATCGCGATGGAGAAAACCATCCGGTTCGCCATCCGCGAAGGCGGCAAAACCGTCGGCGCCGGTCGCGTGAGCGATATTCTGGATTAAATTGACGCAGTCATGTCGAGCGGCAGTCGAGACACCCCGCCGTAAAACTCAACGGTAATGCTGCGGGATTCTTCGACTTCGCTCAGAATGACGAATTACATTACGCCAGTAGCTCAATTGGTAGAGTAGCGGTCTCCAAAACCGTCGGTTGGGGGTTCGAGTCCCTCCTGGCGTGTTTCTTAGATCGACAAGCCTAAGATCGACAGCGCCATGGTTTCGAAAATCAAAACCTTCTTCAATGAAGTGAAGGTCGAGTTGCAAAAAGCTTCCTGGCCCTGGGACCCGAAGGAAAAAGGCTTCCGCAAATACAAGGAGCTGTTCGATTCGACCGGGGTGGTGATCGTCTCGATGTTGCTGCTGGGCGGCTTCGTCGCGTTCTTCGATTTTGTGCTCGTGAACTTTGTCCATTTCTTTACGCGACTACACTGAGTTATGGCCCAGACCCTCGCAGCTAAAGACCAATGGTTCGTGGTGCACGTGCTCTCCGGCCAGGAAAACAAGGTCAAGGAGAACATCGAGAAACGCGTCAAGACCGAGGAAATGAGCGATCTCATTTACGAAGTGCTCGTCCCGACCGAGCGCGTGTCCGAGATCAAAAAAGGCAAGAAAAGCGAGACGACCCGCAAATTTTTCCCCGGCTACCTCATCGTCAACATGCATCTGCTCGACGAGAACAATCAGCTCGTCGGCCGCACCTGGTATTTCATCCGCGACACGCCCGGGGTGATTGGTTTTGCCGGCACCAAGGACAAACCGATCCCGATGCGTCAATCGGAAGTGGAACAGATGCTCGCGCAGATGAAGGAGCGCGAGGAGAAGGTGAAGCCGAAAGTCTCATTTGAGGTCGGCGAGAGCGTGAAGGTCGCGGATGGTCCGTTTCAAAACCAGACCGGCATCGTCGAAGAAATCGACCCCGAGCGCGGCAAACTCCGTGTCTCGGTCACGATTTTCGGCCGGGCCACGCCGGTCGAGCTGGAATACTGGCAGGTGGAACGAGGATAAATCAGAGGTCAGACGTCACACGTCAGAGGTCAGAAAACCCAACATCACGGCGTTTGTTTTTGTCATGTCGAGCGAAGTCGAGACATCTCTCACTTAAAAACAGGATCACACGATGGCTAAAGAAAAGGTTGCTGAAATCAAATTGCAGATTCCCGCTGGTCAGGCGAACCCCGCTCCGCCCGTTGGAACAGCATTGGGTCCGCGCGGCATCAACATCATGGCGTTCTGCAAGGAGTTTAACGCCGCCACGCAGAAGCAAGCCGGCGACATTCTCCCGGTCGTGATCACGGTCTACAAAGATAAAAGCTTCACCTTCATCACCAAAAGTCCGCCCGCCGCCGTCCTGTTGAAGAAAGCGGCCAATATCGCCGCCGGCTCCAAAGAGCCGAACAAGACCAAGGTCGGCAAAGTGTCGCGCAAACAGGTCATGGACATCGTCAACACCAAGCGCAAAGACCTCAACGCCCGCGACGAGGAAGCCGCCTTCAAAATCATCGCCGGCACCGCCCGCCAAATGGGCCTCGAGATTGTCGATTAAGATCGACAATCGCCCGGGATTAGCGCGGATTGCACAGACTCCGAGGTGGGCCCCCCGAACGCTTTCGGGGCCGGTTTTGCCGTCCTGGCCAAAAACGAACCGTCTCAAAATGACTTGGCAACGAAGCGGACGGACATGTAAAAGCGCGACATGAAAACCGCAGCGGCCGTATTCTCGATCTGCGCGGTTACATTCGTGTTTAGTGATTCGGGTTTTGCCAAAAATCGGTCTCCGAAAAAACATCAACCGGACCAACGAGCGCAGCAGGCGCCGCCGCCCCCGCCGGTCGGATCGCGCGCTCCTTCAGCGGAACTCGGTGATTTCTTTGCTGCCTATCTCGACAGAATTTTAGCGCCGCTGGATCAACAAATTCCACTGCCCCGTAACAATGTCACGCAGTTACGCGAGTCGTTCGCAGATCGCTCGTCGAAATGCCCACCAAACGAGAAGCCAGCGTACGAAGCCGCCGTTCGAGTCTGTAACGCCGTCTGGCAGGCGATGGACGAGCGCGAGAAGGCGGTCGCGAGCTTGCAAGGATCGGCTGCGGTGCATGGCGCATCCGATCTTGGCGCTCACCGGAAGGATAACCCGTCATCGCTTGAATATGAACGCGAGCGTCACGAGGAACGAAACCGCAAGCATGAAGCAGCACAAAATGATGCCTTTCTCATCACCCAGCTCAAGACCAACTGGACGCAACGAACAATTCAATTGCGTCAGACGATCAACCAAGTTTACGCGCGTGAGCGTGAAGCCGAACGACCGGTGCAGCAAACAGCCGGCACCGCCCCGGCTGCTTCTGCAAACACGATCACACTGGACAAGCCAATTCAGGTGAAGATCAAATACGGAACTGCAACCATCCCGGCCGGAACAACCGTGACCGTTGTCAGTCGCGATGCGAATGGCGTTGTTGTCGATTACGCCGGCGAACAAGTGCGGTTGCCGCCATAATCTGGTCTCCTCCGCCCGCGACGAGGAAGCCGCCTTCAAAATCATCGCCGGCACCGCCCGCCAAATGGGCCTCGAGATTGTCGATTAAGATCGACAATCCGCGCGTGGCAATCGTCTCCGTCCGGGGCACCCGTCTTGCTAAAACCGCTTGCGTCTTATGCCTCGGCAACGGCCGCAAATAACCGGTCCCCTGCAGTCGACTGCTCTTCACATCGAAGTCAAAGACGAGGCCATACGGACGCGGCCCCGCACCGTTTTACTGCTGGAAGATCGCGCTGATTTCCGCAGCGTCCTTCGTGAGTACCTCGTCGGGTGCTCCTATCAGGTGACCCCAGTCCGCAGCGGCGTCGAGGGTCTGCGCGCCATTATGAAGCGGCCCTTCGACTTGATCATTTGCGATATGATGATGCCGCGCATGGGAGGCGAGATGTTTTATTGGGCGGTGACGCGGGCGCGGCCAGGTGCCCGTCAACGCTTCATTTTTTTCACCGGCCACAAGCAAAATCCAGCGATCGAGTTTTTCTTTCGACGCGTGAACGCGACGGTGCTCTACAAGCCCTTCAAGCTGGCCGCCCTCGATTCCGCCATCCGCGAGGTGTCTCGCAAGCTGGCGGACGGACGCGCTTCGCTTTTGCCCCGGGCTCCAGCAGATGGACCTCGCGATTGTTGATTAAAGATCGACAATCAGATTACGGCGTGTTTGGCACTTCGCTCGCGTCGTTCAGATATTCCCAGCGTTGCAGTGAAATTGGGACGTTGCCGTTTTTCCAAACGAAATCGTGGAAGGCGCGCAGGTTGAACCTGTTTCCCTGCTGGAGGCGCGCGTCGGCCAGAAGCTTTACGACCTGGAGTTTGCCGATCTGATAAGAGATGGCGAAGCCCGGGTTGGTGGCGAAGGCAATTGCCTCCTGGCGCGCCGTCCCGGCGTCCATCGGCACCTTTTCCTGCAGATATTTCGCGCCTTGCTCGAGGGTGAATTCGCCGAGCGCGAGTTTCACGTCCACGGCCACGCGCAGCGCGCGCAAGCGCATGAAATTGTAAATGATCTCGCGCGTGCGCGGGCTGTCGTCGAACAGCCCGGATTGCAACATCATTTCCTCAGCGTAAAACCCGATCCCTTCGTTCGCAGTCGAAGCATAGTAGCGCCGCCGAATCGGGTCCTCGTGTTTCCAGGAGAGACAAAGTTGAAAGTAATGACCGGGCACGCCTTCGTGGACGCAAATCGGGCGTGAATCCATGGCCGTGGCGCGCCAGAAGTAGCCGAGATTGCCTGAAGGTTCGGTGACGTAGCGGACGCAATTATCTTTCAATCGCGACGGCGAGGTGAAATCGTCCATCTCACTGAAGCCCTGCAGCGCGCGCAAATACGGCGGCATTTCGCGTAACGCGTAATGTTGCACCCAGTCCGGCACGCTCAGCAGCTCATGCTCCTCGAGGAATTTTCGGACGGCCAACTCTTTTGCTGCCGCGTCCTTGACCCAGCTCGGGATGTCTTTGGCCAGTTCGAGCGAAGGCACATCGGCGTTGCGGTTTTTCTCGAACGTCTCGAACGCGACGGCGCGATTCCATTCCTGGTTGCCCATGGCGAGAAGTTCTTCCGGCGAATAGGGCAGGAACCCGACGTTCCTGGTGAAGAAAATGTAAGCGTCCCGGCCAAGTGCTGTCTGTGGCGGCAGCGAGGGCAATTTGTCGCGTAACTGCTGCCGAAATTTTTCCAGCGCGTCCGCCGCGCGATCGGTCGCGCCATAGAGCTGCTGTTCGTTGAGCGTTGTCGATCTTGTCAATGCCACCGCCATCTCGTGCAAATGCACGCGTATGTTTTCGAGCGCTTGCGCGGCGACGTTGGCAAACGGCTCCGGCGGGTTGGTCAGGTTTTCCGCCGCCTGCTGCAGGATCGCGGGAATGTTTTCGATTCGCGTCAGAATCTCGCGCGATTGCTCGGCGTTGTATGGCCCCGGCACCGTCAACGCTTCGGCGATTGGGGTGAGCGTTTGCTCGATGTAAAAGTTCGGGTCGCGTTTCCAGCGCGGGTTGATGTCCAACTCCCAACGCACGCGCGCGAGCGCTGATCCCATCAGCCGGTAATCGACCTGCTGCGAAATTGCCCACGCGCTGGGATCGATTTTCTTCCAGCGCGCCTCAAATTGCGCGAGTTCTTTTCGCTGATTGTCGATCTTCGCGCGCGACCAATCGCGGAGACCGCCCCGCCGCTCCAACCGGGTCACGTCATCGCCAGTGAACGGCGCGTAGGTGGCGCGCCACGCCCAGAAATCGTCCGCCAGCTTTTGCAACGCATCTGTTTGGCCGGTCGCGCACGGCGACACTGCCAGACAGGCGAGCAGCGCGAAGGTCGTCAGCAACTTGCGCCCCAAGGAGCGGCGCTCTCCAGAGCGCCGTCTACATAAACGGCGGCTTGGAAGCCGCCGCTCCTTGATGGCAAATCGACAATTCATCACCGCAACGGCAACTGGATCGCGCTCGGGTGTTGCGCGTCATGATAGATCTGGACGTGACAGGTGCGCGCGTCTTTCGCTGTCTCCGAAGCGACATCGCCGCCGGAGCAATAATTCTTCTGCCAAGCGATGGAATTGACTGCGGTGACGATGAGGCGGAGCCGACTGCCTTTCATCAGGCGCCGCGCGACGAACAACCCCGGATTGAAATCGCATTTCACGATCTCGCCCGGTTTGACGAGCTTGGCCTGGCGGAGCGATTCGCGATAGCGCAGCCGGCGCACGTCGTTCCAAAGCGCAATGCTCGTGCCGTCCGGTTGGATCTCGTAAAGGTCGCACTCAAGATCGACATCCGGCGTGTCGATCGAGACCCAGAGCGTGACGGCCGGACAACCGACCAGCGGTGTCTCGTTGGGCAACGGATCGGTGTGATAAACCAAGCCGTCGTTGCCGATGCTCAGAGCAAAGGTTTGATCCAGTCCTCCCGTCTTCTCTTTCGGCTCGATTCCTTCAACAAATTCGCCCCGGCGCGTGTCGAGCGGGTCGTAAACGAATTTGTCCACGCCTTCCCCGTGTTGCCCCGCAGAACGCGACGAAGGCGTCGCGTCCCCAAGGAGGCCCGAACGAAAGACGCCGTTGGCCTCGCCATCCTTTGAGTTGAGATAAAATGTTTTTGGATTGGCGATGAGCGCGGCGAAATCGTCGGCGTATTTCCATTCGCCATTGGCGCCGCTATTGCCCGGCGCGAGCACATAATAGGCGACCTGGTTTTTGAGAAAGTCCGGTTTCGCTCCGCCCTTCATCGTCCAGTCGTACCATTGCCGGTGCAGATCGTTAAGATCGACAATCGCGCCGGGACCGAGTTTGACGCCGCCGACATCATCGGTGGGGGTGCGCGTGCCGGCGTGGTCCCACGGGCCGATAATGAGAAAATGTTTCGCCCGCGCGTCGGGCGAAGCGTTTGCCATGTGGTCGCGGTAAAACGTGAGCGCGCCGAGCTCGTCGCCATCGTATTGCCCGGTGATCGTCAGGATCGGCAGACTCAGTTTCTTGTATTGCTCGGTCGATGGGACCATCGCGTCGTAATAAGCGTCGGCGGTGGGATGTTTCAGGATGCGGAGGAAATTCGGGGAAGGATTTCCGATAAACGAGCCGAGGTCCTTGAAAGCGACATGTTGTTTGTAAGCTTCGAGAAATTTCGTGCGCCAAAATTTCGTGTCGCCGAAGAGATTTACCTGGCCGGCTTTGCCGCTGGTGTAGGTGAACCATTGGACGTCGTAAGTCTCGCCGACATTGAGGTAGGATGGGTAATCGAGCGGGGGATGCGCGGCCGCGGCCGGGACGATCGTGGCGAGATGCGGCGGAAATTCTTTCGCCGTTGCCCATTGGTCAAAGCCCGCGTAGGAGCCGCCCCACATTGCTACTTTTCCATCACAAAATGGCTGCTTGGCCAGCCATTCGACGACGTCGTGGCCGTCGCGCGGCTCCTGCGCGAACGGCTCGAATTCGCCGCCGGAATTTCCGCGCCCGCGAACATCGACCAGCGCAAAAGTGTAGCCGTGCGACGCGAAATAAGCCGCGCGCGGGTGATAAGTGTCGGAAATATACGGCGTGAGCGTGAAGATGACGGGTGTTTTTGTAGAGGCGGCTGTGTCAGCCGCCTGGAGGTTTGACGCCTTTGGCAGATATAACGTCGCGTTCAGCTCGGCCTTGTCGCGCATCGGAATCTTGACGCCCCAGCGCAGATCGTAATTCGGTGGTGGCGGAGGAGGGGATTGCTTCGGTTCGGGTGAGGGCGGCGGCGTTTGCGCGAGCGCAGTGAGTGAAACCGAAAAAGCAGCAGCGAAGATCGACAACTTCATGTGAGACTTGATTCAACCTGACCGGTGCTACGGAAACAAGGCTCTTCCTGATTCCTATAATCTTCGCTGGCTGTCATTCTGAGCGCAGCGAAGAATCTCTGATCATCCTTCTGGTCAGCGAAAACAATAGACAGAGATGTTTCGCTCCGCTCAACATGACAGCATGAAAGCGGTCTCTCGTGTTCTTTTCGTGTTTTGGTGTCTCGGATTCGCGGCCTATGCCGCCGACCAAACCATCGTGCTTAAGGCCGCGCGGCTGTTTGACGGAAAAGCAAACACGCTCGTGCAAAACGGCGTTGTCATCGTGCAGGGTGACAAGATTGTCGATGTTGGTGCGAATCTGCCGGCGCCGGAGGGCGCGCAAGTAATCGATCTCGGTGACTCGACCCTCTCGCCGGGCTTCATGGACGCACACACTCACATCACTCTCGATTTCACGGATTTCAATAAACGGCGCATGGAGGAACTTTCGCTCAATGTCGCGGAGCAAACATTGCGGGCGACCACCTATGCCCGCGCCACAGTCGAGGCGGGGTTCACGACGGTGCGCGATGTCGGCAGCCGTTTTGTCGCCAGCCATGAGTTTGTCGATGTTGCACTGCGCAACGCGATCAATCAGGGACTGATCGTCGGGCCGCGCATGCTCGTCGCTACCCACGGCATCGGTGCGACCGGCGGGCATTTTGATCCGACCAGCGGATTTCGGGATTTGCTTTTCGGCGCCGAACCAGGTTACACGGACGGAATCGCAGATGGGCCGGACGAAATTCGGAAAGCCGTCCGCTTCGAAGTGAAGAACGGCGCCGACGTGATCAAGGCGGCGGTGTCAGGCGGGGTATTTTCGCTGGCTGACGAAGTCGACACCCCGCAGTTCACGCCCGCGGAAATGGCCGCGCTGGTCGATGAATCGCACCGGTTGCGCAAGAAACTTGCCGTCCATTGTCACGGCGACACTGCGGCGCGCGATGCGATCAATGCCGGGGTCGATTCGATCGAGCACGGCTCGTTCATGAAACCGGACACGCTCCGTTTGATGAAAAGCAAAGGCACCTATCTCGCGCCGACTTTGATGGCGGTCGAATTCATCATGGGCAAGATCGACACTTACCCGCCCGCGATTCAGGCCAAAGCCCGTGCCGCCGCCGCCGCGCGCTCGGATATGTTCCGCAACGCCGTCAAACTGGGAGTGAAAATCGCCTTCGGCACCGACGCCGCCGTTTTTCCGCACGGCCAAAACGCGAAGGAATTCAAATTAATGGTCGATCTCGGTATGCCGCCCATCGAAGCACTCAAAAGCGCAACCTCCGTCGATGCCGACTTGTTAGGCGTCGCCCCAAAAACCGGCACGCTCGAAAAAGGCAAACTCGCCGACGTGATCGCCATACCCGGCGATCCCACTCAAGACATCACCGCGACGGAGCGCGTCTCCTTCGTGATGAAAGACGGCAAAATCATTCGCCACGGTCCGGCGACAACGCCGACCCACGCAGAGTCGACGGCAGATCTGCCGATGCCTGCGGACTAAACCGCGGTTCCTATCTGGCGCTGACGACTGCGACCAATGCGCTGGTGTCGCTGGCGCGGCCGATGTAGTAGAGAGCAACGCCGCCGGCGCCGTAAACGGGATAAAAGGTGTAGGGTTGGCCCTCGATGAAGACGGGGTTGTCCCAATCGATCCGGGTTGGTCGGCCGACGGCGTAGGACGTCACGGCGACTGAATCGCTGAAGTTCAATCGACGGTCGCGCATGTCGCCGCGGGCGTCGTAGGGTGTGAAGCGGAAGTTGCGCACTTCGTTGCGTGGATACCAATCGTTGGCGAGGGCCTCGGCTTCGCTAATCAGGGGAAGCGTGCGACTGACTTCGGTGCGGGTGGCAAATTGATCGACGAAGACGGGTTGGATGTGGTCTTCGCCGGCAGAGCGATAGGAATTAAAGACGATCTCGTAATCGAGTCCGCCCCACTGGCTGAGATTGATCGGCTGGCCATAAGCGACATTGAAGACGTGAACGCTTGGGCCGTGCGTCATCGCGAATGGCTCCTGGCCGGCGGGCGCGGGAGCAGTTGTCGATCTTTCGGCGACAGCGGCTTCTTCCTTGGATGCGACAGTGGAGCGCCGGAGCGAGGCGATCAGCGAATCGCTTGCGCCCTGGGACTTGAGAGTCGTCTCCTGCTGAGAACTCAAGGTGGCTGCCAGTTTGCGGCGGGAAACTTCGTTTTGAATGGCGTTCTCCTTTTCGCCGGCGCGGACCATGAGGGAAAGCTCTTTGAAATCGACCGGGCGCGCGCCGGCAATGGGGGCGGCGAGGAGGAGGGCGAGGATGATTGATAGGCTATAACGAGTGGGGCTTGTCATAGCGAGTGGTTTTATCAGAGGTTTTTCCGTTTTGGCAATCGTAAAAGCTGGCTTGCGCCTCTAGGAGCGGCGCTCTCCCGAGCGCACGCTTAATTTAAACGGCGGCTGCCCAAGCCGCCGCTCCTCGAGGCGCGGATTGACAACGAAGGCGCGACCGCTATTGTGCGCGCTCCACTTCATCCGCAGGAGAGCAAAACGCTCGTTTGAACTGCTCGAACCATGCAACGAAATCGAAGCAAAAGATATCGCGCAGCCGCCGAACAGGTGGATCGCACCAAGTCGTACTCGCTCAATGACGCGGTCGCGACGTTAAAGAAATTTCCGCCGACGAAGTTCGATCAGACGGTGACTTTGTCCTGCCGGCTGGGAGTCGATCCGAAACAATCCGACCAGATGGTGCGCGGGACCTGTCCGTTGCCCCACGGCAGCGGAAAACAGGTGCGAGTGCTGGTGTTTGCCGAAGGCGAAGCGGCCAAGGCGGCGAAAAACGCGGGGGCGGAACATGTCGGGTTCAAGGACTTGATTGAGAAGGTGCAGGAGGGCTTCCAGGATTTTGATGTGGCGGTAGCGACCCCGGCGGCCATGGCCGAGGTGCGTAAGCTGGGAAAAGTGCTCGGCCCGCGCGGATTGATGCCAAACCCGAAGACCGGCACGGTCACGGACGACACGGCCAAAGCCGTTGAGGAAGTCAAAGCGGGACGAGTCGAATTCAAACTGGACAAGAATGGCAATGTCGCGGTGCCAGTGGGAAAATTTTCCTTTCAAGAACAGGCGTTGGTGGAAAACGGAAACGCGGTGATCGAAGCATTGGTCCGGGCCCGGCCCGCCACGGCCAAGGGCCGCTACCTTGAAGCGCTCACGATTAGTGCGACAATGTCGCCCGGCGTGCGCGTGGACCCGGCGCCCTACCTGAGCGTCTAGCTGCGCAAGATCGACATCCACTCATGAGACCTGAAAAAACCAGCATCGTTTCTGATATCGCAGAGAAGCTGAACAGCTCGCCCTTTGTGCTCGTCACCGATTACCAGCGCATGAAAGTGAACGATTTCGGCGAACTGCGGAACCGCCTCGCATCCGCGGGTGCCGAGATGCATGTGGTAAAAAATAATTTCCTTAAGCGGGCGATGGCGGATTCGGGTTTGCCCGAAGTCGAGGAAGAGCTGGTTGGCCAGACGGCGGTCATCACCGGCGAGAAAGATGTAGCTCCCATTGCCAAGATTCTAAAGACGTTCGCGAGTGAATTTAAACTGGCCGCTCTCAAAATCGGATTTGTCGATCGGGCGGTGCTGTCGCGCGGCGAACTGGAGCAGCTGGCCGACCTGCCGCCGCGCGAGGTTTTACAGGCGCAATTGCTCGGATTGCTTTTATCGCCAGCAACGAAGTTGGTGCGGTTATTGAATGAACCGGCTTCAGCGTTGGCGCGTTTGCTCAAAGCAAAGGCTGAGAAAGAACCAAAACCAGCGGAGGCGAGCGCATGATGAATTTGTAGCCACGTCGCTGTGCGATGTCTAACGGCCGATAGGGCCGGGGCTACAGCAAACAACGACCGGATCGGCAGCTGTCGATCTTAAATCTCCGAAGGCTTTCGGAGGCGGCGAACCGAGGAAAACAAAAATGGCAGATACAGCGAAAATCGTGGAGCAACTCAGCGGGTTGACCGTGCTGGAGATTGCTGGGTTGGTAAAAGAACTGGAAGAGAAATGGGGCGTGAGCGCGGCTGCACCGGTAGCGATGGCACCGGCAGCAGGCGGCGCGGCTGCAGGCGGCGGGGCGACAGCTCCGGCAGCCGAGGAAAAAGCAACCTTTGACGTCATCCTGAAAGAGATGGGCGCGAACAAGATTGGCGTGATCAAGGAAGTTCGCGGCGCTGTTCCGGGACTTGGCCTGGCTGAAGCAAAGGCGTTGGTGGAAGGCGCTCCCAAAACCATCAAAGAAGGTGTGACAAAAGCCGAAGCCGAAGAGATCAAAAAGAAGGTCGAAGCGGCCGGGGCAAAGGTCGAGATCAAGTAGTAAGGATTTTGTAGCCACGGCGCTCTGTCGCCGTGCAGAACGCCACTGACTGGCGCCCCGACTGAGCGGGGCGGCTACAGAAATCCCCTTGCGCTGCAAAAATTTTCGGTTAGCGTCGACCTCTGTTAGAAGAAGGCAGGTTTATTTTTAGCCGGCATTCGAGGGCAAAGGAAGCAACTGGCAACAGAACGGCGGCCAATTTGACAGGCTACTGTTTTGCTGCCATTTTTGCGCCCTTCGCCCGTCCTTGAGCCGGTAAACATTCAGCCGTCTCAGCCGCTAGAAATTGTGGCTGAGGTGGCTTCATAACCCCAGATGCAGTGACTATGTCGGAACGAAATTTGGAGCGTATTTATTTCGGCACAATTAAAGAAAGCATTGAGCCGCCGAATTTGATCGAGGTTCAACTCAATTCCTATGTCGATTTTCTGCAAAAGGACGTTCCTTTGGCCAAGCGCAAGAACCAGGGTCTGCAGGCGGTTTTCAAGGAAGTTTTCCCCATTGAGAGCTACGACGAGAAAGCCGTCCTGGATTTCAGCCACTACGAGATCGGGGAACCGAAACTGAGCGCGCTCGAGGCGCAACGCGAAGGGCAGACTTACAGTGCGCCGCTGCACGTGACGTTCCAGTTGCGCGAGGAGAAAGGCACGAAGGAGGAAAAAGTTTACATGGGCGAGATCCCGCTCATGACCCCGCAGGGCACGTTTGTGATCAACGGCGCAGAGCGCGTGGTGGTGAGCCAGTTGCATCGCTCCCCGGGGATCGCGTTTGAATCGACCATTCACCTCAACGGGAAGGTCCTCTACAGCTTCCGCATCATTCCCGATCGCGGCTCCTGGATCGAAGTGCAGTTCGACACTGCCGACCTGCTTTATATTTATCTCGACCGGCGCAAGCGGCGTCGGAAATTCCTCGCCACGACTTTTCTCCGCGCCTTGGGATATGGTTCGGATGAAGAGGTCATCAAACTTTTCTACAACATTGAGACGCTTAAGCTGAGCGAGAAGCTCGATGAAGAGAAGCTTGCGACCAAGGTCCTGACGGCCGAAATCCGCGATGGCGAGGTCACCGTGGCCCGCGCCTTTGAGCCCCTTACGCTCGCGACCGTGCGGCAGATCATGGGACTAAAGATTCGCGAGGTGAAGGTGATCGACATCTCGCATGACGACACGGTCGTGAAGGCGTTGCGCAAGGATCCCGCGCACGATCAGGAGGAAGCGCTCAAGGACATTTATCGACGGCTGCGCCCCGGCGACCCGCCCACGGTCGCGAACGCGCGGGCGCTTTTGAAACGGCTCTTTTTCGATCCGAAGAAGTACGACCTCGGCCGCGTCGGCCGTTACAAAATCAACCAAAAGCTCGGGATCGATGTCGATCTTAACGAGCGGATTTTGACCGACAAAGATTTCATCGCGGCCATCAAGTATCTGATCAACCTGCGCCGCGGCGAAGGCACGCTGGACGACATCGACCACCTTGGCAGCCGCCGCGTCCGCACCGTCGGCGAACTGCTCGCCAATCAGTGCCGGGTCGGGCTCGCCCGCACCGAGCGTCTGGTCAAGGAGCGGATGACTTTGTTCGACATCAATGTCGATGGGATGACGCCGCAAAAGCTGATCAATCCCAAAGCGCTCAGCGCGGTCATCCGCGATTTCTTCGGTCGATCGCAACTTTCCCAATTCATGGACCAGACGAATCCGCTGGCGGAATTGACCCACAAGCGGCGTTTGTCTGCCCTTGGTCCAGGAGGTCTGTCGCGCGATCGCGCCGGATTCGAAGTGCGCGACGTGCATCCGTCGCATTACGGCCGGATTTGTCCGATTGAAACGCCGGAAGGCCCAAACATCGGGTTGATCAGCTCGATGAGCACTTTTGCGCGCATCAACGAGTTTGGCTTTATCGAGACGCCTTACCGCAAAGTCGAAAACGGCCGGGTGACCGATCAGATCGAATATCTTACCGGCGATCGGGAAGAGAACTTCCTCGTCGCCCAGGCCAACGCGCCGATCGACGGGCGCGGCCATTTCACGGGCGAAAAAGTTTCAGTCCGTTATCGGGGCGATTTTCTGGAGGTGGACCCTTCGAAAGTCCACTACATGGACGTGTCGCCGAAACAACTCGTGTCGGTGGCGGCGGGTTTAATTCCCTTCCTCGAGCATGACGATGCGAACCGCGCTTTGATGGGTTCGAACATGCAGCGCCAGGGCGTGCCGCTGATCGTTTCCGAAGCGCCGTTCGTGGGCACCGGTCTGGAAGCAAAGGTCGCGCGCGACTCACACGCTGTCGTGCTGGCGATTGAAAGCGGCAAAGTGGCTTCGGTCACGGCCGATCAGATCGTGGTGACGAAGGATGGCCATTTGCCCGAAGGCAAAAGAAAACTCAAGAGCGACCCCGAGGAAGGGATTCACGTTTATGAGCTGCGCAAATTCATGCGCTCGAACGCGGGCACGTGCGTGAACCAGAAGCCGATCGTGCACAAAGGCCAGCACGTGAAGAAAGGCCAGATCATTGCCGACGGCCCGAACACCGAGCACGGCGAGCTGGCACTGGGCCGCAATGTGCTCGTCGCGTTCATGCCGTGGCACGGTTACAACTTCGAAGACGCGATCATGATCTCGGAAAAGGTCGTGAAGGAGGACATTTACACCTCCATTCACATCGATGAGTTCGAGATCGGCGCCCGCGACACCAAGCTCGGGCCGGAAGAAATCACACGCGACATTCCCAACGTGAGCGAGGAGGCTTTGCGCAATCTCGGCCCGGACGGCGTGGTGCGTGTCGGCGCGGAAGTGAAGCCCGGCGACATCCTCGTCGGCAAAATTACTCCTAAAAGCGAGACTGAACTCGCGCCCGAGGAACGCTTGCTGCGCGCGATCTTTGGGGAAAAGGCGGCCGACGTGAAGGACACGTCGCTGACCGTGCCGTCCGGCACTTACGGAATTGTGATGGACGTGAAGGTGTCTTCCCGGCGCGAAGTGTCACGCGAAAAACTCACCCCGGCAGAAACGAAGAAGCAACTCAAAGCCATCGCCGAAGATCATCGTCGCAAGAAAGAAGAATTGACCGAGCAGCTCACCGACTCGCTCTCGAACATCTTACTCGGCGAAAAGATCCCGCTCGACGTGGTCAACGCTGTGACCGGCGAGATCATCATTCCAGCGAACCGCAAGATCACGAAAACGCTCTTGCGCAAACTGGCAAACGTTCACGACCACATCGAGATCGACCCCAGTCCCATTCGCAACAAAATCCGTGAGATCATCGGCTCCTACGAACACAAATTCGCCGAGCTGGAACTGGAACGTGAACGCTCGATGGACCGCGTGGAAAGCGGCGACGACATCGATCCGGGCATTATCAAGCAGGTCAAAGTTTACATCGCCAGCAAACGCAAGCTGAGCGTCGGCGATAAAATGGCCGGACGACACGGCAACAAGGGCGTGGTCGCCCGCATCGTGGCCGAGGAAGACATGCCGTTCCTCGCCGATGGCACACCGGTCGAAATCGTGTTGAACCCGCTCGGCGTCCCGAGCCGCATGAACGTCGGCCAGGTCCTGGAAACCCATCTCGGTGTCGCCGCCAAGGCGCTTGGGTTCAAGGTCGCAACGCCGGTCTTCGATGGAATCAAGGAAGAAAAGATTCGCAGCTACTTGAAAGATTCGCACAAGAAAGAGGGCTTCGGTTGGGTGCAGGAGAATGGCAAGGCGCGGTTGTTCGACGGTCGCACCGGCGACGCGTTCGATCAGGAAGTGGTGGTCGGTTACATCTACATGATGAAACTGGGCCACCTCGTCGCCGACAAAATCCACGCGCGCGCGGTCGGGCCCTACTCTTTGGTCACGCAGCAGCCCCTCGGCGGTAAAGCGCAGTATGGCGGCCAGCGTTTTGGTGAAATGGAAGTCTGGGCGCTGGAAGCTTACGGCGCCGCTTACACTTTGCAGGAATTGCTCACCGTTAAATCTGACGACGTCCAGGGCCGCACTCGCATCTACGAATCGATCGTCAAAGGGGACAACTCGCTCGAAGCCGGCACTCCGGAGTCGTTCAACGTGCTGATCAAAGAAATGCAGAGTCTCGGTCTCGACGTGAAAGTGGGCGGCCAGGCGCCGCAGAGCGTGTTTGAGACGGTCGGCGGATAAATTTGCAAGATCGACATCTACATCTGGAGAAGTAATGAACGAACATTCCTGGCGTGAGTTGGTGGGCGAAGAACGGCCCGTTGGTTTCGATCAGGTCGCGATCGGGGTCGCTTCCAGCGATACGATGCGTTCCTGGAGCAAGGGCGAAGTCAAAAATCCCGAGACGATCAATTATCGCACCTTCAAGCCGGAGAAAGGCGGCCTTTTTTGCGAGCGCATTTTCGGTCCCACTCGCGACTGGGAATGTTCCTGCGGAAAATACAAACGCATCAAACACAAAGGGGTGATCTGCGACCGTTGCGGGGTGGAGGTCACTCTCGCCCGGGTGCGGCGCGACCGCATGGGCCACATCGAGCTGGCCGTGCCGGTATCGCACATCTGGTTTTACAAGTGCATGCCTTCGCGCCTTGGCCTCATGCTCGACATGAGCGCGCGCCAGCTCGAGCGCGTCATCTATTATGAGGACTACATCGTCATTGATCCGGGCAAGACCCCGCTCCAGAAGACGCAGCTCCTCAACGAAGTCGAGTACCGCGAGGCGCAGGAGCAATATGGCGACGGCTTCGTGGCCGGGATGGGCGCGGAAGCGGTCAAGAAACTGTTGTCCGAGATCGACCTGCACAAGCTCAACAAGGAACTGGAGCAGGCGATGGGTGCGACCAAGAGCAAACAGATTCGCAAGAAACTCGCCAAACGCCTCAAGCTCGTCCAAGGCTTCCAAAATTCGCACGCCCGGCCCGAGTGGATGATCCTCGACGTGCTGCCGGTGATTCCGCCCGATTTGCGACCGCTCGTTCCGCTCGAAGGCGGACGCTTCGCCACGAGCGACCTGAACGATCTTTATCGCCGCGTCATCAACCGCAACAACCGTCTCAAGAATTTACTTCAGCTCAAGACGCCCGACGTGATCATTCGCAATGAGAAGCGCATGTTGCAGGAGGCCGTCGACGCCTTGTTCGACAATGGCCGGCACGGACGCGCCGTCACCGGCGCGGGCAATCGCCCCCTCAAGTCGCTCAGCGACATGCTCAAGGGCAAGGGCGGCCGGTTCCGTCAGAATTTGCTCGGCAAACGGGTCGATTATTCAGGGCGTTCCGTCATCGTGATCGGGCCGGAGCTGAAACTGCATCAGTGCGGTTTGCCCAAGAAAATGGCGCTGGTTTTGTTCGAGCCGTTCATCATCCGGCGACTGAAAGACCTTGGCTACGTGCACACGGTGCGCAGTGCGAAGAAAATGATCGAGCGCCAGACGGCCGAAGTATGGGACATCCTCGACGAAGTCACGCGCGGACATCCGGTGTTGCTCAACCGCGCGCCGACCTTGCATCGATTGTCGATCCAGGCTTTCGAGCCGCAGTTAATCGAAGGCGAAGCGATCCGCATTCATCCGCTCGTCTGCACCGCCTATAACGCCGACTTTGACGGCGACCAGATGGCGGTGCACGTGCCGCTTTCGGTCGAAGCGCAGCTGGAAGCGCGCATGCTCATGCTTGCGCCCAACAATATTTTCTCGCCGTCCAGCGGCAAACCGATCACCACCCCGTCACAGGACATCACGCTCGGTTGCTATTACATGACGCAAAATCCGCGGCGCGCCCCAGCCGGCGCCGGCGACGGCAACGGCCGGCTGCCGCTCTTTGCCGACGCCATTGAGATCGAATTTGCCATGGCCGAGGGAAGCATTCGCACCCATGACCGTATTCGACTCAAGAACCCGGATTACGGCCACGTAACAATTTACGGCAACCCGGAAGCCAAAACGATCGAGACAACCGCTGGTCGCGTCGTTTTTAATCAGATTTGGCCGAAACAACTCGGCTTCTTCAACAAGCCGGCCGGCAAAAAACAGCTCAGCGACATTATCTGGCGCTGTTATCAAATCGCGGGACCGGCTGAGACCGTTGCCACGCTCGACAAGTTGAAAGAGCTTGGCTTCACCGAAGCGACCAAGGCGGGCGTCTCCATCGGGATTTCCGACATGATCATTCCGAAGGAGAAAGAGACCGAGTTGGAGAACGCCTATAAACAAATCCGCCAGGTGGAACAGCAATATCGCAAGGGCATCATCACCGATGGCGAGCGTTACAATAAAATCATCGACATCTGGACCCATGCCGGCGACGAAATTTCCAGCGTCATGTTCCGCACCCTCGAGCACAACGAGGGTCGCAAGGAGCTCAACCCGGTTTATCTGATGGTCGATTCCGGCGCGCGCGGCAACCGCCAGCAGGTGCGTCAGCTCGCCGGTATGCGCGGATTGATGGCCAAACCGAGCGGTGAAATCATCGAGCGACCGATCACTTCCAACTTCCGCGAAGGCCTGACTGTGCTCGAATACTTCATCTCCACGCACGGCGCGCGCAAAGGTCTTGCCGATACCGCGCTCAAAACCGCGGACTCCGGATATCTCACGCGCAAGCTCGTCGATGCCGCCCAGGATGTGATCATCAAGGCGGACGACTGCGGGACGGTCAACGGCATCGTCGTGCGCTCCATTTACGAGGGCGACGAGGAAGTTGTCGATCTTGGCCAGCGCATCATCGGGCGGGTGAGCTGCGAAACCATCGTAGACCCGGTCGACAAAAAGAAAAAAATCGTCAAGGCCAACCAGTACATCGACGAGAAGATCGCCGCCGACCTGCAACGCATCGGCGTCGAGCAGCTCAAGATCCGCTCGGTCCTGACCTGCGAGTGCGGCCGGGGCGTCTGCGCAATGTGCTATGGGCGCAATCTGGCCACTGGCCAGTTTGTCAAGCTGGGCGAAGCGGTCGGCATCATTGCCGCCCAATCAATCGGCGAGCCCGGAACCCAATTGACGATGCGCACGTTCCACATCGGCGGAACGGCCAGCCAGACTTTCAAGCAGCCGATCATCAAAGCGAAAAACGACGGCACCGTCCGGTTCAACGACCTCCGAACCGTGCAGGCCCTCGATGGCAGCTGGATTGTGTTGAACAAGAACGGCTCCATCAGCGTGCACAACAAGGAAGGCCGTGAGCTCGAACGCTACAACATTGTTGTCGGCTCGATGATTTCCAAAGCCGACGACACGACGGTCAAAAAAGGCGAGACCTTTGTGCAATGGGACCCCTACAACGTGCCAATTCTCACCGAAAAAGGCGGCAAGGTAGAGTTCCGCGACATGATTGCTGGTGTCACGATCAAGCGCGACGTCGATGAAGCGACCGGCTTGATGGGCACTGTCATTATCGAGCACAAGGAAGATCTGCATCCGCAGGTCGTCATCGTGGATGACAAGAAGGAGGTGGTTGCCAGCTATTCCATCCCCGCCGGCGCCCACGTCATCGTGGATGAAGGCCAGAAAGTGCGCGCGGGGGCCCTGCTCGCAAAGACGCCGCGAAAAGTCGCCAAGACCAAAGACATCACCGGCGGTCTGCCGCGCGTGGCCGAATTGTTCGAGGCGCGCCGGCCCAAAGATGCCGCCGAGATCGCCAAGATCGACGGCATTGTCGAGATTGGCGGCACGGTGCGCGGCAAGCGCAAAATCATTGTCCGCGACGCGGAGAGCGGCTCGGAGGAAGAACATCTCGTTCCTCTGGCCAAACACATCATCGTCTTTAAGGGCGATTTCGTGAAGAAAGGCCAGCAGCTGACGGATGGTCCGGTCGTGCCGCATGAAATCCTCGAGGTGTGCGGCCCGCAGGAGTTGCAGGAGCACCTCGTCAACGAAGTGCAGGAAGTTTACCGGCTCCAGGGTGTGGAGATCAACGACAAGCACATCGAGATCATCGTGCGGCAAATGTTGCGCAAGGTAAAAATCACCGATCCCGGTGACACCTCCCTGCTCTGGGGCGACCAAGTCGACAAGCTCGATTTCGAGGATGAAAACAAGAAAGTGGTCGAGAAAGGCGGGAAGCCGGCCGAAGCCGTTCCCGTTTTGCTCGGCATCACCAAGGCTTCGCTCGAAACCGACAGCTTTATCTCGGCGGCATCGTTCCAGGACACCACCCGCGTGCTGACGGAAGCGGCCACGCTGGGCAAGATCGACAAGCTGCGCGGCTTCAAGGAAAACGTCATCATGGGCCATCTCATCCCGGCTGGAACCGGCTTCGCCGGCCACCGCGAGATCAAGTTGGTGGAAAAGGGCGAGCCGATCGGCGCACCGGTCCTGGAGGAACCCGAGCCCCAGCCGGCCATCGGCTGATTGGCTTTACAACTCCATTGCCCGTCCGCTGATGTCGATCGTCACGAAAACGGGTGACGAAGGCGAGACGTCGTTGATGTACGGGCGGCGCGTCTCCAAGAAGGAGCCGCGCGTCGATGCTTATGGCTGCGTGGATGAACTGATGGCGGCGCTGGGATTGGCGCGGGCGATGAGCGAAGACAAATTTGTCGGGGAGCAGATCGCCGCGGCGCAAAAGGATTTGATTGTGTTAATGGGCGAGCTGGCGAGCGCGCCGCAAGATCGACAACGCTACGTCCAGGACGGTTTTCAACTCACCAGCGCCGCGATGGTCGATCGGATCACGGCGGTCATTGTCGATCTGGAAAAGGACAAGTCGCTTTATCCGAAAGACTGGGTGATTCCCGGCGGGTCGGCGGCGTCGAGCGCCCTCGATCTGGCGCGGACCATCTGCCGTCGCGCCGAGCGCCGCGTCACAGAGTTGGGCGAGGCCAATCCCGAAATCCTGCGCTACCTCAACCGGCTTTCCGATCTCGCCTGGGTCCTGGCCCGATATTCCGAAAAGCACGGACGCCAGTAGGATGATCAAGTTTCCGGTTGCGATTGTCGATCTTGTGCAGCATCTTCCCGCTCCGCTTTTCCCCCGCGCGGGGGACGCGATTGCCTATGGCGAACACGACAGAATTATTGCCTGAACTATTGGAAGCGGGCGTGCATTTCGGTCACCAGACCAAGCGCTGGAACCCGAAGATGAAGCCCTACATCTACGAACAGCGCAACCAGATTTACATCATCAACCTGGATCGAACGGTGCAGCAATTGCAACGCGCCACCGACTTTCTCCAGGAAGTCGCCCGGCGCGGCGGCCGGATTTTATTCGTCGGCTGCAAAAAACAGGCGCAGGAAGCGATAAAGGAAGCAGCGGTGGCCTGCGGCCAGTTTTATGTAAACCAGCGCTGGCTCGGCGGCACTTTGACCAACCTGGCCACGATCCGGAAAAGCATCGGCCGGCTCAAATACATCGAGGAGATCGAGCAGTCGGCCGAATACAAAAAGATGGGCAAACAAGAGTTGGCCGCGCTTAATCGCGAAGGAGCAAAGTTGCGGCGCAATCTCGATGGCATCCTTGAGATGGCGCAGTTACCCGATGCGCTCGTGGTCATCGATACGACGCGCGAAGAGAACGCGGTCAACGAAGCGCGACGCCTCGGCATCCCGGTCGTGGCGATTGTGGATACAAATGCCGATCCCGACATGGTCGATTATCCGATCGCTGGCAATGACGACGCCATCCGCGCCATCCGCGTCATTCTGCAAAAGCTCGTGGATGCGATCGTTTCGGCCAGCAGCGAAGCTCGAATCCGCGAGCAAGTCGAAATGGCGGGCGTGTCGGCGTAAGTTGGCGAGAGATCCAGGGTCGATGCAAGCGACGGTCGAAATCAATCCACAACTGGTCAAGCAGCTCCGTGAGAAAACCAACGCGGGGATGATGGATTGCAAGCGCGCCCTTGCCGAAGCGGCCGGGGACTTGGCCAAGGCCGAAATAATTCTGCGCCAGAAAGGGATCGCGACCGCGAGCAAGAAAGCGTCACGTGCGACAAAAGAAGGCATCGTCGCCGCTTATATCCACATGCAGGGCAAGATCGGCGTGCTGGTGGAGGTCAACTGCGAAACCGATTTCGTGGCTAAGAATGAAAATTTTCGCGAGTTCGTAAAGAACATCACCCTCCACATTGCGGCCACCCATCCGCTTTATGTGAGTCGCGAGGAGGTGCCGGCGAAAACCGTCGAAGCCGAGCGCGCGATCTACGCCGCGCAAGTGAAGGGTAAACCGGCGAATGTGCTGGCCAAAATCGTGGAGGGGAAGCTCGACAAGTATTATGGGACGGTTTGCCTGCTCGAGCAGGCCTTTGTTAAAAATCCCGATGTCACGATCGGCGACCTGGTAAAATCCAAGATTGCCGAGCTGGGGGAGAACATCGTCATTCGCCGTTTCACCCGTTATCTGGTCGGCGAACCGGTGTCGGAAGAAGGCGCTGGTTAGTCGGCCAAAACAGCTGCGGTGCTCGCGGATTCCGGCGTTATCGCTCCGCGATTGAAATCGGTCGTGCGTATTTCTGTTCCTTCATGGTTAAATGGCCGCGATGAGCGAAGCGGCGCCCAAAAAAATTTTAATCGTGGACGACGAAGTCGTGCTTTTGCGCATGATGCGCGAGGCTTTCGCCGCGTCCTTGCGCTGTGAGGTCGATACTTCGCCCCGCCCGGAATACGGCTTCGAGCTCGCGCTGCGCAAGAACTACGACCTGTTCGTGTTCGATTTCCAAATGCCGATGATCGACGGCGCGATGCTCTTTTTCCTCATCGGCAAAGTTTATAATACGGTGGAGCCGCCGCGCACGGTGCCACCGCTGCTGCTCGTTTCCGGCAAGGCGGATGAGGAACGGGCGCGTGAGCTTTTGAAGGAACCCGGCGTGGCCGGGCTCGTCGCCAAGCCATTTCGGATGAACCGCCTGTTGGAAACGGCACGACGCGCGGTGCCTGGGCTTGAAGAAATCGCCGACTAGGAACAGGGCGCTGCGACGTCCCGATGGCGAAGCGGCGTCGTCGTTTACCTTGGACCGAGCTCAGAGAGTAGCTGGCGCTTGGCCTCGAGCCAATCGCCGCCGGCGTCGCCGGGTAACCCGAGATTGTGACGCCGCTCGGCGATGAAATAGGCACGGGTCCGGATCATTTCATCCGACGGCTCGGCGGCGGAAGCGGCCGGGCTTGCTTGTCTCAACGTTTTCGTCCTGCCGGCCGGCGCGAGCGGTTTCTTGCGGACCGACTTTTTTGTCCTTGCGCGCTGTTTCTTTGGCTTGGCGTTCGCGGTCAACGTCGCCGCCCCGTTTTTTGCGGCTGCATTATATTTCGCTTTTCTCGGCACAGCCCAATCCGATTAGCGCGGTGCCGATGATTCGCAAGTGGTTTCTGGAATTTCGGGCCGTGTTCTTGTCATCCTGGCGAGAGCCGGATTTGTCCGTAAGATCGACATGTGCGGCATTTCGTTTTCCGGTGGGCGATCACGACCGTGGCGGTCATGGTCGCGTCGTCGATTATGCAGGGCATCCGTTACGATACGGTGCCTGCGCTGATCGGCGCGGCGCTGCTCCTGGGTATCTTGAATGCGTTCGTCAGGCCGGTGCTGTTGCTGCTCAGCGCGCCGCTTATTTTACTCACGCTCGGGTTTTTCATTCTGATCTTGAACGGCCTGCTGCTCTATTTTGTGCCGAGCATCGTGATTGGATTTCACGTCGACAACTTTGGCAGCGCGTTCTGGGGCGCCATCATCATCTCGCTCGTGAGCTGGTTGCTGAGCGCCTTTTTTCGCGGCAGCGACGGACGGGTCCACGTGCTCACGCATCACACCCAGATTCGCCGGGTGCGCGGGCGGGTGATTGAACCGGGGGAATAAAATCCCAAATCCCAAGCACCAAATCCCAAGAAAGTTCCAAGCTCCAAATTCCAAAGGCCAAGGGGCTGATTCGTCGGCGGAGCCTTATTCCACCGGCTTTTGGAGCTTGGGTATCGGGATTTCTTTGGTGCTTGGGATTTGGAGCTTCCGGCGGCGGTGAGTTCGTCTAGCGGCCCGCGCCTGTAGTTCGACTGGCGTCGACCGCGGCAAAAACGGCCGCGCCCGGCTGGTCTGCTTCCTGCTTTAGACCAGCCCGGCAGTCATTCAGATCGATCTTAACCTATGGTAAATCCCTTCAAAACACTTGGCTGTGCGACAGCGGCGCTGGTTGCGGCATGGTCGTTCGCACAAGCTCAAACCAGCCCTCCGGCGCCAGCGACGCAGGCCAGTCCAGCCTCGGCCGCTCAGAGTAGCACGACAACGACGAAGACGAGCGAGAGCTCCTCCGTTCTTTTGGCACAGACTTCGTCGGCGGCCGCCGCCACCCCGGCGCCCGCGGCAACGACAACCACCACAGCGGCAGCCGCCTCACCGGCGGCGACTACGACTACGGTCGAGCCGGAGAACCTCACCGAGAACGGCGGCGTCGGCGTACGCGAGTTTCAGGGCGATGACGTGGGCCAGGTGCTGCGGTTGCTCGCGCGCCAGGCCAAGATCAACATGGTCGTGAGCGAACAGGTGACCGGCACGGTCACGATGCGTCTGGAAGACGTGACCGCGCTTCAGGCGGTCGCCATCATCGTCAAGGCGAAGAACCTGTTCATGGACAAGATCGACAACGTCTACTACATCAAGACCGGCGCCGAACGCACGGCCGAGCCGACCGAGAGCGACAGCTATCAATTCAGTTATTCGCGCGCCAAGGACACCGTCGCGCTGATCGCCTCCCAGCTGGCGAGCAAAGATCCACCGCAGGTGGACGAGCGCACCAACACCATTTTCTATCGTGAGACGCGGGGCAACATCGACAACATTCGCAAGCTGCTCGTCCAAATCGACAAGCCGACCAAGCAGGTCATGATCGAGGCGCGGCTGGTTGAAGTAACAGCGAACCCGAAACAGAGCTACGGAATTAACTGGGCGGGCGTGGTCGGCAGTTCAAGCCAAGCGCAGACGGTGAAGTATGGCGGATACAACCAAACTCCGACGAAGGCCAACCAAGACATCGTCACCAACGGTCTCTCGTTAGGCAATACGGAGAACAACAATCTATTCGGCAATCTGAGCCATCTGGCACAGATTCCTCAGAGTTCGTTCGCTATTCTGACCGTGCCGCAATTCTCGGCGACGCTGCGGATGCTCAACGAAGACGCCGACGCGGAGTTTTTGGCCAATCCGCGCGTCGTCACGGCTGATAATCAGCAAGCCAAAATCGAAATCAACCGTAACCAGCCGGTGCCGCAGTTGAATTTCAACGAGCAAACGGCGACCGCGGTTTTCGGGGGTTTTCAGGACAAGAAATTTGGAAACACTCTTCTGGTCCGCCCGTCGGTCAACAAGGACGATTTCGTCACACTTTCGGTCAAGCCTGAGATCAGTAACAAAGTCGGCGACGCGACCTTCGTATTTGCCGGCGCGACGGTGGCGAGCCCGATCATTGATAGCCGCACTCTGGAATCCAACGTGTTGATCAAAAGCGGCAACACGCTGGCCATCGGCGGGCTGCTCCAGGATGAACAAAGCAAGATTCGCAACAAGGTCCCTCTCCTGGGCGACATTCCGGTGCTGGGGTACTTTTTCGGTGAGCGCCTGAACGCGCGCACCAAACGTAACCTGCTTGTGTTCGTCACCCCGACGATCATCGACCAGCGTTATGGCACCGGCTTGGAAGACCAAACGTCCGGATTACATCATACCGGCGAAGAATTCGCCGATCCCAATGGCTGGCGGAATAATGCCAAAGGCGCAGTCCGGCTCGTGCCGACACCCCAACGCGCCTTGGCCGCCGATTACGCCGCGCCCGGCATGCCCCCGCCGCCGGAAGCGGCCACGGAGGTGCAGTTCCGCTCCTCGGCGAAGGACCGCGAGTTTTAGTCAAACGAATGTGGGGTTGAGAGGGGGCGGGCGCCTGCAAGGGTGTCCGTCCTCCTCTTTTTTGGTCGCTATCCGCCGAGGTATTTCGCGAGCCGCGTGCGCAGTTCCGTTCGTGCGCGGAAAAGGAGGCTCTTCACCGCCGGCACGGAAAGATCGAGAACCTCCGCGATGTCTTCGTAACTCAAGTCTTCGTAACGGCGCAACACCAGCGCCATTCTTTGGGTATCGGGCAGTTCGGTGATCGCATCTTCGATCGCGGTGCGCAGCTCGTTTTCCAGAAGCGAAGCGTCCGGGGCGCGAGTGGTTTCATCCGGCAGCGCGATTTCCTCGCCTTCAGGGTCGGGCTGGAGCGGCAGGTGCGCGCGACGTTTGGTCCGGCGCAGTTCGTTGAAAACAAGGTTGCGCGTAATCTTGAGCAGCCAGGTGGTGAATTTGGCGCGCGGCCGATAGCGACCGGCGCTTTTCCATACCCTGATGAAAACCTGCTGCGCGATGTCTTCGACGTCGGAATTGCTGCCCAGCATCCGAGCCGCGGTGCCCGTGACCAGCGCCTGGTGGCGCTCGACTAATTGCTGAAACGCCGGCATGTCGCCGCGCGCAATGAGCCCCATCAGCCGCACGTCCTCGTCTTCTTCTTCTGCGGGGCGGCCGGCTCGTTTCAGGTCCATGCGCTAGGTTCAGACGTTCGAAAGCTGGATCTTTTCGTGCCGCCGATCCCAATCTAATTGAAAACGGCTGCTTCGCGAACCGCGCCACTTGTTAGTCCAGTGCCGGATTGTTTTGTTGCAAGTGGCAACCGGCCCATGCAACCTTGGAGCGCGCAATCACAGTAAAAAACGGCAGCGATGAATTATCTGCTGATTCCAGGGGAACTTCGGGCGATCGCTGAAAAAGTTGAAGGGCAGGAGCGAATCTCGGACGCCGACGCCCTGACGCTTTACCGTTCAAACGACATCAACGCCCTCGGCATGATTGCCAACGTGGTGCGCGAGCGTAAAAACGGCCAGTTCGCCACTTACATTCACAACCGCTACATCAACTATTCGAACATCTGCGTGCTTTCGTGCCAGTTCTGCGCATTCGCCGCCCGGAAACGCGACGCTCATGCGTTCGAACATGCCATCGATGAGATCGTCGGCGCCGTCGCCGAGGCGTTGCCTTTGGGCATCACCGAAGTCCACATGGTCGGCGGCCTGCATCCCACGCTCAAGCGAGAGTGGTATCTGGAGCTGCTTGGCCGGTTGCGCGCCCTCGATCCCGATCTGCATATCAAAGCCTTTACCGCCATCGAAGTGCGGCACCTTGCCCGGCGAATTTTTCGAATGTCGATTCCCGACACGCTCCAGCTCCTGCGCGAACATGGCCTCGGCTCGATCACCGGCGGGGGCGCCGAAATCTTCGACCCGGTGGTGCGCGATCAGATTTGTCGTGGAAAAGAGACCGCCGCCGAGTGGCTCGAGGTGCACCGCACCTGGCACCGGATGGGCGGCCGCAGCACCTGCACAATGCTCTACGGTCACGTGGAGACATTGGCGCAGCGCGTCGATCATTTGCGGCAATTGCGCGAGTTGCAGGACGAGACCGGTGGATTCAGCGGTTTCGTTCCCTTTGCTTTCGAACCGACCCACGCGCTCGGCGCTCTCGCCCAGCGGAGCCGCGTTTCGGCGATGGAACAACTGCGCAACCTGGCCGTGAGTCGTATTTACCTCGATAACATTGAACATCTGACCGCCTATTGGGTCAGCCTCGGGCTTCCGCTCGCTTCCCTCGCGCTTAATTACGGCGTCGACGATCTGCACGGCACGATCATGGAAGAAAAGATTTTCCACATGGCCGGCGCGACTACGCCTCAGCAGCAAACGATCGCGGCGCTCGAACACGCCATTCGTGAGGCCGGTCGCATCCCGGCCCAGCGCGACAGTTACTACCGCCGTATCAACGGCGCGGCCGCAAGATCGACATCGCCGCATGTCGCGGCCGAGCTCGCCTGCGCCTAAAAAGGAGTGAGAAGTGAGATGTGAGAAGTGAGAAGTGAAACGCGCGACCTTTGAATTACTTCTCACTTCTCACTAATCACTTCTCACATTGACCTCCCCCCGCCTCGGCTGCGTCAAATATCTCAACGCGCGTCCACTCATTCACGGCTGGCCCGGCGAAGTCGTGCTCGATCACCCCGCCGCGCTCTGCACTCAACTGGCGCGCGGTCAGCTCGATGTGGCGCTGGTTTCCAGTTTCGAATTTCTGCGCAATCCGATCTATCGAATCGTGGACGGCGTTTCCATTTCATCGGACGGCGCTGTTTATAGTGTGGTCGTCGCGCATCGCGGGACGATTTCGGAAATCGAGATTGATCCTGCATCGGAAACATCGGTTCATCTGCTCCGCTGCCTGCTGCCCATCCTGGCTTTGAACGCCCCGCTCGTTGCCAAATCAACATCACCGGGCGCGGCACACCTGCTCATTGGGGATCGGGCGATCCGGTTTCGCCGCGATCATCCGGAGTTTCGTTTCTGGGATTTGGGCGAGGAATGGAAACGACTTGTCGATCTTCCCTTTGTTTATGCCCTTTGGCTGATCCGCCCCGAAGTCAGCGATCCAGCAGCGATCGCCGATCGCATCCGCGCATTGCGCGACGAAAACCTCGGCAAGGTCGACGACCTGGTCGCGCAGGAGAAGGAGTTCGACCGCGCGTTTTGCCGCCGTTATTTCACCGAGCATTTGCGATTCATCTTTGGAGAAAAGGAGAAGGAGGGTCTCCGGCAATTCCAAAGGTTATGCGCAAAACACGGGCTGCTGCCGGATCGCGAACTCAAACTGGAGCTCGTCTAAGGCGCTCCTTGAGGCGCGAGATTCGCGTCGGCATCTCTGGTTGGCGCTATCCCGGCTGGCGCGGAATTTTTTACCCGAAAGAGCTGCCCCAACATCGCGAACTCGAATTCGCCGGCGGCGCGTTCAACTCGGTCGAAATCAACGGCTCGTTTTATTCCCTGCAACTGCCCTCCAGTTACCAGCGCTGGTACGATGCCACACCGCCGGATTTCCTTTTTGCCGTTAAAGGCGGGCGCTTCATCACCCACATGAAAAAGCTGCGCGGCGTCGAAACGGCCCTCGCAAATTTCTTCGCCTCAGGCCTCCTCGCGCTCCGCCATAAACTCGGCCCGATCCTGTGGCAGCTTCCTCCGAATCTCGGCTTTGATCCGGAACGGTTGCGCACATTTTTCAATTTGCTCCCGCGGAATGCCGCGGAAGCCTCCCGCCTGGCAAAAAGACACAACGACAAACTGAAAACGCGCGCCTTTCTCAAGATCGACAAGTCGCGTCCACTCCGCCACGCCATCGAGGTGCGGCATCCGAGCTTTATGGTTCCCGAGTTCTTCGAGCTCCTGCGCAAACACAATGTCGCCTTCGTTTTTGCCGATACCGCCGGCAAATGGCCTTATGCCGAAGAGCTGACCGCCGACTTCGTTTACATCCGTTTGCATGGCGCCGAGCAGCTCTACGTGAGCGGGTATGGCGACGACGAACTCGACTGGTGGGCGGCGCGGATCAAAAAGTGGCGCCTGGGAAAACAACCGCGCGACGCGACGCTCGTCTGCCCGCGCAAGATCGACAATCACTCGCGTGACGTATTTGTTTATTTCGACAACGACGCCAAAGTCCACGCGCCCTTTGACGCAATCCGCCTGGCGCAGCGTCTCCACGTCGAGTGGCGGCCGGGCGATTCCCAATCTTGTCACCGTTGAGGCGGCAGAATAAAATGCTCGGTGCAGCCCCGCTGGATCATTGCGCCGCCGGAAGAGCTAAAGGCGGGACCGATTCGCTGGGGTGAGCTCTGCGGCTCGTCCTGCATTGCGCGTCTCCTCTCGCGCAAGGGGTTCGCCACGGCGGAAGAGGTGCAAAATTATCTCCGGCCCCGGCTGAAAGCGCTGAGCGATCCATTTTTGCTGCCGAACATGGAAACGGCCGTCGGCCGCCTGCTGGTCGCTCTCGACCGCGGCGAGCGCATCGTGCTCTTCGGCGATTACGATGTCGATGGGGTCACTTCGCTGGCGCTTCTGGCCGAAACATTGCGCGCTTACGGCGCTGCGCCGGAATTATTTTTGCCGCTGCGAATGGAAGAGGGTTACGGATTAAGCAGCGAGAGCGTGGAACGCTGCGTGACGACGCACCGGCCGCAGCTTTTGATCGCGCTGGACTGCGGCACCTCGTCTGTCGCGGAGATTGTCGATCTTCGGCAACGCGGCGTGGACGTAATCGTGCTCGACCATCATGAGCCCAAATCGGCGCTGCCCGATTGCGTCGCGGTGGTGAACCCGAAGATCGATTCCGACTGCACGTTGCAATATCTGTGCAGCGCCGGGGTCGTTTTCAAACTTTGCCACGCGCTGCTCAAGTCCCGGCCGATCGATTTCGATCTTAAATCGCGGCTCGATCTCGTGGCGCTGGCGACCGTGGCCGATATCGTCCCGTTGTGCGGCGAGAACCGCACCTTCGCTCAACGTGGCGCGATCGAGCTGGGAAGATCGACAAGAACGGGCCTGAGAAAGCTGATCGAGATCAGCGGAGTGAAGCCGCCGGTCTGCGCCGAAGACATCGGCTTTCGACTTGGGCCGCGACTCAATGCCGCCGGGCGTCTGAGCACGGCAGAAAAATCCCTCCGCCTTCTCCTGACGCAGGATGAGGCCGAAGCGGTGGAGCTGGCGGAATTTCTGGACCGTCAGAACCGCGATCGGCAGCAGGTTGAAAAAGAAATTTTTCGCGCTGCGGAAGAGCAGATTGCCAAGGAATTCAGCGCGGCGCGCGATGCGGCGATCGTGGTGGCGGCGCGCGGCTGGCATCCCGGTGTGCTTGGGATCGTGGCTTCGCGCATCGCGCACAAATATCATCGGCCCGCGATCGTGATCGGTTTTGACGAGAATGGCGCGGGCAAAGGCAGCGGCCGCAGCATCGAAGGCTTGAATCTCGTCGATGCGTTGTCGCGTTGCGCGGACAAGATCGACAAGTTCGGCGGTCATGAAATGGCCGCCGGCCTCAGCATTCAGGAGAAACAGATCGATGCATTCGCCGATGATTTCCGGCGCGCGGCCCGCGAGCTTTTGTCGGATGAACAGCTGCAGCCGTGTCTCCGCCTCGACCACGAAGTGTTCTTTTCCGATCTGAACTTCGATTTTCTCGACTGGCACGAATTGCTTCAGCCCTTTGGAAACGGCAATCCGCAGCCGGTTTTTTTCGCCGCGGCGGTGGAACCGGTCGCTCCGCCGCGCGTGGTGGGCGAAAACCATCTTTCCTTGCGTTTGCGTCAGCGCAATTACCATCAGCGCGCGATTTTTTTTGGCGCCGCCGAGAATCCATTGCCGCCGCCGCCGTGGGACATTGCGTTCCGCATTCGTCCCGGCGAATACGAAGGGGAACGGCGACTGGAAATGCAGGTGGAAGCGGTGCGGGAGGCGCAACGAAGATGAAATCCCAAATCCCGTCGTGTTTGGAGATTGGGATTTGGTGTTTCTTTGGAGCTTGGGATTTGGGATTTGGGGTTTTTCGAGCATGATCGACGTCGCCCAATCCCTGGAGGAACTCGACTGGATTGCGCGGCCCAAATTACTCGCTCTGCGCCGGCTCGGGATCGAAACGGTCGAGGATTTACTGACGCACTACCCGCGGCGCCATGAAGATCGACATCAATTTCCGCGTTTTCCGCGCGAGGAGAGCGACACGCCCATGTGCCTGTGCGGTGAGGTCGTCAAAACATCGCTGCGCCGCTTCGGTGGCTGGAAAAAGATATTTGAGGCGACCGTGCAGGAAAGCAATGCCGACGCCTTGAGCCAGCCGCTGGTCTGCCGCTGGTTCAATTTGCATTACATCCAGAAAATGATCGCCACCGGTCAACAACTCGTTGTCTTTGGTAAACCGCGCCTGCGCGGCAACCGCATCTGCATGGATCATCCGGAGTTCGAGGTGATCGAAGAGAGCGAGGATGACGAGGACTCGATCCATTTTCGACGAATCACGCCGATTTATCCCGCGACCGAAGGCCTCTCGCAACGCGCGCTCCGCGGCATCATTTACCGGCTTCTCCAAAGTTTGGGGCCTGATTCGGTCGAGACCTTGCTGCCCGACGAGCTCAACACTGGCGTAGCGGGCGACGCAATTCACACGATCCATTTTCCGCCAGACTGGGACGCGCTGGCGGCGGCGCGAGAGCATCTGGTTTTATCGGAGTTTTTCGCGATGCAGATGCTGATCGGCTCACGCAGAACGGAGTCGCACGAGCGAACGAGCGAAGCGCACTGTGGCCGGGGCGACTTGCTAAAACAGTTTGTGAAAACCCTGCCCTTCGAGCTCACCCAGGCCCAAACAAGGGTGATCGAGGAAATCCGGCGCGATCTTGGCGCGAAACATCCAATGAACCGCCTGCTTCAGGGCGACGTCGGTTCGGGGAAAACGGTGGTCGCGATCGCGGCGATTTTGCTGGCAATCGAGGCTGGCTATCAAGCGGCCTTCATGGCGCCAACCCAAATCCTGGCCGAACAACATTACGACGTGCTGCGGCGCTGGCTCGAGCCGCTGGGGGTGCGACTGGCCATCCGCACCGCCGCGCGCCAGGAAGAGAGCGGGCCATTGCCGTTGTTTGATCGCGCGCCGCCGATTCCGAATTCGGGGAGCACAGGCTGCCAGCCTGTCGCGTCCGGCAGCTTGCCGGACGCATCCAGTGACGTTCACTACGCGAAACGATTTCTGCCGCACTTCGAGCGGCCATGGGCAAAATACGCGGTTACGTTCGCGACGCACAGTCACCGTAAGCTTTCAGCAAAAGCGCGTGACATTGTGCTGGAATCGATTCTGCGCTGGAAAGATCGCCGCTACGAATTGTTCGCAGCGACTGTAATGCCGGATCACCTTCATCTTCTCATCGAACCGAGCATCGAGCGGCAAGATAAGAACGGCGCAACCAAGTTTTTTCCTCTTTCGAAGATTCTTCACAGCATCAAGTCATTCACCGCCAATGCGATTAACAAACTCGAGGGGGCGAGCGGGCCTGTGTGGGAGACGGAATCGTTTGATCGGCTGATTCGATCGGAAAGCGATCTACGGGAGAAATTTCAGTACATTACGCGTAATCCATGGGATGCGGGCGTCGTCGCGCGCGGCGAGGACTATCGATGGGTTTGGTACGCTGGATGTGACGAGGCGAAGAAGTTCGCGGCAAGCTGCCGCGAACAACAGGCTGGCAGCCTGTGCTCCCCAGAACGCGTGTTTTCATCTGAGGAGCCGCACGTCATCGTCGGCACGCATGCCTTGCTTTACGAAAACGTCGCGTTTTCGAATCTCGGACTGGTCGTGATCGACGAGCAGCACAAGTTCGGCGTGGCGCAGCGGGCGCGGTTGACCAGCCGCGAGCCTGCGCCGGACGTGCTGGTCATGACGGCGACGCCGATTCCGCGCACGCTGACCATGACGCTCTACGGCGACCTCGACGTGTCGACCATTGACGAAATGCCGCGCAACCGCGGGAGAATTATCACCGCCGTGCGCGACCCATCGAAACTGGCGGAGGTGTTAACGTTTTTGCGCACTCAACTGGAGCGAGGCAGGCAGGTTTACGTCGTTTATCCGTTGATCGATGAGAGCGACCAACCCGATGTGAAAGCCGCCGCGGCGGAATACGAGACGTGGACCCAACGGTTGCGGCCTTTTGCCTGCGGGTTATTGCATGGCCGGCTTTCCGCTTCCGAAAAACAGGAGACGATGGAGCGCTTCCGGCTCGGAGAACTGCAGGTATTGATCAGCACGACGGTGATTGAGGTGGGTGTGGACGTCTCTAACGCGACGGTGATGTTAATTGAAAATGCCGAGCGCTTCGGTCTGGCCCAACTGCACCAGCTGCGGGGTCGCATCGGTCGCGGCGAGCACAAATCGTATTGTATTTTGCTCAGCTCCACCGCTTCGACCGAAAATGCGACAAAACTGGCCGTGCTGGAAAAAACGAGCAACGGCTTCGAGGTGGCCGAGGCCGATCTGGAACTGCGCGGCCCGGGGGACCTGCTTGGCACCGCCCAGAGCGGTTTGCCGGCGCTCAAACTGGGGGACCTGCGAAAGGATTCGGTCTTGATGCGCAGGGCTCGCGCCGCGGCGATGTCGATCTTGCGCGACGATCCGCGCTTGGACGCGCCGCAGAATCAACGTTTCCGGCGGCTGATTGTCGAAAAAGAAAAACGAACTTTTGCCAGGGTTAGTTGATGAAAAATCTCGCCAAGTTTTTACTCTTCGTCCTGCTGCTGAGCGCGGGCATCTCGTTTCTTTACGATTATCGCCTGAAACATGGCGGTCTGACTTCGCCGGCGCGGCGAACCCCCGAAAAATACACGCTGGCGAGGGAAACGGGCATCGATCCCAAACAGATCGCCTCGCTCGACGCGTTGAATCGGGAGCGCCGCGTGTTGGTCAGCAGCGTCATTCCATCGGTGGTGGCGATCAAAACATCCAAGCGTATCGCGACGCGGCGGCCCTATGAGCTCGACCCGTTTGAGTTTTTCTTTCGAAATCCGCGGCAGTTTCGCAACCCGAACGACATGGCCTTGGTGCAAAACGCGCTCGGCTCGGGCGTAATTGTGACGAACGAAGGTCACATTATCACGAACAACCATGTCGTCGATCAAGTGGACGAGATCGAAGTGCAGTTGAGCGACGGCCGCGCGAAAAAGGCGCGCCTCGTCGGGGCCGATGCCGATGTCGATCTTGCCGTGCTCAAGATTGATGAGCCAGGTTTAAAACCGCTCAAGCTGGCCGATTCCGACACCGTGCAAACAGGAGATTTTGTTCTCGCCATCGGTAATCCATTCGGGTTCGAGGAAACGGTGACGGACGGAATCATCAGCTCCAAAGGCCGTCCCAATCGCAGCGATATGTTTGGCGATTTGCTCCAGACCAATGCCGCGATTAATCCGGGCAACAGCGGCGGGCCGCTGGTCAATCTGCATGGCGAAGTCATCGGCATCAATACGGCGATCATCTCGGGCAGTGGCGGTTCTCAGGGCATCGGGTTTGCCATTCCTTCGAATACGGTGCGGACCGCGCTGGAGAGCTTGCTCAAGCAGGGCCGGATCATCCGCGGTTATCTTGGGATTCTCGCCCGCGCCGCCCAGCCCGGCCAAAGCAACCCTGATAGCGACGGTGTGGTGGTGGACGAGGTCTTGCCCAACTCGCCGGCCGCTCAGGCGCAGCTGCGAAAGGGCGACGTCATCCGAAAATTCAATGGCCACGAAATTAAAAATTTTCCGACCCTGCGCAGTCTCGTCGCCCAGGCTGAGTTGAACAAAAAGGCGGAACTGGAAATTTCGCGCGACGGGAAACCGCTCAAGGTAACAACGGAGATTAGGGAGCAGCCGGTGGATTATCAATCGGCGCGTGTCCTGCCGAATCGGGCGCAGCCCCAATTACCGCCGCGGCGCGGTCAGCCCCAGCCCGGGCCGGGCGGGCTCGACTCGGTCCGCGTGACCGATCTCACCCCGGATCTGGTGCGCGAGCTTGATTTGCCCAATAACGTCCATGGTGTCGTCGTCACGGATGTCGATCCGGATAGCGGCGTGGCTGATTTGCAAAAAGGGGACGTGATCGAGGAAATCAATCAGCAATCGATTGGTTCGGTTTCCGACTACAACAAAATCATGGCCGGACTGGATCGCTCACAGCCTCATGTTCTCTCCGTCTGTCGCCATCGCATGCGCTCCTTCCTTGTCCTGCGTCCGCAGTAGCTTCGGCGGCCGCGCGGGGCAGCGCGCCGGCCCTTCAGGAGGAATGAATAATCGGCTGCGCGCCCAAGTCTAACGACTCAAATCCTAAAGCATTATGAAACGAACACTCCTTGCGATAACGCTATTTGCTTTGTTGTTACCGGTCGCACAGCCGGCCCGAGCAGCCGATGTGTCGATTGACTTTTTCTATAATAACCTGGGCGGCGGAAGCTGGATCGAGGTGGAAGGCTACGGCTATGGCTGGCAGCCCGAGGTTGCCTACAGCAATCCCAATTGGCGACCGTACGCCGACGGCTACTGGGCTTACACCGATGTCGGGTGGACGTGGGTTTCGTACGAGGACTTTGGATGGGCCACTTACCACTACGGCCGTTGGGCTCGCCTCGCCGATTACGGCTGGGTCTGGTTTCCCGGCGATAACCCTGAGTGGGGTCCGGCCTGGGTCTCATGGCGAGTGGGAGGCGGTTATTGCGGATGGGCACCCTTGCCGCCACCGCAGCCGCGACCCGGTATCGGCATCTCCTTCGTTGGCGGATCAATCGGGTTCGGGGTCGATCTTGAGTACGATATCGGTCCCGCTTACTACAACTTTGTCGATGTTCGCTACATCGGCGAGCCGGTCCTGCGTGATCGCATCTTCGCTCCGACGCAGAATGTCACTTACATCAATCAGACCGTAAACGTGACCAATATTACCACCACCAATAACGTCGTTTATAATTACGGTCCGGACTACAACACGCTGAGCGCGCAGTCCAGCCGCCCAATTCAGCGGCTCAAACTCGAACGCCAGCAAAATGTCGATCCGATGACAGCCGTGAAGTCGGGCGCCATTACCAAAGTTCAGGGCGATAAATTGGTCGTGGCGGCGCCGCCCAAGATTCAGAAGCCGGCGGCAAAGGTTCCTCCGCCGCCGACGGTGAAAACAAAAGTCGCCCAGCCCAAGCTCGAGAAGGGCTGGACCGGCGTCCAAAACGCGGACCAAATCAAACAGAAGATTAAGACCGAAGATCACAAACAAATTCCGGCACCGACCGGCGCTGCCGCCACCGGCGGCCGAGCTGCACCGAACGAGCCGGCCGGAGCTGCCGCTTCGCCGGCCGGCGCAGCCGCACCGGCAGGTGCTAGCTCAGCTGCACCCGCAGCAGCGGCCGCTTCGCCGGTCGAAAAAGAACGCGGCAAAGGCCGTGGCCGACGCGGACGCGGCGCCGAGCCCGCTCAACCGGCTCAACCGGCCCAAGCTGGTCAGCCCGCTCAACCGGCTCAGCCGGCCCAGCCGCCGACGACGCCTGCCCCCGCTGCTTCTCCAGCCCAAGGCGCTCCCGCTGCAAGTCCGGCTGCACAGCCTAGCCCGCGTGGCAAAGCCAGGGGTCTCGAAAGAGGGATGCCTCCCGGACGGCCGGAGCAGCCGCCCGGCGCACTGGAAGAGAAAGAACGAGGCAAACGCCGTGGTGCGCCGTCCAGCCCAACTCCGCAAGCGCCTCGCGCGGGTACTTCCTCAAATCAGCCAGAGACGCTCCAGAGCGAGCCGCGAGGCAAGCTCGACAAGACCGTCGAGGGCAACATTTCAAAAGTTGGCCGTGCCGCACCCGCCGGAAGTGAGAACGCTCCGGAAGAGGGTCGCCAGAGAGCACGCGGAGCTCAGGCCGAGGAACGTGCGTCAGCCGGTGGAGCTCCTGGCTCGCAAGCCGGCCCCCCACAAAGGGGACAGCCTCCGGCCGGTGCAGCTCCAGGGGAAGAACGTGGCCGCGGCAAAGCCGAAGGTGGCCGCAAGAAGCACGAAGCTTCTCCTTCGCCCAGCCCGTACTAAATCAACCAATCATTTACAGCGGCCCCGGAAGTGTCCGGGGCCGTTTTGCGTACTCGTCCGGGAACATGGCGGTAGCTGTAGGGGAAGCTGTGAGCTTCCCACGGGACGACAACCTCGTCCCCTACAGTAATTCGGCGATCTGCACGGCGTTGAGCGCGGCGCCTTTGAGCAATTGGTCGCCGCAAACCCAGAAACACAGTCCGTTCTCCAAGGCACAATCCACGCGGACGCGACCGACTTCGCAATTATCTTTTCCGGCGACACTGATCGGCATGGGGTAGCGGTTCGTGTGCGGCTCATCTACCAGCTCCAGTCCAGGCGCTTTGGCCAACACCTCGCGCGCGTGGTCGACGGAAACGGGCCGCTCGAATTCGGCGCTGACTGCGATCGAATGTGCGCGGTAAACCGGCACCCGCACGCAAGTGACCGAGGCCATAAAAGCAGGCACGTGCATGATTTTGCGCCCCTCGTTTTGCATCTTCATTTCTTCCTTGGTGTAACCGCTCTCCAGAAAAACATCGACATGCGGCAGAAGATTGAACGCGATCGGATGCGGATAAACCTGTGGACGCGATTGTCGATCCTGCGCGGCGGCCGCCACTTGTTCTTTTAATTCATCAATCGCCCGCTGGCCGCTGCCGGAGACAGCCTGGTAACTCGCGGCAAAAACCCGCCGCACCCCAAAGACGCGATGGAGCGGATAAATCGCCATCAGCGCGATCGCCGTGGTGCAATTTGGATTTGCGATCACCCCGCGGTGCTCTTGCACGTCTGCGCCGTTTATTTCCGGAATCACCAGCGGTACGTCCGGTTCCATTCGAAACACGGAGGAATTATCGATCACGATTGCGCCGTTTTGTTGCGCGACCGGCACCCATTGGCGCGAAACGGCGCCGCCCGCGCTAAAAAATGCGATATCGATCTCGGCAAAACTGCGCTCGTTTAGAACTTCTACCGGAATGGATTCGCCGCGGAAACAAATCGCTTTTCCAGCCGAGCGCGATGAAGCCAGGGCGCGCAAACTTTTCACCGGAAAACTCCGCCGCTCCAGCACGCGCACCAGCTCGGCGCCGACTGCTCCGGTCGCTCCGACGATGGCCACGCAATATTGTTTCATGGGCATGCCGAGTTTACGTTCCGCGCGACCCGCATGCAAACCGCCCAACCCAAGATCGACATCTCGATCGCCCGTCAGCGCCTGCTGCTCAAGCGCGGTCGCAAAGTGCTGCGCAGCTACCCGATCTCGAGCTCGCGCTTCGGCATAGGTTGCGAAAAAGAAAGTAAAAAAACGCCGCTCGGCCGCTTCCGCATTGCCGAAAAGATCGGAGACGGCGCGCCCTCGGGCACCATTTTCAAAGCGCGCGTGGCGCTCCGCCCGGATGATTCTTTGCCCGAGACGGAAGACTTTATCACTTCGCGAATTCTCTGGTTGGATGGGCTCGATGAGGACAATGCGAACACGCGGGAGCGTTACATCTACATCCACGGGACCAGGCACGAGGAGCTGATCGGCACGCCCGCCAGCCACGGTTGCATCCGCATGCGCAACGACGACGTCATCGAATTATTCGATTTGGTCGAAGAAGGGACGCCCGTGATCATCCGTGCATAAAGTGCTCTTTTGACACATCCTACCGCGCATTGCGCCGCGTTGTAAAAGGGTGAGAAAAGCGTTGCGTCCCCCTCTTTCCCTGTCTAAAAAGCTGCAGCAACTTGCTCGGAAAGGAGGCGATATAGATTGAAACTATTGAAAGCGATCATGGCCGTAGCCCTTTTGGCCGGCGCTCTGAGTCTGGGCGCATGTGCTCAACACAAAGAGACGATGACCACAGGCACAACGGCGACGCACGGCTATTCGAAATAAATCCGCGCCGTCCGCCTGCGGATGGTTTAACCAAAGGGCCAGGTCGCTTTCGACCTGGCCTTTTCCCTTTTGTCGCTTTTGTTTCTTTCGTCTCTTAAGCTGCGCGCATGGAATTGAATGGGCAGCCCCTCGGGCTTGAGGATATTGCCGCCGTCGCCCTTCGCTATGAACCCGTTCAGGTTGCCGATGCTGCGCGTCCTCGCGTTTTACAGTCGCGCCAGGTCATCGAGCAAATCAGCACGCGCGACACGCCCGTCTACGGCGTCAACACCGGCTTTGGCAGACTCGCCGATGTGCGCGTTGCGCCCGATGAATTGTGCCAGTTGCAGGTGAATCTGGTCCGCAGTCACGCCTGCGGCATCGGCAACCCTCTTTCCGAAGCAGAAGCGCGCGCCATGATGCTGCTGCGCGCCAATGTGCTCGCGCTCGGTTTCAGCGGAATTCGCGTCGCCGTCATCGAATTGATCTGCGAAATGCTCAACCGACGCGTCCATCCTGTCATTCCGGAGAAAGGGTCGGCCGGCGCGAGCGGCGACCTCGCCCCGCTGGCCCATCTCGCGTTGAGTCTGATTGGGGAAGGCGAAAGTTTTTTTGAAGGCGAAAGATTGCCGAGTGGCGAAGCGCTGCGGCGCGCCCGGTTAGGGCCGCAACAGCTCGAAGCCAAGGAAGGCCTCGCTTTGCTGAATGGCACCCAGGCGATGCACGCCGTCGGCGCATTGTCGATCTTGCGCGCCACCCGACTTGCGTGCCTCGCCGACGTCTCGGGCGCCACTACCCTCGAGGCGCTCAAGGGAACGCCGGCCGCATTCGATCCTCGCCTCCAGGATGCGCGACCGCACGCCGGACAGAAAGCGGCCGCTAAACATCTCATATCGCTTCTGCGCGGCAGCGAAATCCGGGAATCACATCGCGAGAATGACGCGCGCGTGCAGGACGCCTACAGCCTGCGTTGCATGCCGCAGGTTCACGGCGCCGTGCGCGACGCGCTCGCCCATTGTGAAAATGTTCTGCTCGTTGAATCGGCTTCGGCCACCGATAACCCGCTGGTGTTTGCCGAAAGCGGCGAGGTGATTTCCGGCGGCAACTTTCATGGCGCGCCCCTCGCGCTCGCCTTCGATTACGCCGCCATCGCGCTTACCGATCTGATGAGCATCAGTGAGCGCAGGATCGATCGTCTCGTGAACCCCGATTTGAACGAAGGATTGCCCGCCTTTCTCGCCGCGCAACCGGGCACGCAATCGGGCTTCATGATCGCGCATGTCGCTGCCGTCGCCATTCTCAATGAAGCCAAGGTCCTCGCCCATCCGGCAAGCATTGACAATGTGCCCACCTCTGGCGGGAGGGAAGACCACGTTTCGATGGGAATGACCGCTGCCCTCAAGCTCCGTTCGATTGTCGATCTTGCCGAACATTTGCTCGCCATCGAGCTGCTCGCCGGTGCCGAAGCGCTGGAGCACCGCCGTCCGTTGAAAGCAGGCGTCGGCGTCGAGCGCGCTCATGCCGCCGTTCGAAAAATTGCACCGGCACTCACGCAAGACCGGGCGCTTTCCGCCGACATCGCGCGCGTTGCCGAAGCGATTCGCCGCGGCGATTTTGAGGAGGATCAAAAAGTATGAGTGGCAAACGAGTCATCCGCGCGCCGCGTGGGACCGATCGGACCTGCAAAGGCTGGCACCAGGAAGCCGCCATGCGAATGCTGATGAACAATCTGGACCCGGACGTCGCGGAAAACCCGGATCAACTGGTCGTTTACGGCGGCACCGGTCGGGCCGCGCGAAGCTGGGAAGCCTTCGAAGCGATTGTCGGTGCGCTGCGGGAACTCGAGAACGACGAATCGTTGCTCGTGCAATCGGGCAAACCGGTCGGCAAGTTTCGCACCCACGATGAAGCGCCGCGCGTCCTCATCGCGAACTCAAATCTCGTCGGTCAATGGAACAATTACACCGAGTTCAATCGCCTCGAGCGCCTCGGGCTCACGATGTATGGCCAGATGACCGCCGGCTCCTGGATCTACATCGGCAGCCAGGGAATTGTGCAAGGCACATTTGAAACCTTTGCCGCCGCGGGCCGAAAACTTGGCTCGCTCGATGGGAAATTTGTTTTAAGCGGTGGACTCGGCGGAATGGGCGGCGCCCAACCTCTCGCGGCCACGATGAACGGCGCGGTGTTTCTCGGCGTCGAAGTCGATCCGGCGCGGATCGAGAAACGCTTGCAGAGCGGTTATTGCGATAAGATCACGTGGTCGCTCGATGAAGCGCTTAAATTGATCGAGCAAGCGCGCCAAGATCGACAATCACTCTCCGTCGGGCTGGTCGGCAATTGCGCGGACGTCCTCCCGGAGATCGTTCGGCGCGGCATCGTGCCCGACGTGCTTACCGATCAAACCAGCGCGCACGACGCGCTCAACGGCTACGTGCCGCACGGGATGAGCCTGGAAGACGCGCTCGCCTTGCGCCGCAAAAATCCGGACGAATACATCGAGCGCGCCATGCAATCGATGGCCGTCCACGTCCAGGCCATGCTCGCGTTGCAAAAGAAGGGCGCCGTCACTTTCGATTACGGCAACAACATTCGCGCCCAGGCGCAGAAGGCCGGCGTCAAAAACGCATTCGATATCCCCGGTTTTGTTCCCGAATATATCCGCCCGCTTTTTTGCGAGGGGAAAGGACCGTTCCGCTGGGTCGCACTGAGTGGTGAACCCGGCGACATCGCGCGCACCGACAAGCTCGCGCTCGAAATTTTTCCTGAAAACAAAACGCTCGCTCGTTGGCTGAAACTCGCCAGGGAGCGCATCCAATTCCAGGGATTGCCGGCGCGGATTTGCTGGCTCGGCTACGGCGAGCGCGCCGAGTTCGGCATCGCGATGAACGAGTTGGTGAGGCGCGGCGAAATCAAAGCACCGATCGTGATCGGGCGCGATCATCTCGATGCCGGCTCGGTCGCATCGCCGAACCGCGAAACGGAAGGGATGCTCGATGGCAGCGACGCGATTGCCGATTGGCCCTTACTCAACGCGCTGCTCAACACCGCCGCCGGCGCATCCTGGGTCTCAATCCACAATGGCGGCGGCGTCGGCATCGGTTTCTCCCAACACGCCGGGATGGTGGTGGTCGCAGATGGGAGCGACAATTCGAAGCGGAGATTGGAGCGCGTGCTGACAAGCGATCCGGGAATGGGCGTAATTCGTCACGTCGATGCCGGCTACTCGCAGGCGATCGATTTTGCCGCGAAAAAGAAGATCGGCGTCCCGATGCATTCCAGGCCGCGCGATTGAGCATGCAAAAATTGATCGAGTGCGTGCCCAACTTTTCCGAGGGCCGGGACAAGAACGTCATTCGCGAAATTGCCGACGCGATAAAATCCACTGATGGGGTTTCATTGCTCGATGTCGATCCTGGGGCGACGACGAATCGCACGGTTGTGACTTTAGTGGGAAGTGTGGATGTCGCACTCGAAGCGGCGTTTCGTGGAATAAAGAAAGCCGCAGAGTTGATCGACATGCGCAAACACAAAGGGGCGCATCCACGCATGGGCGCGACCGATGTTTGTCCGTTCATTCCGGTGAGCAACGTGAGTTGGGAAGAAGCGATCGAGTGCGCAAAACAGCTTGGCCGGCGGGTCGGCGATGAATTGAAGATCCCGGTTTATCTGTATGAGCGAGCAGCCAGCGATCCGGCGCGCGCGAATTTGTCGGTGATCCGCGCCGGCGAATACGAAGGGTTCGCCGAGAAAATCAAACAGCCCAAGTGGAAACCGGATTTCGGGCCGGCAGTGCTGAACGAGAAGGCGGGCGCCACTGTCATCGGCGTCCGCGATTTTCTCGTGGCTTACAACGTGAACCTGAACACGAAATCGGTGCGGCGCGCGAACTCGGTCGCGTTCGATGTGCGCGAGCAGGGGCGCGTTAAGACCGATGACGGCACACCGTCGGGTAAACCCGTTCGCGATGAGAAAGGCGAGCCGGTGCGCGAGCCGGGGATGTTGAAGCACGTCAAAGCAATCGGCTGGTTTGTGAAGGAATACGGGATCGCGCAGGTGTCGATGAACCTGACCAACATTACCGAGACGCCTTTGCACGTCGCCTTTGACGCCTGCGTCGAGTCCGCGCACCGGCGCGGGATGCGGGTCACCGGCTCGGAGATTGTCGGGATGGTGCCGAAGAAATCGCTCATCGACGCGGGCCGATATTTTCTGCGCAAACAAAAGTGGTCGGAAGGCGTGTCGGAAGAGGAATTGATCGACATCGCGATTCGCTCGCTCGGTTTGAGCGAACTGAAGCCTTTTGAGCCGAAGGAAAAGGTGATTGAATTCAAGATCGACAGCAGCGACCCGGCAAAGTCGCTCGTAAAAATGAATGTGCGCGAATTTTGCAACGAAGTGGCCAGCGAATCGCCCGCGCCCGGGGGCGGTTCGGTCGCGGCGCTGATGGGCGCGCTCGGCGCATCGCTGGGGGGAATGGTCGCCAACCTCTCCGCCGGGAAGCGCGGCTGGGACGATAAGTTGGAGTACTTCAGCGATTGGGCCGTCAAAGCGCAGCAGCTCAAGGACGAATTGCTGGCGCTCGTGGATGAAGACGCGGCCGCATTCAGCAAAGTGATGGATGCGTTCGCGCTGCCGAAAGGATCGGAGGAAGAAAAAAAAGCCCGCGCGACCGCAGTTGAAGAAGCGACCAAACGGGCCGCCGAGGTTCCGCTCAACGTAATGGAGACCGCCGCCAAATCCTACCGGCTACTGGCGGAAATGGCGGCGAAAGGCAATCCCGCCTCTGTTTCCGATGTGGGCGTCGGAGCGCTCGCCACCCGCGCCTGCATCGAAGGCGCGGCGTTGAATGTACGAATCAACCTTGCCGAACTGAAGGACGAAAAGTTCAAATCATCATTGATCGACAAGGTTCAGAAAATCAGCGCCGGTTCGGATACCGAATTCAACAAAATCAGTCAGGCAGTGGAAGCAAAGCTTCGGTAAAGCGATTCCGGGGCGAATATTTGCGACGGTCATAGACCGCCGCTACAGAAGAAACGCGCTCGTGAGCTCGCTTGCCCTCCTTCACGCTTCACAGCTCGTCACTCTCGCGGGGCCGGCGCGGCCGCGGGTCGGGCGCGAAATGGCGGAACTCTCGATCATCCGCGACGGAGGCATGCTCATCCGCGAGGGCAAGATCGACATCGTCGGTCGAAGCGAGGAGCTCGAGAAAAACTTGACCGGTTTAACCGGTCAAGTTTCCGGAGAGGCGAGTGAAATTCAGATTGTCGATCTTGGCGGACACGTCGTTTTGCCGGGATTTGTCGATGCGCACACGCATTTGGTGTTCGCGGGAAATAGGCTGGAGGATTTCGAGCGGCGCGCGCGCGGCGAGACTTATGAGCAAATCGCCAAAGCCGGCGGCGGGATTTGGTCAACGGTCGAAAAAACGCGCGCGGCCAGTGAGCAGGAGCTTTTCGAGCGGGCACGGAAACATGTCGACTGGTTCCTGCAATGTGGCGCGACCACCATTGAAGCCAAATCGGGCTACGGTCTTACGGTCGAAGATGAGCTGAAGATTCTGCGGGTGATCCGGCGTTTAAACGAGGAGGGGCCTCTCGAGATCGTGCCCACGTTCCTCGGCGCACACGCCGTCCCGCGCGGGAGTTCGCCGGACGAATATGTCGATCTTGTGATCAACGAAATGCTGCCGCGCGTCGCATCGGAAAAGCTGGCGGAGTTCTGTGATGTCTTTTGCGAGCGCGGTTATTTCGATGTCGATCAAGCGCGAAGGGTCCTGGCCGCGGCGAAGAGAGTGGGATTAAAACTTCGCGGTCACGTCGATCAATTGACCAACTCGGGCGGCGCCGGGCTGATGGCGGAAGTGGGCGCGATGACGGCCGACCACCTCGAGAGAACAGACAAGGACGGGATCGCTTCATTAAAAGCCGCGAACGTGCAGCCGGTTCTTTTGCCAGGGTCGGTTTACGCGCTTGGATCGACGGCCTATCCGCGCGCGCGTGACATGGTTGAGGCCGGTCTGGAAATCGTGCTCGCGACCGATTTCAATCCTGGTTCCTCGCCGACGCCCTCAATGCCGATGATTCTGTCGCTCGCTTGTAGCCAGATGAAGGTGTCGCCGGCCGAAGCGATCACGGCAGCGACTATCAATGCCGCTTACAGCCTCAATCGCGGCGACAAGGTTGGTTCGCTCGAACCGGGCAAGCTCGCGAATTTCACGGTCTTCGATTGCGACGATTACCGCGAGATCGCGTATTGGTTCGGCTTTCCGCAGGCGCGTTCGGTTTACCTGCGTGGACAGCGCGTTCTGTAGCGGCGGTCTGTGACCGTCGCACTTTCCTTGAAAATAAATGCGACGGTCATAGACCGCCGCTACAGTGAACCGCGCATGAAAGTGGAAGTGGAAAAAAAGCCGGAATCCGTCTCGACCTTAAAGATCGAACTGCCGCCGGAGGAGGTCGCGAAGGAATGGGACGCGATTGCGAACAGCTTCGGGCGGTTTGCCAAGATTCCCGGCTACCGGCCAGGGAAAGCGCCGCGTTCCGTGATCGAGAAGAGATTTCGCAAGGAGATCCAGGAGGAGGTGACGAAAAAGCTCGTCTCCAAAAGTTATCATGACGCCATTGCGCAGAAGCAATTGCGTGTCGCGGCTTTGAGCAACGTCGAGGACGTGGAGTTTGGCGAAGACAAATCGATGCGGTTCCGCGCGACCGTGGTGACGGCGCCGGACTTCGAGCTGCCGGACTACAAAAGCATTCGCGTGCAGCTGGCGGATACAAAAGTCTCCGACGCCGAGATTGACACAGCGCTGGAGCGGTTGCGCGAGCAGGCGGCCGATTTTGTCGATGTGGGCGGACGTGGACTGCAAATGGGCGATTTCGCCGTGCTCGATTTCGACGGGGCGATCGATGGCCGGCCAATTCGCGAAATTGCGCCGAACGCGAGCAAAAATCTGCACGGCGGCAGAAAATTCTGGCTTCATCTTGCGCCGGAGAATTTCCTGCCGCGGTTTTGCGAGCAACTCGTCGGGATGAAACCGGGCGAGACGCGGAGTGTGCAGGTGGAATTTGCCGCCGATTTGCCAGTGGCCGAACTGGCGGGCAAAAAAGCCGATTACGCGGTAACGTTGAACGAAATCAAGGAGCGTGTCCTGCCGGCAATCGATGATGCGATGGCGGCGAAGCTCGCTCCCGGCAAATCACTTGTCGATCTTCGCCAGATGATCGCGCACGACCTCGAGCACCAGAAGACGCACGAAATCGAGCGGGGCAAGGAAGGGCAAATCCTGAAATTTCTCGACGAGCACACCAGCTTCGATTTGCCGCCGCCGCTCTTGAAAAACGAAACGCGCCGCGCCCTGAACGAGCTGGTGCATCGCAACCGCGAGCGCGGCGTGCCCGACGAAGTGTTAAAAGGAAAAGAAAAAGAGCTGATCGAAGGCGCCGGCTCGTTGGCGGCGCATCGGTTGAAAACCAATTTCATTCTCGAGCGCATCGCCGAGCGCGAAGGGATGAAGGTGACGCGTGAAGATGTCGATCTTCGCATCCGCCAGGAAGCGGCGCGTTACAACATTTCGCCCGAGAAAATGCGCAAGGAAATTGAAGAACATTCGGGTCTGGACGCGTTCGCCGAACAAATCCTGCTCGGCAAGGCTCTTGATTTCCTGAAGGCGAATGTTAGCGTCGAACCGGCTGCAGAAAATTCTCCCGGCGAAGAAAAATCATGAGCGAGTCCCGCCCAAACGTGTCGCAATCGATCCTGGTCCCGATGGTGGTCGAGCAAACGGGACGGGGCGAGCGCAGCTACGATATTTACTCGCGGCTGCTCAAGGACCGGATCGTCTTCGTCGGTCAGATCGACGATCACGTTGCGAACCTGGTCATCGCACAATTGCTCTTCCTCCAGATGGAAGACTCGAAAAAGGACATTAACATCTACATTAATTCGCCCGGCGGCTCGGTCACGGCGGGACTGGCGGTCTACGATACGATGCAGTTCCTGACCTGCGACGTGGTCACTTATTGCATCGGGATGGCGGCGAGCATGGGCGCGGTCTTGCTTTGCGCCGGCACCAAGGGCAAACGCTTTGCTCTGCCGAACTCGGACATCATGATCCACCAGGTGTCGGGCGGCGCGCAGGGCGCGGCGAGCGACGTCGAGCGCCAGGTCGATTACATGTTCAAGTTGAAGAAGCGCCTCATCCGAATCATCTCCCAGCATACGGGGAAACCGGAGGAACAGGTGAAAATCGATTCCGATCGCGATTATTACATGTCGGCGCAGGAGGCAAAGGATTACGGGTTGGTCGACGAGGTCATCAAGTCACGTAAGGAAATCAAGGGCCTCGACGGGGCGACGGCGCCGGCGGGTGACCGGCTCGAGGCGGTGGCGGCCCGCAAGGGCGAGGAATAGAAGCTGCTTTTAGGGCGTTAAATATGGCGCGGGCGTCCAACCTGACGATGTGCTCCTTCTGCGGCAAGAGCCATGCCGAGGTGCGCAAGCTCATCGCCGGCCCCGGCGTGTATATCTGCGACAGCTGCATCAACGTCTGCAAAAGCATCCTCGACAAGGAGCTGAACGAAGACGCCCGCCGGCAATCCTCCAATATTCGCGTGCCGAAGCCGGCGGAGATTCGCCGCGCGCTCGACCAGTATGTGATCGGCCAGGACATCGCGAAGAAGACGCTCTCGGTCGCCGTTCACAATCATTTCAAGCGCGTATTGCAGGCAACCCCGGCGAGCGCCGATCCCTCCTCGGCTTTTCAGCCCGATCCGCTGGCCGAAGTTGAAATTGAAAAGAGCAACATTCTCCTGATCGGGCCGACCGGCTCGGGCAAAACATTGCTCGCCAAAACGCTCGCCAAAATTCTGGACGTGCCCTTTTGCATCGCCGACGCGACGACGTTGACCGAAGCAGGCTACGTCGGCGAAGACGTGGAGAACATTATCCTGCGGCTGTTGCAAAACGCCGATTACGACGTGAAACGCGCCGAGATCGGCATTGTTTATATCGACGAGATCGACAAGATCGGGCGCAAGACCGATAACGTTTCGATCACGCGCGACGTTTCCGGCGAAGGCGTGCAGCAGGCGCTCCTGAAAATCCTTGAAGGCTCGACCTGCAACGTTCCGCCCCAGGGCGGCAGAAAGCATCCGCACCAGGAATACATTCAGGTCAACACCGAGAAGATCCTTTTCATCTGTGGCGGCGCCTTCATCGGTCTCGACAAAATCATTCAAAAACGGATCGGCCAAAAAGTGATGGGCTTCGGCAGTCCCACGCTCGAAGTGGAAGAGACGCTGCGCAAAGCCGCCATCCGACACGTTGAACCCGAAGACCTGCTCGCCTTTGGAATGATTCCCGAGTTCATCGGGCGATTGCCGGTAGTCAGCTCGCTTGACGCGCTGACCGAAGAAGAGATGGTCGCGATCCTGACCGAGACCAAGAACGCGATGATCAAGCAATACACTAAGCTCTTCTCGATGGAAGGCGTGCGGCTCACCGTGACCAAAGACGCGCTCCGGGCTTTGGCCGCGCAGTCTGTCACCAAAGGCACCGGCGCGCGCGCTCTGCGCTCGATGCTCGAGCGGATCATGCTCGACATCATGTACGACGTGCCCAGCCGGGAAGATATTGCCGAGGTCACGATCAATCGCGGCGTGGTCGAAGGCAAAAAGCTCCCGCTCATTCGCAAGAAGCAGGACAAAGACGCGGCGTAGCTGTAGCCGCCTCGCTCTGTCGAGGCGGAACACGAACACGGCGGCAGAGCGCCGTGGCTACAACGTATTTCAAGATTGGACGTTCGACGTTGAGCGTTCGACGTTTGCTGCCTGATGAGGACCGTTTTGCTCAGCACAGGCACCGAGCTTTTGGTCGGCGATGTGCGCGAGGCGCATTTAAGTTTTATCGCGTCCGAGATTCGTCCGCTCGGCTTGCGGATCGAGGAACAACGTGTCGTTCCCGACGGCCTGGAAATTCGTGCTGCGCTCGCGGAATTATTCCCGCGCAGCGACATCTTGTTCGTGACCGGCGGGCTCGGGCCAACGAGTGATGATCTGACCTGCGAACTCGTGGCCCAATCGTTCGGCCTCAAAGTCGAGCGAAATGCGCGGTTGCTCGCCAACCTGCAACGGCGATTCAAAGAACGCGGGATCAAATGGAACGACCGCGTCGTGAAACAGGCCGATGTGCCGGCGGGCGGAGAAGTTCTGGCCAATGAAAACGGGAGCGCGCCGGGGTTTTACCTGAAGGCAAACATCAACCCGCTCATTGGCTCGCCGCACATTTTTGTATTGCCCGGTCCGCCGCGCGAGCTGCAGCCGATGTTTCGCGAATCGGTTATGTCGATCTTGCGCGGGATTGTCGGAACACCTGCCACTGAGCGGCGGCTCTACAAGCTCGCCGGTGTGGGCGAATCGACCGTCGAAGACGCGATCGGCGACAAAGTGCTCGCGATTCCGGGCGTGGAGCTCGGCTATTGCGCCCGTCCCGGCGAAGTCGACGTGCGCATCATAGGCAATCCGGACGTGATCGCGCGTGCCGATAAAGTCATTCGCGCTGAGCTGGGGTCCTCCATCTTTTCGAGCAACGACGAGACGCTGGAACAGGTCTTGGTAAACCTGCTGACGAAGAGGGAGGAAACGCTCGCCATCGCCGAATCTTGCACCGGCGGTTTGCTGGCGAACCGCATCACCAATGTGCCGGGCAGTTCGAAAGTGTTCCTCGCCGGCTATGTTTGTTACGCGAATGGGGCCAAGATCGACATCCTCGGTGTCGATCCGGATGCAATCGAGAGGCACGGCGCGGTCAGCGAACCGGTGGCGCGCGCCATGGCCGAAGGCGCGCGCGCCCGGGCAAGATCGACATGTGCGCTGGCCACCACCGGCGTCGCCGGGCCAGAGGGCGGTTCGGAGGGTAAACCGGCCGGCACCGTTTACATCGCGCTCGCTTCGGCTGAGGGAGAAACGCGAGTGGAGAAACGCTTTTACCCGAGCGACCGTGAAACGTTCAAGCAACTCGTCGCGCAAGCCGCGTTTGAGATGCTGCGGCGAAAATTACTTTGCTGAATAGGTCTACCGCTTTTGTCATTCCGAGCGAAGTCGAGGAATCTCTTACCGTTGATTCCAATCCTCGCTTTGCTCGCGAACAGTTAGAGATGTCTCGACTCCGCTCGACATGACAAAGGAGCTACAAAGACGCTAATAATCGCCCACGTCCACCGGCGTGCCGACCTTGACGTGATCGTAAAAGAGTTTGGCGCCTTCGGGTGACTCGCGAATGCACCCGTGCGACGCCGGATAGCCCGGCAAAATCCCGATGTGCATGCCGACGCCGTCGTCGGTTAAGCGGAGAAACCATTTCATGGCGGCGCCGACGAAGTGCGTGCCGCTGGGCGCGGAATCGATTCGGGCGCTGACTCCGGCGCGCACCACGCGCCCTGATCGATCGACGAAATCTCCATAGAGATTGGAGCGATGGCTCGGGTCTTTTTCCAGAACTCGCATGTTCCCTCTCGGGGATTCATGCCCTCGTTTTCCCGACGAAATGGGCGCATCGGCGACGAGACTGTCGCCGATCATCAGATAGGCGCGCTGTTTTGGAATCGAAACGACAATGTGCGTGTTGTCGGGCGTCGCCTCTTTGAGCAATGCCTGGTTGACTTTCATCGGCTCCGGTTTGCGAATGAGGTCGGCCGGTTTGCGCATCTTGGGCTGAAACACCTGCGCCTGAGCAAGAGCAACGAGCCCGACGCCGAACGCGATGAAGCCGATCCGCGATGAGAGGATGCGGCTCATGCGCTTTGGCGGTAGCTGCTGACGCGCTTGAGCCAGCCGGGCAACCACCGGGCTTCTTTTCGTTCCGGCGGCGAATTGCGAACGCGCCGGGTCAAAACTGCGCCGGCTGCGCGCGCAAATTCCTCCACTGCATCCCGGCCGGCACTGGTGCCGCGCATTTCCTCCAGCACCTGCAACAATCCCCAGCCTTCGCCCTGGTAACGTTCCGTGGGCAGGACACCTTCTCCCTTAAAGTTGACGTAGTCGATGAGCGCGTAGCAGCCTTGCGCTGAATTCGCGACGCGCGCGAATTGTTGCTCAACATGCGCTCGATTGCCGGAGGCGGTTTCCTCCAGCATCCTCGGCAAGGCGGCTTCGAGCCGGTCGACCAGGAATTGCGCCTGAAGATCGACAGTCTCAGTGAGAAAGGCGCGCAGCTCGCGCATTTGTGGTGAATCTTGAGCCCGCGCAAATTCCGATCGCGACGACCATGGGCACGACCGTGGCGGGCGCAACCAGGCCGGGACGTCGACGCCACGATCGGACATAAAACGAATCAGTTTCGGAAAGCTTTCCTCGAAGGGCCCGCGTTTGCCTTCCGGGTACCAGATGAAATGGCCGATGCCGAGGGAGGCAAAATCCTCGCCGCTGTTCCATGAGGTCAAGCCCGAGATGGTGCCATTGCATTCATTCTGCCAAATCTTTTTGCCGATGCGCAGCGCTTCGGCTTTCGACACCGTAATCGACCCCGCGGAGGCGGCCGAAACGCCCAGAAACACGAGCGCAGCCAAAGCCGAACCTCGCCGCAGCCGCTTCCTTGACGGCAACGCCTTATCCATTAGCGTGCAGCTTTCCGCGCCGGGGCCAGAGCCCACCGCGCACAACTGTCTATTGCCATGAAAAGTTTCATCATCGCCTTCGCCTTACTTTTGGCGGCTCTACCTGTTGTCGGGCAAGAGAAATCGCCCGAGCTCAAAACCGACATCGATAAGGTGAGCTACAGCATCGGCCTGCAGGTCGGTTTCAATTTCGTCAAGCAAAACGAAGCCTTAAAAAAACAGAACGTGCAGATCAGCACCGAGGCGATGATCGCCGGAGTAAGAGATGCGATTGCCGGCAAACCGCAGCTTACAACCGAGCAGGTGCGCGAGGTCTTGGGCGGGTTCGAAAAAGATATGGCACAAAAAGTTGAAGCACGAGCGCAGAAGAACAAAGCCGAGGGCGAAAAATTTCTCGCCGAAAACAAGAAGAAGGAAGGGGTCAAAACGACCGCGAGCGGCCTGCAATACAAGGTGATCAAGGAAGGCAGCGGCGCCGAGCCCAAACCAACCGATACGGTCACGGTCAATTATCGCGGCACCTTGATCGATGGCACCGAATTCGACAGTTCCTATAAGCGAGGCCAACCGGCGACGTTCCCGCTCTCCGGCGTGATCAAAGGCTGGACCGAAGGGCTCCAGCTCATGAAGGTGGGCGCGAAATATCAATTATTCATCCCGCCCGGCCTGGCCTATGGCGAGCGCCAGATGGGCCCGGATATCGGGCCTGACTCGACGCTGATTTTCGAAGTTGAGTTGCTCGACGCGAAAGCGGCGGGCGCTGCCGGAAGTCCGTCGCCGGCTCCCACGTCCCGTTAAACGATTTTCCATCGTCCTGCCGCTGGCGTTCTTCAGCGGCTGGCCGCGGCCGTCTCCCATTCCACGCGCGGCGCGTCGCCCCACAAGTCTTCCAGGCTGTAGAAGGCGCGTTTGTCGCGGTGAAAAATGTGGACCACCACCTGGAGGTAATCGAGCACGATCCACTGGCTCGCGGGAAAACCATCGATCGCCACCGGCCGCACCGAGTGTTCTTCTTTCAGGCGTGTTTCGATCTCGTTCGCGATGGCTTTGAGCTGCGGCTCCGATGTTCCCGAGCAGATGACAAAAAAATCGGTGAAAGTCGACAGCCCGCGCAAATCGAGCACGTCGATCTCTTCGGCCTTTTTGTTGGCGGCGAGCTCGGCGCAGCTTTTGGCTAAATTCTCCGCGGTTATGGCGCTGCCTCCCGGTAAAGATGATTGCGCCGGATGATCTCTTCCACGTTCTGCGGCACGAGATAACGAATCGAGCGCCCTGAGGCAACCCTCTTTCGAATGTCGGTCGCGGAGATGTCGATCTTGCGCGCTACGACAGGGTAATCATGCGCCGGTTCGGCGCCGGAGCGATCAAGGACAACGAAACGGACGAGCTTTTGCAAGCGGTCGAATTCTCGCCAGCCGGGGAGTCCACTCAGGTTATCCTCGCCCACAAGGTAGAATAATTCGGCATCCGGGCTGCGCGCGGCGAATTGCTCGACCGTGTCGATCGTGTAAGAGGGCGGTGGCCGGCGCAGCTCGCAGTCGTCCACTTCCAAACCCGTTTCGCCTTCGAGGGCCGCTTGCAACATCGACAATCGCATTTCTGCGCTGGCCAACGGCGCCTGCTTGTGAGGTGCGTTCCGCGCCGGCACAAAAATCAATCGATCCAGCCCAAGTTTTTCGCGCGCTTCCCGGGCCAGGATCAAATGCCCATGGTGAATCGGGTCGAACGTGCCGCCGTAAATGCCGATCTTTTTCAACTCAGTCGAGCGCCGTTAATAAAGCAAATAGGCCGCGCGTGCGCTGCGGAAATCGTCCACGTCTTTTCTCCACGCGCCGACGATGCTCGAGACCGGCACGCCGCGCTCCAATTGCGACCGGATCGAGGAGCTGCCGTAAACTTTGAAGAAGAGATTCAATTTACTGCGGCTGCTGCGACGAAAGAGCGCATGCCCGGACGTGCGATTGATTTCGGCCAGCATGTAAATTCCCAACGCCGTCAAATCGGCCGGGGCTTTGGGCTCGATCCGCAGGAGCGCGCCCTGGACGCGGCCGCGTCGGAAGGGACGAAACGAGACGCCGGGCATGTGCAAGGAATCCAAATAGGCGGTGAAACTCGCTGCGTTCAAAGATTTTGCCGCGACGATTTCAAACGGGCCCGAGCCGCCTACGCCGGTTTCCACCCCGCCGATTTCGCCGACCAGACCGGTCGCGACGTAATATCGCGGTGATCTGGCGTAAGGGATATTCGGCGAGGTCTGGATCCAGCGCAGGCCCGTCTCTTCCCAGACCATGTCGCGGCTCCAGTTGCGCATCGGCACGACCGTTAGTTTGCAGCGTGCCCCGACCCAGCCCGCGGTGTTAATCATTCTGGCCAGCTCCCCCACGGTCATGCCGTGGACATATGGGATGGGAAATTGACCCACGAACGAGATCCAGCCCGGCTCGACCTTTGGCCCTTCAATGCGCAGACCGCCCAATGGGTTCGGCCGATCGAGCACCAGGAACTCGATCCCGTTTTCGCCGGCTGCTTCCATGCACAGCCCCATCGTGCTGATGTAGGTGTAAGATCGACAACCGATGTCCTGGATGTCGAACACGAGCACATCGATGCCCCGCAGCATCGATGCCGTCGGTTTGCGGGTCGGGCCGTAAAGAGAGTAGGCGGTGAGACCGGTCACAGGGTCGCGCCGCGATTTGACGTAACGGCCGGCTTTCTCGCGGCCATCGAGCCCGTGCTCCGGTGTGTAGAGCGCGACCAGATTGCAATTTTGCTTGAGCAAAACGCGGGTGCGGACGCCGCGTGCATTCACCCCGGTCTGGTTCGTGATCAGGCCGACGCGTTTGCCGCGCAGCTGCGCGTAGTTGTTGTCGGCCAGCACATCAATGCCGAGCTCGACCGCGGCGCGCGCGCTCGCACACACGCCCAGCAGCACCAAAGCGCACGCGATCTGCTTTTTACTTCCCCTCGGCACCATCCAAGTTAGCGTGCAAACTATGGAGCGAGATTCGCTTGGTCAACTGATCCTCACCGGTGTTCCGGGCAAAGAGCTCGATCAGAAAAGCGCTGCGTTGTTCCGGCGCGTGCAACCCGGCGGGTTCATTCTCTTTGGGCGCAACATCGAAACCGCGCCGCAGTTGCGGAAGCTGATCGACGATCTGCGCGATCTCAGCTCGGTCGAGCCCATCATCACGATCGATCAGGAAGGCGGCCGCGTCTCGCGGTTGCGCCTCATCGGCCACGAGCCGCCAAACGCGCAACAGTTCCGCGACAAGGACGATGTCGATCTTATCCAGCGTCACGGCGATATCACCGGCCGGTTGCTGCGTCTCTTTGGATTCAATCTCGATCTTTGCCCGGTGCTGGACATTTCGTTCGACGACGCGGCCGACAATTCGCTGCGCGGACGCTGCTACGGCCAGACGGTCGAGCAAGTGGTGCGCAATGCCGGCGCGTTTAACGACGCGATGCGAGAGCAGGGGGTCGCCAGCTGCGGCAAACATTTCCCCGGTTATTCCGCCGCCAGATCCGATGCGCACTACGAACTGCCGCGCATCGAGCGCACGCGCGAGCAATTGGATCACAATGAACTAGCTGTATTTCGCTCATTTACTGGTAGGGGCGGTTCACCCGGACCGCCCGCGTCGAGCGCGTCGCCAGGTGGGCGGGCGATTGAGGTCGGCACGGTCGACAGCATGATGATCTGCCATGGTTGGTATCCCTGCTTCGAACCGGAGAGGACGCCGGCCAGTCTGTCGCGTTCAATCATCACCGATTTGCTTCGCGACGAATTCGGGTTCGGCGGTTTGATCATGACCGATGATCTCGACATGGGCGCAATTCTGACCGGCTACAGTTTGGAAGAAGCCATTCGTCTCTCGATCGGAGCGGGAAACGATCTCGCCATGATTTGCCACCGTATTCCCGAGATCGACAATGTCCGCGGCGTGCTCGATACATTGCCGCGCGCGCAGCTGGAGCGCGCTCTCGCCAGCGTCGCCGATTTCAAGAAAAAGCTCGTTCCGCCGGACGAATTTTCCGAGGCCGCTTTCCGCAAGATCGACAACGAGATTTGGCAACTGCGCGCCGACACGCTCGGGGAGTCTGCCGCCGCCACTGGATTCGAAGACGGCAAACGCTCGCCGGTCGAGATGTTTTGATCTAGTCTTGCCGGCCGGGAGGTGATGGAACGATGTCAGCTGATTTAAAACGACGACTGGCCCGGTTGATCGGGATTGGTTTTGCCGCCGTCCTCTTGATTGCGGCGGAGCCGTGGCAGGTGGTAGCGGTGAATCGGATTTCGCTGGAAGGCAATTTGAAAGACGGCGGCGAATTTGAGGTGCGCGTCGAGTCGGAGGAACCCAAAAACGCTTCGGGAACCTATTTTGGCGCGGTCGGCCGCCCGCGTTCCGTGGTCTCGGACGTTGTTGTAAATGTGGCCGGCAAAAAGATGTCGTTTCCGGAAGTGGCGTATAACGATTTGGCCAATCCGCTGCTGCAGACGGTCAGTATTACCAGCCAATTGTCCGGCCCAGTGAGATTGCGTTTTACCGGTGGCGAGGGAGACGCGAGTTATGAAGTCGAATACCTGATGCAGGGCGGGCGGCTGGCGCAGCGCACGATCAGCTATTTCGAAGCCGCGCCCAATGGCGAAAAAAGCAGGGTCGTAAAAACGACGACCTTTTAGGCGCCGAGCTCGCGCAGTAGCTCAACGAGCGTCGACTTGATCGAGAACAGTCCGCAATTCCTGGAAGTCGACCGGTTTGGTGAGATGGAAATCGAACCCGGCACGTTTGCCGCGCCGGATGTCTTCGTCCGTGCCATAACCGGTGAGAGCGATCCCGGCGAGGTGGCGGCCGCGTTTCGCCTCCGAGATGACATCGTAACCGCTGCCGTCGGGCAGCCCGATATCGCTCAAGACGACGTCGAAGGGGCGGGAGCGGAGGAGTTCGAGGGCGCTCTGCTGCGTATCGGCCACCGCGATTTTATGCCCGAAGTGTGCGAGCAGACGCGCCAATGTGCGCCTCGTGTCGCCGTGATCTTCGACGAGCAGGATGCGCAGGGCCCGCATGGGTTTTTGCGGCCGTCGACGGCGCGAGCGGGCGTCTTGTTCCTGCTGCGCGAAGACGGCCAACTGCACTTTAAAAGTCGTGCCGCAGGCGCGACCGGCGCTCTGCGCTAAAATCTTGCCGTCGTGCAGGTCCATTAGGTGCTTGGAAATCGCCAGGCCGAGGCCGAGCCCGCCAAACTGGCGGGTGATCTCGGCTCCGCCCTGCTCGAACGGCTTGAAAAGGTTGTCGAGCTTAACCGGCTCGATGCCGATCCCGGTGTCGCGGATTTCGAATTCGAACTGATCGGCGTGGCGGTTTCGCGTGGAGATGTCGATCTTACCGCCGGTGGGGGTGAACTTGACGGCATTGTTGATCAGGTTCCAGAACACCTGCTGCAGTCTCACCGGGTCGGCCCAGATGTGATGCTTTTTCGCGCCGTATTTGGTGGAGACTTTCAGTTTTTTCGAAATGATGTCCGCCCGCGCGATTTCGAGCGCGTCGCGGGCGAGAGCGTGCGCGTCCACGCGATCGAAGTGCAATTCGAGTTTGCCGCGCACGGCGCGTGTGAGGTCGAGCAGATCATCGATCAGCCGCGCCTGGAGCTGGACATTGCGCTGGATGGTGTCGATCTCATCGGTGAACTCGGGCGATAATCGAGCAGCGTTGATCGAGAGATAGCTGGCTGCCGCCAGTGTGGGCGTAAGCGGCGTGCGCAACTCATGGCTCAAGGCCGCCAAAAAGTCGTCCTTGGCCTTACTCGCCTTTTCCGCCGCGATCTTGGCAGCCTCGGTCTCGCGGGCCCGGATTTGATCGCTGATATCGCGTGTGACTTTCGAAAAGCCGCGGAGCCGGCCGGAAGCGTCGCGCAGCGCCGTCAGCACCACATCGGCGTGAAAAGTCGATCCGTCTTTGCGCACGCGCAGCCCTTGGTCGCGGATGTGGCCAAGTTTGCGCGCCATTTCCAGATTGTGCTGCGGCTTGCGCGCTGCCACATCTTCGTCCGTGTAAAAGCAGGCGAAATTTTTGCCGATGATATCGACTGCTCTGTAGCCTTTGAGTTTTTCCGCGCCCAGGTTCCAGGTCGCCACATTACCCTGCGGATCGAGCAGGTAAATGGCGTACTCCTCCACGCTTTCCACGAGGAGGCGAAATTGCTCTTCGCTGACCTGGAGCGCATCCGTGCTAACCTGGCGGCCAGGCCGCTGGGAATTTTTTGTTTGGGCGGATGTTTTGCCGGCTTTTCTCATCGAACCATTGACCCCGTCGCCTGCGCAAAGTGTACTCGCCAAAGCATTTCGTCCAGTTGTCTTCGTAACCGGGCCGCTTTCCGGTCGGGTATTTTCAGGCACGTTGCCGCCGTGGTGGGAACAAAAGGTCGCGCCCAACAAGGTAAAGGACAAGGCAGAGAATGAGAAACGGTAAACAGGCGAGCAGGTCGGCGGCGGCTCCGTTGAAGAAGGGGTTGTGCCCGTTCGACCAGTTCTCAGTCGATTTACTAAAGGCGGCGAGCCGTTCACCGAAGCGGCCGGGGCTGCCTTGGAAGATGGCGATGAGGATACCGGCCAGCGCCCCGCCGGCGATGTAACCGGAGGCGAGCAACACGCCCGGGCCTTTGTCGCCTTCGGCCGTGAGCTCGACCTCGGAAAGGTTCTTGTGACGGAATTTAAGTTTCAGGTAGCGATCGACCAGCCAACGCACCATTCCGCCGACAAAGATTGGGCTGGACGAGGAGAGAGGCAGGTAAACGCCCACCGCGAAGGCCAGCGAAGGAATGCCGCACATCTCCAGCAAAATGGCGATCATCACGCCCAACAACACCAGCGCCCACGGCAATTTGTGGCTGAGGATCCCTTTGATGATGTAGGACATCAAGACGGCTTTGGGCGCGTCGAACTTGAGCACGCTCGAGCCGTCCGGCCGAACCGTGTGCGTCCCATTGATTCCGGGATCGACCAGGTAAACGGCCACGCCCTGGTCATTGACAAGGTAACGCTGCGCGGCGCCACCAGCCGGGTCCGGCCGTTGCCAGACGCGATAGGTGTTTTGGTCGGAGGAGGCCTGCACCCCGCGGAGCTTTTCCATCGCGCCGATCTCATTGGGCGGCGCGCGCAGCTCCGTCGTCGCCGGCACGGGCACATAGACGGTATTGCCGTTGTTGAGGAAGAGAAGGACGTAACCGAGCACGAGCGCGGAGGCGAGCGTGCCGAAGAGGATGGCGATTTGTTGCGCGCGCGGCGTCGAGCCGACGAGAAACCCGGTTTTCAAATCCTGCGACGTGGTGCCGCCGTTGGAGATCGCGATGCAAACAATCGCGCCGATGGAAAGCGCGGTGACGTAATAATGCGGCGCCGTCCAGCCCACGATCAGGAAGACGAGGCAGGTAAGGAGCAGCGTCGCGACCGTCATTCCGGATGTCGGCGTAGAAGACGAACCGATCTCGCCGGTTAGACGCGAGGAAACGGTGACGAACAAAAATCCGAACGCGATGATGAGGAGGGCGCCGACCAAATTCCAGCGCAGATGCAATTGCGGCACCACCATTATGACCGCGATGATGACGAGGCAGCCGATTACGACGAAGCGCATCGACAAATCGCGGTCCGTTCGGGGCGCATGTTCGCGCGGGCCATGGTGCCCTAACAAATCGGCGAACCCGCCCTTCATGCCGTGCCAGATGGTCGGCAACGATCGGAACAAGCTGATGATGCCGCCGGCCGCGACCGCACCGGCGCCGATGTAAAGCACATAGGCGTTTCGCACGTCGTCCGGGGTCATTTCAGCAATCGGCATGGTGCCGGGCGGCACCGCACCGGCGATATGTTCTCCGAAAAATTTGATCGCCGGAATCAGCACCAGATAGGAGAGGACGCCGCCGGCGCACATCAGCGACGCGATCCGCGGACCGATGATGTAACCGACCCCCAACAACGCCGGATTGATTTCGATTCCGACGGATCCGCCCTTGAATGGCGGCCCGAAGATTTTTTCGGGAATTTCCTTCCACCCATAAAACGCCCGCTCGATCGCATAGTAAATGAACCCGATGCCGAACCCGCTGAAGATGATTTTGCCGCCGCTGGCGGCGGCTTCCTCATTCACGATCTCGGCGTCGGTCGTGGTGTGCGTTTTGTCGGCGACGGCGAGCGAGTCTTTCGTGGCCGCGGCTTTCAATACCTCGGCGCAGGCGGTGCCTTCGGGATATTTGAGAATGCCGTGTTGATCGACAATCATGGCCCGGCGCAGCGGGATCATCATCAAAATGCCCAGCAACCCGCCCAGGACCGACACGAGCATTACCCGCACGATTTCGAGATCGAACCCCAGGATCAGGATCGCCGGCATGGTCACGCCGAGGCCGAAGGCGATCGATTCGCCGGCCGAGCCGGCGGTCTGCACGATATTGTTTTGCAAAACGTTTGCGTCGCGGGTGCGGAAAAGCTTCGAAGCGCCGCGGAAGATGGTGATCGACAAGACCGCGACCGGAATCGAAGCACTGACGGTCAATCCAACCTTGAGCACGAGATAAAGGGATGAAGCGCCGAAGAGGACGCCGAGCAGCGTGCCGACAATCAGATGCGGCCAGGTCAGCTCCGGCAAACGCGCGCCCGGCGGAATGAAGGGCTTGAAATTCGCCGCCAGCGGATTGGTCGGTCGCGCGCCAACAATATCGGGATATTCCTGCGGCGGATTGGCGCTATCAATCGTCGCCATTGGCGCAACGTTTCAGATTACGCTGGCAAAGCAAGCGTTGACTGGTTAGATCGACATCGACAAGATCGACATCCTCATGCGCGAAAAAGTCTACGGCGATACGCGACACGAACTCACGCTCCGCGGGCTCATCATTGGCATCATCATCACGCTCGTGTTCACGGCCGCGAACGTCTACTTCGGTCTCAAAGCCGGTCTTACTTTTTCGACCTCAATTCCGGCGGCCGTCATTTCCATGGCGATCCTGCGCGGCTTCCGGGACGCGACCATTCAGGAAAACAACATTGTGCAGACGGTCGCCTCGGCCGCCGGGACCCTGTCGTCGATCATCTTCGTGTTGCCCGGTCTGATCATGATCGGTTATTGGACGCAATTTCCCTTCTGGACTTCGTTTTGGATCTGCGCGCTCGGCGGAATTCTCGGCGTCATGTATTCCATTCCGCTGCGGCGCGCGCTGGTCACGCAATCCGACTTGCCCTACCCGGAAGGCGTCGCTTGCGCCGAAGTGCTCAAGGTCGGCAGCACCGGTAGTGGCGAGGTCGCTTCCGATATCGAGCACGGGCGGGCCGGTCTGCTCGCGGTTCTGTGGGGCTCGATCGTCGCTGCGGTTTTTGCCGTTATTGTCGCAACCCAGCTGTTTGCGTCCGATGTCGCGCGAACATTTCGAATCGGTCGCAACGGTGCGGTCAGCGGTTTCGATTTCTTTTTGTCATTTGCGCTTCTCGGGATCGGACATTTGGTCGGGCTTTCCGTCGGAATCGCGATGTTGATCGGCGCGCTCATTGGCTGGGGCTGGGGCGTTCCGCATTTTTCGGTGATGACCGGCGATCTCACAACTGCCGCCGCCACTCTCGCCACAAAAACCTGGAGCACGAAAGTGCGCTTTCTTGGCGCGGGCGCGATCGGCGTCTCGGCGATTTGGACGTTGCTCAAGTTAGTGAAGCCGGTGAGTCGCGGCCTTACCAGCGCGATGGCCGCTTCCCGCGCACGCAAAGCCGGCCAGGCCGATACGCTCCCGATCACCGAGCGCGACATTCCCATTGGCATCGTGGGTCTTTCGACCTTGGCCTGCATGTTGCCGATCGGGTGGCTGCTTGGTTGGTTTGGAAATACGAGCGGACTCGGCGCGCATCTGCCCACGCTCATCATCGGCGGCATCGTTTACATTGTATTGATGAGTTTCTTTGTCTCCGCGGTTTGCGGTTACATGGCCGGACTAATCGGTTCTTCCAACAGTCCGCTCTCAGGAATTGGAATTTTAGTCGTGATCGGCGCGGCGCTATTGCTCGTGCTCGGGGTAAAACCGTACGTCGGCCCCGAAACGAGCAAAGCATTGATTGCTTTTGCGCTTTTCACCACGGCGGTGATTTTCAACGTGGCCGCGATTGCCAACAATAACCTGCAGGACTTGAAGACCGGCCAGTTGGTCGACGCGACGCCGTGGAAACAGCAATTCGCGCTCGTCATTGGGGTGGTTGCGGGCGCGTTCGTGATTCCGCCCATTCTCGACCTGGTCAATCACGCTTACGGTTTTGTCGGCGCCCCCGGGGCTGAGGCGCGTCCCAATCCGCTGCCGGCGCCGCAGGCGGGGCTGATCTCGTCTCTGGCCAAGGGCGTCATCGCTGCGGACATCGATTGGAGTCTCATTCGAATGGGCGCGGGCATCGGTGTCGGAATTATTTTGTTGGACGAAATCCTCGCCCGGACGACGAAACACATGCGCGTTCCGCCGCTCGCCGTCGGTCTCGGAATTTATCTGCCCACGCAAAGCACATTGATGATCGTCGTTGGCGCGATCGTCGGCTGGCTTTTCGATCGGCGCGCCGATCGCACGCCCAAGCCGGAAGCGACCAAGCAGCTCGGTGTTTTGCTCGCCTCCGGGTTGATCGTCGGCGAGGGGATTATTGGTGTCGTCATATCGGCAATGGTGGTCTTTTCGGGCAAGGATTTCCCGCTCTCGCTCGTCGGGCCGGGCTACGCTACTGCGGGAACCATTATCGGCGGGCTCGCTTTCGCGGCGATCGCCTTTGCGCTCTACCGCTGGATTTTGCGAATGGGCGGCGCAAGGTCTGTCCTGGCCGCGCGCAGCGAGTCGAATGGATCGACATGAAACGGCGCTGGAACTGGGCTTTGTGGGCCGGCTGGTTATTGGCGCTGGTCGCGTTGTTTACCTATCCGCTTTTCGCGCAGTTTCCGATTACCCGCGATTTCCCCTGGGCAAACCTGCTGCTCTTTGCCGCCAGCGGAATTCTTCTGCTCATCGGCCTGGTCCGCGCTTTTGGGCACGGCCAGCTCTATCGCGGCAAGATCCTCGGTCCCATCCTCGCGCTCTTCGCCTTGATCGTGTTCGCACTTTTCGCCTACGAAATCTTTTATGTGCTTCGGCAGGTGCCGCTGTCCGCACAGGCCCCGCGCATCGGCGAAAAGGCCCCTCTCTTCACCTTGCCCGACCAAAACAGCAAACAGATCGCGCTCGGCGATCTGCTCTCGCCCAATGGCGCGGTCTTGATTTTTTACCGCGGACACTGGTGACCACTTTGTAACTCCGAGTTGCGGAGTTTTCAGAAACGTCTGCCGGATTTTGAATCGCGCGGGGTGCATCTCGCCGCGATCAGTGTCGATTCGATCGAGATCAATGCCAGCCACTGCCAAAAAATGGGCTTCACTTATCCGTTTCTCTCCGACAAAAACGCCGACGTCATCCGGCGCTACGACGTCCTTCATTCCGGCGGCGGACCAAAACACGAGGACATCGCGCGTCCCGCCGAGTTTTACGTCGATGCCGGGGGAATCGTGCAATGGGTAAATCTGACCGAGAACATCGCCGTGCGCGCGCGTCCCGAGGAAGCTTTGCGCGCAATCGACGCGCTCAAGCATTAGCGGTCGCGCGATTGACGGCGCTTTCCCGCTCTCATACCTTGGCGCCGCGTGCACGCGGACCTCGAGCAGTTGCTTGTCCTGCAAGATCGACAACAGAAGATTCGACAAATTGAGACCGAGATAAAAACGCTGCCGCTGCAACGCAAGCATCTCGAGGAACAGCTGGCGGCCGGCATCGGGGCATTGGAAGCGCTCAAGCAAAAAGGCCGGCAGACCGAAGTCGATCGCAAAAAACTCGAGCTCGATGTCGGCACACGGACCGAGAGCATCGCCCGCCTCCGCACCCAACAGTATCAGACGCGCAAGAACGACGAGTTCCAGGCCCTCGGCCACGAAATCACCCGTTATGAGGACGAAATTCGCAAGCTCGAGGACGCGGAACTCGAGTTGATGGTCGAGGCCGACAAGCTCAAGGAGGAGATCGCCGCCGAGGAAAAAAAGACCGCTGCGACCAAAGAATCGATCTCGCGTCAGATGGCCAACCTGGAGGAAAAATCAAAGGCGCTGGAAACGCGTCTCGCCGAGCTGACAAACGAGCGCACCGCTCTCGCCGGCAAGATCGACGAAGACCTGCTTGGCCTTTTCGAGAGGCTTTTCGCCAGTAAAGGCGACGCCGTGATCGTGCCGCTCGAACATGAAGTTTGCACCGGCTGCCACATGAAAGTGACCACCGCCACCGCCATGCGGGCCAGAGCCGGCAAGGAAATCGTCAATTGCGAACAGTGCGGCCGCATCGTCTACGACGCGGCGTAATGTGGGGAGGGACCTCAGTGTCCCGACAATCGCGGCACTAAGGCCGCTCCCACATTTCCGATTAGACGTTGAACCGAAACAAAATCACATCGCCGTCACGGACTTCGTAATCTTTGCCTTCCAGTCGCACTTTGCCGGCCTCGCGCGCTTTGGCGAATGAACCGGCTGCGATCAGATCGTCCGCGTGGACGGTTTCGGCGGCGATAAAGCCGCGCTCGAAGTCCGAATGGATCGCGCCGGCGGCAGCGGGCGCTTTTTCGCCCGCGTGAATCGTCCAGGCGCGCGTTTCTTTTTCGCCGGTGGTGAAGAACGTGCGCAGCCCGAGTAAATGATAAACCGCGCGAATCAGCGCGTGCACTCCGCTATCTTCCACGCCCAGTCCGCGCAGATATTCCAGCGCTTCCTCTTCGCTTAGATCGACAAGTTCGGCTTCGATCCGCGCGCTGATCACGATGGCTTCGGTCGCGAAATGGTGGCGCGCGTAATCCTGGACAAGATCGACATACCGCCGCGCGCTACTGTAGCCGGGGTCGTTGACCCCGGCGCCGCGGTCAGCGACCGCGGCTACAGCTGCGAGATCTGTTTCCGCAACGTTGCAGGCGAAGATCGTCGGCTTTGACGTGAGCAGAAAGAAGCCGCGCGCGATGGTTTGTTCTTCGGGCGTCAACTTCGCAGTGATCGCCGGTTTGCCCGCATTGAGATGCGGCAACAATTTTTCGAGGATCGCGTTTTCGATTTTGGCCGACTTTTCGCCGGCATGCAGCTGCTTCTGCAGGCGCTCGCGGCGTTTTTGGAGCGACGCCAGATCGGCCAGGACAAGCTCGGTGTTGATGATCTCGATGTCGCGGACAGGATCGATCGTTCCGGTGACATGATGAACGTCCGGGTCCTCGAAACAGCGCACCACCTGCACGACCGCATCGACCTCGCGGATGTGATGGAGAAACTGATTGCCGAGCCCTTCGCCCGCGCTAGCCCCTTTGACCAGACCGGCGATATCGAGAAACTCGATCGCCGTTGGCGTGATCTTTTGCGAATCCGAAATAGTCGCGATCTTTTCCAGGCGCGGATCGGGCACCGTGACGACGCCAAGGTTGGGGTCGATCGTGCAAAAGGGATAATTTTCCGCCGGCGCCTTGTGCGTGCGCGTGACCGCATTGAAGAGCGTCGATTTGCCCACATTAGGCAACCCAACAATCCCCGCGCTGAGCATGGCTCCCTCTGTAGCGGCGGTCTATGACCGTCGCAAATTTCAACGGTGGCGGATCAGCGGCAATGAGTGAATACTTCCGCTCCGCAAACGGGCTGTAGTTCAGCTTGGTAGAACGCTTGAATGGGGTTCAAGAGGTCGTGGGTTCAAATCCCGCCAGCCCGATATCTATTCGCCCGACCAACTCGTCAAAAATGTGTCGATGAGCTCCGGCAGATCGTCACTGTAACCGCCTTCGAGAATAACTGCTACCGGGATGCCTGCCGCGCCGGAGCTTTGCGAAGCTGGGTCGATCTTGCGGAGCCATTGACCGAACGTGGCGAAATCTTCACGCTCCAGCGTCATTTGCACGAGCGGATCGCGCGCGTAGGCGTCGAACCCGGCGGAGACGAGAATCAGGTTTGGCTTGAACGCGATCAGCTTGTCGAGCGCGTCTCTGCAAAGATCGACATGTTCGGCGCGCGGGGTTCCGGGCGCGACCGGATAATTGTAGACGTTGTCGAATGACTTCGCGCCGGTGCCGGGATACGCCGGGAACTGATGAATCGAGGCGAAGGCGATCCGCTCGTTGTGCGCCACGATTGCTTCGGTGCCGTTGCCATGGTGGGCATCGAAATCCCAAATGGCCACGCGGTTTACTGTAGCCGGCGTCGTTGACGCCGGTATGCCGGTGCGGGTCGCACCGCGGTCGGCGACCGCGGCTACAGTCAGCGCGTCAAGGGCGGCAATCGCAATGTTGCTGAAATAGCAGAACCCCATCGCGCGATCGCGCGTTGCGTGATGCCCGGGCGGACGCATGAGACTGAAGGCGCGTTGTCCGCCGAGCGCGGTGCGTGACGCTTGGATCGCGGCGCCCGCGGATTTCCGCGCATACCCGGCGATATTCGGATGCGCCGGAGTATCGAGATCGAAATCGCCGACCGGCTTTTCTACCGCCTCGATGTGTTCGGCGGAATGCGCGCGCAGCAATTCGGCGTCGGTCGCGGCGCGCGGTTCGCGCCATTCCCATGTTGGATGTCGATCTTGCAGGAGCGGAACGGTGCGGCTGATCCGCGCCGGCCGCTCGGGATGGCCGGGCGCGGAATATTCGGTGCAGCGCGGATCGTGAAAGATGATCATCGGATATTGCAACGTCTTCCCGGAAGGAATATTCGACTACGTCGATGTTGAACGGAAAGAAAATCGTGGTGGTCATGCCGGCCTACAACGCCGCGCGCACCTTGCGCCAGACGTACGACGAAGTCATGGCCCAGGGGATTGTCGATCTTGTCATCGTGGTGGACGACGCGAGCGATGACGAGACGGTGGCGATTGCGCGCACGTTGCCAAGCGCCCAGGTGGAGGTGCATCCGGAGAACCGCGGTTACGGCGCGAACCAGAAGACTTGCTACCGGCTGGCGCTGCAGGCCGGGGGCGACATCATCATTATGATTCACCCCGATTATCAATACACGCCGCAGCTCATCCCGGCGATGGCGTCGCTCGTGGCAAGCGGGCTTTACCCGTGCGTGCTGGGTTCGCGCATTCTCGGCGGCGGCGCGTTGAGCGGTGGGATGCCGTGGTGGAAATACGCGGCGAACCGGTTTCTGACGTTGAGCGAAAATATTCTCCTCGGCGCGAAACTGTCGGAATATCACACCGGTTATCGAGCGTATGGCCGATCGCTTCTCGAGAAACTGCCCTTTGCATCGAACTCCGACGATTTTGTCTTCGACAATCAAATTCTCGCCCAAATCATCGCGCTGGATTGCCCAATCGGGGAGGTGACCTGCCCGGCGCGCTACATGCCGGAAGCTTCTTCGATCAATTTCCGGCGCAGCGTCCGCTATGGTTTTGGTTGTCTCGCGACTGCTCTGCGCTTTCGTCTCGCGCGCTGGGGACTGGCGCGGCCGCTCGTTTGAAGGTTTGAGAGCGAAAACCGATTCTAGCCGTCTGAATTCTGCCGCCAGAGACGGCGGCAGCTACGACCGCCGATCAACTCTGATCGTGTGCGGAGTTCTGGTGGCGACGACCTGGCTCGTGTTCGGCCAGACGCTTCGGCACGATTTCGTCAACTTCGACGACCACGTTTACGTCTACGAGAACACGGTCGTGAGCCAGGGGCTCAGCTTCGCGAATATCGGCTGGGCCTTCACCCATGCGCATGCGCGCAACTGGCATCCGCTCACGACCATCTCGCACATGCTCGATTGCCAGCTGTTTGGGTTGAATCCCGGCGGGCATCATTTCAACAACGTCCTCCTCCACAGCGTGGCCGTGGTGCTGTTGTTTCTCGTCCTGCGCGCGATGACCGCAAACGTCTGGCCGAGCGCGTTCGTCGCGGCGGTGTTCGCAATTCATCCGCTGCGCGTCGAATCGGTCGCCTGGATCGCCGAGCGCAAGGATGTGCTCAGCGCCGTGTTCTTCATGCTTACGCTCGGCGCTTACGCCCGTTACGCGCGGAGACCGTCGCCCGGTCGGTACGTGACGATGTCGATCTTGTTCGCCCTTGGGCTGATGTCGAAACCCATGCTCGTGACTGTCCCGCTGGTCCTGCTGCTCCTGGATTATTGGCCGCTTGGCCGAAGCGAAAGCTGGTTTCGGATGCTGGCGGAGAAAATTCCGTTGTTTGCGCTCTCGGCAATTTCATCCGCGATCACACTAGCCGTGCAGCGCGGGAGCGCACGGATGGATGAGCTGCCGTTTCTGTGGCGCCTCCAGAACGCAATCGTTACCTACGTGATTTATCTCCGCCAAATGTTTTGGCCGGCGAAACTGGCCGTTTTTTATCCGCACCCCAATGATACCCTTTCATTCTTAGAGGTCCTGCTCGCGCTCCTTTTGCTGAGCGGCATCACCGCAGCAGCCCTCATTTTTCGTCGTCCCCGACCGTATTTGTTGGTTGGCTGGTTTTGGTACGTCGTCATGCTGCTGCCGGTCATTGGGCTGGTGCAGGTGGGCGAGCAAGCGCGGGCTGATCGTTACACCTATCTTCCACAGATCGGCCTCTACATCGCGTTGAGCTGGTTGATTGTCGATCTTACGGTGCAATGGCGCTGGTCGGGGCGGCGTCTGGCCGCGCCAGCGGTAGCGATTCTCGTATTGCTCGGCTGCGCTTCGTTTGGTCAAGCGACCCAGTGGAAGAACAGCGAATCACTTTGGAATCATGCCCTCGCTGTTACGTCGAACAACGATGTCGCCCACAACAATCTCGGTTTTCTCTTGATGCGGCGGGGCCAATGGGACGAAGCGCTCGGGCACTTCGAAGCGGCGCTACGGATCAGATCGCAAAGTGCGGCCAGCCATTACCATCTCGGCCGGGCGCTCATCCACAACAATCTGGCCAACGCGCTCGTGCGAAAAGGCCGCATCGACGAGGCGATCCCGCATTACGAACAGGCCGTCGCCTTGCGCCCCGATTACGCAGATGCGCATTACAATTTCGGGGTGGCCTTGTTTCGGGACGGACGGCTCGCTGAGGCCATTACCCATTGGCAACAAACCGTTGCCATTCAACCGAACGACACCGCGACGCGAATCCTCCTGGCCGATGCGTTGGTCAGCAAAGGGGACATTCCCGGCGCGTTGGCGCATTATGGGAAGGCGTGGGAGTTGGCGCAGGCTCAGGGAAATGGCGACCTGGCCGTGAAACTCCGGCAAAAGATCGAGCAGTACCGGTCCTCGCCTTAGCGGTTCCGTTTTGCCGCCGTCTAGAGGCCCTCGGCCTGCTTGCGCAATTTTTCCTTTATGTCGGAAAACGAAGACGCTGAGATTTTGCCGAGGAAAGACAAGGCGTCCGCTTTGTTGCGCTGCTTCAGGCTGACGCGGGCGAGCTGTAAATAGGCAAAACTGCGGTTTGTGGAAAGCTCGAGGTAATGTTGCCAGGCGCTTTGGGCCTCTTTCCAATCAGGGTCCGGCATGGCATAAAATGTTTCCGCATAAGCGCCGGCATATTGGCGGTCCATCGGCGCGAGCCGGCTGGCTTCGCGAAATTCGAACAGCGCGCGGCGCAATAATTCGGCGGAATCCAGCTTCCACGCCGCGGCCAGATCGTGGCGGAAAACGAACTCAACGTTCGCGAGGTCGAAATGATAATTGGCATTGGCGTTTTCGCAGCGCACAGCCAGGGAAAACTGCGCCGCCGCTTCGCGGACACGGCCCATCGCGAGATAAGCGCCGCCGAGCGAGTTGGCCGCCTCAGCATTGTCCGGCTGGAGCCGTTGCGCTGTGCGCCAGTGTTCCATCGCTGCGTCCGGCCTCGCATTGTTCCAAAGAAACGCCGCCAGAGCGTTGTGCGCCGGCACCGACTGCGGATTATTGCGCACGAGCTGGTAATAAATTTGTTCGACGCGCAGGCGGTCTTTTGCCGTGCCGTTGGAGTGGGCGAGCGCTTCGGCGGCACGATGGGCTGCCCTGATTTCGAGCCAGGTTTTGATCGATGCGCCGACGGACTGTGTCCGTGCGGACACAGGGGCGAGGAAGATCATGAGCAACGTGACACCAGCGATTTTGGCGTTAATCCCTTTGTTGCCCTCGCGGCTGTTCATGCTGGAATGGTTCGGTCTTTCCTCGGTTTGATGGGATTGGAGTAGATCTTCTCGCGGCAAATCTGCGCGATGCTGGGTTCGAACCAGCGACTTCTTGCGTGTGAAGCAAGCGCTCTGCCACTGAGCTAATCGCGCGAAAGAAATTCAAACTGAGGGCTCGCGCGGGGTGAGTCAAGCTCCCGGCAAACAGGCCCCCGGCCGGCGCCGTGGGCCGCCGAAAGGGCCACCCACTCAGCCGCGGAATACTCGGGCGTCGCGGCCCCTGTCCCCGCGCCCGGTGCTTGCCCGGCAACGGCACGCGTTCTATTTAGAAGCATGTCCGAACACAAAATTACTCTCACCTGGAAACGCGGCGACCTGCCCTTCGAGTATCAGAAATATTCCCGCGACCACACCTGGAAATTTGACGGCGGCCACGAAATGCAGGCCTCGGCCGCGCCGGCTTATCTCGGCAACCCAAAGCTGGTCGATCCAGAGGAGGCGTTTGTCGCCGCCCTCTCCAGTTGCCACATGCTGACCTTTCTCGCCCTCGCGGCGAAAAAGAAGTTCGTGCTCGACGAATATGCCGATGAAGCCACCGGTCACATGGAGAAAAACGCCGAGGGCAAGATGGCAATCACGCGGGTGGTGTTGCGGCAGCGCACGAAGTTCTCCGGTGACAAACAGCCGACGCGCGAGGAGCTCGATGAAATGAACCACCTCGCGCACGAGCAATGTTTCATTGCCAACTCGGTCAAAACCGAAGTCACGGTCGAGCCGCAGACTTGAACCGCCGATAACGCAGGTTGGAGGGACGACCTCTGTGTCGTCCCATTAATTCGTCGCTCAATTCAATCCGCGACATCCGCGTAATCCGCGGTTAAATCTGTTCCGATGAGCGCGGCTTCTGATCCTCAACGGATGGAAAAGATCGTGAGCTTGTGCAAGCGGCGTGGGTTCATCTTTCAATCAAGCGACATCTACGGCGGCCTGAACGGCCTGTGGGATTACGGCCCGCTCGGGGTCGAGTTGAAACGGAACCTGAAAAACTACTGGTGGCGCATGACGGTGCACGAACGCGACGACGTCGTTGGCCTCGACGGCGCCATTCTCACGCATCCCGCTGTCCTTCAAGCCTCGGGACATGTCGAAGGATTCAGCGATCCCATGGTCGATTGTCGATCTTGCAAGGCGCACCTGCGCGCCGATCAGCTCGGCGGAAAAAGGCGGTGCCCGGTTTGTGGCGGCAAAGATTTAACCGAGCCGCGACAGTTCAACCTCATGTTCGAAACCCACGTCGGTGCGGCGGCCGATGAAAGCGCGATCGCCTATCTGCGCCCCGAGACGGCGCAGGCGATCTTCGTCCAGTTCAAAAACGTCCTCGAAGTTTCACGCAAAAAATTGCCGTTCGGGATCGCGCAGATCGGCAAAGCCTTTCGCAACGAAATCAATCCGCGCAACTTCACCTTTCGCTCCCGCGAATTCGAGCAGATGGAGCTGGAATATTTTTGCCGGCCGGAAGAGGGGACGAAGTGGCTTGATTATTGGCTGGAGGAGCGGCTCAAGTTTTATGACAACATCGGCCTCGGACGCGAACGGCTGCACGTGCACGAAATCCCCGATGAAGAGCGCGCGTTTTATTCGAAAGGAACTTACGACATCGAATACGATTTTCCCTTCGGCCGGCAGGAACTGGAAGGCGTCGCCTATCGCACCGACTACGATTTGCAGCAACACAGCAAGGCCAGCGGTAAACCGCTCGATTATTTTGATGACGAAACGAAAGAACGCTTCGTGCCGCACGTGGTCGAGCCGAGCGCGGGGGTGGATCGCACCGTGCTCGCTTTGATCTGCGACGCCTATTGCGAAGATGAGGCGCCGGACGAAAAAGGCAAAATGGAAACGCGCACCGTGCTGCGGTTTCATCCCCGCATGGCGCCGATCAAATGCGCGATCTTTCCGCTGCTCAAGAACAAGGAGCCGCTGGTCGCCAGGGCAAAAGAGATTGTCGATCTAGTCCGTCCGCACATGTCGATCTTCTACGATGAAGCCGGCGCAATCGGGAGGCGTTACCGGCGCCAGGATGAAATCGGCACCCCGTTCGCCGTGACGGTGGATTTCGACACGCTCGGGGAAAAGGAGGCCGCGCTACGCGACACGGTCACGCTGCGAGAGCGCGATTCGATGAAGCAGGAACGCGTGCCGATCAACGAGCTGCCCGAACTGCTGCGCCATCGGATTTTTTGATTCGCACGAAAAGATCCTGCAGGGCACTATGGTCGCGCGGGCGTTTTCTCGCCGGCTTGATCGACAATCCCACCGCTGAGCGCGTCGGTTAGTTTCAGGATTTGACGGTGGACCTTGTCGTGCGCCGCAATGTCGTCGGCCCAGTCGCCGTGCGCCCGGGCGATAATGACATCACTCATCAACTGCAAATGCTCGCCCAGCAGGTTGCGCATCTCATCGCGCGACCAGCGCTGCGGATTAGTCTCGTGCAAAAATGTGGCCAGATCATCGGCGTTTTCATTCCAGCGAGTGAAAGCGGCCCGATATTTCGCGTCGTCCTTGGCTTTCGCCGCCCCGATCATATTCATCGCGATATGGACGTGTTCCTTAAGTAGAACGGTGAATTTCTCGCCGGCCGGGACTCCAAAATACGGTTTGATCCCGTGACCGATGTCTTCCTGATTGCGCAACAAACGTTGCGTGACGAGGTCTTTGTCGGGCAGATCGCCGAGAGCGCTGATAATGTAATGGCGCAGCCAGAGGAGGTGTTCTTCCCAGACCTTGAGCATGGCGTCGTGCACATCGGCGCGTTTCGCTGGCAAAGTGTGCTGGGTTGCGAAAGGGGTCCGCGCGGGCGCGGTCGCGGTTTGCGGTGGCGGCGTCGCGGCAACGGCGGCGATGAACGGACCGACCGCCGCGAGAGACATAAACCACCGGGCGCAACACGCTGAAATCATTGTCGCAACTACGCCCGCGTCGGATGCAGCACGTCCCGCAATTCGACCTTACCGATATCGAGCTCAAGCGCCTGACGGGCGACGGTGAGGAACACGTCGGGCGCGTCGGTGAGAGCGACGCGCAAGGCCGCGCTGTTCTCGGGCGGTGCGCGCAGGGACTTTGCTTCAAGCAGATCGCGCACGGCCAGCGCACAATTCTGCGCCGAGTCCACCAGCACCATCCGCCCGTCCAGGAAACGTTCGATCGCGCCGGTGAGCAACGGGTAATGAGTGCAACCGAGCACGAGCGTATCGATTTCTTTGCGCACCAGCGGGCGGAGATAACGCCGAATCACCCGGTCGGTCAGCTTGTCCTCGAGCCAGCCTTCTTCGATGAGCGGAACGAGCAGGGGACAGGCCTGGGCCACGATGTCGATCTTCGGGTCGAGCGCGCGCAACGCCCGCTCGTACGCGCCGCTTTTAATCGTCGCGCGCGTCCCGATTACCCCCACGCGGTGTTTGCGTGTCGCGCCCACCGCCGCCTGCGCCCCGGGCTCGATTACGCCGATCACCGGCACGGGCAGACTCTCTTCGAGCTTCGGCAATGCCACGGACGACGCCGAGTTGCAGGCAACGACCACGACCTTTACTCCTTCGCCAACGAGCATCTCCGCCATCTCCACGCTGTAGCGCTCAACCGTGCTCGCACTTTTCCCCCCATATGGGACACGCGCCGTGTCGCCGAGGTAAAATATGTTTTCGCCGGGCAACAAATTCCGCAGCGCTTTGACGACGGTCAGCCCGCCGATGCCCGAATCAAAAACGCCAATCGGCCGCGCGTCACTCATTGCAGCGAGAAGGTGCTGGTTGTCATGGTGCGCCGCAAGCCCTTGGTAGGTGCGATTGACCTCAATCGCCCGGGCGGGCGGTTCGGTGAACCGCCCCTACCATTTGCAAACGCTTGCTGTCTCTCGAATGATTGAAATCACGATGGCGGAGCTTGCGAAACGTTACGATCCAGCATCGGTCGAGCCGAAATGGTACGCGCGCTGGCTCGAAGCTGGCGACTTTAAAGCGGACGCGAAGTCGACGAAGTCGCCGTTCTCGATCGTGATGCCGCCGCCGAACATTACCGGCGTGCTCACCCTCGGCCACGTCCTCAACAACACCATCCAGGACATTCTGGCGCGACGGGCGCGGATGCAGGGCTTTGAAGTGCTTTGGCTGCCGGGAATGGATCACGCCGGCATCGGCACCCAAACCGCCGTCGAAAAATGGTTGCGCAAAAACGAGGGCCTGACCCGGCACGATCTCGGTCGCGAAAAATTTCTCCAACGCGTGCTCGAATGGCAGGACAAACACGGCGGCATCATCATCGACCAGCTGAAGCGGCTCGGTTGTTCCTGCGACTGGTCGCGACAGCGCTACACCTTTGACCAAGCCTACGTCCGCGCGGTCGAAAAAGTTTTTGTCGATCTTTACGATAAAGGCCTCATCTACCGCGGACGGCGGATGATCAACTGGGACCCGGCGGCCCAAACCGCGTTGTCCGATGAGGAAGTCGTCAGCAAGCCGCAGAAAGGAAACCTCTATTTCGTTCGTTATGAGCTCGTCGAGCAGCCGGGCCGATTTTTAGAAGTCGCAACGACCCGTCCGGAAACGATCATGGCCGACACCGGCGTGGCGGTGCATCCAAGCGACAAACGATATGTCGATCTTGTCGGCAAACGCGCCTGGCGCCCATTGGCCCGCGAGAAAATCCCGATTGTTTCCGATGACGCGATCGATCCGGAATTCGGGACCGGTGTTTTGAAAGTCACGCCCGCGCATGACAAGCTGGATTTCGAAATCGGCCAGCGCCACAACCTCCCGGTGGTCGATGTTCTGTATCCCGATGGCCGGATCAATTGCCCGACCGTGCCGGAATTAGACGGTCTCGACCGGTTCGAAGCGCGCAAAAAAGCGGTCGAGCTTTTGCAAGATCGACAATTGCTCGGCAAAACAGAGCCGTACGAAAACAACATCGGCTTCAGCGACCGGAGCGACGTGCCGATCGAGCCGCGGCTGAGCGAACAATGGTTCCTGCGTTATCCGCAAACCGAAGAAGCGCTGGCCGTGGTGCGCGAGCATTCGATCCGTTTTTTGCCTGCGCACTGGGAAAAGGTTTACACCCAATGGCTCGGCAACATCCAGGACTGGTGCATTAGCCGCCAGGTCTGGTGGGGACATCGCATACCGGCATGGTATGCGAAATCCCAAGTCCCAAGTTCCAAACCCCAAATTTATGTCGGGATCGAGCCGCCGGCGGATGCGGAAAATTGGATTCAGGATGAAGACACGCTCGATACCTGGTTTTCGTCCTGGCTCTGGGCGTATGAGACGATGGATGAAGAGACGCGGCAAAAGTTTTATCCGACCAGCGTGCTCGTGACCGGGCCGGACATTATTTTCTTTTGGGTCGCGCGCATGATCATCGCCGGCCTCGAGTTCAAAGCGGGCCGCTCGCAGAAAATCGAGGAGAACATTCCCTTCCACGACGTCTTCTTTACCGGGATCATTCGCGACAAGCTCGGCCGCAAAATGTCGAAATCGCTCGGCAACTCGCCCGATCCGCTCGATTTGATCGACAAGTACGGCGCGGACGGGTTGCGCTTCGGCCTGCTCCGCATCGCCCCGAGCGGCCAGGACATTCGTTTCGACGAAAAACAAATCGAAGAAGGCCGCAATTTCGCGACCAAGCTCTGGAACGTCGCCCGCTTCCGTCAGCTCCAGGCCGCCCCTTCTCCAGCCCCCCAAAAACTCGACGGCTTAAAGCCGTCGAGTTTGGCGAAAAAGTCAGCGGACCCCAGAGAACTCGACGGCTTAAAGCCGTCGAGTTGGCGGGGGCTGTCGGTTTATGGCGTCGAGGTTTTGGCGCGGCTGAATGAGACGATCGAGGCGGTCGAAGCGGCGTATCGCGAGTACGAATTCAACGCGGTCGCGCAGCGGCTCTACGATTTCGTGTGGAGCGATTATTGCGACTGGTTCGTGGAAACGGCCAAGACGGACATTTTCGGTGCCGACGAAGCGAAGAAGGCTGCCGCGCTTGCCACAATGGATGTGGTGCTCTCGGCCGTGCTGCGGCTGCTGCATCCGTTCATGCCGCATATCACGGAGGAGCTTTGGTCGCTCTTCGGATTCGACCAAGGCTCAATTCAATTGGCGCAGTTGCCGACTCAATTCGACCTGGCAGATGTCGATCTTGCGCGGAAGCGGAAACTCGTTTCGGCCATTTACCAGACGATCCAGGCCGGGCGAAACCTTCGCGCGCAAACCGGGATTCCTTCCAACCGGAAAGCGCAATTTGTGTTGCGGTCGAATGACGGGGAGATCGCAAATGAATTGCCGACCATGGCGCGGCTGCTTAACACGGAGGAACTAAAGCTCGACCAGAAGTACACAGCCGAACCCGGTGTGCCGGTTGCCGTGACGCCGCTTGGCGAAATCTTCCTCGTGATCAGCGGCGCAGACAAACAGGCGGAGGCCGAGCGACTGGACAAGGAGATTGCAAAACTGGAAGGCGAAATCGAAGTCGTCGAAACCAAGCTCAACAACAAATCATTCGTAGACCGCGCGCCTGCGGCGGTGGTGGAGGAACACCGGCAGCGTCAACGCGACTTCAAGGCGCAGCTATGGCAGCTGAAGGCCGCGCGCGAACGCCTGAATTAAAGATCACTTTGTGATTGTCGATCCTGGCTCCGCGGCTCTGAAAAAACTCGCGTAGCTCGGGCGTGTAAAAAGTGCCGTCGTATTCGAGATTCAGCTCGAGCCAGACGCGGCCGCGGGGGGTGAGGTGTTTGGCGATGTCGTCGAGGAAGAAGTCCCATTCCGCCACGCCCCAAAGATCGGGGTGCTTGTGATTGTTGAAACAAACCAGGAATGCGGTGACGAGGTCGAATTTCTTGCCGAGATCGGGCAGAGGAACAAATGCTTCAATGCGCCAGATGACGCGGCGCACGCCCAACATTTTGGTGCTCTCGGCAAACATGGGGAGGCGATCGATGTCGAGGCCGACGACATCGTGACCGAGCAACTGCGCGATGTAAGCGAAGTAGCCGGCGCCACAGCCGATATCGAGGACCCGTTTGGGCGAGGCGAGGTCGAGGCCGGTCTCGCGGATGCGCCGAATGTTGACGTCGATCCAGCGCGGAAGATCGAGATATTTCGGCCAATCTTCACAGGTCGGATCGTCCACGCCCCAGCGGTCGTAGATTCGCTGGAATTGGGCCTGGTCGATCGTGGCAATGATTGCGTCCGGCTCCAGTTTGACGGGCAATCGCCAGTCGAGCAGCCAATGGCGCAAATGTTGACCGGCGCTCTTGAAGGCGCGGCCGGTTGCGATTTTGGCCAGTTTTTCGGAGAACCGCATGGAGACTGAATACATTGCCACGCTGGCGGGGCGCTGCAATTTCAACTAAAATTCCAAGGCAATGAGCTGGTGGAAAAAGCTGCTTTGGTTCGCGGTGGCGGCGATGGGGGTCGGCGCGCTGGCGGTGGTGGCCGTTTCACGCGGCGAACAAGTCAATGCGCTCTGGATTGTGCTGGCGGGATTTTGCGCGCTTTCGATCAGTTACCGTTTTTACAGCAAATGGCTCGCAGCCAGAGTGCTCGTGCTCAATGACGAGCGGGCAACGCCGGCAGTCGTGCAAAACGACGGCAAGGATTTCGTGCCGACGAACCGCTGGATGGTGTTCGGTCATCATTTCGCGGCGATCGCCGGACCGGGCCCATTGGTCGGGCCGGTGCTGGCGGCGCAATTTGGTTTTTTGCCGGGGACGCTTTGGATTTTGATTGGCGCGACGCTGGGCGGCGCAGTGCACGACATGATCGTGCTTTTCGCGTCAGTGCGCCGGGGCGGGAAAACGCTCGGCCAAATGGTGAAGGAAGAAATCGGGCGCGGCGTTGGCGCGCTGGCCCTCATCGGTGTGCTGGCGATCATGATCATTTTGCTCGCGGTGCTGGCGCTGGTGGTGGTGCAGGCGCTGGCGAAAAGCCCGTGGGGCGTGTTCACGATCGCGGTCACGATTCCGGTGGCATTGATCATGGGAATTGGTCTGCGTTCCGGCAAAGTCAGCGTGACCGCCGTGACCGTTTTCGGTCTGGTTGGGCTGGCGTTCGGCGTGTGGGGCGGACAATTCCTTTCCCATTATCCGGCAATTGAAGCCTGGTTCCGGCATGATGCGATCTGGCTCGCGTTTGCGATCATGGCTTATGGCCTGGCGGCGTCGGTACTGCCGGTGTGGATGTTGCTGACGCCGCGCGATTATCTGAGCACGTTTTTAAAATTGGGCACGGTCGCGGCGCTGGCGGTCGCTGTGATTCTAATTCATCCGACCCTGCAAATGCCGGCGATCACAAAATTCGTTGATGGCACCGGCCTTGTCTTTGCCGGCCCGGTCTTTCCTTTCGTTTGCATCACGATCGCTTGCGGAGCGGTCTCGGGGTTTCATTCGCTCATCGCCTCGGGCACGACTCCGAAAATGATCGGGCGCGAGTCGCGCATCCGCGACATCGGCTATGGCGCAATGGTGACGGAGATGATGGTGGCGCTGATGGCAATGATCGCGGCCTGCGTTTTGCAGCCCGGCGAATATTTCGCGATCAACTCCAAAGGCGCACCGGCCGAAGTAGTGGCGAAAGTTTCCGCCGCGGGTTTTCCGGTGACGGAACAGGAGATGTCGATCCTGGCCCAAAATCTGGGCGAGACCACCATGTTCAATCGGGCCGGCGGCGCGCCGACTTTTGCGGTGGGGATGGCTCACATGTTCGCGCGCATCTCCGCCGGGCCGACGGCGCTGGCGCTCTGGTATCACTTTGCCATCATGTTCGAGGCGCTTTTTATTTTGACGACGCTCGATGCGGGAACACGAGTGGGACGATTCCTGTTGCAGGACATGCTAGGCAACGTGTGGCGCCCGCTCGGCAATACGCGTTCGTGGACGGTGAACTTTTTCACCAGTCTCATGCTGGTCGCGGCTTGGGGTTGGTTTTTGTATCAGGGCGTGATCGATCCACTCGGCGGGATCAACACGCTCTGGCCGTTGTTCGGTCTGGCGAATCAATTGCTCTCTGTCATCGCGCTTTGTTTGTGCACGACCATCCTGATCAAAATGCAAAAGACGCGTTTTCTGTTCGTCACCCTCGTGCCGCTTGGCTTTATGTGTGCGGTCACGTTCTCGGCCGGTTACCTCAAGATTTTTTCCGCGGACCCGAAGCTCGGTTTTCTGACCGGTGCCCAATCGCTCGTCAATGAAGCGGCCAAGGTTGTCGATCCGACCAAAGCCGCCGAGCTCATCCGGCAGGCGGGGGTGTGGCGGTTCGACGCGCTGGTCGCGGCGTTTTTTCTCGTCCTCGTGTTTTTGATCGTGGTCGGCTCCGCGGTGCAGTGGTATCAGCTCATGCGCGGCCGGAAACCGGTTGTTTTGCGGGAGAGCGAGTTTGTGCCGGTTGAATCTGCGCAGCTGGCGAACGTATAGCTCCGCCAGGCTCGCGCACCGGCGCGATGCAATTATTTGCGCCGCAGCGGCACGAGGATATCGCCATCGGCGCAGGCGAGAATGACCTGCCCATCCTGGATGGCTTTGATCTTGAGCTGGTAACTTTGGGTGCCGGCGCGAAGACTGAATTGCTGTCCCTCCTGCATCGTCTTGCCGTTGATGATGGCGAAGCGCGTGCCCTGGTCGAGAGTGATGGAACTGAGGAGGAACGCGCTCAAGGGAATATCGATTGCCGAACGCCCGGTCACGTTGGCTATTTGCGCACTGGGTTTGTAACCGATCGGCCAGAAAGGATTGCGCGCGGTGTTGTCTATCTGGAACGAAGATTTGTTTTTGAACTCGAGCGGCGGGCGATCCTCGGCCCGGAGACCGGCCACGAACACGGCGAGAAAGAGAAAGGCGGCGATGTTTTTCATTTCTTCTCGATCAGGTTGGCGGCGGCCAGCTCGACGTGCTGATATTGCGGATGATCGGGCAGGGCGTGGATGTTTAGCCTAGTCACGCACAGCATTGGTTCGGCGTTTTCCAAATCCGCGATCGCGCGCCCGATGACGGCGTAATCGGCCTGCGGCACGTCGATTACCCAATTGTATTTGAGCCACCCGGAAAGCTCGTCCTGTTTTAATGCAGCATTGCCCTCCAGACGGGCCACCGCCTTGTCGATCTGCTCGTTGGCGAAAAACGTTTTGATTCGTGGCGGGAACCAGGCAATCGGGGCGCCCTCGGGATTGAGCTTTTTCAACGCGGCAAAGCGTTCTGTCGCCGTCCGGGCGGTTTGTTCCAGCTTGGCGGCCTTGGACATTTCTTCCTTGGAAGCGTCGAGTTTGCTTTGCCGATCGTGAATCTTGCTGAGCGCGATGGCGCGGCTGCGGTTGAGCGGGCCGAGAAAGAAAGTGAAATAAACGTAAATCAAAAACACGAAGCCGACGATGCTTAGGCCGAGCTTTTTGGTCTGATCCTTGGTCAGTTTCATGTGTCGCCTCGTTTTTTCTGGCGGGCCGGCGGGGCGACCGGCGCGGGCTTGGGGGCGGGAGCGGGATTGAAAGTGAGGGCGAGGGTATAGCGCGCGGTCGGCGTGTGAGTCCCGCCGAGGTTGACCATTGTGTCGAGGTCCTCGAGCGATTTGAACTCGACTTTCACTTCGCTGTAACTCTGGCTCAGTTGTTCGAGCAACAATTGGCGCAGGTCCTCGGCGGCGGCGCGCGGTTCGCGGCCGGCAGCGATCCCTTCGAGCGTGACGGTGACGCCCTTGTTCTCATCAACGGACCCTTCGAGACTGATCAATTGCGTATTGGGCGCGACGCAACGTGAAACCTTTTGCAGCAGCGGCGCCCAAAAAAAGCGGTTCTCGATGTAATCGTCGAGCGTGCGCGTGGCTTTGACGATGCCCTGGAGCTCGCTCACTCGTTTTTGGGCGGCCGTTACCTTCGGTTCCACCTTAGCCCAGCTGCGCTCAATCGCGCCAAGCCGGCTCTTGATCTCGAGGGTGCGATAGGCGTTCCACGAATAGTAAAGGAACATGAGCACGCCGCAGCCGATCAACACGAGCATGCCAATCTTGAGCGGATCGCGCTGGCGTTGCCGCTGTTCGAGAATTTCCTCGTGGAGGAGATTGAGATGCAGGGCCATGGCGTCAGCTTCTCAGGTATTCAAACGCGGCCCCGCAGGCGGCATTGAGCGAGACGAATTCGTGCGGTAACGCTTCGCGTTTGGCCGCCGGCAATGCCACCTCGCAGGTCTCGAGCGGGTCCCAGATTTCACACGGCAATCCCAGCTCGTCACTGAGGGTTTGCAGAATGGTCTCAATCCGGGCGAGTCCGCCGGAAACGAAAATTCGGAAAATACTCTCCTCGCGTTGACCTTCGAAAAAGCCGATCGAGTTGCGCACTTCGAGAGCGAGCCGGGCCAAAGAAGCGCGGCAAATATCGACCATACCGGGATCGCCCTGCTGAATGAGCAGCCAGGCTGCTTCCTTGTCGAGCGCTTCCTCGGCCGTGAGCGCCTGGCCCAGCGCCTTGCCGCCGTAGCCGATGCTGCGCACAAGCACCAGTTCGCCTTTGCTGCCGATCAACATCGTGCTTTGCAAATGGCCAAGATCGAGAAGGAGAAACGCTTCATGGGTGAAAATCTCGGGATACGCGACCTCGAAGGCGTTAAAGGAGCAGACGGGCGCGAGCTGCAGCGCCTGGACCGGGACGCGGATTTTGGCCAATGCCTCGGACACAGATTTGACCGATTGGCGCAACATGCCGCCCACCAGGTAGCGGGTTTTGGTGACAACGCCGCTTTGCACCGCCACGTTGCCGGACGATTCGCCGGCGCCCGCGCGCCCATTGTGCCCGGGATTTGCGCTGACCGGTGCGACGTCGAGCACAAAATCTTTGCAATCCTGGTTGAGCACGGCCAGCCCGTTCCAGCGCAGAGCGTTGCGGAGCAGATCGACCGGCGTGTCAGGTTGTTCGACAATGCGCAAGAGCGCAGCTGGGTCCGACAGGGCGACCGCGCAGCTTTTCGCACCGCCCAGCTCGCGCACCAGCGGTTTCAAATGCTGGGCCAGCGCGTCGGCGCTCGCGAATTCCTCCGGCACCTGCTGACACGCAAAGTTGGTCAGGACCAGCCGCGAATCGTTTTTCTGGCGCAGCGCCACCCCTTTGAAGAAGCGCCTGCCCAAATCCAGCCCGATGACGGAGTCTGCTCGTTTACCCATCGTCATCAGTCCCTGTAGCGGGAACTGTGCCCACGAGCGGCGCTTTGTGGCGGGTAGGCTCGCCTCAACCCCCTGCCGAACGGATTGCTTTGGAGGGACGACCTCTGTGTCGTCCCAAAATTTTAGGGACGGGACAGAGCCCGTCCCTCCACTTAGAATTCGACGCGTGCCCGGCGCCTCTTCAAGTCGCTACGCTTGCGTTTGGATTCCAGAATCCGCCGCTTGAGCGCCGCTGGCCGCGGCGATTTGCGGCGGCGTTCCCTTTCGCGGGCCGCGATTTGGGCGCGCTGCGCGGCACGTTGTCGATCTTCGATCGCGTCGAGCAAACGTTCGCGCGCGAGTCTTCGGTTCTGTACCTGGGAACGCGAGTCCTGCACCGTCACGCTGATTCCGCTGGGCCGATGGCGCAGCGTCACGGCCGTTGCCACCTTGTTTACGTTCTGCCCGCCGGGTCCGCCCGCACGGGCAAAGATTTCCTCCAATTCGTCTACGCGAATTCCCAGTCGAGCCATGCGATTGTCGATCTTGTCTCGCATGGACCATTACTCCACTACTCCATCACTGCAGTTTCAAACCGGCGCAATCTTCTCGCGGCCGTGGCGCAGCACGCGGGCCATCCAGATCAGTTCGCTGAGAAATTTATCCAGGCGGCGGACGTAGTTTTGATCGAGCAGTTTTCCCTCCTCGTCGAAGAGCGTGCCGACCCTGCCAAAATTCACGTCTTCGAAAATGGCCACCAGTCCCAGCTCGCGCACGACGGGCAGAAGTTGTTCGATCACCCGGGTGCCGCCAAAGGGTCCCGCCGAGACGCCGCAAATCCCGACCGCTTTGTGAATGTATTCCTTCAGGTTCATGTCGAGGGCGTGCTTCAGCAGCCCGGGGTAGCCGTGGTTGTATTCCGGAGTCACGATGACGAGGCCGTCGCAGCGTTCGATCGTCGCCGCAAAGGCCGGGTCTTTCATTTGCTCGCCCGCGTCGTCGAGGCGCATCGGCAATGTCCGCACGTCGATCAATTCCGTCTCCACTCCCGCGCGCTTCTTCGTTTGCTCAAAAACAAAGCGCGCCACCTGTTCGCTCTCCCGGCCTTGGCGGGCAGTGCCGAGGAGAATTGGAAGGAAAAGCGGGCGATCAACGGCCATTGAGCGAAGTGATTTGTCGATCTTGCGGGGTTTCGTGCTCTGCCGATGGCCGGATTCGAACCGGCACGGGCCTGTTCGGCCCAACGGATTTTAAGTCCGTTGCGTCTGCCATTTCGCCACATCGGCGGTGCGACGGCAGGACTTTACGCCTGCGCCACGGCAAACCAATTGTTTTTCACCGCGGAGGAGGCCGCTTGATCGGCGCAAGTTTTCGCTAAAAAAAGGCAACTGATCGGCAGCGACCCAATCGGCCCTGTGTTAGGCTTGTGAAAGTGACGGCGATTGCTTTGCGCTCACTCGAGAAACCGTTGCGCCTGCTCATGCAGATCGGCGTGGCCGCGGCGGCGCTTCTCGTCCTCGCCTTTCTCGTCTGGCAGGGAATCAGCGCCGGCGGCGCGCCCGACCCGACACAGCCGGAGACGAGCCCGACGGTGGCGTTTCTCGACATCGGCATCCTTGTTTTTCGCGAAGGGCTCGAATGCATTCTCGTTTTGGCGGCGATCACCGCGAGCATGACCGGAGCAAAACGCGCTTATCGCCGGCCGGTCGCTGTCGGCGCCGGCATTGCCTTTTTCGCTACGCTGGTCACCTGGTTTGTCGCGGTGCGCATCGTCGAATCGCTGAGCGACAACGTGCGCGCTCTCGATCTTCAGGCCGCCACCGGTCTGCTCGCCGTCGTCGTGCTGCTCGTGATCATGAATTGGTTTTTCCACAAAATTTACTGGGGCGGCTGGATCCGGGCGCACAATCGACGGCGCAAAGCGTTACTCGACAGCGGCGCGGAAATCACCCGGCGCTCTTTGCTCTGGGGCCTGATCCTGCTCGGCTTTACTTCCCTGTATCGCGAAGGCTTCGAGGTCGTGTTGTTCCTGCAGAGCTACCATCTGCGCCTGGGCGGCGACGTCGTGTTAAAAGGGGCGTTGCTCGGCATCGTGCTGACCGCGGCGGTGGCGCTGCTGACGTTCTATTTGGAACAACGCCTGCCGTATCGAAAGATGCTGATCACCACCGGCATTCTGCTTGGAGTAGTGCTTTTGGTTATGGTGGGCGAACAGGCCCAGGAGATGCAGCTTGCGCACTGGATCTCGACGACGCCGGTTGGCTGGCTCGTTCCCATGGTGCCGCGCTGGATGGGGATGTGGTTTGCTGTGTTTCCGACTTACGAAACGCTCATTGCGCAGGGAATTGCCGCGGTGGTAGTAATCGGCTCCTACTTTGGGGCTCGTCATTTCGGCGGCGGCAGGCCGGCCGGGGGCGAGCCGGTTGAAGCAGCGCGTGTGGAAGCAAACGCGGCGATCGTGTAGCGGCGTTTGTGTCAAACGCCGAGTCAAAAAACAGGCGCTTGGCACAAGCGCCTCTACGACTGTCGATCTTGTGTTTGTCGATCTTGTGCGCGCTTTCCTCGTTCGGTGGGGTGCGCCGTTTCGCCTACGTTTACGAGACCAGCACTTCACCTCCAGGCGGCATCGATATCGAGCAATGGGTGACTTGGCGCACGCACACGCGCGACGATCCGGATTTCGACCAAGTCGATTTGCGGCACGAGCTGGAGTTCGGCATCACCGAGCGCCTGCAAGTAGCCATCTACGTGGCCGATTGGAACTACGTGGACGGAGAGACGGTCGATCGCGGGTTCTTCTATTCCGATTCGGCGCTCGAGCTGATCTACAATCTCACCAATCCGGTGATCGACCCGCTCGGGTTGTCGATCTATCAGGAATACAAAATGGGCGATCGACTCTTCGAGTGGGAATCGAAATTGATCGCCCAGAAAAATTTCGGGCCCCTCATCCTCGCCTACAACGCGACGCTGGAAGCGGTTTGGGAAGGCGACGATTTGGCGGAACGGGAAGGTGAATTGGTCCAAGCGCTCGGCGTGAGCTATGAGTTTTCTCCGCGTGTCTCGACCGGGCTGGAGGTTCTTCACGAAACCGTTTTTCCAGAATGGCGCGGCCGGGAGAGCGCGACCAATCTTTTTGTCGGTCCAAATGTCTCGCTCCGAACCGGCTCAGTCTTCCTCACGGTCACCGCGCTGGCGCAAGCAACTCATACCGCAGCCGAGCCGGACTTTCAGCTGCGCACGATTTTCGGCATGGCATTCTGATGAAGCGGCTGTCGATCTTGGCGATGTGGCTTTTGTGCGGATGCGAATCGGCGCGCTACTTCGTGCCGCCGGTTGTTACCGCGGAGAGCGCGCGCAGGGAAGATGTCGATCTTGCGATGCTCGCGCGCGGTCGGCGGCTTTTCGCCTACCGCTGCATCCAATGTCATACCGCGCCTTCAGTCTGGAACTACGCGCTGGAGGACTGGCCGGGTATTGTTGATTCGATGGCGCATCGCGCCAGTCTCAAGTCGACCGAGCGCGACGCGATCCTGGCCTACATTCGCGCCGTTCGCAGGCAACGGTAAGTCTGGGGAGCACAGGCAACTTGCCTGTGCTTTTCGACAGCTTGCCGAAAAGAATTGTCGCCGGCAAGCTGCCGGCGACTACAGGCTGGCAGCCTGTGCTCCCCAGAAACAAAGGCGTTGACATTCCGGTTGAACCGGCGCGCAACCGTCTCACCTTACGCGGATGATTACGCCGTTTCTCCGCTTCCGCTGGTTGTCGATCTTGCAATTCGCTTTTGTTGCAATCGCATTCGCCGCTAATCCAACGCCGCCACGCGGTGGTGGGCCCGGCGTCCAGCCGGCCACCTCGCCGGCGGGGGCGAAAGCTTCGGTCGCGCCGCCGATTCCCGGCACAATCGATGAGAAGTTGTTCAAAGGGATGCAGTGGCGTCAGATCGGCCCGTTCCGCGGCGGACGCGCTCTGTCGATTGAGGGAATCCCCGGCGAGCCCGACACCTATTATTTCGGCGCAGTTGCGGGCGGGGTTTGGAAAACAACCGATGGCGGCGCGAACTGGACACCGCTCTTCGACAAGGAAGCGATCTCGTCGATTGGGGCGGTGGCGGTCGCGCCTTCGGACCACAACGTGGTTTATGCCGGCACCGGTGAAGCGGCCATTCGCGGCAATACCACCTACGGCATCGGGGTCTATAAATCGATTGATGCCGGCAAGACCTGGAAAAACGTCGGGCTCAAAGACAGCCGCCAGATCGGCGCGCTGATTGTCGATCCACGGAACGCCGACGTTGTGTTAGTGGCGGCGCTTGGCCACGCTTTCGGTCCAAACAACGAGCGCGGCATCTATCGCACAGCCGACGGCGGCAAAACGTGGACGAAAGTCCTCGGCAAAGACGAAAACACCGGCGGCATCGATGTGGTGTTCGATCCGCACAACCCCAACATCGTTTTTGCCGCGTTGTGGCAGGCCCGGCGGCAGCCGTGGTTTTTCTCCAGCGGCGGGCCGGGCAGCGGGTTGTATCGGTCGGAGGACAATGGCGTCACTTGGAAGCAGGTAACCGGAAACGGATTACCCGAAGGGATGCTCGGCAAGATCGGCATCTCTGTTTCCGGCGCGGACTCGAACCGCATCTACGCCTGCATCGAAGCGAAAGAAGGCGGGATTTATCGTTCCGATGACGCCGGCGAAAAATGGACGCGCGTCAATGACGACGGCCGGTTTCGCCAGCGGGCCTGGTATTTCAGCAAAATCTACGCGGACCCGAAATCGGCGGACACGGTTTATATCTTGAACACCGGTTTGTTCCGCTCGGTCGACGGCGGCAAAACCTTCACGCTGCTACCGGCGCGGCACGGGGATCATCACGGGCTTTGGATCGATCCGACGAACCCCAATCGCATCGCAAACGCGAACGACGGCGGAGGCAGCATCTCGATCGATGGCGGCAAGACGTGGACGACGTTGATGAACCAGCCGACGGCGCAGTTTTACCATGTCTCAACCGACAACGCCTTTCCCTATCACATTTACGGGGCGCAACAGGACAATTCCAACGTCGGCATCGCCAGTCGCACCGACAGCGGCGTGATCGGGCGAGAGGATTGGTTTGAAGCCGGCGGCGGCGAGTGCGGCTTCGTGGTGCCCGATCCGCGCGACTGGCACATCATTTATTCGAACAGCGAAGGTTACATCAATCGCTACGACAAAACAAAAGAGGAAATCCAGGACATCAGTCCGCTGCCAAAGGACAACTCCGGTCACGGCGCTGTCGATCTTGTCCATCGGTTTCAATGGGTCGCGCCCCTGATGCTCTCGCCGCATAATCCGGACGTGATCTACACCGCGGCGGAATGCGTCTTCAAATCGACCGATCACGGCAACAGTTGGACGCAAATCAGCGGCGACCTCACCCGCAACGATAAATCCAAGCAGCAACCCAGCGGTGGCCCGCTCACTCTCGACATCACGTCGGTCGAGTACTACGACACGGTCTTCGCGCTCGCCGAATCGCCGGTGAAGGAAGGCACACTTTGGGCAGGCACCGATGACGGCTTGGTTCACGTGTCAACCGATGGGGGAGCGCACTGGTCGAACGTCAGCGGCAAAGTTCCCGAATGGAGCACGGTCAGCAACATCGATGCGTCGGCACATGACGCGAACACCGCCTACGTCTCGGTAGATCGACATCGTCTCGACGATTTCAAGCCTTACATCTACAAGACAAATAATCTCGGCAAAGCGTGGTCGCTGATCGTCAATGGGATTCCCGAAGGCGCATACGTTCGCGCCGTGCGCGAAGATCCGAAGCGCAAAGGCCTGCTTTACGCCGGCACGGAGATCGGCGTGTTTGTTTCCTTCGATGACGGCGCTCACTGGCAGCCGTTGCAGCTGAATCTGCCGGTCTCACCCATTCACGATTTGGTGGTCAAAGACGACGACCTGGTCGTGGGCACGCATGGCCGCTCCTTCTGGGTACTCGACGACATCACACCGCTGCGTGAGGTGGCGGGGCATTCGCCGCAGGATGAAATGATCCTCTATCAACCGCAGACCGCGCTGCGGTTGCATTATCCCACGGAGTTCGACAAGCGTCAGCCGGTCGGCGATAACCCGCCACCGGGCGCGATCATCGATTATTATTTCAAGGCCGCGCCGAAGGACGAGGTCACGCTCGACATCCTCGATGGCCAGGGCAAACTCGTCCGGCATATTTCGAGCAAGGAAAAGAAAGAGGAAGAACAGCCACCGGAATGGCCCGACCGAGTCGAACGGGTGAAAACCATTCCGGCTAATGAAGGAATGAACCGGTTCGCCTGGGACTTGCGCTATGACGATCCGATCCAGACACCGGGCGCATTTTATCTGGGTGATGGGCCGCGCGGGCCGCTCGCCTTGCCGGGCGATTATCAGATTAAATTAACGGCCTCTGGAAAAACGCAGACCGTGCCGCTCAAGTTGGTGGTCGATCCGCGCACGAAAGATCACGAAAGCGAATTGCCCAGACAGTTCGAGCTCTCGCGCAAAGTGATCGATCGCATTTCCGAGCTGCACCAGGCGATCAACGAGATCCACGACGCCAAGGCGCAGGTAAAAGCGTTACACGCGCGTTTTGACGGCGACGAGCGGATCAAGCCCGCGCTCCAGGCGGCCGACGACATGGAAAAGAAAATCTCCGAAATCGAGCAGAAGCTCATCCAGGTAAACAGCAAAAGCTCCGAGGGCACGCTGGCCTTTCCTGCGATGCTCAACGAAGAGTTCGATAGCTTCAGTCACGTCATCGAAAACAGCGACCGCGCGCCGACTCAACCGCAGCTCGATGTTTTTGCGGATTTAAGCAAACGCCTCGACGAGCAGCTGGCCAATTGGGGGCGCGTCAAGAACGACGACCTCGCGAAGGTGAACGAGCTGATGAAGCAGATCGAGTTGCCGGCGTTGTTAATCAAAAGCGGACCGCAGGAGAAAAAGTCCTAGGCCTTGTCGACGCTGTATTTGCCTGGCCCGACGAACAGCAGGGCCAGCAGCAAGATCGACATCTCCAGGGCGGGAATGCGCGTCACGAACCCGCCGCGACCGCTCCAGACCGCGACAAGGTCGACAATCGTGACGGCGAGCGCCAAAAAAACGCCGATTCGAAAAAACAAGCCGAGCACCATAAGCACTCCGCCGACGCTGCCGAGGAGCGCGCCAACGATTCCCCAGAATTTGAAATGGGAATGAAAATCGAGGTGCCGCATGGCCGAACCGAAATGTTCCCAGCTTCCCGGAGTCCACAAAACCGGCGCAATCAAAACGATGAAGATGAGTCCGAGGCTGGCGCGGATGAGAAGCAGACCGCCTTCGCGATATTTGCCGAGAAATTGCAACGCCGCCATGGCCGCGACTCTGAGCGAGCAGAGTGGGATTTTCAATGCAAACTACTTTGTCATTCCGACCGAAGTGGAGGAATCTCTTACTGTTTGAGTGTCCTCGCTTCGCTCGCCAACCGTGAGAGATGTCTCGACTCCGCCTGTCCTGAGCGATAGTCGAAGGGCTCGACATGACAAGAATCGACAAGGCCGTCATCCTTGCCGCCGGCCGCGGCACGCGCATGCGCGAGCTGACGAACGATGTTCCCAAGCCGATGATTCCCGTACGCGGCAAACCGATCCTGCAGCACATCGTTCAAGGGTTACAGGCGGCCGGTGTCGAAAAGCTTCTCCTGATTGTTGGTTATCATGCCGAAGCAGTGCGCGAGCATTTTGGCGAGGGCAGTGGCTTTGGCGTGCAAATTCAATACGCCGTCCAAACGGTGCAGGACGGCACCGGGCGAGTTGTCGATCTTGCCCGCGAATATGTCGGCGGTGCGCCCTTTGTTCTCCTGTATGGCGATATTTTGGTCGAGCCGGCAAATTACAAACGACTTGTCGATCTTGCGGAGGGCGTCGAGGCGATCGTGGGCGTCACGCGCGGTGAAGACGTGAGCAAAGGCGGCGCGGTGTTCGTGAACGAGCGGATGGAACTGCTCGAGATTCGCGAGAAGGCGGCGCGCGGCGAAGCGGCGAGCGCGTGGTACAATGCGGGACTCTACGCGTTTCGGCCGAGCATTTTCGAATTCACGGCGAAGTTGCAGCCTTCGCCGCGCGGTGAATACGAGCTGACCGATGCAATTAATGCATTGGCGCGATCCGGCAAAAAAGTGCAGGCCTTGGAATTAGCCGGCGAATGGGCCGATGTGAGGGATCCGGAAATCCTCGCGCGACTAAACCAATAACTTTGGAGGGACGAGCTCCGTCTCGTCCAACTAATGGGACGCCACAGAAGGCGTCCCTCCATCTACGAGGGCTGCTCGGTAATCTCCTCGCCTGCTTCTTCGCCGATTTCTTCCTCGATCTCGCGCCGCCATTCGCGGGAAAGCCATGGCCGCATAAAGCCGTAGAGCAAATAGGCGAGGAAGAGCAGCGCCGGCATCCATTCGTAATTTAGCGCCGTGAAGATGAGGACGAGAATAATGACGAGGAAACGTGGAATGGACCTTTTCGTTTTCCAGTTGATCGCCTTGAAGCTGGGATACTCGAACCGGCTGAACATCATGAAGGAGAGGAAGAGCAACAATGGCGGCAGCACGAAACGCCAGTTCCCCAGCCGGTGTTCGCCTTCCGCCAGCCAGAGCAGGAACAGGGTGATCGAGGCGATAAGACCGGCCGCCGCAGGAATAGGGAAGCCGGTAAAATTTTTCGAACCGTTCGCGCTGCCGTCCCGTTCATGGTTGGCCGCCGCGGTATTGAAACGAGCAAGCCGCAGCGCGCCGCAGGCAAGATAAACGAACGCGATGAGCCAGCAGGCGCGGGGAAATTCCTGCAGCACCACCCGGTAAACCATCAAGGCGGGCGCGAGTCCGAAGGAAACGATGTCTGCCAGCGAATCGAATTCGCGGCCGAAGGCGCTTTCGTTTCCGCCCAGACGGGCAATGCGGCCGTCGAGAAAATCGAAAATAAAAGCACCGAGCACGAACCAGATCGCGCTGTGAAAGAGATCGCCCGCCGCGTCGGGGTTCGACGCCTGGAGCAGCGCGCCCTCGAGCATTTTCAGGCAAGCGGTGAAACCGCAGAACAAATTGCCCGCCGTCATCAGGTTTGGCAGCAGATAAATCTTGGAAGGCTGTTCGCTCATGGCCCCGGCATGCGCGCGATGATTGTCGATCCGCCGCAAACGTGATCACCCACTTTCACCAGCACTGTCGCGGTGAGGGGCAAGTATACTTCGGTGCGCGAGCCGAAGCGAATCATTCCGAAGCGTTCCCCTTTTTTCAGTTCGTCGCCGATCCGCGCCCAGGCCACGATCCGGCGCGCGACTGCGCCGGTAAGCTGGCGCACGACGATGGTGACCCGCGGGTTTTGGAATGCCCACGTCATGGCCTCGTTTTTGTCCGAGCAATCGCGCCGGCGCGCGTCGAGGCAAAGCCCTTCTCGACGTTCGCGGTAGACGATGCGGCCGTCGATCGGCGCGCGGTTGGTGTGCACGTCGAAGATCGACAGGAAGATTCCAACTCGCCGCGTCGGTGTTTTCAAGAAGTCGGCTTCCTCGATCTCGGTGACTTCCGTGATGGTCCCATCGGCGGCCGCGACAATCGCGTTCGGGTCGGCGGGAACGTCCCGGTCCGGGTCGCGGAAAAACAAAATCGTCCCGCCGATGGCCGCGAGAAATAAGATGGCCAGCCACGCGTTGAGGAGGCAGCTCCCCAGCGCCAGCAGCGCGAGAATTGCAATGATCCAACGCGCTTCAAAAATGGTTTCGAACCGCATGACGAAGGCCAATTTTCGGGGTGCAAAAGCGGTGGGTCAAGACGAGAGGAAATCCAGGCGTGAAGACGCACCGCCCGGTCACAAGATAGAGGGCCCGGAGGCGGCGCCCTCTTCAATATCTGGGGTAATTAACCCGCTGAGCACCACGAGATTATTTGTTGTTTTCCCAACCGTTTTCGATACCTTTTTTCGATGCCAGCCAGAGCGGCCGTTCTCCCCGACCCGGACGAGGAAAATTCGATCGACAAATCTCGTCAGCGCGATCTTCCCGGCGTGAACAAGTTGCAGAAGTACGACGCCGCCCAGATCGATAAGCTCGAAGGCTTGGAAGCGGTCCGGAAGCGCCCGGGCATGTACATCGGCGACCCGGATGAGCGCGGATTGCACCACATGGTTTTCGAGGTGCTGGACAATTCGATCGACGAACATCTGGCCGGTTTCTGCGACAAAATCGAAGTGACCGTGCATGTCGACGGCAGCGTGTCGGTGCGCGACAATGGCCGCGGCATACCGGTCGATATCCATCCGAAATGGAAAATGCCGGCCGTCGAGCTCGTGCTCACCAATCTGCACGCCGGCGGAAAGTTCGGCCAGGGCGCCTACAAGTATTCGGGCGGTCTTCACGGGGTCGGCGCGAAATGCACCAATGCGCTCTCGGAATGGTTCAAGGTGGAGGTGTCGCGCGAGGGCAAGGTTCACCGCATGGCCTTTGCCAGGGGCAAAACGACCGAGAAACTCACTGTCATCGGCGAAGTCAAAAACAAAAAGACGACCGGCACGCTCATCACTTTTTTGCCCGACCCGACGATCTTCACCATCACGACCGAATTCAAGTTCGAGCGCCTGGCTACCCGGTTGCGCGAGCTGGCGTTCCTCAATCCCGGGCTGGAGATCATGCTCACGGACGAGCGAGCGGATGAGCCGAAACACGAGACGTTCCTCTACAAACACGGCATCGAAGAATTCGTAAAGCAGCTCGGGGAAAACAAACAGGTGCTCCACCCCAAGCCGATCAGCATCGAGCGCCAGCGCGACGAAGTATTTGTCGATGTTGTCCTGCAATACAACGACAGTTACAACGACCAGATCCTGGCGTTCGCCAACACCATCCCGAACCCCGATGGGGGCACGCATCTGAGCGGCTTCCGGGCGGCGCTGACCAAGGCGATCAACCAATACGCCAAGCAAAACGCATTGCTCAAAGACAAGGATCCCGCCATCTCCGGCGAAGACGTGCGCGAGGGGTTAATCGCCGTGCTTAGCATCAAACTGCCCAACCCGCGGTTCGAATCCCAAACCAAGGTCAAGCTCGTCAACACCGAGATCGAAGGCATCGTCAACTCGGCCGTTTACGACGGGTTGATGACGTTCTTCGATAAGAACCCGCCGGTGGCCCGGCGCATCTTCGACAAAGTGCTGACAGCCGCGCGGGCGCGCGAAGCGGCGCGCAAAGCGCGCGAGACCATCCGCAAAGGCGCGCTCACCGGCGGCGGTTTGCCCGGCAAGCTGGCCGATTGTTCGGAACGCGATCCCGAGCTGACCGAGCTCTACATCGTGGAGGGCGATTCCGCCGGCGGCTCGGCCAAACAAGGACGCGACCGCCGTTATCAGGCCATTCTTCCCATTCGCGGCAAGCTCATTAACGTCGAGAAAGCGCGCGAAGACCAGTTCCTCAAAAACACCGAGATCCAATCGATGATCACGGCGATCGGCACCGGCATCGGTAAACCTCGCGAGGATGGCAATGGCAAGGACGAAGGCCGCTTCGACATGACCAAGCTGCGCTACGGACGCATCATCATCATGACCGATGCGGATGTGGACGGCTCGCATATTCGGACGCTCTTGCTCACGTTTTTCTACCGGCAAATGACCGAGCTGGTGCGCGCCGGCCGCATCTACATCGCGCAACCGCCCCTTTATCAGATCAAACGCAAAAAGCGCGAGGAATACGTCGACGACGACGTGCAGCTCAACAAGATCCTCATCTCGCTCGGCGCCGAGGACGTGCGACTAAAGAATTTGGCCGACAGCAAGGAGGTCACCGCGGCGCAATTGAAGGACATTCTCGAATCGCTGGAGAAGCTGGCCAAGCTGAGCGAAGCGGTGCGACGGCACGGCGGCGATTTCGAAGCCTATCTCGCCAAACGCAACAGTAGATCGGGCAAATTGCCGAATTATCTCGTCAAGGTGCGCGAGGGCAACGACGAGACTGTCCACTATTTTCACGACGAAAAAGCGGTGAAGGAGTTTCACCAGACCAATCTCGATCTCAACTTGTTCGATACCGAGCTTGGTCAGGAATTGCTCCCCTTGGGCGACATTCCCGCACCGAAGACAAACGGTCCGCGCCGGCGGGGTAAGCTGGTCGAGCTGCACGAATCGGCCGCCATCCAGAAGATCATCGCCGAACTCGCGCGCAAAGGACTCAAGGTCGATCACTACGCGGCGAGCGATCACCCGATCTTCGAGCTCATCGAGGGCGAAGGCGAGAAGGCCGTTACCCATCCGTTGTTTTCGATTCCGGAAATCCTGCAAAAGATTCTGGAGATCGGCCGGCGCGGCGTGCAGATCAAACGTTTCAAGGGCCTCGGCGAGATGAACGCCAAGGAATTGTTCGAGACGACGATGAATCCCGAGAAACGCAAGCTGCTCAAAGTCGACCTGAACGAAACGAACGAAATCCAGGCCAACGAGATGTTCACCGTTTTGATGGGCGAAATGGTCGAACCCCGGCGCCAATTCATCGAGGACAACGCGCTCAACGTCCGCAATCTTGATGTGTGATCACCACAAGTGCCCGAGATCAGTTATTTTTATGGGATCCGAATCACTATCAATTGGCAGGATCATCCCCCGCCGCACTTTCATGCCGCATATGGTGAAGCGGAAGCACTCATCGACATGAACACTCTGGAAATCTATCAAGGCGCGCTTCCCCCGCGCGCTCTGCGACTGGTTAGAGAATGGGCGACATTGCACCAATCCGAACTACTTGAGGATTGGAATCTCGCCCAGGCTGGTCGCGCGGTATTTCGCATCGCCCCGTTGCCATGAAGTTCCTTAACAAAGTGAAAAGCGTCAGGGCGCTCGGCGATTATCGAGTGGAAATGGTTTTTACCGATGGCTACACCGCTCAACTCGATTTAGCCCCGGTTGTTGGTGGAGGACCAGTTTTCGAAGCGCTACGCGAGCCAAAATTCTTCGCCGAAGTGGGTGTGACGGATTGGGGCGTGATCTCGTGGCCGAACGGTGCCGACATCGATTCGGACGTTCTCCGCTTTTGGTGCGAGCAGGGCCGCGTCTGTTCGCGTGAAGAAACGAACGCGTACTTCGACGCTCAGCGTTTGCAGCCAGAGACCGCAGCGGCGCGCGACGCAAATGTCTGAAGTTCCAAATGGGCGGTCTGTTTCACAAACTGCGCCATCCCCGTCGTTGCTACGTCGTGTGCGCGATTCCGCGCTGCGGGAGCAATTTGTTGACGGACGGTTTGCATGCGACCCGGCGGGCCGGCCGGCCGAAACAATTTTTTCTGCGCAAAGCCGAGCCGGAATACGCGGCGGCGCACAAGCTGGATTTGAACAAAGGCTTCGCGGCTTACGTGCGCGACATTGTGCGCGTGACGGCGACCTCGAATGAAGTCTTCGGGTTTAAGTTGATGAGCTGGTATCTCGACGATTTCCTCGGCCGGTTGCGCGAGACCGGCGAGTTCGGCGGCGCCCAGACCAACGATGTCGATCTTCTGCGAAAGGCGTTTCCCGGGTTGCGCTTCGTGCAGATGGTGCGTCGTCACAAACTGCGGCAGGCGCTTTCGAAAGCGCGCGCCGAGCAAACCGGCTTGTGGAAAGTGCAGGACGGCAAAGAACCTCAGCAGCAGCCCTGCTTTGACGCGGCCTTGATCGAGCGCTGTCTCAGAGACGGCGAGCTGCAGGAGCGCGCGTGGGATCTTTTTTTCGACCGGAATAATATCGAGCCGTTTCGAGTTGAGTACGAAACGCTTTGCGAAAAGTACGAGAAGACGGTTCGCGCGGTGCTCGATTTTTTGGAAATTTCGCTCGGCCGCGGGCAGCGAATTGGCCCGCCCGTGACGGTCCGCCAGTCGGACGAACTTTCCCGCGCGTGGGAGCAACGTTTTCTGAGTGAGCGCGGCGCGAGCCTGGCCCATGTATAACGCCAACGAAAAAGTCGATCCCGTAAATGTCGCCGACGAAGTGTCGAGGTCGTTCCTCGATTACTCGATGTCGGTCATCATTTCGCGCGCCTTGCCCGATGCGCGCGATGGGCTGAAACCTTCGCAACGCCGCATCCTCTACGCGATGCACGATTTGTCGCTCTTCCCCGGGCGACAGCACCGCAAGTGCGCGAAAATCTGCGGCGATACCAGCGGTAATTATCATCCGCACGGCGAAGCGGTCATTTACCCCACGCTCGTGCACATGGCCCAGCCGTGGGCCATGCGCGAACCGCTGGTCGACGGACAGGGCAACTTCGGCAGCGTCGAGGGCGATCCGCCCGCGGCCATGCGTTACACCGAAGCGCGCATGACCCATCTCGGCGCCGCGCTCATGGTCGACATGGACAAGGACACGGTCGATTTCGTTCCGAATTACGACGAGACGCGGACCGAGCCCACCGTTTTCCCCGCTGCATTCCCCAATCTGCTCGTCAACGGCGGCACCGGTATCGCCGTTGGGATGGCGACGAACATACCGCCGCACAATCTCACCGAGGTGATCGACGGCATCTGCGCGCAGATCGACAATCCCGACATCACGCTCGAAGAGCTGATGAAACACGTGCAGGGACCGGATTTCCCGACCGGTTGCATGATCTGCGGGGTAAGCGGCATTCGCCAATATCTCGAGACCGGCCGCGGCAGCATGAAAGTGCGCGGCAAAGCCGGCGTCGAGGAAATCAAGGGCGGGAAGGAACAAATCATCATCAGCGAGATCCCGTTCAACGTGAATCGGGCCACCCTGGTCGAGCGCATCGCCGAGTTGGTGAACGAGAAAGTGCTTACCGATATCACCGCGGTGCGCGACGAATCGGACGAAAACACAAGAGTGGTGGTCGAGCTCAAACGCGACGCCAACCCGAAGATCACGATCAACAATCTTTACAAGCACACGCCGATGGAAAGCTCCTTTCCGGCGCTGATGCTCGCGATCGACCACGGCCGGCCCAAATTGCTTTCGCTCAAGGAAGCCAACGCCTGTTACATCGAGCACCGCCGCGAAGTGGTGCTGCGCCGGACGCGCTTCGAGTTGCGCAAAGCCGAGGAACGCGCGGAGACACTCGAAGGTTATCTCATCGCCCTGGCCAACCTCGATGAATTCATCCGCATCATCCGCGAGTCGGCCAATCGCGAGGAAGCGCGGGTAAAATTGCTCGCCTTCGAGTTCACCAAACGCCAAGTGGAACAAATCGGCATCCTGGTTCGCAATGCCGCGCGATTGACCGAGGGGCGTTACGCCTTCAGCGAGCAGCAGGCGGACGAAATCCTTAACCTGCGGCTGTATCAATTGACCGGTCTGGAGCGGGCGAAGATCGACAATGAATACAAGGAGCTACTGAAAACGATCGAGGACCTGCGCGACATCCTCGCCCGGGAACAGCGCGTCTTCACCATCGTCAAGAAGGAGCTGCGCGAGTTGCGCGATAAACATGGCTCGCCGCGCCGGACCGAGATCGCGCCCGCGGAAGCCGAGATCAACATCGAGGACCTGATCGCAAACGAGGGCTGCATCATCAGCATCACCCATGGCGGTTTCATCAAGCGCACCGCGGTGAGCGCGTTTCGCGCGCAGCGTCGCGGCGGTAAAGGCGTCATCGGCATGTCTACGCGCGAAGGCGCCACCGAAGAAGAGGAAGGCGACTTCGTCGAGCACCTCTTTACCGCGACGACCCACGATTACCTCATGTTCTTCACCCAATCGGGACGCGCGTACGTCGAGAAGGTTTACGAGATTCCGGAGATGGGCCGCGCCGCGAAGGGACGCTCCATCGCCAATATCCTGCAATTGCGGCCGGACGAAAAGATCGCCGCCACTATTCGGGTCCAGTCGAAAAAATCAGGCACGGGGGCCAACGCGGTCGACCAAACGTGGGATGAAGACCTGCACGTTGTTTTTGCCACCCGCTCCGGCATCGTGAAGAAGTCGAACCTGTCCGATTACGCGAACTTCCGCAAAGGCGGCATCATCGCCATCCAGATCGAGAAAGACGACTGCCTGATCGACGCGATGTTGACCAACGGGAACAACGAGCTCGTGCTCATCACCAAAAACGGCATGAGCCTGCGTTTTCACGAGGAGCAGCTGCGCGACCAGGGGCGGAATACGGTCGGGGTTTGGGGCATTCGCCCCGACAAAAAGGACCACGTCGTGGCATTGGCGATTGTCGATCCAAACGCCATGCTGCTGGTCGCCGGCGAGAACGGCATTGGCAAACGCACGCCGTTCGATGATTACCGGCGTCAATCGCGCGGCGGCAAAGGCATCATCACCATGAAAACCGGCGCGAAAACCGGCAGCGTCGTCGGTGCGCTGACCGTGCGTGAGACCGACGAGATCATGTTGATCACCAACAAGGGCCAGCTCGTCCGCACGCGGGTGAAAGAAATCCGTGTGGTCGGCCGAAACACGATGGGCGTCAAATTGATGGACCTGCGCGGCGCCGAGAAACTGCAGGCCATCGCCCCGGTCGTGAGCCAGGCAGAAGAAGAAGCGCAGACTGAAGAAACGCCGCCGGCAAAATAGCCGAGGCGATGGATCGAGCTCTGCGAGCTCGACCTTATTTAGGCGCCGCAGGCGCTTGATTTACCATCGCGTCCGGAGGTCGCGATCCACCGTACAATGGAAAGGGACTCGCCGTGGCGAGTCCCTTTCAAGCAGCAATGACCCGGTTCAATACCCGGTGCCGGTCGTCGTTTGACGCGTGGTCGTCGTCGACGTCGGTTGGGCGACCGTTTCGCGCGTGGTCGTCGTGGTGGTCGTCGTAGCCGCTGGTTCGGTCGTAGTCACACAGGAGCTCAGAAATGCCGCGGTCGTTGCTACCAGAATTAAACCAAGGATCGTGATCTTTTTCATAGATTGAGATTTGTTGTGAAACTGAATCGGCGCAAGTCACTTCGGCAGATGTATTAAACAGTGCGCCGGCCACCTGTCATCCTGAACGAAGCGAAGGACCTCACCTAGCTGGACGGCGTCACGCCATTTGGATTGCGTGATCAACGGTCGATTGTGAGGTCCTTCGTGTCTGCGCGACTCAGGATGACGGCAGGTGCGTGGGTGTGGATGAGCTAATCGCGAACTACGCAGCCACTGGCCGGCGATAACCGAAAAACTCCCGCTCTTTAATGATGCGCACAACTTCGGGCGGAACCATCTGTTCCCAGGCCCCATCGCCGCGCTTGAGCTTGGCCAGCGCCTCGGGCGGGTGAATGCGCAGGTATTCGAGATGATAATCGGCGATCTCCTCGATGTCGCGATTGTCGATCAAGTATTGAAAGAGCGAGCGCAGGTTCGGCGCCACCTGGATTTGTGTGGCGCTCACGATCTTGCCGCTGGCTTCGTCAAACATCGGGTAGACGTAAAGTTTGAGTCCGGTTTTGAACATGCGCCCGAGCGCTTCGAGAATTCCGCCGGCCAGGTTCAGGTAATATTTTTCATCGAAAATCTCGAGCAGGCTCGGCACACCCATTACCAGCCCGATCCGCTTTTTCGTGTAACGCGCCAGATAAGCGGCCAGGCGATAGTACTCGCCGAATTTTGAGATGAGCACGGTGCGGCCGAGCGCGCCGAGAATGTCGACGCGCGCGAGAAAATCGGCGTGGTTGAGCTCACCTTCGGCCAGCAGGTTTTCCAGCGTCATTTCCATGAGCACGATCAAATCTTCTTCCGAACAATCGGTTTCCTTCAAAAACTGACGACGCGCGCCATCGAGCATATCGTTGGTCGCATAGGTGACCGGGCGAAAACTTCCGCGCTCGACCAGGATGGCTTTTTTGTAAAAGACCTCCGCCGGTTGCACCGTTTCGCCGTCGGCGGTGAACATTACGGCGTCAGTCAGCCCATGGCTGACCAGCTGCAAGCTCATCAGGCGATTGTCGATCTTGGCGAAGGCCGGTCCGGAGAACTTGATCATATCGACCTCGATCCGTCCGGGAACGAGATTCTCCGAGAGTGAGGAGATGAGGCGCTCGGGCTGCGGATGGTAAAACGCGCCGTAGACCAGATTCACGCCGATGACGCCGAGGGCTTCCTGTTGTTCGACATTGGTTTTGTCGAGCATTCGCACGTGAATGATGATCTGGCTCGGCTCGGAGCGCGGTTGGCTTTGGAAGCGCACGCCCAGCCAACCGTGCGCTTCGCTGGGCTGCTTGAAACTGCGCGCCGCCACCGTGTCGGCAAAAACGAAAAACTTGCGTTCGCTGCCGATTTTTGAGTCGAGCCGTTCCAGCAGCAGGTCGTACTCGTGATCGAGCATGGTAAAGAGCCGGTTCCGGCTCACGTAGCGCTCAGTCGGGCCGTAGATCGCGTCGCTGAAGGTCATGTCGTAGGCCGAGATGGTTTTCGCAATTGTTCCCGCCGCGCCGCCCACGTGAAAAAAACGGCGGGCCACTTCCTGCCCGGCGCCGATCTCGGCAAACGTGCCGTACTTTTTGGGGTCCAAATTGATCCGAAGCGCCTTCTTATCGGTGCCGAACTCCATCTCCGCGTTCATAACCTTCTTACTCCTACTCCTGCGCTTGCTCCCCCTCGACGAGACGCGCTGGGCGGGCGCCTCAAGGAGCGGCGGCTTTCAGCCGCCGTTTAAAATATACGGCGCTCCGGAGAGCGCCGCTCCTTGATTTTTACAGACGAACCAGCTCGGCGCTTTTGGCCGGCAGCCAGCCGCGCAAGTTGTAGGGCAGAGCCGCGTAAATCCAATCGCCGCGAGTGCTGAGAATTTTGATTTCGCTGCCGGGCGGCAAGGCGAGGACGGTGTTCGCATTGTCGGCGGTTGCCAGGCGCGCTTCGACGCCGTTGCCGGTCACAATGGCGAGCGCTTTCCCGTTGCTGCCGTTTTCCAGCCGGTATCCCGCGAAGACTGCGATGGCGAAGATCGACAATGACAAGATCGACAATGCGAGCGCGCCGGTGGCGCGGCGGCGCGAAAAGAAGAAGGCAACGAGCGCAAACGCCGCAACCCAAAAGGCGAGCGCGGCAACGACGGCATATTGATTCGCCGTCCCAAACTGCAGAAACCGCTCGATGGGAGAAGGGGCTAATTCCAGCGCGCGCGTCTCGTCCCGCACGATGCGGAGGTTTGCATCGGCCTCGGGATGATGCTGGTCCAAGGCCAGCGCGCGCTCGTAATTCAAAATCGCCGCGCCGAAATCGCCAGCGCGAAAATATGCGTTCCCCAGATCGTAAAAGAGATTGGCGCTGAACTGCCGCGCCTGGACGAGCGATTCGTAGCTTTTGATGGCGTCTTGAAAACGGCCCGCGGTGTAATCTTGGGTCGCTTTCAGAAATTCGGCGTTCGTCTGAGCGAAGCTTTGCTCTGCGAACAAACAGACAAACACAAGCGCAAACGCTGAACCCCGAATTGTTCGTCCTCGCTTCATGTGCGCAGACTTTCGATCAATCCCAAAACTTCTTCCCGTTCGTGAGGCGCGACCGTTCCGGCCCCATTGGGCCGGCCGCTGTAGCGCAGCTCGTCGTTCCGCTCGAACAACCAGCGCAGTTGGGCGCGCGAATTTTCGTCGAGCGCGAACGCGGCTGCGGCCATTTCGGCATCAACCGCGCTTGGATCGACATTCCTGGCCAGGGCGGTCTTCACCCGCACCGCGCGCGAGGCGTCGGAAAAATATTCCTGCGGCGAGAGCTCGCCGTGGCGGAGCCTGCGTAACAGCTCGGCCGATTCGTGCTGCAAGGTGGCGATGCGTTGCGCTTCGCGGTTGTCGAGGCGTCGCCCGCGAATAGTCCAACCAATGAACCCAAGCAGCGCGAGCAGGGGAACGAGTTGCGCGATCCAGAAAGTCGGTCGCGCAAACAGGGGCGTGAAAGAGGAGACGCGACCGCGCTCGGTCAGTTGATACAAGATATCGCGCGGCTTTGGCGTCGCTTTGGTGGCCGCTGTAGCCGGGGTCGGTGACCCCGGTTGAACCGGAGACGGCTGCGCCGCAACCGCCGCGCCACCGCTCACGCTAATGGCAATCGGGTCGCTGCGCAGCGTGGCATATTTTTGTTTCGCCGGATCAAAGAACGAGAAAACCAGGGGCGGAATCGAAGATTTGTTTTCGTTTGGGGAGATGACGGTCTCGAATGTTTTTGCACCGCTAATGCCCACCTCGTCGTCCCGCTTGAACTGCGCGGAGGGCGGATATTTGTGCCAGCCGCGCTCATCCTCCAGGGTCGGTGCGTTGATCCGGTCAAAATTGCCGCGCCCGGAAATTGTCGATGTTACGGTGATGGGATCGCCGGTTTGCAGCTGGGTGGGCTTGGCTTCGGTTTGCATGGTAAAGTTGCCGACCGCGCCGGAAAAACCGGGCGGCGCATTTGGCGGCAACGCTTTTACTTCCAGCACCACCGGCTCGCTGCGCACGGTCACCTCCTTGGGTTCCGTGTAGTTGAAGGGGTTGGTGAAAAAACTGTCGAACGGATCGTCCATTCCGAAAACGTCGAACGGCGAGCGGCGTTGCCGATTAGCCTGCGGCCATTGCATTTTGATTTTGAGTTCGGCCGGAAACTCGAGGCGGCCTAACTTCGCCGGGGTCAGCGCGACTTTGTAAATGAAAACGTGGGCGCGGCGTCCGTTAACGACGTCGCTTGTCTCACTGGGACGGTCGGCCTTGTTGATGGTCAATCCCGCCACCTTCAACTCCGGTCCAGCGGCTAACGGCTGTGTGTCAAAACGGACGCTGGAATCGAAGCCAACACGAATTTCCGCGGGAACCGGTTCGCCCAGGTAAGCCTCTTTTTTCGGCAGCAGCACTTCCATCCAAGCCAGTTTGCTCGTGTCGGGCGCGGTCCCGCTGCGATTTGTACGCGAACCGAACGAGCGCCCGGCCGCATCGGAAACATTCAAGGTCAATTCCGGCGTCTGGAGTGAACGGCCGCCGACCCGGACGGTTTGGGGCGGGATTTTGAATGTGCCCGGGCGCAGCGGCAGGATCGTGTAGATGTAAATGGTGCTTCGGCTGGTGGTGAAATTGCGCATCTCAAACTGTTGTGAGGTGCCGGTCTTGTGAATCTCCAGACCGTCTACATCAATGTCCCGGGGCACCTCGATGTTGTCCGCCCCGCTGATCTTTAACTCCAACTGCACCGTCTCACCGACCGCCGCTTCGGAATTGCTCAGCACCGCCGTGACGCTCGGTGATTCGGCGAGCGCAAATTGCGCCGGCGCCAAGATCGACAAGACAGCGATGAAGAATCGTCCTGGGAACATTGAACCTAGAGCACTCCTAAACGTCATTCCGAGCGAAGTCGAGGAACCCCGTGGCGCCAATGATCGGTAACTTCTCGGGATGTCTCGACTTCGCTCGACACGACGGTTTCCCTTACCAGTCGTTATAGACAGGGCGCGCTCGCTTGCGTTCATCCAGTCGCACCCGCGCTTCCTCGTCGCGCGTTGACTGCAACAGCGCTTCGGCCTGGCGCTCGCTCATTTGCCCTTCTTTCTCCTGCTCAGCTTCGAGAGGCTGCTCTTTTTGTGGCGGCTCGGACGGTGGCGTTTCCGACGCTCCTTTGATTTCGCCGGCGAATTTTTTCTGCGGAGATTCGGCCGGCGGGGCAGACGGCGTCGCGTTCGCTTCAGACCCTTCACCTTCGCCCGGGGACGGCGAGGGCGGAGGCTTGTCCTCACCACGTGAATCCTCCGGTGTCGGATGCGCGTCTTCTCCTGCGCCGGGCGAGGGTGACGGCTGATTTGGCTGTTGTTGTTGGCCGCCCGGTGAGGGCGACGGGCTCGAAGATTCTTTTTTCTCCTGCTGTTGTTTTTGCTGCTCGTTCTTCGCCTGAAGTTGGTTCTGTTTGTCTTCGGGTTTTTGGTTCTGCCCGCTTTCCTCAGGTTTATTTTGAGCCTGGGATTGCTGTTGTTGCTGTTGCTGTTCTTGCTGCTGCTGATCCTGTTGCTCTTTTTCTTGTCGATCTTGCGGTGAGGATTGCTGTTGCTGCTGCTCGTCCTGCTTCTGTTGCTGATCTTGCTTTTGCTCCTTTTGCGGCTTCGGCGGCGGCGAAGGCGAAGGTTGCGGGGGTTGGTCCTTCTTATTCTTCAGCTCTTCGATTTTTTTCTTTACGTATTCGTAGTTCTCTTTCGCCTCTTTGTTTTCAGGTTCGGCCTTCAGAGTGTGCTCGTAGTGCTGAAGCGCGTTTGTCCAATCGGCCAGTTTCTTGTCATCGCTCGGCTGGGTTTCGCCGCGCTGATAAAGCGTGTTGCCAAGGTTGTAATGGCTTTTGCCTTGCAGTTTCGGATCGCGCGTGAGCAGCGCCTGACTGAATGCTTCGAGCGCTTTGCCGTAATCTTTTAGTTTGTAGGCCGCCGCGCCGGAATCGAACTGCAATCTGTCCTCGGCGCGGGATTGCGGGTGCTCTTTGAGCGTCTGCTGAAATTTCGCATATGCCTCTTCGAATTTTCCGTCACGGTAGAGATCGAGGCCGGGCGCGCTTGCGCAGGCGAGCTGATTTGTGATGAGAACGAGCGCGGCGACGGCGGTCGCGATTTTCGCCGGCGCCGGCGCATGCATTCGTCCGCGCGATCGTTTTCGTTCCGGAACCAAAATCGACAAGGTGAGAGCGAGGAGGGCGAGGCCGAGGGGCCACTCATAACGCTCGATCGGCCTTCGCGCCAGACGCACATCGAACTCCGCGGCTTGCATTTTCATGAGCCCTTCATTGTAGAGTTGCTGCGTCGTGCGCGGGCCATTCTCGAGGTGGAGATAAAATCCGCCCGTCGCCTCAGCCACGTCGCGCAGACGTTTTTCATCCAGTTTTGATTTAACGACCTGCCCCTGGGCGTCTTTGACAAAAGCGGTACTGCCGTTTTCGCCGGTCACCGGTATGAGCGAACCTTCAGGTGTTCCCACGCCGACAGCGAAAATGTGAACACCGGCATCGGCTGCGGCCTTGGCGCTTTTAACGGCATCGCCGCTCAATTCTTCGCCATCGGTGAAAATGATGAGCGCGCGGTTGCCGGTTGCGCTTTTACCAAAGGTTTGAGCGGCGAGGGCGATGGCGGCGGAAATGTTCGTGCCGCCTTCGGGAATAGTCTTGGTGTCGAGATCATTAATCGACTCGAGCGCGGCCTCGTAATCGATGGTCAGCGGCGCCTGCAAAAACGCGCGTCCGGCGAAGGCAATCAGACCGACCCGATCGCCTTGTAGCTGGTTGACCAGATCGAGCGCGGCAAGCTTCACCCGCGCGAGCCGGTTGGGAGCGACGTCGTTGGAAAGCATGCTCCGCGAGGTGTCGACCGCGAAGAGCAGGTCGAGGCCTTTGCGTTTTACGTCCTCGAAGGTGTAACCCCAACGCGGTTGCGCCAGGCTGACAACCACCAAAGCGAGGCCGAGCAGTTGCAGCGAGAAGCGCAGAATTCTGCGCGGTCGGTTTACCGTTCCGGCGAGGGTGGGCAGCAGGCGAGGGGAAACGAATTCGCGCAGACGACGAGCGGAAATCTGCTCGGCCCGGAAATAAAGCGCGATCAGCGCTGGAATGGCCAGCAACGCCCACAGCCAGTTTGGCGCACCGAAGCTCATGGGTGGAACGCGCTCTGCGAGCGCGTTGTTAAATTAACATCGAGCTCGGAGAGCTCGATCCACCTGAACAAGATCGACATATTCCTCACGGCAGTTTTTTCCAAATCGTCTGCGACAAAAGCATCTGGCCGAGCAGCAAACCGGCGCCGCCCATCAAACAAAGCGGGAAAAGATCGCGATACTGCTGGTATTTTTTCACGCTCACGGTCGATTTTTCCAGCTTGTCGATGTCGGCATAGATTTGCTCGAGCGATTTCGTGTCGGTGGCGCGGAAGAATTTTCCCTCGGCGATTTTGGTGACTTCTCGCAACCCGGTTTCGTTGAAAGAGACTGGCGCCATGCGGTAAAGCACATTGCCCAGTGCGTCGGTCAACGTTTTGCCGGTAATCGGATCTCCCATCGGGAATGGCGCGACGCCATTGGTGCCGATGCCGATGGCGTAGAACTTAATTCCGAGCGTCTTCAGCGCCTCGGCCGCGGTGTTGGGCGAGATCTTCCCGGCGTTATTGTCGCCATCGGTGAGCAACACAATGGCGCGACTCTTGGCGTGTTTGTCATTCAAGCGGTTGCCGGCTGCGGCCATCGCCGAACCGATGGCGGTGCTGCCTTCGATCATACCGATGCGGACCCGATCGAGATTTTGCAGCAACCAATCGTGGTCGAGCGTCATTGGGCTGACGACATACGGTTGCGCACCGAACGCGATCATTCCGATCCGGTCGTTTGGCCGCCCCTCGATGAATTTTCGCGTCACCTCGCGCACGGCATCGAGCCGGGTGGCCTCTTCCCCGCCGATGGTGAAATCTTTGACCAACATGGAATTCGAGACATCCAGCACAACCATGATGTCGATGCCGCTGGCTTCGACTTGAGTGAGGCTTCGGCCAAGCTGCGGCCGCGCCAATCCGAGCACAAGGACCGCCAGCGCCGCGAAAAGCAAAGCCCGCAAAAATTTGCCCGCGCGCGCGGCGCTTTGCTTGCCCAGCGCATGCAGCATTGTAGTCGAAGAAAATGTGAGCGCGGCGGCCGGCCCAGCTTTGCCGCGCAGATAAGCGAGCAGCGGAATTGCGAGTAGCAGCAGGAGCAGCCAGGGGCGCGCGAAAGTCAAAGCCGTGTTGCTCCGCAATAAGTCAAACAGGTTTTTCATCTCTTATCGTTTGCGAGCGAAGCGAGGGCGGGGAGTAACAGTAAGAGATTCCTCCACTTCGGTGGGAATGACAGAAAAGCAGTCGCGCGCGAAGTCATGCCACGTTGCAAGCTGCAAGATCAAACCGTTGCAAGCTCGCCTCCTTTCACGAAGCGCGTCGCTTCTTCGAGCAAGAGTTGACTGTCGGCCGTGGTCGCGTCGTAGCGCGCGAACTTGATCAGGTCGCAGCGGTTCAAAAAATCGGCGAGCAGCGATTTTTCATCCTCGGAAAAGGAGGCGGCGTTGCGCAAAGCGCTGAGAAATTCGATCGAGGTCTGGCGGGTAAGAGGGATGGCGTACTGCTCGGTCACATAGCGGCGGAGGATGTCCGAGACGCGGATGCTGAACTGATATGGGTCGAGCCGTTCGATCTCGCCAGCGATACGTTCCAGCGATTCGAGCGCGCGCTGGCGGGGTAACTGCGGCGGCTGCGGTCGCCGGCGTTTGTGCGCGATCCACCAACCAAGCAGCCCAATCAGACTCAAGCCGACGAATGCGCCGAGAAAAATCATCCACGGCGGGATGAGCGAGTAATCCACCGGCGGCGCGATGTCGTGAAACTCTTCTGCGGCCAAGATCGACAATGTCGTCATTCCGAGCGAAGTCGAGGAACCCCGTCGCATAAGCGAATGGTCAAATCGCGAGGTCCTTCGACTCCGCTGCGCTCCGCTCAGGATGACGTCACCACCTAACATCATCGGAGAGCGAGCCGCCGCTCGCGTTGTTTGAAAAACGCGCGCAGCGCCGGCAGATAATCCTGGCCCGTGCGCAACGCGATGGCGTCGATGTTGTTTCGCCGGAGCGTGCGCCAAAGTGCCGCGCGCGCTTGCTCGGCCAACTCGGCGAAACGCCTACGCGTGCTCCGTTCACCAGTATTGATCTCGATCTGTTCGCCGCTCTCGGCGTCTTCCAGGGTGATGATCCCAATGTTCGGCAAAACTTCTTCCCGTTCATCCTGGACGTGAATGGCGATGAAATCGTGCCGGCGCCCGCTCACCGCCAGCGCATGCGAAAAATCCGGCGCCTGAAAATCGGAAATGAAGAACACCACCGCGCGGCGGGTGACAATGTTATTGAGATGATCGAGCGCCAGAGCCGGGTCCGTCCCGCGACCCTCGGGTTGGAAGAACAAAATCTCCCGGATCAATCGCAGAGTATGAGAGCGGCCTTTTTTCGGCGGAATGAACAGCTCAACCCGATCGGTAAACAGGACCAGCCCGACTTTGTCGTTGTTTCGGATCGCGCTGAACGCGAGCAGACAGGCGACTTCCGCCGCCAGCTCCCGCTTCGATTGCAAGCTGCTCCCGAAATTGCCCGACGCGCTAACATCGACAATCAGCATGACCGTCAGCTCGCGCTCCTCGGTGAACTTTTTCACATAAGCGGTGCCGAGGCGCGCCGTCACGTTCCAGTCGATCGCTCGAATTTCGTCGCCCGGTTGGTATTCGCGCACGTCCTCGAAGTTCATGCCGCGTCCCTTAAAGACGCTGTGGTAGTCCCCGGCGAAAGCGGTCTCCACGAGGCCCTTTGTTTTAATTTCGAGGGTCCGGATTTTTTTCAGGATCTCGGCGGTGTCCATAAGGATTAGTGAGAAGTGAGAGGTGAGAAGTGAGAAGTCGTCAGATGAAGAACTCGTCCAGGTCTGTTTCGTTCCCGGAAATCGGTTTCTCCTGAACGCGCGAAATCGTGCGATAGTCGGTTGCTGCGGCGTGCTTACAAAAATCGTCGGCGCGATCGATCATGCGCGACAGCATTCGGCCGATTGCGATGCATTCTGAATCCAATTCGCCGTGCTGCTCTATGGTCACGTAGCCTGCGTTGCGAGCGTCATCCAGCCATGATTGTGTCTCGGTAGCTTCGCCAAGTGCCTCATCGAGTTTGCTGATGAATACAGCTTTATAGCGCCGCCGGCCCCATGCCTCTGCAATCATCGCTTTCACTGCTCGCGAGCTGCGGCGAATCTGGTCGGTGAGCGAGTAGCGCTCTTCAGCAGGAAATCTGCGGCTCAGTTGAAAGATCGTCTTACTCAGCGCTTCCGCCTGCTGATACACCTTTAGACCTCGAAACGAGCGCGCAATCACAACTTCCACTTCTCACTTCTCACCAATCACTTCTCACTGCTCCGCCATCACGGCACCGGCAGCCCCGCGAAAACCCGCTCGACGATCGTCTCGCTCGTCACCGCCTCGGCCTCGGCCTCGTAGCTGACGATGATGCGGTGCCGGAGCACATCGGGCCCGATGCTTTTAACGTCCTGCGGCGTGACATAGCCGCGGCCGTTGAGGAAGGCGTGGGCGCGCGCGCCGAGGGCAAGGTAGATCGTGGCACGAGGTGACGCGCCGTAACGAATCAAACCTTCCAGGCGCAGATTGTAGGCGGCCGGTTCGCGCGTCGCCCAGACAACATCGACAATGTAATCTTTCACTCGATCGTCGATGTAGATTTCGTTGACCACATCGCGCGCGGCGATGACCTGCTGCGGATCGACCACCGCGTTGACGCGCAAGTCAGGCGCCGAGGTTGCCATCAAATCGAGAATGGTGCGCTCCTCTTTTTTCTCGGGATAACCGATGTTGAGTTTGAACATGAAGCGGTCGAGCTGCGCTTCGGGCAGGTTGTAAGTGCCTTCCTGCTCGATCGGGTTTTGCGTGGCCAGAACCAGAAACGGATCGGAGAGGGGATAAGTTTGTTCGCCGATTGTGACCTGGCGTTCCTGCATCGCTTCGAGCAACGCGCTCTGCACCTTGGCCGGGGCGCGGTTGATTTCGTCGGCCAGGATGAGGTTGGAAAAAATCGGGCCGAACTTGGTGGTGAACTCCCCGGTGCGCGGATTGTAAATGAGCGTGCCGATCAAATCGGCCGGCAACAGATCGGGCGTAAACTGCAGCCGCTGAAACCGGGTCTGGATACAGGCGGCGAGGGTCTTAACGGTGAGCGTCTTGGCCAGACCGGGAACGCCTTCGAGCAAAATGTGACCGTTGGCGAGCAGGCCGAGCAAGAGCCGATCGACCAAATATTTTTGGCCGACCACGACGTGGCCGATTTGTTCGCGCAGCGGTGCAATCCACTGCCCGCGCTGCTGCACTTCGGCGGTGATTTCTTGAGTCGATCGCATGTGGTTTTGAGACAGATTGGAGCCAACAAATGTTCGATCCGAGGTGGTCTATGACCGTCGCTCGAATTTTTCACTGCGCGGTCGCAACGTCAAAACGATCGGCAATCCTTCGAAAGACTGGGTTGCGCGAATCCGCGCTTCGAGATAGCGGCGGTAATGATCGGAGATCAGACGCGGATCGTTGACGAACAGAACAAACTCGGGGGGCGCTAATTGTCGATCTTGCGCGGTGGTCGCTTGAGCAGCGTAGAAAAGCTTCAAACGTTTGCCCCGTTTCATCGGCGGCGGGTTGGCGGCGAAGGCGGCGCGGAGAAGGCGATTGAGCACGCCGGTGCCGATATGCACGCGCGACTCGCGCCGGATTTTTGCAATCACGCCAAATAATTGTCCGATGTTCTCGCCGGTGCGCGCGGACGTGACCAGCACCGGAGCATAATCGAGAAAGAAAAGGCGCGCGCGCGTTTCTTCCATGAGCTGGCGAATGGTTTGTTTGGAGCCGCGCCTTGGTTTGGCGAGGTCCCATTTGTTCAAAACCACGATCGCCGCTTTGCGCGCCTGCTGGATGAGACCGGCGATGCGTTTGTCGTGCGCGGTTACCCCAGTGGTAAGATCGACAAGCAACGCGCAGAGATCGGCGCGGCGAATACTGCGCTCGGCGCGCATCACACTGAACACTTCCACCGAGCTGGAATGTTTGCTGCGCCGGCGGATTCCTGCCGTATCGATAAAGACAAATCGTTCGCCGTTGCGCTCGCAGGCCACATCGACGGCGTCGCGCGTTGTGCCCGGCAGTTCGCTCACGATCGCGTGCTCGCCCCCCAGCAGCGCGTTGATGAAGGAGGATTTGCCGACGTTCGGGCGACCAATGACGGCAATGGCGACCGGACTTTCGATTTTCGATCCGCGACCTTCGATTGCTTGCGGCAGAAGCCGTTCGATTTGTGCGAGCAGGTCGGCGATGCCGCGGTTGTGCTCGGCGCTGACAGAAAAGTTCTTTTCGAATCCGAGGGAGTCGAAATCGGCGGCGAGCGCTTCAGCGCGTGGATTGTCGATCTTGTTAACGACGAGCAGGACCGGCTTTCGCGATTTGCGCAGCGTGCGCGCCAATTCCTGGTCGATCGGCGTGAGTCCGTCTTTCGCGTCGACAACGAACAGGACAAGATCGCTTTCGCCCAAGGCAGTTTCCGCCGCCTGGCGAACTTGCGCGCTCAACTCGCTTTCGCCGGCGCCCAGAATGCCGCCCGTGTCCGAGATTCGAAAGGGGCGCGTGGTGCGCGAGCAGGTGGCGCAGATACGGTCGCGCGTGATGCCGGGCTGATCATGAACGATGGCGATCTTGCGTCCGACCAGTCGATTGAACAGCGCGGACTTGCCGACGTTCGGTCGGCCGACAATCGCCACGCTGGGCATGTCGCGTGGGGTATTCACGCCGGCAGGGGTTTAGTCCGCGCGCGCGTGGGCATGCCCGGCGGCCTGCAATTGCCGGATCCCTTCCACCACATAAACGATACCTGAGACGAAGGTGAATAGTCCGGCACAGATCACCACGATGATGAGCGGCAGGAAACGCAACTGCAGCATCACCCAGCCGATGGCGATCATTTGCAGCACGGTCGCGACTTTGCCCGTCCAATTCGGTCTCACGTCGACTTTGCCGTTGAGCAGGTAGAGAACGACGGCGCCCACCAGAATGACGGCATCGCGCGTGATCACGAGCACCGGAAACCATGCCGGGAATCGGCCGTATTCGGGATCGATCTTGCTCCAATTGCTGATGCTCAAGGTAATGATGCCGCTGAGCAGCAGACCTTTGTCGGCAATCGGGTCGAGGATGACGCCGAGGGTGCTGCGCTGCTTGTAACGCCGCGCGACGTAGCCGTCGAGTCCATCGCTGACCGAGGCGACGAGAAAAATCAGGATCGCCGCAAAGCGTTGCCATTCCAGCGGCGCACCGCGTTCAATGCTTTGGCCATAGTAAATCGCCATCGTGACGAACGCCGGGATCATCAGGATCCGGGCGACGGTGATTTTGTTGGCGGTCGTCATGGCGCACTCTCAATTAATTGTAGGGCGTTTCTGTCAAACGCCAACGCTGGCTACACACCAAAACGGACTGTCAGCCTGAGCGGAGCGAAGGACCTCCCATTGGCTGGTTGATCACGCTCGCTGGGCCAGCGTGTCGCTCGCTCCGACTGTGAGGTCCCTCGCCGTCTTGCGCGGGCTCGGGATAACAACATGCGGCGCTGTCGTCGCGTCCTGGTAGCGGCTCAGGTCTCCAAGGTCACGGCGGCAGCTTCGCGCCGCGGCGCGTGTTTTCCTTGGGCGAATTCCTCGATCATCTTTTCGTTAAAGGCCGGGATATCGTCCGGTTTGCGGCTGGTGACTAATCCGTTGTCCACGACGACTTCTTCATCCACCCAGTTGGCGCCGGCGTTACGGAGATCGGTCTTGATTGCCGGCCATGAAGTGAGGGTGCGGCCACGCACGGCGCCGGCATCGATCAGAACCCACGGGCCGTGGCAAATGGCGGCCACCGGTTTGCCTTCGCGAAAAAAATGACGCGTGAACTCGAGCGCTTCGGGGGTGGAGCGGAGCTGGTCGGGATTCATCAGTCCCCCCGGGATCATGAGCGCGTCGAATTCGGCCGCGTCCGCTTCATCCAGGGTAAGATCGACATCGAACTTGTTGCCTTTGTCGGCGTGATGCATGCCTTGGATTTCACCCGGATTGGGCGAGACGATTTTTGTTTCCGCGCCCGCGTCCTCGAGCGCTTCGCGCGGTCTGGTCATTTCGACCTGCTCAAACCCATCGGCCACGAGAATAGCTACTTTTTTCCCAGCCAGTTTTTTGTCCATAGAAAGGCTCCTCCAGCTTTATTCTACTCAAATTAGTTACGGTCGGAGGCAACTGCGCGGATGTGGGGCGCCGTCTTGTGCAATGACGGCCAGCACATAACTTTGCCCGATGCGACGAAAAGCCGCCTTCACCATGATCGAGATCGTCCTCGCGATCTTTATTCTCGTCCTGCTGCTTTTGCTCGCGGTGCCGAGCCTGCGCGGTGTGTTGGACGACCGGCGTTTGCGACGCTCGCTCGAGAGCTTCAACGATCTGGTGCGTCAGGCGGAGGAGCGCAGCGTGGCCGAGCAACGCGCCTATTTGCTCGTTTGGGAAGAGAAAAAAATCCTGCTGCGTCCCGAAGCGTTCCGAAAAGACGAGGAGCTAAAACCAACCGCTGAACTCGATCTGCGTCGCGGCGAACTTCTCCGGCTGATTTTGCCGGCGGCGCTTGTCAAAGACCCTCCGGCCGAATGGATTTTTTGGCCCAGCGGCACGTGTGAGCCGGCGCTCATTGAATTCAAAAGTGGGTTCGGCTCGTGGAAGGCGAGTTACTCGGCATTGAGTGCGCGAGGGGAGCTTACCAGTTATGCGGCGAAGTGACGAAATGTCGAAGGTCAAGACCGTCCGATGGCTGGGCGCGTTTGCGCTCATCGAAGTGATGATAGGCCTGGCGATTTTCGCACTCGGCGTGGTGGCGCTGGGACGCGCGGCGCAGAATTGTCTCAACGCGAGCATGCTCAGCGCCGAGGAGGACCGGGTCCGACAGATTCTTGCCAATCGCATGGCCGAGATTCAAACGACGATTGCTGTTCCCGACGCCAGCAAAGAATCGAAAGTCGACACCGGTTACGGTGTTGTCACGCTGATCCAGAAAAGCACGCTGGCGGAGTTGGTTGAAGCGAACAATACGCGGCTGACGGGGATCAGGCTGGTGACGTTGAGCGCCCAATGGCAGCGCAATGGAGCCGCCCAATCGCGCCAGATTCAATTTTATGTCTATCGCTCCGGCTAGCGCCAGAAAACGTGCGCCAATCCCTCGGCACGGATTCACATTGCTCGAGATAATCCTGGCAGTGGCGATTCTGGCGACGATGACGCTGGCGATTTATCGCTTCGTCCAGGCAAACGTTGCCGCCATGCGAGTCTCAGCCGAGACGAGCGCGGGCGACCTTCGTTACAGCGGATTGGCCCGGTTGCTTTCGGCCCAATGGCAAGGCGTGATCCCAGGCGCCGGATCGCTCACCGGCGAGCCATTCAAATTCAGCGGCCGCTCGCGCGACGAAATCCGGTGGACAGCCAGCGGAGGGCAGGGACTGCTCACGCGCTATGCGGCGGGTGATTACACGGTGTGGCTGCGCCTGCAGCCGCAAAGCAAAAAGAACGACCAGCTCGACCTCGGTCTGCTGCGCAAGCCTGCGAAAGATTCACTGGTCGAGCACGAGAGCTGGATCCCCTTGATCACAGACGTGGCCAGTCTCGAAATCCGCTATTTCGATCCGCGGCTGAATGTTTGGATCGACAAATGGTCGGACCTGGGGCGTCCGCCTCGCCTGGTCAAAGTGGTTATCGGGCGCAACGATGCCGCGGTGCCCTGGGAAATGATCGTGCCCGTTGCGCGCACGCCTTTTTGACATGTCGATCTTGCGAACGAATCGGAAATTGAACTGCGGCGCAGCCTTGATGCTTGCGCTGTGGGCGTTGTTCCTGTTGAGCGCGATGGTGATCTCGTGGGCGCTCGATATCGATTCGAGCCTCACCCTTTCGGGAAACGCCAATCGCCGGCTGGAAGCGGAAGCGCTGGCCTGTTCCGGGGCGGAAGTGGCGATGAATCCCCAGGTGCAGCCGGCTTCGCCCAATCTTTCGCGCAAGATCGACAATCGCCAAAGCTACGAGGCGCACATGAGCGGGGAAGGCGGGCGGTTGAACTTGAACTGGCTCATGGCCGGCGAAGATCCGACGCGGTTGGGCATCCTAAAGCGCTATCTCGAAGCCAGAGGTATTGACGTGAACGAGCGCGATCGAATGGTGGATTGTTTACTCGATTGGGTCGATCCCGACGACCTGGAACGATTGAACGGGGCGGAAGCGGGCGACGATTATCGGCCGCCCAACCGGTTGCTGCGCAGTCTCGATGAGATCAAGCAGGTGAAGGGCTGGGAGGAGTTCACCTCAAGCTCCGGCTGGGACGAGGAGTTCACGCTCAACAGCTCGGGCGCCATCGACCTGGCCTGGGCTTCGCGCGATGTCCTGCTGGCGCTGCCGGGAATGACCGAGGGCCTGGTCGATCGCTATCTGCAGTTCCGGCGCGGTCCGGACGGCATTGATGGGACGAACGACGACGCGCCATTGCGAAACGAGGAGGACGTGCGGGCCGCGCTCGGTTTATCGAGCGAACAATTTGGCGCGATCGCCGGTTTCGTTTCATTCAAGGACCCGGTGTTTCGCGTCGTGAGCATTGGGAGATCGGGGGACACGGCGCGAGTTGTGCGGATGGTGATTCGTCGGCCGCAAAATGTTAATGTTCCCCAGGTGATCAGTTGGAAGGAGTTTTAAAATCGAGGCGCCGCCGTTATCTGTTTTTATAACGCCGACCGCGCACGGTTGGCATTTGCTGCGCCCAGCCGAGGGCAACGGCGCCTGGAGCGTACTGACGCTGCAAAACCTGGCTGAAGCCGTGCCCTTGTTAAAACCGAACGATGAAGTCGTCCTCGGCTTGCCGATCACCGCTGTGCTCGCCCAACGCTTTCGCCTGCCCACGGTCGATCCGGCCGAGTTTGCCGAGATGGTGCGCATTCAAATGGAAAAGGCGCTCCCATTTTCGCCCGATGAGGTGACGACGGACTTTGAGTTGATCGAGCAAAATGAGAGCGAGAGCATTATTTCGGCTGTCGCGGTGCGCAACGAGCGGCTGGCCGAGATCGCGGCGCCGCTGCTGGAGCGCGGCCACATTCCGCGGCAGGTCACCGTTTACGCGGCGCAACGGGCCAGCACCCATGTCCCGGAGGGGAACGCGCTCCTTATTTATCCCGAAGGCGAAACGCTCGTCTCGGCCGTGACCGAGAACGGAAAAGTAAGCCTGGCCCGTGCGCTGGAGAATGGCAGTCCCGAGCAACTGCAAACGGAGCTGCCCCAACTCGCCCTCAGTGCTGAGCTGCAGGGTATCAACGCGAGTTTTCCGAGTGTGTTGCTGGACGAAAGCTGCTACGAATTACGCGACACCGTGCAGGGCATCCTGGCCAGGCCCACCGAGATCGTCGGCCTCGAGACCCCGCCCGCTGCGATCAAGCTCAATCTGCTCCCGGAAACCTGGCGTCAGCGCCGTGCGCAACTGGCGCGCCATGGCGAATGGCGCAAACGGTTGACCTGGGCGGGCGCCGTTTACGCGGCACTTTTTGCCATCTGCCTGTTTTATCTGGCCTACATGCGCGTGGCCGTTGTTTTTCTTAACCGCCAAATCGCGCGCGCGGCCCCCCAGACCGCCTTTGTTCGTGCCACCGAAGCGAAATGGAAAGCACTCGCGCCGGCCATCGATTCGCGTTACTACCCGATCGAGATTCTCTTGCAGCTTTTCCAGAGCTTGCCCTCGCCGGCCGTGCGCGTCACCACCTACAACCAGTCGGCGCGGCAAATCTCGGTTGAAGGCGAAGCCGATTCGCCCGCGCTCGCCTATGAGTTCGCCGAGAAAGTGAAGAAAAATTCCGCGCTACAGATTTTTCGCTTCGACATGGCGGCGCCCCGCATCCTGCCGAACAACCATGCGCAATTTCGCCTGGAGGGGCGACCGCGATGACGCTCTTCGGCTGGTATGAGCGGATGAACCGGCGGGAGCGCGTCCTCTCATTGATCGTCGCCGGGACGATAGTTATTTTATTGAACCTCGCCCTGTGGAACTGGCTCTTCGCGGCGCTCCGGCGCGCGCGCGCGGACTTGGCCCAACGCAGGGCCGCGCGCGCCGAATCGGCGATCTATATCAAGGAGCGCTCGCTTTGGGAGAAACGCGACCAGTGGTTGCGCCAGCATCAGCCGGCCTTGAAAAGCGCAGCCGAAGCTTCAACGCTGCTGGACGAAATCAAACAGATCGCCGGTAAAGACAACATCTTGATTGAAAACCCCGCCATTGGCTCGGGCGAATCTACGCCGCAGCACCAGACGGTTTTTGCTTCCATCGAAACCAAAAGTCCGTGGCCGCCGCTCGTCCATTTTCTCTACGACGTGCAACAACCGGACGGGTTCGTTGTCTTTGAAAGTGTGAATCTCGCGATCGACAGCAGCGATCCGACGCAAATGCGTGGCAAATTCAAAATCGCGCGCTGGTTTGCTCCGGCGCAAGGCACCGCCAAGAAATGAGCTTCCCCGCTTCACCCTGGATGTCGATCTTGGCTCTTGCCGCCGCCGCGGCGGCGCCGCCGCCGGAGGAGTTGCCCAAGCGGCCGAACTTCAGCCGTTACGAAACGATGTTGCAACGCTCGCCGTTTGCCGTCGCCACCGCCGTCGCGGCGCCGGCGGCGACGCCAAACTTCGCCAAAGATCTTTACGTGGCCAACGCCGCCAAGTCGGCCGAAGGCGACATGGTGACGATTGGGTCGACCTCGGACAGGAATTTCAAAAAATATCTCACTACCAAAGAACCCGTGGACGGCTACAGCATCGCCAGCATCGAATGGTCGGAGAAAGTCGGCGCGACCAAGGTGACGATCAGCAAAGATGGTCAGTTCGCGACGCTCACCTTCAACGAAGCATTGCTCAGCCAGCAGGCCGCCCCGCCCGGGCCGCAGCCGCCGCAACCGCCGCAGCCGCGGCCGATTCCCCCATCCGGAACAGCCATGCCGGTGGCGACACCGCCGCATCCGGCGCCCTTGCGAACGCCGCACGTACGCGGGCCGATTCAACGCTACCCGAGTCCGCCGCCCAATACGCCGGATCCGCGCGCGGCCCGGCCTTTGGTGCAACCGTAGCGCTTCTCGGCGAGAACGACCGACTTCGCTTCGCGGGTAATGCCTGCTCGGCGGCACGCTCGGTTGCAAGGTTCTATTTCCGAACCTTGCGGCACGGAAACTGCACTCTTTCGCATGCGCTCGGACGATGGAGCGGCCGCCAGTTTCTATTTCCTGTTTATGACGCACCGCAAAGCTGTCGGAATCGACCTCGGCACAACTTTCTCCGCCGTGGCGCACATTGATGCCTACGGCAAACCGCAGATCATCCCGAACGCGGACAGCGAACGCATCACGCCGTCGGTCATCCTCTTCGACAAAAATAACGTGGTCGTAGGCACGATCGCCAGAAACAGCGCTGTGGCTGAGCCGGAAAGAATTGTCGATTTTATCAAGCGCGAGATGGGCAAACCGAAGGAGCAATTTTCTCGCGAATTCGGCGGCGTCGTTTACTCGGCCGAAGAACTCTCGGCGCTGATCGTGAAGAAATTGATCGTTGACGCCGAACGCTACCTGAAAGAACCCGTCACCGACGCCGTGATTACGGTGCCGGCATATTTCAACGACGCCGAGCGCACGGCCACCATCACCGCGGGCCAGCTCGCCGGACTCAACGTTCTCCAGATCATCAACGAACCGACGGCCGCGGCGCTCGCCTATGGCCTGGACAAGCTCGATGAAGATCAGACCGTTTTCGTGTTCGACCTCGGTGGCGGCACATTCGACGTCACAATCATGCGCATCGAAAAGCAAAAGCTGCACATTATCGCCACCAACGGCGATCACCGGCTCGGCGGGAAGGATTGGGACGACGTCATCGTCAATTACGTGGCCGAGGAGTTCGATAAGCAGCATGGCGAAAATCCACTGCTCGACCTGCAAAGTTACCAGGACCTGCAGACCCGCGCCGTGGCCGGCAAATTGCAGCTCTCCAGCCGCAAGCACACCGCCATTGTGCACAATCATCAAGGCAAAAGCGTCAAGCTGGACCTGAATCGCGCCGAGTTTGAAAAGCGCACCCGCCATCTCGTCGAGAAGTGCAAAACGATCTGCGAGATCGTCATGCAGGAAGCGAACATGAAATGGGACAAGATCGACAAGGTGCTTCTCGTCGGCGGCATGACGCGGATGCCGATGGTCCGCGAAATGATCTCGCAGCTCTCCCCCGCGCCCTTGGTCAGCGACGTAAACCCGGACGAAGCGGTCGCGATCGGCGCGGCCATCCAGGCCACCTTGTCGCTCTTGCAGGAGGAGGAAATAACCGGCGAAAAGGTCCTCGCCGAAAGCACCCGCCAGCAATTCTCTTGTCGCGACGGCCGGCTCATCCAGGTCAACGACATCACTTCGCACACTCTCGGGGTGGTTTTGTGGGATGAAGCCAACCTCGAGGAATACGTTTACCCGATGATCAAAAAGCGCACCGCCATTCCGGCCAGCGCGAAAAACTCATTCGGCACGGCCAGCGCCAATATGCAGCACGCGCTCGTAAAAGTGGTGGAAGGCGAAAGCTCGCTGCCGGACGAATGCACGCCCCTGGGGTTGTGCGATGTCGAGTTGCCGCCGTTTTTGCCGAAGGGTTCTCCGGTCGAGCTGACTTACCGCTACAATGCCAACCAGGTGCTCGAGGTCTCGGTCGAAGCCTGCGGCAATCAATCCAAGGTGTCGATCGAACGCAACACCGGCCTGGCGCCGAGCGAAATGGAGAAAGCCATGTCCGGGTTGGGCAAGCTGAACGTTGAGTAATGCCTAAATGCGACGTCAGCTTTCCCGTTCCACTGCCTGACGATCCCCACAAATGGGGCGGGTGGAGCAATTATAAGTCGTCCAATTTCTACGAGCGGCTCTGTCTCGACCCGCACGCCAATCCCAGCAATGAGCTGATCGAAGAGCGCTGCCGTGAATTGCTGCGCTGGTGGCAGAAGAAGCTGCCGCTGAAAAATCAGCCGAGTAATCCGCTCGCCCAGTTGCTCCGTGCCGGGCTGGACGAATCCTCGCGCTATCTCACCGAGGCGCGGGTCGAGCTTCTCGATCCGCAACGGCGCCGTGAGCTGGACGATCAGATCGCTGCGGACGCGCAGGCCGAGGCGATGGCCGAATTTCAAAAGTATATCGATTTCGCCGTGGCCGACGGCTCGCTCACGGCGGAGGAAGAGAAAAACCTCCTGCGTTTCGGTCGCGAGCACGGCCTGAGCAAGGAACAAATGCTCGCTGCGATCGATGAGGGATTGCAAAGAAGCGGGGCACAGCGCCCCGAAGCGCCGCCGCCGGCCTCGGCCGTTTCCCATCCGGCGCAGAATGGGTCCGTGTCTAACCCGCAGGAGGAATTTCTGCGCATGTTGCGCCTGAGCGGGCTGGATAGCTTCGCCATGACCGACGACCAGCGCGACGCTTTCATCAACATGGCGGAAAGCCTCGGGATCGACCCGGGTGAAGCCGAGGACCTTGTCGATCTTTACCTTGATGAAGCCGATGAGGCCTCACAGGCCGGGCCCGCAGCGGAGCCCATTCGGGTGGAAAAGAATCGGCGCGAAGTCACCGAGACAGCGGCATTTCCCGTGGTCGAAGGCGTTCACTCCCAACTCAATCCAGCCCTGGAGCGCATCCGCTACAGCAACTTCAAAAACTCGCTCGGCGTCGACATGCTCTTCGTTCCTTCCGGTGAATTTACGATGGGTAGCGAAGCGATCGACGCCGCCCCGAACGAGCGCCCCGTTTCCAGAGTCTCAGTCGGCCGTTTTTATTTGTCGCGATATTTGGTCACCAACGCGGCCTACGAGCAGTTCGATCCCGCACATCGACGAACGCGCCTGCCTGGTGCAGGCGACCGATATCCGGTCGTGCACGTGAGCAGTCTTGATGCGATCAAGTTCTGTCAGTGGTTGAGCTCACGGGAACGCAAGAAATACCGTTTGCCGACTGAAGCGGAGTGGGAGTACGCGGCGCGCGGGACTGACGGCCGCAAATATCCCTGGGGCAATTACGAGAACCGGGGCGACCTCGCAAATTTTGCCGATCGCAACACCGTTTTCGCTTGGAGCGATCGGGACCTCGACGACGGCTATGCCGAGACATCTCCCGTGGGCGCTTACCCGCTCGGCGCGAGCGCGTTTGGCGTCGAAGACATGGCCGGCAATGTCTGGGAATGGTGCCTCGATTATTACGCGCCCTACAACCCTGCGCCCAAAGCGAACCCGCGCGGACCGACCGCGGGCGCAAGGCGCGTTTATCGAGGCGGCAGCTGGAAATCGCGCTTTAACAGTTTGCGGGCGACGGTGCGCAATTCCAACGTCCCAAGCTTTTCCTGTAACGACCTCGGTTTTCGCGTCGCCTGCGACTGCGAATAGGTAGGGCGGTTCACCGAACCGCCCGGGCGATTGAGTCAACCGCCCCTGCCTGTCTGGTCATTCCGAGCGAAGTCGAGGAACCCCGTTGCAAAACCCTCGGGAATGCGGCGGGCTTCTTCGACTCCGCTGCGCTTCGCTCAGAATGAGGAAGCCGTTGTCGATCTTAGGGATTGAATCGAAACCGCGTCCGGCCCCGTTTGGCGTTGGCTCGCGCCTTGCGACGGGTCTTCTGCGATGGCGTCTCAAAGGCGCGCAGCCGGCGGACCTCCTCAAGAATGCCTTCAGCCTCCAGCTTGTTCTTGAGGCGTTTCAAGGCACGGTCGACCGGCTCACCTTTGCGAACGATCACTTCTGGCATCGATAATCACTCTCCTAAATTGCAAATCCCATGCCGCCGAGGCGGCGAAGCCGAGCCTACCCGGGCTGCGCTCTCTCGTCAAATACGGCAGGCCCCGGCTCGACCCCGTAGCGGGCCGATTTTTTGGAGAAGATGGGAAAACTAACGTGAAAAGATCGACAGTTTGGGGTAGGAATGCGGCCTGCCCGCGCCGCCGCCATGACTCTCGCTCTTCGGAACATTGGCACCCGCATCGTTGCCGTCATAATCCTAGCGGCCGCGACGGCCGCGGCGCTGCATTACTCGAAAACCATTCCATTGTCGCGGGCGCAGCCGGGCCAGGGCGCGCGCGCCCCGCGTTCGAGCGTTCCGCCACGCCAGGTTGTCGCCCCCGAAGGCGTGTTTTTCCTGACCGACCGCGTCGTGCTCAAAAAATCCGCCGGCATCACGGCAATCGTTCCCGGCACGGCCATTCGTGTGCTTTCCCAAAAAGGTGACACGTTCCATGTGACCGATGGGAAGGTGAACTTCGACGTCGGGAAAGAACAGCTGACCAACGACGTCAATCGCGCCGCGCTTTTGAGCGGGAACGATCTGGCCACCGAGGAGGCGATCGCCGAGCAGATGGCTGGCAGAAGCGACGAATTCAAGACCACGAGCGGAAAAATCTACAGCAACGCCACGGTCAACCGGGTCGAGCCCGACGGGATCGTGCTCGTCACCAATTCCGGTGTCTCGAAAATTTATTTCACCGAGTTGCCACCGGACGTTCAGGAACGTTTCCATTACGATCCCGAGGCGGCCGCGGCTTACTCCTCGAGTCAGGCCGCGAGTCAGGCGGCATTCCAAAAGGAGCAGGAGGAACTGCGCCGGAAGAAAGCGGAAGAAAACAACAAGTATTGGACGGCGCGAGCGACTGCGCCGCGGCAGTCTGCTCCCGCCGCATCAGCAGTCGGCGCCGGGCAGCCGGTTAAAGTGATCGCCCACGGCGAGCGCGTCGATATCAACCGGCATCTCGCCTTTGGCCGGGTCACGATTATCGACTTTTACGCCGATTGGTGCGGCCCGTGCCGGGAGGTCTCGCCCCACTTGGAACAAATGGCGAACAGCGATCCTGAAGTCGCGGTGCGCAAGATCGACATCGTCAATTGGAAAACCCCTGTCGCGCTCCAGTACAGCCTCCGCGGCATCCCCACCATTCACGTCTACGGCCGGCGCGGTAATCTCGTCGGCACCGTCGTTGGTGGCGATGTCGAGCAGGTCAGACGTTACGTAGCGCAGGCGAAAGCCAGCAGCTGATGTTGTAGCATGCGCTGTCTTCAGCGCAGCCGGTGCACGTCCGCTGAGACAGCGGACGCTACAGTCCTAACGAGCGACCGGTTTGGCCGTCGCCGCTTTTTGGGTGACTTCGCGTCGAAGCGAGCTGGTGCTTTGACCGCGGGCCCGCGTCCACCAGAGCACAATCGGCGAGGCGATGAAGATCGACGAGTAGGTTCCGACGACGACACCGACGATGATGGCGAGGGAGAAGTCGCGCAGGACCGGGCCGCCGAAGAAGAAGAGGCAGAGAATTGGAATGAGCGTGACGGTGCTGGTGAGAATGGTGCGGCTCAGCGTCTGGTTGATGCTCGAGTTCATGATCTGCTCGATCGTTCCGCGCCGGCCGCTGGCCAAGCCTTCCCGGATCCGGTCGTAAACGACGATCGTGTCGTTGATCGAGTAACCGGCGATGGTGAGAACGGCGCCGACCATGGTGAGGGTTAATTCCCGATGCAGGAGCGAGAACACGCCGACGGTGATGATCACGTCGTGAAGCAGCGCGACGATCGCGCCGACGGCGAAGGACAGCTCAAAACGAAAGGTGACGAAGATGAGAATGCCGATGATGCCGAGGCCAAGCGCAATGAGCGAGTTCTTGGCGAGCTCGCCGCCAACCAGCGCCCCGACCCGTTCCGAACCTTCAACCTTGAATCCGGCGTCCGGCATCCCCTGCATGATTTGCTGCTCGATCTTGTCGCTCGTGTTCAGCGGCCCGCGGACGGTGATATAGTTTTTGCCGACCTGGGTGGATTCCTGAATCGAGGCGTCGGCCAGACCGATCGGCTTGAGCGCGTCACGGACCTTGCCGATGTCGATCTTCCCCGTCGAACTCATTGTCACCAAATCGCCGCCGCGAAAATCGACCCCGAAATTTTTTTCGCCCCGAATGTAAAACGAAGTCGCACCCGCGAGGATGAGCGCGAGCGAACACATGCAGGCGAGAAAACCTTTGCCGAGGAAATTGATGTTCTGCGACGAGATCAAATGCAGCATCGAGACCTTCTTCACTTTGCCGGTGTCAACGAGCCAGCCGAGGGCGTTGCGACCGACGATCAGCGCGGTGAAGAGCGAGGCCAGAATGCCGAGAGTGAGCGAAATGGCGAAGCCTTTGACCGGCCCGCTGGCTTTCCAAAACAAGATGGCCGCCGTGATCAACGTGGTGACGTTGGCGTCAAAGATCGAGCTGAACGCCTTTTCGTAAGCGGTCTGCACGGCGGCCTTGAGCGATTTGCCCAGCGCCATCTCCTCGCGCAATCGTTCGTAAATCAGCACGCTGGCGTCAACGGAGAGACCGATTGTCAGGATGATACCGGCGATACCCGGCAAGGTGAGCACGAATCGAAACATGGTGAGCGCGCCGATGAGCAGGATCAGGTTGACCAGCAACGCGAGATTAGCGATCAAACCGGGCAGGCGATAATAGATCAACACGCAGACCAGCGTGATGACCAGCCCCATCAATCCGGCAATGATGCTCGCCTTGATTGAATCCATCCCCAGCGTCGGCGAGACGCTGCGTTCCTCTTCGATGCTGACCGGCGTCTGCAACGGATTCTCCAAAACGCTGGCCAGTCCGCGCGCTTCCTCTTCCGTGAAGCGGCCGGTGATGACCGCGTCGCCCCCGTAAATGGCGTCCCGAATCACCGGCGCCGATTGGATGATGTCGTCGAGCACAATGGCAAAGCGATGTCCTTTATATTGCTCGGTGATGTCGCCAAATTTCTTTGCCCCTTCACCGTCGAACTTCAGTTGCACGGTCCATCCTTCGTTCCCGAAGTAGGCGTGTGATTCGCTCACATGATTGCCCCCGAGATCGGCTTTCTTCTTGACCAGGAGCCGTTCGGTTTTGGGCTGTTCCTTGCCTTCGGCCCGCATCGTGTAGGTCTCGATGCGGTAATCCGGCGGAATCACTTCCCTCGCTTCATCGATTCCGCGCAGTTTCTCGCCGTTGTCGGGATAAACCAGACGGAACTCGAGCTTGGCTACGCGCGAAAGCTGCGCGCGCGCCTCCTGGATCTTGGCCGTGTCCAGCCCCGGGATCTGCACGAGGATACGATCATTGCCCACCGGGCTGATGATTGGCTCACCGCCACCAAAATAATCGACACGTTTGCGAATGACTTCGACCGCCTGGTCCTGCATGCCTTTGGTTACCTCCTTGTCGCCTTTCATCATGCGGATGAGGAAGGAAGTGCCGCCCTGGATATCGAGCCCGAGCGCGATCTTTTTTTCCGGCGGCCAGATCGTGGCGATGCTCACCGCCACAAACGCCATGACCAATGTCGCTGCGATCAGTCGTTTGCGCAGACCCAGATCGGTCGCGAAATACCAGCCGAAGAGGATCAACAACCCCAAGCCGACGAAAAATGTGAGAACGGGACTCATTTTTTTGTCATGTCGAGCGGAGTCGAGACATCTCTTACTGTTTCGCCGCGTCGGGCCTGAACACGTTTGTAATCGCCGACTTTTCCATCTCGATCTTCACATTATCAGCGACCTTCAGCATGACGGTCGTCTCCTTTACATTGGAGATGAGGCCGTGAATTCCGGCATTGGTCACCACGCGATCGCCGGTCTTGAGGCCGGCAATCAAACGCTGCTGCTCCTGCTGGCGCTTCTTCTGCGGGCGGAACAGGACAAAGTACATGATGATGAAAAGAAAAATGAACGGCACGAAAAATCCGATCCCGCCGCCAGGAGCTTGCCCCGGCGTCGCAGGCTGCGCTTGAGCTAAAACCAGGAGAACCATGCTAAAGATTTGAAGGCGAGCGGCAGCTTAAGCGTGAACCCGCGCGTCGCAATGCAGAATCGCTGATCGTGTAGAGGCGCTTGTGCCAAGCGCCTGTCCATCAACTCGGCGTTTGACACAAACGCCGCTACAACAGCGCAAGATCGACATCGCGCGTTTTGTAATTGCTCGCGAAAGAGTGCCGGAACTCGTCGAATGTCGCATTCTCAATCGCCTTTTGCGCCGTGCGCATCAACTCGAGATAGAAATGCAAATTGTGCAGCGTGATCAGGCGCAGCCCGAGAATCTCCTCCGCCTTGATCAGATGCCGAATGTAGCCGCGGGTAAATTCGCGGCACGCCGGGCAGCGGCAATTCTCCTCGATCGGCCCTTTATCCATCGCGAACTCGGCATTTTTTAAATTGAGCGTGCCGACCGAGGTGAATGCCGTGCCGTTGCGCGCGAGCCGCGTCGGCAGCACGCAATCGAACATGTCCATGCCGCGCGCGATCATTTCCAGCATTTGCGGCGGCGTGCCCAGTCCCATCGCGTAGCGCGGTTTGTCTTTTGGCAAAACCGGTTCGCTCGCTTCAACCGCGCGAAACATTTCCTCCTCCGGTTCGCCCACGCTCACTCCGCCGATCGCGTATCCATCAAACCCAAGATCGACAATCGCGTGCGCGCTCGTCTGGCGCAGGTCTTCGAACATGGCGCCCTGCACGATGCCGAAGACGAGCTGCCGCGTTGTAGCTGCCGCCGTCTCCGGCGGCAGAACTTCTTTGCCCCTGCCGGCCGAGACGCCGGCAGCTACAACATCTTTGCACCGCTTCGCCCAGCGCGCGGTCATCTGTGCGCTGCGCGCCGCATACTCGTAATGGCACGGATAGGGCGGGCATTCGTCCAGCACCATCGCGATGTCGCTCCCGAGCGCGGCCTGAATTTCCATCGCGCTCTCCGGCGAGATCAATGCCGCCGCGCCATCCACGTGGTTTTGAAATCGGACGCCCTCCTCCGAAATCCGGCGCAGCTTGGCCAGCGAAAAGATCTGATAACCGCCGCTATCGGTCAGGATCGGTCCGTCCCAGTTCATGAACCTGTGGAGGCCGCCAAAATGTTTGATCACCTCGATGCCCGGCCGAACGAACAAGTGATAGGTGTTTCCAAGAACGATCTGCGCCTTGAGCTCGTGCAGCTCGCGCGGACTGACCGCTTTCACCGAACCTTGCGTTCCCACCGGCATAAACGCCGGCGTCTCGATCACGCCATGCGCGGTCGTCAATCGACCGCGCCGCGCTTTCGATTGTCGATCTTGCGCGAGAAGTTCAAATGATTTCGGCATCGGCTTGAGAGATTCCGTGCAATCGCGTGTCATGACAAATTCAGCCGCAAAATATTCTTTGCGACGGGTGGTTTTCCCTCTATAGTCGCGGCTCACCGCATCGGGCGCGTGACAGTGAAGTGCGCGGCTGGGCGGGTTTTTTTGTCGCCCGAACCACGAGGTTTTTGGCGGCGCTTTGTTTAAGAAATGCCCACGATCAATCAGTTGATTCGGAAAGGACGCCGCAAGGTGTCGGTGAAATCCAAATCACCGGCGCTGAGCGATTGTCCGCAGCGCCGCGGTGTGTGCGTGCAGGTGATGACGCGCACCCCGAAGAAGCCCAATTCCGCGCTGCGCAAAGTGGCCAAAGTGCGGTTGACGAACGGCCAGGAAGTGATTGCCTACATTCCGGGCGAGGGGCACAACCTGCAGGAGCATTCCATCGTGCTCGTGCGCGGGGGCAGAGTGAAAGATTTGCCGGGCGTGCGCTACCACATTGTGCGCGGCACGCTCGACGCGCTCGGCGTCGATGGACGCCGGCGCGGTCGCTCCAAGTACGGAGCGAAGCGCCCGAAAGGTGGCGCGGCCGGCGGAGGCGGCGCGGCGAAAGCGGCGCCGGCAGCGGCCAAGGAAGAGACCAAGTAAATTTTGAAACAGAAGATCGACAATGTCGCGACGGAAACGAGTCTACAAAAAAGAGGAGCACGTCGATTCCCGCTACGGGAGTCCGGCGGTGGCGCGGCTCATCACCACGGTGATGAAGCGCGGCAAGCGCTCGCTCGCCGAACGCATTGTCTATACCGCGATTGACAAATCGCGCGCCGGTTCGGATTCAGTCGATCCGCTCGAGGTCGTAAACAAGGCGATCGAGAATGTTCGCCCGCGTTTGGAAGTGAAATCGCGGCGCGTCGGTGGCGCGACCTATCAGGTGCCGATGGAAGTGGGCCCGGCCCGGCAAATTTCCCTGGCCACGCGCTGGATCGTGCAATACGCCGACAATCGCAAAGGCATGCCGATGGCCGACGCGCTCGCGCAGGAAATCAAGGACGCCGCCGCCGGTCAGGGTAACGCGATCAAGAAACGCGAAGACACCCACAAAATGGCGCAGGCGAACCGCGCCTTCGCCCATTTCCGCTGGTAATTTTATGGCCACCGCGACGATCGAGAAAAAACCAGCCGCGGCGAAAAATCCGAACTCGCCCGACCGGAAGTTCCCGCTCGAACGGACGCGGAACATTGGGATCGCGGCGCACATCGACGCCGGCAAGACGACCATCACCGAGCGGGTGCTGTTTTACACCGGCATGATCCACAAGATGGGCGAGGTGCACGAGGGCACGACCGTGACCGACTGGATGGAACAGGAGCGCGAGCGCGGCATCACGATCACTTCCGCGGCAACGACCTGCGCCTGGTCGCAGAAAAAAGAGGAAGGCGTTTACAAAATTTTCGAGGGCATCAAACAGCGCATCAACATCATCGACACGCCGGGGCACGTCGATTTTACCGCGGAAGTCGAGCGGTCATTGCGCGTGCTCGATGGCGCGATCGCGGTGTTCGACGGCGTCGCCGGCGTGCAGCCGCAATCCGAAACAGTCTGGCGGCAGGCGACCAAATACAACGTGCCGCGCCTCGCGTTCATTAACAAAATGGACCGGGTCGGCGCCGATTTCGAAATGTCGGTGGAGAGCATCCATAAAAAACTGGGCGCGAACGCGTGGCCGGTCCTGCTTCCGCTCGGCAAAGAAGATCAGCTGCGCGGCCAGCTCGATGTCGTTAACAAGAAGGCGATCATTTATTCCGAGAACGATCAGTTCGGTTCGACCTACGAAGTAACCGATGTGCCGAAGGAATATGTCGATCTTGTCGAGAAAGCCCATCACGATCTCGTCCAGCAAGTCTCGAACATTGACGACGAAGTCGCCGAGGCGGTGCTCGAAGAGCGCGAAGTCACGCCGGAATTGCTGAAGGCCGGGATCCGTCGCCAGACGATTGCGAACAAATTCGTGCCGGTGATCGGCGGGTCCGCGCTCAAGAACATCGGCATCCAGTATCTGGTGGACGCGGTGGTCGATTATTTGCCGAGCCCGATCGACATCCCGCCGGCCAAAGGACAAAACCCCGATACGCACGAGCCGATGGAAGCGCCGACGGACGACAACGCCACGTTCTGTTCGCTCGCCTTCAAATTGTGGAGCGATCCTTACGTCGGGAAACTGATTTTCTTCCGCGTTTATTCCGGCACGCTGAGCAAGGGCGACACGGTTTACAATCCGCGCACGAACAAACGCGAGCGCATCTCGCGCTTGATCCAGATCCAGGCCGACAAACGCGAAGACATCGAGACCTGTTACTCGGGCGACATCGCCGCGATCGTCGGGATCAAGAACATCACCACCGGCGACACGCTTTGCGACGAGGACCACCCGATCCTGCTCGAGCCGCCGTCGTTTCCTGATCCGGTCATTTCCATGGCGATCGAGCCGAAAACGAAACTCGACCAGGAAAAAATGGCGACGGCGCTACAGCGGCTGGCCGAAGAAGATCCGACTTTCCGCGTTTACACGCACGAAGACACCGGCCAGACGATCATCGCCGGCATGGGCGAGCTGCATTTGGAAATCATTCGCGACCGCATGTTCCGCGAGTTCAAAGTCGACGCGAACGCGGGCAAACCGCAGATCGCTTATCGCGAAACCATCACGACGAACGCGCATGGCGTCGGCAAGTTGATCAAACAATCCGGCGGGCGCGGTCAATATGGCCACGTCGAAGTCGATCTACGGCCCGCCGAACGCGGCAAAGGCCTTGTCGTCGAGAATAAGATCGTCGGCGGTATTATTCCCCGCGAATACATTCCGGCGGTCAAAAAAGGCATTGAAGAAGCCGGGCTCGATGGTGTGCTCGGCGGTTATCCGGTTGTCGATGTGGAGTGCGACATCGTTTTTGGAAGTTTCCACGAAGTCGATTCGAGCGAGCTCGCGTTCAAGATGGCCGCGATCTTCGCCATGAAAGACGGCTTCCGCTCCGGCAAACCGATTTTGCTCGAGCCGATCATGAAGGTGGAAAACATCACGCCGGAAGAATACCAGGGCGACATCTGCGGCGACTTGAGTCGGCGCCGCGGCAGCATTCAAAGCATCGAATCGCGCGGCAACCTCGCCATTATTCACGCGCTTGTCCCGCTGGCAGAACTTTTCGGCTATGCGACCGCGATTCGTTCCCTGTCGAAGGGGCGCTCCAGTTACTCGATGGAGCCGTCGCACTTTGAGCCGGTGCCGGCCAACCTGGTGGCGGCCATTCTCGATCAAAAGGAGACCAAATAATCATGGCCGATGGTCAACGCATTCGCATCCGGTTGAAAGCGTTCGACCACCGAATGCTCGATCAATCCGCGATCGACATTGTCGAGACAGCCAAGCGCACCGGCGCGCGCGTGGCCGGCCCGATCCCGCTGCCGACCCTGATCGAAAAGTTCACCGTCAATCGTTCGCCGCACGTGGACAAAAAATCGATGGAACAATTCGAAATCCGCACCCACAAACGGCTTCTCGACATCATCGAGCCGACCGCCAAAACGGTGGACGAACTGAAGAAACTAAACCTGCCCGCCGGCGTGGACATCACGATCAAGATCTAATGAGCGTCACACGAATGGTAATGAGCAACGCGTCGGAGCACGGCCGTCCCGGCTGTGCGGCCGGCGGGCGTCTCGCCTGCCGCTCTGAAACCAGGCGAGACGCCCGGTTGCCGCACAGGCCAGAGGCCTGTGCTCCGGCAAACTTCGACATTACGATCAAAATCTAGCGCTTGAGAATTTTACAAGATCGACATCATGAGCATCGGGTTACTTGGACAAAAGATCGGCATGACCAGCGTTTACGACGCCGCGGGCAAGCTGCACCCGGTGACGGTGATCGCGGCGGGCGATAACGTGCTTTTGCGCCGACTCACGAGCGAGAAGGATGGCTATTCTGCCGCGCAGGTCGGCTTTGATCGACAAAAGGAATCGCGTCTGACCAAGCCGATGCTCGGCCAGTTTAAGAAGGTTGGCGCCGAAGCGAAAAGGTTTGTGCGCGAGATTCGGCTCCCGGCCGATCTGCCGGAGGGCGAAATCAATTTGAGCGTGACGCAGTTTCAGCCGGGCGATTTCGTCGACGTGACCGGCCGGTCGAAGGGCAAAGGTTTCCAAGGGGTGATGAAGAAACACAATTTCCACGGACAAGGCGCCGCGCATGGGTCGAAAACGCACCGCCGTGTCGGCGCGATCGGGAACCGTTCCACGCCGGGGCGGATTTGGAAAAACATGGGAATGCCCGGTCATCTCGGCGATGAGCGCGTCACGGTGCAAAACCTTCGTGTCATGCAAGTGCGCGAAGCCGAACAGATCATTCTGGTGAGCGGCGCCGTGCCGGGCGCGAATGGCAGTTACGTAGTGGTGAGGCCGGCGGTGAAACATCCCGAGCGGCTCCTCGCGCTGCATGCCGAGCATCGAAAACACGAGGAAGAAGAGAAGGCGAAGAAGCCAAAAACCCTGGCCGAGATGGGCGGGAAGAAATGAGCGCGAAAGTTTTGAGCAAAGCCGCCGCGAAAGAGGCGAAGATCGACATCATCGAGGACGGCCGCGGCACGCAGGCGGTGCATGACGTCGTCGTGGCGATACGGGCGGCGCGGCGCTCCGGAAGCGCGAACACGAAAACAAAAGCCGAAGTCGATTTGTCCGGCGCAAAACCATGGCGGCAAAAAGGAACCGGCCGCGCCCGCGCCGGCTACAAATCGTCGCCGATCTGGCGTGGTGGCGGCGTCGTGTTCGGACCGAAGCCGCGCGATTATTCCAAAAAAGTTTCCAAAAGCGTCCGCCGGCTCGCGTTTCGAAAAGCGCTCAGCGAACGGATCAGCGCAGGCGATGTGTTGACGGTCGATAAATTTGTGGTGTCGGAATTCAAGACGAAGTCATTTGTCGATCTTCTCCGGAAACAAACCGACGCCGACAAAGTTTTGATTGTCTCGGATTCGTTCGACGAAAAAACATTCAAATCAGCGCGCAACGTGAAATCGGCGCGGCTAGCCACGGCGGCGGAGGTGAACACCGAACAGTTGCTCGCTTTCGACAAGATTTTGGTGACGCCGGCGGCGCTGGAAAGACTCGCACAGCGCTCAAGTTCGGCTGACGACTCCAAGCCGCGCGAGAAGAAGACACCGGCGAAGAGACCACGCAAATGAACGAGCCTTACGAGATTATTCAAACCGCCTCGTTGACGGAGAAAGCGACGTTGATGGGCGAGAAGCAGAACAAGTACGTCTTCCGCGTTCATCCGCGCGCCAACAAGCTCCAAATCAAAAACGCGATCGAACGTATGTTCCAAAAAAAGGTGATCAACGTGAACACCTGCAACTACGAGGGGAAATGGACGCGGGTGCGCGGTCCCTACGGTCGCAAGCCGAGCTGGAAAAAGGCGATCGTCACGTTGAAGGAGGGCGAGAAGATCGACCTGGTATGAAGACACCTCACGTTTACCCAAATTACAATGCGGTCATCCTGAGCGGAGCGAAGGACCCCTCCTGCGTCTTTGCGTCACGCTCTCAATTTTGTGTGCCGCAGACTTCGACTGTGAGGTTCCTCGCTTCGCTCGGAATGACACCATTTTAGCATCATGGCATTAAAAACTTTTCGCCCACTCACTCCTGTTTTGCGGTTCAAACAGCTGCCTGCCTTTGATGAAATCACCAAGGCGCGGCCGGAAAAATCGCTGCTCGAACGCAAAAAAAAGAGCGGCGGCCGCAATAATTTCGGCCGGCTGACCTCGCGCCATATCGGGGGCGGGCACAAACAGCATTACCGCAAGGTGGATTTCAAACGGCGCAAGCGCGGCGTGCCGGCGGAGGTGCTCGGGATTGAGTACGACCCGAACCGCTCGGCGCGCATCGCTCTTATTAAATATAGCGACGGCGAGCGAAGTTACATTCTTGCGCCCGAGGGATTGCGCGTGGGCGCCAGCGTCGCGGCCGGCCCCGACGTCGCGCCCGAGATTGGCAACGCGCTGCCGCTGCGCGCGATTCCGCTGGGCACGAACATTCACAATATCGAGCTGACTCCGGGCGGCGGCGCAAAGATTGCGCGCAGCGCCGGACAACAGGCGACGTTGAACAACCTCGAAGCCGGTTACGCGCTGGTGAAACTGCCTTCGGGCGAAATCCGGCGGATCCACGCTGAGTGCTTCGCCACGATCGGGCAGGTTGGAAATATCGATCATATGAACGTTGCCGCCGGCAAGGCGGGTCGTAGTCGCTGGCGCGGCCGCCGACCGCGGGTGCGCGGTATGGCCATGAATCCCATCGACCACCCGATGGGCGGCGGGCAGGGTAAATCAAAAGGTGGCGGTGGACGCCATCACCCGGTCAGCCCGTGGGGGCAACTGGCCAAGGGATTCAAGACCCGCAGCAAACACAAACCAAGCGATCGATTCATTTTGGAAAGGAGAAAGGGGAAAAAGAAATCAGCGTGATCGGTGATCAGTGATCTGTGACCGGTCGGCCGTTCACTGTTCACGGATCACTGATCACATTTCAGTTGAAAAATATGGCCAGATCATTAAAGAAAGGACCCTTCGTCGAGTCGCATCTTCTGGAGAAGATCGACAAGATGAACGCGTCGGGCGCGAAAAAGGCGATCAAGACCTGGTCGCGGCGCTCGATGGTGACGCCGGATTTTGTCGGGCACACGTTTTTGGTGCACAACGGGAAGACGTTTCATTCCGTTTTCATCACCGAGAACATGGTCGGGCATAAGCTCGGCGAATTTTCGCCCACGCGCGTGTTCAAGAAACACGGGTCGCACACGGCGAAGGTCACGAAGTAGTTGAAGGTTTTTTTGGCAGTTTTTGGGTGCGTCCTCGCGGCTTTGGTCGCGCAGGCGCAAGGGGACAGTTCTTTCTCAGAATCCAAAATGGAAAGCGCGGAACACGCGGTCACGGCCGAGGCGTTGCTCGGGCAGAACGAGGAATTGCAACACCAGTTGTCGATCCAGCAGGAATCGGTCAAAACATTGACGACGAGCCTGGCGGAATCGAACGCCGAAGCGGAATTGTTTCGCCGCAAGTTCAGCGATTTGAACCTGCGCATGGAAGCCCTCGGGCTGGCCTCGGCGAGCAAGGACCGCGCGAAACTCGAGCAACGGTTGCTTGCCGCGGTGAGCGATTTGCAGCTGGCGCAAAAGGAACGGGACGAATACCGCGACCAGATGCTGCGGTTACACGAAGCGATGCTGCGTTACCTGAAAACAGCCGAAGGCGGCGACGCGCAGGCGCGCATGGACGTGGAGGAGCAATTGCGCGGCGCGAACGCGCTCGTCACAAAAGCGAACGCCGCCGCCGCCGGAGAACCGCAACCCAATCTGCTCGATGGCAGCGTGATCAGTGTGAAGGAGGAATGGTCGCTCGTCGTGGCGAACCTGGGCGAGAAACACGGCGTCAAAATCGGGATGCCGCTGCGGGTGATGCGGGGCGAGCAAAAGATCGCCACTCTGCGCGTGGTCGACGTGCGCCAGCAAATTTGCGGGGCCATCATCGAGGAAATGGATTCTAAAAAAGAAACGATAAAAGTGGGCGACCGCCTTCAGGTGGATGCCCGCTCCAGTGTGAGTTTAAAATAATGGAGGTAAGATCGACATATAAGTATGCGCGGATTTCGCCCTTCAAGGTGCGCGAAGTCACGCGTGAGATTCAGGGCCTGCCGGTCTCGGCCGCGCTCGACGTGCTCGCTTTTACTCCGAAGAAAGCCGCCTTCCTGATCAACAAAACGCTCAAAAGCGCGATCGCGAACGCGGAGAACAACGCCAATCTCAAGGCCGACGGTCTGGTGGTGAAGGAAGCTGTCGTGGGCGAAGGGCCCAGCTTCAAACGGATCATGGCGCGCGCCCGCGGCAGCGCCAGCCGCATTCTGAAACGGACCAGCCATATCCGAATCGTCTTGAGCGACGAGATCGCGATTGAGACCCGCGAAACGCGCAAAGCCAAGCGAGATCAGGAAAAGAAAGCCGCTGGGAAAGGCGAACCGGCTGAAGAATCGAAAACCGAGAAGAAGCCAAAGGCGAAGAAGAAGCCGACGAAGAAAAGCAGGAAATAATTAAATATGTGCTGTCATTCTGAGCGAAGCGTAGAACCTCACAAAAGGTCGGCGATCACGCGAGCTAATCAGTGTGATCAAAGAGCCTGTGCAAGATCCCTCGCCGTCGGAGCCTGCCCTGAGCGAGCGCAGCGAGTCGAACGGGCGGCTCGGGATGACAACTGAAAACTTATGGGACAAAAAGTTAATCCAATTGGCTTCAGGTTGGGCGTAAACCGCGACTGGCGTTCGCGCTGGTACGCGTCGCCGCAGGAGCTGCCGGAGTTTCTCCACAGCGACCTCAAGATCCGCGATTGCGTGAAGAGAAAGCTCCAATTCGCGGCGGTCGCGAAAATTGTGATCGAGCGCGCCTGGAACTCGATCCGTGTGACCATTCACACCGCGCGACCAGGCATCGTCATCGGGCGTAAAGGCGCCGAGATCGAAAAGATGACGGAAGAGATTTCCAAGATGGCGCAGGGCAAACAGATCAAGATCGACATCCACGAAATCAAGACGCCCGAATTGGACGCGCAATTGGTCGCCGAGAACGTGGCCCTGCAAATCGAGCGCCGCATTGCCTACCGTCGCGCCATGAAAAAGGCGGTGCAGACAGCGATGGATTTCGGGGCGCAGGGGATCCGGCTGCGTTGTTCGGGCCGATTAAACGGCGCCGAAATCTCGCGCTCGGAATGGTATCGCGAAGGCAAAGTGCCGCTTCACACTTTGCGCACTGGCATCGATTACGGTTTCGCCGAAGCGAACACCGTCTACGGCAAGATTGGCGTTAAATGCTGGATGTGTAAGAAGGAAGAAGCCCCGGCCGAAGCGCCCGCGCCGTCTATCCCGCCGCCGCCACCGCCGCCCGAGCCGCAGCCGGCTGACGTTTAATTTATGGCCGCTACAACTTTCACAATCGAAGTCGACCAAGAAGAAGATGGGCGCTGGATTTGCGAAATCCCCCAACTGCCGGGTGTGATGAGCTACGGGAAGAGCAAGGACGAATCCATTGCAAGGGCTGAAGCGCTTGCCTTGCGCGTCCTGGCCGACCGGCTCGAGCATGGAGAGGAGATTCCGCCGCTCGATTCCGTCTTTGGCGTCCCTGCATGAGCGAATGCAAATCGGCGAAAGCTAAAGATGTGATGAAAGCGCTTTTAAAAATCGGTTGGTCGGTTAAGCGACGGCCAGGTGGTTCGCATCGCGTGCTCGCGCGTGCAGGGTGGCCGAACTTTGTCTTTGCGTTTCACGATCGCGAAGAAATCGGGCCAAAAATGCTAGCGCGAATTGCGAAACGGACCGGCCTCAACCCGGAAGATATCTAGGAGAAATTTATGCCGTTGATGCCGAAACGTGTGAAGTATCGCAAGTCCCAGCGGGGCAGCCGCAAGGGGACTGCTTCGCGCAATCTGCGCATTGATTTTGGTGAATTTGGCCTGCAGACGATCGAGCGGGCCTGGCTCACCAATACCCAAATCGAAGCCGCGCGCGTGGCGTTGACCCGCAACATGAAGCGCAAAGGAAAACTTTGGATCCGAATTTTTCCGGACAAATCCGTCACCGCGCGCCCGCCGGAGACCCGGATGGGTAAAGGCAAAGGTCAGCCGGAGTACTGGGTCGCGACCGTGCGGCCGGGGAACATTTTGTTCGAGCTCGATGGCGTGCCGGAATCGGTCGCCCGCGAATCATTGCGCCTGGCGGCCGACAAATTGCCCGTGCGCACGAAATTCATCAGCCGTCATCACGTTGCCGCATGAATACTCTTTGTCATTTCGAGCGGAGTGAAGCGAAGCGGAACGCAGTCGAGAAATCTCTTACTTTTAATGGCCGGTCAGTTGACTGCGAAAGAGTAAGAGATGTCTCGACCTTGCTCGACATGACAGGAAGCCGCCATCACGTCGCTGCCGCCTGACGAACATGAAAATGAAAGAAATTATCGAGATGAGCACGGACGAGTTGCTGACGAAGCGCCGCGACCTGCGCGAGGAAGGTTTGCATCTGCGTTTGCAACAGCAGAGTGGCCAGCTCGAGCAGCCGAGCCGGTTGCGTTTGCTCCGGCGCGACTGCGCGCGCATCGAAACCGTCCTCACCCAGCGAGCGAAACAACCCGTTGAAGCTGCTGCTGAACCGACGGCGAAGACGAAGAAATAATTATGGCCGAGCAACCGACACAAGATCGACAATCGAGTGCTGAGGCGCGGCCGGGGTCACCGACCCCGGCTACAGTGGCGCAACCGCCGCCATTGCCGGCGCGCTTTACGCGTGCGCATCGCAAGACACGCGTGGGCGAGGTGGTTTCCGACAAAATGAACAAGACAATCGTCGTGCAGACCGTGACGCGCGTTCCGCACCCGCGTTTCGGCAAGATCGTCAAGCAGATGAGAAAATTTTACGCGCACGACGAAGAGAACAAGGCCAAGACCGGCGACACGGTGCGCATCATGGAGACGCGGCCACTGAGCAAATTGAAGCGCTGGCGGTTGGTCGAAGTCCTGCAGAAGTAATTGTCGATCTTATGGTGCAGATTCGATCCAGACTCGATGTGGCGGACAACACCGGCGCGCGCATGGCGACGATGATCGGCGTAATTGGCAAGCGCACCCTTTACGCCGGGATCGGCGACGTGATCACGGCTAATGTGAAAGAGGCCAGCGCCACCGGCACAGTGAAAAAGGGCGAGGTCGTGCGCGCGGTGCTGGTGCGGACGCGCCAGCCGATCAAACGCGATGACGGTTCGCTGCTGCGCTTCGATAACAACGCCATCGTCATCATCGACAAGGACCTCAACCCGCGCGGCACGCGCATTTTTGGACCGGTCGCGCGCGAACTGCGCGAAAAGAACTTCATGAAAATCGTTTCCCTCGCCCCGGAAGTTTTATGAACCGGATAAAGTTTCACGTTAAGAAGGGCGACCAGGTGGAGGTGATCTCGGGAAATTTCCGCGGATCATCAGGCCGGATTTTGCAGGTGCTCCCCCGCAAACAGCAGGTGCTGATCGAGGGCGTGCGCATTATCAAAAAACATCTGCGCAAATCGCAGGACAACCCGAGCGGCAAGATCGCCGAGCGCGAAGGGCCGATTCATATTTCGAATGTGAAGCTCCTCGAGCGCGGTGAAAAGGCCGCCCCGGAAAAGAAGAAAAAGAAAGAAAAGGAACCGGCGAAATCGTGAAAGAGGGAAACGAATTTTATCGCCATTACAAAGAGAACGTCATGCCGGCGCTGCGGCAGCGGCACGGCTATGCAAATGTCCACCAGATCCCGAAAGTGGAGAAGGTGGTGATCAATACCTCGGTCGGTTCGCAGGGCGACGTGAAGACGGCCCTCGAAGAAGCCAAAGCCGAGCTGGCCTTGATCACCGGACAGCGCCCGGTCGAGACGCGGGCCAAGAAAAGCATTTCCAATTTCAAGCTGCGCAAGAACCAGGCGATCGGCGCGAAAGTGACGCTGCGCGGTGAGCGGATGTATGAATTTCTCGAGCGCCTGATCAAAGCGGCGTTGCCGCGCATTCGTGATTTCCGCGGGGTCTCCCCGCGCTGTTTCGATCGGCACGGCAACTACACGCTTGGCGTGGCCGATCAGACCATTTTTCCCGAGGTCGAGCTCGATAAAATCAAGCGAAACATCGGTTTTGATGTTACAATTGTCACCACCGCGCGGACCGACGACGAAGCCAAATCGCTGTTGAGCGAGATGGGCATGCCGTTCAGCGACCGGGCCCGCAAGCCTGCCGCGCAGACCAGCTGATTAAAATGAGTGCCGTAACTGATCCGATTGCCGATCTTTTGGCTCGCGTACGCAACGGCGTGCGCGCGCAGAAGATCGACATCTTCGTGCCCTACTCGAAGATCAAGGCCGAGGTTGTGCGTATCCTGAAGGAGGAGGGTTACATTTCCGATTACGAGCTCGACACGAGCGCGGCGCATCCGCGGATCAAGATCACGAACAAGCTGGTGGACAAAACGAGCGCCATCACGGGGCTGCGGCGGGTGAGCCGGCCGGGATTGCGCCGATACGTCGGCGCCGATGAAATTCCGCGCGTCCTCGGTGGAATGGGCGTGGCCATCCTCTCCACCTCGCGCGGCGTTTTGTCCGGACGCGAAGCCAGGAAACAAAAAGTAGGCGGCGAACTGCTCGCCTACGTCTGGTAAAAATTTTTTATGTCACGGATCGGAAACAAACCGGTTGAGATTCCCGATAAGGTCAAGGTCAACATCGACAATGACGGCGCCGTCGCCGTCGAAGGCCCGAAGGGAAAACTTCATTGGCAACTGCCGCGCGCGATCTCGGCCAAGATCGACAATAACCGGGTGGTGGTCGCGCGCTCGGCTGAGAGTCGCAGCGCCAAAGCGTTGCACGGTCTCTCGCGCGCTCTGGTTTCCAACATGGTCCAGGGTGTGAGCCAGGGTTTCACCAAGAACCTCGAGATCGAAGGCGTCGGATTCAAAGCGGCCGTGCAGGGCTCCAATCTCAATCTCAGCCTGGGTTTTTCCCACCCGATCCTCTTCCCGATTCCCAAGGACATCAAAGTCACCGTCGCCGATCAGACCAAGATCACGATCGAAGGCGCGGACAAGAAACTTGTGGGGCAGGTCGCCGCGGATATTCGGCGCTATTACCCGCCCGAGCCCTACAAGGGCAAAGGCGTGCGTTACGCGGGCGAACAAATCCGCCGCAAGGAGGGCAAGACCGTCCAATAGTTTTATGGCGACGTTTAATCGCAAAGCGGCGCGCGCGCGTTTGCATCGGCGGATCCGGAAAAAAATCTCCGGCACCGCCGCCCGTCCGCGCTTGTCGATCTTCTTTTCGGGCAAACACATTTACGCGCAAGTGATCGACGATGACGCGGCCAAAACGCTGGTCGCGGCTTCGACGGCCGAGAAAGAGGTGCTGGGCAAAAATAAACCGGCGGCCAATCGCGCGACCGCTGACATCGTGGGCAAAGCGATCGCGCAACGCGCGCTCGGGAAGAAGATCGACAAGGTCGTGTTCGACCGCGGCGGTTTTCAGTATCAAGGCAAGGTCAAAGCTCTGGCCGATGCCGCGCGTGAGGTCGGATTGAAATTTTAATTATGCCGCAAATGATTCCAGGCAGACGGCCCGACCGGGGCGCCGATAAAAGCCCCGCGGCCAAAGGCGATACGACGGAGAAAGTCGTGTTCATCAATCGCTGCGCCAAGGTGGTCAAGGGTGGTCGCCGATTCAGCTTCAGCGCCTTGATCGTGGCCGGCGATCATGACGGCAAGGTCGGCTATGGTTTCGGCAAGGCGAATGAAGTCTCGGAGGCGATTCGTAAAGCTTCCGAGGCGGCGAAAAAAGGGATGGTGAAAGTTTCACTGCACGAAAACACGATTCCGCACGAAGTCGTGGGCGAATACGACGGCGCGCGCGTCCTGCTGCGCCCGGCCTCGCCCGGGACGGGCGTGATCGCCGGCGGCGGCGTCCGCGCGGTGGCGGAAGCGGCCGGGATTCGTGATGTGCTGGCGAAATCGCTCGGCTCGAGCAATCACGCCAACGTGGTCAAGGCGACCATCGCGGCTTTGCGCGCGCTGCGGCGGCGGGATGAAATTTTAAAGGCGCGCGGACTGCGCGCGGACGGGGAGGTCAAAGCAAATGTTGCGGCTGCATAATTTGCGTCCGCGTCCCGGTGCGCGGCATCGAACCAAACGCCTCGGCTGCGGCGAAAGCTCCGGTCACGGCAAGACCAGCGGCAAAGGACATAAGGGCCAAAAAGCGCGCTCGGGTGGAAGTATTCGGCTCGGGTTCGAAGGCGGCCAGATGCCGCTCATTCGCCGCCTGCCCAAACGCGGTTTTAATAACGCGGCTTTCCACAAACATTACGCAATCGTGAATCTCGCCGATCTGGCCGATTTCAAGGCGGGCACCATTATCAACGAGCAATTGCTTCGTGAATCCAAACTGGTGCGGGGCGATTTCGCCGGCATCAAAATTCTCGGCGACGGCGAATTAAAACACGGACTGACGATCGAAGCCGACAAGGTCAGCGCGGGCGCGCGCGAAAAGATCGAGAAAGCGGGCGGGACAGTCACGCTGCGCGAAGCTCGGCGGTCATCCGCCTTGGCTAAAGCTACGGCGGACAGGCAGACCGCCGCTACCGAAGAAGATGTCGATCTTGCGGCGAAGTCGGAAGCGGCGGAAGCGCAGCCGAAGGAAGGACCGACAAAGAAGCGCGCCGCGAAGGCGGCGAAAGCCGCGCCGAAGAAGAAGACCTCACGCAAGAAGTAGCGAATGCTGTCGGCGTTTGTAAACACGATCAAGATCCCGGAGTTGCGCCGGCGGATTTTGTTTACGCTGGCGGTGGTGGTGATTGTGCGCCTCGGGGCTGCCATCACCACGCCGGGCGTTAACCAGGCGGTGATCCAGGAATGGTTCCGCACGGCGTTGACGGAAAAGACCGGCGGCCAGATCGCGGCGTTGTTCAATCTGTTCAGCGGCGGCGCGCTGGAAAACTGCGCGGTTTTTTCCCTCGGCATCATGCCCTACATCAGCGCGTCGATCATGATGCAGCTGTTGACGGCGGTGATTCCGCAGTTGAGCCGGCTGGCACGCGAAGACGGCGGCCGCCAGAAAATCATGCAGATGACGCGCTACGCGACGGTCGCTCTGTGCATTTTCCAAGGCTACATGTTGGCCGTCTCCTTTCAGCATCCGGAGTCTTATCACATCACTTTGCCCGGCATCACCGACACGATCCGGCAACTGGGTATCCCGCTGGTAGACGATCTGGGGTGGACGTTCCGGATCGTGACCGTGATTTCACTCACCACCGGAACGCTTTTATTGATGTGGCTCGGCGATCAGATCACCGAACGGGGCATTGGCAACGGCATCTCGTTGATTATCACGATCGGGATTGTGGCGCGGCTGCCGGCCGCGCTCGCGCAAGCGTGGAAAACTTTCGTCCCGAGCGGGGGCGGAGCGACCCAGGTCAATCCGATGGTGCTGGTGTTGATGATTCTGTTTCTGTTTTTCGTGATCGCGGCCGTGATTGCGATCACCCAGGGCCAGCGCAAGATCACGGTCCAATACGCCAAGCGCGTGGTCGGCCGCAAAATGTACGGCGGCCAAACCCAATACATGCCGCTGAAGGTGAATTACTCCGGCGTCATGCCGATCATTTTTGCGTGGGCATTGCTTTTGTTCCCGACGACCATTGTCAGTTACGCATTCAAGAACAGCCCGACGGCCGGGCGCATCGCCGCCGCGCTCTCCAACGGCTGGCCCCATTACGTCGTGCTCGCGGCCATGATCTTTTTCTTCAGCTATTTCTGGGTCGCCACGCAGTTCCAGCCCACTCAGATCGCCGACGACCTGAAGAAGTACGGCGGCTACATCCCGGGGGTGCGGCCGGGCGAAGCCACCGCCAAATTTCTCGACAACACCATGAGCCGGCTCACTTTCGCCGGTGCGGTCTTTCTCACGGTCATCGCCGTCCTGCCGAGTTTGCTTAGCCAGGGTCTGAACGTTCCCACTATCACCGCGCAATTTTTCGGGGGCACGAGTTTGTTGATCATCGTGGGCGTAATGCTCGATACGATGCGGCAGGTGGAGACGCATTTGATCCAGCGGCATTACGACGGCTTTTTGCGCAAGGGGCGCATTCGCGGACGAGCCTTCGACCGGGCCACCTACGCGCGCGGCGAAGCGGCGGGCGGCGGCGTGCTGATGTGGCTTTACGTCGGCATCGCCGTGGTCATTATCGGCGGCGTCGCGGCTTTTCTCGCCTCCAAGTGAAGCGGCGACTCGTTCTCTTGGGCGCGCCGGGGTCGGGCAAGGGTACGCAGGCCGAAATGATTACCCGGCAGTTTGGGATTCCGGTGACATCGCCGGGCGCGATCCTGCGCCGGGAACGCGACCTGGGCACCCCGCTGGGCTTGAAAACAGCCGAGACATTGCAACGCGGCGATCTGGTATCGGATGAGATCATCATCGAACTGATCGAAGACTGGCTGCGACTGCACGGCAGTCACGGGTTCGTCTTTGATGGCTTCCCGCGCACATTGCCGCAGGCGCAACGTTTATTGTCGATCCTGGCGCAACTGCGCACCGCGCTCGATCTGGCCATCTGGCTGGAGGTTTCCGAACAAACTGTGCGCGATCGGATTTCGGGACGATTGCAATGCCGCAGTTGCGGCTTTGTCACGAGCGCGAGCGCGGCGAAATTTTCCGAGCGCGCGGTTTGTCCTTATTGCGATGGTCACCTGGAGCGGCGCGGCGATGACGATGTGACCGTGCTGCAGAAGCGTCTGGCCGAGTACAACAGCAAAACCCAACCGCTGGCTGATTTTTACAGGAAGATGTCGATCTTGCACCGGATCGACGGGAACCGGGACCGCGAGGTCGTTTTTGGCGATGTCTCGCGCCTGATCGAGGACCGGGTGACGGCATGATTCCAATCAAGAGTGCGCGCGAAGTCGATAAGATGCGGCAAGCCTGCCGCACGGCGAGCGAGATTCTCGATCGAGTAAGCGAGTTGGTGCGGCCGGGCATTTCCACCAGGGAAGTCGACGAAGCCGCCGCCGCGTTCATGCAAGAGGCAAACGTGAAAAGCGCGTTTCTCGGCTATCGGCTCGGCCACCGCGTGTTCCCCGGTAACATTTGCATCTCGCTCAACGACGAAGTCATCCATGGGATCGGCAGCCAGCGGCGGATTCAATACGGTGACATCGTTAAACTGGACATCGGGATCATTCAGGACGGCTGGGTGGGGGACAACGCCACTACGGTGCCGGTCGGAGTGGTGGACGATCGCACCGAGCAGTTGCTGCGCACGACGGAAGCAGCCCTGGCCCGCGGCATCTCAGTCGCCTACGCCGGACGCAGACTCGGCGACATCGGCGCTGAGATTGAGGATGAAGCGCGCCGGAACCATTTCAATGTAGTGCGCGAATTTGTCGGGCACGGCGTCGGCCGCAAATTACACGAGGAACCGCAGATCCCGAACTACGGCCGGCGCGGCACGGGGCCGAAGTTGAAGCCCGGCATGACGCTGGCGATCGAGCCGATGATTAATTCCGGCACCGAATCGGTCGTGTTGCTCGATAACGGCTGGACGGCCTCCACCGCCGACGGCATGCCCTCAGCCCATTTTGAGCACACCGTCCTTATCACCAACGGTGAGCCGGAAATTTTGACATGGCACGGAAAGACGCAATTGAAGTAGAGGGCACGGTCGTCGAGCTGCTGCCCAACACCATGTTTCGCGTCGCGTTGCCGAACGGCCACAAGGTGCTCGCCCATATCTCGGGCAAGATGCGGCTCCACTTCATTCGCATCTTGCCAGGCGACAAAGTTATGCTAGAGATTTCCCCCTACGATTTGTCGAAGGGGCGGATCACTTACCGCCAGAAATGACAACGCGGCCCGGGCGCCGCGTTCTTCGTTGCAAGATCGACAATCACCAATTTTTTATGAAAGTGCGACCATCAGTCAAACGGCTTTGCGCCAGCTGCCGGATCGTGAAGCGCAAAAATGTCGTGCGCGTGATTTGCAAAAACCCGCGGCACAAGCAGAGGCAAGGATAAAATGTCACCAGCTGTCATTCTGAGCGAAGCGAAGCGGAGTCGAAGAAGCCCGCGATTTTACCTTTGGGTAACGCCACGCGGTCCCTCGACTTCGCTCGGGATGACCGCTTAGTAACCACACCAAAAACATGCCCAGATTACTTGGAGTTGAAATTCCAGCGGACAAACGGATCGAAGCGTCGCTCACCTACATTTACGGGATCGGGTTCTCGACCTCGCGGCGCATTCTCGAGCAGACCAACATCGACCCGAACACACGGGCGAAAGATCTGAGTCCGCAGCAGTTGAACGAGATTATTCATGCGATCACTAACAGCAAAATCGCGATCGAGGGCGATCTGCGCCGCGAAGTGCAGGGAAACCTGAAACGGCTTCAGGCGATCAATTGTTATCGCGGCATCCGGCATCGGCGCGGACTTCCGGTGCGCGGCCAGCGAACATCGACAAACGCGCGCACCCGCAAAGGCCCGCGTAAGACCGTCGGCGTGATCCGAAATCCGGAGGCCAAGGCGGGCAAAGTGTAATTGACCATGGCTGACGAAAAGAAACCTAAAGCGGAAAAGAAACCCGCCGTCAAAGCGGCTGATCCCGAAAACCCGGCTCCTCAAGCCGCAGCGACCGAGGAAACAAAGCCGGCCGCGAAGAAACCGCCCAAAGGCCGGAAGGAAGAAGCCGCCCCTGCTGCACCGCCCGCGAAGGAGGACCTGTCGTTGACCGGCGAAGCAGTCGAGCCGGTCAAGATCATTAAGGCCAAGGGAGCCAAGAACGTTCACTCCGGTATCGCGCATGTCCTCGCGACATTTAACAACACGATTGTGACGATCACCGATCTGCAAGGCCGCGTGATCGGCTGGTCGAGCGCCGGCAAAGTTGGATTCAAAGGCTCGCGCAAAAGCACGGCCTACGCAGCGCAAATGGTCGCGCAGGACGCATCGCGGCAGGCGATGGGGCACGGCCTCAAAGAGGTTGAGGTGCGAGTCAAAGGGCCCGGAGCCGGTCGCGAATCAGCCGTGCGCGCGTTGCAAGCGATTGGTCTCGATCTCACGGTGATCCGCGATGTCACGCCAGTGCCGCATAACGGCTGTCGCCCACCCAAACAGCGCCGCGTCTGATTCTCGTCACTCGTCACCCATCACTCGTCACTTTTCTTCATGGCCAGATACACCGGACCCAAAACCAAAGTCAGTCGCCGCTACGGTGTGCCGATTTTCGGATCATCCAAATCGCTCGAGCGCAAAAATTATCCGCCCGGAATGCACGGGCCGAAAGGCTCGCGCCGGAAACAATCCGATTACGCCATCGCGCTGGGCGAGAAACAAAAACTCCGTTATCAATATGGGCTCCTCGAGCGCCAGTTCCGCCGCATTTTTCAGAGCGCATTGCGCAAGCGCGGCGTGACCGGTGAGACGCTGCTCCAGCTTCTCGAAACCAGGATCGACAACGTCGTTTTCCGGCTCGGCTTCGCGAACACCCGCAGCGCCGCGCGGCAGCTCGTGTCGCATGGCCACGTCCTCGTCAACGGTCGCACGGTCAACGTCGCATCCTACAACGTCAAAGCCGGCGACGAGATCGCGATCAAGGACAAACCCAAATCGCGTCAGCTCGTCGTGCGCAACCTCGACCTCACCCAGATCGTCCCCGTCCCAGACTGGCTGACCGTCGATCGCGACGCCCTCAAGGGCAAAGTCGCCCACATCCCTTCGCGCGAAGAAATGCAGCCCATCGTCAACGAACAGTTGATCGTTGAGCTCTATTCGCGCTAGGGCGTGCCACGTGCTAAACGCGAGCAAAATGCTCGCCTTTCGTCGCCACGTTTCACTAATCTTAGTAACGCTCCGTAGGCGTCGACACTGGGGCAAGTTTCTCCCACACAACTCGTGACCGGCGCGCTATTCGCGCAGATCGCACGCGCCGTTACGATGCTTTGCATCGCCACGATTCTTCTTTGGGGTAAAGGGACTTGGCGCGCCTGCCATCAGGAAAACATTTTACCATCATCTTGTTATTCTTCTTGATCTCAGCGATCCCTCTAGCCTGTGACTACACTTCTTCTTGAAAACCGCGGCGCGGACTGTGAGACTCGGCGAGTCATGGTTTCACGCGTCCCATTTCTTGGCACCGGCGTTCTCTGTCTGTTGGTTTCGATATTCACATCAACGGCACAGATCAGCACCACAACGGGCAGTGAGGAAATTGCCGATAAGCTCCAAGGCACTGCTAAAGAGTTGTTCACCTCAAATCGGGCGGAAATTTCTCCCGAGAGTGAGCGCCTTCTTCGCTATTTTATTCTCGATGGCACACGAAATCTTGGACCCGTCCCCGGGAACAGCGAAGTTCAAAGGGCGGAAACTCACCTTCGTCGATTTGTAGATGAAATGCTGAGAAACGGCGAAAGACGGCCCAATGGGACAATCAGCGTAACCGAAGCGTCATTTTCAGCCGCAAAGTCTAGGCTGTGTCCGATCTGGCCATTTTGCTAGCCGTCGATCACGGCGAACTCGCTTTTGAGTTCGCCAGTGACGCGTCGAAGCAATTGATCACACTTTCGACTGGCATTTTGGCACTGAGCGTAACCTTCATTAAGGACATCGTTAAGGCGCCGACAAAAGCAGTTTGGACGCTTAAGGCCGCTTGGGTCACATACATCTGTTCTATTGCGTTCGGTGCGTGGACGAGTTTTGCACTTACGGGAACCCTGGCCGCTGAATCGTTCAGGCCGTCGAACATTTACGACTTCAATATTCGTGTTCCCGCAGCGCTACAGGTAGTCACATTTCTCGTCGCGACGATTTTCATTGTTGTTTATGGCGCGCGAGAACTGACAGCTCTGAAGCGGAAAGGCTGACGAGCGTCACGCCGTCTGGAAGCCTAATCTGCAGGTCCTCGCCGTGCGGAAGCTGGGCAATTAATTCCTGATTAATTCAGGCCTGCAAGCATGTTGCCGGCAGGGCTGCCGACAACTACAGGCTAGCAGCCTGTGCTCCCCAGAAATCCGCAGTCCTCTCTACGCAAGCATTCGTGTCTATTCCTGCGAATTCCTGGTTGAAGTGTTTTCCAAAAACTCAAGCGCTTTGTCGTAGCTTTTACGGTTGAGGTAGTGGGCGAGTTGCCGGTCGAGCGGGCGAGGGAGGGCGGCTTCGAGGCGTTCGATCTTTTCGGAAATATTTCTTAAGCGCGCGAGGTGCGCGGTCTGGTCGCGGCGGCTTTCTTCGTCGCGGATGGTGGCGAGACGCTCGCGCAGCGCGTTCCTAAGATCGACAATCGCATTGTCCATTGGCCGAATTTTAAGGCCAGAGATCACGCAGGTCACGAAGAGAGACGGAAAAAAAGAGAGACGCGCAATCGGGCATGGCGGTGCGTTTCAATGGGGGTGCGCAGCGTTGGCGCTTCGCGCCGCTGAAATCATCGCTAACACAAACAATTCAACAGGAGAGATATGAAACTGGATTCACTGCACAAACTTTACATTGAGGAACTGCGCGATCTTTACAGCGCCGAGAACCAATTGCTCAAGGCGTTGCCGAAAATGGCCAAGGCGGCGTCGTCCGACGAGCTGAAACAGGCGTTTGCAGACCACCTCGAAGAAACCAAGGACCACGTCGAACGGCTGGAGGAGATTTTTTCCGGATTGGACGAGAGCCCGAAGGGCAAGACCTGCCACGGCATGAAGGGCCTGATCGAGGAAGGCTCGGAAATGACGAAGCATGATGGCGAAGAATCGGTGCTTGATGCCGGTATCATCGGCGCGGCGCAAAAAGTGGAGCATTACGAGATCGCCAGTTACGGAACGGCGCGCACCTTTGCCACGCTGCTGGGCGAAGATGAAGCGGCCGATCTTTTGCAACAGACGCTTGATGAAGAAGGCGACACGAACAAGCGGCTGACCGAATTGGCGGAGGACATCGTCAATCCCGAAGCCCTGCGCGAGAGCGAGCCAGAGGAGGAGGTCGCGACCAGCGGCTCGCGGCGACGTTAACTCGGGCGCGCTGTAGCGTCCGCTGTCTCAGCGGACATTCGAATTCAATTCACCCGCCTTGTCTGGATGCGCTGAGGACAGCGCACTCTACAGCGGTTGTCGATCTTGCGTCTTACCGCAAACCCGATGACAAGCAGACAAGCCAGGAGGGCGCCGGGTTCGGGAACGGGTGCATAGTCGATATCGTAAATGCCGATGTGTTGATAAGTCGGATCGGCAAACATCGAAGTGCTGCCATAGGTAAACGTGATCGAGGCTATGTCCGTTGCATCAAAGGTGATCGTCGCGTTGGCGGCGCCGGACCCGGCTCCGAGATCAACCGTGCTGGCTGTCCCGGTCAGGACCTGATTCAAACCCGTGCCGGTGCGGCTGACATTTGCTCCGACGTTGGTGATGGTCGGCGCAATCTGTGTCCCGGTCGTAGATGTGGCATGGATGGAGGTGATGACGTCCTGATAGGTGTTGCCGCCGGCATTGCTCATGTCGATGTCGAAGAGAGTAAAGGAAACGTTGGCCACACCGGCCGCGTAGAACGCTGAGAAATCGAGCGTAAACGTAACTGACTGCGTATTGCTGGTGAGATTGAGCGCTAATTCGAGCGTGTGTGGACTGCTGGCCAGACCGCCATCAAATGCGCGCGTAACCGCCGGGGTCTGCGGATTTGGGGCAACGAGCGACTGCACCAACTGGGTCGTGTTACCACTGATGGTGGCGGTGAAGTCGTTGCCCGGATTTGCCGGATCGACATCATAGGAATTGCTCAAACTGCCGGCCGGCCAGTTCAGCGTGCTCCAATCGATCAACACGGCCGAAGCCGGGCCGCTCACCGCGCACAGCGCGCAGAATAGAAAAAGACTTCGGCGAAACAGTCCCATAACTCAGGGACTCACCGGGGCGATTACCGGCAGGTGGACATAAACCGGCGGATTAGCCGCGGCGAGGGCGACGGCGGCCGCGTCGGGTACTTCCCCCCGAGTGAACGCGCTGACTTCCGCAACTGCAAATGGACCAGGCGCAGCTGCTGGCAAAGTCCATCGCAGCGCAACGTAGCGCGCCGGCTGCGGCGCAAACTCGGCGCTGGCCTCGCGCCCCACCGCAAGATCGACAATCGAAGTCAGCGGTTTGATTTTGTCGAGCTCGCACGGATCGCGGGGTGAGTCGTTGAGCAGGTAAACGTCGACTTTTTGGGTTTCGGATCCAGGAACAACGCTGACCCGATGGATCGGTTTACTTCCGCTTATCCTGACAATGAGCGTCGGGCGCGGATCGGCACTCGAAAACTCAAAGACCGTTCGGCGGTCATCGTCGATCGCCCGGACGTCGGCCAGGCGTTGGCCCGAGCTGATAAAGGCGATATGGCCACCAGCCTGGATTTTCGCCAGGTCGGTCTCGACGAGATCGGCGAGCGCTGGATTAGAACTGTCCGCTGCAGGAGCGGGCGATCCACTGAGAAATAGTCCGGCTAAACCCGTAGGCAGGAGTAGCCGGACCCAGCTTTTGCGGAGAAGCCTCATAAGCCGCTCGACGCTAAAGCTTAGAGTGCGCCAAACTCAGTGCCGGCCGCTCTTTTTTTTGATCCGGCATCTGAAACCGTGAAATCGGCGGGATCAGGGTTAGGTTCTGCTGGGATGGGCCTGGCAGAGTACAAGCGCAAGCGTGATTTCGGTAAGACGGCCGAGCCCACGGGCGGCAAGCCGTTGCCGAAAAAAGTCAAAGGCGCGTCGCGCTTCGTCATTCAGAAACACGACGCCAGCCGGTTGCATTACGATTTTCGCCTGGAGATGGAGGGCGTGCTTAAATCGTGGGCCGTTCCGAAAGGTTTACCCTGGGGCCAGGGCGAAAAGCACCTGGCCGTCGAAGTTGAGGATCACCCGATCGAATACGAAACGTTCGAAGGCGTGATTCCGCAGGGCCAATACGGCGGCGGCACGGTGATGGTGTGGGACCGCGGCCATTACCACGTCTATGGGGAGGACCCGCCGAAAGCTTGGCGCGAGGGAAAGCTGCACCTGGTGCTCGATGGCGAGAAAGCCAAAGGCGAATGGACGCTGATCCGATTACGCGGGAACGAAGACAAACCGCAGTGGCTTTTGCTCAAGACCGGCGGGAGTCTCAAGCCGCTCTCCAAAAAACGCGACGATCAATCGGTCAAGACCGGCCGGTCAATGAAGCAGATCGCCGAAGAACGCGATGCCGAGTGGGAATCGAATCGCAAAGAAAACCCGAGCGCGACATCGAGGTTCAAAGCGCGCATTCGAAGAGCCGCCGCCGCCGCGAAAAGCACTGTCATTCCGAGCAAAGCGAAGCGGAGTCTAGGAACCCCGCGGCGCAACCGCACGATAAGTTCACGGGGTCCTTCGACTCCGCTGCGATTCGCTCAGGATGACATGGCGGATCTGCCCTTGGCCAGACCGCGCTTCATCGAGCCGATGAAGGCGCGGCTGGTCGATACATCACCGACCAGAGGTGATTGGAGTTACGAGCTCAAGTTTGACGGCTTCCGCGCCTGTGCGGTGAAGGACGGCACGAAAGTGAACCTGATCTCGCGCAACGGGAACGAACTGCGCAGCCGGTTCCCGGAGATTGCCGAGGCAGCGAAAGATTTGCCGGTCGATGAATACGTCATCGATGGCGAGATCGTCGCCCTGGACGAGGAAGGCCGCTCGTCGTTTCAGTTGCTCCAGGCAATCGAGCTCGAAGGCCGCAAAGCGCCATTGCGCTTTTATGTTTTCGATTTGCTCCAGCTCAACGGCAAAAGCCTGCTCCAGCTTCCGCTGACCGCGCGCAAGGAATTGCTCGCCAAAGTTTGTGACGGCGTGCCGGAGCCGATCCGTTATTCCGGTGAGATCAGCGGTGACGCGAACACGCTGCTGGCCGAGATCAAAAAGCGCGGCCTGGAAGGGTTGATCGGAAAACTGCGCGACTCGGTTTATGAGCCCGGGCGTCGTCCCGGCACCTGGATCAAGCTCAAAGCCGTAAACGAACAAGAGTTCGTGATCGGCGGTTACACGCCGCCCGGCGGTTCACGAAAATATTTCGGCGCGATTCTGGTCGGCTATTACGACGGTGGCCGGCTGAAGTTTGCCGGCAAAGTCGGCAGCGGTTTCACCTCGAAGTCGTTGTCGATCTTGCACAAGAAATTTCAGGCTGAAGCGCGCGAGGATTGCCCCTTTGTCGATCTGCCATCGAAGCAAGGCGGCCAATGGGTGCAAGGCATCACGCCCTCGATGATGCGCCGGATGCACTGGGTCAATCCGAAATTTGTCGCGCAGATCAAGTTCGCTGAATGGACGCGCGACCAAAAACTGCGTCAGCCGGTTTTCCTCGGGCTGCGGGAGGACAAAGAGCCGCGCCAGGTTGGACGGGAAGGCTAGAGTTGCGACCGAAATGGGACGGCCAGCCATTCGGTTGTCCGTTCCCAAAGCGAGCGCTTTTGGAATTGATCCAGGGTGTATTCGCGCGATTGGGCGAGATCTTTCTCGAACAAGCGCTCCATTTCGCGGCCGAAACCCTCGTCGTAAACGACGACATCGAGTTCTTCATTAATTTCCGAGGAACGCGCGTCGAAATTGGAGGAGCCAAACATCGAAAAGAGCCCGTCGACGACCATCGATTTCTCGTGGATCATGGTTGGCTGGTATTCAAAGATCCTGACGCCGCCCTGCAGCAGTTTGCCATAGGCCGTGCGCCCGGCGGATTTGGTGAGCGGCTGATCGTTGTTGGTGCCCGGAAGAAGCAGACGCACATCCACCCCGCGTTGCGCGGCTTTGACCAGCTGCTGCACCTGGTCGCGCGTTGGCGTGCAATAGGCGTTGGTAATGTAAATCGATTTCTCGGCGGCGGTAAATGCGACCGCCTGGAGCCAGGGCACCGGCGCCATGGAAAACGAACGCGAGCTCACCAGCTGCGCCTTGAGATTGCCGGCGGCGGGCAACTGCGGAAATTGACCGGCGCCGCTGAGCGCTTCGCCATAGCTCTTGATCCAATGTTCCTGAAAAGCCGCCTGCAATGAAGTGACCAGCGGACCTTCGATGCGCATCTGCACATCGCGCCAATGCTCGCTGTCCTGCGCGTGTCCCGACCAGCGTTTGTCGAATCCAACAGCGCCGGTAAACCCGATCTTGCCGTCCACCACGAGGATCCGCCGATGTGAGCGGCGATTTGTGCGGTCGATGCGCCACGAAGCCATCGGATGATAAAAAGCGAACCTGACTCCGGCTTTTTTCATCAGCCGGACATCGGCGCGCTTTAATCCGGTGCCCGAACCGATGTTGTCGACCAGGACGCGGACTTCCACGCCGGCGCGCGCGCGTTCGCAAAAGGCGTCGCGGAATTGCCTGCCCACTTCGTCGGAATAAAGAATGAACGCCTCGAAGTTGATGGTCTGCTGCGCGGCGGCGATGGCGCTGAGCATGGCGGGGAAGTACTCGTCGCCGTTGTTAAGGATGTCGATCTTGTTGCCCGGGACGAGGAGAGGATCGTCCAGCGCCAGAGCGGAACCGATAAAGGCCGGGTCTTTGACCGCGAAAGTATGCTCCAAGTGGTAGGGGAGCGTGTGTCGCCGGATAAAGAGCAGACAAAACGTCACGACGATGACCAGAAAAAACAGGAGCAAGCCGGTCCAATCGCCGAGAGTCAATTTTCCGATGCGATTGTTGAGCCAGTGCGAGGAGCGTGCCCGTGTCTTAGCCATGGCGAATGCTTCACCCTAATTCGTTTCCAGAGGCTGCGGTGCTTGTCATTGTCTCGCATGGGTTTTGCTCATTTCCGCGGCAATGGGGGCCGCAGGGAAAATCCGGGACAATGGCGCTGGCCCGCTTCTTTGCCTCGGAGCCGCGCTTTCGCTCGTTCTCTTTACAACACCGACCAGAGCCGACACCAAGCTCGAGGATTTCGCCGGTTCGCTCATTTTTCATCCGGGCTCAGCGGATCGAAGCCGGGCAGAGCAACACGCGGGCGCGCTGACACTCGACGGGTATCACAGCTTTGCCGACTCGGTTGAGCGGATCGAGTTGCAGTCGTGTCACCGTATTTCGGCGGAAGCGCTCTTTGCCGCGCCCGACCGAATCGAAGAACGCCCGCTGCGCCGATCGCGCGCCAACGATCCTCGGCTCACGCTCAGCCTGGATTCGGGCACACGCGCGAGCCCGCTCGGTTTATAGAATCGCGAGGACTGGCGCGGCGATCAGGCGCGGGCGCTGAGGACCGCGGACGATTGTCGATCTTTTATCCGCCGGAAAATAATCCATACGCCCACGAGCACGAGACACGCGCCGAGCAACGATGCGGCCGAAAAGGTTTCGCCTCCGAGAAACCACCCCAGAACGACAGCGCCCGGCGGCGTGATGAGCGAAATGGTTTGGAGATTTGTCACGCTCATGCGCGGCATCAGCCAGTAAAGCAGCACGAAGGTCAGGGCCGAGCCGACGAGCGCGAGGTAGAGCAGGCAAAAGATCGACAGCGCGCTCCAGTGAAACCGCGCGGGATTGCCTTCGACGGCCAGACCGAGCGGAAACAATGGCAAAACGCCGAAGAGCATTTGCCACCCGGCGATGATGGCGGGGGCCAATTCGAGCGCGCGACGTTTCAACAGCACATTGGAAAAAGCCGCACTGGCGGCGCCGACGACGATGCCCAGGCCACCCCAAAACGCGAGCATGCCGCGGCGATCGAGTAATCGGCCACAGATCAGGGCCACGCCGACCAGCGCGAGTAATGCGCCGGCTAATCGTTGCCAGCGGAGCGGTTCTTCGGGCAGAAACATGTGCGCAAAGAGCATTCCGAAAATAGGAATCGTGGCCTGCAGCACCGCTGCCAATCCGGATGAAACATATTTTTCGCCCCAAAAGAGCAATGGATAATTGAGCCCGAACATGAGCAGGCCGGTAAAGCAGAGCAGGGCATAATCCGATCGGCGGCTGGGCAGTAACGCCACGCGGCCGATCGAGAGCGCGAGAAGGGCCGCGATGGCCACGAGGAAGCGGATGGCCACGAACGACACCGGCGGCAAATCGCGCAGCCCCCACTTGATCGCCAGCCAGGTTGAGCTCCAAACGATGCAAAGGACGAGATAAGCGGCGGCGAGGGCAAGTTTGCTTTGACCACGCATCACTTACCAGCGCATCGGTAAGCTCGGATTGCAAGGCGGGCGTCAGCTCCCGCCCAATTACTGCTCCGTCTTTTTTGGGGCGAGCTGGGCGACGATTTTTTGGAAGCGCGGATCGTCCCGCAGCGGGTCCCAATAGGGATGCAATTTCAAATTGCCGTAGCTCAACGTGCTCGGGATTCGCAGAGTGGCGGCGATTTGTTCGAGCGCGAGATCTTTCTCATCGCACCAGGCATAGATGACGCCGAGGTATTTCATCACTTCCGCGCCGTCGATTGAGTCCTTGGTGATGGGCAAAAGCTCGACCGCGTGGCGTCCTTCGCGCAGCGCATCTTCCTTTCGGCCAAGCGCGGCGTCGATCAGGCCAAGGACGGTGAAGCCAGGGCCGTAATCGGCTTGTTCGGCCACACTTTTGGCGACTTCGGCACGGGCGGCGAGGAAAGCAGTTTGCGCGGCGGCAGCATCGCCGCGGGCGCGGGCGGCGAGTCCTTCGCACCAGGCGCGGGGAAAGTTCAGGTCGACCGCCGTGCCGCTGGCGGGCATTGCCACCAGCGCGCGCGCGGTCGCGGCGGGATCGCGTTCGCAAAGGGTGAGATAGAACCATTGCGCCGCCAAATCGGGCGCGGCGGTCGGATCCTCGGCGAGAATAGCCGCAATCACGTCGTGCATTGGTCGCGGATCGGCTTTCCACTCAAGATCGACAAGAGCGCGTGTCACGCGCGTGTCGCGGTCGCGCGGGATCAACCTGAGGGCGCGGTCGAGAGCGGCGGCCATGGCGGCGAACTGGCGGAACTCCTGATAACTAAGCGCGATCTGCTGGAGCATGAAGAAATTGCGCGGGTCGAGCTCAAGTGCGCGCTGCAAACTGCGCGCCGATTCGTTCCAAAGTCCCTGGCGGCGGTCGATGTAGCCGATGAGCTCGAAGATTTCCGAATTGTTCGGCAAAGCGTGCTGGGCGAGCGCGAGTTCCGCGCGGGCCTGATCGAAATCAAGGTAACAGCGATAGAGAAAATTCGCGCGCGCCAGATGCGTTTCTCCGGCATCGGGACGCAGGCGCACAACCGCCGTGAGCGCCGCATCGGCGGCCGCCAGCCGGGCCGGCGTATGATCGAGCCCGAAGAAATAGAGATAGTCGTGCGCTGCGGACAGGTCGCAGTAGGCGAGGTAAAAATCCGGATCGCGGCGGATTGCCTGCTCGAGCAGATTAATCGCTTCGTGCAGCTTTTCATTGATTTGGGCGTTGAGCGAAATCGTGCCCAAAAGCGCTTTGGCTCGGACGAAAAGGCCATAAGCGGCAAGGTCGCGGGTCGCTCGTTCGGCGATGGCGGACCGCTCTTTGGCGGACAGATTGACGCGCAGCTGTGAGAGGATGCGTTGCACGATTTCGCTTTGGATGGCGAACACATCGCTGAGCTCGCGTTCATAGGTCTGGGCCCAGGCGGTCGCACCCGAACGCGCATCGGTCAGTTGAGCGTTGATACGCACGTGCTGACCCGCCTGCCAAACGCTCCCCTCCACCACAAAAGCAACGCCGAGCGTCTCGGCGATCTCACGCAGGTTGCGCGGAGCGCCGGCGGTATAGCTGTTGACCGAGGTGCGGCTGATCACCTTGAGATCGGCAACCTTGGAGAGCACCGTCAAAATGTCGCCTTGGACGCCATCGGCCAAGAACGCGTTTTGTTCGTCGGCTCCGAGATTCTTGAAAGGCAGGACCGCCACGCTTTTTTGCGCAGACAAAGGCGCCTTGGCTTCCTCCAGTGGACGCGGCGGGCTGATCAGTTGAGGAGCGAGCCGGCGTGAAAGGTTCCAGAATCCGAAGCCCATCCCGATCGCCAAGGTGAGGAACAGCCCAGCGATTAGGAGCCGTCGCCCCGCGCTGGCAGGTTCCGGCGGCGTGGTCACGGCGGCGCGTCGCCTCGTCGGGGGCAAGTCAAATTGGCCGGCGGCACGCGGCGGGTCGCCGACCTCAGGGCTGGAGAAGCTCATTCGCGGACTAACAGCGGGTGGTGATGATTTACGGCGGGCTTGCTCAGCAGAATACGTTCCCGCAAGAAGCGAAATTAATTCCGGCCGGGCTCGAAAATAGCTCTGACATAGCGCGTAGCAAAGTAGATGCGTAATCTGCGCGACCGGCCCGTCCGGCAAAAAATCACCCTTATCATCATGTTGATCGCAGGGGCAGTCCTGCTCCTGGCGTTTGCCGCTCTTTTCTGTTTCCAGGCCTACACGTTGAAACAGCATTCCGCGCATGAGCTGGCGGTGGTCGGCGAAATCACCGCTCACAACTGCGCCGGTGCCGTCATGTTCAAAGACGAAGACGCAGCGGTGCAGATTCTGGGCGGGCTCAAGATCATGCCCCAGATCGTGAGTGCGCGCCTCGAGCTCGCGAACCAGGAACGGCTGGCATTTTTCGGAGCGGCCCGGGACGAGGCGGAGATCAAAGCCGCGCGCTTAGGATCGGGTTTTCGCATCCAAGGCGACCGGATCCTTCTGGCCCAGCCGGTGACAGTCAGCGGCGCGCGCGAAGGAACCCTTTACCTGCTGGCTGATCTTCATGCCACGACCTCGCAACTGCTCAAACTCTACGGCGGCATTTTCGGTTTGGTGCTGATCGCGTCCTTGTTGCTGGCGTTTGTGCTCTCGACGCAATTTCTGCGCTTCGTCACCGACCCCATCCTGCAACTCGCCGCCACCACGCGAACGATCGCGCACGATAACGACTACTCCGTGCGCGCGGAGAAAGTCTTCGGCGACGAGGTGGGCGTGCTCACCGACGCCTTTAACCAGATGCTCGATCAAATTCAGTCGCAGGATACGGCTTTGCGGCAGGCCGAAGAGCGCTATCGAGGGATTTTCGAAAATGCCGTCGTGGGCATCTACCAGACGACGGTCGATGGCCGGTATTTGGCGGCGAACCCGGCGGAGGCGCAAATCCTCGGTTACGATTCGGTTGAACAATTGCTGGCCAGCAATTTCGACCTGAGTCGCAGTTGCTACGTTGACCCGGCGCGGCGCAATGCCTTTGTCGATCTAATCAATCGGCAGGGGTTTGTTTCGCGCTTCGAATCGGCCATTTGGCGAAAAGACGGCAGCATCGTCTGGATTTCGGAAGAGGCGCGGGCGCTGCGCTCGCCCGATGGACGGCTGATCGGCTTTGAAGGAATGAACATCGACATCACGGAGCGGAAACGCGCCGAGGTGGAAAGCCGGCTGATGCACACAACGACGCTGGCAATCAGCGAATCGAAGGATTTGAAGACGGCGTTGAGCGTGGTCTTGCGCAATGTGTGTGAAACCACCGGCTGGATCCTTGGCCAGGCCTGGGTGCCGCGTCCCGACGGCAGCGCTCTGGAATGCGTGGCGGGATGGAGCACCGATGAGCTCGCTGCCGAAAGTTTCCGCAATCTCAGTAACGGTTTTAGTTTCGCGCCCGGAATCGGTTTGCCGGGTCGCGTTTGGAGTTCCAAGCGGCTCGTCTGGATCCGCGATGTAACGGCCGATGAGAACTTTCCCCGCGCGGCGGGAGCGCGCGAGGCCGGGCTGAAGGCGGGAGTTGGAATTCCGGTCATCGCCGGTGACGAAGTCCTCGCGGTGGTCGAGTTTTTTGTGCGTGAATCGCGCGCGGAAGACGAACGCTTTGGCAGGCTGATTTCCTCGGTGGTTGTGCAGCTTGGGCAAATCGTCCAGCGTAAGCAGGCCGAAGACGCCTTGCGGGAAAGCGAGAGCAAACTGGCCCAGGCGCAACGCATCGCGCGGCTCGGTTACTGGGAACGCGACCTTGCCACCGACCGGATCGTCTGGTCGGACGAAACCTACCACGTCTTTGGTCTCGCGCCCGGGGACAAGATCGACATGTCGCGTTTTCCCGAGCTGATCCATCCTGAGGATCGGCCGCGGGTGCTGCAGGCGGTGGCCGATGCCGTTGCCGGCGGGCCGCGTTACGACATGGAATACCGTGTCGTCCGGCCCAACGGTGAAGTGCGCTCGATTCACAGCCAGGGCGACGTCATTCTCGACGAACACAATCGGCCGCGCCGCATGTTCGGCACGGTGCACGACATCACCGAGCGGAAACGCTCCGAAGCGGCCTTGCGCCAGGCGGAGCAGAAATATCGCGACATGTTCGAGAAATCGATCGAGGGCATGTTCCAAACGACGCCCGAGGGCAAATACGTCAGCGTCAATCCCGCCCTGGCCCGCATTTTCGGATACGCTTCGCCCGAGGAGCTGATGAGCACGGTCAACGACATCGGCGCCATGATTTACGTCAAACCGGAGCGTCGCGACCAATTCAAACGGCTGATCGAGGCGCAGGGATTTGTCGAGCTCTTCGAGTACGAAGTTTATCGCAAAGACCGAACCAAAATCCTGCTCTGTGAAAATGCCCGCGCCGTGCGCGACGCGGCCGGAGCGATCCTTTATTACGAGGGCACGGTCGAAGACATCACCCAGCGCAAACGCGTGGAGGAAGTCGAGCGCGCCAGCAAAGCGAAAAGCGAGTTTCTTTCCCGCATGAGCCACGAGCTTCGTACTCCGCTCAATGCCATCCTCGGTTTCGGTCAGCTCCTGGAACGCCAGTGCGCGACGGAAAAGGAGCGCACCAGACTGGGGCACATCATGAGTGCCGGACGCCATCTCCTCGAACTGATCAACGAGGTGCTCGATATCAGCCGAATCGAAGCCGGCAGAATTCAATTGTCACTCGAGCCCGTGCGCGTGATCGAAACGATCCGGGAAACCCTCGAGTTAATGCGGCCGCTCGCCGCCGGCCGCAATACCCACGTGGCGGGACCGTTTGCGCCGACCGAAAACCCCTACGTGATGGCCGATCGGCAACGCTTCAAGCAAGTCTTACTCAACCTCGTGACCAATGCCGTGAAGTATACGCCGCGCGGCGGCCGGGTCAGCCTTTCGTTTGAATCGCGCAATGGACAGGTCACGCGCGTGGCGGTGACGGACAATGGACCGGGCATCGCGGAGGAGAAACTTTCCCGCTTGTTTACTCCATTCGACCGCCTCGGTGCCGAGCAGTCGATCGTGCAAGGCACCGGACTCGGTCTCGCCTTGTGCCAGCGGCTGATGCAGGCAATGGGCGGAACGATCGGCGTTGAAAGCGTGGTAGGCCAGGGCAGCACCTTCTGGGTTGAGCTTCCCTCGGCCGAATCGCCATTGGAACGCGTCGAGACGCGGGCTGTCGACCGAACCGAGCAAACGCAGATCACGGGCGAACGCACCATTCTTTACGTCGAAGACAACCTTTCCAACCTCACGCTCGTCGAACAGATCCTGACCGAACAACCGCAGGTTCGCCTCATCACCGCAATGCAGGGCCGCCTCGCGCTCGACCTGGCCCGGCAGCATGCGCCGGATTTAATTCTGCTCGACCTCCATCTGCCCGATGTGCCCGGTTGGACGGTGCTCGCCCAACTCCAGCGCGAAGAAGCCACCCGCCACATCCCGGTGGTGATTGTCAGTGCCGATGCGACTTCTGCGCAGGTCAAACGATTGATGGCCGCCGGCGCGCGCGCCTACCTGACCAAGCCCATAGAGGTCGCCGAATTTTTCCGCGTCATCGAAACGGCGACGGCGGGCAGCAATGGCAATGGCACCGGCAATGCTAATGGCAAACCTGTGCCTCAACTCAGCGTCGCCCCAGCGCCGACCGAAGCTGCGGAAAATGCGCGAACATGAACTCACCACTAGTGAACACCCCTTATCGATGGCTCGGTGATTTCGGCGTCCTCAGCCGCATGAAAATCCTCATCGTCGACGACGAGCCGACCAACGTTGCCTTGCTTCAAGATATGCTCGCCGAAGCCGGCTACACGCGGGTCAAAGCCATTACCGAGTCGCGCCTTGCCTTGGAGACCTGCGCAGACTTTGATCCCGACCTCGTTTTGCTCGATTTGATGATGCCCGCACCGGACGGGTTCAGCATTCTCGAATCGCTCCGGGCAAAAGACGCCGAGGTTTTGTTACCAGTCATCGTGCTCACCGCCGACGTAAACACCGAGAGCAAACGGCGGGCGCTCTGCGCCGGAGCGAGCGACTTTCTGGTCAAGCCTTTCGATCAACTCGAAGTTCTTCTGCGTATCGCCAACGCCCTGGAGACGCGCCGCCTGCAACGGCTGCTGGACAATCAGCGGGCCGCGTTCGAAGAGGCATTGCGCGTGCGCAGCCTCGAGCTGCGCGAAGCGCGGACCGATTCTCTGCACCCGGTCGAGTAACGCGGCCGGAAAAAGGGCGCCGCTTTCGGCGAACTTGAGCCACGGACGAGTTGCGTTACCGTGGTTCGAATGAAGTTCAAAGTGATCGTCACCCCGAAAAAGGCGGTGCTCGATCCTCAGGGTAACGCCGTCCGCGACGCGATGCGCCATCTCGGGATGAGCCAGGTCGACAGTGTCCGCATCGGCAAATACATGGAGATCGATGTTGCCGGAGAAGATGTCGATCTTGAGAAGCGGCTGCACACTCTTTGCCGCGATTTGCTGTCCAACCCGGTAATCGAGGATTACGAATTGCAACGGCCAGACGGCAGAGGTCAGAAGTCACAAGTCAGAAAGAAGAAGCGTTGAAAGCGTTGCGTTATTTCTTTTGTGTCGTTTTTCCGCCGCTGGCCGTGTTGATGACCGGGCGGCTCGCCAGTTTTTTTCTCAGCATCCTTCTTACTCTGCTCGGCTGGATCCCCGGAATCATTCACGCCTGCCTGGTCGTGAACGATTATCACGCCGAGCAGCGCGCCGCCCGGCAAGTTTTGCCCCGCGCGATATGAAATTCGCCGTCATCCAATTTCCAGGCTCCAATTGCGACCAGGATTGCGTCGCCGCGATCAACGGCATCGATGGATTGCGCGCCGAGTTCGTCTGGCACAAAGAAACATCGCTGCGCGCGTTCGATGCCATAGTGCTGCCCGGCGGTTTTGCCTACGGTGATTACCTGCGCTGCGGCGCGATCGCGCGCTTCTCCCCCATTATGCGCGCCGTGGTGAGCGACGCCCGCGCGGGCAAACTCGTCCTTGGCACGTGCAACGGTTTCCAGGTCCTGTGCGAAGCCGGCCTGCTTCCGGGAGCGCTCGTCCGCAATCAATCCCTGCGCTTTGTCTGCGACATGGTCACCACGCGGGTCGAAGTGGCCGATTCCGCTTTCACTCACCGTTGCCCCGAAGGCACGTTATTGCGCCTGCCGGTCGCGCACGGCGAAGGCCGATTTTTCGCCGACCCGGAGACGCTACGCGAGCTCAACGCGCAACGCCGCGTCATTCTCCGCTACGCTGATCGTCACGGCCGCATCGTCCCCGAAGCCAATCCGAACGGCTCAGTCGAAAACATTGCCGGCATCTGCAATCGCGCAGGCAACGTCTTCGGCCTGATGCCGCACCCCGACCGCGCCGCCGACGAACGTCTCGGCAGCGCCGACGGGACCAAAATTTTCCGCTCCATGGTCGAGACCATCGCCGCCCAGCGCGCCCGCGCGGCGTAAGATCGACAATCGCAAGATCGACATCGTGAGTCTGTTCGTCACCGGCAGCGACACCGGCGTGGGAAAGACACACACGGTCGTCCAGCTTTTGCGGCTGCTCCGAACGACCGGCCTTTCGTGCGCAGGCTTCAAACCGATTTGCTGCGGCGACCGGCGGGATGCGGAGTTGCTTTTGGCGGCCGGCGCCGATGGGCTGACGATCGATGAGGTTAATCCTCTTTGGTTGAGGACTCCGCTGGCGCCGTTGCCTGCGGCTCGCATCGAAGGGCGCAAGATCGACATCGACGCGGTCGTGGCCGCATTCGCATCGTTGCAGGCCCGCGTCGAGGTCGTACTGGTGGAGGGAGTTGGTGGTTGGCTCGTCCCGATTGGGCGCGACTTCTTCGTCAGTGACCTCGCCGCGGCGCTCAAGCTCTCGGTCCTTGTCGTAGTGCGGAACCGGCTGGGCTGCCTGAACCACACGTTGCTGACAGTCCGCAGCGTCCTCGAGTGCGGGCTGATGTGTGCCGGAGTCGTTTTAAATGATGTGCCGGACGCGGATGACCTCGCCACAACGACAAACGCAGAAGTTCTGCGCGAGATCTTGCCCGTCCCGGTTCTTGGCGGCTTGGACGAAAAGATGGTGGAATTGCCGCCTCCGTGGCGCGGGGTGCTCATTTCGTCCGACAGGCGCGGTCTGTCGCGCGGGTAACACAAGTGTAAACAAACCTTACACAATCGGGGTCGGCCGGCGGGCGCTTCCCTCGTAAAAAGGGCTGGCACCGGCATTGCTAAAGGGAGCCCCAACACAACCCTACTATCATGCTCCTACAAAAAACCCTACACATGAGCCAGTCGCTGGCTGAGTGCAAAGCGCGTCTGGCCAGCATCCACTCCTATCGCCGTCAGTTTTTAATGGTCACCAAGGCGACCGTCACCTCATCGAAGACGGTCGACTTCAGCTTTCGCGGGCCGCTCGGCTTCAAGGCGCACACCGTTCTGCTCGCGGTCGACGGGGAATCGTTCGACCAATACGCGTTCGAGTCGGTGGGCGGCAACATCGACCTGATGGGTCTGGTGGATTTCGTCGAGGTTCGGCCGAACTGGACCGAGATCACCCTCGCCGTGCATTACGAGATCAAGAGCAAGCTTTTCGCCTGGCTCGATCGACATTTTGGTTTTGTCGATGCGTTTGTAACCTCGGAACTGCGCAGCATTCGCTCGCATTTCGAAGCAATCGCGCGCCCCTATCTGGAGCCGGCGCCGGCCATGGCCCTGTTCGAACCGCTCGCGGCTTAGAACTTGTCCTGAGCGAAGTCGCAAGATCGACAACTGCTTTTGGCAAAGAGCACGAAGTGAAAACTTCGTGCTCTTTTCGTTGGACCGCCTACCGAATTCGGACCGCGTGCGTTTTGTCGAGTCGCAGCACCTGTCCGGGCCGCAATGAAATCGTCGTCTTGGGATCGGCGATTTTCTCGCCGTCGAGTTGGACGCTGCCCTGCTTGATGAGCCGGCTTGCTTCGGCGCGCGATTTTTTTGTGGCAAACACCTCCTTGTAAGCGGCCACCACAATGCTCACGGCCTCCTCGGAGCGCGCGGCGAATGTCGGCAGGTCGGTATCGGCGATCCGTTTTTCGCTGAAGCGCGTGTTCCAATCGTCCAGGCTCGTTTTGGCCGCGGCCGAGGAGTGGTAAGTTTGCACGATCTCGGAGGCGAGCTGTTTTTTCGCTTCCATCGGATGCGCATCCTGCGGAAGGGAACGTCCGAGCAAGAGGGGATAATAACGCGCCATCAGTTCATCGGAGATACTCATGAGTTTCCCGAACATCTGCTCGGCCGGCTCAGTGATCCCGACAAAATTACCGAAGCTCTTGCTCATTTTTTTCTCGCCATCCAGGCCTTCGAGTAGTGGCAGGAGAAAGACGACCTGCTGGGGCAAACCTTCCTCGCGCTGAAAATCGCGACCTACCAGGATGTTGAACAGCTGGTCGGTGCCGCCCAGTTCCACATCGGCCTGCACCATGACCGAATCCCAGCCCTGCATGATCGGGTACTGGATCTCATGCGCGCGGATCGGCTGCTGTTTGTCGAGCCGCTGGTGGAAGTCTTCCCGCTGCAGCATCTGTTGCAGAGTGACCCGGCTGTTGAGGCGAATCACATCTTGAAAAGTCATTTTGCGGAACCAGTCGCCATTAAACACGACTTCGGTGCGCGCGGGGTCGAGGATTTTAGATGATTGTTCACGATAGGTCGCGGCGTTCGCCATCACTTCCTCGTGCGTCAGTTGCGGGCGTGTGGCGGAGCGGCCGCTCGGATCGCCGATCATCCCGGTGAAATCTCCAATGATCAGGACGGCCTGGTGACCGAGGTCCTGGAATTGACGCAGCTTGCGCAGAACAAGCGTGTGGCCGAGGTGAATATCGGCGGTAGTCGGATCGACCCCCAGCTTGACGCGCAACGCCCGGCGCGCGGCCAGCTTTTCTTCCAGCTCAGGCTCGCTGATGATTTGTGCGGCGCCTTGTTTTAGGACCGCGAGCGCTTGATCCGGCTCCATGCGCAGAACTGTGCTGTAGCCGCCTCGCCCTGTCGAGGCGCTCTGAACTGTAGCCGCCTCGCTCTGCCGAGGCGCTGTGAATACACGGCGACAGCGCGCCGTAGCTACAGTCACTTGTTTTTGTTCAACAATTCGCGGACTTGATCAATCGTCATCGGCGGATTTTGCCGATCGAGCGATTTCTGGCTTTTACCGCGATCGAGGAACTGGCGCTTGCCCGAGTAATCGCGGCTGTCCGCGATTTTGGTGGAATCACGCGCGTCTCGCACGTCGCGAACCACACCGGCGGGAACGGTGCGATCGGCATTAACGATCTGCCGGGGCGACTTGGCGCTGGAAGCCGGCTTGCTGCCGCGAAAATCCTGGGAGGGAAAATCGCGCGCGGCCGCCTTGCGCGTGCCGCCAAATTCCTTTGTGTTCTTTTTTTCCTGCACATAGAAAGACCCGGCCGTTGCCCGTTTGTCCATCGAGCCGCCGTGGTCGGCGATGAATTTTTTTTCCTGCGCCTTGTTCTGCAGTTCCATGTCGGGATTCAGAAGGCGATCGACGAGTTTGCGCTCCTGCTCCTGGCCGCGCGCAGCGGGCAGGCACACAATAAAACACAGGAGCACGACGACGTTTCGCACGAGCGTGAAGCTACGAAGTGGTTGCGGCTTTGAAAAGCAAATTTGCGCATGCCGCAGAGGACGCGAACGGTTGTTGAACGGAACCGCCGAATTGCGATGTTCGTGAGAGCGCGTTAGCCGCCAAGGGAAATTTGAACTCTGCAGTGCCATACATCGCGACGATCGGCCTCGAAGTGCACGTCCAGCTCAACACGCGCTCCAAGATGTTTTGCGCGTGCCCGGTGGAGTTCGGGGCCGAGCCGAACACGCACACCTGCCCGGTCTGTCTCGGGTTGCCCGGCGCGCTGCCGGTCATGAATCGCGAAGCCCTGCGCATGACCGTATTGACCGGGCTGATGCTCGGGTGCGACATCGCGCCCATCGGCAAGTTCGACCGGAAAAATTATTTTTATCCGGACATGCCGAAGAATTACCAGATCTCGCAATACGACATGCCGCTCTGCACCAACGGCAGCGTGCCGCTGCACGACCTCGCTTATCCCAAGGACGCGCAGAAAGACATCGCGACGCCGGACAAGGAAGTGCATCTCGTGCGCATTCATCTGGAGGAAGATGTGGCCAAGAGTTTTCATTTTGAATCGAGCACCGGGATCGATTTCAATCGCGCCGGCACGCCGTTGATGGAGATCGTGACGCAACCGGAGATCAATTCTCCGGAAGAAGCCTTCGCCTTCCTCACTTCACTCAAACAAATCCTGATTTATGGCGCGGTCAGCGACGCCGACATGGAGAAAGGCCAGTTACGCTGTGACTGTAACGTCTCGGTCCGGCCAGAAACTCAGGCCGAGCTCGGCGCCAAGATCGAGATCAAGAACATGAACTCGATCAGCGGCGTGCGGCGCGCGCTCCTCTTCGAGATTCAACGCCAAAGCGCGGCCCTCGGGCGCGGCGAAAAGCTGCAACAGGAAACGCGCGGCTGGGACGACGTCGCGGGCGAGACCTTTCTCATGCGCACGAAAGAATTCGCCCACGATTACCGCTACTTTCCCGATCCTGATCTCGTCCCGGTGAAGACCGAGGTGCTGCTCGCAGACGCGCGGGCCGGCGTCCCCGAGCTGCCAAAAGCGAAGCGGGCGCGTTTCATCGAGCAATATCAGGTAAGCCCTTACGACGCTGGTGTGCTCGCCGACGATCTCGAGCTGGCGCGCTATTTTGAAAGCGCCGCCAAAGGAGCGAAAAAGCCAAAGAACATAGCGAATTGGATCCTCAACGATTTGCAGAACGCGTTGAGCACGGCGGGCAAAACAATCAGCGACTGCCCGATTCCGCCGGGAGCGCTCGATGAACTGGTCAATTTGATCGACAGCGGAAAGATCAGCGGGAAACAGGGCAAAGAAGTTTTCGCTGAAATGTTCGCAACCAGCAAAGGCGCGGCCGCGATCGTGAAAGAAAAGGGGATTGAGCAGGTGAGCGATAATGCGGCGATCGAAAAATTCTGCGACGAAGTGATTGCGGCGAATCCAAAACCCGCGGCCGATTTCAAAGCCGGCAACGCTGCCTCGCTTAATTTCCTCAAAGGCCAGGTGATGAAACTCTCCAAGGGAAAAGCGAACCCGCAGCTCGCGGGCGAAATTCTGGAGCGAAAGCTTCAAGGAGCGGCGGCTTCCGAGCCGCCGATTAAATAAACGGCGCTCGGGAGAGCGCCGCTCCTTGAATTCGGCAACCGTGCGAATCCTCCTCGCCCCGGATAAATTCAAAGGCACGCTGAGCGCGCGCCAAGCGGCGGAGAACATCGCCGCCGGAATTCGCGAGGTTTTACCCGCGGCCAAGATCGACATCGTGCCGCTTGCCGATGGCGGTGAAGGGACAGCGGAAGTGATTTCGCAGGCCATCGATGGTTCCTGGCAGAATTGCCAGGCGCACGATCCGCTCGGACGCCAAATCGAAGCGCGCTACGTGTGGGTGGAAGATCGACAACTCGCCGTCATGGAAATGAGCGAAGCCGCCGGCATGCGGCGACTCGCGCCGAGAGACCTCGATCCGCTGCGCGCGAACACATTTGGAGTCGGCGAAATGATTCTCGATGCAGCTGCGCGCGGTGCGCGCGAAATCATCATCGGTCTTGGCGGCAGCGCGACGAACGATGGCGGCTTCGGCCTGGCGCGCGCCTTGGGTTTTGAATTCATCGCAGCCAGCGCGCTAAAACTCGACGGCTTTAAGCCGTCGAGTTTGAAAGAGCTGGAGAAGGTCGAGAAACCGCGCGGGCTCGCGCTGCCGCCAATCGTCGCCGCGGTTGACGTGCGAAATCCGCTGCTCGGGGAGAACGGTGCGACGCGGGTATTCGGTCCGCAGAAAGGTGCGACGCCGGACAAGATCGAACTTCTCGAGCGCGCGCTCAGGCGGCTGGCCGATGTTGTCGCGCAGGAATTTGGTTTTGATTACCGGAACGAGCCTGGCGCGGGCGCGGCGGGGGGACTCGGCTTTGGACTGATGAGCTTTTGCGACGCAAAAGTTCGACCGGGTTTTGAAGTCGTAGCCGAAGCAGTCGGCTTGGAAGAGAAAATGAAAGATGTCGATCTTGTCATTACGGGTGAGGGAAGTTTGGATCGACAAACGCTGGAAGGAAAAACACCGGCCGGTGTCGCGCGCCTGGCGTGCGCGCTCGGGAAACGCGTTTTCGCGATCGTCGGGCGCGCGAGCCAAGATCGACAAGTGCGCGAACTATTCGACGGCGTTTACCAGAGCGCGCGGCCAGACATGAGCGAGCAGGAAAACATGGCGCGCGCGGCGGAGTTGTTGCGCGAAAACGCGCGGCAGTTGGTAAAGCTTCTGTAGCGGCGGTCTGCGATCGCCGCACCAAATTCGATGCAAAGAAATGCGACGGTCATAGACCGCCGCTACAGGAGAGCGGCGGGAGAGAATGAGATTTTCTTCTGAGACCGCGTCGGCAATGATAGCGGCCGCATGCGCGAGATCCCGCCAGAGGGGCCGACGCCGTTTGTCTTTCTCGATCCGACCGGTAAACGCTGGCCGCGATTGCGTTTCATCCTGATCTCGGCCGGAGCGCTCTTATTTCTGGGCACGGTGCTCTTTGTCCAAACGCTCTTTGTTGCCCCGCAAATGCGGGTGCCGTTTTCGTTGCGTCAATTGAAAGGCCAACTCAAGTCGCTGCAGAAGGAAAATCCGGCGGGCCAGGCAGCACCCAGCTCCCTGCTTTGGCAGAAGTTTGGCGCCGCTCGCCAGGCGGCGAAAAAGACCGGACCCAACGCGCCGGCGTCCCCGGTGAAGCCGCGGCGCAAAACGCCTCCCAGCGAAGTGCGGCTGGCTTTTTATACGAATGGCGACCCTTACAGCTACGCATCGCTCGAGCGGCACGCGTCTCAAATCACGCACCTGTGTCCCGAGTGGATGGCGGTGATCAATGGCCTCGGGGAATTGCAGATCGACGCCGACGCGCGTCTGCCCAAGCTCACCGCCAATCGCGGGATTGCATTGATGCCGTTGCTGACCAACCTGGCCGGCGACAGCTGGCAGCCGGAAGCGATCGAAAACCTCGCGCACGGCCCGCAAGATCGACAAGAGCGTTTCATCAGCCGGGTGTTGGCCGTGCTGCGCAACGCCCGGGCGGGGGGCGTGGTCATCGATTGGGAGCAAATCGATCCGGTTTACAAAAAACAAATCACCGCCTTGATCGACAAGCTCGCCGACGCGTTGCATTACGACGATAAGGAGCTGTGGTTGTGCGTGCCGCCGGGGCAGGAGCTCGAATACATCGATTTCGACGAGCTCTCTGACAACGTCGATCGCTTTGTCGCGTTACTTTTTGACGAGACGTCCGACATCGATCCGGCCGGGCCGCTCGCGTCGCGCTCCTGGTTTGAAGGCTGGCTGCACGTGTTGCTCGATGGCGCTGACACGCAGCAATGGATCATCGCGCTGGGCAGTTACGGATACGATTGGACAATCGGCGGTAAAAAAGCCGAGTTGATCAGTTTTCCCGAAGCCATGAGCCGCGCCAAAAATGCCGGGGTTGAGACCGCCGAAGCCAAAGCCCCTGCCTACAGTCCGTATTTTTATTTCGAAGACGGGGACAAGGAACACGGGGTGTGGTTTCTCGACGTGGCGACGTTCCTGAACGAGTTGCGCGAGGTCCGCGACCAAAAGACCGGCGGCATCGCCATTTACCGGCTCGGCACTGAAGACCCGGCAATCTGGGACGCGCTGAGCATTCCGCGCGACCGGAAGATCGACAATGCGACGCGGCAACTGCTCGAAGTGCTCAAAGGCACCGACACGATCACGGACGTGGGCGAAGGCGAAATCGTGACCGTGGATGAAAGCCGCTCGGATGGCCACCGCGAATTTGCGGTGGACGAGGAAGGGTACGTCACGGCCAGATACGAAAGATTTCCCGAGTTTCCCACGCTCTATCACCAGGGCGCCGGCGGCGAACATCAGGTTGCGCTCACTTTTGATGATGGCCCGGACCGCCGCTGGACGCCCAAAATTCTCGACATTCTGAAAACGGCAAAAGCGCCGGCGGCATTTTTCGTGGCCGGTGCGAACGCCGAACGCTATCCGAATCTGGTGCGCCGGATCGTCAACGAAGGGCACGAAATCGGCAATCACACTTATTATCATCCCAATCTTGCGCTTTGCTGGCCGGAGCATGTGCGACTGGAGTTGAACGCGACCCAGCTTTTACTCGAATCGATCGTCGGGCACGCGACCACGTTGTTTCGTCCTCCCTATGCGGCCGACAACACCCCGTCGCAACTGGCCGAGCTAATGCCGCTGCGGATCGCGCAGGAACTCAACTACCTGGTTGTGCTGGAGAATATCGATCCGCAGGACTGGGCCAAACCGGGCGCCGACATCATCGTGCAGCGGGTCAAACAACAACGCCGCGACGGCAGCATCATTTTGTTGCACGACGCCGGCGGCGATCGCTCCCAGACAGTGGAGGCGCTGCCGCGGATTTTGCAGTGGCTGCATGCGCGTGGCGATACGGTCGTGCCGTTGAGCAGGCTGCTCGGCACGTCGCGCGATGCCGTGATGCCGCCGTTGCGGCAACGCGCCGTGTCGCTCTCCTGGTTGGTGAGCAGCACCGGTTTTCGTCTTTACCACAGCATCCAGGAATTTCTCTGGGCGTTCATGATCGTGGCCACGGCGCTGGTTGTGATTCGAACGCTCGTCGTGATTTGGCTTGCCTATCGCTTTCGCTCCGCGCGGCCGGCCGATTTTACCCAACCAATCAGCGTGGTCATCGCCGCCTACAATGAAGGCAAGATCATTGGTAAAACCCTGCGCGCGCTCCTGGAAACGGATTATCGGGGCGAGATCGAAGTGGTGATCGTGAACGATGGCTCGCGCGACGAAACCGCGGCGGAAATCGCGCGCTTCGCCCGAGGCGATCCGCGCCTTCGCTTGATCGAACAGGAGAACCGCGGTAAAGCGCGCGCTTTGCAGCGGGCGCTTTTCGCGGCGCGCCACGAGATACTGGTCTTTGTCGATGCCGACACGCAGTTTCAGCGCGACACTCTGCCGCGCCTGCTAGCGCCGCTGGCCGATGCGCAGGTCGACGCGGTTTCTGGTCACGCCAAAGTGGGCAATTTGCGCAGCTTCATCGCGCGTTGTCAGGCTTTGGAATACACCTGCGGTTTCAATCTCGACCGGCGCGCTTATAACCGCTGGAACTGCATCACGGTCGCGCCGGGCGCGATCAGCGCCATTCGCAAGGAGGCAATCGCCGACTCCGGCGGGCTGAGCGTGGAGACATTGGCTGAGGACACCGATTTGACCCTGGCGCTGCACAAACAGCGGCGGCGAATCGTGTATGTGTCGAACGCGATCGGATGGACCGAAGCGCCCGAGAGCCTGCGCGCGCTGGCGTGCCAACGCTTCCGCTGGGCCTATGGCACACTGCAATGTCTGTGGAAGCATCGCGACATGGTCTTCAACTGGAACTATCGCGCACTCGGATGGTTCAGCCTGCCGAGCATTTGGTTTTTTCAGATCATGCTGGTGGCGGTCACGCCGATGGTGGATTTGTTTTTGCTCGCATCGCTTCCCTTCGGTGTTTGGGGCGCAGTCATACCCTTCGTGATCACGTTTGTCGCCATGGATGTGCTTTTGGCGACGCTGGCCTGCGGGCTGGAGCGCGAGCCGATGCGCGCTGCCTGGCGAATTTTGCCGATGCGGCTGATTTACCGGCCGCTGCTCAGCTATTGCATCTGGAAAGCGATCTTTCGCGCGCTCAAAGGCGTGTGGGTGAGCTGGGGCAAACTCGAGCGCACCGCGAGCGTGCCGGTGCAGGCGTAATTGTCGATCTTAGCGGTGCTGGGCGCTGGGATGGCCGGTCCAACATTACAGAATTGTAATAAAAAGCTTGCCTTTCGCGGTTTGACTCCCTTTCAATCCGCCCATGCTTCCACGACCAAATTATTTATTCGCAGGCATTCTCGCCGTCGCGGGCCTGGCTTTGGCTCAGCCATGCCTCGCGGATTCGAACCCGGTTCCGATCACCAGTCGCAGTGCGCTCCGGCCGCCGGGCGCTGATGTGCAGCTTTCACTCGGCCTCGTCGCTCCGACCACAGCCGAAGCCGAACGAGTAATCGTTACCGGTGTCTTTGATATTCAGCCGCCGGATTATCCGGCCCTGCCGGAGGTTGAAGGGACCAAGATCAACTCGGGCAAAAAGACCTCCTTTGTCAGGCCGGAGGAGTTTCCCGCGATCGCGAACAATGACTATCGCGAAGCAACCGCGACCCAGCCGGGATTGATCGTGAGCGAGGAACCTACATCCCCGATCATCAACTTCGGCTACCGCGGCCTGGACTCGCAACGCAGCGAATTCATGCAGATCTTGAAAGACGGCGTGTCGATCAAGAACGAGCAGTTCGGTTTCCCGGAAACGCATTACACGCCGATCCTCGACGCCGTGGAACGGATCGAGTTCATCCGCGGCGGCGCGGCCCTCCAATACGGGCCGCAACCCGGCGGTGCGCTCAATTTCATTATGAAAATGCCAAGGCGCGACGCGCCGTTTCATGTGACCGAGAAGGTCGCGTTCGGCAGCGACGATTTTTTCAGCAACTTCACGGCGTTTGATGGGGGACTGGGACCGTTTGGTTACTACGGCTATTACGATCACCGGGAGCGCGAGGGCTTTCGCGACTCGAACAGCGATTACGAAGTAGACGCGGGCAGCGCGCGCGCCGTCTGGGACATCACCAATGACAGCCGCTTCGTGCTCACGTTCGATGCCTATGAGGAAGAGCATGGCGAACCCGGCGGCCTGAGAAGGCGCGGCGATCCAGATGGCGATCCGGTCGCGCCGCCACCCGGTATGCCCGGCCCGATACCGCGTTTTTATGAGGACGATCGCAACGCGACTTCGCGTCTTTTCGATCGGTTCCGTCTCTCCCGGTATTACGGCACGCTCGTTTACCAAAAAATGTTCTCCGAACGCACCCAGCTCGACCTGACCGGCTTCGGCGGTTATCTCTCGCGCTGGAGTAAACGTCAGCGCGGCGGTGGTGTCGGTATTCAACCGGACCCCTTCGCCACCGGTGACGCCGGCATGAACGATATTCAATTGCGCCTCGATTACACCGAAGGCGGCGAGGCGCGACTGCGGCACGATTACGACTTGTTCGGCGACATCTCCACCTTCGCCGGCGGCCTCTATTTTTATCACGCGCTGCAGGAGCGCTATGATCGCCGCGGCCAAATGCCCGATGCCGAGGACGCGCCGATCCGCCGTTTTAACGAAGGCGAGACTTTTAACGGCTCAATTTTTGCCGAGAACCGCTTCCATTTCGGCCGGCTGTCGGTGACGCCGGGAATGCGGTTGGAATTTTTCGGCCAAAGCCTCGATGAACATGTCAACATTACCAAGACCGATGTGCCGCTCGGGCATCGCGACGATTTTTCGTTCGTGCCCCTTTTTGGAATCGGCGCCAGCTATGTGCTTGTCGAAGGCGAACCGATTCTGGCTCCGGCGCCGGTGGCGGGCGGGGGCAAAGGACCGGATTACAAGCAAACCAAGAATGCGGTGGCGATGGTGCCCACCGGGTTTGGGCCGCCGCGCCTCGAGCTTTACGGAAATTTTTCGCAAGCCTACCGTCCGCGCACGTATGGGGAATTGGTTCCGACTGCGGGGAACGGCGTCGCCAACCCGAATCTCGAGGAAGGTCATTCGCTCCAGGGCGAGCTGGGCCTGCGTGGAAAACCCTTGCGTTACCTCTCCTTCGACCTGAGCGGGTTCTGGTACAACTTCGAGGACCAAATCGGCGAAATCGAGATTCCCAATCCGTCGCCGCCGCCCGACGTGTTGTTACTCACCGACAACGTGGGCGACGCGCGCTATTGGGGGTTTGAAGCTGCGGCGGAACTCGATGCCTTCGCGCTTATCAATGGCGGTCAGGAATGTCCATGGGGCCGTTTGAATCTCTACGGCAACGTGACCCTGCTTGACGCCGAGTTCACCTCCGGCCCGGCCGAAGGCAACGTTCCGACGTATGCGCCCGATTATCAATTCAAGACCGGCGTGATCTATCGGTGGAAAGACATGGTCAAGGTCGGAATGATCGGCACCATGGTCGACGACCACTTCGCCAATGCCGGCAACGACTTCCAGTTTTTCATCCCTTCCTACAACGTTTGGGATTTGACCGCGGAGGTGAAGTTCTGGAACGGTCGGCTCGGCGTTTTCGGCGGGATCAAGAACTTGTTCGACGAAGATTACTGGGCTGAAGTCCGCGACGAAGGCATCGTCCCCGCCTATCGCCGCAACTACTACGGCGGCGTCGAGATCTTTTTCTAGGCGAAGATGTCGATCTTGCGCGGTATGATCCGCGCGTGCGCGCAATCGTTTTCACGATTTGCCTGATCGCTATCGCCGCGTGCAAGAAACCGGCGCGGATCGCGCAGATCGACCCCGACAGCCCGGTCGAAGTCGCCCTTCCCGAGCGCGGCGCTTACACGGGAGCGTTCATGGATTTCGGAGACGCCGAGGACGACGTCACGCTCGAGATCATTGAGGAGTTCGAGCAATTGGTAGGTAAACGTCAGGCGATCATCGCTTCGTCGAGCTACTGGGGGGAGCAGAATTTTCCCACGCCCAATCTCAACGTAGTTTGGCGACACGGGTCGTTGCCGCTCGTTTTCTGGTCGCCCTGGGACAAACCGTATGCGCAAAACCGCGGGCCCGATCGTTTCAGCCTGTTCGACATCCTGAATGGCAAATGGGACGCTTACATCGACAACTGGGCCGAGGCCGCGCGCGCCTTTGGCCATCCCATGATCGTCGCTTTCGGGATCGAAATGAACGGCGACTGGTTTCCGTGGTCGGGCATTTACTACGGCGCCGACCAATGGGACGAGGAGGCCGAGAACTGGCGCGGCCCGGAGATTTTTCGCAAAGCCTACCGTCACGTGGTCGATCGGGTGCGCGCCCGCGGCGCGACCAATATCCAGTGGATGTTTCACACCAACAATTATTCCTACCCGCTGGACACCTGGAATTTCGCCGCCTCCTACTATCCCGGCCCCGACTACGTCGATTGGCTGGGTCTGAGCGTTTACGGCCAGCAATTCAAGGACGAACCGAACCCCGATATCCCTTCATTACTCGATTGGCCCTACCGGGAATTGTGCAGTCTTGATGCGAACAAACCGATCATGATTGCCGAATGGGCGACCGGCGAATTTCCATTTCCCGCCAACCAGCCGGGCCTGCGCAAACCCGAATGGATCAGACAAGGGCTCGAGTTGTTTCGCACCCGCTACCCGCGAATCAAAGCCGCCGTTTACTGGCACGAACGGTGGCAAAATGTCGATCAATCCTACAGCAACCTGCGCGTCAATTCGTCGGTCGAATCGCTCCAGGCCTATCGCGAGGGTGTCGCGAATCCAGACTGGCTGGCTCATTTGATTTTGCGCGCATTGCCCAAGAGATAGCCGCTTTGTCATTCCGAGCGAAGTCGAGGAATCTCTTACTCATCTAACAATGAGAGATGTCTCGACTCCGCTCGACATGACAAAAACTTGTTATTTTGCGGGCGTTTCTTTTTGAAGATCGACAATGATTTTCCAGTCGCGGTTCGCTTCCGTTCTCCAGATCGTTAGATAATAGCCGCGCTCGGTGCCGCTCGTATCGGCTCGCGAGAACGAGCCGTAGCGATAAGCAAGATCGCCTGCGTCGCTCAGACTTCCGTCAATGAAACTGCGCGTGGTGCCGGCGCGATCGGTGCGAAGCAGAATTGTGGCCGCGTCGCGGCCCACCGCCGGCAAGGCATTCTGGCGGAGCACGCGAATGTGATCGCTCGCCACACCGAGAATGGCGTCGCCGCCGCTTTGCTTCATGGCGTCCGCGAGTTTGCTCTCCGCCGCTTGTAATGCGCGGCGGGCAAGATCGACATCTCTTCGCGCGGCGGCCTCACTCGGCGGCAAAAGCTGTGGCTCGCGCGGCAGTTCGCCGGGCTGCCCATGATCGACGCCCACGTCGACAACCACTTTCCACGAGCCGTCGACCTGCTTTCGCCAGACCGAGAGAAAGTCGCCAAAAGCAATCGGCGCCGGCTCGGTTTTGGATTTGCCCATTTCCCATGGACCGGTGGTGACGCCGAGCTCGCCCGAGCTGGCGACGGTGGCGAAGATTGGGCGCCAGTTCAGGCGCCGGCCTTTGTCTTCGTAGTAGGTGTAGAATTTTTTTCCGTTCTTCGGTTCAGGCGCGAAGATGATCGAGTTCTCGGCGAAGAACTGAAGGAAGGATTCGCGGATGCCGCGCTCGACCGAAGTGGCGGCGAAACTCTTTTCCGCCTCAACCAGCGAACGCAAGGCGTTCTCATCCGTGCCGGCCGCGGGCAAGATCGACAAGAGCAGGCCGGCAAAAATTACCAAGGGCTTAGACAAAGTCGGCATTTGGCGGCGTCTCCGTTATGAAAGACCGTGAAGAGGTCATGGACAATGTCGCCGCTCATGAAGATTGGAAAGAATGTTTTTCGCGGCTCGCGCCCGGGCTTGTTCTTTTCGCCCGGCAATGGGTCCACTCCGTGGCCGATGCCGAAGACATTGTCCAGGACGCGTTCGTCAAGTTCTGGCGGCGCCAGCACGACGTGGGAAATCGCGGCTTGCTTTATGCAACGGTCCGCTCGACCGCGCTCGATCTCATTCGCCGGGACAGCCGCCGTGCGCGCCGCGAACGTGAGGCCAGCAGGGAAGACAACCACACGGCCGAGCCGCAATTTTACATCGAGGATGATTCGCAGCGGGCGCTGGCCGCGGCGCTCGACCGTCTCCCCCACGAACAGCGCGAGGTGTTGGTCATGAAAATCTGGAACGAACTGACCTTTGCCGAGATCGGCGACGCCCTTGCGATTTCTCAAAACACGGCGGCCTCACGTTATCGTTACGCGTTGGCCGCGCTGAAAAAGGATCTTCTCCCCCAATGAACGACTTTGCTGAAATCGAGAATGAGTTGAAAAAGCTGCGGCCGGTTGAGCCGTCGCCGGCCATTTTCGCGCGGGTCGAAGCAGACCTGCGCGAGCCCGTGGGGCGCGGAAAAATCGTCCGGCCTCGTTTTCAAATTAACTGGGTAACAGTGGGCGCAACGCTGGCGGCGGCTGCGGTTCTGCTGCTGTTTGCTCTTTTCCGATTCAACCAATCGACGCCCGCGCCATTACGCGCCGCGGCTTCACCGGCGCCGATGACAAGATCGACAATTCCTCCCTCAGCGCTCCTGCCGGCCGGAACCACTCAGGTCGTTTACCGGACCGAGGACGAAGGGTTGCTGTTCCCGAGTGGCTCCGAGCAACCGATGCGCCGGTGGCGCGCGCGGACGCGCGAAACCTTGCGCTGGCAGAACCCCGCGACCGGCGCGTCGTTACGCGTCTCTTATCCGGCGGAAGAAGTCACCCTGGTGCCGGTCTATGGCCAGTAATTTTCACCCATCAAAAAATATGAAGACAAAACCATCCATCCTCCTCATCGCGGTGACGGCATTGCTGCCGTTGATTGGTGTTGCCCAGCCACCGCCAAATCCTCCAAACCCACCGAATCCGCCAAATGGCGCGCCGCCGAGCCCGCCGGAGCGCCCGGAAGGTCGACACGAAAAACTACCCAAGGTGCCGGTCACGTTTCTAGGCATCGAAACTTCGGAAGTGCCAAACGTGCTGAGCGAGCAACTCGGCCTGGCGAAAGGATTCGGCCTGGTGGTTGATTACGTCGTGCCTGACAGTCCGGCCGCGGCAGCCGGCGTTCAGCAAAACGACGTCATTCGAATGCTGAACGACCAGATCCTGTTGGAGCCCGAGCAACTGGCCAAGCTGGTGCGCAGTTATTCCGAAGGCACCAGCGTGACCCTCACGGTCTTGCGTAAAGGAAAGGAACAAAAGTTGACCGTGAAGCTCGGCAAAAAGGAGATGCCGCAACGGCCTGATTTCGGGCCCGGGCGTCGCCATCATCGGGAGGGCGGTTTTGGCGGAATGAACTTCGGCGACTTCGACATGGACGATTTCAACGAAAAGATGAACAATCTGAGAGAGCAACTGGGCGACCAGAACCGCGGTCTGATTCATGATGCGGTGGTCAGGGCGCGCGACGAAATGATTCGGGCCCGCGACGTGGCGCGGGAACAGCTCGACCGCGCGGGGGACCAGTGGCGCATCTGGTCGAGGGACCACGATGCGCTGAAGACGACCAAGATCGACCTTGGCAAGGCGCAGATCGTCTTTTCCGACGATAAAGGCGAACTGAAACTTGAAACCGTCGCGGGCAAGAAATTGTTCACGGCCAAAGATCCGCAGGGCAAACTGCTCTTCAGCGGGCCGGTCGAGACGAAGGAGGATCTCGACAAGATGCCGGCCGAGGTGCGCGAACGTTACGAGAAGTTGAGCACGAGCGAATTACCGGCCGTGGCGCCGCCGGAGCCGGAAGATGAGAAAGACTTCGACGCGCCGGACGAGGAACTGTCTCCGTCGTTGGAACAAATCTCTGCCCCGCAGTTTCGGGCGCACGAGATCAATTCTCGCCGCGCGCTAAAAATCTAAAAACTCCGCCGGGCTTCTTAACCTCGTCTGGCCGAGCGCCGGCTTGCCGACGCCGCTCGGCGGAGTTTTCTTGTCGATCTTGCGCAGACCGTTTCATAAAGGCTGCGCGTGAAGTTTGCTTCCTTAATTGCCGCCGGGCGTGCCGGCGTCCGGAAATTTGTATCGGCACGGCGGGTTTACTGGGCAGCGGTGGTTTGCCTGTTCCTCTACGCGGCGTTCCTGCGCTGGCGTCTTCCGCTCGAGCCGTTCTTCGACCCAGACACGTATGGTTATCTTGCGCCGGCCGTCAGCAAGCTGCTTGGCTGGAGCTTCTTTCACGCGCTGAGAAATTATTTTTACCCGGTTTTCCTGCTCCTCACGCTGGGATTGTTCGCCGACCTTCGCGCGATCGTCGTCGTTCAGCATGTGTTTGGGCTGGCGGCCGGCCTGATCTTCCTGCTCGTTTGGGAGCGACTGCGGAGCTTCATGCCGGAAGCGGTTTGGCCGCGCTATCTTCACCGCTTTCTCGGCCTTGTCGCAACTGCGGTTTATCTCACCGCCGAGGAGCCGATTCGATTTGAAATGTATGTGCGACCAGAGGGCATCGCTCCGTTTTTGATTATCCTGAGCATCTTTTGCAGCGTGGAGTTTTCCTACCGCTGCTACGTGCGCAGACCCCGGGAGATGTCGGTCATACTGGGGCTGGGCAGCGTGGTCACTTCAATTGTGGCGACTCTGGCGCGGCCGAACCTGGCGCTGGCCGAGGCGAGTTTATTGATTGGTGTGGCCGCGGCGCCGTTTTGCTGCGGCTCCCGTAAACAGAAAGTCGTGCTGGTGGGCAGCTGTCTGGTCACCGCGCTGGTCTTGATTTTACCCGCGCACTTGCCGGCTCGCAGCGACCTCGCAAACATTACGGTCCTGCCACGGCACTTGTTTCTGGTCCACGCCGATGTGATGCGAGACCAAATCGCAAGCGATCTGAGCGAGCCGGGCGCGCTGAAATATCCCCGGGATTTGCTCGAGCGAGTCCATCAAATCCTGGCCAGCGAAATCAATCGATCGCCCACCAACCGCAAGTTTCCAGTTCTTGGGTTTAATCCAAATATGCTCATGTACGGTCCAAAATCCGCGGACCGGCAGTTATTGGCTCAATTCGGCGGCCAGATCGACGATCTGTCCGCGTTCTACCGCTATTATTACGAACGCGCGTGGCGGAAACGGCCCGGCGCCATGGCCGGGAAAATTGGTCGTCAAATCTTGGCCTTCTATGTACCGCTCTGTCCGGCTTATCGGCTTGAGAGTCGCGACCTTTGGCTGGAGTACAAAATCACGACCACTTACGCGGGAGGCATGCGGCAGGCGTTTGCCGAATACGAACCGCTGCAGCGGCCGCAGCTCGTCGCCCGAACCGCTGAGCTCGCCAACAGCCGGCTGCGCTTGGGCGTGCCGCTGGTTTTCTGGTATTGCCAGGCATTCCTCGGGCGCACCTACGTGTTCCTCGTTGCCGGGGCGGCAATCGTGCTCGCGACGAGCCTCTTCCATAGACTTGTTCGAGCTCGAATTGCTGCTTTGGCCATGATGACCGCGCTCCTCTGCTGGTACAATTTTGCTGCTGCACTCGAGGTCGCGGTCTTTACCACGATCGATTTCGTCCGTTACAGCACTGTCCAACTCATCGCTGTCCTGCTGGCGCAGTTTACCGCGTCTCTTTTGATCGTCCGGTTCTTGTTCGAATTGAAGCGCGTCAGGGGAGCCGCGCTCTAGATCGACAAATCTTGATCGATCGATCCAGCGCATTCCACGGTTGCGGATGATTGAATCGATTTTTACCATGCGCCCTTCGTGAGCCAACACCCATTCAGGATTCCCGGGCTCGACCTCGGCCTGCGAGCTCTCTCTCTGGCGCGCCGCGCCGCCCGGACGCTCTTCTGGCCTGCAGCCATTGGCCTGTTCACTTACGCGGCGCTGTTGCGTTTCCGTTTGCCGCTCGAGCCAATCTTCGACCTCGACACGTATGACTACATGTCCTCACCGGTAGGCAAGCTGATTGGCTGGGGTTTCTTTCATTACCGCAGGAATTATTCTTATCCGGGTTTTCTGCTGCTCGTTCTCGGCACGTTTCGCGACGTGCGCGCCATCGTGGTTGTTCAGCATTTGTTTGGACTGGCGGCCGGCGGGATATTCCTGCTCGCCTGGGAACGGCTGCGCGGGTTTTTGCCGGACGGGACGTGGCCGGCATCCTGGCATCGCTCGATTGGGCTTGGCGCGGCGGCGATTTACCTGACCGCGGCGGAGCCGATCCGTTTTGAAATGATGGTGCGGCCGGAGGGGATCGCTTCTTTCCTGGTCATCCTCAACATCCTTCTCGCGCTCGAGTTTTCGTATCGTTGTTATGTTCGACCGGCCAAAGCGCTACCCGTCGCGCTCGGTATCGGCAGTGTCGCCACTTCGCTTTTCGTAATGTTGACCAAGCCGAGTCTCTACCTGGCGACAGGCGTCACGCTCGCCCCGATTATCGCGGCATTGTTTTGCTCCTTTTCGCGCAAGAGCAAACTCGCGCTGGGAATTGGTTCAGTAGCGGTGGGACTGCTCTTGATCTTGCCGGCGCAACTGCCGGCGCGCAGCGACCCCGAGAGCATCACCTTCGTGCCACGCCATCTCTTCATGATGCACGCCGACGTGATGCGCGATCAAATCGCAAGCGATCTGAGCGATCCGGCGCCGACGAAATATCCGAAGGACTTTCTGGAACGCGTCCATCGGATCCTTGCCACCGAGATTAACAAATCTCCGACAAACAGGTTTTGGCCGGTGCTGGGGTTTAACCCGAATTATCTCATGTACAGCGGAAAGGCGTCTCCGCCGTGCGCCAATCTCCAGATCCTGGCCGAACTGGGAGATCGAATCGAAGATCTTTGCCGGTTTTATTATTACTACTACGAGCGGGCATGGCGGAAGCGGCCGGGAGCGATGGCGGGAAAGATTGGCCGGCACATGCTGCTCTTTTACGCGCCAAAATGCCGGGTTTATTCGCCCGAGCCGAGTCGGTCTCTTCTGGCCGACTACAAGATGACCGTGATCCGGGCCGCTCACTTGCGCAGCGCGCTGCCCGGATATGAGCCACTGCTTCGAACTGACTTCGTCTCGCGGATCAGCGGACTGGCGCAAAGCGAGGTTCGTATCTGGACGCCGCGTTTGGCTTGGTACGGCCAGGTTTTTCTCGCCCGCGCGTTTGCCCCCACACTTGGTCTCACCGCGATCGTGTTGATGCTAATCGTATTTAATCGCCGGCTCAGAGAGCGCTTGGGCGGCCTCGCCATCGTCACGGGGTCGCTCTGCGCCTACAATCTTGCCGCTACTCTCGTGATCGCCGTTATGCACAGCATCGATCAAACCCGTTATGTCACGATCCAATTGATCTTTGCGCTCATGGCGCAGTTCACGGCTTTTCTCCTGATCGGCCAATCTGCGCTCGAAATCGTCCGACTTCAGGCGAGCTCGCCTTTTCCAGATAGTAATGGAGGAACGGCAACCCGCCGATCGCAGGAATGAGATAACGCGCGGTGCAGAGCACGCCGAGGGCGGCGGCGGTTGGGACATCCAAATAGGGCCGAAAGAGAAAAATCAGCGCCGCATCGCGGGTGCCGATTCCGGCAAAAGTGAGCGGCAGAAGTCCGGCGAAGATAGCCAGCGGCGCGAGAGCCAAAGCGGCCACGAACGGCGCGAAGCCGCGCAGGGCGAGGATAAACAACCAGATCTGCAACAGATGCAGCAGCCAGATGAAGACCGATAAGAGCGGCACAACGCTCAGCCGCAGTTTGTCGCACCAGACGAACTGTTGAAGTTCGCGCCACGCGGCTTCCGCCCGCTGCACATTGTCGATCTTCCGGGCCGGCGCGACACGGCTGGCGATATTGAAAAGCAGGCGCGCGAATCGTTGCGACCAGAGCAGGACCACGCCCGCGACCAAACCGAGAACGACGCTGCCGGTGATTATCCAAAAAAGCGGGTCCTTGCGCGGATAAAACGTCAGGCCAAAGGCGCACCACAAAAGCAGGGCGAGAGTGTCGGCGGTTTTTTCGACGACCACGATGGAAAAGCTGAGCGCTGCGCTCAGCGCGCCGCCTTGAGCCATGAAGTAGGCTTTGACGATCTCGCCCATTTTCGCCGGGAGAACGACATTGAATGTGCTGGCAGCGAGAATGAGGCGATTGGCTTCGCTAAAGCCAATCGGCACGCGAGTCGGCACGAGCAATTGCAGACGCCAGGCCGTGAGCAGCGTAATTGGGATCACCATCCCAAGGCTCAGCACCATCAACCGCGGATCGCTTCTCGCGAATCCGTGCACCCAGGCGCGCAGATCGATTCGCCAGTAGATCGCACCGAGAATAAGGGCACTGATTCCAAGAGGAACCCATCTCTTGAAGAGGTGACCGGCCGCGCTTTCGCCGTCTGTGGCAGCTTTATCGCTGCGCATCGCTTTGCGCTTTGAAGCCGAGGCGGCGCATTCGCAGTTGGATGTCCTCGAGAAGCTTTCGGTTGACTGAAAGCAGATCAGCCACCAAGCCGACGATAACCAGCTGCACGGCCGAAAGCAGAAGAATCGCCGCGGCGACAAGACTGGGCACGTGGGCGCGCGAAGTGCCACTCCAATAAATGACCAGCCAGCGAACGATGAGCGCGAGTCCCAAAACGAAGGGAACGCTGCTGAGCGCGACAAAGAAACGCAGCGGGCTGTAGCTCATGAAAATGCGAATGATGGTGGTGATAGACTGGGTGACGTAGTGCGGAGTGTTTTTGATTAGCCGCGACGGCCGCAAAAGCGGATTGGTCCGGATCGGAACGGAAATGACCGGAATATTTTTCTGGCCGGCCTGGATGATGGTTTCGAGCGTGTAGCTGTAACGGGAGAAAACATTCAGTTGCATCGCGGCCTCGCGGCTGAAGGCGCGGAAACCGCTCGGCGCATCCGCCACGCTGGTGTGGCTGGCCAGACGCACAATGGCGCTGCCGATTCGCTGGAGGAGTTTTTTGGTCCAGGAAAAATGCTGCGTTTCGCCAATGGCGCGGGCCCCGATTACAATCTCCGCTTTTCCATCGAGAATCGGTTGAATGAGTTTCGGAATATCGGCGCCGCAGTACTGATTGTCGGCATCGGTATTGACGATGATGTCCGCGCCGGCGGCGAGGCTGGCCTCGATACCGGCGAAAAACGCGCGCGCCAGTCCGACGTTGCGCGGGAAATTGACGACGTGCTCGACGCCATGCTTGCGCGCGACCGCGACGGTGGCGTCAGTGCTGCCGTCGTCGATGACGAGTCTCTCAATCTGGTCGATCCCATCAAGTTGCCGCGGCAATTCGTTCAAGGTGAGGCCCAGCGTGGCTTCCTCGTTGTAACACGGAATTTGGATAATCAGCTTCATCGCCAATCGATATCTGAACAGTTCTTATCAACTGGCTGGCAAGGCCGTCCAGACAATGCAGGTGGAGAGGGCGTGCCCGCACGCCGTTGGACTTGTGCAAGGCAAACGGCCTGAGGGCAGGCCGTCTCCATTCGAAGCGGCGATGTTTGCTTGTCGATCTTATCGGCGCATTTTATTGACGTGCGCGTGAGGAGCGCCCTGCTCGTTTGGCTTTCGTTCTGTTTTGTCGCGCAAATAAGCGGCGCGCAACCGGCCCCTTCGCCATCGCTCGAGCAGCGGGTGGCCGACTTGGAAGCCTACGTCAACAACGCGGCGCGTAGTGGCGCCCTCGCCCCCGCCCTTTCCAACGTGAGCGGACCAGGCCCCGGCCATAACGGCTGGATGATGACCGCCACGGCCCTGGTCCTGTTCATGACGCTGCCCGGTTTGGCGTTGTTCTATGGCGGGCTGGTCCGCGCCAAAAACGTCTTGTCGATCCTGGCCCAATGTCTCGGCATCGCCGGCATCGTCGCCACCCTCTGGTGGGCGCTTGGTTATTCGCTCGTCTTTTCTCGCGGCTCGCCCTTTTTCGGCGGACTGAAGTTTGCCTTTCTTCGCGGCGTCGATGCGCAACCGAACCCGGATTATTCCCACTGGGTCTCGCAGAACATTTTCGCGATGTATCAGCTGATGTTCGCCATCATTACGCCTTCGCTCATCATCGGTGCGGTGGCGGAACGGGTCCGCTACGCGGCCGTGCTGGTGTTCATGGCATTGTGGATGTTTGCCGTTTACATCCCGATCGCGCACATGGTCTGGGGGATAGATGGCTGGATGAACGGCGTGTGGAATCCGCAGGCCAAAATTCGCGCCATCGATTTTGCCGGCGGCACCGTCGTGCATATGTCCTCCGGCTGGTCGGCGCTGGTCCTTTGCCTGCTGCTCGGACCGCGGCTCGGGTTTCGCAAAGAAATCATGGCGCCGCACAGCATGGTGCTGTGCATGGTCGGCACCGGTATGTTGTGGGTGGGTTGGTATGGATTCAACGCCGGGAGCGCACTCGGCGCCGATGGCATCGCGGCCAATGCTTTCACCACCACAACGCTCGCCACTGCCGTCGCGTCCTTCAGCTGGGCGATGCTGGAATATGCCTTGCGCGGCAAACCGAGCGTGCTGGGATTTTGTTCCGGCGCAGTGGGCGGCCTCGTTGTAATTACCCCCGCTTGTGGCTATGTCGGGCCGACTGGCGCGGTTTTTATCGGCGTGGCCGCGGGCGTCGTGCCGTTTTTCGCCTGTACGAAATTAAAATCCCTCTTCCACTACGACGACGCCCTGGACACATTTGGCATTCACGCGGTTGGGGGCACGCTCGGCGCCTTTCTTACCGGCGTGCTTGCCACGTCGCGAGTGAATCCGAATTTGGCGGCGTCCGCCGCGGTGCAAAACGGGCTGGCTAATCTCGTCGGTCGAACGCTCTGGCTCGAACAACTGAAGGCAATCGGGGTGACGATTCTGCTCGCTGTGATCGGCAGCGCCCTGCTCGGTGCGCTGGTCAAAGCCGTGATCGGTCTGCGGATCGCGCCCGAAGTCGAGCGCCAGGGCCTCGACATCAACGAGCACGGCGAGGAGGGTTACATCACGACGTGACCACGGTCTCGCGCGCGAACGCGCTTCGAGACACCGTCGATTCGGATGACGATGAAAAATAGCCCTTGCTATCTGCCAAAAGAGTTCGTGCCGCCGGTGGTTTCGTGCCCGCTGCCAGAACTTAAAACTTGTCGCTGCAGTTCGGCCTTGTTGACCGTCTGAGAGTTGGAAGCGCCGGCCGTGGCGGCCCCGCTGTCGTCTACTTCCACCCAGCGCCCGCTCAAATGCGAGCCGGTGTCGGATGGCACCCAGATTCTATGTTTGCCACCCTTGGCTGTGCGTTTGCCCCCGGCTAGGGCTTGTAACTGAAAGTTGAGCGCGGTTGGCCTGTTTGCCAGGGTTTTGGTGTTGTTGATGGAAGCGCGGACCGCGCCATTGACGAGCAATGTGACGCGATATGTGCCGGCCGGCAGGCTGGCCGTGGCGTAACGACCGTTGGCGTCGCTTTTCGCTGTAGCAAGCGCATTTCCGCCATTCCGCGGCTCTACTCGGACCTCCGCGCCTTTGACCGGCTGGCCAGCCGGATCGGTCACCACACCCTGCAAGGGCGAGGCGCCGGCCCAGGTGGCGGCACAAAGAAACGACCCCAGTAATCCAATCTGCAGTGGTTTAATAGACATAGTGATTCATTAGTTTCCTACAGGAAAGAGGAAACAAAGTTCCCAAATAATTTCCCTCGAGCGATAGTTAAATCGACATCCGCCAAAGGGCAACGCTCAATTCCAAGATCGACATCTATCGCTGGCTCGTCGTGTCCATTTTCAACGTCTGAATGTTGGAACCCGAATGCGCTTCTCCGCCTTCGTCGACTTCGACCCAAGTACCGCCGATATGGGTTCCGGTCCGACCCGGCGCCCAGACCATCCGTTTTCTGCCCTTGGCCGCTGGCTTGAGCTCGAAGTTGAGCTCAGTCGGTTGATTGGCCTTGGTCTGCGTGTTCGTGATCGATGCCGCGACCGCGCCATTCACAAGCAATGTTACCCGGTAAACGCCCGGTTGCAGTCCCTGTGAAATATAGCGGCCCTTTGCATCGGTCTTCACTGCGCTGAACAGCTGTTTGCCGTCTCGCGATTCGATCCGAACGTCTGTGTTTTTAATCGCTTCGCCCTTCGCATCCTTGACAAAGCCCTGAATAGACGCTGATCCGTCCGCTGTAATTTTGTTCGTTCGCACATCGGTTTCCGCTGCGCGGTCGCGTCCATTGGGAGCAATTCCGATCGCTGGAGCTGCCGGCGGCACGTCCCCTGTAATCTTGTTCGTCGGCAGGTCGGCTTCCGCTGCGCGATCACGCGCACTGGCAATGACTACGTTCTCTGGCGGCGCAGCGACCATGGCCGCTGTAATTTTATTCGCCGGAGGACCGGCTTCCGCTGCGCCATCAGGCGCACTGGTAGTGACCGCTGTTTCTGGAGCCGCGGCGGTTACTTCGGTGTCCGGGCGCCGCGCGTCGACCTCAGCGTCTGCAGATGTGTAATCCGAAACTGCCAACGCATTGGATGGATCTTGTACGGGCAGGCTAATTCCGATCCTGCCGATTCCCAGCGGCGGAGTTAAATCGGTGATTACCGCCGTCCTCTCTTCCGTGGGATTGAACTGGGGCGCTCGGAACAGTTCGCCGCGGAACGACCAGACCGCAGCCGCTCCTAACAGGACACCGGCGGTCGCTGCTCCCACCAGTTTGGGGTTCCGCTGCGACCACCGCCAGATGCGCGCTGGAGGTGAAACCGGGCGGGCCAGGATGGGACGACCGTTGAGCCAGCGTTCCAAATCAGCGGCGAGGTCGGCGGCGGATTGATAGCGCGCTTTCGGATCACATTCGAGACAACGTTGACAAATCGTCTCCAAATCTCGATCAAGCGATGGGGCCACGGCACGTAGCTTGGGCGCCGGCGTTTCCGAAGCCTGTCGGATGACGGAAACCGGATTGGAACCCACGAAGGGTGGACGGCCGGCCAGCATGTTGAACAGCACTGCGCCGAGGCTGTAAACGTCCGCTGCCGGGGTGACATCGGCGGCGGCGCCGTCTGCTTGCTCGGGGGCAATGAAACCTGCCGTCCCAAACGTCGTCAGCGACCTAGTCAGATCGTTGTTCCCGTCCAGCAGCTTGGCCAAACCGAAATCGCTGACCAATGGCTCGTCTCGATCGTTCAGCAAAATGTTTCCCGGTTTGATATCGCGATGGAGCACTCCGCGGCTGTGTGCGTATTCGACTGCCCGCGCCACCTTTGCCATCATCTCCACGCACTTGCGTGGTTCATCGCGCAGGGAAGCCGCGTTTTCGGCCAAACTTCCTTTCTCGGCGAGTTTCATGCTGAAAAACGGCAGGCCATCCTCGCTTTCGCTTACTTCATAAATCGGAAGGATGTTCGGGTGATCCAGACTGGCCACCGCCTGTGCTTCCCGGCGGAAACGCTGCAGCGCTCCGTGCGAATCAGCGCGATAACTAAGGACGCGCTTGACCGCGACGACGCGCCGGGAATGCCGTTGTCTGGCGCGATAGATCACGCCCATGCCGCCGCAACCGATCTGCTCGAGAATTTCGTAGTTGCCCAGGAACCAACGCTTGGGCGGCGCGTCCACCTCGTCGAGGACGGTTCCATAAACCGCCTCGGACACCGCGGCATCGCCTTCCAATCCCTCACGCAGGAGGCAACTCACGCAAACTCCCGCGTCGAGACGCGTGGTTGCTCCGCACCTCTCGCATTTTCTTTCGTGCTCGGTCGCGCTCGCTGCCGATTCTGAAGTTTGCCCTGAATTGGTCATCGGGCCGGTTCGGTCTGCGTTGCCAGCGACGCGCAGAGATAACGGATTTCGTCGTCGACGTCGGCCGGGTTTTCGACGGTTTGCGCAACCTCAGCGCGCAGCAGACTTCGGTAACGCTGACGCATGCTGTGCAGCTGTTTTTTCACGGCCGCTTCTGTCATTCCCAGTTCCCCGGACAAATTGGCATATGACACTTCATCGCGTTCGTCGGTCAGATGGGAACTTAGCGCCTGGAAAAGCCAGAGCTTGCCTTTGCTCTCGCATTCTTCCCGCAGCCGTCGAAACGCTTGTTCCACGACCGTCGTCGCCCAGGTGAGATCAAAAATGCGCTCCGGCGGCAAGGAGTCGAGTGTTTGCACGGGGATCGGTAATTGCGACTGCGCTTCCGCCATCCAATCGTCCCAGGAAATAAATTCCACGTCGCCGCCCCGTTTATGAGCGTGAGCTTTCTCTGTCGAATTAATGAGAAAATTTTGAAGCGACCTGAGCAGGAGCGAGCGGAACCGCCCGCGGTTGCGGTCGGCGTGTTGGAACCAGTTATTTCGCAGAATGGTCACAAAAAAGTCCTGGGTGAGGTCCTGCGCCTCTTCAATTGAATGGCCGCGCGCGCGAACAAATAAGAAAATCGGCCGCCAATACGTTCGGCAAAGTTCGGCCAGTGCGTCACGAGCTTTTTGCTCTTCGCTTCCCAGGTTGGCAGCCGAAAGAATCAGGCTCCAGCGGGTCGTAACAAACGCACGGGGTTCGCCTTCCCCCTCGTGGCCGTTCTTCCCGTTCACGAATGAACATGGTAGTTCCCGCTCCTCTAAACAAGCAACAAAATGTGCAGTGCGTGCTCCGCCGCGTCGATCAAGTTTCGGTTGTCGATCTTGCGGCAGAGACTGAAAGAGCGAGCGCCGAGTCGGATTGCCGGCGGAGGGACTTGAACCCACACGGCCTTGCGGCCACTGGATTTTGAGTCCAGCGCGTCTGCCATTCCGCCACGCCGGCGCGTGTTGCAAAAGCGGAGCGAAAGAATACGAGTTTCGCGCGCAAGCTCAAGCTCACGTGCTGTAGTGTGCGCTGTCTCAGCGCATCGGCTCTTCAAATCCGCTGATGACAGCGGACGCTACAGCAGCTCGAGCGGCTGCAAACTGCGCGGCGGCCCGAAAATTTCGCGCATGATCACCGCCTGTCGCAAACCGGATGTCGATCTTAGCAACGCTGTGAGATCTGTTTCGGTTGGTCGGCGCTTGGCCGGTGGTTCGGTTGCAATCGCGTAGGCTTCGGCCGGGGTGGTCGGCATCGCCGGTGGCGACTCCAGTGGCTTTGCCGTTTCATGCACTTCAAAGGCGGGCGCCTCAGGTAATTTCGGCGTGAACACTTTTGCTGTGCGGGCCGGCGGTATTTGTTCGGGCAAACGGATTTTCCTTGGCAGGTCCGGCGGGCGTGTCGTCAGTGGCGGCAAGGGCGATCCAAACGGCGGAACGTGGGGAAGCACGACCGGTTTCTGGTAAGTCGGTCGCGGCTGGACTTGCGGCGGGGGCTTTGCCGTGGTGGGTTGCCCGAGCGCTTCGAGAAATTCGCGGATCCGTTCCTGATCGCTCATCGGCCTGTGCCGCGGGATCGGTGGAGGCGTTCGCGGTGGCGATGGCGGCTCGGCTTCGGCCTCATCGGAATCTTCCTTCGTGAACTTTGCCATTCGGGTGAGCAACTGAAAAAACAGCGCCACCGCCAGGAACAAAAGGAAAAGCAGACTTTGAAACTCAATCGCGAGCATTTGTTTGGTTATTTCTCCTCCTCGCCGGTCACGTCGCTTCGGAGCGCGGCTTGTCCGTTCCGGCGATTGACTCGCGCATCGTCGTGTCCGCCTGCACATTTTTCATCCGGTAATAATCCATGATGCCAAGGTGCCCTGCCCGGAACGCTTCAGCCATGGCCAGCGGCACCTGCGCTTCGGCCTCGACCACTTTGGCGCGCATCTCCTGGGTCTTGGCGCGCATCTCCTGCTCTACGGCCACGGCGGCGGCCCGGCGCACTTCGGCCTTGGCTTGCGCGACGCGCTTGTCGGCGTCGGCCTGTTCGCTTTGCAATTTGGCGCCGATGTTGTCGCCAATATCGACATCCGCGATGTCGATCGAAAGAATTTCGAACGCGGTGTTGCTGTCGAGACCTTTGGCGAGAACGGCTTTGGAAATGCGATCCGGATTTTCCAGCACATCTTTGTAGGAATCGGCCGAGCCGATCGCGCTGACGATGCCTTCGCCGACACGGGCAATGATCGTTTCTTCCGTCGCGCCGCCGACGAAACGATCCAAGTGCGAGCGCACGGTGACGCGCGCTTTAACTTTCGCGCCGATCCCATCCTTGGCCACGCCGTCGATTGTCGATCTTCCCATCGCTGGATTGGGCGCGTCGATCACCTTTGGGTTAATGCTCGTCCGGACGGCTTCGAGCACGGTTTTGCCCGTGCCTTTGGTGGCGAGATCGATCGCGCAGGCGCGATTGAAGTCGAGCGAGATGCCGGCCTTGTCCGCCGCGATCAGGGCGAGAATGACCTGACTGACATCGCCACCGGCGAGGTAATGCGCCTCGAGCGGATCGCTCGGCACTTCGAGCCCGGCTTTCACTGCCGTGATCCGATTATCGACAATCAAACCCACCGGCACCTTGCGCAGGCGCATCCCGACCATCTTGCCCATGCTCACGGGCGCGTTTGCGATCCGTGCCCGCAGCCAGAGTCCGAAAAAGTTGAACAGAATGATCGCGAAAACGAGGCCGAATACGGCCAAAAGGGCGACGCCGACGAGATAGAGAGCATCCATAACACGCTGAAGTTAGCGCGCCTGGTCGGACGCGAAAAGATGAAACGCTTACCGGCGCGCCTTCCCGCGCGAGGTTCGTTTGCATGTTGCGCAAATGCTGTAGATCACCGGCGCCGCGCCGCGACCGGAAATGATGACCCGGCCGCACACGGCGCAGATCGTCCTTTCCGCGGCAGCCTCCGACCTTTTTATTTTCTTTCGGTTGGATTGCGCCCGTTCTTTTGGAGACGGCGCCATTAAGCGAAAATCGCATTCGCGCGTTACAATAGACCTGAAAATTTCCAGAAAATCGCGCTGCTCTCGCGATAAGCTGCGTCCGCGAGAGATTTTATCCACTGTAGCGTCGCGGCCTAATTGTCCAAATGGGGACCGGCTGAGCCGAAATACCTCGGAGCAAAGCACTCGCGGATCGAAATCCGGCGGTTCAAGAGTCGGGCCGCGGTCGATCTAGTTTGGAAACACAAAAATCGTTCGGTCTCTAGGTTCTGGCGGACTGAAGATCGTGGGCTGTCCGGCTCGGTTGCAGATGCTCGGACCTCGGTCTGCAGTGGCTTTGCACACGCAGTGCAGGCCGACTTTTTAGCGGGTGCAAACTCCTTTCGCTTGGCGCTGGTAACGGCTTGAAGTCGAGTTTGATTGCCGCGTCGATGTCATCGTAATCGATTTGATCGCGGCCCTGCTGTTCGGCAATGTCGCGGGCGCTTTCAAGTGCTTCAGTGATTGCGCTCGCTTGTTTTTTTGTCGCCGCGAGTGCGTAGCCAGCGAGCAGCGCCCAGCTCGCTTTGTCGCCGTTCGGATATTGTGCCCGCGCGATCTTGAGCAAGTCGTCTTTTGAATGAGCATCAGGCAAAACGACTTTTCGATTCAGTCTTCGCTCTAATTGATCGTCATCCCACAACGTCCGTCTGGCGTAGAGTTGCTGCCATTCGGAGAACTTCGGCAGCGCGACGAGCGCTATCGGAGCGCCGGTGTCGAACATCGTCTTGACCCATTGCATTCGCGCCGGAATTCCCTGAGGCCTGATGTATTGCGGCCAGAGAAACTGGCTTTCATCCAGCACGAGCATCAGACCACTTGCGCGCAGTGCTTCCTCCACGCGCAGTTTGATCTGTTGCCCGTTGTATGACGTGCCACGGGCGACTCCAAGCGACTGAGCAATCGCTGTGAAGAACGACCGGTCGTCGTTTGAGGATGGAACTTCGACGTATCGCGCGAGTCCGAATTGCTGGTCACACCACGCCTTTAGCGCTGCTGTCTTGCCGATACCGGCTTTGCCTTCGATCAGAATCATCCTTCTCCTACGCAGACAAAAATCGAGGGCCCCGCTGATCTGCCGATTCGTCTCCGTATCAGCTAGATCGCTCCTGTAGTTTGACCTGAGCAGCTTGAGCGCCCCAATGAGATCGTCGAAGTACCATACTCCGGCAGCTTTCGCTGATTCTCTCAAGCTGAAATGCTTGGGAGGTCGTGAGATGTCGAAACTTATCGCCGGATCGACACACAACTGCATCAAGTGCTCGTGCAAATTTTCTTTAGCGTCCGTAATCTCGGAAAGGAAATCGTCGCTCTTGTAGTGGGTCGGGTGTTGCTGTGGAGCGTCATAATCTAATAATCCCCAGTATTCGACATCGGTTTCTCCGCGGAGCGGATAAGCGCCAGGAAATTCATCTCGCAAGGCGATCACCTGCGCTCGCCCTACTTTCTTGCCCGGCCTCAACCGGATTTTTCGCATCGCCGGCGTGCCGATCCGTTCAGGGAAGGCCGCTAACACTTCGCCGGCGAGTTTGCGCAGGCCGCGAGGCTCTAAGGAGCGCCACTGGATGAACCAAAGCACGCCGCACAAGCCACGATCGGCGAGGAGGGCAATTCGCTTCGCGGCCAAAAGCGCGCTGATCGACGTGCTGAAATCTGGACTCGACGCAAAGCTCTGCTGAAACAATTCAGAATCGTCAGCGGCGTGGCGTGTATTGCTCATTAGCTTTTCCGTTCTCGCAATCGCCGCGATTCAGCGATTAACTCCACGCCTTCGGCTGCGCGATCGATCGATTTTGAGTTGCGCTGTACTGGCACGGCGATTCCGAGCTCGCGCGATCTCGTTGCGATGTCCGAACGGCTTTCCGGGTGCTTTGACTTTGGATTTTCGCCTGGCGCGAACCGATTTCGATCCGGTCCCCAAGAGCAGCAGTCGCATGATCGACGTGAAGTGCTCTGAAATTACGTCGAACGAAATGTTGCGAAATAAGTCGATAACTCGTTCGAGCAGCGGCATTGTGAGCTTCGATCTGTCCCGCGTTGCACGCGAATTCATCGTCTGAGGGATCAAGCGCCGATAAAGGTTCAAGTCTTGGAACGACGAACGGCCCGCGTCGGCGATCGATGCTCGTCAACGCGACGCTGCTCAAGTCCTCTGGGTTCACCCACACCAGGACCCGTTCGCCGGCCAATTGGCCCGTGACATCGTTGCAGTAGGTCCCCCCGCCAAGTGACGGCCGAAGAACGATTCCGCTGCGCTGCACTTTCAACGTCAGTTTGTGGTGCGCTAGGAGATAGCGCGCCTTTTCGCCGAGATGCACCTGCGGCTCGGGCGACTGAAATTTGTTCCAAGCGTCGATGGGCGACAACCCGCGCAAAATGCCGTCCTGCCGGTCGGCATTGTAGGCCTCGCAGATACGCGACAATTCCAACTCCCATTGAGCCTTGCTCAAAAAGAATCTTTCTGGATGCTCGTGACCCGCTTCGCAGAGGCGTTTCTGATCCTGGACACGCTCGAACTTGTCGCTGATCTCGTCGCGGCCGACGTATCCGGGCAAACGCTCCATTGCGTTCTGGTGGAGTCCGAGAATTCTCTCGATCACTTTGCCGCGCGGCAATTTCGCGTGGACGAATTTTACTCCGAATTCGCGCAATCCGAGTTCCGTGTGATCCAGCGCAAGCTCGTCTCCACCTGTCAGGATTTTCGCGCTGCGCCATAGGCCTCGCTCGAAGTAGAACCGACGCCGCGGCAAACCAAACACATCGTGGACGCGCGTGATCAGCGCACGAATAATGCGTGCGTTGTAACTGCTCTGGCTGTGCAAAGCGAAGCCGAGCGCCAGGCGGGATCGCTCGTCGATCATCAGAATCAACTGCCCTCGAATGATGCGAACACCGCTTCCTGGATCAGCTTCCCAATAGTAAACCGGACAGGTTACATCGTCGGCTTGATAGCTATCGCCTGCGCACATCTGAGAATAATCGCGGGTGTTAAACGCGCCGCGCAGCTGATGCTCGCGAGGACCGTGATGAAGCGGCATTAGCCGCTCGACTTCGGGTGCGATCAGCTCGCGCACGATCGCGGGAACGTAGGATTTGCGGCGTGGGTTGACGATGAAGCGCTCGCACGTTTCCGGGCTCAGTTCGCCAGCGCGATGTAGTTCGCGCCACGCTTGGCTGACGCGACCGCCGCAATCCAACGAGCGAGCGACCAACTTACGAAAGTCGGCTTCGGGAATGCTGTCGGCCGATGATCGTGTACTACGACCGTCAAGCGGCAGCTTTTGATCGTGCGACAGGTACAGCTTCCACTTCCGGTTGAGCGACTTTGCAATTGTCGCCGCGCTCGAACCGAGCAATCCAGTTTTCAGTAACACCGAGACGAGCGCTCTCTTAGTTCGCTTCAGCGGTTTGCCTTCAGTAGTCTCCGCGTGGAGTTCATCGCAAGCTTTTGTCCAGAGTAAATGTCTCTGCTCGACGGTCGGCTGCGTCACGCCATCCAGGCTCGACAATGCGTCCTGCAGCAGCTCAAAACCGCGTTCGCGGGCTGCCACCGCGGACACTCGACTGTTCGACCGACGCGGCGGGTTTTCTTCGACGTAAAGGTCAAGCCGAGACCATTCCTCGCATCCGTTGTCACGCGATATTGTGCGGTCAAACAGCGCTCGCCAATGCGAAGGGGTGATCGCGTAGCCTGCGGCGCGTCGGTACGCCTCGACTCCGCGCAGAGCTAGCTCCGTCGCCGTGATCGCCGCATCGTTGCGCAGTGGTAAAACCGGCGCCAGTGCTCGTTTGAGCCTCAGTGCTCGTTCGATCGCTGCCGGTGCAATATCGGCGAGTGGAACACTCGGCTCGTAACGTGCGAATGGATCGCACAGAAGGTCAGCGACGCTGCGGTAGCGCTTCACGTCGGCTTTGTCACATAACTGGCGCATCATTGCAGGCGGGAGCGATTCGAGTCTCCACGCCTTCGCAAGATTGCCAGCACACAGCTGCTCGCCGTCTGCTGGAATTGACGCCAAACGAACGTGAACGTTTTGCTTCGAACAACCGAGAGCGCGGGCGAACTGGGCGGCTGTGAAGAGCGATTGACCGCAGTTCATTTCGTCTCCTGCGGCGACATGAGAACAGGACGGATTTCGAGCCTTACAATCAGTCGAATTTCCTGGGGTTTGTCCGCGAGCTGAACAGGAATGCTCAAGCCGCCAAAGATTTCTGCGCCGTGTCGCTTGTAATACTCGCAGCGAGCTTTGACGGATTTCTACACCGAACAGCGTATAAGCTCGTTTCGAGATTTCACGGTAAGTGAGATTCTCGCGGAACCACTGATGAATTCGCTCGCGTTGCTCGGGCGGTAGCTTGTCGATCCTACTCTGAATGCGCGGCTTTCGATCGGGAGGTTTCACGAGCGTCGCTTCTTTCTTCTTTTTGCTTCAAACCGCCAGCGACGCGAGCTACGACGACGCACAAAATCGACTACCGATGCGCGCGGCACGCGAATGCATGGCCGCGACGGCGCGCTGTCGAGCAGCTCCTGCGGGACTTCGATTTCGCCGTCGATGACCAATCGATAAAGGTGCTCTACTGAAACCGAGAAATGACGTGCGAGTTGATCGAGGCGAATGAATGGAAGCTTTGGAATGAATGCCTCGACATCGAACGGGGGCCGATGTTCGTCACGCGTTCTGCGCGTTTGTGGCGAAATAGGGAGTCGCTCAGATGGGACCATAATTAGCGGCGTTCGAGGCTGGCAACACGGGCTTCTAGGCTGTTCAATTCCGCACGAACGCCAGGCAGGATGGCCGCAGCGTTGTTCAAACTTTTCGAGGCGCTGCTAAGCTCAGTCGCGCGCTTCTGTAGTTCCTCGCTGTCTTTTTTCAGAGTGTCCGCTGCCTTTTTGAGATCATCCCTCGCGGTCTCTCTGAGTTTGTCGGCTGCTTCGCCGAGTCCTTCGCCTGGCGCACCGCCTAGTTCGCCGATCTTAGGCGTGGGTCGTCGCAAGAGTGATTGAAAATCGGCGCTCGGTCCCTCGGGATGTTCGAGTTCCGAAAAGAAGGGTCGGGTTAAACGTCCTGGTCCCTGAAAAGGAATGCTGGTGACATTGCGGCCGGCTGTGTCGTAGTGCGTACCGCCGCCGAGCGGAAATTGCGGTCCTGGCCGCGGTTGTTGTGCAGCTGATTCCTTTGCGAGCTCGATATTTTGTTTCTCGATCGCGAGCCGCGTAGCATCCTCAAGCGAGAGATGCTTGGCGACCAGCTCGGCGATCTCTCTCTGCAGGTCGCGCTCACGCTCAAGCCGCTTGGCTTCTTCTTCGTGACCGGAAAGGCGCGCCCTTTCAATCGCGAACTGCAGCTGTAGGTCTCGGATTGTTTCGTCCCGAGTTTTCTTTTCTTCTTCGGCCTGTTTCTTCTGCGCATCGGTGATCTGCTTCGATGCTGAGCTGGCTTGAGCCCAGGCGGCGACGAGCTTGAGCACTTCTTCGCGCTCTTTGGCGGCGAGACCAGCGGCTTGTTCGAGCGCCTCGTTCGGGCTATCAGCAACAACACCGAGCTCACGCAAGCGCGCCTGGATTTGTTCGACATCGGCGTTGAGGGATTTCAGTTTGCCCGCGTCATCGAGCTTGTCGAAACTCGCTTTGTCGATCGCTTCGGCGACTTTCTGGGTTTCGGCGGCGAGTTTTTCTTCGGATCGAGCTAGCTCCTCGGCTAGCTTGCTCCACAATTCGAATTCATCGCCGGCTTCATGAAATGTTTGGATGCCATCGCGAGTAGACAGGTCTGCGCTGTCCATCTGCGCTTTGTATTCGGCGAGCCGGTCGTTGATCTGCGCGATCGCATCGCTGAGAGGGAGCGTTTTGAAATCCCCCCAAGCCTTCGTAGCTTCTTGGGCTCCCTCGATTGCAGCCCGCGCATCTGCCAGCACCTGATCTTGTTGTCGCTTCGTATCTTCCCGCGCTTTGTTGAGTGCGTCAGTATAGGGATGCCAGGCTTCCTTTCCGTACCGGACGAGCGGATCAAATGCGTGGGCGAACGCTTCTTGGATTTTTTGCCATCCGGTGAGCTCGCTGTCGCGGAGTTCTTTGAACTTGGCCTCGATGGTAGCGATGTGCGGGAGGACGTTTTCTGATAGTCGCACGGTGTCGCCTATACTACCGGCTTGTTTGCTCAGTTTAATCCATTCGGTGACAGCGGAATTGATCGCATCAGCCTGTTTCTTAACGTTCTGGACGAGTTCCAGCGATTTTTCGGATGCGTCCGTGATGATTTTATACAGGCCGTAGCCAGCTATGCCCGCGATCGTGATTGATGGCCCAAGCGCACCAAGTAACGATGACAAAGTGCTGGCCCGGACAGTGCCAGTGCCGATTTCGCGGGCGAGTACAATCGCTTCCTGTTTAGCGCGAGCGAGATTGATCCCGACGTGGCCGGCCGCAGCAGCTTGAGCTTCTTCGGCGAGGACTAATCGTTCGGCGAGTACGATCGCTTCAGCTTCTTCAACGTTAAGAGCGCGCTGGATGGCAAGCGCGCGAAGGCGGATGTCGGCTTCGCGTTCGAGCTTGGCTGCGAGTGCGGGATTGCCGGCGAGCGTCGCCTCGGCGGCGTCGAGCTGCGCCGCAATCGCGAGCTGTCGGCTGAGCATGAGTTCCTCTCGTGCTTTTGCTGCGACGCGAGCTTCGCTAGTGGCGAGCGTCTCGGTTTCCCCGGCCGCGATGGCGCGATCGGTCTCAGCGATACGCTGGTTGAGCGCGATGATTTCTTCCGCGTTACGGCGGGCGTCTTCGCCCTGGAGCGGCCGGATCACGCCGCCGGTCTGAAGCGATTGCTGAGTCTCGGCGGCTTGTTCTTTGACGCCTTTGAGATCGGCGATCGCAGCCTGGGTGCCCTCGGGGCCGTAGCTGGAGGCAATCTTTACTTCAACGACGTTAGCCATAGCTGCTTGCCCCGCTCGGTGCGGCGAGCGCCGTCATGTCGATTTTGGCAAAATCGAATCGCGTCCTCTTTCATCGCGCTGGTGTTAGATGCCGGCCCCCATCCCGAGGACCGGCATCCGCTGTGCCGTTGGGTTCACAGACGCGCACAACTTCTCCGAGGGACATGACGACCTGGAGAATTCTTTTTACCATAACCAACAACGACGCCTTTCTTTCTTTTCTCTAGCTGGCCTCCTCCGCCGTGAGGCTTGGCTGTGGAACATTGATGTCGCGACCACTTATCAGATCATTTAGCAGCGCAACACGCCGCTCCGCTTCACTGATGACTGATTCGGCCTCGATGTTTTGCGACAAATCCGGGGGATTGATGAATCGCGACACAAGCCGCTTTTCCATGCTGCCGTTCCAAATTGACGATCTCAAATGATCATCGCCGCGTACAGTGGGGGGCAACGATTCGATGAGTTCCGCTTGCACCCTTTCGACGAGTCGCTGTGCTCCCGCGCGCCTAAATAATTCCATCGCGTCGTTTGCGGCGCGGACCACGACTAGTTTTCTATTTGCAGCAACGGTTTCCGCTTTTGCCAGGAGCCCTGCGAGAACTTCGGCGCGTTTTGTCGCGATGAGAAGATCATAAATTTGCTTCTCGCTCGGGATTTCTGCCGTCTCGATCTGCTGCGCCTTTTCATTGGATTTTGTGCGTTCAGATGAAAGCGCATCGATGTAATCCTGTGATGTTCGCAAGGTGGCGATTGCTGCGCTGGTTTGAGTGACGAAATTCTTGAGTTGCGCACGGATGTCGTCTTGAATTTTAAGTTTCATTTTTGAGCTGCCTTTTTTGTGTTGGAGCGTCTATTTGACGAAAGGTGGTTTTGACGCTGCTGCGCGCTGGCGTGCCTTCGCTTCGCGTTCTGCTGCGGCAAAAAGATTCGAGCCACGACGAGTCTGTTTGAAAACGCGGCGCGCTTTCTCACCAGATATGCCCGCCGCCATCAACTGCAATGCTTCTCGATCGAACAGAGCGACAGGGCCCGCATTGAGCAATGGAATGACTTGTTGAGCCCAAGCATCCTCGATTTCCTTGCGCGTCGAATCCTGGCTCAGGCCGAGCAAGTATTTGAGATAATTCGGGACGTTGGACGGAGGCTGTGTTTCATCGAGCGCATTCATGAGTCGGGGATGAGAGAATCAGCGGCGTGACTTTGCTGGAGGCTTTTCAAACTGACGATTTGTGGTGTGTCCTCGACTGTTTTTCGCGCCGCTAAATTCGAATCATTCATTTGCTCGCAAGTCCCCGCTCGATTGCGACAGTGAATGGCCGTGTGAAGTGGATGGTTTTGCCGTGACGAGTTGTGAGACCACGCGGAAATTGGCGAGCCAACTCAATAGCGCCGCCAACTGTGGGTGATTCGATTTCGATGTCTGGTCCGAGCAACAACTCGCGCACCAGCGGGGTGTCGCGCCAGATAGTGGTGCGTAGAAATTGCGTGATCTTGCGGCGCGTTGTGGCTGAACAGCGGCCGCCTCGTATGATATTGCCGAGCGTCGTGGGTTTTAATCCGACTGCGTTCGCGAGTTGCTGACGCGAGATTTGCTGCCTAAGCAAAGCCAATCGAAACCTACGCTCCGGCACCTTCATTTTCTTGGGGGACCTCATCTTGCGTGGATTCGCAATCAGTTTGATTGACCTCTAATTAAGCGAACCGAATGCGAGTCGGCAAGCATAAATTTAAATTGGTTTTTTGGCGCTGGCGCAGCGCCTATTCTGTTCAGGCATGGAACGTCGGCGCCGATACTCGCCGCCTAGCGCAGAGGACCTGTCGATCGCTGAGCGGATTCGACACTGCCGAGAGTTCGATACGTATATGAGCCAGGCGCTTTTTGCCGTAACATTCGGCTGGTCTCCGCAGCAATTAAAACGGATCGAGGCCGGCGAGGTCGCACCGCGATTCGCACCTGTCTGGGGTATGTGCAGTCTGCTCGATATTAACCCCCTTTGGGTCGCCTTCGGAGACGAATACTACCGGTACGGCTGGGTTGATTTTGACGTGTCATCGAAGTCTCCTGGCGACCCCCGACACATGCTCTTCATTCATGTGCTGCAAGCGATTCGCGCCGAATATCGAGCGCGACACAAAGAACTGATTCGGCAACCGAAAAACTATCGGCGAGAGGTCTTTCGTACGCGGCTGCGCGAGTTAACAGATCGAGCTGAGCAGACGCTGGCGGTGCGAGACTGGGCAAGCTTCATCGTTTATCTCAACACGGCAGTAAAACGGTTCGTCGAAAGACATGCCGGGGCCGCGAAACCAATTGACAGGACAAACAAACTACAGAATAAATGGAGCTCAATGGGGAAGCGACGTGCTCGAACATGGGAGAACCTCCGTCAATTAGTGCGGGCCAGAACATCGCAACGCGGCTCGCGAGCCGCGCTCGCGAAAATGCTCGGCGTGACACCTCAAGCATTAAATGAGTGGCTTCAGGGCAGGAGTGCGCCGCCAGCTCAGCAAACGGTTCAACTTCTTAATTGGGTCGAAGAGACTGAACCAGCACAAAAAGGCGCGCCGGAAGTGCGTCAACACGGCCCGGCCCCGCGAAAGACCCGAGGAAGGAAATCCAAAACATGAAAAACCAAGCTCAGATCGAACGGAAAAGTAAAACTCGTGCTGCCGCAACGCAAACAGCACAAACACGAATATGGACTGGGCTGCTCGTGTGGGACGCTGCGGAGTACAACGCAGCAGTGCGCGCTGGCCGCTTCGTAAGGATGCCGTTAACCACGCAGCAGCACGTTCTGCTGCGAGCCACGCGCGACGCGTTCCTGCGAATTTGCACTGCGCCGCAATTGAAGGTGTTGCGTAACGCAACGCCCCTGTACTGCACGGAGTTTCACCGAGAGAAGAAGCGACCAGCTGAGTTGACTCTGCTTCGTGGCAATGGTCCTGGCGGGATCGACCTCCACGATTCCGCGTTTCGCAAAGCCATCGGGCGCGAGCTGCGCCGTCGAGCGGCGGTCTGTTAAAGAGGAGATTTCCCCTGCAGTGGGCTTCTTTCTCGTAGTTGACGCCAGGCTCGGCGAAACGTTCGATCAGTGTGTTGAGCGATACGGGTCGCTCATTGAGAGACAAGGCAGCGCAAAGAATCCTCAGCTCGTGTTCGCCAAAGATGGCATCACGGTTGGAATTAACTTTCTCGGAGGGAAAGCGGCGCAGATTTCCTACAGCAAAGAAAAGGGATGTTTCGAGGATGCCGAGGTGCAACAGCTGCTCGCGGTCAACTCGGGCGGCTCGAAATGGAAATATGACCCAGCTGAGAGCACACGCCAGCGGTTACCCTCAGTTTACGACAAGCAGGTGTGCTTTATGCGCGAAGATGGCGGTGCATTTGCGACGCACCTGCGTCTCAAGCTACTTAGATCAGAATTTGTGGAAATCGCTAGCGCGGAGTATCGCAAAGCGATTGGCTAAGCTCCCCAGCAGGGAAAGCGCTCGAACCAAGGAAATCCCACAGTGAGCGCCGGCTTGCGCACCCCACGACGGCGCTTTTTTTTGCGCGATTCGCGTGCGCCTTGTTGTTTTGGGCGTTGTGCTCTTTGTGTAAGGTGTAGCCGTAACCGCTGCCGCCGTCGTGCCGTGCCAGGCCGGCTGCACAGACGTTGCACGGGTCTGTCAAAACAAATGCAGATCGGGCCGATTCGACTTGGTTGCTGATTGATACGGCCCGCCGACAACGCACACTTGTCCGTTTTTAGCTATGTGCCCTTGGGAGAAGGGGCATCAACCTACTAGGGACACACCGGCTCGTGGACGGACAAATTTGATAGGTCGGGCCGATTCGTTTGTTTCTTTCGTAAGTGCCGATTCATCAGTATCTTTTGGCTTATCCCGGCTTAAATCGAGATCGCCGCCGATTCAGACAATTTGATCGCGACCAGACACCACCGCCGTTGGATTGGTGCTCGGGGGGGGACTTGAACCCCCATGCCTTTCGGCATACGCCCCTCAAACGTACGTGTCTGCCATTCCACCACCCGAGCTTTTGGGAGTGCGAGAGGCGTAAAATTTGATGCTGAATCGGCGCTGTCGCAAGCGCGTTCTCAACCTCGTCCTCGTTATCGCCCTCTTGCTCGTGCTCGATTCCCGCTGATTTTCGAGCACGACCATGAGCAAGATCGACAATGGCGATTGGATCAAGCTCGATCTTCACATTCACACGCTCGAGGACCCCAAAGACGTGCTCGATTACTCGGCGCACCAACTGCTCGAGCGCGCCAAAGCGCTCGGATTCGGTGTGCTCGCCATCACCCTGCACGATGCTGTGTTCGATCGGGCGGAGGTTTTCGCGGACGCCGCCGACCTGGGGATACTGCTTATTCCGGCCGCCGAAGTGCGCCTGCGCGGCGCGGACGTGATCGTGCTGAATGTGGACGCCGCGGAAATTGCCGGACTCAAGGATTTCGACGATCTGCGGCGGCTGCGCGGCCGGCGCGGCAGCTCCATTTTTACGATTGCGCCGCATCCGTTCTACGTGCTCGGCGCGTCTATTGGCAGCAAGATTGTCGATGTGATCGATTGTTTCGACGCGATCGAGCTCTGCCATTTTCACAAGGGAATCCTCAATCCAAACCGGCGAGCGGCCGCGGTGGCGGCGCAATTTGGCAAACCGCTCATTGCCACTTCCGACGCACATCAACTCCACGCCTTCGGGCAACATTACACCAGTATGCCGCGACCCCGGCCGTTTACGGTCGAAAACGTTTTCGCTGCCTTGCGGAGCGGGCCATTGCGGCTGACCAGTCCGCCGGCGTCGATTGTCGATCTTATCAGCGCTTTCTATTTTATTTTCGTCGCTCATCCTTACCGGATGCGACGCGAGGCCGGGCTTGCTCGACCCCGGCAACGCGCAGGTGGTTCTTGAATCCAGAACCCAAACATGACAAACATTGCTCGGATGAGAAGCGTCGTGCTGATTCTGCTCGCCTGCGTCGTCGGATTGACCGGCTGCAAAGCGCCCCGCAAATTCCACGATCAGAAGAAAACGGCGGCGACGAAAAAAGCTGCCAAGAAACCACTGGAAGAATCGAGCGACGTCGATTTCCAGGCATTCGTCGGCCGCTTGCGCAAAGCGGTTGCCGAGCGCGACGCAGCAACTCTCAAGACGATGATGACGGATGATTTCGGATATCGGCTCAACCCCGAAGCCTCGGGGACTGGCGTCTTTCAATACTGGGACGATCAGGGACTGTGGCCGGAGCTGCAGGGCATTTTGTCGGAAAAGTTCGTCAAGAAAGGCGATTACATGGTGGCGCCGCCGCAATTCGCCGAGCCCACGCTCAATTACGATGGCTATCGCGCGGGAATTCGCCGGGTCAACGGCAGCTGGAAGTTTGCCTATTTCGTCAACGGCTAGGGAGTGACGAGTGACAGGTGACGAGTAAGAACAACGCAGCGCAATCTCGTCATCTTCGCAATTTGCCTCATCGGCCGCCGTTCGTTTTCGTGCAGGAACTGATCGCGTGCGATCCCGGCGTGAGCGCGGAATGCGCCACCAGCTTTGATCCCGGCGATCCGATGTTCGCCGGCCATTTCCCAAACAATCCGCTGGTGCCGGGCGTGATTTTGACCGAGGCCCTCGCGCAGACCGCAGGCATCGCCGCCGCCGCGGCAGATAAAGAGACGAAATCGTTCTTTCTGCTTTCGGCGATCCGGACAATGAAATTCCTGAGTGGCGTCCGCCCCGGGGAACGGATTGCTTTGCGGGCGCGCAAACTTGCGGAAATAGAAGGCTTGCTCCAATTCAAGGTGACAGCGTTGGTGAACGGCCACGAGGTCGCGACCGGTGAAGTTGTGCTGAGCCGCGCCGGCGACGAGGGCACCAATTGAGCTAGCGCGGAGGAATGGTCCGCGACGGCTGCTCCAAATCGTAAATCGTGCCCCACGGACCGTTGGCGACGACCGTGGCCGAGCGTTCCCACGGCCGCGCGCTTGCGGGATATTTCTCTTTTTCATGCCGCCCCCAAAACAGGTAGCGAACGCGCAAGCCGCGGGCGAGATCGGCCCAGTTTTTGCCGCCGACCATCAGTTGCTTGAGCATTTGCTCCGCTTTGCCGAAGTCGGCGAACCCTTGCGTCCAAAGATGTCCGGGGTAACCGAGCACCATTTTGCGCCCCTGCAGCAGAAGTGGATGATTGTAGATCGGGTAAGCGGCGAAACGCGCTTCCACCGGCAACCGCCGCACGGCTGCGCCCACGCCGTCCAATTCGGCTCGCTTGACGAACCCGTAGCCGGGTTTTCCCGCGGCGAGTCCTCCGAAGAGGCTGACAAATCCCGAGCCGAAAAGCAGGATGCAAATGGCGATGCGGACGGATATCGGCCAGCGGGCAATGAGTTGCGTCCACAAAAACGGCAGCACGATGAAATAAGCCCAGATCATGATCTTGAGATTGTCCCAGCCCCACGGCGCCATTTTGATAAAGAAGGCGAGGAGGAAAATGGTCACGGCAGCGCTGAGGAAAACTCTCTCCGTGTCGGCCGCGGCCTGCGCCGCGGGAGCTTTTGTTTTCCAGAGACGCCATCCCAAAAAGGCGAGCAGCGCGATTACCAGCGGGAGGAAGAGGCCGAAATTTGGCAGCCAGAACTGAAACAGCGGCCCGAGGAACCCATTCCAGGTCTTTCGCAGCAGCGGGCCTAAAATCGGAATGGCCGAGCCAAAGCTACTCGGAGCGATCCGGAAAAAGGGCGCAGCCATTTCCCCTTCGTCCTGCACCCAGCCGGGATGCCATTCGAAGACCGAACCCGCCTGAAAATGATCGGTGATTAACCAGGTAAAGAACGTCGCGGGAATAAAAGCGAGCACGAGCAGACCGGCCGGGCCGAACTTTTCAAAACGTTTTGTGCGCTCGGAAATGAGCGACCGGATTCCGGCGCCGCCTTCATGTCGGAGAAGATCGACAAGCTCGGTGATGGGTTGGAGCGAGCGAAAGACCACCAGAAAAACCAGGACGATGGTGAGCGCCAGAAACGTGTGGATGTGAAATAAGGGCATCGACGCGTAGACGCTCAAGTCCAACCAGAAAGGCAGAGGGCGTTCGCGGTTTTCTGTCGGCCGCTCGGCCGTCATTCGCTGGAAATATTTTTCGCGCCAGTTCCAAAGCAGCAATAACCCCGCCGGGATCGCGTAGAGCAGGCCGCGCTGCGTCACGAACATCGTGTGCGGGATGCTTTTCCAGGCGATGGACGACACGTCCTGATACGCTTCCCAGTTCCAATTCGCCAGCACCTGGAATCCGGCGATACCGCCATTGAAAAGAAACCCGGCCACGGCAAAGGGGCCGCCCCAGCGGTAAAAAGCATAGAAGGTCGCGGCCGATGCAAGCAGGCCGACCCAAACCAAACCGCGGATAAGATCGACATGTGCGCAGGAAAGCAACCCGTTGAACAAATCGACTCCCGCCGGGTAACGCAGGTACTGGCCAAGAGCGTAAATCGGATTGGACGGCCAGAGCGGCACGCCATTGGCGAAGTAACTGATGTGAGTGATGTGCAGGCCGAGGTCGCCGAGATTGTTCGGCGATTGGATGCGCAGCTCATCGCCGTCGATGTAGAGAACCCAGCAAAAGCAACGCAGGGCAAACATGGCGAAGCAGGCCCCGACCAGCCATGTCCAGGCCGAACCGTACCGGCCCAAACCTGACCCGCGCTCGGGCGCTAGGTTGCGCCGCGGCGGGTTTTTGGCCCGCGACGGCTGCTCCGCTGTTTTCGGCTCGGCGGCGGATTGCGAAACTAACAGGTAAAGCGCCATGGCGGCTCCGAAAAGAAGCGCTGCCATCGCGATCAAGGCGTTCAGACCGCCGGCCAGCATCCCGAAGAGCAGACCCGCGACCGTGGAAAGGTTAACGAAGGTGACGCCCGCGCCGAGCCATTTCATCGCCAGCCGTCCACGCCTAGGTTACTGTGGCTTGCCCTTGAAATCAGGCTCGCGGCCCGGGAAAAATTCCTGAAACACCTTCGCATTCAGGTAGAGCTTGGAATTGTCCTGGTAGGCGCGAATCCGAACGACGTCCGTGTAATAGGTTTCGCGCAACTTGGCTTCCACCTGTTTGATTTTGTCCTCCTGCACAAGCAGAAAAGGCGCATCCAACTTCCCCGGCAGATTTTCGTGCTCGTAATAGCCGACATTGGGGAAATCCCCGAGGACCCAGGGCAGGGGATATGCGCTGCTGCGAATGATATGACCGGTCAACTGATAGGCGAGCGGATCGTGACGGGCCAATGTCAGCACCGGTTTCGTCAGCTTGTTAATGTCGTCGAAAGTCTGGACATAGACGTAGGGCTCATTTTCGGCTGTGTAGCGAAAGTAATTCAGCGACACGGCCGATCCCAGCGAAGCGGTAAGCAGCAATGCGAGCCATGCATACGCGGCAGCGCGAAACCGCAGTACGATGAGCAGGATCCCAAGCCCGATCACAAATGCGAGCGACCAGGCATAATCCGAGCCGATCGACTTCACGTACCACAATCCGAGCCCGAGCGCTGCGGCCAGCAGCGCGCCGATGACAATGTAAGTCGCCTTATCGTAGCGCAGCGGCACGAGCAAGACCGCCGCGCCAAAGAGGAATAGAAACGGCCAGAGGAAACTAATCACGCACCACGGCGTTTTGTAGTGCACGTAGCTGTAAACCATCAGCGTTCCCACGCCGTAGACGGCCAGATAACGCAGGCCAAGGTTCTTCAAACGCAAACTGAACACCGCCAAGATCACGCCGGCCATCGCCGGAAGCTCATACCCGAAATAATCGGCCCGTCCCGATTGAAACGATGGCGCCATCGTTTTGAGCCAGTAATACCACGGCTTTTCGTGGCCATGACCTTCGCTTCCGGTCGCGAACCACGCTTTGTAGGCCTCGTAAATCCCTTTTACCCCGCTCCAATGAAAAAACGTTCCCGAATAAAAGAAGACTACCAGCGCCACCGCAGTCGCGACGACAACGGCAAGATCGACATAATCCCATTGCGCTCGCGCCCATCGCGTTCCGGGAAACGGCGCCACCGCGTTCGCGATCATCGTGACCGGGATAGCAACGAGCGCGCAACCGAGATGAATCACGTAGGTCTCTTTGGTCAGGATCATCCCGGCCGCTCCCATCCCCAGACACCACAGGTATTTCGGCGTTCCAAACTTCCACAAACCGAGCAGACCGAAAATGAAGAGCATGGAAAAGAGCTGCAACCACACTTCGTGAATGGAATAGCGCCCGTAAAAAATAAAGCCGGGCGACACCGCCATGGCCAATGCCGTGAGCCGACTGACATTGCGTCCAACAAACGGTTCGAATTTCAACGTTAACCAGACGCAGCCGATGCTGACGAGCACGACCGGCAATCGCAACGCCCACAGATTGCGCCCGAGCAGGCTTTCCGAAAGCAGCAGCACATAAAAGTGAAGCGGGCCGTGATAGTTCGTCGGGTCGTAGCGGTAGAAACCGTTCTTCACCACCTGATCGACAAACCAGCCGTTGATCCCTTCGTCGAAGTGCGGCGGTTTAATGCCAAGGAGCAACAAGCGCAGAAATCCCGCCAGGCCGAGGATCAACCACGGCGTCCAGCCGCTCTCGGCCAGCGCGGTTTTCCAATTGTCGATCTTATCGCGCAACATCGGAAAATTCGCCGCCGCGACTTGTTGCTCTCTAACTTGCGTTTTCAAAGTTTCTCTCACAACGGGCACGAAGGTCCACAACGGTCACAACGTCGTTTCTGGCGGTTCGATACCATCCAGTTGGCCATTGATGATTCGCTTGATTCCATTCTTCAGATGTGCCTCGCCGAAATTAATAAGTAAGCCAAGTTTGAGACCGCTTAAGCGCAGCAGAGTCAATAATTGCTTCGCGTGGACATCGGAGAGAACTGCGATCGATTTCAGCTCGACGATGACTTTCCCATTTACGACCAGGTCGGATCGAAATGCTTCATCAAAACGAATCCCGTCGTACAAGATCGACATCGGCTTCTGTCGCTCGACCAGCCACGGTTGCTTGCGCAGCTCGTGGGCGAGCACGACTTCATAAACAGATTCAAAAACTCCCGGCCCGAGTTTGGTGTGAACTAGAAAAGCCGCATCGAGTATCAGTTTCGCAATTTCATTTTCGGTCAGCGTGGCGACCTTTGTAACCTTTGTGTCCGTTGTGTGAAGCTTGACGCCTGCCGCGCCGCTGCTATCTGGCGCTGTGCGCATCTTGGTGACCGGCGGCTGCGGCTTCATCGGGAGCAATTTCGTTCGCTACATCCTCCAACATTACAAACCCGCCATGGTCACCAACGTGGACGTGCTGACCTATGCCGGGAACCTCGCCAATCTCGACGGCGTGGTCGAGGAACATGGCGAGCGCTACGAGTTTTTCAAAGCCGATATCGCCAATCCCGACCAGATGGACGCGCTCATGACCGAGCACCAGTTTTATGCCGTGATCAATTTCGCGGCTGAGTCGCACGTCGACCGCAGCATTAATTCGCCGGAAAACTTCATTCACACCAACGTGATCGGCACGAGCGTGCTGCTCAATGCCGCGCGTCGCCACGGCGTCCAGCGCTTTGTCCAAATTTCCACCGACGAAGTTTACGGCTCGCTCGGCGCGAAGGGAAAATTCACCGAGCAATCGCCGCTCGATCCGAGCTCGCCCTATTCGGCAAGCAAGGCCGGGGCCGACCTGCTGGCGCTGGCCTGTTTCAAAACCTTCGGCCAGGAAGTCATCGTCACCCGCTGCTCGAACAACTACGGGCCTTATCAGTTTCCGGAGAAATTGATCCCGCTCATGATTATCAAAGCGCTCCGCGACGAGGCGCTCCCGGTTTACGGCAACGGGCTCAACGTGCGCGATTGGATCCATGTGAAGGACCATTGCGCCGGGATCGTGGCCGCGCTCTTCGAAGGTAAACCCGGCAGCGTTTACAATTTCGGCGGCAACTCCGAGATGGTAAACCTCGACGTCGTAAAAATGATTTTGAAAAAGCTGGCCAAACCCGAGAGCCTCATCTCGTTTGTCGAAGACCGACTCGGCCACGACCGCCGTTACGCCATCGATTTCTCCTTTGCCCAGCGCGAGCTGAAATGGAAACCGCGCAAGAATTTTGGCGAAGGCCTCGAGGAAACCATCCGGTGGTACATCGACAATCAAGGCTGGTGGCAGCCCCTTCTGGAACGGACCGGGCGTTATTGATCGGATAATGTCATTCTGAGCGAAGCGAAGCGGAGTCGAAGAATCCCGCGGCATTACCGACGGTGTTGCAACGGGGTTCCTCGACTTCGCTCGGAATGACGGCTTGCAATTTGCGTAATGAAAATTGTTGTCATGGGCGCGGGAGGACGATTGGGTGCGGCGCTCGTGCGCGAATATCGCGACAAATTCGAGGTCACCGGTTTCGACCATGCGCAGCTCGATCTGGCAAATTTCGATCAGGTCCGCCGGCGACTTGCTGAACTTGAGTTCGATGTTCTGATCAACGCGGCTGCGTTCACGAATGTCGATCTTTGCGAGACCGAGCGGGAACAGGCGTTTCGAATCAATGCCGAGGCGCCGAAGGTGCTGGCCGAAATTTGCGGCGACAAAGGCGCGAAGTTGATCCACTTCAGCACCGATTACGTGTTCGACGGCGAAAAATGCGAACCGTACGTGGAGGAAGATGACGCTCGCCCAATCAGTGTTTACGGCGAATCGAAACGCCAGGGCGAAAACAACGTGCTCGCACCTGTAGGGGAAGCCGTTGGCTTCCCGGGCACGCTAACAGCGTCCCCGACAGCATCGCCGCATCTGGTCGTGCGCGTCTCCTGGGTGTTCGGGCCGGACCGGCCCAGTTTTGTCGACGCCATGATCAAACGGGCGCGTGAAGAGGAACATATCGAGGCAATCGGAGACAAATTTTCCACGCCTACTTACACGCGCGACATCGCGCGAATGCTCGAGGGCGTTTTTGATATTTGGAGCCGGCGTGCCCTCACGCCGGACGGCCCGGGGGCAAGCCCTCTCCAAGGCATTCTGCATTTTGCCAACGCCGGCGATTGCAGTTGGCAGGAGTACGCCCAGTTTGCCTTGGATTGTTGTCGCTCGCTCGGCATCCCGTTGAAGGCAAAAGCAGTCGGCGCCATCAAATTGAGCGACATGAAAAGCTGGGTCGCCCGCCGGCCGGTTTATTCCGTGCTCTCCAGCGGCCGTTATGTTGCGCTCACTGGCCTGACGCCACGGAATTGGCGCGACGCGGTTGCTGAGTATCTTAACGACTTCTATCTCCAAAGATGAAAAGCCGAATCGTTTTTTTCACAGTTGCTTGCCGCGCCCGCCTGCTCGCGAAGGCTTTCGGAGTAGCCTTGTGCGTAAGCGGGTCGATCTTGCCGGCGACGGTGGCGCGCGCCGAATTGAAGTTCGAACAGACCCAGGTCGAATTGCACCCCGGCGTGAACGACAAAGAAGCCGTCGGCCACTTCAAATATCAAAACACCGGGAGCGCGCCGGTGCATTTCAAGTCGGTGCGTACCTCCTGCGGCTGCACGGCTGCGCAGACCCAGAAGGACCAGGTGCAGCCCGGCGAAAAAGGCGAAATCACGGCCACGTTCAAAATTGGCGACCGCACCGGGACGCAGGTCAAAACGGTGACCGTGGAAACCGACGACCCGGCGCATCCCGCGACCGTTCTCACGCTCAAGGCTGTTTTGCCTGAGCTCCTTCAAATTCAACCAATTCTGATCTCGTGGAATGTCGGCGAATCGGCCCAGGCGAAAACGATCAAAGTGCGACCGAGTAAGGATTTTCCAGTCAAAGACCTGAAAGTCACTTCTCCCAGCGCCGATTTTTCGGCCAAGGTTGATCGCGACCCGGCGACCGGCGAATTCAAAATCAGTGTGACCCCGAAGGACACAACTCATCCGGCGGCGACCGCGCTGACCATTCAGCCGGACAGTTCGCCAAAAATCTTTTACGCTACGGCGCGGATCATGCCGGCGCCGGCGGCCACCGCCGCTCCTCCCGCGACGCGCTGAAATGTGAGAGGTGCGCCGCTGCGCGAGATTTTGGTGCTGGCCGCCGTAGCCTTGCTTCCGGCCATTGGCCAGGCAGTTTATTTCCGCGACCACGTTTCCTGGCACTCGGCCATTCCCGCATCGGAACTGGTAAGTGTCGATCAAGCGCGCGGCTGGGGCGACAATGCCATCTGGGCGGATGCACGCCCGGATGAAGACTTCGCGCGTGCTCACGTCCCCGGGGCGCTGCCGTTGAATGAAGACCGCTGGAACGAGCTGCTCCCGCAATTTCTCGCCGTTTGGTCGCCGGACAGAAAGGTAATCGTCTATTGCAGCGCACAGAGCTGTAATGCCGCGCGCGAGGTTGCCAAACGCCTGCGCGACGAAGCGCGGCTGCAAAATGTTTTTGTGCTCGAAGGCGGCTGGGAAGAATGGGCGAAGAAGAACAGGTGAAAAAAACGCCACGATGAAAGTGGTCTGGCGAATTGTCGATCTTCTGGTGGCCGGCTTGCTTATTTACGCCGGCGCGATCAAAGCGCTCGATCCAGTCCGGTTCGCGATGGACATAGACAATTACAAGATTCTGCCCTGGCCGATCAGTGTTGGGCTCGCCTTTTATCTTCCGTGGCTGGAAATTTTCTGCGGCGTTGCGCTGATTTTCCGGTTCCTTTATCGCGGCGGATTGTCGATCTTAGGGGCGCTGCTCGTTATCTTCCTCGCCGCGACAGTCGCGGCCAAAGTCCGCGGGCTCGATATCACCTGCGGTTGCTTTGGGCACGCCAGCCAGGGCTGGAGTTTTTCGGCTCATCTCACGGTCGATCTGGTTCTGCTCGCGCTCGTGGTTCTTCTCCTTCGTGCCCGGACCGCCTCGAGCAAGTTGTAGCGGCGTTTGTGTCAAACGCCGGATAGACGGCTGACACAGCCGCCTCTACAACGCCTGCGGTCTTCAGTGGACGTTCAACATAGAGCGTTGGACGTTCATTTTGTGGTTACGATCCGACGGGCGACGGATGCAGAGCGCGATGCCATCTGGGAAGTTTTTCACGAAGTGATCGCGGCGGGCGAAACGTATCCGCTCGATCCGCAAACCTCACGCGAGGATGCGTTGGCCTATTGGTTCCAACGCGACGCGCATGTCTACGTCGCCGAACTTGACCGGTTAAACCGGTCAAGTTCGCACGCAGCGCTAGACATTGTCGGCAGTTACAGTTTGCATGCGAACCAAGCGGGCGGCGGCGCGCATGTGGCGAACGCGGCGTTCATCGTGAAAAGCAGTGCGCGCGGGGAGGGGATCGGCCGCACGATGGCGAACATTGTCTGAAGGAGGCGCGCCGGCTCGGTTTTCGAGCGCTGCAATTCAACTTCGTTGTCTCGAGCAACGGATCGGCCGTTCGCTTGTGGCAAGAGCTCGGCATGAAAATCGTGGGCACGTTGCCCGGCGCGTTTCGACATCCCAGCAAAGGATATGTCGATGTTTACGTGATGTATCAGGAACTGTAGCGGCGGTCTATGACCGCCGCATTAATTCACCCGACGCCCTTGCAAAACACTTTCGCCGATTGAACCTAACGAAAAGTGCAAACGGTGATTCACGTGATCGCGACCGGCGGCGGATCATTGCGCAGCCAGATCACGCGCGATCCGCAGTTGGAGAAGAAGTTTGGCTTTATCAAAGCCTGGTCGAAGCAGCCGGGCCGTCCCCATGGCTGGGCCAAGATCCACAGCGCGCGCGACCTTCATGGTGCCATCAATCTGGAATGGCACGGCCGCAGTCGCACCCTCATCTGCCGCGTTGTCACCAAACTGGGCAACAAACCGAACTCGATCATCGGCGATTTCATCGATTATCTTCTCGCCCGCCACCAGAGCCGCATTCTCGCCATTCACATCATGCGTCGGTGAGTTTTTCTGTAGCGGCGGTCTATGACCGTCGCATTTTTTTTGTTGATGTCAGCCTCGCGTGCCCCCAATTCGCCGGCGCAGAGCACAAACTCCGTGCTCATGATCCGACCCTCCCGCTTTTATCCGAACCCGGAAACGGCGGTGGATAATGAATTCCAACAAAGCGCAGATCGCGCCGTGGATGCATTGACCTCTGCCGCGCGAAGGGAGTTCGACGCCGCCGTGCAAACGCTGCGCGCGGCCGGCGTGAACGTGCACGTGTTCGAGGACACGGCCGAGCCCGAGAAACCGGATGCCGTTTTCCCGAACAACTGGATTTCAACGCATCACGACGGCCGCATTGCGCTGTTTCCGATGTATTCAGCGCTGCGCCGGCGCGAGCGCCGGCAGGACATTGTCGAAGCACTGCGCAAGCACTATCGCGTTACAGACGTGATCGACTACTCACGGTTCGAGGAGGAAGGCTGCTGTCTGGAGGGAACCGGCAGCCTGGTGCTGGATCACTTGAACAAGGTTGCCTACGTCTCCCTCTCGAATCGGTCCAACCCGCAGGTCCTGCGGCGTTTTGCCGAAGACTTCGGCTATGAGTCGGTCACGTTCACGAGTATCGGATCGGACGGCGAACCGATCTATCACACCAACGTGATGATGTGCATCGGGACGGAGTTCGCGCTCATCGGTCTTTCGATGATTCCAGATGAAGTTGAGCGGCAGCAGGTGCAAAAGCGACTCCAGGTGACAAACCGCGAAATTGTCGATCTTACCCCCGACCAAGTGGCGAACTTCGCCGGGAACGCGATCGAACTGCACGACCAGCGCGCCGCCAAGTTGCTCATCCTCTCGAAGCGCGCTGCGGCAGCGTTAAGTCCAAAACAACGCGAAATCTTGACGCGCCATGCGCAATTCGTGCCGCTCGACCTTCCCACCATCGAGCTCGGGGGCGGCAGCGCCCGCTGCATGATCGCGACCATCCATCTGCCGTCATTATAGCTGAGGGTGGTCTGCCCAATCTTGCTTTGCAGCTCGCTTTTGTGCTGCAATGAGGCGTGCCGGCCCAGCTAGAGAATGCCACTGCATACGCCACTTTTAACACCACGCATTGGAGCGTGGTCCTGGCGGCCCACGGGCAATCACCTGAAGCAAACAAAGCTCTGGAAACATTGTGCCGCACCTACTGGCCGCCGATCTATTCCTTCCTCCGCCGCGATGGTCGCACGGTCGAGGACGCGCAAGACCTGACCCAAAGTTTTTTCGCGCGACTCCTGGAACGGCGCGACCTCGACACCGTGCGGCAGGAGAAAGGCCGGTTGCGCTCCTACCTGCTCAAGTCACTCAAACATTTCCTCATCAACGAACGGCAACGCGCGATGTCGATCAAACGCGGCGAAGGCAGGCCGCTCATTCCGCTGGACGAACTGCTCGCGCGTGAGCGCAGCGATCCCGAACCGGCCGACGTTCTTACGGCCGATCGGATTTATGAGCGCCGCTGGGCCCTGACGGTTTTGGACCAGGCGCTTGCCCGTTTGGGTGAAGAATACCAGGCGGCGGCCAACGCAGACTTGTTCGCGCGTTTCAAGGAATTACTCGCCGACGAATCAGACGAACTTTCACAGGCACGAATCGCAGCCGGCTTGGGAATGACGGAGAATGCGGTGAAGCAGGCGTATCATCGATTTCGGCGGCGTTATCGCGAGTTGTTGCGCGAAGAAATCGCACACACTGTGGCGGTGCCGGGGGATATCGAGGACGAGCTGCGGCATCTCATCGCCATATTGCGGCAGTAACCCGTGAAGGAATTTAGTGCAGTAAATGGTAGGAGCACGACCAGCGCTCCAGCCATGGGCACTATTGTCTTCAGGAACTGCCGCAAGTGTGGTGCGAAAATTTTTGGGCGAGCCAAAGTCTGCGGCGCGTGCCTGCTCGAGTCTGCTCTCGATTCGAGCGACGACGATGTCGATCCAATGGAGTTCGGCGATTATGAATTGCTCGAAGAAGTCGGCCGCGGCGGTCAAGGCGTAGTTTATCGGGCCCGGCAGAAGAGTCTTAATCGCACGGTCGCGCTCAAAGTGATTGCGCTGGGCCATTTCGCCAGCAAACCGCATTTGAAACGCTTTCGCCAGGAAGCGGAGGCAGCGGCGAGTTTGGAGCATCCGCAGATCGTGCCGATCTACGAGATCGGCGAGCGCGACGGCTCGTGCTATTTCAGCATGAAATTCATCGAGGGCGGGCAGCTCGATGAAATGCTCAAACGCGAGCCGATGTCGATCCGGCGCGCGGCCGAATTGTTAGTCAAGATCGCGCGCACCGTCCAGTTCGCGCACGAGCATGGGATTTTGCATCGCGACATTAAGCCGGGAAACATCTTGATCGACAGAACAGGCGAGCCGCATCTGACCGACTTCGGTCTGGCGCGATTGGTCGAGCAGCAAAGCACGGTAACCAACTCGTTCGATGTGCTTGGGACACCGAGCTACATGTCGCCGGAACAAGCTGCCGGTCAGACGAAAGAACTGACGCCGGCGGCCGATGTTTATGGCGTGGGCGCAGTTTTTTATCAGATGCTCACCGGGAAAGCGCCCTTTGCCGGCGGCACAACCTACGAGACGATCCGGCTGGTTCTGGAAACTGAGCCGAAGAACCCGCGGCTTCGAAATCCGAAGGTCGATGTCGATCTTGCGACGATTTGTTTGAAGTGTCTGGATAAGGACCCGTTAAGACGTTATCCGGCGGCAGGCGCCTTGGCGCAGGATGTCGAGCGCTGGTTGCGCCACGAACCAATTCACGCGCGGCGAACCGGCGCGTTCACGCGCTCCCGCAAATGGATTCGGCGCAATCCGGTTCTCGCCGTTTCGGTTCCGACCATCGCCGCACTGGTCGCAGCGATCATCGCCATTTTTTGGCAGAACGCGTCACGAGATGTAACACCGCTCCATCAGATTCCCGCGAAGAGCGTCGCCGTCCTGCCATTTGTCAGTGTTGGAGCCGATGAAGCGAACGCCATGTTGGCCGACGGCATTCAGGACGAAATTCTGCGCGACCTGACGAAAGTGGCCGACTTGAAGGTGATCAGTCGCACCAGTGTGATGCGATACAAGACTGGCGCGCGGAACCTGCGTGAAATCGCGCGCGCGCTGGGCGTCGCGCATGTGCTTGAGGGCAGTGTCCAACGCGCCGGAGACGGTGTGCGCGTGACCGCCCAGCTCATTAACGCTCGCGATGATACGCATCTTTGGGCCGATAAATACGACCGCAAGGTCACCGACATGTTTTCGGTGGAAAGTGAAATCGCGACGAGGATTGCCGAGACTCTGCAAGCCAGGCTCACCGGCGCCGAGAAGCAAGCGATCTCATCGCATCCCACTGAAAACAGCGAAGCGTATCAACTTTATCGCAAAGGCCGCTATTTCTGGGGCAAACGCGGGGCGGGCTTGCCAGGCTCGGCCGCCGATATCGAGAAAGCGCTCGGGTATTTCAATCAAGCCGTCGCGAAAGATAATCGTTACGCGCTGGCCTACACTGGCCTGGCTGATTGTTATTTAGTTCTGCCGATCTATCGCGGACTTCCACACATGGAATTCCACGCCCAAGCCATGGCTGCGGCGAAGAAAGCTTTGGAAATCGACGACAATGTGGGCGAAGCGCACGCTTCTTTCGCGAACCTTCTGCTTCGGGAGAATTTTCACCAAGCAAAACGCGAGTTTTTGCGCGCGATCGAGTTAAGCCCTAACTACGCGACCGCGCACCAGTGGTTCGGCGGCTACGTGCTCATCGCAAGCGGTGAATTCGATCGGGGCATCGGTGAAGCCAAGCGCGCGGTGGAGCTCGACCCTTTTTCCATCACCGTCAACAACGCTCTGGGTTGGAATTATGTAATGGCCAGGCGCTATCCCGAGGCGATTATTCAGTTTCGTAAGACGATCGAGCTGGACCCGACCGCAGCCGGGCCACACTGGAACCTGGGCAAGCCGCTCGAATTAACTGGTCAATTCGAAGAGGCGGTTTCCGAGTACGAGAAAGGATCGGAAGTCGGCAAGAAATTTAGCCTTGCTTATCTGGCGCACCTTTATGCGGCGAAGGGCGATCGCGACAAAGCTCTGGAGATGTTCGGACAACTCCAAGCGCTGGAACGGAACGGCACCGTCTGGGCTCTTGGATTTGCCATCGCTCACGTCGGACTGGGAAATAAAGATCAGGCCATCGATTGGCTGGAGCGGAGCTATCGAGAGAAAGATCCCAATTCCTTTTTTATCAAAGTCGATCCATTCTTCGATCCGCTGCGCGGGGATCCACGGTTTGAGAAGCTCGTCACTGAAGTCATTCCGCCGGAGCAAGTAAACTGATTGTCGATCTTGCGGTTGATCATCTTGCCGACACCGCCCCTGGCTGAATGGACGCGATCCAACAACTCGCAGCCAAGTAGTTGTAGCCGGGATCGGCGATCCCGGCAGTCGGCCTCCGCTCCACCGGGGTCAACGACCCCGGCTACAGCTTCCCGTAACCTCGCGCGCAATTCCCTGCAGTACTGCGGTGACAGTCAACTATGAAAGGAAACCAAACCATGAAACAGATTCATTTCTTCAAAACGATTCCCGCGCTGCTCACCGCATTGGCGCTCACTTGCTTCGTTTCGCTGACGGCCGATGCCGGCAAGGGCGAAGCCCCGCAGGCAAGCGCCACCATCGTCGGTTTATGGCGCGTCGCGTATCACGGGGACCTGGAGGGATTGGAAAGCTTCGACCAATGGCACCGAGACGGTCTGGAGTACGAAGTCGCCAACGTCTTCGGCGGGAGTTGCCAGGGAGTTTGGAAACCGCATGCCGACGGCACGGTCAAACTCTTCCACACGGGCTGGAACTTCGATGCCAATGGTCAAGTGGTCGGCTATTTCCAGGAGAACCAAATCATCGCCGTCAGTACCGATCGCCAGACCTACGACGGCACGTTCGTCTTCCGGGATTACGATCTCGCCGGCAACCAGCTCGATGAGCTCACCGGCACGATGCATGCGACCCGGCTGACGGTAGACACGCCGGTAGCGCCCGGTCGCTAAGCGCGATTGGATTGCCAGCGAAGGAGCCTCTTCCGTTATTACGGGAGAGGCTTCTGGCATTTACTGTAGCGGCGCTCTATGAGCGTCGGATTATTTCCTGACTAAAGTGCGACGGTCATAGACCGCCGCTACAGGTACGCTTGATTCGAACGACTCGTTTGGAGTGTAATAAACGGCCGTGGCCGTAAACGGCGAGGTCGAGTCGCGCGGTGCGTTTGTCACGACGCATTGGAGCATGGTGCTCGCCGCGCAGGGCCGCTCGCCCGCAGCGCAGCAAGCGCTGGAAAATCTTTGCCGGACCTACTGGCGGCCGCTCTACGGGTTTGTGCGCTATGAGGGTTATAGTCCGGCCGAAGCGGAGGATATTACCCAGGGGTTTTTCGCACTGCTTCTCGAGCGGAAAGATTTCCAATCAGTTCGACAGGAGAAAGGGCGCCTTCGCTCTTTTTTGCTCGCGTCACTCAAACATTTCATGGCAAACGAGCGCCGCGATGCCGCAGCCCTGAAACGCGGCGGCGGCCGCACGTTCATTCCGCTCGACGCCGACCGTGCGGAAGAAACGGCCGAGTTTGAGCGGAGCGATACGTTGAGCGCCGATCGGCTTTATGATCGACGCTGGGCGTTGACTGTGCTCGACCGCGTGTTCGCGCGATTGCGCGACGAATCAGCCGGCTCGGACAACGCGGCGCTGATCGAGCGCTTGAGCAAACTGCTTTCCGGCGAGCCGGATCAGCCGTCCCAGGCCGAGATCGCGCGCGAGTTCGGCCTGACTGAGAACGCGGTCAAGCAAGCATTCTTTCGTTTACGCCAGCGTTATCGGCAACTTTTGCGCGAGGAAGTGGCGCAGACCGTTGCGAATCCGGCTGAGATTGAGGAGGAGCTGCGCGACCTCATCGCGGCGTTGCGCTCGTAACCTTTTGCCAAATTCCGTTCATTATCCGGTGGAAGGCAGGATGAGAATCACCATCGCGAAACGGTTTTGTCGCAAATGCGGCGCGACCGTTCCGCCCAATTCGCCGCAGCAGTCATGCAGCGCATGTTTGCTCGAAGCCGGCTTAGACGGTGTCGAATGCGATGCAGAAGTAGATGTCGATCTTCCGACGCCGGAACCAATGCTGATGGATTTCGGCGATTATGAACTGATTGAAAAAATCGGGCGCGGTGGTCAGGGCGTCGTTTTCCGAGCTCGGCAAAAAAGCCTCAATCGTATCGTCGCGTTGAAAGTGATCGCGCTTGGTCACTGGGCGACCGAATCGCACCTGAAACGGTTTCGCCGCGAAGCCAACGCCGCCGCGAGTCTGGATCATCCGGGCATCGTGCCCATCTACGACATCGGCGAGCGCGATGGCTCGTGCTATTTCAGCATGAAACTGATCCAGGGCGGTCAGCTCGACGAAGTGCAGCGCCGCGAACCGATGTCGATCCGGCGCGCGGCCGAACTAATGGCGAAGATCGCTCGCACCGTTCACTACGCGCACGAGCGCGGGATTCTTCATCGCGACATCAAGCCGGGCAATATCCTGCTCGATGGCGAAGGCGAACCACATCTCACCGATTTTGGGCTGGCGCGTTTGATTGAAACCGAGAGCACGGTCACGCGCACGATGGAAGTGCTCGGCACGCCAAGCTACATGGCGCCGGAGGAAGCGGCCGGTCACACCAAAGAAATTACCGCGGCGACCGATGTCTATGGCCTCGGCGCCGTTTTGTATGAACTGCTGACCGGACACGCGCCGTTTGCCGGCGGCACGACTTACCAGACAATCCGCATGGTTCTTGAGACCGAACCGCGCAAACCGCGGCTCTGGAATCCAAAAGTAGATGTCGATCTTGAGACCGTTTGCCTCAAGTGCTTGGAAAAAGATGCGGAGCGCCGGTATCCCTCCGCACTTGCCGTCGCGGAAGATTTAGAGCGCTGGCTGCGGCACGAACCGATTCGCGCGCGGCCAACGAATGTTTTTACGCGCACACGAAAATGGATTCGACGCAACCCGACAAAAGCGGTCCTGGTGCCAGCCCTAGTCGCGGTAGTGATCCTTGCTTTTACCACGTTTTGGAATCGCGAGCCGCCGTCGCCTCCCGCGGGTGTTGCCGTGCTTCCATTCACCAATTTGAGCGACGAGATCGACAGCGGACTTTTGGCCGACGGAATTCAGGATGACATCCTGACCAAGCTGGGGAGGATCGCTGACCTTAAAGTCATCAGTCGAACCAGCGTCATGCAATACCGGGGCGAACGGAACATCCGCAAAATCGGAAACGCGCTACGCGTCTCTCATGTTTTGGAAGGAAGCTTGCGACGAGTCGGCCCGCGATTCCACCTCAACGCGCAGTTGATCGATACTCGCACCGAGCAGCATTTGTGGGCGGAACAGTACGATGTCGATCCTGCCGATGTGTTCTCGATTCAAAGCGAGATCGCGCAAACGGTTGCCAGTCAATTGAAGAGCAAAGTTTCCAGCGCTGAAAAAGCTGCCATCGAGACCAGGCCCACGCGCGATCTGGAGGCTTACAAGCTTTATCTTCAGGCCAAGGAATTAAGGGCCTCTTCAGCGACCACGGATAGTCCTGCGACCTTCGAAAGACTGGAGAAAGCGGTGGAGCTGCTGGAAAAGGCGGTCGCGCGCGATCCGGACTTTTTCCTGGCTTATTGTTTGTTAACCCAGACGAATCTGGTTCTTTATTGGGTACCCGGCCGACTCGATCTCCCTCGTCGCGCCCGTGCGGAAACGGCTCTGCGCGCCGCGCAACGGATCGCGCCGGACGCCGGAGAAACGCATCTGGCTCAGGCAATGTTCTATTACCAGGGCAGCCGCGATTACGATCATGCCTTGGAACAACTCGATATCGCCGCGCGTTTACTGCCAAACAGTGCTGATGTTTTTTTCGCAAGCGCGTTGATCGAGCGTCGGCTTAGTCGCTGGAGTGAAGCATTGCGCCATTTTGCCAAGGCAAACGAACTCAATCCGCGAGAGCGATCCGGCATGAGCCAGCTCATGGCGACCTACAGATTGCTACGCCATTTTGCCGAAGCCGAAGCGATGAGCCTCTCGGTTTGGCAAGGCAAGGATCTGGGCGTTGCGCGATTCTTTGCGGGTTACTCGGCGCTGGCCGCGCGGGCGGCGGGGGCCACCGACAGAATGCGCTCGCATTTCCTCACCTGGCGTCAAAGCTTCGAACCGCTGCTGGTTGGCGCGCCCGATGCGACGATTCTTACTTGGGTTGGAGTTATCGACGTAGCGCTTGGTCGAACTGAAGACGGGATAGCAGAATGTCGGCGAGCGATCGAACTCCTGCCAATTAGCCTTGATCCATTGGAAGGTCCCGGATTGGTGAAGAACCTCGCGATGGTCCATGCCTGGGCTGGCGATCGCGATCGCGCGATAGAGCAATTGTCGATCTTGGTAAAATTGCCTGCCGGTTTGACCTTTGGAGAATTGAAATTCGATCCAGTTTGGGATGTTCTGCGCAGCGACCCGCGTTTCGACCAGCTAATGGCCGAAGCAGCCAAGCCAATTCCGGTCCAGTAGCCCTGCTGCACCTGACGTTGTAGCCACGGCGCTCTGTCGCCGTGTTCTTATCGGTCGCGCGCCCCGACAGAGCGGGGCGGCTACATCTTTTCCCGTAACCTCCGGCGCGGTCTCGTTCTGTAGGAGGTGATGACAACAAAACTCAACCAACTCAGCAGCCGCGGTCGTCATCGCCGCGACAACCAAACCTCTATCATGAAAACAATCCTCAAAGTTAATCTGGTGCTCGGGATCGTCGCCGCGATTTCAACTGTCGTCGCCGGTGACGTTCCGAGCAAACGCGGAGTGGCCATCAATCCGACCGGCCCTCCGTTCGTTAAGGACTCCGCCGTGATCGTTCCGGTCGATCCGGCGGTGGACGAGAACGGCGATCCGATCGCCAATCCAGTCGTTTACAATTCGTTTTGTAATCCGATCAACCCGATCGTCGCGCCGGACGGTCACCTGGTCACGTTTAGCGAATGGGTCCACGCCAACGGCAGTGCCACGATGCAATGCCTGGGCGACGCCGGCACCCGCGTCAACGTTCAGCTCACCGGTCTGCTTCCCAATGGCGTTTACACCGCCTGGCTGGTGCTGTTTGATTCGAGCGGCAACCTGCTCGGCCTCGGTGCACTTGGCAAAAGCGATGGCAGCCAGAACACTTTCACAGCCACAGCAGATGGACGGGGAAGAGTTTCCGTCGTCGTGCCGCCGGGCGAATTGGGCTGCTTTCCCTACAACGTGAGCGCATGTTTGGCCGACACTCCCGGCGTAGCCGACATCCAGGTTCATATCGGCTATCACCTCGACGGCCAGTCGCACGGCGCTTGTTTCGGCGGTGACTGCGACTTGGCGGTTCCAATCGGGTTCGATTTTCCGCTGTAAGTGTCAGCGGTTTTAAGGGATCATCGGCGCTGATTTAAATTATGAAATTGCTCACCGGTTATCTGATTGCGGCAGCGATGTGGTCGCCCCTCCTCGCACCGGCGCAATCCACTGATTTCAACTCAGCCTACGGTCCGCGTTTCAAGGGCCGGCAGCTCAACGCGCCGGCGCCCAAGGCTCGACCGGTGGATCCCGTGCATCGTTGGAACCAGGTGGCGTTGGACGCGACCGGACTGGATCATACGCCCGTTCAACCCGGTGAAAACCGCGTCTTCGGCGAGCAACTCGGGCCGGGTCGCGCCAGTCGGGCGATGGCGATAGTCCACATCGCCATCGCCGACGCGGTGAGCGCGATCACGCATGCGTTCCAGTCCTACACCGGAGTGCAGTCGAGCAACGCGCCGGTGTCGATGAACGCCGCGATCGCGCAAGCGGCGCACGACGCGCTGGTTGCCATGTATCCGTCGCAGAAGCAAACCTTCGACACCGATCTGGTCACCGATTTGGCGGTGGTGCGCAATCAGCGCGCCAAGAACAACGGGATTGCCCTCGGTCAGCAAATCGCTTCCACACTGCTCGCGTTGCGCAGCGGCGACGGCTCGGAAATTCCCGAGCCGCTGCTGGGCGTCGATTATTTCACCAGCGATCAACCCGGTCACTGGCGTCAGGACCCGATCGGTCAGCAGCCGATCGCGCTCGGCGCGCATTGGGGCGAGTGCAAACCGTTCGTGATTGAATCAGGCAGCCAGTTTCGCGTTCCGCCGCCACCGACCATGACGAGCGCTGATTACACTGCCGCGTATAAC